>Ga0272441_10000013_pt1 | contig 419771 bp, 425 predicted proteins | sample SSMProp6N_FD_193582 | JGI IMG/M metagenome (GOLD analysis project Ga0272441, IMG submission 193582) | Marine sediment archaeal communities from Little Sippewissett salt marsh, Falmouth, MA, United States - SSM-Prop-6N | ecosystem: Environmental > Aquatic > Marine > Wetlands > Sediment ... | reverse complement strand
CCACATCTGCAGGGCCGGCCGCAGCCTCCCCTTCGCTGTAAAATAGAGGAGGAGGAGCAGGCCAGTCAGCCGGGCGGGGATGAGGTTGAGCAGGTCGTCGAGGCGCGCCGGAAACCACCCAAGAAGAGCCCGCTCATCCCGGTAGCCCAGCATGGCGTCCATCGTATTCACCGCCCGATAGAACGCCGCCCCCCCGAGGCCGAAGAGGGCGAAGAAGAAGAGCGGGGAGACGATGCTGTCCACCAGGTTTTCGGTCATGGACTCGTAGGCCGCCGATCGCACACCCTCCTCGTCGAGGGTGCCGGTGGCGCGGGAGACCAGGTAGCCCACCTTCTCCCTCCCGCCCTCCATTCCCCCTTCGAGGGCCTGCTCAACAGCCCGGACATGCTCTTCAAGGCAGCGCCATGCAAAACAGAGCTTGAGCAGCACGGGCCCGGCGACGAGGAGGAGGAGCGGGGGCGCAAGCCTGTCGAAGAGCAGAAAGGGGAGAGCAAACAGCGAAGCGGTTGCCAGGGCGCCCAGGATGCCCGCACACCGCTGCAACGGCACCGGATAGCGTTCCGGCCGCCCCCACCATCCGATGAACCTGCCCAGATGGGCGGTGGGATGAAACGCGTTCGGCGGGTCGCCGGTGATCCGGTCGACGGCCAATGAGAGCCAGAGGATCAGCGCCGGGAAAGCCATGCCGCGAGGACCGCGCTCGAGAGCGCCGCAAAGGCTGCATAATTGAAGATATCAACCCTTTCGACCAGCCAGGCACCGTACACAATGCCCGCGGCGAGAAGGAGGAGGACAATCAGCACGGGGAATGATCGCGGCGGTTCGGGCGACGGGATCTCGACGGGCGGGGCCTCGGGCACCGGCTCCTTCTTTTTGACGAACCTGTTGACCTGCACCCGGATGGTGCCCCGGTGCATTCCGTAGCCGGTGATCACCGCGAGCTCAAACGACCCCTCGAAGGCGTTCTCGTACACCGGGATGCGGTACTCCTGCCGCTCCCCGAGATAGAGGTTTTCGTGGAAAAATTCCGTGAAAGGAGCAGAGTTGTCGGAGGAGAGGGTGAGGTGGATGGGAGGGCCGTGGTTGACGATGTCCAGGACCAGAGATTCGCCCGCGGAGATCTCCACCTGGGAAGGGGCCTCGATGCTGTTGATCCCCCGCCGGTTGATATGAATCTCGGTATGCACCATTGATCCCTCAGCACTCCTCGCCCGTCCGGGGGAGGAGATCGGGAATTCCTTCATGGATGTGGTATTCCACATTACAGGCAGCGCAGTAGAGCACCCCCTCGAGGATCTCCTCCTCACCGTCTTTCTGCACGTTCACCTCGTCCGCCCGCAACGTCAGCTCCCCCTTGCAGACCGGGCAACAGAGGATGGCCATGGTCGACCGTTTCACAACTCATCCCTCAGGTCGATGATCTGGGAGACGTCGGGACCGGTGGAGATCAGCCCCACCGGTGCACCAATGTCCTCTTCCGCCTGTTCGATAAAATCACGGGCTTTTTTCGAGAGCCGGTCCGCGGTGGTCACGCCGAAGCAGTCGGGGTCGATATGGTCGATGCCGGTGATCGCCCCCACGGTGCAGCCGTTGATCATGGCCGAATAGCGAGCCATCTCGCCGTCCCAAACGCCAATGCGGCGTTCCCGGTGGGTCACCGTGCCATACTCGACGATCCCCAGACGGTGCGACTCCTCACGGGTCATTTCGGTGCCGAACGGCCCCTCGCCCACCCTGGTGGGATAGGCCTTGAAGACCACGACCACATCATCGATTCGGGTGGGGCCGACCCCATTGTCCGCGGCGATCTGGGAAGCCGAGGTGTCCTTGCTCGTCACGAACGGATAGGTACCGAAATAGAGGGAAATGCCGAACCCCTGCGTCCCCTCGAGAATGACGTTCTCCCCCCGATTTATGGCCTCGTTCACCTCCAGGGCCACATCGGTGATGAAATCCGCGAGCTCGGGCACATCCTTGGCCTGCCGTGCGACCCGCATCACCCGGTCGACATTGGCCGGCCCGCACCCGGTTCCCGTCGATCCGATGGTCTTGGCAAGGTGCGCATCGCCCCGGTCCTTTCTGATGTGCTCCTCCTCGATGATGCTGCACCGTTTGTCGACAAAAATTCGGTCAGCCACCCCGAGCTCCTCGACCTCCCGGAGAAATACCCGGGGGTCAACGAGCACACCACTCCCTATGCAGAGCCGGGCTTCGGGATACACGAATCCGGACGGCACCATGCGGATACCGTACTCCCGCTCTCCCGCCTTGACAGTGTGGCCGGCATTGGGCCCCACGCCACCCCGGGAAATAATCGAGGGTCTGTCATGATACGCAATGTGCGCAACAATCTTTCCTTTTCCCTCGTCACCAAAAAAACCGCCGACGACTATTGTACAGCTCATTGTTATATCAAGTAGGGTGGAGCGGTACATAGCAATAAAGATTGATATGTGAAGTTAACCAGAAGAACGCATCCGGCGCCCGCGGGGCGATCCTGTCGCCGGGTCGTCCCCATAAAAATCAAGCAAACCCGCTATTTTTTCGAAATTACTGCAGATTTTCATTATTGCAGTAGAAATCAAGGGGTCATAGCCCTCCTGCACATCGCGGCGGAAGGGGGCGCTTCTCCCAATCATCGCGCATATTCGTCGTACCACAGGTAACTGTTGAATTTATGAGATTATTCATATTTTATACATTATTCGTAATCTCAAACGGGCGACGAGCGCGTGATCACCGCATTTCGGGGCGTGGTGAGAGTAGATTGCCAAACCGCCTTTGTGTACGGCAGGGGCACCGATGGATAGCGCTCTACCGCAGTCCTGTGTTTTTTCAACATCTCCAGTGGAAATAAAGGGGTTCAACCAGCCTTTTGCATGACCGGTGTGAATATGCACATAATCGGCCAATGGTCCGAAGATTTGAAATTATATGACTATTTGTATTAAAAGATGGTTAAAAAAAGATGGCCTCAGAGGCCGGCCAGGAACGTCTCTATACGATCGAGTGCAATCCGCAGGTTGTCGCGGGACACGGCATAGGCGCACCGCAGGTGGCCTTCGGCGGACTCCCCGAACACCCGCCCCGGGACCACCGCCACCCCCTGTTCGCTCAGCAGACGCTCGGCAAATGCGAGGTCGGAGAGGCCGGTTTCCGCAACCGAGGGAAACGCGTAGAACGCCCCGTTCGGCATGTGGCAGGGTAGTCCGATGCGGTTTAACCCGCGGACAAACATGTTCCGGCGGATGCAGTACTCCCGCACCATAGCGTCGCGTTCCCTGCTGCTGCGCCGGAGCGCCTCAATTGCCGCCACCTGGGCCATCACGGGGGCGCACATCATGACATACTGGTGGATTTTCAGCGCCGCGTCGCAGATCTCTTTCGGAGCGCAGAGGAACCCGATCCGCCAACCCGTCATTGCATAGGCCTTGGAAAACCCGTTGAGGGTAATGGTCCGCTCCCGGAGAGCGTCCACCGTCACCGCTGAGGTGTGGGAGCCTTCGTAGGTGAGTTCCGCGTAGATCTCGTCGCTGATGAGCAGCAGGTCATGGTCCACGATGACATCGGCAATCGCCCGGTAGTCCGCAGTTCGCATCACCCCGCCGGTGGGGTTGTTGGGAAAATTGATCACCACGGCTTTGGTCTTCGGGGTGACCGCATCTGCCAGGGCATCCGCATTCAGCCTGAAACCGTCCTCCTCACGGCACTGCACCGGCACCGGGGTACCCCCGGCGAGCATCACGCAGGGCGAGTAGGCCACAAAGGAGGGTTCGGCAACGATCACCTCGTCCCCCGGATCGACGACCGTCCTGATGGCGACATCGAATGCCTCGGAGACCCCGCTGGTCACCACGATCTCCGTTTCCGGGCTGTACCGGATGGAAAAACGGTCGTCGAGATAGCGGGTGATCTCCTGGCAGAGCACGGACATCCCGCGGTTGGAGGTATACGAGGTCGAGCCCTGCTCGATGGAATAGATCGCTGCCTCGCAGATGTTCCACGGGGTGGCAAAATCCGGCTCCCCCACCCCGAGGGAGATGACGTCTTCCATGTCCTGGACCATGTCGAAAAATTTCCTGATCCCGGAGGGAGGGATTTTTCGGGCCTGCGCTGCTACGAAATCTCTCATGCGATCACGTCAGAGGGAAATGGGAAGACGCTCGCCTCCTTCCCGCTCAAAAAACGTATGCCCGTTTTCCTTGTAGGTCTTCATGATGAGGATCGTCGCCGTCTCGCGGATATGGTCCATTGGGGCGATCTGCTCGGCCACAAAGGAGGTGATCTCGTGGATGTTCCTGCCGACGAGCAACAGCTGGAGATCGTACACGCCTGAGATCAGCCGGAGACTGCGCACCTGCGAAAAGCGCCCGATCCGTTCGGCGATCTTGTCGTATCCGAAATCTCGCTCGGGATTGACCTTCAGATCGATGATCGCCGCCACCTCAGGCTCTCCGGCCTTCTCCCAGTCGACCACTGCACGGTACTTGCGAATCACTCCCTGTTCCTCCAGAATGCCGATCCGCGCAGCGGCCTCCTCCTCGGAGAGGTCTGCCATATCGGCCAGATCGGCGATCGGGGTTCGGCTGTCGTCCTCGAGAATTGTGAGCAGTAAGCGGTCTTTGTCGTCCATCGTCATCACCGGAAGAGCGTTTTGAATCGAGCCATATCAATGTCATTCAGTCGTTCGTCGTTCAGCCGTGTGTCCTTGAGGAGGGTGTCCCAGATCTTCTTGGTGCCGGTGCCAAATGACATCTCCTTGGTCCTGCCGTAACGGCCCCTGCTCACCACGCGCGCGTTGATCACGCCCAGCATGTTCAGCTCGGAGATGAGATCGGTGATGCGGCGGTGGGTGAGCACATCGAGGTCCAGGATCCGGGCAACCTCCCGGTAGACCTGGGCGACCTCCCCTGTGGTAAAGACATCCTTTTTGAGTTTGGTCAAAAAGAGCATCGAATAGAGGACCGCCTTGCTCTGCGTGGGTAGCGTGGAGACACACTCGATGAGGCTGTCGGTCTCGATCCGCTGTATGGCCGCCCGGACATTGGTTTCGGCAACCCGGTCTGTGTTCTCCCGCTCCGCGAGTTCCCCCGAGACGCGAAGGAGGTCGAGTGCCCTGCGTGCATCCCCGTGCTCCTGGGCGGCGAGGGCGGCACAGAGGGGGATGACCCCATCCTCCAGCGCTGCCTCGACAAACGCCACATTCGCCCTCTGCTGGAGAATGTCCACGAGCTGCATTGCGTTGTACGGCGGAAAGACGATCTCCTCCTCCGAGAGCGAGGAGAGCACGCGCGGGTCGAGGAAATCGGTGAACCGGAGATCGTTGGAGATGCCGATGATGCTCACCTTCGAGTCCTTGAGGTCCGAGTTGATGCGGGTGAGGTTGTAGAGGGTCTCATCGCCGCTTTTTTTCACCAGCTTGTCGATCTCGTCGAGGACAATGACGTGTACCCCTCCCATCGCCTCCATCTGATTTTTCAGTTCCATATACACCTGGTCGGTGGGCCACCCGGTCATGGGTATGCTGCTCCGGGGGCGATCGCTTGCCCGGGCATCCGAGTCGTCCAGGTAGTTGGCGATCTGGGCGAGCACACGGTACTGGGTGTCGATCACCTCGCAATTGAGGTGGATGACGTGGCAGGCAGTACCCATTTCATTGCTGGCATTCTCCAGCTCCCGTCCCACGTACCGCACGCAGGCAGTCTTTCCGGTCCCCGTTTTCCCGTAAATAAGAATATTGGAGGGAGTCTCGTCCCGGAGAGACGGTGCGAGGATCGAGGCGATGGAATTGATCTGTGGCTTCCTGTGGGGAAGCACGTGCGGGCGGTAGGAATGGCGGAGCACTTCCCGGTTTTTGAATATGCTCGTATTATGGAGAAATTTCTTGAACAATCCCATTGAGGGGCTCTCTTCTTCGGACATGTATACACCAGAGCGCACTTGAGAAGCATCCTTACGATACACGATCTAGTATATGTGATCATTTCGATCCTATTAACCCCTTTGTTTCCAGTGGAGAGGGTGTGGGTATAAAAGCAGACGCCTGGAAGACTGATAAAGGATTTGGGGCACTTCCCGGGGATTGATTGATGGTGCAGGGAGGGAGGGAAAGCCCCACCCCATGGTTTCGAGTGGAGAAGGAATATGAGAAGACCTTCTTCTCATATATAATAAAACAGGAGAAGACTCATTGATGGATCTCTTTCTCATGGTACTTAAGGGATCCGGATCACGATCCGATCACACTGGGCAGCTCGCAGTGTTGGTGAACGTCTGGCGTTCCGTTCATCGGCTCGGTGGGTGCAGGCCCCCTCTCCACTGGTTCCACTGGCAACAGGAGGGTCCCCCTCTCGTTATGAACCTATCCCGCGGATCGACCACTACCCTCATCAGATCTCCCCGCCAATGGGGATTCATGGATCCAAGCCATGTCAGGGATATCCCCCTTGCGATCTCGGTCATCACCGTTTCTACGAGCCGCGATGAGTCCACCGACAGGAGTGGTCCGGTGATACGGGATCTCCTCTCCTCCTCCTCCCTCCCGATGGTGCGGTCCCGCATCGTACCCGACGATATCGAGGAGATCCGGCGCGAGCTCTTCGCCTCCCTCGAGGTTGCGAACTGCGTGATCTTTACGGGGGGGACGGGCCTCACCTCTGATGACTGTACCATCGAGGCCATCGAACCCCTCCTCGAGAAAACGATGCCCGGCTTCGGCGAACTCTTTCGTTCGCTCAGCGTCCGGGATATCGGCACCCGCGCCCTCCTCTCCCGCGCCCTTGGAGGGGTGACCCGGGGGAAAGCGGTCTTCTGCATCCCTGGATCGGTCGGCGGCGCGGACCTTGCGGTCCGGGAACTGATCATCCCCCAGCTCAAGCACATCCTGACTCACGCATCGCAGTAGCGGATCAGCGGTAGACGTCGAGGAGGGCGACCCGCTCACGGACGAGTTCGGCAAGGCGCCCCTCTCCGACGGTTGCCAGCTCCTCCGGGGTAATCCCAAAAAGTTCCATCAAATGCCCTTTTTTTGCAGCATCAATACCTTCCCAGTCTTCCTCGACGAAATGGACCAGGTCCCCGAGGGTGTCGCGTGCGCCGGGTGAGGGGGGGCAGAAGCAGACATACCCGGCATTTTCGCCCCGGTGAATGCCGAACCGCACGGCGTCCAGCACCTGCCTGCTCCCCGCGGCATAGAGCAGCGCCTCCATCTCGAATGAATTTGCTATGGGGCTCTCCTCGAAAAAGGAGCGCTGCGCGTGGTCGAGTGCGGTGATGACGTGGGCGGTCCCGGCCATGTTCGCGGCATTGAACACCACGATATGCACCCCGAATCTGTCGGCGATCTCCCGTGTTTGTACAAGGAAATCGGCTTCGTCATCCACAGAAAACCGCGCCTGTGCGATCTCGCAGTCCACCTTCATCTCGGTCACCTAAAAAAAGGACAGGGTTCTCTGTCCTGTGGCTTCGTATCCGTCGTCCTCCCTCCCGCCATCCGGCCGGTCCAGCTGCGCGAAGATGGATTCGGCGATCTTCTGGCCCAGGATGACACTGACGCGCTCAATGCCGGCAGCACGGAGCGCCTCCGGGGAGGTGATGTTGTTATTGAAGAGCCGGCGGGCGCGCACCCGCCCGATCCCCCGCAGGCTGATGAGGGGCAGGAGCTCGCGCTTGATCCCGTGCTTCACCCGCAGCTCCGTCTCCCTGATGGGGCCGGCACAGTCCGGCGTCTCCATCCCGGCGATCCTCGCCGAGGCGTGGATCAGCCACCCGATCCCCTCGACCGCATTATAGATGTCTCCCGGCCCCACATTGTACCGCTCGCAGATCACGGCTTCTGCGACCTCGCCCATCCAGTCGGCGATGAGCATCGCCGTCTTCAGGCTGCGGAAGAAGCCCTCGCCGTCGTCCCACGAGAATTCCATCCAGAGGTCGTCCTCGTGGGAATAGACGAACTGTTCAAGGACAGGAAGGTCCTGCTTGCGCACGTAGAGAGTGTACATGTCGGGGGTGCTGCACAGCAGCTGGAGCAGCCCGATCTCGGACCAGTGCTCATGGGACCGGAGGGCGGCGCTGATCATCTCCGCGCTGCGGGGGTCGATATAGAGGCGGGAGACCAGGGTCCCGTAGGAGGTGGCATGCAGGAGCCCGCCCACATCGGTGATCATCTCCGCACTGTTGAGGAACTCGAGTACACTGTCGACAATTCTTGAGAGGTACCGGGTGTTTTTCTTCTGGTACACGTAGAACGTCTTTTCCAAAAACCCGATCAGGTCCTCGCTCGAGGAGACGAACCCGGTGGCGACCAGGGAGAGGATGTGGGTGGTGAGCGCCGATTCCGAAGCGCATTTCGAGTGGATGTCCTCTGCCGGCGCCTCGATATAGGCGGCGAACAGGTCCTCGACCGCCCCGCGTTCTTTGGCAATGAGGATTGCCTCGCCGTACGGGTCGAGGTGCGGCCTTCCCGCCCTTCCCGCCATCTGCCGGTACTCCCGCACCGGAATGGGCCGCATGCCCTCCCCGGCCTGGAAGCGGAGGTAGTCGCGCACCACCACCCGGCGAGCGGGGAGGTTGAGCCCCGCGGCGAGGGTGGGGGTGGAGGAGATCACCTTGATCAGGTTCTCCCGGAACCCCCGCTCCACGATATGGCGCTGCTTTTTCGAGAGCCCGGCATGGTGGAACGCCGCCCCGTTCGCCACGCAGGCGGCGAGCACCTTGCCCATATCCGTCTCGGCAGCCGTCTCGAGCTCGCGGCCGAGTCCGGCGAGCCGCGGGTCGTCGAGTTTGCACGCCGACGCGGCCCGTTTGGCAAATCCCTCCGCGTTCTTGCGCGAGCCGACGAAGACCAGGCACTGCCCTCCTTCGGCGATGGTGTCCAGGAAGAGGTTGATGTCCTCCTGTTTGGAGGGGGTGGCGATCTCCTTCTCGCCGTCGGCAAAGTGCACGGTGCCCCGGTAGCAGACCCCCTCCCGCAGGTCCACCGGCCGCCATTCAGAGGTGATCAGTGCGGCATCCAGCCAGCCGGCGAGCGCTTCCGGATTGCCGATGGTGGCCGAGAGGGCGATGATCTGCATGCCGGGGTTGAGGGTGCGCAGCTTGGTGATCACCATCTCAAGGGTCGCCCCGCGGTCCTCGGAATCGATCAGGTGCACCTCGTCGACCACGAGCAGGGAGATCTCCCGAAGCCAGTGCGTGGCGTTGCGAAGCAGGGAATCCACCTTCTCGCTGGTGGCGATGATGATGTCGTTTTGTCCCAGGTACTCGTCACGCCGGTCGTAGTCCCCGGTGGCGATCCCCACCGATGCCTGCTTTCCGCTGAACTCGTCGTATTTTTCGGACGCGAGCGCTTTCAGGGGCACGATGTAGAGGCACCTGCCCCTCTCTTCGATATGGTGGTGCATGGCCATCTCGGCGACGAGGGTCTTTCCGCTCGCCGTGGGGATGGCGATGAGGAGGTTTGCATCTGAAAAGAGGCCCGCCTCGATGCACTCCTCCTGCGGGGGGTAGAGATCGGTGATCCCCTGTTCCCGGTAATACTGCACCAGGTGGTCCGGTACCGGCAATGATTCGATTTTCATCCAAACCCCTTCAATTCCACTGCACAAACGAGCCTTTTCGCGCGCAATCGTAAACAGCGCCCGCTGATCCGTTTCGATCTCCAGTCGCAACCCCCCTTTGCGGCAAAACGGCGGTATCCGGGAGGATGCAGGCCCCCGCACCGGCAGTCAGTAGTAGTACTCAAGGATGTCGGTTTTTGCCTCTTTCTTTTTTCTATCAAGAAAAGAAAAGACCGTCTCATGGGGCAGTCCCTCGAGCAGCATGTCCACCGCGGACCGCGTCACCTTCAGCTGCTCGGGCATCCCGATCAGGGCGATAGTCTTGCCGTGGACGGAGATCGCCACCCCGGTCATGTCCTCGATCTGTGCGCGGGCCTTGCCGCCTTTACCGATGATCCGTCCGCGGATCCGCTCCATCTGCTTGGTGGTGGTGCATACGCCGGAGAGATCGATGATCTCCAGGATCATATCCTCGTCCTCGAGCAGCAGAAATGCACGTTCGGGGGAAAATCCGCGGTTGATTGCCTTGATGATCTCGATGGTCCTGAGCACCGCCAGGGCATCCGTCCCTTCCACGGTCACAGTCCCCTCCTCGCTGTCGATGGCAAGCTCCGTGCCCGTCTTCTCTTCGATCAGCCGCTTTGTCTCGCCGCCTTTTCCGATAATCACCGCAATGCGGCTTGCGGTGACCTTCACTTCCTGTATGGTCGTCATGGTATTCTCCGTCGAATGATCATGGTTCGAACCGCCCCGGCCCCACGATCTCCTGAAAAATCTCCTTTTCTTCCCGCACCGCGCAATGCTTTGCAAAAAACCGGTTGATGTTTTTTATGTCCCTGACCAGGAAGGCCAGCGCCCGCGGGTGGTCGGGGGTGACCGCCTGGCCCATATCGATGATATAGGGCTGCTCGTGGTAGAGGATGTTGAACTCCGAGAGGTCGGCGTGGATGAGCCCGGCTTTGTTGAAGAGCGTATCGATGTAGCCGAGGATCCGGGCGTAGCACTCCTGGGGGTCGTCGAGCTCTGCGTTGCGCAGCTGCGGATAGGGCCGCTCCTCTTCGCCGAGAAACTCCATGAGCAGGATGTTGCGGTCGAAGGCGATCGGTGCGGGAACAGGGATGCCGGCCTCACGCGCCCGCGAGATGTTGGCGTACTCCTTTTTGGTCCAGGCAAAGACGAGCTCTTTTCTGGATTTCCTGATGGAGGCGAAGCGGGGGTCGCCCACGATGTACTCGCTCATCCCCTTGAAGTTCGCCGACCTGATACGGTAGATCTTGATGGCGATGGCCGCCCCGTCCTTCTCCCCGTAGAAGACATTGGCTTCCTTGCCGGTGGAGATGGACCCTCCGATGTCCGAGATGTACTTTTTATGGACCAGGCGGTAGAGGGCGAGGAGGGTGACCTCGTCGAAGACGTTGTCCATCACCTTCATCTGGTCGGCGTCCCTGATGCGGACGCCCATCTTCGCCACTTCCCGGTCGAATTTGTCCTGCAGTGAATCCAGATTCACGGTGTCCCTCTAGTCATTCATGTAGGCGCATGCGTCGGCGAGGATCTCGACAAGCCCCTCTGCGGCCGCGTTCTTGAGGTCCATCGGGTGCACCTCCCCTGCGGCATAGGCCTGCTCGAGCGCCTCATAGGCGCAAAAGTCCCGGTCGCCCCCGAATTTCTCCGGGCGCCTCAATGAAACGGTGCCGAGGCGGGGGAAGACATGGTACTGCATCAGCTGCAGCACGGGGTTGTTCTCCAGCTCGGGCGGGCAGAACGCCTTTTTGATCTTTTTCTTGATGGCGTCCTCTGTATCGGCGATGGAAATATAATTACCGGCCGATGAGGACATCTTGCTGCCGTCCAGCCCGTTGAGGATGGGGGTATGGATGCAGACCGGTGCGGGAATGCCGAGGGAGGGGAGGTACTCCCGGGCGAGCATATGGATCTTTCGCTGGTCGATGCCGCCGACCGCAGCGTCAACCCCGAGGGTGGCGATGTCCACCATCTGCATGATGGGGTAGATCATCTGCGAGACGGAGGGGGCCTCCATCTGCCTTCCCACCTCGTCCATGCTGCGCCGCGCCCGGTTGAGGGTGATCTGCTGGGAGAGCTCGAGCACCCGCAGCTCATAGTCAGGGTTCAGCTGCACGTCGGATCCGAGGACGAACTCGACGTCTGTTAGGCCAACCGCTTCAAAACAACGCCTGTTGTAGTCGGCAAGTTCTCGCACCTCCTCCATGGAGCCTTTCCTGTTGAGAAACGCATGCAGATCCGCGAGGAGCACCACGACCTCGAACCCAGCATCCCGCAGGTCCATGAGTTTGTTGATGGTCACCATGTGCCCGAGGTGGATCTCCCCGCTCGGCTCGTACCCCGCATACACTCTCTTTTTCTCTTTCTGGATGAGTGCCTGCAGTTCGTCGTCGGTGATGACCTCCACAGTATTGCGCGTGGCGAGTGCGTAAGCGTCCATTAAAGAATATGGGAAATGGAGGGAGTTAATGGTTCTCTAGATGGCGGTAAAGGAGAGCGCCTCGTTGGTCATTCGAATGGATTCCGCCGCATCCTCCACCGTCCCCATCAGGGCGCGGATGGCGTCGATGTTCTCCACCACCACGTCGGCTTCCTGGTGGATGGCCTGGAAGAGGTAGAGTTCGGTGTCGTTGACCACGGAGACCGATTCCTCGTAGATGGCGTTCTCCCAGAGGTCGGCTCTGGGGCGGCCCATGTCCAGCGCATACTCCTTCAGTTCTGCCGTGCTCGTGATCCCGGTGCCCTTCCGCACCAGCCCCATGCGGGGGTGCTCCTCGATGAGGGCGAGGATGTCCTCGCGGGTGGCGGCTTTTTCGAGGTCGATATGCACCACGTGCATGTGCATGAACGTGGTGGGCACGATCATGGCCATGGTGACGATATCGATGTGCGGGAGGACCGTCTGGACATCAGGCCCGTGGTGGCTGGGAATGGTCGGCGGGTTGAGCACCACGGCGTCTATCGGGCCTTTCTTGATCCCGCCGGGATCAGATCCGCGGCGCACCATGGTGGCCCGCACTTTCCGTGCCCCGTACGCCTTGTCCACGGCGTTGATGATGCGGCAGAGCCCGGTGGTGTTGCAGGAGACCACCCGTGCGTATTGCCGGTTGAGGGCGTCCGCGTAGTTGCACGAAGCGTTGAAGGAGAAATCTGCCACCTCGTGCTTTTCCCCTCCCTGCCAGATGGCCTTCAGGTTGAAGAGCTGGTAGAGCGGCTTGTTCTTCATGCCCACGCCGCCGGGAGTGGCATCCACCACCACATCGGCGTGCTTGAGCATCTCCTCCACGTCGCCGGCCACTTCGATGCCGGCGCGATCGAATGCCGGCTTGTTCTGGATGTCTGCGATGTAGAGGGGATATCCCCGCCGGTTGGCGATGTATGCTTCCGCGCTGGGCTTCGTCTTGGAGACGCCGATCACTTCCATGTCGGGCTGTGCGGCGACCACATCGGCGACGCGCTTGCCGATGGTGCCGTACCCGTTCACTGCGACCTTAATCATACAATCGATGTCATACGGAAAGGATTGTAATAAAGGTTGCTGCCGCACCGGACTGTTTCCGGCGGCGGAATGCATACCATGATCCGGTGCGGATTTCGCATTTCCAGTCAGCAGGGGGGATTTTTTTGTGGCGGTACCCCTGGCCAACGGGAGGGTATCCAATATCGTATAAAGTATAAGGCATTGCTTCTGGTAATATACCCTGCACTCGCGTGCGCTCTCTTCAAATGAGCAGATCCTATATGTTCAAAGATGCAATGGATCTGTAATGGATAATGCTGCGGCATATATCAAAATGCTGAGAATAGGAGACTGGATCAAATTCTACCCCCTCTTCCCCCTCGCGGGGGCGCTCTGCGCCGGCGGGTTTGCCCCGGAGCTTATACCGGTTTTGATAATTTTTATGTGCATCACCGGATACGGCTTCGTGGTCAACAATTTCTATGACGTGGAGATCGACCGCAGCCATGCGGGAAAGGTCGAGAAGAACACCAACCCTCTTGTGAACGGAGCCGTGAGCAGGGAAGGCACCCTCGCCCTCATGGCCGTACTCGTGGCCTTCCCCCTCTGCATCGCCGCAGTGATGAGCCTTTCAGGCTTCGTGTGCTGCCTGCTCTGCATCGGCGCTCTCACCGTCTACTCGGCGGCGCCGTTCAGGTTCAAAGACCGTTTCCTTGTCGACATCCTCACCCACGGGCTGATGTTCGGGGGGCTGCCCGTGCTTGCCGGCTACGCCCTCGCCGGAGGACGGTTCGCCCTCCTCGATCCCCTCATGGCGGGCTGCGCCCTGATCGGGACGATGGTGTGCTTCGAGGCGCTGGTCGCCCACCAGGTCTGCGACTACTGGGAGGACATGGATACGGCGTCGACCACGGTGGTGCACCTCGGGCACAGGAAGGGAGGGATCCTTCTCTCCAGCATGGCACTTGCCTCGATTGCCGCGCTGGAGCTCGTTGCCCTCGCCGTCCCCCTCGACTCAATGCTGCACGCCGGGGTGCTGGTCTCCCTCGCCGCCTATCCCGCCCTCAGCTGCAGGCAGGAGGTCATGGTGCAGATGAAGAGCACCTACTCCCGGGTGCTCGTGGCCTGTATGAATCTGCAGCGCTGAAATATCCCGTTTTTGGATGAAGAATGAGGCGGAACGTTCCTGAAATCAAAGCCGAGGAGCTCGCAGGAGCCCTTGCCTTCTCCCTCCTGCTGGCCTGGTTTCTCTGGCGTTTCTGGCCCTATCTCTCCTGACTGGGGGCGCTGGCTGCTCCCCATTCTTGTCCATCCCGCTCTTTCTACGGAGGCCCACCTGCGAACATCCGGGATACCCGCCGGGGAGGTTGTCGCCCCCGAATCCCCGCAGTGCGGTGCCCTCGGCCACATGCACCAGGGAGGCGTATCACGCGAGGTGAGCCCCGAACAGGGTGTTCGCTGGTGCGCATTCTCCTGAACCCTCGGTGTTCCCGGGCTTATAGACTCATTCACGCACCCTGCCGGGCCAGATGATCTCGGCGAGCCCGGCGGCCAGCACCACCACAAAGACGAGCGCCTTGAGGAAGGGAGCGAACCATGCAAAGATCCCGAAAAGTGCCAGTCCGGTGATCTTGTCCACCAGCAGAAAGATGCGGACCAGGAACTCCATCAACAGCACTGCGCCTGCGGCGTTGAGGAAAGGGGCGGGGATATTGACCGGGAAAGGGAGTGCGGCGAAGACGTCGGCGACAAGGAAGATGAGCGAGAAGAGGATGATCAGCCAGAAGTTATCGGTGAGAAATACGGCAATGGTGCGCACCGGTGCGATCTCCGTGGTGCCGGCGAGAGCGTTCAGCACCACCACCACGATGAGAAAGATGACGATGCCGATGATCCGGTGGAGGATCAGCCAGGGGAGGGGTTCCCGATCATACCGTACCGTGCCCATTGCAGCCTCCTTTCGTGTTCTTCCCGCACGGTGCGTGTGGTACCGTACAATGGCGCCGCCCCTATATAGGCATGCAGGGGGCGATACCGTTTTGGTGTCTGCCTGTAATGGGGGGGTATGGCACATGCCGATCGCGCGGTGGAGAAGTTCCGGCAGGGCTACAACTGCTCCCAGGCGGTGGTGACAGCCTTTGCGGAGGACTACGGGGTGGATGAACAGACGGCGGCGCTGGTTGCCCTGGGATTCGGCGGCGGGATGGGCCGCACCGGGGGGGTCTGCGGGGCGGTGAGCGGTGCAGTGATGGTGATCGGGCTGTCCACCCGTGAGATCACGGATACCGATCAGGCCAAACAGCGGGCGTATGCATTGGTGCGGGAATTTTTCCGTCTGTTTCGAGAACGGCAGCCGTCGTTTGAGTGCAGGGATCTTCTGGGCTACGATGTCGGCGACCCCGAGATGTACATCCTCATCAAGGAGCAGAACCTCTTTGAGACGATCTGTGCCGGGGTGATCAGGGATGCTGCGGACGTTCTCGATGAGATTCTCTGATGCCCCGGAAGGCCATACGGTTTCCGTTTGCGGGACGAAAGGAGGAATGAGGGGTGGAGGTCTATGTGGGCACGAGCGGGTGGTACTACGAATGGAACGAGGATAAATCGCTGGACTGGTTTCTTGCGCATTCCGGACTGAATGCGGTGGAGCTCAACGCCAGCTTCTACCGGTTTCCCTTTCCCAACCAGATTAAATCGTGGGCGAAAAAAGGGGCGGGGCTCTCTTGGGCGGTGAAGGTGCACCGCTCGGTCACCCATACCCACCTCTTCAACGAGCGCGGCTTCGAGATATGGGAGCGGTTCCAGGCGGCGTTTGATCCCCTGGATGACCGTATCTCCTTCTACCTCTTCCAGGCCCCGCCGAGGTTCGACGATGCGGAGCGGCTCATTGCCTTCGCGGAAGGTGCGGGGCTCGCCGACCGCTGCGCCGTGGAGCTGCGCAACCCCGATCTTCTGGGCGACGACGACCTCTGTGCCCGAATCGCCGAACATGCCGTGCTGGTCTCGGTCGATTCCCCGGACTTCCAGAACCGCATCTTTGCGGGCGCTTTCGTCTACCTGCGCATGCACGGGCGGGGCGAATGGTACAGGCACGATTATGCCGGGGAGGAGCTGGAGGAGACAGCCTCGATCATCCGCGACCAGAAGCCGAAACGAGTGCATGTCTTTTTCAACAACGACCACGCGATGCTCGACAATGCCCGTGCGATGGCCCGAATTCTCGCGGGAGATTGAGCTCTCGCCGGATGCAGGCGAGGGACGGGGCCTCCTCCGTCCATCAACGGGCCTGACCGGCGAAGGTGAAAAGGAAAAATCCGGTTATTGCCGTCGTTCTATATGCATCTCACATGCATCGTCCCCCATGCAGAGTCCGCCGGTGGTGTGAATCTGGTAGTCCGGATTGAGACTCTCCACTGCAGATGTGGTATACGCCCTGCACGATCTGCACACAGCCTTCCCCTCGACTCCAAATTTCTGTGCGCGGCGGGCCATTGGACACTTTTTCGTGATCACTATGGCGCTGTCACCGTCCCCGCCCTCGATACTGCCGCCGCCAAGTTCCGGGCCCAAAAATAGCCTGGAGATCGCGACGAAGGTTTCCGCGACATCCCGTGCATTGCCCCGCGGGAAGTTGAATGCATTTGCTACCACCGCCTGCTTCCGTCCTGCCTGCTGCCAGAGGGCGGCAATGGCCTCGTCCAGCTCCTCTGCATACGCCCCTTTCGTTGCTTCCATGAACGTACGGCGATAGCCGAAGATCATATCATTCGCGGCACTTGCTGCAATTTTCCACCGGGCTTCCACCGGAATAGCGCTGATATCCACCATCTCTCTCACCTCCCCATTCCGGGATTGCGAGTCTGTCCGCGAGGGGAGACGGCTATCCAGGATGCGTGAGACGAAACGATCGCCTGTTCCCCCGCTGGCAAAGACAGGGGGACTACACAGTACAACTATTAAAACCATTGTACGGCGAAGCTGTAGAAAATGAACTTCTCGCGGGAAAAATCCCCTGTATACTCGTTTATTTATCTGCCACCACGACATTGCAGGGCTGAATATCGCAGGTAATTCCCCGATGCCTCTCCAGATATGGGTGAGTTAGATTTAAATAACAATATGTTATATCTTTCTCACACAGTGTGAGATATAGTTCACTAGTTCAGTGATGCACCCATGACAACGGAACAGAACAAATGGTACAGGAGCCGCTGGTGGATGACCGCCATGTTCCTCTTCGGCGTGATCCTCCTCGCAGTCGGGCTCTTCCAGATGCTCACCATGCCCGCCGGTGCGCCGGGCAACATCTCCGACTACACGATCGCCACGGGGTTCGTCATGATGATCCTCGCCGGCGCACGGATGCTCCAGGGGGAATCCCACTATATTCAGGACGAGCGGACCCGAAGGATAGGCGCCTGGGGCCTCTCCTACTCGTGGTTCCTGACGTTCCTGGCAATGTTCGTGGTCTTCTGGCTCGACTACCTGGAGATCGCCTCGCCCGATGCGGGCACGCTCTCGGTGATCTTCATCCTGCTGATGGGCATCTCGGCGAAGCTCTTCCAGAGCCATCTCTTCCGCAAAGGGGATGTGGCGTGAATATCATCGAGACGTCCTCTCTCGGCAAGGCCTTCGGGGGACGGGAGGTGCTGGACGGAGTCAGCTTTGCCGTGAAGAAGGGAGAGGTCTTCGGGTTCCTGGGCCCCAACGGGGCAGGGAAGACCACCACATTGCGCCTGCTCCTGGGCCTGTTGGAACCTTCGGAGGGCGAAGCGCTCGTTTTCGGGGAGCGGCTCGCCGATCGGGAGGATCTCCGTCGACGGGTGGGGGTGCTGCTCGAGCACAACGGCCTCTTCGATCAGCTCTCCGCCCGTGAGAACCTGGACTACTACGGCCGTCTCTACGGTGTCCCTGAACTTCAGCGGCGTATCAGCGAGATCCTGGCACTCACCGGGCTCGAAGAGCGGGCCGATTCGGCGGTCGGCACCTTATCCACGGGCATGAAACGCAAACTGGGCCTGGGCCGCGCCCTCCTGCACGAGCCGGAGATCCTGTTCCTTGACGAACCCTCATCCGGGCTCGATCCCGAAGCCCAGCGGATGGTCAGGGAGCTCATCAACGAGGTTTCGGGGCGTGAATCGGCCACCGTATTCCTCAATTCGCACAACCTGGATGAGGTGCAGCGGGTCTGCGATACGGTGGCCATTCTGGATCGGGGCCGACTACGGGCCTATGACCGGGTAGCAGCACTCCAGGAGAATCGAGGCGGGGTGCATTTTGCCCTGACTCTGGCAGATGCGGGTGACATAACCCGCGCGGAGGGCATTCTTGCCTCCATGGAGGAGGTGAGCAGGTACTGGATTGAGGATGGGGTGATCACCGCCGTGCTCCTGGATGGCGCCGCCCCGGCGCAGGTGCTCGCCCGGCTGGTCAGGGAGGGCGTCCTCGTAGAAGAAGCAAGGAAAACACGCCGTTCTCTCGAGGAGATCTACCTCGATGCGGTAGGATCGGCGGAGGGAGGAGCATGAACCCGATGCTGACGGTGGCCCGCAAAGAGACGGCCCAGCTACTCCACAGCCGGATGTCCATGATCACCACGGCATTCCTGGCCATGTTCTTCGCATTTACCGCCGCCCCGGCGGTCACCATGGAAGATGGGAGTGCCGCGGTCCTCGACCAGCTCCTTTTCTCGATGGTTCCGGTGATCGGGCTTTTTGTGGGCTATATCTTCGCGTCACAGATATTTTTGCGGGAGAAGCAGCAGGGCGTCATCGAAACCCTCCTCTGCACCCCGCTCACCGTAGGTGAGCTCTGGCTGGGGAAGGTGCTGGGAGCAACCCTACTCGCCTGGGGAATGGCCCTTGGTGCCGCAGTGCTCATCATCGTGGTTTCCGGCGGGAACAGCGGGGGGTTGGTGCTCCCATCCGCGCCGGTCATCGTCCACCTGGCGGTGGTGATGCCTCTTTTTATCGCTGCGGGAACGGGGTTGCTCGGTCTGGTCCAGTTCATCCTGGGCCTGCGCCAGGTCCAGATCGTCAATGTGGCGGTGATCTTTGTTCTCATCTTTCTGCTCACCTTCACCCGGCAGCTGCTCAATCCGGAGACCGGCATCACCTGGCCGGTGGTGGGTGGATCCTTCATTGCCGGCGTCATTGTCCTGGGAGCGGTGCTGGTGATGGGGAGGTTGTTGAACACCGAACGGATCGTGACCAGCCTGCCCTGAGGTGCCCGGAGATGAAGACCCGCATCAGGGAATTTCGGGCCAGAGAGCAGATGACCCAGGCGGAGCTTGCCGAACGGGTGGGGGTGCGCAGGGAGACGATCGTCTTTCTGGAGAAGGGCATCTACAACCCCTCGCTGCGGCTCGCGTATAACGTCGCCCGGGCGCTGGGGGCCGGTATCGAGGAGATCTTTTCGTTCGAGGACGAAGAGGAGTGACTGCAAGACTGCGCACCGCATCCGCTCGCGGCATAATCATAATTCGGGAAAAGAAGAGACGAGCTGCGATATACGAGGGAAAAAGGAGATTTAGTAAAATCTCCTGCTGCTGTTAAAGTCCCTTCGGGGCCGGGGCGGGCGAGCTTCGTCGATCCGCAGTGTCCGGCCAGCAAATTCGGTTCCGTTCAACGCTTCCATTGCTTTTTCTGCTTCTTCAACGGTTTCAAATTCTACGAAACCGAATCCTTTGCGCTCGATGACACGAACGTCCTTGACATCGCCGTAACTTGAAAATAACTCTTTTAATTGAGCTTCATCTACAGAGTATGTCAGATTGCCGACATAGAGTTTGGGATTTTCCATTTACGTTCCTCGTTCCTATCTATATCGTTACCCATTATCAATTAAGTTTGGGTCACCGCCAGTGTTCTCCGCACCGCGGATCCGCGGGGTACCGGCGCATGGAACACCCGGTTCAAAGCCTTAATCGGCGACAATTCTCCTATTACCGTCACCATTTTCCGAATATATGTATGGGCTCCATTCCCTATCAGCAGATGAGCGGGGCATCCCCGGATACCCCTACCATCCCCCGGAGCGCATTGCCCCATGAAGCGGCTCACCCGGCCCACCCGGATCCTCGCGGAGCACCATTCCTGCGCATGGTCTGCGCACTGTGCACCGCCCCGCCAGTGGCACAGCCGATCGACCCCTCCCGGAATCCAACCGATCTATGGCGCTCCTGGCCGGAGTACCCTTGCGCCCGCATATCCTTAGGACTCCTGCGTCATCAGCCATCTTGAGCTACAGGGCTGCGAGAGCCCCGGTGCAGTCGATCTGTGCCTGCGCCAACCCCCACTGCGGCAGGGCACTGGAGGCCTCCCGGGAAGGCACCTCCACCAGCCCGGACAATCCATCCGTCTTCTACCGCAACGCTGACTGCTGTACGCTCGCTGGCCTTTCCCACCCTATACCAGCGGGATGGTGCGGCCTCCTCCTATCTTCAGGATTAAAAGGCCGAATATTCTCTGAAAATGTAAAAAAATAGTAAAATAGGTATAAATTTTTTCGTAGTCAAGATATTCTTTATCATCTTGGGTGTGCCACTCTCATTCGGTGAATACCATGAACAGGATTGTGGTGTACGGCATTGCCGCACTGGCAGTCATCTGTCTTCTTGCTGCGGGAACATGGGCGCTCTTTGCCCCGGGACACGAGAGCCCTGACAGTGGAAGCGAGGCCGGCCGCGCCAACCCCGCCGCCGTATGGTGCGAGGAGATGGGCTATCGCTACGAGATACGGACCGACGCGGCCGGCAACCAGTACGGCATATGCATCCTGCCGGACGGCACAGAACAGGACGCCTGGCAGGCCTATTATGAGGCGCACCCTGACGGCGGCACACCCGAAGGAGTACCCCCGCTCGATGCGCATATCGGATGCGGCTGCATGATTGTTCTCACCGAGGCTGAAGATGGTGAGACGGTGTCGTTCGAGGCGGGCCGGGTTTTTGCCGTCCGCCTGGAGGAAAATCCTTCCACCGGGTATGCGTGGAAGCTGAACGTGACCGAAGGCCTGATCCAGGACAGCGAGGGCTTCGAGCCTGCTTCAGGTGACGGGGGACTCGTGGGTGCACCCGGCGTGCATACCTGGACCTTCCACGGGGAAGCGCCGGGCACGTACCTGATCGAGGGTGTCTATGCCCGGCCCTGGGAGGAGCCGACGGGGGCGGAGGAGCGGTTCAATCTCACGGTCGAGATCGTATAGCGGGAAGGGCGGCCCCCCTCACGCCCCCTCCTCGAAGATGAGGACTGTCTCTCCTGCCGCATTGCTCATCACCAGTTGCTCTTTTTCGCGTTCTGCCGAGGCTATACTCTCCAGCGCTATCAGGTAAGCCGATTCCTGCTCCATCACCCCTACCGGTTCGGCGCAGTACATCATCGTGGTGGCGACATGGCCGATGCGGATCGCGTCCCCCTCCTGTGTGAAGTTCGTGGCGTAGTGGTTGCAGCCTGCCGAACCGCCCAGGTCCCCGTCATCGCCGAAGACCGCGGTGATACGGGTGCCCTCGAGCACCGGGCGGACCTCGTCGGGGCCGGTTGCGAGGGAGACCAGATGCCAGGCGGTGCCGTTCAGGTTCACAGGCCCGCCGGGCGGTTCCCCTGCCTCGAATACGAGCAGCACCTCACCTCCGCCATCACTCAGGGAGAGCTGGTTGGCAGCAAGGTAGAATGCTGCCGCACGCTCCAGCGCGGAGAGGTACCCGGTCTCCTGGCGCATCACCCCGGGCGGTTCGGTGCAGTACACCTCAGTCCAGGCCAGCTGGTGTATCTGCAGGGTGGCACCGTCGACGGTATAACGCGCAGTGTAGTGGTTGCAGCCGGCGTTTCCAGAGAGTTCTCCCAGAGAATCGTTGAATATGGCGGTGATGTCGGTACCCTCGATCACCGGCTGTCCCGCACCGCTCTCGTTTCGGTAGGAGATCAGGTGCCATGTGGTGCCGGAGAGCTCCATGACGTGGGGAGGGGTGGGAGTAACGACGGGCGTGGGCCCATAGACGGGCTCGTGCACGCCCGGCTCCGTGCAGCCGCAGGCACAGGCGGCGATGATGAGGAGTATCGCAGCACAACGCGGGATCAATACACTGGACTTCATTTCTTTCCTCCCTCAATGGTGGTGTATCCACAGGGGGGAATTAAATGCTTTTCCGGAAGACAGTGTTGCCGGGGAGGGGCTCAGGGCCGCCTGCGTAGCAGCAGGGCGAGGGGCAGCGAGAGGAGTGGTGCGGCGGCGAGGGGACTTTTTGGCACCGCAGTCGGTGCCGCTGCACCGGCAGGGTCGGGGCGCACGGGTGGTGCCGTGGCTGCAGTAGGGGCGAAGGTAGCCTGAGAGGTATCCTTTCCGGCATCGCCCTGGTCCGTGTGGGACGGGGAATCCGCCCTGCAGATGATGGCGAAGAGGGAACAGCCCGGGCTTTCTGCCTGGAACCAGGCCATGCCGTTTTGTTCCCCGAGAACCTCCGTTGGAAGCTCCTGCCAGGCGCCCTCGTGGAAGCGGAACATGGTCACGCCCGCCGGGGAGAACCGCTGCTCCTCGAGCCAGGACACCGGAAGCGAGAACGTAAACCAGGCTGCGTCGACCTCCTCGCCGCGGATCCGGTAGAAGGTCACCTCGGTGCACTGGTAGAGGGTACCGTTCGGGTGCGCGATATCTACGGGAATAGTGCACTCCTTTGCCGTCACCAGAACCGAATCAACGGGCACGGTTACCCTGAGGGTCACCGTCTGCAAGGCCCCTGTGATGAGTTTCAGCGTGCAGTTCACCCCCGGGCTGAGGTCCGTGGCATATGCAACCGCGGTGGATGAGGGACCGCCGTTCCCGGACGACGCGTGCCGGGAAAACGGGGTGGCGGTGGGTTCGGGCGTGGGGATGATGGTCGGCTCAGGCGAGGGTGTGGGTTCGGCGGTGGGTTCGGGCGTGGGGGTGACGGTCGGCTCAGACGAGGGTTCAGGTGCGGGCGTCGCCGGTTCACTGACCGTGAATCCCCCACTGAGCATATCCTCCTGGCCGTCGCTGTTTTTCACGATCACGTCCCAGGCGCCCGGGGCCGTGCCGGCGAGGTCGAGAGAGCAGGTGATGTGGGTGTCGTTGATGTATACGGCGTCACCGGCGTAGAGGTACGGCTGGCCGGGCTGGTGGAGTTTGACCAGGGGTGCGGGGAGGAATCCGGACCCCGTGATCTGTACTCCGGCCAATGTGTCGCCCGAAACTCCCGCATCGGGCGCAACTGCGGCGATCTGCGGAGGCGGGTTGATGACGGTGAACGCGTCGATAAGCATTCCTTCCTTTCCGTCGTCGTTGATCACCCGCACATCCCACAGCCCGGCGTCCGCGGATGAAAGGTTGAGGGTGCAGGTGATGGCTTCAGCCGAGAGGCGGGTGACATTGGTGGCAATGATGGTTCCTGCCCCTTTTCGAAGCCGTATTTCAGGGTTACTTTGAAAATCGCTACCGTTCACGGTGGCGGCCACGCAGGAAGAGCCGCGGGTCGCCGACGAGGGGGTGATCCCGGTCACGGAGGGAGGAGGCGGTATCCGGTAGACCTTCACACAGTCGGTGCTGAATGAGGTTACGTAGACGCGGTTCCCAGGTCCGGTTGCAATGCCGCAGGGTTTGGTGCAGGAAAATGCATCCACAAAATCGCCTGCCTGGGAAAAGATCTCCACGCGGTCGTTATCCGTATCGGTGATGAAGAGCAGGCCCGAACTGTTGATCGCCATATCGTAGGGGTGGTCGAAGTCGCCCTCTGCTGCACCCGGTGCAGTATCAGAAGGCCATTTGCGGAGGAAGGTGCCGTCTTCGGCGAAAACCTGGATGCGGTGGTGGTCGGTGTCGACGACGAACACCTCGCTTGCCGTCACCGCGATGCCGGTAGGATTCCAGAATTGACCGTTGCCGCTCCCGCTGCTCCCGATCGTGCCTTCGAGTGCGTACGTGTCGTTGTAGACGTTGACGAGGTCGGTATCCCGATCGGTGCAGAAGGCCCGGGACGCTTCGTCGACCGCAATGCCCTTCACTTCTTTGGGGAAGGGGTGAGTGCTGAGATGTGCCCCGGCGGGAGTGAATATTTTGAGTTTTTCATTGTTGTAGTCGGCAACATGCACCGCGCCGCTCTGGTTTACCGCCACCGCATAGGGATACCAGAATTGATCGATCCCGATTCCCTGTGAACCCCACGCAGTGACAAAGGTGCCGTCCGCAGAAAAGACCTGGATGCGGTTGTTGTAGGTATCGGCCACATATACATAGCCGGATTCGTTCACCGCGATGCCGTAGGGATTGTTGAACTGTCCCTCGCCGCTGCCCAAACTCCCAAAGGAAGATTCCAGTGCGTAGGTATCCGCCGACGCGGGACCGATTAGGAGCAGCATGGAGAGGATGATCGAAAAACGCAGGATTGCGGGGCGGGTATGCATATATGGGGGTAAATTTTTGCCCCGATAAATTCCTTCTTGTTTTTGTCCGGGCGTTTAAGAGGGGAGATTCTGGAATCGGACTTCCAGGCGGAGGGTCACCCCGCCGCCTTGAGGGGGGACTGTGTGCGTCCAGGCAGGGGCATCTCCTGTTGTCGGGGACACGTCTCCGGGAAGCGTTCCCGGTAACCCAATAGTTAGCTTATTATAAATTGGAGCTGATAGCACCCCTGAGGTGTGTGAGATGGCATATGGAGACATTGAGCGAATGCGCCAGGAGGGTGACCTGAAAGGCCTCTACGGCGTGCTCGAAGGAGAAGACCAGTATGCACGCAGGATGGCAACCGAAGCCCTCTGCACATTCTGCGATGAAGCAGTGGCAGAGAAGCTTGCGGAGCTTAAATTCCAGGATACCGATCAGCGTGTCCGTGATACGGCCACCCGCGGGCACGCGCAGGTCGTTGCAGCCCTGAAATCGCGGGAAAGTCCCTGAATGGGTGGCGCGTTCGGCCCGGGATGACAGGGCGAAAAAATGTAATTATTTTAATTATTCCCGGTGGTTCCTTCAGAAGGTGGTCGGCACACCACTGGCCCCCCTCGTATGCAGCTACAGACCGAATATCAGCGAAATGCTGCCTCTTCGCAGAGGATCTCTGACCCTGATTCACCCCAGGGTTCCCTAATCCGCACCGGCTGCCGCGCGGTTCCCACGCATACCCCTCAGGAGCCGGCTCTGGCCATCTCTGCCGGAACCTCGATCTCGAACCGCGCCCCCTCACCGGCCCTGCCGCATTCCCTGATGGTCATGTCGGTGATGGAGAGGATCTCCTTTGCCAGAAAGAGACCGTATCCTTTGTGCTTGCCGACGCCCTTGCGAAAGATGTCCTCTTTCGTCTCCTCAGGAATGCCAACCCCGTCGTCTTCCACGACGATCACGGCACCACCATCCCTCTCGCAGGCAGAAACGCTGATCGCCGTCACCTTCTCCCCGTGCTGGATCGAATTGCCGATCAGGTTGAAAAAGACTTTTTCCAGCATCGGATCGGCGAAGATTTCCAGTGTGCCGGTCTCGACGGAGAGATCGATGGCGTCGAGGGGGAGGCTGCCGCGCACGCGCTCCACCGTCTCCCGGACGTTCTGCCAGATCGGCTGCTTCACGCCCATGTCCTCGTAGTCACGGGTAAACGAGATCTGGCCCTCGATGCGGTAGGTGAGCTGCTCGATGAGGTCGATATACCGCTGAATTTCTGGCTTTTCAGGCACTTCCTCTTTGAGAAGGGTGACATAGGCCAGCAATGCCGTGATCTGGTTGAGGATGTCGTGGCGGGTGATGCCGGAGAGCAGCTGCAGTTTGGCGTTCGCCTGTACTAACGACTGTCCCAGCTGTTTCTGTTCGGTGATGTCGCGGGCGACGCAGCAGAGCGTGATCACCTGTGTCCCCTCCCGTTGCAATGGCACTATGGTCACGTCAAACCAGCGATTGATCGCAGGGTAAAAAAAGGTAAACCTGGCTACGTCTCCAGAATCGAATACCCTATTGGACATTTCTCTCGCCGGTTCGACCACCTCGGGGGGGAGCATCTCTTCGTAGGTACTGCCCTGTAAGGATGCCTGATCCCGTCCCAGCATCCGCGCCACATACGGGTTGACGTAGGTGACCCGATAGGAGCGGTCGATGATCATGACCCCTTCTTCCGTGCTCTCCACCAGGGTCCTGAACCGGTGTTCGCTCTCCTCGAGGGCTTTTGTTACCTTGAGCCGCTCGGTGATGTCCCTCCCCACGGTCTGTACACCCATGACCTTTCCGTGGTGCATGATGGGTGATTCGCTGACCTCGATCACGGCAACCGACCCGTCTTTGCGCCGGAATTCGATCACCTCGCCCTGAACCGTATCGCCGCAGGATACCGCATCGTAGCATCGCTGCCACACATCACGGCTCGATTCGAGAATGTAGTCCCTGCACGTTTCCCCGATCAGCTCTTCCGGTGTGTAGCCGAGGATACGCTCCACTGCAGGCGAGATGTATGCGATCCCTCCCTCGTGATAGCAGGTATAGATCATGTCCGAGCTGCGCTGGGCGATCTCCCGGAACATCTCCTCGCTTGCCCTGAGCGCCTCCTCCGTCCTGATGCGTTCCCTTAAATCCCGGGCAATCGAACAGATGACAGGCCGGTCCCTGATCCTGACCAGGGTCCCCCTGATCTCCACAGGGATCGTCTCACCGTTCCTGGTGCGCAGGACGGTACGAAGAAAGCCGCCCCCTCCCTTTTCTACCTTCCTCCATTCCTCGTCCCAGGACGAGGGGGGAAGTTCGGGGCTGATGTCCGGAACCCGCATGTCCAGCAGCTCCTCGCGGCGATACCCGAGGAGACTGCAGGCAGCGTCGTTGACGTAGATGAACCGTCCGTCCTTTCCAAACCACAGGATCAGGTCCTCTGCCTGGTCGATGGAGTACTGGATCATCCGCAGCAGCTCGTGTGACTCTCTTCGCTCGGTGATATCGAGAGTGGTCTTCACCGCCCCCTGCACCTTTCCTGCATCATCGAGCACCGGATACCCGGCGACAAACCAGACCCTCCCGTCCGGGGTGGTCATCTCTCCCATCTGTGGTTTTTTGGTCCTCATCGCCTTCTCCACGGGGCACCCGAAGCACGGCACGTCGCGCTGGTGCCAGAGTTCGTAGCAGTGGCGCCCCACGAGCTCTTCCGGCTTCATGGCGATCGATTCTGCTGCCGCCCTGTTGGCCCAGAGGATGCGCAGGTCAGTGTCCTGGAAGGTGATGTTTTCGGCAACCGAGTCGAGAATGATCCTCTTCTCCTCCTCGCTTGCCCTGAGCGCCGCTTCCGCCTCCTTGATCTCGGTGATGGGTACGGCGACCTCGAGGGCGGCATATACCGCCCCCTTCTCGTCCCTGAGCGGTGTGGCGATCACCTCGAAATAGTGCGGTTTTCCCGCTTTCCCCGTGAAAATACGCTCAAACATGGTCCTTTCTGCGCCGTTCTCGAAAATCCGGCGGATCCCGCATTCCGGGCACTTCTCGCTCCTCCCGTGAAGGGCGCGGTAGCATCTCTCTCCCTCCGTGTCCCCGCAGATCTCCCTGGTCACAGTGTTGGTCCAGAGCACGCGGAAATCAGGGCCGATAATGGCCAGACAGGCGCCGATATTCTCCGAGACCTGCTCGAGCCGGTTGCGTTCGTCCTCCAGCTTTATCTCCACCTTCCTATGGTGGACCGCCTGCCTTATCTTGTGGGCCAGGTCGGTGAACTGGGCGGCGGGATCCCCGCCTTTCTGCACATAGAAAGCCGCACCGCTGTTCAGTGCCTCGATCACCACCTCCTCCCGTCCCCTCCCGGTGAAGATGATGAACGGTACGCTATTCCCCCGGCGTTTCAGTTCCTTGAGAAATGCGATGCCGTCCATCCCCGGCATCTGGTAGTCGGACACCACGATGTCAAACTCGCCTTTTTCGAGGCACTCGAGCCCTTCGTCTGCCGACGCTGCGGTTTGCACCCGGATCCCCTCCTGGCGCTCGAGGAAGAGTTTGCCGACATCGAGGAGCATTTGTTCGTCGTCAACGAGCAGTACGTGCATGGCCACCGTCCACGGAAAAGATACCCTAATGAAAAGATGTTCTTCTTTTTATATCTGTGCAGCGATACGAACTCCTCTGTGTGGGGGAAGGTGTACACCGTGTTCGGGAGAGGTTTGTGGCAATCAGATACACGAATGCACCACCGGATATGCGGTAGGTTGATACGTCCTTTTGCTCCTGTATCCGGGGGCGGCGATCAGCACTTAACCTCAGAGACGTAATCACTGCTATCCCATCCTGGTGATCGCCATGCAGGAGATAGACAGGGAGCGCTTTGATCATATTCCCGAGAGGCTGTCGGGACTGGTCGATCTCTCCTACAACCTCTGGTGGAGCTGGCATCCTGCAGCAAAAATGCTCTTCAAGCAGCTCAACCGGCAGGCCTGGAAGGAGAGCATTCACAATCCGGTGAGGATGCTGCAGCACATCCCGCCGGAGTTTCTCGAGGCGGCCTGTGAGGATCCTGAGTACCTCCACCGATACGATATCATCATCGACCGCTTCGGACGCTACATGAACAGCCGTGGGTCATGGTACGGGGAGGAAATCCACCCGGATCAACACTCCTCGATTGCCTATTTTTCCGCCGAATACGGACTTCAGCATTCATTGCCGTTTTTTGCGGGCGGCCTCGGCTTCCTGGCGGGCGACCACCTCAAGGAATGCAGTGACCTGGGGATCCCCCTCCTTGGCGTGGGGTTCATGTACGCCCAGGGCTACCTCGACCAGGACATCAGCACCGACGGCTGGCAGGAGAGCATCGAGGAGCTGCTCGATCGCGATGCGGCTCCTATCACCCGCGTGCTCGGCGGCGACGGCGGCCATCTTGTGGTGCAGGTCCCGCTCATCGACCCGCCCATGTACATCGCCGTCTGGAAGGTCCAGGTGGGGCGCGTCCCCCTCTATCTGCTGGACACCGACATCGACCGCAACCGCCCCGAATACCGGACAATCTCCCACCGCCTCTATATCGGGGATCGGGAACAGCGGCTTCGTCAGGAGATCGTGCTCGGTATCGGGGGGTGGCGCGTGCTCCGGCACCTCGGGATAAGCGTTTCCGCGGTCCACCTCAACGAAGGACACCCTGCATTCGCCCTGCTGGAGCTGATCAGGGAGGAGCGGGAGGCGGGAAAAGACATGGAGGAAGCCATGGAAGCGGTGCGGAACAGGACCGTGATCACCACCCATTCCTCGGTCCCGGCGGCGATCGACACCTTCCCCGCAGCCCTGATTGAGCCCTATTTTAAGTCCTACCTCCACGCCATGGGCATGGAGAACACCGATTTTTTCGACCTCGGGGAGCGGCCGGGTCATCGTGATGAGGGGTTCAACATGACCGCCTTCGCCCTGAGGACGGCAGGGTACCACAACGCGGTCAGCAAAAAGCATGGCTTCGTAGCTCGCCAGATGTGGCGGCAGCTCTGGCCCGATATCCCGGAGGACTTCGTGCCCATCGACTCCATCACCAACGGCGTGCACCTGCCCACGTGGCTTAACCCGAGAATGGGAGGGCTTTACAGCAGGCATATCGGAGGGACATGTCCGTACTGGAAGCAGGAGCATGATAACCCCGCGATCTGGGAGTTGATTGACGAGCTCCCTGATCAGGAGCTCTGGGAGCAGCACACCTGGCTCAAGAACAAGTTGTTCAACCGTATCAAGGAGAGGAAACGAAGGAAATGGGCGGAGGGGCTCGACGATCCCCTGAACCTGGTCGCGGAGGGGCTGATGCTCGACCCATCGGCCCTCACCCTCGGATTTGCGCGGCGTTTTTCCACCTATAAACGTGCGGATCTCATCTTCCAGGACCAGGAGCGTCTCAAGAGAATCCTCACCAATCCCCTCAGGCCGGTCCAGATCATCTTCGGGGGCAAGGCGCATCCCGACGATGACGAGGGCAAGAGGATCCTGCAGCGCATCTACCGGTTTGCGCAAGATCGGGCGTTCGGGGGACGGATCGCCTTTCTCGAGGACTACGGTGAACAGTCCGCCCAGTACATGGTCCATGGCGTGGATGTCTGGCTCAACAACCCCCTCCCTCCCTGGGAAGCGTGCGGTACGAGCGGGATGAAGGCCGCGCTCAACGGTGTTCTGAACCTGAGCATCCTCGACGGCTGGTGGATCGAAGGCTACAATGGGCGCAACGGCTGGGCGTTTGGCGACCAATCCCCGCCGGTGGACCGCGACGCTGCCGACGCCGCCGCGATCTACGACCTCCTCGAACGAGAAATCGTCCCCCTGTATTACCGGCGGTCGCTCGACGGCATCCCCCACGGCTGGGTGGCGATGATGAAGGAATCGATAAAGAGCGTCACACCCACGTTCTGCGCCCGGCGGATGGTTAAGGAGTATGTGCACCGCTACTACCGCAATGTGCTGGGGCGCGAGTCCGGGTCCCTCTAGTGGATCCCATGCGTGTTCACCCGGGCTCCTCGTACGGTTGGACCTCTTCGAGCAGAATATGGTAGGCGGCAACACCCAGGGTGACGAGCAGCGGGCCCAGGATGATTCCCACGATACCGAGGAGGGCGAGCCCGCCGAAGATCCCGATCATCATCAGCACCGTATTGATGGCCACCCGGCCCCCCATCATCTGCGGCCTGAAATAGAAATCCGACACTCCCGATATGAGGGGGTAGCCGAGAAACACGATGATCAGCGCCCCTCGCGGATCGCCGATGGCGAGGGCGTAGAGGGCGAGAATGAGGATGAGGATCTGGGGGCCGAGAAAGGGAACCAGCTGGAACAACCCGGAGAGTGCGGAGAAAAAGAGAATATTGCCGTATCCCAGCAGGAAAAAGACAGGAATGGCCAGAAAGAAGGTGACAATCGCCACCTCGATGTTCACCACGTAGACGGCATAGAGGGTATCGACGGTGATGGTGGCGAGCTTCGATGCCGACCGGCGTGTCCGGACGGGGAGGCGGCGGATAAGATCTTCCCAGACATGGTCGCCCAGGAGCACGAAGAGGTAGAAGGCCAGCAGCATCAAAAAAAGCTGGAGCAGGAGGAAGGGGAGGCCGAGGGCAAACCCGGAAACCCCCGATTCAATGAATCGTACCAGGGCGGCGGCGCGTTCTGCGATCTCCTCGGGGGTGAGGGGAAGATTCGTGACATCGACCTGCAGGTTCCTGATGCCCGCAACGATGGCCCGGAGTATCTCGAAGAGGAGATCAAGGTTGCCGGCGATCAGCGAGACCGTGGCGATGAAGAGCCCGGTGAGGACGGCGAAGGTGACCACGGTGGTCAGGGTTGCAGCAATCCATGGGCGCATTCTTGTGCGCAGGCGCCGCTGCAGGGGCATGGTTACGACGGCGAGCGAGAGGCCGAGGATGAACGCGGTCAGGAGCGGAAGCGTCACGGTGAGGATGATGAGAAAGATCGCGCCCACAATGATGAGAGAACGGGTATCCGCCCGCCGCCGCTCCGCTGTCATCTCATCCACACTATGGGTTCAGGAGAATAAAAACGCACACATTTCCTCTCATCCCGAAAGATTGCAGAACGCGCCGCCTCATTCATCGAGATAGAGGGCCTGAATTGCCACGACTTCGGTGCTGTCCGCGGCGGCAGCGTAGGCCTCGAGGGGTTCGGCGTTGACCTCTAAAAAGCGCATCCCCCAGCCGAACTGCCCCAGGATCCGTTCTGCCTGACTGCGCTCCCCGAGAATGACGAGGGCGGCGGCAAGCGCTTCTACCGAGGTGAGGCGAAACGGGCGCCCGAAGTTGACCGGGTTTGCCGCAACAAGAAAGGGGAGCGCACGCCGGCGTTTCCAGGCCCGGATGGCGTCGGTGTCGAGCATCTCCCATGAGCAGTCCAGCGCGGTGATGGAGGGTGCATTTCGATCTGAGGGGGAGAGTGCGCGTTCCGCGGTGGGATCGAGGAGAAGCGTGTTCTTCGGCACATTCCGGAGTGAAGGCACAATGGTGATCAGTTCTTTTCGCGCCAATTTTTTGACCGTACATTTCCTCGGGTCGCAGGTATTGTCCCGGTACGCGAAAAGCGGTATCATCTATGTGGGGTAAGCGCCCACCTTCTATCAATGTACGTACTGCTCTGCCCCTGCATCCTCGACCCAGAACTCCGGGCTCGCGGCATCACCCGCCAGTCCGACCTCGAGATCTTCTCCCGCTGCCTCGAGCGGTGCAGACATTTCGGCATCGACACCGTGACCCTTCCCTGCCCCGAGACCATGTATCTCGGGCCGGATCACGAGCCGGGGAGCTTTGAGGAGCGCCTCGACACCCCGGCATTCACCCGCCTCCTCGACCGTTGCGAGGATGAGGTGCGGGACCATATTGCCCGGCATGGTGACCCGCTCTGCATCCTTGGTGTGGACTCCTCGCCGGTCTGCGGCGTAAATTTCACCTACCGCACGGATGAGCGGGAGCCGGGGCGGGGCGCATTTCTCTCCCGCTTCCCCGAGCAAAAGACGATGGACGTGAAAGACTTCGCCCGCTACAAAGTGTACCTCGCAGCTCCCCTCTTTTCCGAGGCAGAGCAGATGTACAACCGGGCCCTCCATGACGATCTCGCGGCCCATTTCTTCGAGGTTTACCTGCCCCAGGAGGTGGGAGATACCAGCCACACCCGGGAGAAGGATGAGCACAGGGCCATATTTGCGCAGCACGTCCGTGCACTCGACGAGGCGGATCTCGTAGTCGCCGTGGTGGACGGCGCCGATGCAGATTCGGGAACGTCGTGGGAGATGGGCTATTCTTTCGCACAGGGAAAACCCGTCATCGCCCTCAGGACCGATTTTCGCCGTGCCGGGCACCACGAGCTGGTCAATCTCATGCTGGAGGAATCGTCGGCCGTGGTGACAGACAGAAACGGGCTGCCGGCGGCGCTCAACTCCCCGCTCGCCTGAACGCGGATTGGTAGGGGGCGAGGGAGGTTGGGGGTGATGACGGCCACCGCGTTGCAGGGCACTGCCTGATTCGATGGTAAGGGTTCCGGTGTGTCCCGCATCCCTCAGCCGACCCTCCACACCGGCGCCAGCCCTCCGCCCAGGTTCATCTGCACATAGAGCGACCCGGGCGTCGCCTCAGCCGGCACCTCGTAGATCAGGAAGCCCTCCCTGGTCTCGTAGATGTGGATGATCCCCCCGTAATAATCGTCGGTGCCGGAGAAATCCACGACATCGGTGACCGATTCCACCCGGTCGGTGCGATACCCGAAAGAGGCCCCCTCGCAGACGACATTGATGCTCGCCGGATGGGGGGCTCCCGTCTCTTTGGCAGTTCCTGTGTGGACAATCCGCACGAATACGAAGAAAAACTGCATGCCGGGGGCAGGCTCCGCAATGCCGTAATTGATCCCCCATTCGGGGTGGGAGAACTGGTAGGATGGTTGCAGCTCCGCACGGTAGACGGTCAGTTTGCGCACCGTCCCCTTCTCCTCATCACCGTAGGTAAATACGCCGCCCACGGGCAGGGCACTGGGGAAGGGTTCGGGCTCGGCGGTGGGTTCCGCCGTTGCCGGTGCGGGGGTCGGCGGCGCGGCGGTCGGGTTCTCCGGTGCCGGGGAAGGGATCTGCGATGCGCTCTGATCATTGTCAGGGGGTGCCTGGGTGCATCCGCAGGATATGCACAGGAAGACGAGCAGCAACGAACACAGGAGTGCAGGGTGCATGCAGTGGTATCGGTCCTGCTCCTGATAAAAGAGCAGGAATCGTTCCTGAAGGTGGATTCGGGGGGAATATCGGCAGTGTGTTCATGTGTACGGGTGCCGTTTCCGGGTGCCGGGCCTTCCAAAACCGTGTGGTAATGGATAATCCCTTCAAAAATCGTTGAATCAACGGATCGGGGAACAAATCGATGCTTTTTATAGTGGATTGGTATCACCCTCTTTCTGCAGGTATAACGGCATGGTAGACGAAGAGCGGGGCTCCTTCCCGGATAACGGCAGCGATGAACTGGCAATGGTCCTGGTGACCATGCTTCCAGAGCCGGTGATCGAGCATGCGAGCACCATCTGCTACGCGCTCTCCAATCCCATCCGGATGAAAATACTCCTTCTCCTGGCCTCCCGCACGTATTGCGTCTATTCGATAAAGGATCTCTTTGCAATAAGCGATTCCAGGCTCTCCTATCACCTGAAAATTCTCCGTGACTGCGGCCTGATCGAGGGCAGCAGGGACGGAAAGTGCATCAACTACGCTGCCACGCCGCTGGGTGAAGAAGTCTGCCGGATGATCGGGTCATTCCGGCGGTGAAGGGCGGCGCAAAAAAAAAAGATTGTTATCTGGTTTTATATTTGTCAATCAGGAACGCCAGCCGCTCCGGCACCGCCCCTGCCTCCCCCTCGGCGATATCTGTGCCTTCGTGGGTGGCAATGTCCGGGAAACCGGAGAACGCTCCCTTTTTCAGCAGGAACCGGAACGAAACACCCTGGCCCGGGTGACCGGGGACGCGGTCCTCCACCCAGACCTCGCCCCCGTAGCGGGAGACCAGCATCCGCACGATATAGAGCCCGAGCCCCTTGCCGCTCGTGGATTTGCTTCCTTTCTGGAATCTGTCGAAGATGACTGTCTTCGTCGCATCGGGTATCCCCGGTCCCGTATCCTCGACAATCACCTCGATCTCGCTCTGGTGCTCCTCCGCCCTGATGAACACGACCACCTCATCGCCTCCAAATTTGAGGCTGTTGCCGATGAGATTGGCAAATATCTCGCTGATGAGGTCATCTGCGAGGACGGTGTGCCCGCCGGGGTTGTAGTGGATACGGTGATCGGGGTAACGGTCGATCTCCTTTTTGATAACCTCGTCGAGGTTCATGGGCTTCAGCTGCGGTTTTTCCTCGTGCAGCCGCCGTATGGTGGAGACGTGGTCGGTGATCTCGATGTTCCGGCTGATGCTCTCCATCAGCTTCGCCGCGAACTCCTTGGGTTTTCCCGCGAGCATCTCGGTGAGCATATCCGCGTACATGACCGAGACGGTATTGGCGTTCTTGATATCATGGGTGAGGATGTCGAGGTACAGATTGGCCTTCTCGTAGGACTCCTCCAGCTCCTGCTGGAGCAGGCCGCGGTGGATGGCCGTCCCTATCTCCTGGCCGACGGTGATGAGCGTATGCCGCTCCTCCGCGGAAAACGGTCTGCCGCCTCCCGGTGCAGAGAGGAACAGTACGCCGACAACGGAGCCCCCTCCGGAGAGTGGGACCCAGGATACCTGTGTACGCCCGTCTGATTCCCCTGCGATCGTCTCGTTGAACGCCGGGATCCCCTCCTGGAAGATGGAGGGGAAAGGTGCCCCTTCCAGCGGGAGCAGTTCGGAAAATGTGCTTGCATCATGTTCTTTTCCGGCGGTGCACGCAAGCACCGCGTAATGCTCCTCGCGGTCGATCAGGTAGATCGCCCCCTTCTCCATCCCGAGCACCGCGACGATCCTGTGCAGGGCATGCACCAGGAGATCATAGAGGGTCTCCACAGAACCGGCGGCGGAGATGATCTCGTTGATGGCGGTGAGCTGGCGGTTATGGCGCCGGATTTCCTCCTCATGCTCGCTGCGCTCGATGGTCGACCCTATTGCATCTGCCGCGGTTTTCAGGGCGTCGATCTCCGGTTTGTGCCATGTGCGTACGCCGGAGCAGTCCTCGAATACCAGAAAACCCCAGCATCGCCGTGCGACGGATATGGGCAGCACCGCGAAGGAGAGGACGCCGCGGGACGAAAAAAGGGCGGCCACATCTGATGCCAGGTCGCCCACCGCACCCGTGAGCACATGGCCAAGAGTGAGAGCGGTTTTCCACTGCACCAGTTCTTCTGTATTCCAGAGTGATTTCTCATCGACGGCGCTCTCCGAAAGCGTATGGGACGGACTGGCAGCCCAGATGTAGCGGCGGGGCGGCTGGTGGGCCATGCTGCCGTTTTCCATCAGGTAGACTCTGCTCGATCCCGTACCGTTCCCGAGCGCGTTCAGCACTTCTTCGATGTCTGCCTCCCAGGACGAGGTCCGGTGGAGCCTGCCTGAGGCGATCATGACCGACTCGCATATCGCATCGTGCCGGTTAATGCGCTCCTCCATGAAGCAGCGCTCCAGCATGCTGATGAGGGTGTCGCCGACCATCTTCAGGAGGTCGCGGTGCTGGTCGAGTGCGGTGAGATCACGCAGTTCGGATTCAAATCCGAGGAACCCCTGGATGGTCTTTCCCCTGAGGGGAAGCACAAAGCTCTGGCGGTGCCGGGGGGCGTTGTGCGTGTGGATGAGATCCGGCTGCGTCTCGGCCCTGTCCGTCCAAAAGGAATCGATGATCCGCACTCCCGAGAGGCTCCTGGTGGGTGTATCCCGGTGGGCGAACCATTCAAAACTCCCCCTGATCCCGGTGTAGTCGCCGTTGATGAGGGTGAGGTAACAGTGGTCGGCACCGGCACACATCCCCAGGTCACGGATGAGTGCGGTGATCCTGCGGTCGAATTCCGGGCGTGCAAGGTCGGTGAACGAGGTGGATATGCGCGCGATGATCTCCTGAAACGCGTGGTACCGGGCGGTCTCCTCCTCCGCACAAATTTTACCGCTGACAAAGGACACGATGTCGATGCGGCCTCCGGCAAGCGTGCCGGTGGTGATGGGAGCGCTCTTCAGTTCTATCCATTCGTCTTTCCTTCCCCGGGGAACGAAATGGTAGATCTGTGCATTGAAACGCTCTTTGCGTTCGATTGCGCTGAAAAGATCGTGCAGGAATGATGCGGTTTCTTCGATGAAGGGGACGATGTACGAGGTGATCAGCTCACGGTAGTCCATTCCCGTTGCCTTTTCCCTCGAAACGCCGGAAAATTCTTCCATCGCGGCATTGAGCCAGCGAACTTTACCGTTTCCGTCACTCAGGAGCATAGGGATGTCGATTTCATCCTGTAGATTGAAAAAAAAAGCAAGATCGCCAAATTCACTGCTCCTCGATGCTCCCGACATGAACGGCGCCCACTCCTCCTTTATGAATGGATATGAGAGGCCCGGGTATATCAGTTTTGCTTCTCATATACCCTTCATGCATCGCATACCCCCCACGCGCTTTTTTTAACGGTGTATGGGCGAGAAGTCCTGAGGAACAGTGTATAGATTGATACCGGAAGGATGATTGTGTTCGTCCCCCGTGGTGCAAACACCACCCCCAGACTCGTGAAAGGTTCTGCGAAATAATTGCCGTGAGACGATGCATGGCACCGGCTGTCGGGATGGTAGTGAGAAAAGGGGGGAAGGGCACCGTCCGCCTGAACGTGTGTGAAGTACGTGTGGACAACGGGTGGGAATGGTGCGTTCCCACCATGGATGTGGTTGAGAGGTGCCCTTCTCCCCTGAGAAGGTGTGAGGTGTGTTCCCTGTCTATGGTAGTTCGGCATTCGGGCCCGGTTCCCCAATCGGGCACCGTATGCAGTCTTTATTCCTTCTCCTGTCGAGTAGTGTAGAGATAACCCAGAGCAGTCACCTGATCTGGTGATCACATGTTGTGATGGATCCAATATAATGTTTTCGCCCAACGCCTTGCATTAATGCTGGCATTGGCGTTGCCGACAATGTCGCCATCAACGAAATCAATAAGTAGGCACTATGTATATCTCTAAGTACGGATGAGCAGTTTTCCTGAGGAATTGCCGAAAATTCTTGACGTATTAAAGGCCAATCCCAAGGGTATGTCGGTGAGCGATATTGCGCAGGAGCTCGGGGCAAACCGCAATACTGTCTCCCGGTATCTGGACATGCTCCTCATTTCCGGCGAGGTGGAGATGAGGACCTACGGGAAGGCCAAGGTCTTTTATCTCTCCCAGCGCGTGCCCATCTCCGCAATGCTGAATTGTTCGTCGGACATGGTGATCGTCCTCGATCAGGACCTACGCGTCGTCCAGGTCAACACCCCGCTCTGTGAGTTCATCGGCGCGGGACGCGATGAGATCCTCAACACCACGCTCAGGGAATCGCCGCTTGTGATGTTCGATCACCCCGTGATCATCGAAAAAATCAGGGACGCGATGGCCGGCAGGGAGATCTCGGAGAACCTGCGGTTTTTGCGGGTGGATGAAGAGCTCTTCTTCCGCTTTAAAATCGTGTCCACGGTGTTCAATGATGGATCACCCGGCGTGACTCTGATCCTGGAGGACATCACCGAGCAGCAGACGGCAGAGGAGGCCCTTCGTAAAAGCGAAAGCACGTACAGGACGCTCGTCGAGGAGATCAACGATGTGATCTGGAATATCGACGAGGAGAGCAGGTTCACCTTCGTAAGTCCCCGCGTCCGGGATGTGCTGGGCTATTCGCCGGATGAGATGCTCGGAAAACCGATCCATGCGTTCATGGACCCTTCCGGGGCCGATACGAGGCAGCAGATCGTGATACCGGGTGAGCGGGTGCCGGAGGAGAGTTCCTACGCCGAGTACGTCATGCGCCATAAAAACGGGAGACTGGTTGCCATGGAGACCAGCTGGCGCCCCATTCTCGACGAGATCGGCGAGCTGGCCGGTTATCGCCTCGTGAGCCGTGATATTACGGAGCGAAAAGAGGCCATGGGGCGCGTGCGGCAGTGGAAATCGTTTCTCCATTCTATCGTTCAGAATATCCCCGCCGTGGTGCTGGTCAAGGAAACCGCCGAAGGACGCTATGTGTTTGTCAACAGGGCGGCGGAAACCCTGTTCGGGGTGATCCGGGAGGATATCGGCGGAATGCGCGGGGATGAAATCTTTTCCCCCGCTCTTGCTGCGGTGCTGGATGCGGGCGACGATGAAGTGGAGAATAGCGCATCCGCCGTGGATATCGGGGAGAAGGAACTTGCACTGCCGGCACACGGCACCGGAACATTTCATCTCCGCAAGATTCCCATCTTCAACTCTGGCGGCAGCGTCAAGTATATCCTCACCATTGCCGAGGACGTCACCGGGCGAAAACAGGCCGAGGAGCAGATCCTCAAGGAGCGTGATCGCGCCGAGAGCTACCTCGACAATGCCGGCGTGATGATCGCGGTAGTGGATGCCGGCGGGTGGATCAGCAGGATGAACCGGAAGGGGTGTGCCATCCTCGGCTACGAGGAGGAGGAGCTGTTGTCGCAGGACTGGTTTTCCACGCTCATCCCCGATCGGCTGCGTGACGAACTGAGGGCTGATTTCATGCGGTTCATCTCCGGAAGCGGCCAGCAGTCCGTGGACGAGGTGGGGATTGTCGTGACCAGGAACGGAGAGGAGCGCACCATCCGGTGGCACAATACCCTGCTTCGGGACGCCGAGGGCAGGATCGTGGCCATGGTATCGTCAGGGGACGACATCACCGGGCACGATGCCTGAATTTTTTTGACTTTTACTGCTGCAGACCCGATGCGTGGGTATAGCGCAGGCATGCGGCGGCGGGCGCGAGCTCATCCTCTTCCAGCACCGAGACGGCGCCGTGGCCTCCGCAGATGATACACCCGCCGCCCGAACCCGGGATCGTTGATTTCGCCGCCTGTGCGAGTTCCACGAGGGCTTTTCGTTCTTTGCGGGTGCGATCGCTGTCCACGTTCACCGAGGTGATGAGGAAGTCTGCGTGGGAATTGTACCGCCGCCGCTCTTCGGTCAGGCTCCTGAAGTTGAAGAGACTGTCCGCGGTAAAAAGCAGCCCGGTATCGGGTGAGAAGAGAAAGACCTGACCGTAGAGGTGGCCGCCAAGGCTCTCCAGCACCTCGAATTCGATGCCACAGGCGGAGCGTAGCGAGGATGGGAAAGATCGAGCGTACCGCACCTCCCGCCGGGGAAAAGAGGTGGACCCTCTCGGGCGGGGAGAAGCGCGAGAAGAGGTTGATCATCGTGGTGTACACCTCTTCGAGGACGGAGTCCTGGCTGGCAGACCCGTAAGCCCGGTTTGCCTCCCTGATGATCTCCTGCGTGCCCCTGTGCATGCACGCCGGTGCGCCATAGAGCCCCCCGGCGCCGCAGTGATCGGCATCGGCGTGGGTGATGATGATGCGGGTGATGCGCGACCCGTCGCCGAGGCCCATCGTCTGGAACATACGCAGGACGTCCGCGTGATAGATGCCGTAGCCGGTGTCCACCATCACCTGCTCGTCTGCCCCTTCGAAGAGGAAGATGTTCCCTCCGCCGGGCATCTGGAAGCAGTAGAGGGTGGTATCCGTACTGATATCGATGCGCTGCACATCGCAGTAAAACCCCTCACCCGTGGTGGTTTTGAGGGTGGTCCCGGTCTGGAGGACATTGTCGAACACCTCGTGCGGATCCTCACCGAGGTTGGTCAGCTCCTGGACGATGTGGTTGATGTCGTGGAGAAACGAGAGGAGGAAGTCTTCCTCTGCGTTGCCGATGATGGCCCGCAGTTTCTGCGCCAGCTGGATATAGAAGATGGTGGTGTCGAGCTGTTCGCCGGTGGTGTCGTATTCCAGGATCTCCATGGGATCGTGCGGGGTCATTTTTATTGAAGGTGTGATATGCAATTTCGTGGCGCGGCGAACCTGCAGGGATCATCAAAAATATATCTATGGGTAATAAAAGGAACCATTAACTGTGGGCAAAAAATGCCCACCATTAATATTTTTAAACCAGCAATATCGCCTCTATTTGTGTTAAAATTCTTATTATGTGGTTAAAATGAATTTTTATGCATTATTGCGGCTTTTCATGTAGCACGTGCTATAAATACCATTAAACTGCGCAAAAAGGCTAAAAATAGCATTTAGGGAATTATTGCCCGCAAAATATTACATCTGCGTTTTAAAAAAAAGGAATACTAATTATACTACCGAAAGCGAATGATTTACGCAATGAAGAAAACTATAGGAAAATTTCTTGGTGTTCTTGTCTTTCTCCTCATCATCCTGTTTCCGGTAGATCCCTCCACCTTTCCTATAGAGGCAAAGTACGTCGCGGCCGCAACATCATTGATGATCGTCTGGTGGGTGACCGAAGCGATCCCCATCCAGGCGACCGCGCTGATCCCCATCGTCCTGTTCCCCCTGCTTGGGGTGCTCTCCGCCTCCGAGGTTACTGCCGCGTACGGCGACAAGATCATCTTCCTCTTTATGGGCGGGTTTATCATCGCCATGTCCATGCAGCGCTGGGGGCTGCATGAACGCATCGCCCTGTTCATCATCGATAAGATGGGCACCAGTCCGCGGCAGCTGATCTTAGGGTTCATGGTGGCCACGGCATTTCTCTCCATGTGGATCTCCAACACCGCCACCGCCATGATGATGGTCCCCATCGCCATTGCCATCATCGCTACGGTCCTCCCCAAGAAGGAGATGAGTCTCGAAGAGATGAGCGATGAGCAGCGTGATTTCTCCGAGTGTCTTGTCATCTCCATCGCCCATGCGGCGACCATCGGCGGGATCGCAACCATCATCGGCACGCCCCCGAACGGCATCTTCATCGCCCAGCTGGAGACGATCTTTCCCAGCGCCCCGGCAATCGACTTTTTCACCTGGATGAAGTTCGGTGTTCCGCTGGCGATCGTGTTCATCCCCATCTCGTGGCTGTGGCTCACCTACGGGCCGTATCGGCATATGCCGAAGAAGATCGCCCACGGTAAGGATATCATCCGGGAGCGCATGGCAGAACTCGGCGCCATGAGCCGGGGAGAGAAGTGGACGCTTCTCGTCTTCTCCCTCACCGCACTGGCGTGGATTTTCCGGACATCGAAGGAGATCGGGACCTTCACCATCCCCGGGCTGAATGTGATATTCCCGGCGATCGATGACTCGACCATCGCCATATTCGGGGCGATCCTCCTCTTCCTCCTCCCCGTGGACCGCGGACAGGGCATCTATACCATGAACTGGGAGTGGGCGAAAAAGATCCCCTGGGGCATCCTCATCCTGTTCGGAGGGGGCATCGCCCTCTCCAAGGCCTTCATCTCCAGCGGGCTTGCCGGGATCATCGTTGAGTACCTGGCGTCCTTCCACGCCCTGCCGATGATCGCCCTCATCATTCTGGTGGGCACCATGGTCTCCCTGCTCACCGAGGTCACCTCGAATACGGCGATCGCCTCGGTGATGATGCCGGTGATGGCCGTCACCTCGGTCTCCCTGGGAATGCATCCCTATATCCTCATGATCACCGCCGCGCTCGCCGCCTCGATGGCGTTCATGCTTCCCGTGGCAACCCCGCCCAATGCGGTCGCCTACGGGACGGGGTACATCTCCATGCGGGACATGATACGCAGCGGTTGGGTGATCAATTTTATCGGCGTCGGCCTCACGGCCATGTTCATGTTCACGGTCATTACGTGGGCGCTGGGCTTTACCCCCGAAATGCCGGTCTGGGCCGTACCCGCCATCACCCCGTAACCTTTTTTTCACGCGCTCCGCTCCTGCAGGCAGGAGAGAACATTCTTTATGCCAGGGCAGCTGATGCAGGGTATGAAACCGGGTGCAATCCAACCTGGCGATCTCTCGGAGGGGAGCGGTGTGGAGGGGCGCCGCGCGAACAGGAGGGAACCGCCCGCACCACCCGGGGCGGATCAGGAAGCCGGCGCCGAACATCCCCACGCCCCACCCCGCAAGAAAAAGAATTTCAGGGGATCAGGCCGCCTGCATTTTCATGACGGTGGCGATGCCGATATCTTCGATTCGACCAGGCCCTGACATCAGGGCAGATGCACGATATCTCCACCTGATTGCGGGACGATCTCCAGCTCCCCGCGATACCGCTGGACGATGCCGGTCACCCTGATCCGGTCCCCCTCCCCGATTGCCACCTGTGCAGCGATGGGTGAGGGGAGGAACACGGTGGTGGTGTTGACGGCAAGGATGAGGTGACCGCCCTCTGCGGTAGCCTGCACCCTGCTGACCACGCCTTCCAGGACCACCAGGTCCCCCTCCTGCGATGCGGGAGAAAACGGCGAGGAAAACGTTTCTTTTCCCATGAATTCCACTGCGAGAGCTGATACGAGGACGATTGCCGTCACTCCGGCAAGCAGCAGCAGCGCCATGCGCTCCTCCCGTTCAAGCATGAAATTGTATGGGTTGTCATGGTACTTTAGTCGATACATTCATATGTTAACAGCGTTAACATTATAACTATGAGTGAGATGAAGCTCCCGCCCTCCTCGAAGAGGATCATGAACATCCTCGAGGAAGACGGCGAAATGACTCACAAAGAACTGGTGAACAGAAGCCGTCTCGCACCGCGTACGGTGCGGTATGCCCTGAAGAAGCTCAAAGAAAACAAGCTCATCCAGGAGAAGTTCAACTTCAGGGACGCACGGCAGATCATCTACCAGTTGAAGTCCGCACCGGCACAGGTGCATGCATAAGTATCCAATGAACAAAGAAGGCGAACCATCTGAAAAGGGCGTGGTGCACCGTCTCGTCGGTGATTGCGCCTGTTGCGACGATGAGGTCGCATTCCGCCTCGGCCTTTCGTGTGACGCGGTCAGCGAGCACATGAAGAGGAAACAGCGGGGAGAGATGATCGATTTCGCCGAGGAGTACGGCCCGTCCATCGACCTCAGAGCAGGAGTGGCGTATGCAGGCGGCAGCGTCGCCGTTGCGCTCGGAACCCTTTTTTCCTGCGAGGTTCAGCTCCGCCGCCTCCTCGCGTAGAGCAGCAGGAGCACCAGCAGTACTCCTGCAGCGATTGCGATCCTGATCTCGCCGGGACCGATCCCGGCGGGATCGATCGGCACGATCGATGCGCCTGCGTGCCAGTCGTCCTCGAAGACGGCGGTGTAGTAGGTGCCGATGTCGGGGTGCTCGAGGATCACCCCCGCTTCGCGGTTGAAGCACGGCGAGTTCTCATTCCAGTTGATGCTGCTTACGAGCACGCGTGTTCTGTCCACGATGACACCCTTATTGTGAATTTTCACCATGTTGTTCGCGTCCAGATCGGCACACCGCGCCTCTAAGGGGAGATGCTCGATCTTTGCGATATCGTTGATGAACGCAGCCATCTCGTCGTTGTCGTTGTCCCCTTCGATATTGTAGTAGTAGGAGTCAAGGAGCACCCTGACCTGCACTCCCCGCCGCGCGGCGTCGATGGCGGCATCGAGATAGGGGTTGGGCTGGCGATCACTCCAGTTGCTGATGTAGGCCTGCTCGATATCGATGCTCGATTGCGCACTTGCGATGAGGTCCAGGATAAGACGGCTCGTGTCCGGGGAGAGCACCGGTGTTGCGCGGACGCCTGAGGCGGTCAGGGGTGCAAATTCCTGTTCGTAGGTTCCCTCAGGCCAGAGGTCCACTGCCGGGTCTGCACCCCCGTACCGGCTGACATCCCCGCCGCCGGTATCATGGGCAAACACCTCCCCGAAGTAGGCCGCCACACGCGCATCCTCGAGATAGGCACCCCAGCCGCGATTGCCGCGCACCCCTGTTTCGGGGAATCCGGTAGGTTTGAAATTTTCGCTGGTGATGAATACCCCTTCATCGTCCACGATGCAGTACTTTGCGTGGTCGAACCGGTATTTCGCATGCGCCTCATCGGTTGTGCCCATCAGCAGCACCGATGCCCCACTGCGGGAGAGTGTCCGGGCGACGGCCTCCTCTTCAACGGAGATGCCTCCCACCGGCCCACTCTCGAGGAGGACGGTGACCGCCACCCCCCTCCCGCAGGCGTCCACCAGCATGCCGGCGATGCCGGGATCGGTGAACTCGTAGATATTGAGGCGGATGGACGATGCCGTCCCTGCGAGCGTTGCATCAAGCACGTCCCGCGCGCAGTCGGGGGAGACGAATGCCACGACGGTGACGTTGTCGAAGGTTGCGGGGCTGAAGCGTGACTGTCCGAGGAGGAGGGGGCGGGGGTCCCAGACACCGTCTTCCAGGAAATGCACCTGCCCCTCCCGGCAGCAGAGGTCCCCGGGCCAGGCGATCTGCTGGAGCACGCCTTCTCCCCGTGCGAGGACCAGTTCATCCGCCGCATTCGCCATGCGGAGATCGCCGCTGCGGATGACATCAGGGACGGACGAGGAGGAGTCATAGATCTCGTACTCGGGATAAACCCCGTGGGTGGTGCGGTACGCCTCCCCGTTGCGGGCGACGACGATTGATGTGTCGATGGCGGCCTCTTCCGGGAAGCGGATGCCCCCCTCCCCGTCCCGGACGGTGACGCCGGCGAGCGATCCCGTCCCCTCGAGGATGAAGTACTCGTCGTTTTCTCCCTTCAGGTAGGTGTCCGGGCAGAATTCGGTGATCTGGAGGGCTGAGGCGGCAGGCAGCAGGATGGCGAAGAGGAGCAGCAGGCAGGCACAGCGCATGGCGATCAGAGTTATGGGAATACCCGTTCTATAATGTGACGAAATGCAATGTCTGATCCCGTGCCGCGTGTGGTCAAGATCGGGGGAAGCCTGACCGGCCGTTTTCCCCGGCTCATTCCCGCCATCGAGAGTAGCGATTGCCCGCTGCTCATCGTCCCCGGAGGCGGCCCCTTTGCCGATGCCGTACGATCGCTGGGGCTGGACGAAGAATCCTCGCACTGGATGGCCATCGCGGCGATGGACCAGGTCGGCTGGTGGATTGCTTCGTTCGGCGTGAAACCCACGGATCGCATTGGTATGCCGGAAAAGGTCTCCGTCCTGCTCCCCTATGCCGAACTGCGGCGGTGCGATCCTCTGCCCCATTCGTGGGAGGTCACCTCCGATGTCATTGCCGCCTGGGTTGCGTTTCGGCTCGGGCTCGATCTTCTCCTGCTCAAGTCGGTCGACGGGCTGTATTCCGGCGGAGAGCTTGCAGAAGAGGTGACGTCACCCTTCGCCGCCGGGGAGGTGGACCCGCTCTTTCTGCCTTTCGTATTCGAGCACGGCGTCCGGGTGCAGGTGGTCAACGGCAGGTACGAAGACCGTGTGGCCGCGGCACTGCGCGGAGAGGCGGTCTGGGGAACCGTGATTCATCCAAGAATTTAATATCCGTGAGACAGAATTTGTAAGAGAATTCAGGAGTATTTATCATGGCATTTGAGAAATGTTCTTCCTGCAACGCTCCTCTCTCCGAAGAGGGATGGACGAAATTCGAGTGTCCCGGCTGTCGGACCATTATTTACCGCTGCCAGCGCTGCAGACACCAGAGTATCCCTTACGAATGCAAGAAATGCGGATTCAGGGGGCCGTAAGCATGGGAAATGTAGAGATGATCATCAAAATCATGCCCGAATCGCCGGACATTGATCTCGCCGCGATGACGGCAACGATCCGGGAAAAAGTACCGCAGACTCGCGATGTCCAGGAAGAACCCATCGGTTTCGGCCTCAGTGCCATCAAGGTGCTGGTCGTCGTCCCTGACGAGGCGGGCAAGCCCGATGAGGTTGAAGCCACGCTCAACGCCATTGAAGGCGTCGAGAGCGTCGAGGTTATCCACACCTCGCTGTCCTGAATGCCGATAGCTCCTTTTCTTTTTCAACACTTTTTCCTGCTATCCGCAACGTCCGAACTGCACCGCGCTCCGAAAACATCCCGCATGCTACTTCGCAGACTAGGGTGCCCGCTCTATCCGGGCGAACACTTCTTCGCTGATGATCCGGATCGTGTCCACCGAGTGCCTGAACGCTGCGATCTCGTCTTCATGGATGCGGATCGGCACGGGGAACGCGCCCTGCCGGTTGATGCGTGCCGGCACGCCGATACAGACGTTGCCGATATCGTGCACTTCACTTCTCACGTAACTTGATACGGTGAGGATCCGGTTTTCGTCGCCGAGAATGGTCCGCACCAGCGTTCCGATAGCCTCGCCCGGCCCATACACCGTGGCGCCGATTTTGCGAATGATGTCTTCGCCTGCGGTGCGCACATCCTCCACCATCTTCGCGGATGGCAGGTCCGAGAACGCCGGCAGATTGTTCACGGTGATGCCGCCGATGGTGGTCGCCGACCAGAGGGGCACCATGGTTTCGCCGTGTTCGCCGATGATACGCGTGTGCACCTCGCTCACATGGACATCAAAATAGCTGGCAATGAGTGATTTCAGCCGCATCGAATCCAGATGCGTTCCCAGCCCGAACACCTGCCGCGCCTCAAGCCCCGAGTACCTGAGCGCCACGGCGGTCATCACGTCCACTGGGTTGGTGACCATAAGGATGATCGCGTCTGGAGCGATATTTCCAATTTTTTTGGCAATTTCGGAGACGAGAAGGCCGTTTTTGAAGGCGAGATCGTTCCTGTTCTGGCCTGCCTGCCGGGGGATTCCGGCACTCACGATCACGATCTCCGATCCCCGCAGGTCTTCCATATCCGTACTCCATGAAAGATCCAGATTTCTCCCTTTTGCGGCGAACGAGTCGTAAAAATCGCGGGTCAAACCCTCGAGGATATCCGCCCTCCCCTCCCTGCCGAGCAACAGAAGTTCGTTCACGTGGGGAATACTCGAGACGGTGTGGGCCGTAAACCGTCCGACGTTGCCGGTCGCTCCAATGATGGTTACTTTTGCCATACAAGAGTCCTTTGGGGACACATCCTCGGTTGACACTACGTGCCTGCGTTCAACCGGAAATCCGTTCTCCACCCCGCGCCCCCATGGGCGCCGAACGTCCACGGTAAGTCTGCTCCCTTCCGGGCCTGAACCGGTCCCCGCGGCAACAGGTCGCAGCTCCCTCCGGAGCATTGATCCCTGTCCGTCGACCTCATGGGACGAGGCTTCTTCGGCGGGATATACCGGCCTCCGGCAGGTCGCCAGAGCCGTCCTCGGATTTCGCCCCCCGCATACCGGCGGTTTCAGGTGACAGGTGACGCCGAACCACCCGGGCTAGTCCCCGGTACATATTCATCGCTTAAGGGATAAAAACCTCCCCGCCGACGAGTTGTTTCCAGTCTTCGAGGACCGATCTCACTCGCGCCGGCTGGTTCTTCTCGAAGAGATCGATGACCGTAAGGTCCGCCTTTGCGGGCAGCACGGCAGGGAGCTGGCGGAAATCGCCCTGGTACACCTCGATATGCTGGCTTCCTCCCGCGCTTTCGGCGATCTTTCTCGGTTCTGTGACCACGGAATGGGCTTTCATCTCCCCGTACCCGTAGTGGATGTCGATCTCTTCGATATCGATGTGCTCACGGTTGACGCGGACGTTGTAGGCGGTCCAGTAGGCGGCGGCATACCACGCATCGTTGAAGATGACGCGGGGAACATCGAGGAACGCCGCAACGATGCCCAGTTTTCCCGCACCGCTCAGGGCGTCGATGAAGGTCTGCGGCTTGAAATGCCTGACCTTGACGCCGACGGAGACGACCTTTGGATCGTAGCCCCGGGGAAATTCGATGTGCATGACCGACTGCTGCTTGTAGATGACGACCGGTTCTTCCTGCGTGAAAAAGACGTTTGCCCTGACATCGCAGCCGGCGAGAAGCTCGTTGGTGTCGGGGACACCGTCGAAATCGACGTCGGAGAGGCCCGGAACGACTCCCCGGTCCTTTACCACCCCCCTGATCTCGGGAACCTCCTCGAAGAGCCGACGGGCAGCGGGGGCCGTCACCGCCTTCGAGAGCAGTACCAGGGATTTTTCCGGGAGGTGGGGGGGCCTGGTCATGGCAAAGCCGGGGTGGACGAGGGGGACTCCCACCTCTTTCAGGGGCGCGTTCGCGGCAAGATCGCCTTCTTCCCTCATGATAATGTACGCGTGGGCTATCACGGCATCGATGAACCGTTTGCCGCAGGAGCAGAAGGGAGGGATGGAGGTATCGGTGAGGGGGGCGTCTTTGTTGAGGATTCTGGCCTCGCACTGTTTGCAGGGTGCAAAGACATCGTGGATGGTATCGATCAGCTCATGGGCATATTGCACGCAGTCTTCGCCGCACACGGGGCATTTCATGAGTGAGCATGGGAGAAGGTGGTATATAGGATTTTATCAAACATCCCCGGCCGCGTGGTGCCGCATCGTTGTCAGCAGGAGGATTTACCCTCGGCTTCCAGCTCCTGCAGTGCCCGCATGATGAGGGCCTTCTTCTCTTCGTCCACCCCCGGAAAGGAGAGGTCGAGCGACTTGATGGCGGCGGTGACGATGGTTGCCACCGCGGTGCGGGCGATCCACTTATGGTCGGCGGGGATCACATACCAGGGGGCCCATTCGGTGCTCGTCGCGCTGATGGCCTCTTCGTACGCCGCCATGTACGCGTTCCATGACCGGCGCTCTCTCAGGTCGGAGGCGGAAAACTTCCACTGCTTCTCCGGGTCGGTGAGCCGCTCCAAAAACCGCTCCTTCTGCTCTTCCTTTGAGATGTGCAGGAAGAATTTCAGGATGACCATGCCGTTTCGGACAAGGTAGCGCTCGAGGGCGTTGATATCCTCATAGCGCTGGTTCCAGAACGCCTCATCGCCGCGCAATCGAGGCGGGAGCTTCTGCCGGTCCAGCAGTTCGGGGTGCACCCGCCCCACGAGGACATCCTCGTAGTAGGAGCGGTTGAAGATCCCGATCATGCCCCGCTCGGGGAGCACCTGTACGTAGCGCCACAGGTAGGTATGGTCGAGTTCCTGGGGGCAGGGCTCCCTGAAGCTCCAGACGCGGCATCCCTGAGGATTCACGCCGGACATCACGTGCTCGATGGTGCCGTCCTTGCCTCCGGCATCCATGGCCTGGAGGATGATGAGCACCGAGTAGCAGTCGCTTGCCCAGAGCAGCTCCTGCGCCTTGGTGAGTTCTCTCCGGTTTATCTCCAGAATTTCCTGCGCCCGTCTTTTCAGGACTCTTTTCTTGAGATTCTTCATCTCACCGGTTTGGGTGAGGGTCGTGGGTATTGCGTTCAGGCGGATCTGCCTTCCCGCGGGAACTTTCAAGGTGTTAATGACGTCCCTCGTGAACATGCCACTTCTTCCCTACCATTGTCACGCAGAGAGGGCCATAACTGTAGCTGTCGGAATATTGCGGGATATCATGAGGGAACATCCGTATGATAACGCCCAAAAAAAAGCCTTTTTTCCCTATCATGCACACCATGTCCGTCATTCAAGGGTTGTGGGCGGAGCGCATTGTTATGCGCTGATGATACCTCATTAAAAGCATCACCGGCATGTGTTTCTGTGGCGGTATCTTCCCTCTTTTTTTCGGTCGCGCAGTGATATGCCTATGGGGAGGATCAAGCTCCTTTCCCTCTCCTCTTCTTTACGTTCGGCAATATCCAGGGCTGCGAAAAATTTCGATTCCAGCGTGAGAAGGGATTCAGGTACCACCAGGCCCTGGGCGAGGAGGATGCCGCCGATATCCATGAGGCCCTCCATAAAGCGTGCAGCCCAGACATGTTCGATAAGAATCAGTGCAGCGGCGCTTTCCGGCGGGATTTTATGGACAATATCCCGTAGCTCAGTAACAGAAAGCCCAAAATCATGCTGGATATCAGGGCATTGTGCGCTGCCAGGGTCACCAGGGCGAACCTTTCTGGCACGGTCGCCCAGGCCGAGGAGATCGCCGATCAGGGTGGCATAGGGCATTGCCGCCTCTTCGCTGAGCTGATGGGCGTCAAGCTCGGAGATCGTACCCTCTGCATCCTTCTGGATGAAGAGCAGATCGATCAACCGGATAATTCCTCTCTCCCGGATAAAACGCAAATTCCTGAGGATATTGCCGTAGAATTCCGGCTCCATAAATCCAATGACGATCATCTGTATCGGACCGAATGCCATGGTTCACTCACTCCCTTTTCGCACCTTTTTCTGCACTCAACGAAATTGCATCCAACCGTACCTGCAATTTCGGCGTTCATCCTCCTTCAGGACCACACTGTTGCCTGCCCGCGGATCATTGCGGGTGGTAATCCTCACCATGTTTCTTCATCTATTCCTTCCTCGGAGGGAATGGATGGAGTTTTGTGCTGATGGGGCACTTTCGTTCGGTAAGATCCGTGGAAAAATGCACCGGGAAGACTGAATCGGTGAGGTCGAGGAGCGCCCGTACTGAGGCTCTATGGCTCCAAAATATATAATTGTTGACCCATGTTTGTTCTCTTTGAAACAGTCAGGAAGGATCGATCCGCAGTCATGGATGCGGCCATCAATGTCCGGGGCAGCGATCCGGAAGGGAGAGTCCAGATCATGTGCGACGAGGAGGAGGGAAAATATCCTCAGGACTGCGATACAATTAGGTATATGTAATATAATAGACATAATTGCATTGTATATTCGCTCCTCGTGATGATGATCCAGAATGGCTAACAAGGAAATTGATGCGATCAAAGAAACTGAGGCGGATGCTCTCTCTCTTATCCAAAAAGAGCGAGAAGAAGCGGGTAAATGGCTCCATGAGGCAGAGAAGAACGCCGAAGAGTTGATGCGACGCAAACAACACGAAGCACAGGAAGCAGTGCTCAGGATGAAAGTTGAAGCCGAGGAGGCAGCAATTGTTGAAGCCGAGCGAATCCGGAAAGCAGGAGAGAAAAAGGTCGAGGAAATGAAAAAACAAAGACCTCAGAGACTTCCAATTGCCGTCAAATCTATTTTAATGCATATTTTGGGTGACAACGGTGCTCTTTCCGCAAAAGATGAAACAGGTATTTATCGGGTTGCACCGAGCGTACCTGAATGAATTGCTCTCAGATCTGCACGAAGCCGGAATTCTTGAGATCACCAATATCTGGGATGCCGAAAGCAAGCTCTGTGCCACCCTGGATGAGGGCGAAAGGTGTCCTGAAATTGAGAAATGCGCCGAGAATATCCAGACTATCACCAGCATCATTGAAGTGCTGAGGGAATTCCGTGAGGATGAACCGGGGTTCCTGCACCTTCTCCTATCCCCCCAACCGACCAGGAAAATTTCTGTAGACAAAAAAGATCTCCTCCAGCTCTGCAGGGAAGTAAAAGAGGTCGTATCCGAAGCCGGTGCAACAATTGACGTGAAACGATCGCTTGATGCCCTTCATGCACGCATCGCTGGCTTGCAAGAACAGAGGGAATCGATCGGCCTTGTCATGCCTTTTGAACTGGATCTCGGGTATTTCGGAGAATCGGAGTTTCTCTACACTGTTCCGGCGGTAATCGACAATTCGGGATATCAGCGCTTTGCCGATAAGATCGACAATGAACTCTTCGATACCCTGCATATCTCCAGGATTGCTACGGGATCACAGGCAGTCGTGATCCTCACTACGGTCAGGGCGGAACGGGAGCATCTCGATCGCCTCCTCCAGGAGCCATATATCAGGATCCTTGAGATTGAACCCTTCGCCGGTTCCCCTCAGGAAAAGGTCGACGCCATCCAGTCTGAAATTGAGGCGCTGTCCCAGAGGGAACTTGAACTCTTGGACGAGTTGCGAAACATCGATGCTCGCTGCGGTGAACAACTGCTCAGACTCCATGAGGAGCTTGGCATTGAAAAGGAACGCCTGATGACGCACACCCATTTTGGCTGGACACATGATACGGTGGTGATAGAAGGTTGGGCCGCGGAAAAGGACTGTGCCCGGTTGCAGGAGATCTGCGATGCGGCGACAGCCGGTCATGTATTCTACAAACTCCTCGACCCTGACGGCACGCCGGATAGGGTCCCTGTACGCTATGACAATCCCGGGTGGCTGCGCCCCTTTGAGGCGGTCACCACGATGTTTGCCCGCCCCCGGTACGGAGAAGTTGACCCCACCATATTCACTGCGCCCATTCTCATTCTCTTCTTCGCCCTCATGCTGGGAGACGCGGTGTATGGGCTGTTCATCACCATTATCGCGATAGTGCTGTTCCGAGGTGCAGGAAAGGTCAGCAGGACGGTCCGCGACGTGAGCATCATCCTCATGACTGCGGGTGTGGCGACAATCATATCGGGAATCCTCCAGGGTGGGTATATGGGCGATTTTCTCCCACGATTTCTGGGAATAGCCCCGCCTTTTGTGGTCATCAATGCACTGGAGCAACCGATCGAATTTCTCCGGATCGCTCTCATCATCGGGATTGTCCAGATAAATCTGGGGCTTTTCATTGCGGCGTACCAGAACATGAGGACGAAGAGGTATATGGCTCTCCTCAAGGGCCAGGTATCCTGGTTTTTCCTGCAGCCCGCCGCAGCCGTCTTTCTGTTCAGCTTCTTCGGGTGGGGGGCGTTCTCACGCCCGGTGATGGTGGTATCGACGATTGCAGCGGTTGTCGGAATCGGACTGATCCTGTTCAAGTCCGGTCCTCTCGGATTTTTCGATCTTACAGGATTCCTTGGGGACTGGCTTTCCTATGCGCGCCTCCTCGCCCTCGCGCTGGCGACGGGAGGCATTGCGATGACGGTGAACATTCTTACCCAGATGGTTTCCGGAGATAACCCCCTGTTTCTTCTCCTCGCTGCGTTCATTTTTGTCGCCGGACAGACGTTTAATTTCGTCCTGCAATCGCTGGGCGCCTTCATCCATTCATTGAGGCTGCAATTTGTTGAGTTCTTCGGGAAATTCTACACCGGAGGGGGAAGGGAATTCTCCCCCTTTATGGCAAAAAGAGAGATTACCGAGCTCAATGGAGGCGATATCTGATGGCAATGGGGACCGGTACGGTGCTGGTGGTGATCGGTGCCGGCCTCGCGGTGGGACTGTCGGCGATCGGTGCCGGCATCGGAGTCGGCATTGCAGGTGCGGCTGCTTCAGGTGTCACGGCGGTGGATAAGGATAAATTTGGATTGGCACTCGTGTTTCAGGCATTGCCACAGACCCAGGGGATCTATGGTCTGCTGGTCGCCATCCTCCTGCTGATGTCCACGGGTATCCTGGGAGGCAACCCGGTTGATGTACCCGTATCGGTGGGGCTTGCCGCGATTGGTGTGGGTATCGCCGTGGGGCTTGCTGGCCTCTCGGCAATCGGCCAGGGAATTGCGGCAAGCAGCAGTGTGGCAGTTTCGGCGAGAGACCCGGAAATCGTGGGAAAGGGGCTTGTATTTTCTGTTCTTCCCGAGACGCAGGCAATTTACGGGTTGCTGGTGGCAATTCTCCTCATGGCCTTCAGCGGCATGTTCACCGGGGTCTTTACGATCTCCGAAGCAGTGGGATTTGCGGCGATTGGGAGCGGTCTTGCAGTCGGGTTTGCGGGGTTGTCGGGAATTGGACAGGGTATTACCGCAGGAGCCGGTATTGTGGCCACCGCGCAACAGCCGGAGGTGATGGGCAGAGCCCTCATCTTCGCGGTGATGTCGGAAACGTTCGCCATATTCGGTCTGCTGATCGCCATACTGATCATGTTCGGGAGTGGTCTTACGGGCTGATGGTGAGGATGGCAGTTGTATGAGTATGGAAACGATCATCGCCAGAATAAAGGCGGACACGGATGCCGAGGTCGACCGGATCAGAACCGAAGCAGAGGAGCGAAGAAAAGCGATCAATGATGCGGCACAGATCGAGGCGGACAGGGAGTACGACCGCATCATTGCAGAAGGGAGGAGAACCATCAAGGTCGTCACCAGCCGGATACTATCCCAGGCCGTCATGGATGCACGCCGCATGGTCCGTGAAGAACGAGAAAAGGGGATTGCGCTCTGTTTATCCGAAGCAGAGAAAGAGTTGAACTACCGCATACAGACGACAGAATACGAGCGCATTTTGAGAAACCTGATCCAGGAAGGGATCGATGATCTCGGCGTCGATGAGGGCTTCGTCATCCCAACCGAGCGCGATCGCAGCCTCGTCCAATCCATCCTTTCAACAAGCCCTGAACGGTACGGGAAATTTGTGGTAAACCCGGAATGTGTTCTTTCCACCGGAGGCGTGGTCATCAGGTCCCGTGACGGAAAAATTACCCTCGATAACACCATAGAAGCGAGAATTGAGCGGTCCAGAAACGATCTGGTGTACATCGTCGCCAAAGTGCTCTACCGGGGGGTCTGAGCAATGGCAGCGGGTGATTTGCTCGGTCTCTCCATCCTCGATGGCGGTTCGGTGCCGCCTTCAATCCTGGCAGCGGTCTTCGCCCTCCTGATATTCCTGATCATTTTCCTCACAAAACTGATGGGGTATTTCAAAATATTATTGAATATTGTGACGTTTACGTATCCGAATGCGTTTGTTTCGGTGAAGGGCAATCCCTGTATTCAGGAACGCGAGCTGAATCGTCTCATCGAGAGCGGAAGCGTGACCGATGTGCTGGCACTGCTGAAAGGATATGGATTTGCAATCGATATCGGGGACTATGCGACGATGGAGGAGATCGACCGGGGCCTTGAAGAATATTACCACAGAGAATGCACGGAAATCGAACGTATGGTCCCCGATTCCGTGCACCCGTTTTTCAGGGTCTTCTGCATGCTCCAGGAAACAGAAGTTCTGAAGGCGGTGATCCGTCTGAAACATGCGGCGATGGACCCTCAGGAGATGGAACTTCTGCTGAGTCCGGTCGGCATTCTCAGCCAACCTCTTCTTCGAAAAATGGTTGATGCACGGAATGTTGATGAGCTGATCCGCCTCCTTCAACCTACCGTCTATGGCTCCCCCCTCCTCAGTGCGCTCCCCGATGCGACAGTGGAGCAGACAACACTCCCCTTCGAACATACACTCGACCGATTTGTAGGCGAACAGCTTCGCTCCTCGCTCTCGCAGAGCGATGTCCTCCAGACACCGGCCCTCATGGACTTCGTCATGTTCTACTTTGACATCACTAATATCAAAATCGTCCTCAGGGGACTGAGAGACGGGTTGGAAATGGATGTTCTGGCGCACTACCTCCTCCCCGCAGGGCATCATCTCACGCCAGATGTACTGAAAAGGATGTCCGAAACCAGATCCGTCCAGGATACCCTTGCGCATCTCCAGCACACACCCTATTTCGATGCCTTTGATTCGGCAATGGTAGTGTACGAAAAAAGCGGAAGCCTTCAGCCCTTTGAAGCTGCCCTCGACCGTGCGCTGCTGGATGCGGTCATCAGGCTCTCGCTGGTCTACCATTTTGGTCCGGCCGGTTTGATCAAGTATCTCGTCGCGAAAAAGTTCGAACTCCAGAATATCAGGGCCATAGTATGGGGGATTCAGAACCGAATTGCCCCTGAAACGATGCGAGCACTGCTGATCCGAGAAGGAGGTGCGGCATGAAGGTAGCGGTCATCGGCGATGTGGACGTAACCTCAGGATTCGGATTGATCGGGGTGCATTCCCGTTTCATCGCCAAAAGAAAGAATGAAGTGGAAGCCGCTCTGTCCGCGTGCCTCGATGATCCGGACATGGGCGTGGTCATCGTGCTCGCCCCCCTCGCAGACATGGTCCGGGATTCGATCACCAGAATCCAGGCCACACGGGTATACCCGCTGATCGTTGAAATTCCGGGAAAGGCCGGCCATACCCTCGAGGAAGCCGCGATAACCCGGTTGTTGGGAAAAGCGATCGGCATCTCGTTGCAAAGCGGAGGACTGCAGCAATGAAGAATGAAGGAACCATCGTCATGGTGACCGGGCCTGTCGTGACCGCCGATACTATGACCGGGTCGAGGATGTACGAACTCGTGAAGGTGGGGCATGAACGGCTCATCGGGGAGATCATTGAACTGGAGGAGGATGTCGCGACCATTCAGGTCTATGAAGAGACGACCGGGATCAAGCCGGGTGAGCCGGTCGTGGGAACAGGGATGTCTTTGTCCGTAGAACTGGGACCGGGGTTGCTCGGAACCATCTATGACGGAATCCAGCGCCCCCTGCCGCTGCTGCACGAGGAGAGCGGATTTTTTATCAAGCGTGGTATCCAGGTCCCTTCGCTTGACAGGGAGAGGGCCTGGGAGTTCTCCCCCGTCGTGTGTGCCGGGGATGCCGTCGAGCCGGGGGATGAACTCGGGCTTGTTGCCGAAACGAATACCATATCCCACAGGGTTCTTGTCCCCTCCGGGATGAAGGGCACGGTCACGGAGATCGTGCCGGCAGGACGCTACACCATCGAAGACATCATTGCGCGGGTGAAGGTGGACCATGATATTGAACCTGTTCGTATGATGCACCGCTGGCCGGTACGCAAATCCAGGCCCTTTAAGGAGAAACTGGAGCCAAAGACTCCCCTGATCACAGGGCAGCGAGTGATCGATACGTTTTTCACCATGGCAAAAGGCGGTACGGCGGCAGTTCCTGGCCCCTTTGGATCAGGAAAGACGGTTGTGCAGCAGCAACTGGCAAAATGGGTGGATGCGGACATCATCGTCTACGTGGGGTGCGGCGAGCGGGGGAATGAGATGGCGGACGTACTCCGTGAATTTCCCGGTCTCGAAGACCCGCGAACCGGTGAGCCACTGATGAAACGGACGGTGCTCATCGCCAATACCAGCAACATGCCCGTGGCGGCCCGTGAGGCCAGTGTCTATACAGGTATCACCATCGCGGAGTATTATCGTGATATGGGGTATGATGTGGCCCTGATGGCAGATTCCACCTCACGCTGGGCAGAAGCATTGCGGGAGATATCAGGGAGGCTGGAGGAGATGCCGGGTGAAGAGGGGTACCCGGCATACCTTGCCTCACGCCTCGCGGATTTCTATGAGCGGGCAGGAAAAGTCCTCACGTTGGGCAGGGGAGAGCGCACCGGATCGATCTCGGTAATCGGTGCGGTGAGTCCGCCGGGTGGAGATTTTTCGGAACCGGTGACGCAGAACACGCTCCGGATTGCCAAGGTGTTCTGGGCACTGGATGCGGATCTTGCCAACAGGAGGCATTTCCCGGCAATCAACTGGCTGGAATCCTATTCCCTGTATGGTGGAGAGGTGAGCGACTGGTGGCACGAGCACCAGGGCAGCGACTGGGATGCCATGAGAAAACGGATGATGGGTATTCTCCAGAAAGAAAGTGAACTTGAGGAGATTGTGCAGCTTGTAGGCTCGGACGTTCTCCCGGATGCCGACAAACTTGTGCTTCTTGAGGCTGAGATTCTCAGGGAGAGTTTCCTTTTCCAGAACGCCTTTCATGCGGTTGACACGTTCTGCTCACCTGCCAAGCAGTACCGCATGATGAAAATGCTCCACCGGTTTGATGAGCTGGCAAAAAACGCGCTCACCGAGGGCGTTGCGTTTGAAAAAATCAACGAGATACCCGTACGAAGCAGCATCGCCCGCATGGCGAGGATTCCGGAGGATACCTACGAAGGAGCCTTTGGTGGTATCGAGAAGGAGATGCACGAGCAGTTCCTCGCGCTCGCCCATCCAGAAACCGAAGGCCATGAAGGGCTTGTGGTGGACAAATGATGCGTTCCAGTAACAGGGAGTATTCAACCGTTTCGAAGGTCAGCGGACCGTTGATTGTAGTGCACCGGATCAGCGATGTGGCGTACGGTGAGGTGGCCGAGATCAGGCTCCCATCCGGGGAAAAACGACTGGGACAGGTGCTTGAAGCACGGAAAGACGCTGCCGTCGTGCAGGTGTTCGGTGGGACCAGGGATCTCGATACCGACAAAACCTCCATCCGGTTTACGGGCTCGTCGCTGAAAATGGCTGCATCGGAGGAGATGCTCGGGCGCATCCTTGATGGCGCCGCCCAACCGCTGGACGGGGGAGAGGGCGTGATCCCGGAAGTGATGCTTGATATCAATGGATATCCTCTCAACCCGTATTCGAGGGACTTCCCACAGGATTTCATCGAGACCGGCATTTCCTGCGTTGACGGGATGAATACCCTGGTCCGGGGGCAGAAACTGCCCATCTTCTCGGGAGCAGGACTCCCCCACAACCAGCTTGCCGCCCAGATCACGCGGCAGGCGAGAGTCCTCGGGGAGCGAGAAGAATTCGCCGTGATATTCGCAGCGATGGGAATTACCCACGAGGAAGGGAACTTCTTTGTCAGGGAGTTTCAGAATACCGGTGCCCTCGCGCGCACGGTGATCTTCCTCAACCTTGCCGATGATCCGGTCATCGAGCGGATTATCACCCCCAGGCTTGCCCTTACCGCCGCGGAGTTTCTGGCGTTCGAGAAGAACATGCACGTCCTCGTCATTCTCACCGATATGACCAACTACTGTGAGGCATTACGGGAGATTGCCGCCGCACGCGAAGAGGTGCCCGGGCGACGCGGCTACCCGGGGTACATGTACACCGATCTCGCCTCATTGTACGAGCGTGCGGGACGTATCAGGGGAAAATCCGGCTCGATCACCCAGATGCCCATCCTCACCATGCCGGACGACGATATCACCCATCCCATCCCCGACCTCACGGGCTACATCACCGAGGGGCAGATCGTGCTCTCCCGTGATCTCCACCGGAAAGGTATCTATCCGCCCATCGATGTCCTCCCCTGCCTCTCCCGCCTCATGCAGGGTGGGATCGGTCCGGAAAGGACGCGTGAAGACCACCCCGATGTCAATACCCAGCTCTATGCCGCATATGCGCGGGGAAGAAGACTGCAGAGCCTTGTCGCGGTTGTCGGCGAGGAGGGCCTGAGCCACACCGATCGCCAGTATCTCACATTCTCCGACCTTTTTGAGAGGGAATTCATCAACCAGGAGTATGCAGCAGGAAGGAACATCGAGGAAACGCTCGATATCGCATGGTCGCTCCTCTCACTTCTCCCGGAATCGGAGCTAAAAAGGATTGATCCCCGGTTTATTGCCCGCTATCATCCGACCATGGGGGGTGAGCGCCATGCATAGAAAAGGGATACGCGGGGTCCGGCCGACGCGGATCGAACTGCTGAAACTGAGAAAACGGGAGCTCCTGGCACAGAAAGGGCATGATCTGCTGGAAGAAAAACGCGATGCACTGGTCATCGAATTTTTCCGCATGGTTGAAGACCTCCGTGAACGGCGACGCAGGCTCGATATGGCGATGGGGGAAGCGTATAAAAAACTGGAAGTGGCGCAAATGACGGTAGGAAACCGGAAACTGCGGGAAATTTCCTACGGTGTTCCCCGAATGGGTGAGATAGAGATCGATGTGCGGCACCTGATGGGAGTCGGCATGCCGGTGATCCATGCGGCCGGGCCGTCCCCGTCCTCCCGGATACGGGGATATGGGTATGCCTTCACCTCTGCCACGGTGGATGAGGTTGCGGACAGGTTCGCGCGGGTTTTTGAGGAGGTGCTCTGCCTGGCGGAGATGGAAGGTTCCCTGCTGCGGCTGGCGCAGGAGATTGAGCGGACCAAACGGAGAGTGAATGCCCTTGAATCAATCGTGATCCCGCAGCTGCAGGCAACGCAGAAACACATTGAATCCCACCTTGAGGAGCTGGAACGTGAAGACATCTTCAGAAGAAAGCGGACAAAGATGCTGCTGCAGAAAGCCTGAGCCGGGGAATACGGGAATCTCGGAGTGGTACGGTGAATGATCCCTGGATTGAACGATTGTTGCGCCGTCCTGATGTGCGGGCGTGGGTACATCTCTTCACCCGCCTTGTGGCGCTCTCCTCGCTCGCGGCCATCGCCGCCGGCGTCCTCCTCCTCGTGACGTATTGTGCCGCCGCCATGTGACACAGGTCACGGGCCGGTAGTCATGTTGCACTCCGGGCAACCCCATATTCATGGACCCCGTAACCTGATGAAAGGGGAGAGTTTTTTATTTTTTAAAAATGCATAAAAATGTGGCGAACGATCGCTCCAGGAATGAGGGTGCATGTCGGAAATTACCAATGATGAACTCGGAAGGAAGATGTTCCAGATCCAGAAGGAACGAACAGTGGAGGAAACAGTCGACAAAATTCGCCAGTCGCAGGGCAGTGCATGGATGTCCTTCTCCCCGGAAGACAGGAAAACACTCGAAGATCTGCTGGGAGAAGCATGGGTCTCCATCGGGCGGGCCGAGTGGGGAAGTTACGCGTTCAGCCGACTCAAAGGGGAGGATCTGGAGAGGCTGATTGGTATCGGGTACGAATGGGAACGAAAGAACATCGAAGAATCAGCTGCCATTGAAGAGGTCAGGATTGTGTTGAAGAACACAATATAGGCTGAGAAGGGCCATCCGGTCCTTTCTCGCCGCCATGCCGTCATTCCGTTTCAATTGCTATTTCCTGGAGTACAGACTGTGGAAGGCCGGCGATTTTTTCCGTTTTTATCTTTTTCTTGCGGTCCAGAATTTTTTTCACTTTTTTCAGTCTGAATAAATCCTCGCGTTCACGCTCTTCGATGGTGATCCTGATGTATTTTGCCTGTTTTTTCAATTCAGGAATCATCACCTGCTCGAGAGCGTTCACCCGTCTCCTGGTCATCTGGATCTCTCCGCCGAGCCTCCTCAACGCGGTTTCAGTCTCTGCAAGCCCGATGATGAGATCCAGTTCCCGCTCAAATTTTTCCGCCGTCTCGTCGATGCGTCCGCTCACCCCGATGATGCTGTATCCCCGCTCGCAAATGGTCCGGGACACGCTTCGCTTCTCGATGATCGGCACCGGCACGCCCATGATATTTCTCCCCTTGATGTCCAGGCTTATGAGTCGTTTTGATGCAAATGATGCCGATGCCAGTGCAACCGAATCGTCGACGGCCTGCGCCGCAAGCAGAGAGCGTCGTGCGGCTTCGGAAAGGATCTCGAGTTCATTGCGGGATGTGGACACCGTCTCCATGATCTGGAAGAACTCCTGGATGAGTGCATCCATCTTCTCCTTCAGGAGATCCCTTCCCTGCTCTGCAAGACGAATCTGTGCGTTCTTTTTAATGAGCTCCATCCGCGTCGGATTAACCTGTTCCACGCCGTGCCCCTCCTGCATAGTGGGAATGGTATTTCTGGATGAACTCCACCTTTACCCTCTTTAATTCGTACTCGGGAAGCAGTGAGAAGAGATCCCATGCGATCTCGAGGGTCCTCTCGATGCTCCTGTCCTCGTTCCCCTGGGAAATGAACTCTTTCTCGAATTTTTCCGCAAAGTTCAGGTATTTCTTATCCACCTCAGTCAACGCTTCTTCTCCGACGATCGACACCAGTCTGCGGAGATCTCGCCCGTAGGCATAGGATGCATAGAGCTGGTCGGCCACATTCCGGTGGTCTTCACGGGTTTTCCCCGGTCCTATCCCCAGGTTCATCAGCCGAGAAAGACAGGGGAGGACGTCGATGGGCGGTTGCGCACCGCGCCTGAACAGGTCACGTGAGAGCACGATCTGCCCCTCAGTGATGTAGCCCGTAAGGTCGGGGACCGGATGGGTGATATCGTCGTCGGGCATGGTGAGGATGGGAATCTGGGTGATCGATCCCTTGTTGCCGGTAAGGCGCCCGGCTCGCTCATAGATCGATGCGAGGTCAGTGTACATGTACCCTGGGTAGCCCCGCCGCCCGGGCACCTCTTCCCGTGCGGTTGAGATCTCCCTCAGCGCTTCACAGTAGTTGGTCATATCCGTCAGGATGACCAGCACATGGAGACCGTGGGCGAATGCGAGGTATTCCGCAGTGGTAAGGGCGCACCGGGGCGTGGCAATCCGTTCAATGGTCGGGTCGTCGGCGAGGTTCATGAAAAACACCACCCTCTCCAGCGCTCCGCTGCGTTCGAAATCCCGCATGAAGAAGGACGCCTCCTTGTGGGTGATCCCCATCGCCGCGAATACCACGGCGAATTTCTCTCCCTCTCCCCGCACCTTTGCCTGCCGGGCGATCTGGGCTGCCAGTTCGTTGGCGGGGAGTCCGGCTCCCGAGAAGATGGGCAGTTTCTGCCCCCGGACCAGGGTATTCAGCGCATCGATTGCCGACACGCCCGTCTGGATGAAGTCGGAGGGTTTATCACGGGCATAGGGGTTGATGGGCATGCCGTTGATGTCCAGATAGTCCTCGGGGATAATATCCGGACCCCCGTCCCGGGGCCTTCCGATCCCGTTCAGGACTCTCCCGAGCATGCCATACCCCACGAAGATCTTCGGCGGATCGCCGGTGAACCTGACCTTCGTTTTCAGGTCATCAATCCCGCTGGTTCCTTCGTACACCTGGACGATTGCCACATCTCCGGATATGTCGAGCACCTGTCCTGTTCTCTCTTCCCCGTCGGGTGTCGTGATTCTTGCGATCTCACCGTAGGAAACACCTTTTGGACCTTCGACAAAGATGAGAGGTCCCGAGACGTAATTGACCGTCTGATATTCCTTCGAAACAAGGCTCTGCTGCATTATCCTCCCCCTCCTATCCCCTTGATTCCTGTGTTGATTTCCTCAATGATCCCCTTGATTTCGGAGACCTCCTCTATCTCCTTCATCCTCGCAATACGGGTCTTGAGGGGCAGGTCCAGGATCTGTTTCATGGACACCCCCCGCTCCATGGCATCGATGATGGCATCGTGGAAGAAGAGGATGACTTTCAGCATCCAGTACTGCTTTTGAAGGGAGCAGAACGAATCGACCGGGTCGTAGGCACTCTGCTGCAGGAAATCTTCCCGTATCATCCGTGTAATCTCCAGAATTGCCTTTTCATGTTCCGGCAATGCGTCCGGCCCCACGAGCTGGACGATTTCCTGCAGTTCCACCTCCTTTTGCAGGAGATACATGGTCCTGTCCCGCAGATCCTTCCAGTCTTCGGCGACGTTCTCGACAAACCATTCGTGCACCATATCCAGGTAGAGCGAATAGCTCTTGATCCAGTTGATTGCCGGAAAGTGGCGCCGGTTTGCGAGGCTGGTATCCAGCGCCCAGAATGTGCCTGCAATACGGAGGGTGTTCTGGGTGATGGGTTCCGAGAAATCCCCTCCCGGCGGACTCACCGCGCCCACGATGGTCACGGATCCGGTCCGCTCATCAGACCCCATGCAGACAACCCGGCCGGCCCGTTCGTAGAATGCAGCAAGCCTCGCCGCAAGATAGGCCGGATACCCCTCTTCTCCCGGCATCTCCTCGAGCCGCCCGGAGACCTCCCGCAATGCTTCGCCCCACCGCGACGTCGAATCGGCCATGAGCGATACGTTGTATCCCATGTCCCTGAAATATTCACCGATGGTGATTCCCGTATAAATTGAGGCTTCCCGGGCTGCAACAGGCATGTTCGACGTATTCGCGATCATGACGGTGCGGTGAATCAGCGGTTTTCCGGTCCTCGGATCGACCAGTTCGGGGAATTCGGTGAGCACGTCGGTCATCTCGTTTCCCCGCTCCCCGCACCCGATGTACACGACGATCTGGGTGTCCGCCCATTTTGCGAGGGTCTGTTCGGATACGGTCTTTCCGGTTCCGAAGCCGCCGGGGATCATCGCCGTTCCCCCTTTCACCAGCGGGAACATGCTGTCGAACACCCGCTGTCCCGTGAGCAGCGGCACTGTGGGGTCCAGCTTTCTCGTATAGGGGCGGTTCTTCCGGACAGGCCAGCGCTGCATCATGGTCAGCTCGGTGCCGTCCTCGAGGACGCAGACAGTGTCCTCGACCGTGCACGGCCCTTCGTGGATGTGCTGCACGACGCCGGAGACGGTGGGGGGAACCATGATCCGGTGTTCGATGTGGTACTCCTGCACCGTGCCGAGGATATCTCCCGGCCCGACGGAGTCTCCTTTCTGTACTACCGGGACGAAGTCCCATTTCCGCGATCTGTCGAGCCCCGGAACGGTGATTCCCCGGGAGATGAAACTCCCGCTCATTTCTGAAAGTGTCGGGAGCGGTCTCTGGATTCCGTCGTATATGGAGGAGAGCAGTCCCGGTCCCAGCTCCACGCTCAACGGGACATCGGTTGTCGTCACTTTTTCCCCGACCTTGAGCCCTTCCGTGTTCTCGTACACCTGTACGACGGCCTCGTCGCCGTCGAGCCTGATGATCTCGCCGTTCAGTTGCTCGTCGCCCACAAGGACCACGTCGTACATCCTTGATCCTTTCATGTTCCGTGCAACGACCACAGGACCGGAAATTCTTGCCACCAATCCCTCTGCCATGTCCTTCACCCTACCACGATGTTGTACCCGATCGCCCTTCTGAGCAGTTGCTCGATGTACCGGGACCGTTCAGCCCCCCTCGTTCCCACGGGAATAGGAATGATGATGGGCCGGAAGGTCTTCTCGATTCTATCCATCAGCCGTTCATCGACCATTGCCATGAAATCCTCGTTCACCGCGACGATGCCCGTATCGTCCTTCAGCAGCAGGGTGGGGAGCAGTTTTCGTGCTTCTTCAAGGTCGGATATTTCCATTACATCCACCCCCGCCAGACGAAATCCCGGAGCGGTGTCCGGATCAGTCACCACGACAAATCTATACATAGAGCACCTCCTCCCGGATCTCCTCTTCCGGCAGGTAGGCGCCTTTACAGTGGGAAATGATCCGGATATTGGTGATTTCGTTGTTTTTTGCCGCGATATAGCCGATTGTTCCGGCAATGCTCAGCGGATCGCCTTTGAACATCCCGATCCCCTGTTCGATGAGATATTTGTCGAGCTCTTTCTCATATTCCGAAATTAATTCATTTCCCTGTCTTTTTTTCGTCAATGTGCTGAGAAACGAATACGGTGTATCCAACAGCTTTGCTCTGGCAGCGCGAACGGATGCGGTGTTCAGGAGATCGAGCAATGCCTGCATATCCAGGATCTTGCCACCGTCGATGAGTACGTTCTTTCCGTCCTCGGGTTTCACCCCGTCCCGGATAAGCCGCAGAACGCTCTTGATATTGACTACGTCGATTTCCATGGTCATAAGATCCCGGACATTGCGGTCATCGATGGATCTCCCGGCAAGGAGCTGGAGAGCACGCTCGTAATAGAACCGATCGAGGGCGTATTCCAGGATGGCGAGATCCTTTTTTTCCGCGTATTTGCCGAAACGTTCCGTCAATGGCCGTGCATAGGCAATATCCCACGTTGCGAGGAGATCGATCACGCCCCGGACATCTTGCTGCTTGATCAGTTCTATCAGGGTCACCTCGTCCAGCTGTCCTGCCGGCACCAGGCAGGCCAGAATCTCATCTCCGGGGATAGAGACATTTTTCCCCCTGATAATGGTCTTTATATTCTGTATATCCCATTTTTCGAGGAATATCCGTACGTGTTTCTCAAACGCCTCGTCCCTGACCAGGGATAATATCAGCCGGTACGTCTGCACGAGATTGAAGCGCAGTGCCTGATCGATGAGGCGTATTCCTGAAGACTGGACGCTCGCCTTTTCGATCGCCTCGTGATAGGGTGTTTTTTCGAGCTCGGTGATGATTGCATCGATATCAGGCTTGCTCATCAGTTTCTCAAAGAACTCCCGATCCATCAGATGGCGCTTCATGCCCCGCACCCGTGCATTGACGTACTCGATGTACACGCTAATCACCAAAGACCGTCGAAAAAACCTCCAGTCTCATCGTTTCCTTTGACCGTTCAAGCCTCGATTCGAGGGTGTTGTGGACGGTGATGCGTCCATCCGGCGAACTGGCATCCAGCCCGCCAATGCACGTAATGTCCTGGATAATCTCGGATTTCAGGCCGAGCTCCTCCACAATGCTCAGGCAGAGATCCGCATCCCTTGGGTCGATGTGCAGTCTAATGCGCTGCTCATCCAGTGTCTGCACCGCTTCTTTGAGCAGGAGTCGAAATATCTTCTCGTAGGAGGCTGTGTGACGGATCCCTTCCAGATCGCGCCGTGCCCTGTCGAATGCCAGATCGAATACCCGATTCTGCTCCTGGGTCGTGGTATTTTTTGCCTCATTTGAGGCTTCATAATGCTGCACTATTCGTTCCCGCTCAACCGTTCTGGCCGCCTGTTCCATGTGGTGCCGCACTATCGTCTCTGCTTTCTTGCCTGCCTCTTCCCGTAACTTTTCCGCCTCTTTCTCACTGCTCTTCTTGATCCGACTGATCTCTTCTGAGGACTGTTCCTCCATTTCCCGCTTCAAATGCTCAAGTCTCATGACCTCATCCACAATTCCCAGGCTTGTCCTCACATATGCATCCGAGATTAAAATGGAGAATTACACATGGAATGGCTGCCCTTTTCAGGTTCACACCTGAACGAATGACCCGCCACCGTGCCCTTCTCACAGGATCAATATCATAGCGGCTATCACGAATCCTAAAATTACCATCGTTTCCGGGATCGCTTCAAGAATTATCACCGATCCCGTAAGTTCAGGATTTTCTGCAATTGTTCCCGCTCCGGCGGCTCCGATACGACTCTGAGCCCACGCAGTACTGATTGCGCAGACACTGATTGCAATTGCCGCTCCGATTGCTACTCCCATCTCGACCATGCTAAAACCACCAGATATACAATTATTTATTATTAATATCTCTCATATAAGAATATAATGATTAATGATTACAATTAAATTTGTTCCCTCTACCCACCGTCCTGTCCGAGCGGTGCGGTGAAAAAAAATCGTTATCGGGGGAAAAGCTCTAATGGGTGAGCTCCTGTCGTTTAAAGGGGTCGTAGAACTTGCCGCCCCCTTCGTAAAATTTTGAAAAGCACTCCACCACATGGAGACGTATTGAATGCAGTGAAGGGCTGAACATTGCCAGAACAATATTCAGGGTATGCAGAAGCATTGCCACCACCACCCCCAGAAGCACGATGCCGAGTGCGTCCCCGAGGGTATTTGCCACCACTGCCAGAATGACGGACGCCATGCCAATCGCCATAAGTCGTGCATAGGATAAAATATTCCCAACGGTTCCCATGATTTCGAGCATGCCCATCGGTCCGGCGCCGTAGATGATAAGGGGCACCCCCACGACGAATGCCCCAACGCCCGATGGGAGCAGAACCGGGGGAAGCGCCCCTGCAGCCGCGCCTAATATGAGGATCAGACCGGAAATTGCGAATATCATGCCTGCTTTTTCGGCAGCATGCTTTGTGCTCCGCATGGTGATGGCATTCATGATCCCGAGGCCCAGCCCCAAAAATACATGGACGACCCCGACCGCCACGGCAATAATCAGCATGGGCAGCATCGCCTCCATCCGGTTCCAGGTGATCCCCATGAGGTGGACAGGATGGATCCAGCCCATCATCTCACCCAGATCCCCGAAAAACTCTCCGTAGAGGAATCCGAAGAAGATGGTGGGAATAGAGCAGATGATCATGATGTTCATGAGGCTCCGCATCCAATCGAGATCGGAAAACCGCCGTCTCATGAAGAGGGCGAATCCCAGGATCACCAGGCCATAGCCAATATCCCCTACCATGAGGCCGAAAAAAAAGGGGAAGAAGATGGCGAGAACCGGACTCGGGTCCACTTCAAGGTATTTGGGGGGCCGTACCAGCTGCATGAAGAACTCAAAGGGTTTGACAAGCCTCGAGTTTTCGTAGAATGTGGGGGCCAGATTATAGTCTTCACGGCTCAGGCTGAGTTCGGTGACGACCACCCGATCCCCGAACTTATCCTCAAGCGCCTCCCTGGTCGCGGTCAGGTACTTCTCGGGCACCCAGCCCATGACCATGCAGGTATGGTCCGTATACCCGAAGTGACCGAAGGCTTCAATCTCCTTGTTTTTATCGAGAAGAACCTTTTCCAGGACGGAGAGCTCAGGATACCACTCATCCGACAGGGACGCAAGCTGCGTATTGACGGACTCCATTTCCGCAGTCGCCTGACCGATCTGCTCATCGATCAGCACCAGCACTTCGTTGAAAGGCCTGCCCATGTATTCGGGAGGAAGGCGGACTTCATTGACATTCTTGGAAAAGATAAACGAATGGACGGCATCGGAGTATCGCTTGCTGAATACGGTGATGGTTGCGAGCGTATACTCATCGATCTCGGCAGATATCAGCTCAAACTGGTTGTTGGTGATGTTCACCAGCTCATCCTCGATGAGCGCGATTACATCCTCAAATTCCTTCTGGATCAGGAGAACCGTTACCTCAAATCCCTCCAGGAACGGCAGCTGCTCCTCCAAAGGCTGGATTTTTCGAATGGTCTTTTCATACCTTATCAGGGAAGCAATCCTGAACTTGAGATCGCTCTTTTTCGCTGCCAGATCCCGCGTTCTGGATTCCAGTGTGTGAACTACCTGATTCACTCGCTCGACAAGATTGCCATGGTCCATCCAGTACAGGTTTTCATAGATCTTTCGTTGATGCTCCCCGCGGGTCTTGATGGCGGGCAGGGTTCGTATAAGCCCGCCGATTTTTACCAGCGATGCAGTTATGTCATCTCCGTATCCGGTCTCCCATTTTTCCAGGTTGATGGTCTCATGGGAAAGCCGGTCGGTCACGTCCTCAAGGTGCAGGGTCCCTGTATGGTACAGCACGTCCACGATATCATGGAATTCCCTTTTCGGGCCGATGACCAGAATGCCCTTCATCCTCTGAAGCATGGCTCTTCACTCAAACGCAACTGCGGAGAGGATCTGCCGAACCGCAGCGGGGATGTTCTTTTCTCCACGCGTTATTGCCGTGTTTCTCGTCCCGGCGGCCTCCTCTCTGAGCGACTCGATTTCCTGCCTCAATGTAATCCTTTCTGTTTCGGAGTACCGTTGCGCTGCGTCTTTTCCTTCATGCTCGGCCTGCGCAAGAATGCGTTCAGCTTCCTCTCGTGCTTCGGCAATGGTCTGTTCCGCGTTCCGTTTGGCTTCTTCGAGCCTGATGCAGCATTCTTCCTCTGTAGTACGAATTTCCTGAAGCAATCCTTTTTCGGCCTCCATTGTTCCTCCCTCCTACAGTCCATGCCGATGTTTCAGTATGGACTTCATGCCATGCTGCCGCGTGCTCAGATCCACAACTGATAATGGCTCCCTCTTTGCTTCACGTGCCTTTTGTATCCGATCCTCGCACCTCTCCAGAGCCTTCCTTTTCAGATTCTGGATCAGCAGCAATGTGTTTTGGTTCATCCTCTTCCCCTGCCCGCCGGGGCGAAGGTACGTATCACTTAACTTCGATTTATATATAACTTACTATAAAAACGGGGGTTACATCACTGCTTGAATGTGAGGTAAATTAACTCCAGTATCTCCGTACTTTATTCTCCGTAGCGATACCGGACGCGGAGGAGCAAAACTATAAATAAAAAAAGGTAAACTGGATGGATTCCCTACAACAGCCTAATGCGTTTTCGGAAATAATTTCCGAAGAGCACGGCTCGATATCGTGTCCGGATCTGAGGCAAGTTTCGTGAGCCTCTGACCTGCATCATAGTATTCGCCTTTTTTTGAGAGCATGATTGCAGAATCGAGGCCGTTGATAATGTTCTGGAATTGCTCTTCATGTGTTATCGCCAGAGCATTCCTGGCCTCATTCAGGACTGACGACATCCCGGTGATGACAATCTCCGATGCCGCATCATCCCCTTTTTGCGCCCTTTCTTCGTAAAGCCGGAGCGGAATCACTCTCCATGATCCCTGCCCGAGGAGAGAATACAGCGGCGGCAGGTAACGTCCCCAATACCCTGTTCGGGTGCCTTTTCACGAACGTCTCCGCATGGGGTCGTAGCTACCGATCCCCCGGGTCGCCTCCCCCTTGTCCCGGTAATCTGCGGAATTCGCGCACCTTCCGCTGCGGAATGAGAGGGGAAAAAGTGTGATCCCGCCCCTATCTCCCCGAATGGGCCATCATATCAAGCGCCGTGGTGACGGCGAGCATCAGGGCGTCGTCCTGGTCCGGGGCGACTTCCACCCCGTAGGTGTCCCGGACGCGGAACCACTTCTTCGATACCCGGGCGACGCTGGTGCGCCCCTCCTCGATACTGTACTCGTGGTCGAGGATGTTGCCCTTCACCTCAAGGTCGGGCCCGTCCCTGATCTTGACCGACCAGCGGTCACGGATCGGGGAGATAATGGCCTTCTTCACCGTGGCGGCGACATCGTCGCCCCGGTAGATGTCCATGGTGTCCTTGATGTGGAGCAGTTTCTCCTTGATGGTGTAGAGGTCGTTGCCCTGCATATCCTTAAACACCAGCGTCTCCCGTACCCGCAGAGCCTTGCCGTCCACGTAGAAGGCCCGCTCGCCCGCCTCGTTCTCGATAAAGAAGTCGTCACCGATGGAGACCATCTTCTGGCGCATCTTGTAGCGCGTAGCCTGTTCGCCTTCACGGCGGAGCACACCCGCACCCCTTCTCAACGGTGCCACATTGATTCCCCCTTCAGAAAAAAATTGAGATTCCGGTCAGCGTGCAGGGGCGGCGACCTTCTTTTTCTCCATCGCCTTCTCTTCCCGCTCCTCCGCCTCCACCGCATCGGCGAGGGCTGTGCCCACCGAGAGCAGCAGCTCCGGTGTTACCATGGCCTGGGAGATCAGCACCCCTCCTGCACTGCGGAGTGCATCGCGGAAGTCGATGGCCCAATGGTGCTCGATCAGCAGGAACGCCGCCGCGGAATTCCTGGGGATGGCATCGCCGATGTCGTCCATATCATCCTCGGTGAGCCCGTAGTCGTGCTCGGCCACCTGCATGGCGCCAAGCTCGGCACCTGCACGCGCCCCCTCCTCGCCGGCGGCACCATAGCCGATCAGCCCGCCGACGACGGCGCCGAAGCGCTGCCTTTCTTCCTCGGAGAGATCAGTCGCCTCCAGGGTAGTTATGTTTCCGTCCTCATCCTTGTACACGAACTGGAGATCGATCAGGCGGATGATCCCCGCCTCCCTGACCTTCTGGAGCTCCTCGTAGATCTGCCCGTGAAAGTCAGGGTTCTCAAATCCGATGACCAACATCTGTACCGGTCCAATTGCCATTTTTCATCACCTTTTTGTCTTTGTTTCCCGGCATGCCGGAGCAGTGCTGCCCCGCCATTTCGGGATGTTCTCAACTCGATTCTTCACGCCGTCCTGCCGCACCCGTCTATCCGCCGCAATTTGCCGAGGTGAACACCTGCTGCCAGGCCTGCTTGACCGCATCGATCTGGGGCTGCAGCTGTGTCCTGGCCTCGCTGACGGTGATATCATTGGGGAGGCCCTGCACGGCATTGTCCAGGTCGGTGTAGGCGGCCTCGAGCTGGTCGGTGTTCACGTCTCTGCGTGTTTGTGCGGAACTCCTGACGTCGTTCCAGGCGCTGGTGACATTGGCTTCTGCCGCCTTCACATCGCCTATGGTTGCGGTTTCATTGAGGCTCTCGAGTTCCTGCAGCGACGTCTGGAGGTTGGCCAGATCGGCACAGAGCTGCGCCTCCGCCTCCTGCGGCGACGGCTGGGTACACCCCGCGACACAGAGGAGCAGGACTGCGGCACCGAGCACCAGGATCCATTTCATGTAACTGTCCATTCTCATTCCTCCCGCGACCGCAGGGGGGTCCCGCTGGCCGCTGTACTGTGCGTGATCGGGCTCTGGTGAGCAGAAGGTTGTGGCGAATGGCGATATTCGACCCCACCGGGGTCTGCATGTTCATGAAGGCGCTGGACGTGTGCTGGACTGGGTCCCCTGCCCGATCCTTCCGTGGAATATGGCGATACGGTATATAAATATAGCTGAATATATTGGAATGGAAGGGATTATGGTATTTAGCGCTCACTCATGGATAATTGATGCTGTTCCTTCATCCGATGGGAAGCCGGCCCCTCTCCTGATCCGCCTGCAATACCGCTCAATTCCAAGGAAGATGGAAACGAACACCTGAACGCTGCCTTCACTGGAGTATCGCCACAAGACCGAGGGCACCGAGCGCCACGCCCAATGTTGCGAGGAAGAAGCCGAGGGTGATCAGCAGGACGGATTTCACCTTCTCCCACCGGAAGAGCCAGGCGATGACCGGGCAGGCGTAGAGGCCGAGCCCCGGGATCCAGGAGATGAAAATGAGTGAATAAATGCCGAATTTTTGCAATCGTTCGAATTTTTTCATCTTTTCTACAATCCGGTCCACCTTGGTTTTGACCCATTCTGACTGGTAGTAGAGGGTGTCGAGGATCTCGTAGATGGCGAGCACCATACCGAAGGCATAGGAGGTCATCACCGCCAGCACCAGTACCGCGGGGAGACCAGTGGCGAGCCCCACTGTCACCGCAGTAGCCTGCAGGATGAGGGTGGAGAACACCAGGCCCAGGATTCTGCCCGAAGGAACACCGGCCAGCGCACCGAGGATCAGGGGAATCACGAGAGCGAACAACATCACAATGAGGAGCGCTTTCGAAATCTGGCGCAACCATGCGAAAAGACCATGTGTTTCCATGAAAACCTCCCCACTCGATCGGGCGGCGTAATGCAGCACGGCATGTGCGAGCAGGTGGTAGAGTACACAGAACGATAGTATAAAAACATTTTTATAATTTGATACAATTGATCTGCGAACAGCTTGATACGCGAGGAGGAGCTGTAATGAACACAAGTATGTGCTTGGTAATTGTTGGGCTCTGCATCGTGGGCATGATCCTGATCGCAGGGTGCACACAGCCGACAACGCCGGAGACAACTCCGACGCCGACATCGACAGTAGAACTGCCTACCGAAGTCCCCAATGTTTCGCCCGCGGAGCAAACGCCGGCAGTAGAGATGACCCCAGAACAGACGGTGAACCAGACCTGAACCACCAATCCCACCTCTTTTCAGACGTCAGTACGTGATACTGTACCATCGATTGGACAGCGATGTTCCTTTCGACGGCCCTCATTCGAAGGCGCATCGGCCTATTCCGGTACGCAGGGGACGACAGTGCAATCCGTGCATAGTACTGCCATAAAATCCTGTTATCCGCTTACTCTTTCTTCACCGTGCGGAGTTCCTCCTCGATCTTCTGAAGCCGACTGAGAATCTGGGAATACATCTTCTCCTGCTGCTCCATCAGTGTCCTGATTTCTGCGCTGTTCCCACCCTCCTGTGGTTTCGCGGATGGGTGTTTGTCACTGTGCCTTCGCGGGGTGATCAGCTTGTTGGAGAGAAACCCTGCCAGCGTACCGAAAATGCTCACGCCTGCGGCCATGAGAAAGACGCCCACGATCCGGCCCCGTGGGGTGACCGGGTACTGATCGCCGTAGCCGACGGTGGTGGTGGTTACGTAGGCCCACCAGAGGGCATCGCCTGCAGTCCGGATGTTTGCATCCACAGCATGGCGTTCTGCATCAAGCACGAGAATGGCACTCAGTTCGATAAGGACGATGATGAAGAACACGACGAATAAGAGCGTCCCCGAGGCCCGTTCCTCGGAAAAGTCATATTTCAACCGCCTGATGCCGAACTTACGCATCAGCGAGACAATTCTCCCGATGCTGAAAAGGCGGAAGATCTTCATGCCCGGCAACGGGACCGAGGAGAGGAGGTCGGCCCAGCCCCAGTCCCGGCTGACGTAGTAGGCCTTCGATTCTGCAGTGAGAAGGCGGTACAGGAAATCCGCGAAGAACACAGCGGAGAGGAAGATATCGATGACCAATGCCACTGCCGTGGCATCAGGGTAGAACGTGGGAAAGATGAGAAATATGATGTTGCATACCGCGAGCAGGGAGGTGAGCAGGATGAAACCCTCGTAGCTTGCTCCCTTGAACCCGATGGGGGGCGGTGTGGTCCCGGTCATCGATGTACCCTCGTGGTGAGGCGCGCCCTCAGGCATCCCTTCATCTGCCGCAGCACTTTTTATATTTCAGCCCGCTCCCGCAGGGGCAGGGGTCGTTCCGCCCGATTTTGGCCATTTTTTCCCCTCCTGCATTCTCCTCCGCGTCGAGCATCGCCATGACCTCATCGGCGTAGCGCCCCTGCCGGAGCAGGTCGGCCATGATCCGCATGGGGCGGTCGATGTGGGCGAAAAATGTCCGGTAGCCCTCGCAGAGGTAGTTGAGGCCCGGTTCACCGTCCGGCGTCGTGGCAAACCGGTTTCTGGGGCAGCCGCCGTTGCAGGCGAACAGAACGGGGCACTCCCGGCAGAATCCGGGGAGGGTGTCCCGCTTGTCCTCCCCGAATTGCCGCTGCTTTGCCGAGCCGACGAGTTCTGCCAGGGGCATCTCCGTGATGTTGCCCAGAAAGCAGTCCGGCTCAACGAAATGGTCGCAGGAGTAGAGGTCGCCGTTGTGCTCCAGTGCGACGGCAGCGCCGCAGGTGGGTGCGAATGTGCACAGCCCGGGGGGGTGGCCGATCCATGCCGCAAGGGTCGTATCAAAGTGCTGCACGAACATCTCCCCTACGTCCCGGTGCACCCACTCGTCGAAGACGGTGCAGAGGAACCGCCCCCACTGCGCCGGCCGGACCGAACGGTCGGTGACCGTAGTTTCCTCCTGAACGCTGGTTTCGTTGTCCCGCTCCACGATGGGGATGAACTGGACGAACCTTCCGCCGGCCTCGTCGCGGAGGAACCGGTAGACGTCGAGGGGGTGGTCGCCGTTTGCGGCGTGCACCGTGCAGAGGATGTTGTACTCCACCCCGTGCTCCTGCAGGAGGCGAAGCCCCTTCATCACCCGCACAAAGGTCCCCCGCCCCCGCCTGTCCACGCGGTAGGCATCGTGCAGCGCTTGCGGCCCGTCGATGCTGATCCCGACGAGAAAGTTGTGCTGTTTGAAAAATTCGCACCATGCGTCATCGAGGAGGGTGCCGTTGGTCTGGATGGTATAACCCACCTGCATGCCGGGTCTGGCGAACCGCTCTGCCAGCGCCACCGAGCGGCGGTAAAAGTCGAGGCCCATCAGGGTGGGCTCGCCCCCCTGCCAGGCGATGGTCACGGCGGGCAGCTGCTGGGCTTCGATGTACTGGCGGAGAAACTCCTCCAGCAGATCGTCGGACATGTGGAAGTTGCCGCCGGCGTAGAGCTGCGCTTTGGGGAGATAGAAGCAGTAGCGGCAGGCGAGGTTGCAGCGCGCCCCCGCAGGCTTGGCGAGCACGTGAAAGGAGGGGGGTGGGGTGTTCATGGGGGTCCGTCACCTCGTTTTCCTACAGACCTAGCCGGTCATCGCATCATGAGGCCCGCCACGATGGCCATGATCCCGCCGAAGATGGCGAGGATGCCGAAAATCCAGGGCAGGATGATGGCGCCGGAGAGGGGGTTGACGAGCAGCAGGATGCCCAGGATGACGATCAGGATGCCGAGGACGGCCGATCCCCAGCCCCCGCCCTTGAATCCCCAGGCGAGCCTGACCGCACCGTAGATGATCGCCCAGATGGCGATCATGATGACGAAAAACGACAGCAAAAAGATGGTGCTGTAGTACGGATATGCCAGTATCGCCAGCCCGGCGAGGATGCCCAGCACCCCGCTGAGCATCTTCCACCCCCAGTTCGACCGGTCCATCAGCAGGCCGACCAGCGCGAACACCCCGCCGAACAGCCAGAAGATCCCCAGCACGGTGATGAGCGTGACCGTGGTGATCCCCGGGGCAAATATCAGGAAGAGGCCGACGATCAGGGCGATTATCCCTTCCAGCAGGACCAGCCACCAGGGAACCGCCATCGCTTCATACCCCAGTCCATATGTGGTTGCAGATGATTCCATCGAGTTTCACTCCAGAATTCCTTTTATTTTCATTCTCGTGTGGTAATCGTGCCCTACCGAACGTCCGAAGGTCGAGAAAAATGGATTATCTGTGTCTGCATGCCTGGACAAGGCGAGTTGTTGTGTGGGTATCCATGAGGGTCATGAGGTATCGCTTCGGTAGAATGAGCCTACTGTGCGCCTTCGCCATATAAGGATTGCCCCCACGTGGAGAAATCAGTGAAACGCCGCATTTTCCTGTATTTTCATGTATCTAGAGTGTTTTTCAGGTACGAGCCGCATGGATCCCGTCGCCCGGGTTGCGATGGACTTCGGAGCGAGAGGCGTGTGCATGAGGGTATCCGGCAACAGCGTGCTCACCGCTAGAGGCAACGATAATTTGCCCGCAACCTTGTCATACACTCTCATCAGCATTCCTGTGCGGCCGCGGAAAAACTCTACCGGTTTTCAATGACCGGGATAGTGCTGAAGCTCCACAATCATTCAGCCTGCTATCCGGGCTCATGCTCCTGCAAGACAAATGTCCGCAGGAGAGACATCGAGAGGTGGGAAGTAACCACGGCAATGCCAATCGGAGCCATTGCGATTGGACCAATGCCAATCGTGCCGGCCGCTATCAGTATCAGGGAAACCGGTGCGCTCAAGAACGCACCGGGAATCGCCGCCAGCAAACATCCGACACACAGTGTAATGGGGAGCGCAGGGAAAATGCTGTGTACCAGGAGTCCCGCTGTTCCCCCAATAAAGATGATGGGAAAGACGATACCCCCTAAATAGCCGCTCGATTCACTGAACGCCACTGCGAACATTTTGGCGATCAGGACGGCAATAAGAAAACCCGCTCCGAGTGTGGCGGAAATCTGAAGTTCGGTGGTAAGCTGGCTGCTGCCGGAGGTCGCCGTAAGGGGGAGGGCGAATGCGATCAGCCCGACGAATGCACCACCGATCGTGCCAGCCACAAGAGGATTGGGGATGCGCGCGAATACGGCTGAAACCACCTTTCTAATGAGGATTAAGAGCAGCAGCACGAATGCGGACAACACACCGAGCAGTGCTCCTACCAGCAGATGACTGAAATTAAACTCATACGCCGGAAGAGCATAGGAACCCAGCATCGTGCTGCCGGTCACGCCAAAAAAAATCGCAAATCCGACGGTTGCTCCGAACAGTGCGGGAATGAACGCAACCAGATAGTACCGCTTCGGGGTCGGTCCGAGTTCAGACGCCAGCACTGCCGCAAACAGGGGGGCGCTGAAGGCGGCTCCCATACCACTCGCCATACCGGTTAGCGCATACTCATGCTTTGCTTCTTCATCCCGTATTCCCAGGCGGGTTACAAACCATGAGCCGATACCCCCACCCAGCATGGTGAGGGCAAAAAACGGGCCCAGACTTGCGCCGGCAATGAGTGAAACTGCCGATATCGAAACCAGGGGGAGTACATTACCCGGATCGACCCACGCCTGGTGAGCGAGTGTTATTGGATCGGTGACTTTTTTTGGAACCTTCCAGATTTTGCGCATCACGGCAACCGACAACCCCCCAAGGGCTGTCAATGGTATCCACCACCAGTTGCCGGTCCACCAGCCAGTGCCGGAGTCACCGAAGAAAAAGTCTATTCCCGTACCGGTAATTCCCATGAAGACGAGCGCTGATACGCCACCAGCCACCCCGAGTACGAATGCATGCACGAGAAGTCGTTGATACCACGATTGTTCAACCGGAAGCATATCCAACTCCTTTCAATCTCCCGATGCTCGCTGATCTGATGCCACCCTTGCGCTGATCGTGAACGTGCACGTTCCCATATTCGTCCCGCTCGACAACGGCCCGGGCGATGCTGTCAAAGTCTTCCAGCAGGCCGGCGTCTCCGGCCGTCTCCCTGCCGTCGAAGACGAGCGCCAGGATGTCATAGACCTCAGAAGAACCGTATTCTTTGTTCCTCCTGATCATTCTCCTCCATGCAGGGGGCACTCCCGTCGGGGATGACGGCATCCCCCCTGTGCGCAGCTCCCCCCGTTTTGAACAGTCTGAACCTGCGGTTCAGAGGAATCTCAATCAATCTTTTTTTATATATAAGATTTTATGCACCAGGTCCCTCTCTCTCCTCGCTCCAATGGGACGATATATTTCCATTGAAGCACGGTGAAATTTCGAAGGGGGTATTCAGATGAAGAAATTACCAGAGATTCGTATGACCTGATCATTAACGGTGGCAGGGTCATGGTTCCGTCCTCACACCCGAGCAAACATCCATTCAAAGTAGGGAGGGAAACCGCATGAGCTTCATCCACCACGACCGAAAAATGGAGCAGATGCAGGTCCCCATCACGATTGTCCGGGGAGGGACCAGCCCGGGCTTCTACTTCGAGGGCAAGAAGGTCCCGCCAGCGGGGAATGGTCTGGAGGAGGTCCTTCTGGCCGTGCGCGGATCCCCGGACTCCATGGCAATGGACGGCCTCGGCGGCACCCAAACTTTTTCATCTCTTCTTCCGTTCATGCTTGCATGAAAGTGAGAAGTGATGGCTGCCCCCGATGAGAACAGGGAGACCTCCGGCCGCAGTCGGCTGACCCATATTCTTCCCACGGACCGGCTGAATGCGTTTGCCGACGGATTGTTCGCGATCGTCATCACCCTGCTCGTGCTCGAACTCCCCGTGCCGGATGTTGCCGAAGGCCTGCTGTGGGCGCTTCTGGAAGAATGGCCCGACTTCCTCGCCTATCTCATCAGTTTTGTGTTCATCGGCGGATTCTGGATGACACACGCGTCCATCACCCGGCTCACGGCGCAGGAAGACCAGGTCACCTTCCGCCTGACGCTTATTGCGCTCTTCTTCATCTCCCTGATCCCCTTCTCCACGAGCCTGATGGCCACGCACCTCACCGGGCCGGGTTCCCGGCTGTCGGTCTCCATCTACGGGCTGGACCTGCTCATTGCCTCGATCATGCTGAGCGGGATCATGCGCTACCTTGCCCGGCGCCGTGAGCTGCTCGTGGACGGCCTCGCGGAGGAGGATTTTGATGACATGGAACAAACGCGGCGGTCGGGGATCATCTTCAACGGCATCGGGGTGCTGCTCGCCCTCCTCTTCCCCCCGCTGGCGGTCGCCGTGTACATCGGGGTGGCGATCTTCTTCTTTGTCCAGCCCCTGCTCTATAAACGGATTCTCAGGCGTTCTTTGAAAACGCAAGGGCAGTGAACCCCCTCGCCGGGAGGAGCAGGAGGACAACCATGAATTATTTCTCTTCGCGTTCACCGGCCCCGGCATATTCGTATGAGGCGTATTCGACGACGCCGGCCAGCCCTCCCCGCCGACCGGGGAGCTCCACGACGTCCTTTTTTTCGGGCGCGGTTTCATGAAGAGATGCTGCATACCGGGTGTAGCGTTTGATTGCGGGATTCGCCGAGATACCGTGGGCAAACACGCTGAAAAAGACCGTCGCCATGACGGCGAGGGAGATGGTCTGCATTCCCGGGAGCGTTCTCGCTTCCCCGAGAACAGTGAGCAGCAGCACGATGGAGGCGAGGCCCCGGGGGCCGAACCATCCCAGAAACAGGACCGTAGCGGTGCCCAGGCGGGTGCCGATCATGGCGATGGCCACCGGCAGCATGCGGACGATAGTGAGACTCAGCACCGCATAGAGGGCGAGAACGAGGCTGAGGTGCTGGATCAGGAGGTAGGAGAGGATGCCGAGGATGAAGAAAATTGCATGGCCCAAGATCTCGCCTTCGGCCTCGGTGAATTCGACGAGCGACCGGACGACCTTCCGGTACACCGCCCCTGCGAAAAAACCGGCAATAAATGCGGCGATAAACCCGGATGCTCCCAGGAGATCGGCGAGAATCCAGGCGATGATGGCAATTCCCATCAGGGCGATCCACTCGTAGGTCTGCTCCATCCATCCGTGTTCTACCGCCCTGTTCACCACCCACCCGCCGGCAAGTCCGATCATCGCCCCCACGATCACGGCCAGCCCGATCTGGACGATTGCGGAGACGATCCAGAAACCTGGGGTAAGCTTCAGCTCTTCAGTAATGGCAATGGTTACAAGGACGGTGAGCACCGGGATCACCGCTCCGTCATTGAGGCCCGCCTCCACATTGAGCGCCTGGCGTATCCGAAGGGGCACCTTCTCGCTGGACACGATGGCTTCCCCGAGCGCCGCATCGGTGGGTGCGAGGAGGCAGGCGAGGATACCTGCCTCAAGCAGCGTCAGATCGGAAAAGAGGAGGACGCCCACCACGATGCCGGCGGCGATGGTCAGGGGCAGCCCGATCCCAAGCAGGCGTGCGGGGAAATCGCCGCTCCCCTTCAGTACACGGAGGTTGAGGCGGGAGGCATCGGAGAACAGGGTGAGCACCAGCGCGATCTCGGCGATGAGCAGCACGAACTTTCTCTCGGCGGTCAGGGTGACGAGACCGATGCCGCCCGGCCCGAGCAGCAGGCCCGCGATTAAAAACACCATAGGGGCGGTGATGATCGTCCCCTCGATCCGCCGGGAGACAAGGCTGTAGAGGAAGAGCACCGCAATAAACGTGGCGAGAAAGATGATGACTTCTTCTGCCATGCTGCCACGATCGTTTGCCTTTTACGGGGAGTATTCAATGCCCGCCCAGCACCACACCTCCACCGTCAGCTCCTCGCTGCTCTCCCCGCCACGCAATGTGTCTCGTCGAACGGCCGGAAGATCACGATCCCGGGCGCCTTCCCGCCGTTTATGAAGGCCCTCTCCTATGCGGGAGTCTTTGCACTGATGCCGAAGGCCTCGGAGATCTCGTCAAGGACCGCCTTTTCCGGATCGCTCACAGCAACACCATGCTCTTTTGCCGCTTCGGCCACCTTTTGACCTATCGCCAATGCCCACTTTTTATAGGCCATTGCCTCGTCGGGAGATACCTTGGACAGAGCTGCAGAAGCGGACTTTGTTGCCTCGATGGTCGTATTCTGATAGCCTGTCTTTTCATGCCTCATCAGATCCTGTTGCTCTTTAATCAACGCCCGTTCCTCTGATTGCATCTCGGCGGATACCAGGCCGACCAGAGCACTCCCGCTTTCGGCTGCCAGCTTTACGGGTTCCTGGATCATGGCTTTCGACTCGCCCCATGCGCCCAGGACCGATGGTGCTGCTGCAATTACCGTCATTGAAATCGCGAATGGCAGACGTACAAGGTTCTTCCATTCTTCATCCGTAAAATTCTCCTTAAGTTCCATGTCCCATCACCGGCAGTTCTGTAACATACATATTATAAGAGAATTTCTATAAATCCCCTCAATAACGAGGAAATGGTACATTGCCAAACGACGTGACCGCACAGATGCCCGTCCGTCCGGCATCCACACCCTTCGTCGCCTCCATGGAGACGAGCAGCACCTTAACTGGCCCCATCCCGATGAAGATGATCAGGAAGCGATCGATGAGGAGAAGATCGGTTGCCATTACCGTATTTCTCCATCGCATCAACACCCCTGTCGGTGCCGGTTGCCCGCCCATGGAGGCACGGATTCGCTCACCCGCGGCCTCCTCTCCCGAAGGACCGGGAGCGGGGTATTAGTCCCGCATCACCCAGGCCGTGACCTGCTTCTCGAAGTCGATGTAGGGTTCGCCGCTCACGTCCACCACCACCCGTTCGATGGTTCCGCCCGAAAAGGGGAAGGGTGCGGCGTAGTCCGGCGATACCGGGGACCCGCTGTCACGGCCGACACAGAGACCGTCGCCGGTGAGGGAGAAGAATCCCGGCTGGGTTTTGATCCGCCCCTCTCCCACTTTTTTCATGTTCATGTACAGGGTGAGGGTGCCCACAGCGCTCTTCGTCTCCGTATCCTCCCCGTCCCTGGCGAACTCCGCGGTGAAGACGTGCCGGCCGGTGGACACGGTGCGATTTGAGGAGATCTTCTGGATGGCGTCCCCGAGCCAGTTGTAGACATAGTGAAGGCGTCCATCGGCGATGTACAGGCTGTGGCCGCCGCCCACTCCTCCCTGGGCAAACAGCACACCCTGGGCATGGGCATCCGGGCCATCGATGACCGCGCCCGCGGCGATGGTGTACGATCGCCCGCGGATATTGACGGCCACCGACTCGGGAACCTCGGCGGTGCCCGGGTAGTAGACATAGCGGTTCCTCGGCCGGGAGGGCTGGGGCCGCGGGGTGGATAAGAGCTCCAGCGCGCTGCGGTCATCAAGCGGCATACCGTGGTAGACACCTGCATAGTAGAACCAGAGCCCCTTGAGGAGCTCCAGCATGTCCCTGTTCTGGTCTGCAAGGTTCTGCATCTGGGCACGGTCCTCTTTCAGGTTATAGAGCTCCCAGACATCGTGTTCGAAGTTGCTCCAGCCCGAGAGAGGCGGGTGGACGGTGTTCGCAAGCCAGCCCCGGTGGTAGATCGACCTCTGGCCGAGCATCGCATAGAACTGGGTCTCCCGCCCCGGCGCATCGGGATCGTTAAAGGTGTCCTTGAAGCTCTCCCCCTCTATCGGGCTCTGGGTGTAGCCCTTCAACACCTCCGGCGGCTCGATTCCCAGCATTTCATAGAGGGTGGGGACGATGTCCACGGCGTGGATGTACTGGTGGCGCAGCTCCCCGCGGGCGCTGATGCCGCGAGGCCACGCAACCAGGCACATGTCCGCAAGCCCGCCCTCATACCCGGCAAACCGTTTCCAGTAAGGGAACGGGGTGTCGAATGCCCACGCCCATCCGGTGCAGTAGTGGTTGTAGGTCCCGGGTCCCCCGAGCTCGTCGATATGGGGGAGGTTTGCCTCGACCGTATCCGGTACATTGTTGAAGAACTTGCTCTCGTTGAACGAGCCGCTGGGACCACCCTCGGCACTGGCACCATTGTCGGATACCACGACAATGATGGTATTGTCCAGCTGGCCGGACTCTTCCAGGTAGTCGAGGATCCGCCCGATCTGGGCATCGGTATACGTGACAAAGCCCGCATACACCTCTGCCATACGGACAAAGAGCCTCTTTTCGTCCTCGTTCAATGCGTCCCACGGGGGTACAAAATCAAGTGCAGGCCAGGGCTGGCCGTCCGGCCCGGTCGTTGCCGGTTCGCCATGGGGATTGATGGGCGAAAGTTCGGTGTTTTCCGGCAACAGTCCCATCTTCTTCTGGTTCTCAAGGACCTGCTCGCGGATCTTCTCGTAGCCCATATCGAACCGGCCCCTGTACCGGTCAGCCCACTCCTTGAAGACGTGGTGCGGGGCGTGGGCGCACCCGGGGCAGAAATACATGAACCAGGGTTTTTCTGGAGCGATCGTCCTCGAGTCGCGGATGAATTCGATCGCTTTTTCGGCAATATCTCTTGAAAAGTGGTAGCCCTCATCCGGCCGATACGGTTGATCCATGGGGTGGTTGTCATAGACGAGATCAGGGTACCACTGGTTCGTCTCCCCTCCCAAAAAGCCGTAGTAGCGCTCAAATCCCCGCCCGAGCGGCCAGCGGCCCTTCCACGAGGACATGTCGGTCTCTTCTCCCGGGGTCAGGTGCCACTTGCCGATGGCGTAGGTGTTCCAGCCCCGTTCGTTCAGCACCTCCGATATGAACCCGTTTTCGAAGGGAATACGGGCGGAAAGCCCCGGATAACCGGCGGAAGCCTCCGTGATGCAGGCCATGTTGTTGCTGGTGGCGTTGCGGCCGGTGAGCAAACAGGAGCGGGTAGGAGAGCAGAGCGCGGTGGTATGGAAATTGCCATACCGTATGCCCGCATCAGCGATACGCTGCATCGTGGGCGTCTCGATAGGCCCCCCGAATACGTCCAGGGCTCCGTAGCCCACGTCGTCCCAGACGATCATCAGGATGTTGGGGGCCCCCTCAGGTGCCTGCGGCTGCAGGAAGGGGTCCCAGTCCGGCACCGAATCCCGGATATCGAGATTGATCGTGCCCTTAAATTGGTTTGCCATATATCATCCCCCCATATGCTGCGATGCCAGCATTGGATTGCGGCTGATATTATTCGATGGTATTTATAATTCTCGTGTAATTGGTGGCGCGAACCGATTGGCGCAAAGCACCCAAATCCGGAAAACAGGTTATCTTTTCCGCTCTCGCGTTGCAAATCTCCCGAACAGTCCCGATGTCGCGGGCGATTCCACCTGCCCCATCAGTGCCGCGATCCAGCGGGTCTCCTCAAAGCCTGCCAGCAGGTACTTCACCATCAGGGTGAGGGGGACGCCGAGAAACATGCCCGGAACCCCGAGCACCCATGTCCAGAAGAGGATCGAGATGATCACAACAAGCGGGGAGATATCGAGCCGTTTGCCCGCCATCTGGGGGAACACGATGTTCTCCGCGGCGAAGTTGATGGCGCCGATGCCCACCAGGACTACCACCGCCCCGCCGAGACCGAGCTGAAGCCAGGCGATCCCCGCGGGGGGGATGGAGGCGAGGGCGAGCCCGAAGTAGGGGATGAAGCTCATCACGAAGACCACGAGGCCCCAGAGCAGGGCCGACTGGATCCCCATCGCCCACAGCAGGACCGCCGTCGCCGCCCCGGTGATGAGGTTGATCTGGATCCTGATGACCACGTACTCGATGAGCTGGTCGCTAAAATTGATGAATTGCCCGAGCACAGTTTGTGCGGCTTTTGGTGTTTGATCCAGAGTGGCTCCCCATTTCGATACCTCAAGCAGCATGAACACGCTGAGGATAATGACCAGGAGCACATCGATGAGGAACTGGATCATCCCGGCGATGATCGTGGTGATGGTGGGAATGAGGGAGGTGGTGCTGCTGATAATATCGATCTCCCTCATATCCGGGATTACGAGGCCGAGTGGTGTGATCAGACCCGCAACGCGGGCGATCTGCTCGGCGAGCAGGTCCTGGTATGCCGGGAGTGCCCCCTCCAGTTCGGGGACAGAGAGGTTGAGAATGGCGATGAACAGGATCGCCACGAGGGCGAGGCCGGCAATGAGGATGAGGACCGCCCCGAGCGTGGGGATCCCTCGCGCTTCGAGCTTTCGAAGCCAGGGAAGTGCGATGATGGCCAGAAAAAAAGAGAAAAGAACCACATTGACAATGGAAGCGCCGAAGTGCATGCCCGCAAGCAGCACCACGGTGCACGCCGCCGCAATGAGGGCCCGCGCCGGTGCGGAGAGAGCCGCTTCCGCCGTCATGGTATCTCAGTACACGGTGGCCGTGCAGCGCACACCCTCATCCCCGCGGCACAGGCGTGACTTCGCGTCCTCTGTACAATTCTTCGGGGTTTTCACGCAGCCAGTCCCAGGCGTCAACGATCTGCTCTTCGCCGAAGTAGCGGATATCGGTATGCGAGATAAACCCGAAGATCTTCGCGATCCAGGTCATCAGTTCCTCCCTTGAGTTTTCGCCGACCACTGCAATCCGCTCGATATTTTCGAGTTTGGACCAGAGTTTGAGGTCCTCCCATGCGGCCTCTGCGGTCCAGCCCTCGAAGTGCTCTAATTTGAAAAGCAGCCTGACATCCCCGTACTCGTCGATTGCCTCCTCGAGCAGGGGAATGAAGTAATCAGCATAATCGTCGTCGGTCAGTTTCTCTGAGGCCTCAAACCCGATCACTTTTCCTGAAGATCTCTCCATCCACCGGATCATGTGCATCCACCTCTGATTGGATTTGGTTTTTCTGGAAGCGATACGGAGGTGTGGCGGGGAAAGCCCCGCAACCCCTGCCGGACAGGTATTGGATCACCCCATGGGCGGTATGCCCTCAACCGCTCGTGAAGGCGCTTCGCTGAACGCCTCCCGCAGTTTTTCCTCGTTCTCCTCCGATAGCGAGGTCTGGATGACCGTGCCCTTGAACTCGGTCAGCCCGGCGAGCACCTTGTCGGGCGTGGACTTCTTGATGAGCATGAAGACCGCGGAATTGCCCGGCTGAATCGTCTCTGCAATCTGTTTGATAAATTTGTCATCGATCCCGTAGTCGGAGAAATGTCCTGCAAGCGCACCGGTGATAGCACCGATTGCAAGGCCGAAGAGCGGCATGAAGAAGATGAGGCCCAGTAACAGCCCCCAGAAGCTGCCGCTGAGTGCGCCGACCCCTGCCATACTTACCGACTGTTTGATATCGGGTTTGCCGTCCTGGTGGCGGACGACAACGACCAGATCCTCCAGTTCGATGATATGTTCCTTCTGCATCTGTTCCAGCCGGTCCTTCACCTGGAAAGCCGTCTGTTCATCATCGAATGCAACAACCACTAAATCACTCATTGTCCCACCCCACGATGGTCTCTACTCACCGTGCGATCAGTGCGAGGTATGGGAACCATGTACGGTGCCGTGTATGCACCCGCCTGTTGACCCTCACGCTGCTGAGTGTCATTGCAAATTATTTATATTAATTGGTGAATATCGATGGCGGGGGAGAGAGCACGCTTGCGAGATAATGATGCCATCCAGTGTTCATCGTGCAGGACGGAGCGTAGAAAGGACGGTCTCGACCTGACATCGCAGATCCTGCATGTGCAGGAGCGGATCATCATGACCGACGGGTACGGCCCTCCCGCCCTGCTCCTGTTCTGGATAGGGCTTGCCGCGTTCTACGCACCGAGGATACGCCGTGTCTGCAGTCCCGGTCTGCGACGGGTCTTGCACAGCATTCCGCGTCCTGCCATCCTCACCCTGTCCGGCAGAAGGCGGTAACCCGGAGTGGGTACGCAGCGATCGGCCCTGTGTTCCTGCCTTTTGCGGTCTTTGTCGTGCCGAATCCCTCTTAAGCATGCCCTGCCATGACCAGTCGAGCCACGCCGGGCAACGGCAGGTATAACTGTGTAAATATTAAATGAACTATTATACTTGCTGCCGGGCGATGGCCGGATCCTCCGGACCACCGGAGCAACCAGGGGAATGTGTTCATGCGACGGCGAGTGTGCGGGCGGATGCGAGAGCTCGGAATGATAGCAGGTACCTGCATGCTGGTGCTGGCGCTGGTCTGCAGCGGGTGCATCGAGCCTTCGGTTCCCGGGCCGAATGGCGGCGCAGCGGGAAGCATGCCCGAGGACCTGACCGCCGGAACCTGGGTGCTGGACCTCTATATGGCGGGTGACACCCAGTTAAAACCGGTGATCAACGGCACCCAGATCACCGCTATGTTCGGCGCAGACGGTTTGTTGAGCGGATCCGGGGGATGCAATATCTATGCCGCCCAGTATGATGCCGGGGAGGAGCTGCTCTCCATTGGTCCGGTTGCCTCGGCAAAGACCATCTGCTCCCAGCCCCAGGGCCTGATGAACCAGGAGGCCGCCTATCTCACTGCACTCGACTCGGTTGCTGCCTACACGTTCTCCGGTGATGAATTGAGTCTGCTGGACGAAAAGGGCAGAACCGTTCTCGTCTTTTCCCGCGGCGACTTCTCCGCTCCAACCGAGCTTACCGGAAGGACATGGCGGCTGACGCATTTTGACAACGGGATGGGGAAGATCCTGCCGGTCGTCGACGGCACGACGGTGACGGCATACTTCGACCACGAGGGATTCCTGCGGGGATCGGCCGGGTGCAATGCCTATGCAACAACCTGCAATGCCAACGGAGAAACGCTGGACATCGGGATCGTCGACGTCACGCAGACCTTCTGCAGCCGCCCGACGGGAATCATGCAACAGGAGGCTACCTATCTCTCCATGCTCAAACAGGCCGACACCTATGAGATCGACGAGAACCACCTGGTCATCAGGGATAACGAAGGGGATACCATCCTCATCTTCGAGAGCGCCAGATCCGAAGCCCTCATCTCGCTGACCGGGAAGCTGACCGGGAGGGCGTGGCACCTGCGGCGCCTTGCCGATGACGCCGGCGATATGGTGCCGGCCCTCTCGCAGGGCACCGTGACCGCGGTGTTTTCCGAGGACGGCCATCTGAGCGGGGCGGCCGGGTGCAACTGGTACGGGACTTACTATCGCCTTGGGGGGGACCGGTTGTTCCTCGAAGACATTGCCTATACCGACTTCTACTGCTCCACTCCCGAGGGCATCCTGCAGCAGGAACGGCAGTATTTCTCTCTTCTGGACCGCGTCGCGGCATACAAGATCAGGAGCGGCACGCTGATCCTCTACGATGAGCGCGAAGAACCACTCCTGGAATTTTCGGGCTATCCGCTGGGGGGCTGAAAAAGCGAAGGATTCTGATGGGCCCGATGCGATTCGAACGCATGACCGTCCGGTTATGAGCCGGACGCTCCACCACTAAGCTACGGGCCCGCGCGGTGCGCACCATTGCGGATTATGATGCGTGTATATATACAGCAATCGGTGGTAAAAAAGGTTGCCGGGTTTCGGGGTGCACATTGTGCGCCGATCGTGCTCTACCCCTGCCCGGGAGGGATTTTTTCCCTCCTAGAACCCTTTTCTCCGCTTCAGGTTCCTCCTGCGCACCACCATGATGCCCGCTCCCACCAGGATAATGCCTACCACGGAGAGGCCGGCGAGCCCGAACAGTGTCAGGTCGAGCTCTTTTTCGAGGGTGATGGTGACCGAGCGCTCCTCTTCGCCTGGCTCGATGCCGATTGCTGACCAGGAGGTTGTGTAGCCCTCCACCGATGCGGTGAAATTATAGGACTCCGCCGGCGGAAGGCTGTCGGTGATCGTTCCCTTGGCATCGGTAATCCCGAACGTATCACCATTGACGGCAACATGCGCCCCGGCGATCACCTGGTGGTCCTGGTCTTCGACCAGCACGCTGACCGTCGCCAGCTCCCATGCCAGCTCGGCGGCAAGGTCCTGTCCCGCCTGGTCGATCATTCTCTCCTCTTCCCAGGCGACGTAGCCGTCTTTGGTGATAGTGATCGCGTAGGTTCCTTCCAGTACGTCCTGGAGGCTGAACCGGCCGTACGTATCCGTTTCACCCTCTCGCTCCCCGTCGAGGAAGACCGCTGCACCCGCAACCGGGACTCCCGCGGGGTCGACCGCGATCAGGGAGACGGGGTAGGTAGCCAGTGCGAGCGAGAGATCCAGGATAAGGTCATCGTCGTCGATGTACCGGGCGAGCGTGAGATCGCGGAAGCCGTCGGCCTCAACTCGCAGCTGCACCTGTTCGCCCCGTTCGAGGCGGGTGATGAGGATGCCGCTGCTGCCGGTCACCCCGGTGCTCTTCCCGTCGATGAAGACCTCGGCACCCGCGATGGGCGCATGGTCTGCAGCGCTGAGCACCCGCAGGGCAAAGCGCTCATCGTGCACGATCCAGCGATGCAGCGTGACGGTGTCGTCATCGACTTCGTACTCCCAGGACTCGGGTGCGTAGTCGTCCGCCTCGATCTCGATGGTGTACTCCTCCCCGTTCACGAGGTCGAAGGTGACGCTTCCGTCCGTGCCCGTCCGCTCCGTCTCTGTATCGTCGCTGCCCGTCGTGGTCACCCGTACGCGGGCGTTATATACCGGGCGGAGCGTGTCGGCGTCGTAGACCACGATCTCGATGCTCGCGGTATCCAGGACCAGGTCCACATTGACCGAGGTGTCGTCCTCGTCGATCCAGTCGCTCCAGTCCTCATATCCGCTCTTCTTCACTTCGAGCTCGAAGGACTCATCGAACGAATGGGAGAAGGAATAGTCTCCCTCGCTGTCGGTCTTCCCCTCGTAGTCCCCGTCGATATAGATGGAGGCCCCCTTGATCGCAGTTCCGTCGTCGTCATCCTGGACCGTGATTTCCAGTGTTATTGCCTGGACGGCACAGACCAGCACCGAACACACCAAAAGGGCTAAAAACAGGCGAATTCGCATGAAAATGTATTTTCATCTACGGATTTGAATTCATCGGTTTGCATTGGAGGTGCTCTGGGATTGGGTTTGGCCGGGGGCTTATCGTTCGGTGGCCGTGGCGTGCCACCCCCGGAGTATCGATTCCGCGGATTGGCCTCTGCGGACTGATACATTAATCCGGGTGTACGTGCCATTCGGGGACGCCATGAACCATACCGCATCAACCGCGTTTGTCCGGGAGATCATGATGGATTTTGCCGGTCTGACCGGACTGGAGCCTCCCGGTGCACGTCCGGTGCGCTATCTATGGACGGATGCCTTTGCGGTCTGCGCCTATCTCGAACTCTTCCGCCGGACCAATGACGAGACCTGCCTGGACCTCGCGTTGCGCCTCGTCGACAAGGTGCACTACATCCTCGGCCGGCACCGGGATGACGATGCACGGCGCGGCTGGATCAGCGGGCTGTCCGAGACGGAGGGGGCGCTGCACCCGACCGCGGGAGGCTTGCGGATAGGAAAGCGCATGAACGAACGCAAGGCCGGCGAGCCGCCCGACCCACGGCTTGAATGGGACCGGGACGGGCAATACTACCATTATCTGACAAAATGGATGCACGCACTCAACCGTGTGGCCGCTGCCACCCGGGATCCGGTGTATCTACGGTGGGCGATGGAGCTCGCGCAGGCAGCGCATGCCGCGTTTACGTATGACCCCCCGGCCGGCGACAGGAAGAGGATGTACTGGAAGATGAGTATCGATCTTGCCCGCCCCCTCGTCTCCTCCATGGGCCTGCACGACCCGCTCGACGGCCTGGTCACCTACCACGAACTGCAGACGGCGGTTGCGAGGAATTTTGAGGGTTCGGTGCAGCTCGATCTGTTCCATGAGAGTGCCGATGCGGCCGCGATCTGCCGGGGCATGAGCTTCGCCACGGACGATCCGCTCGGGACAGGCGGGCTCCTCTTCGACGCCTCGCGCATCGCGCAATTGATCAGGGAGGGGGGTTTTTGTGACGAAGGCCTCCTCATATCCGTCATGGATGCAGCCCTGCTCGGCCTGGAATCCTTTGTTGCAAGCAATACTCTTGCACTGCCCGCCGACGTTCGCCTGGCGTTCCGTGAGCTGGGCCTTGCGATCGGACTGAAAGGAGTCGAGAACCTTCAGGAAGAGATCAGGGAGCATCCGGGCGTTTTCGGCGGGAGCAGTTCCCTTCAGCAACGAGCCGAAGCTCTCATGGGCTATGTGCCGCTCGCGGACACGATCGATCAGTTCTGGATGGATAAGAGAAACCGGGAAGCCAGCACCTGGATCGAGCACCGTGAAATCAACATGGTGATGCTCGCCACCAGTCTCGCTCCCGGGGAATTCCTGAGGGTATAGGATTGACTTCGAGGGAAAATGGCCGGATTACAGACTGTCTGGTACCGTTTCTCAGCGCCGGAATGTTCGGTCGATTTTTCCGGAGCAGGGCAACTGTGCTCCCCCGTCCTCTCTCCAGTAGTAGATCGCGAATCGGGCGCGGCCGATGACGTGATCCGACTGCGACCATTGCTCGGCGAACCGGGTTGCCCGAAAGGGAAAACAGTATGAGAAGATCCGTTGGATTTTTGGGCGGGCGGAGATCTGAGAAGTTACCTTTATGTGCATTGAAGTGATCAGAACCCCGGCGATCTGTATGATCGGAGAAATGATTGGAGAGATGACAGGCAAAGTGACCGGGAAGCGCCTTGTCCACCCTTACGGGGGAGACCTGAAGCTCGAGACGACCATTGAGTCGAAAGGGACGATTCTCGGAACCGAAATCACCTTTATTGCCACATTCTGGTCGAAGGAGAGGCGTCAGGGCGGCAAGTTCTCGAAAGGCAACGCGATCATGATGACCGACTCCGGTGAAACGGCAGTGCTGCATGGCTCCGGAATCAGCATGCCGGGAAAAGGCCCCGCATGGAACCTGCGTGGAGTCCGGTATCTGCAGACCTCTTCGCCGGCCCTGAGCCGCCTCAATGATGTGGCGCTGGTCTTTGAGATCGAAATCGATCCTGACGGGACGGTCCACGACAGGATGTGGGAGTGGAAATAACTTCTTCACCAGAACGGCATGGGACAACGGAAGGGTTTGATCGGCACTGCCCGGTGCACCCTGAGAGCGCGCGTCGCGGGAGAAACGGGCATTCTTTTCTGGAAGTCATGAACCCGTGATATCGGGTCCGGAGAGGGATTTGGGGCGTGTCAAGGTGCATAGGGAGAAATATTGGAGGCTATGCACCGTTATTCCGGGATCGCGGGTGAGAGAAGGCCCCCTCCACCCGGATCCGCGCCTCAGACCGGCACCCGGACTTCCCGGGAGGGCGTTCACACCGGTTGCGTGATCTCCGGCTTTACTTCCTTGGCTCTGGCCGCATAGACCTTGAAGTCCTTCACCTCGGGCGGGCTCGTGAGGTACTTCTCCAGCTCCTCAAGCGGCCCCTTCAGGGTTCCCCCTGGATGGAAGATCTGCTCTGCAGAGGCTTTCATCGCCTCCTCGTCATCCCAGAACGTGAGAATAACCTCGGAATCAGGATCCTCCCTCGACAGCAAGATGACATCCCCCCGAAACCCTCGCATGCCGGTTGCCATAATTTTGTCGAGCGTGGCAAGCGCCCGTTCCCGCTGTCCGCTCTTGTACTTCCAGACAGTCATCCGTGCAACTACCATGGTAACCGGGATTACGGATGGACGGATCAATTATATACGTTCTGCTGGCTGGTTGCGGGGTGTCCTCCAATCCCTGTACCTGAGATTGCAGGGGAACCGCTCCATGGTGCGGGCCGGAATGGGCGAGGAACGGAGGAGCTGCCCTTTCAGCGCGGCCCTGTCCGTCCTGCACCGCCACACACGGTGCACGTCCCGGTCTGCACGCAGAGGACCCCGCCGCACTGCGGGCACCGCCATTGCTCCCGCTGGGCTTCGAGGAATCGTTCGACCCCCACATCCCGGATCCGGAGGAGGGTGTCGATCACGCTCAGGTAGTATTGCTTGCGGAAGCGGCGATCCAGCCGTTGCAGTCGTTCGCAAGGGAACTCCCCGCATTCAAAACAATAGGAACAATCCCCCTCACGAAGGTGACGACAGTAGCGCTTGAGGGCCCAGCACTTTTTGTCGTCGTTCCGGCAGCCGCGGCAGGGGGTGAGCGTCCACCGGTTCCGCACCCAGTCCTGGTACCTGCTGCAGAGGGCGCAGTTCATACCGCAGGGGGCGATGAGCTCCGCGGACATCCGGATCATATTGGTAAATAGGTATTCTCATAGCAGAAATTTATGATTGATGGTTGTAATGTGGCGTGCAGAATGGCCGGGAAATGGCTGCGGCGGTATCGGGGGTGGATGGTGGAGGCGGGGGGAGACGAGCATCAGCCGGCCTGCATCATCGGACGGTGGCGGCACATCGCCCCAGGATTCACGGTTCTCCCCGGGAGCACCCCCGCCCCTTATGGTGCGCAGAAATATATACCTGAGTACCTGACGAACCATCGCACAGGGAGGAATTTCGGGGTATGGAACGGGGATATATTCACCTATACACGGGAAACGGCAAAGGGAAGACGACTGCGGCACTGGGGATGTCGCTCCGGTGCGTCTGTGCCGGAAAAAGGGTGTTCTTCGGCCAGTTCATCAAGGACTGGGCATACAGCGAACTGAAAGCAGGTACCCTGCTTCCGCGTTTCGAGATCGTCCAGTTCGGGCGCGGATGTTTCATCGACCGCGACCCCGATGAAGGGGATTTCATTGCCGCCCGCGAGGGCCTCGCACGCTGCGACCGGATCCTCCAGTCGGGCGAGTACGACCTTGTGGTGCTCGACGAGGTCAACGTGGCGCTCTCCTACGGCCTCTTCGGCGTGGATGATGTGATTGCAGTGCTGGAGAGGAGGCATCCTCGCGTGGAGGTGGTGCTCACCGGGAGGTATGCGCCACAGGAGCTGATCGACGTCGCGGACCTGGTGACCGAGATGAGGGAGGTCAAGCACTATTACCACGAAGGGGTGGGGGCCCGCACGGGCATCGAACGCTGACGGATCGGCGATCTGCCGCCCGCATCCCCGTTCTCGATGCCCGGCGCAGGATCAGCGCGAAGGATCGGTCCGCGTGTGAGAGCGGCGCACTGGGTGCAGGAATCCGGGAAGACGAACATTCCGGACGTATCCCGATCCGTTCAGATCCACGGCGGGGACACGCAGCCCCAGGATCATTCCTCCCGGAGATCTGAGATGGCGGCCGCAACCTCTGCCGATGCCTGCTGCAGCCGGGCGAGATCAGCCGCCGTTTCATCCAGGTGCTCCTTCCTCTTCCGGTAGGCGGCGGTGATGGCGCCCTGGGTGGCGTCGATGGTCTCGGCCAGATCCTCGTCCAGCTCCCGGGCGAACTGCCGGAACGTGGTGTCGATGTTCTGGAGCGTCGCCCACCGGAGGTTCTCGGCGTTCCTGACCGCGAGATAGGCGATCTGCTTATCCAGCCGCCCCCGGATCCGCTTTTCCCGCATCGCACGGGGCAGGGCGCGGTCGAGGAGTTCCTTGGTGATCGGGCTGAAGGTGCTCTCCCAGCCCTTCCGGGAGACCCAGTACGGTTCCTGCCGCATCGAGAACACCCTGGCGCTCTCCGGAGCGCGATAGGGAATATCGAAGAGGTCTTGGGCGGCAAGCCGGATCGACTCGATGAGGTCGTCGGCCCGCTGCTGGTGGGATTGCAGGAGTGATGCCACCTCCCGCTCGATCGCGGCGGTCGTCTCCCCGAGTTTGTGCTCGTAGAACGGTGGGATGGCGGCAGAAACGGCTTCCTGTGCCGCCTTCTCGTCCGGCCCGGCGGGATCGGCGAGTGCGCCCTCCGCTGCGTCCCGGAAGTGCATGAGCGACCGCTCCCGGAGCGCATCCACCTGCGCTTCAAGCCGCGCCACCACCCGTCTGCGATCACCTTCCAGGATGTCGGCGGCATGCCGCCGCTGCAGCTCCGCCTCACGGACCTTCCCCTCGAAGGTGCGCATTCGATCTTCGAGGGTATCGAGCGGCATCTCCAGCGCCCGCCTCGAGAGCTCTATCCGCAGTGCGACATCGCCCAGCAGATCCATGGCTTTCTTCCGGACTGCATCCCTGAGCACGGCGTTCTTCTCTGCGGCGAGGAACCCGATCAGATGCTCCGAGACCGCCGCCATCCCGCTCGACTGCCAGAGGTCTGCGTCAGCGGCCGTTGCAGCGGCAAGCCCCTGCTTCGCCGATACCGGGAATACGGTGGCCGCCCCTTCGATTCCTGCCCGGTCCCGGAGCACCGCCTCGAAGAAGGCGAGCGCTGTCTCCTGCTCGTTGTCGGTGAGGTAATCCACCTTGTTGAGGACGAAAAAGATCTTTGCGACTGCATCGCGGATCGTATGGAAGAATTCGACCTCCACATGGGTGATCGGCGGGTCGGCAGAGACTAAAAAGAGCGCCGCGTCGCACCGGGCAAGGAAGTTCAGCGTCATATCCGTATTGTGCCGGTGGACGGATCCGATCCCCGGCGTATCGATCAGGACGATGCCCTTTGCCAGGATCTCTGCGGGGTGGGTCACCTCCACCTGCAGGACGGCCCGCTCGTTGTGCGGGTTGCACGCTTCTGAGACGTATTCGAGGAGCGCGTGGTGCAGGTCCTCTGTACTGTCGCTTCGACGACCTCGTCCTCGCGGTCGCCCTGGAACCGGACGCGGACGCACCGCCGGTTGCCATGGAAGATGAGTGTGGGGATGGCGGTGAGGGGGGATCACCGAGCTCGGGAGGAGGGCTTCGCCGAGAAGGGCGTTGATCAGGGTGCTCTTCCCCCGCTTGAACTGGCCGAGCACGGCGAGGTGGAACCGGCCGGTGTCGAGACGGTCCACCAGTGCCCCGAGCATCTTGGCATAGGGCGCATACTCAGGACCGAACGACCGGATACGGTTAACCTCCAGGGCAAGGATCTCGGGCAGAGACCGGATGTGGCTACTCATAGAATCTCTCCTTGACAATCGGCATGCATCGATGGGCATTCGGCGTCCCGTATCCCCCGATGTACGGTAGGAGTCATCAGCCACAAAAGCGGTTAGAGGTGAACTCCATCACCTTACTCTGTATCATCTGTATCTCGCATTGCAGAACAATTAATGCTTTGTCCTTCGACACCCTGCATCGCCGTTGCCACCTGCATCTCCCTGGTTGCTGACCGGATAATCCGTGCGGAACCTACGAGGGTAGCAGGGGAGGCAAAGGTCACCTCGCCAGGAGTTTTCCTGCTCCCTCTCGCACACGCACACAGCACGCAATTCCACACCGATAGTGGGACGAATATCAGTACAGTATCGGCACACCATAGTCCCCAGGAGAACGTGCATGTGCCTCCCTGCATTTCCCCTCGTGTTTTCATGTGGGGTTCCCGTCTCCTCGTTTCCCCCGTTCTCCCGCCGGGTTCTCTCCTCATTCACCACGCTTCCGGCGATGCGCACAAATGAACAGGTTTTTCACGCCCGTTGCGCTATCTCGTGGTATGACGGATGTGATCGGCAAGCTGATCCGGCTCGTGCTCATCCTGGCCGCGGCCTGTGTGGTGTTCATCATGGTGCTGGTGATCGTGTAGCCGCGCCGGACCCGCCTCCGGCCCTTTTGCGCCTCACGGGGACGCGCACTGGTGGTGGGAGGGTGCCGGAAGCATTTCAATACCTTTTTGACACGATATGCCGACCCTTTTTCAGGAAGGGCACATCGGCAATACCTTCCGTCTCCCCCCAAGGAAGAATCAAGTGTCGAATCATGTGCAACCTGATTTCAGCACCCCCCAACGTAGGCCAGTAATTGATTCTCTTACCATAATCTCTCCAGTGTGCCCTTCCTGCCCTATCGTGGCTGTTTTTTTAAGTCTTCTGGAGGGTTACTGCGGCACATCGGGAACGGTTCGGCGGCCGATGTGGTCCAGGCAACGCATCATCCATTGAAATGCCCTCATTAGCCGTTTTCATCGGAACCAGTACGCTGAATCGGGGATAATGGAACACCTGGCTGATCAGTACAGGTTTTGAAGGTCTCAAAACAGGGAAATAATGACCTATTTATAAAAATGATATATTATAATCACCTTTTTATCACCTTGCGATGATTGTTCTTATTGCATACCGGAGAGCTCATGATCCGCCTGCTGCTTGTCGACAATGAATTCATTGCTCTCGTCATGACCAAAACATTTCCTGGAAAAGACAATGCTATTATCGAGTGCGATACCGCCAATTCTGCACAGGAAGCCCTTCTAAAACTTGCCGCTTCATCCCATGATGCCATCGTCCCCGATTATACGCTGTCGAAGATGGACGGCGATACCCTGAACCCTGTTGCGATAAAAGATCTGGTTGCGGTACTGAAGGGAAATAGGGCCAGGGCCACCCGAAACCGGGTTCCGGGGTGAAGCGATGCAAAAAAAGCGCGTGATAGCCGGACTTGCAGTCATCGCCGTGATTATATTGGCCGGATTTGGTGTGTGGCTTTTTCTCGACTCCCATAGAAACACTGCAGAACCCGTGGAATCGATCACGGTTGCGTATTCGCCGTTCGAGTCGGGCGCGCTGTTCTGGATCGCCGAGGACCAGCACTTCTTTGAGGAGAACGGCCTCAACCTGACCCTGCGGAAGTATGATTCCGGGGCCGGTTCACTGGAAGGAGTCCTGAACGGTGAAGCGGATATTACCGTGGGTGTCTCGGAGTTCCCCCTCGTCAGGAAGGCATTTCAGGACGCTCCGGTCCGTGCGATTGGAAATATCGACAAGGGCGATTTCATCTACATCGTCGCGCGAAAGGACCGGGGGATCAGAAATGTCTCCGACCTCAAAGGGAAAAGGGTCGGAACTACCATTGGAACGGTCGCGGAATTCCACCTCGGGAGGTTTCTCACGCTGCATGGCATGACCCTGGAGGACATCACCCTCGTCGACGTAAAAACCCCGGAAGGATGGGTAAATGCGGTTGCGGACGGTGAGATCGATGCGATTTCGACCGCTCAACCATATGCCAATGCAGCCCGCGATCGTCTCGGGGATAACGCTGTGTTCTGGTCTGCACAGAGCAGCCAGCCCGTGTTCTCGCTGGTAGTCGCCACGGATGCATGGATAACAGGGCATCCGGTACAGGCGGAGCGGTTCCTCGAATCCCTCGTGCAGGCAGAGGAGTACGCCATCATGCACCCAGCCGAAGCCCGGGCCATCGTGCAGAGACGACTGAACCTCGATGCCGGGTATATGGATACGGTCTGGGAGCAAAACCAGTTTTCGCTCTCGCTCGACCAGTCACTCATCCTTGCGATGGAGGACGAGGCGCGGTGGATGATTAAAAACAATCTGACGAACGCAACGTCGGTGCCGGATTTCAGGCATTATATCCACACGGAGAGCCTGGAAACCATACGACCCAGTTCGGTGAATATCATCGGGTGAGGGAAGGAACGCCATGAAAGTCAGGACGCAGTTGATCGCCGGGCTGGTCATCTTCGCCCTTCTTCTCGCGCTCATATCTGGCCTCGTGATCACGACAAACCAGCAGGCAGAGCAGCTCGTCGAACAGGAGTGGATCGCGAACGAGATCGCCCTCGAGGTCGGCGAGCTCGGCTACCTCTCGAACGATTATATCCTGTACCGAGAACCCCAGCACGCCCAGCGGTGGCACGCGAAGTTTTCCTCCATATCCGACCACATCGCGAGTCTCTCCGTCGTCCGGCCCGAGCAGCAGGCGATCGTGAACAACCTCGAAGCAAACCTGAAGAACACCGGATCTGTCTTCGACGACATCGAATCGAGCCCCGTGCAGCCCGGAGGGACGGATACTGAATTTGTCCGGCTTTCCTGGAGCAGGATGGCAGTGCAGAACCAGGGAATGGTCTTTAGCGCAGAAAGGCTCGCCCAGCTCCTCGGCGACCAGGCCGACGACCTGAGACAGGCACGGACTTTTTTTATCTTCTCGCTGATGGGGGCGTTCGCCGCGATTCTCCTCACCAGCTACTTCCTTTTCTTCCGGCGAACGCTGAAGTCGATTGCGGACCTGCAGGAAGGGGCACGGATCATCGGGTCCGGGAACCTCGATCATACCATCGAGGTGAAGGGGGACGACGAGATCAGCGAACTCTCCCGGTCGTTCAACCGGATGACCTACAACTTAAAGCACGTCACCGCTTCGAAAGCGGACCTGGAGCGGGAGATAGTCGGCCGGAAACAGGCCGAAGAGGAGCTGATTCGTGCCAACGCACAGCTCAGCCGCAGCGAACAAAACCTGATCCAGCAGAATATCGAGCTCAACGCGCTCAATGAGGAGCTCACTGCAACGCAGGAAGAGCTGGAGCAGAACGTCCACGAGCTCATCCGTACCGAAGCAGAGCTCCAGAGGCTCGCTGGGCAGCGCCAGCTTGCGCTGGATGCCGCCCGCATGGGCTGGTGGCATTATGACCCGACGACGCGTATCGCGTCGTGGGACGAACGCTACAGGGAGATCTTCGACGTTACCGGGTATCAGGGACCCAACGATGAGATCCTCGCTACCCGCATGCATCCTGAGGACCTTCCGGGCGTCCGGGCCAGGGTGGAGGCGGCCCTGGACCCGGTCAATCCGCAGCCCTATTCCGCCGAGTACCGCATCAACCTGCCCGACGGGTCGGTGCGATGGATCGAGGCGCATGGGATCGCGTCGTTCGATGGGGACGGCGAGAACCGCCGGTCAACGCGTTTCGTCGGCACAGTCGCCGACATCACCGACCGCAAGCAGGCCGAAGAAGCTCTCAAAGAGGCGAGCAATAAACTCAACCTGCTCACCAGCATCACCCGGCATGACATTCTCAACCAGATTACGGCACTGAAGGCGTTTCTCGTCCTCATGGAGGATCTGCAACACGATGAAGGCGAAGCAAGGGAGATGTTCCACAATGTAGAGACGATTGCCGATACCATCCGCCGCCAGATCACGTTCACCGGCGATTACCAGGATATGGGCGAGCGGGATCCCGAATGGCAGCATGTGGAATGGGTGGTGATGCGGGCGGCAGCAAGTGTGCGGCGAAACGGGGCAGCGCTCACGGTGACCACCGGGTCCCTGGAAATCTTTGCCGATCCCATGCTGGAGAAGGCCTTCTATAACCTGCTGGACAATGCCGTCATCCACGGAGAGGGGGTGACGAATATCAGCATATCGTTTCATGAGGAAGACGACACCGGAGTGGTTGTGTTCGAAGACGACGGCGTGGGCGTGCCCGCGTCCATGAAGGACGAGATTTTCCAGCGAGGGGTTGGGAAAGTCACCGGATACGGGCTGTTTCTGGTAAAAGAGATCCTCGATATTACGGGTATGTCCATCCGGGAGACCGGAGAGGAAGGCAAAGGGGCAAGGTTTGAGATCGAGGTGCCGGCCGGAAAGTGGCGAATGTGAGATACGAGAAAAAATTGATGGTAATTCGGTAGATCCTCGAGAAAATCCATATATTACTGTGAACTGTGCTCTCCACCACCCCGTCAATGCAGTTCTACCTGGTATATCCCCGATACCGTTGCGGCCCACCTCAGTGACGGGCAATTACACCGTTCCATGGATGGAAGGGATGGCGTTCCGCACCCGACGGTGGGGGATCCCGGCTCCTCGTGGTGGTGCTGCCTGCTTATTGTGTCGTGTTCGTGGCGGTGATCACCATCCCCAACCTGTCTTTCCGGTGGCCCTTTTCTCTTGAAAAAGGTGGTATATTACTCCGTGCCGGGTTCTGCGAGCCTTCCCATGAAGAGCACATTGCCGTTTTCGTCATCTATGATCAAGAAGACGAAGGGGTGGTCGGCCCGAAAGACCGGAACGGGTTCTTCTTCCATGGCTGCGCTCTTTCCAAACACGACCGCGGTGGCAGCGGCGGCCTCTGTCCCCTCCTCGTTCACCTCCACGAAGGCCTTGTGGATCACATCGGTGATGAAGAGTTCATGCGTCCCATCCAACCCCGAAAAATCGGCACCGGGGCCGAACGCGGTCGGCATGCCCATTGCCGGGAGTGTATCGGTCAGCAGGTATTCGCACTCAAGGGTGAATTTCGGGAAGTATACACGCACCCGCTCATCTCGCATCCCTGCAATCGCATCGGAAAGCTCTTGGGTCCCGAGGGCCTCTTCCGCCATCCCGATATCGTTCGTCTTCGGGAGGAGGATAAGCATGGAGAGCGACGTTGTGCCCTCGTGTTCATACGGCATCCTCAGGATCTGGAGGCTGTCGGTCTCCGTGTAGTTATAGCGGGCGTCCTCGTCCGTTCTCTGCATCATATCGACCGTGACTGTCTCTCCCCGGGCGGTCGTAAACGCCCACTCGGAGGTCAGCTCCTCATCGAACTGGAGCACCCACGCGCCCTTAAAATAGACCGCATTGGTGATTACGAGGCGCGTGAGGGAGTCGATGGCCCCGGCGGGGATCAAGTCCTTGATTTTCTCTTCTGTCCGGTCCTCCACCCACCGGTTGATCGTCTGCCTTGATTCTTCAGGAGCGGATACAAAGTCCATATTTTCCACCTCCGCACCATAGTAGTCCTCTGCGACGGAGATGTAGCCGGGCAGGAACGCATGGGTTTTTTCGGCCCAGAGCGCATTTGCGGTGCGGAGCGTGAAGTTGCTATCGTTTCTGTTGATACCTGCAATCAGACTTCTGTACCCCTCCCTGAGAGAACTCTTGTTTTCAGGGAAGTAGAAGACGGAGCGGATCTCGTCCGCAGTCTCTCCCCCAGCCCCCTCGTAGGTCAGCGCAAGGGCCGTGGAGATGCTGTGGGGCGAGAAGAATATGTTTTGGCCCTCGTTTCTCTCTTCGTCGCTGAGCGTGCGGTAGAGATCGCAGGCAAAGCGGTTGTTTGCCTCGATAACCGTCCTTGTGTCTACGGGGGAGGGCTGTTCCTCAGCGGTCGTGGTGCACCCGCCCGCAAGGATGCAGAAGAGGACAAGTACCGCCAGGGCTCCGGTCACCATCACTTTGTGATTCATGATGTGTTGTTTTGTGCGGCATCACATAATTCTGGCGTAGATTACGATTTTTTTTGAACTTATCGAGAAGCAGGGGGTCGTTGTTACTCTGTCTTATCCCTCCTATAGTGTGGGCCCGGTATCGGGAGAAGATGTGGTGGTATACACGATGTGCTGATCGGGCGAGGTCAGCCAGATCTGTGATCCGGGCGCCCCGGTGATGGAACTGCTCGGGGTGGAGGGATGACTCCGGCCCTGTATTTTTGCGATCGGTCGGGCTTGCTCGCTGCGGCAGGCTTCCGCTCACTTCGCAACGCCTCCCTAGTTTTGACACGGTCGACGGGATCGGTGACGCCCTCACGCGTCGCATTTCCGCTTCGCTCCGGTACTCTGCGTGACGGCTCCTCGTGCACGCGCCGCTCTCGCAGACTGCTGGCGCAGACTGCTCGGCGGCTGTGTTCTGGTGCGGTGCGAACGCTGCCATTTATAGTGGTCTTAGAACATGTTTGTTCCGATTCGCGTAGAAAAGGTAATTTTTTGCAGATCAGGGAGAGCGCAGACCGGCAGCGAGGCAGATTCCGTTGAACGTTCAAGATATTTCAGAGCGGCCATCAGCCGCGATCCGGCTTTTTTCGCAGATGGGCGAATATTACCGATATTTACGCATGGATTCTCTTCCGAACGTTTAATTACCAGATATATGATATAGCTCACAAGCATGGTTCGGTTTCCGAACTTCTCGGCCATTGCCCCCGATCTGGGCCGCATCTTTCTCTTTATGGGTCTGGTTTCCTACCTCCCCCTGCTTATCGGCCTCGTCTACGGGGAGTACGGCATCCTTCTTCCGATGATATCTGCCCCGGTGGCTTTCACCGCGCTCGGGCTTCTCCTCCTCCGAATCCGGAAAACCGAACGAGAACCGCCACTCTCCATCTCTCTCGGGTCGGTAGCACTGATCTGGATCGTCGCTTCGCTTGTTGGGGCTCTCCCGCTCACCCTGGGGATAGGGATGCCGTATACCGATGCAGTCTTTGAGGCCATGTCCGGCTGGACTTCAACCGGTTTATCGCTGATTCCCAATGTCGATGCCGTACCCCAGACGCTACTCTTCTGGCGGTCCCTCACCCAGTGGATGGGCGGCATCGGGATTGTTGCCTTCAGCGTGGCCCTTGCGAGCCGGTCAAGCCTGACAAGTTTCCGGCTCTACCGGGCCGAAGGCCGGAGCGAGACGCTGATGCCCAGTGTGGTGGCAACGGCGGCCCAGATGTGGCGCATCTACCTCATCCTCACCATAGCCGGGGTCGGCTTGGTCATGCTCTCCGGCATCCCGCTCTGGGATGCGGTCAATATCTCCATGACCGCGATAGCCACCGGCGGGTTCTCGGTGCACACACAGGGCATCATGTACTACCAGAACCCGCTGCTCGAGATGCTGATCATCCCCATCATGATCGCCGGCGCACTGCCCTTTAAGCTCTACTACCTGACGTACTACCGGAAGCAGACTAATTTCTTTGCGGACTCGCAGGCACGACTGCTCTTCCTGCTGATCGCACTCGGTGTCGCGCTCGTCACCTTCGACCTCGTCACGCTCACAAAGGCTGTTCCGTTCCAGGCACTCAGGGAAGGGCTTTTTATGGTGACGAGCGGCATCACCTGCACCGGCTTTCATAACTCTAACCTGTATACCTGGTCCAGCGTCACGGTGCTCTTTCTCTCCGTGCTCATGCTCATCGGTGGATCGTCCGGAAGCACCGCTGGCGGCATCAAGCTCTCCCGGGTGAACCTCGGCATCGAGACCCTCGTGTGGTGGTTCAATAAACCGTTTAAGGGTAGTCACGCGCTTACCTCATTCCGCCATAATGGAAAGGCAGTCGGGATTACCATTGCCGAGTATGAAATCTCCAAGAACATGCTTGTCATCGCGCTCTTTATCCTGACCATCTTTACCGGTTCAATCCTCCTCCTTCACCTAGATCACACGCAGGGGTTCGACTCGAGCGAAGTGATCTTCGATGTGGTTTCTGCCATATCGAACGTCGGACTGTCCAGCGGATTTGTCAACCCGCAGATGAGCATGGCTGGGAAATGGCTCTTCATTATCATCATGTGGGCCGGGCGTCTGGAGATTCTGCCCGTGATCGCGCTTGTGATGGGGCTTTCCGGGCAGTTCAGCCAGAAACGGGGGTGAAAGGGGAGCGGTGGGCATATGCCGAGAGCTCCCCTCCCTTCTGAAATGGAGCCACATCCCATCCAGTTGACTGTGATTTGGATTGATTCGCTGCATACAAATCATGCCCCTGTGTCGGGATATCCTGGTATGCGGGCTTGCTCTCTCGCTCCGGCAGCTTTGCTTGCATCGCAACACCTCCCTTGTTTTCGCCCGGTTGATGGTCATTGGTGACGCCCTCACGCGTCGCATCTCCGCTTCGCTCCGGTGCTCTGCTTGACGGCTGCTCGTGCACGCCGCTCTCGCAGACTGCTGGCGCAGACTGCTCGGCGGCTGTGTGCTGGTGCAGTGCGAACGCCTCCAGGAATATCAGGTCTGCCGCTGTTCGGCGGCACCGCTCCATCCGGTCGCTGACCAGATAATCAGGGCGGCTGGCCCTGATAAAATCCCCTCATTTCCTGGGATACTTGAGCCAGAACTCTTGGTTGTGTGAGTTGCGAAAAGCTGAGTGTCGATGCGAGTGGCGAAGACTTCTGGAAGGGAATATTGGAATATTATAACAATAGTGTATCATAATTACGTTTTTATTGTATTATATCAATTGTTCTGTTTAACGTACTGGCGAGTTTATGATCCGTCTACTGCTCGTCGATGATGAACCCCTGTTTCTCATCGTAAGCAAAAAATTTCTTGAAAAAGACGATTCTGGTATCGAGTGTGATATCTGCGATTCTGCTCAGGAAGCCCTTGAAAAATTGGCTACTTCCTCCTATAACGCCGTTGTTTCCGATTACGAGATGCCGATAATGAATGGCATCGCCCTGCTCAAAGCGGTGCGTGCTCAGCACCCCGGGCTCCCCTTCATCCTCTTGACGGGGCGGGGCCGGGAGGATGTGGTCATCGAGGCGCTGAACCACGGTGCCGACTTTTATCTGCAGAAGAGCGCGGAGCCGAGCGTGCTCTATGCCGAGCTGGCATCCAAGATCTGGTATGCAGTGGACCGGCAGCGGGCGAGGGAGGCGCTGCGCGAGAGCGAACAATCCCTCGCGGCGGAGCTGGACACCGCTCAGCGCCTCCAGCAGGTCAGCACGCAGCTGATCCAGGCCGACAGAATCGAGGCGCTCTATGAGCAGATTCTCGATACCGCGGTGATGATCATGCAGGCCGATTTCGCAAGCATACAGATGCTCTACCCGGAACGCGGAACCGTGGGGGAACTCCTGCTCCTAGGATACCGTGGCTTTAATCCAGAAGCCGCCAAGTTCTGGAAATGGGTGCGCCCGGATTCCGAGAGTTCCTGTGGGAAAGCTCTACGCACCAAGCAGCGCGTCATTGTCCCGGATATCCAGCACTGCGAGTTCCTCGCTGGCAGCGCCGATCAGGAGACATACCTCCAGACCGGCATCCATGCCGTGCAGACCACACCGCTGGTCTCGCGTTCAGGCACCCTGCTAGGAATGATCTCCACGCACTGGCGCCAACCGCATGAGCCCAGAGCGAACGAGCTGCGTTCCTTCGATGTTCTGGCACGCCAGGCCGCCGATCTCATCGATCGCACGCGGGCCGAGGAGACCCTCCGAAAACAGGCGGAGATGTTCCAGCGCCTCATCGATACGATTCCGGCGATGATCACCATCTTCGATCCGAAGCTGCAACGGTTCCAGTTTAACAGAGCGCTCCGGGAAATTCTGGGCTGGACCGAGGAGGATGCTTCCAAAGGTGGTTTCATGGCCATGATCTACCCAGACCCGGAGTACCGAGCGCAAGTCTCGGCGTTCATGCAGTCGCTGGAACCGGGCTGGCGGGACTTGAAGCCGACGGTAAAAGATGGCAGTATCGTGGAGAGCTCCTGGGCAAACATCAGCCTCTCGGATGACACCCGGATCAGCATCGGTATTGATCTCCGAGAGCGTAAAAAGGCTGAAAAAGCTCTCAAAGATGCGAACAAAAAGCTCAATCTGCTCACCAGCATCACCCGCCATGACATTCTCAACCAGATTACGGCACTGAAGGCGTTTCTCATCCTCATGGAGGATCGGCACCACGATGAAGGCGAAGCAAGGGAGATGTTCCACAATGTAGAGACGATTGCCGATACCATCCGCCGCCAGATCACGTTCACCGGCGATTACCAGGATATGGGCGAGCGGGATCCCGAATGGCAGCATGTGGAATGGGTGGTGATGCGGGCGGCAGCAAGTGTGCGGCGAAACGGGGCAGCGCTCACGGTGACCACCGGGTCCCTGGAAATCTTTGCCGATCCCATGCTGGAGAAGGCCTTCTATAACCTGCTGGACAATGCCGTCATCCACGGAGAGGGGGTGACGAATATCAGCATATCGTTCCATGAGGAAGCCGACACCGGAATGATTGTGTTCGAGGACGATGGTGTGGGCGTGCCCGCGTCCATGAAGAACGAGATTTTCGAGAAAGGGGTTGGCAAAATCACCGGATACGGGCTGTTTCTTGCAAAAGAGATCCTTGATATTACGGGAATTTCCATCCGGGAGACCGGAGAGGAAGAGAAAGGGGCGAGGTTTGAGATCGAGATGCCGTCCGGGAAATGGCGGATTGCTGAGAATTGAGAGTATCGTTTTCTGACTCTTTTATAGTGGACGGTTTTCTTTCCTCACGTTACCGTTCTGGTTCAGTCATTCTTATATAGTAAAAATATGCCCAAATTGCCGATTTTCCGACCTCCATAGATTGCCTCAGGCGGACGATCTCACCTCAACATGGGGAAAGGTCAGGTGATGAGGAGAGTATTGCTATATGCCTATATATGAAAATCCGATAATATTGTCGATTTTAACGAATAAGGCCCAAATTATGGATTTTATTGCATTTTGGAAGAGACCAACCATCAGGCTACAATCAGGAACCCAAAACAAGCCCAAATCGCCCGTATTTCACCCCAGAAAAGAGGGGTGATACCCCTACTCTCCCCCGGACCTGGTGATATGGTCCAGCACCATATCCCACATGACGAGCAGGCCCGGGACAACGACGTATCCCAGCAGGCCGGCCCCGACGAAGATCCCGACGATGAGGATCTCGTTGTCCATCCGCTCACCTCACAAGAGGAGGAGGGGATTGCCCCTCAGGCCAGCGCCGGAACGGTGTCCGCCCAGGTCTCCACCGCGGTGCGGATGGCGTCGTCCTCGTAGGAGGTGATCCGCACGCTGTCACGGCTGAAGGTGACGTAGTAGATCTCCCCGGAGGGATCGTGGCACTTGAGCTGGCAGGAATAACTCTCGTGCGCATAGTCCCTGACCGGATCGCCGCCCATGGCGATGGCAAGAGCCGTGTTGGCTAGGATGTCGGCGGCCACGGTCTCGAACGCAGCCACGCCCGGCGCCTTGGCCGAGATGGACCCGACACGGTTGGCGTCGAGGTCTTCGTAGTTGATCCTGGTTGTGTAGCTCTCCCTGTTCTTTTCCACGCCGTCGTGGTTCACGCCGCCCTGCACGTAGCCGACACACCCGAAGGGGTTGGTGTCGAGCACTTCCTGGACGACGGCCGCAAAGGTGGCCACGTCCGCAATCGGGGCGGCGAGCTCACGCACGGCGGTCCTGGTGTTGCTGGTCTGTATGAAATCAGCCATTGTTGGCACGCTCCTGCCTGCCGGCCCGCAGGATGAGCCGGCATTTCCCCAGTATCCGACAGGCATTCTTCTGTTCGATCATAAGCAATTTTAATCTGCCTTAACATTGAGGTATTTTCCAGAATCAGGGGGCAGAAAATGGCAGACGAGAAGACCACCCGCGAGATGATCTGCGAGACCAGTCGGGACGTGAAATGGATCGTCCGCACCCTCGAGCGGATGGAGGTGCGGCACGCCGACTTCGAAGGCCGGCTGCGGGGGCTGGAGGGCTGGAAGCAGGCCAAGGTGGGCGAGGAGCAGAAGGCCCGGCAGATCTGCGCCGGTGCCGGGGGAATCATGGGCGGCGTCGTGGCGGTGCTCTCCCGGGTATTGTTCGGCTAGTAGTGCCACGGCGCCTGCATCCTCAGACCATGAGGATAATTTCAATACCTTTTTGATACGATGTGCTGACTGTTTTTCAGGAAGGGTACCGCGACAATTTTTCTCACTTCCCCCTAGAGAGATCACATTGTCGATTCATGTGTGTTCAGCCTTTCTGCACCTACCCAATATTGGCCAGAAATTGATTCTCTTTACCATAACTCTCCAGTGTGCCCTTCCTTTCCTATGCTGGGGTTCAGGCCTGTCGTTTGAGTTTTTGCCTCACCAAGATCGCGTGCAGTTAGGGGGTATCACAAGAAGTACGCCAAACGCAGTTTTTCAAGGGAATTAAAAAAGAAGCAAAATTTGAGTTACAGTTTCAATAGCCCTTTTTCTCGCAGATAATTGCCCGGCCCCGATGTCGCATAGGTTGCGGTGAGGATCTTCTCGAGCGGTATGAGAATCGAATTCCCTGATTCAAAGGCATCGGCCAGCTGAATTATCCCTTCCTGAATATGATCAAAGTGGATGGGCTGGATCTCGACGGTTGCGTCACCTGATCGAATGCGCTTGAACCTGTCCAGTATTCCATTGTAGCACGAATTGAGGATAAAATCAGCCATGAGGTAGTCATCATTGAATGCGTACCGAAGGGTACGACTGGTGATGCCATAGGCTGCGGAAAAATAGTAGATTTTCTTTTCAAGATTCTCTTCCTTTCGCATCAAGGCCTCGACGCGCCTCAACTCGGTGACAAGTTCTTTTCTGAAAAAGTCATCTCTCGACATAGCATCACTTGTTATTGGAAATATCCGGGACTCTCTATTCCGGGGGAGACATCTGCCGTGGCAAAGTTCGGGGGAGCGGAAAACGGAGTGGGTCCGTTGTTACAGCAACCATCGCCGGCGCCCCAGATGTCCTCTTCCTGCGGTGTTCTGAGAATCTGTCCCCAGGCATTTTCTGTCGATGTTCCGGTTTCGTGTGAACGACGCGCAAGAGCATGCTCATGGATATGCTCCCGAATTTCGCGGAGTTTCTCTTCACCAAGCATCCGCTCGATGATCGCGTTGTTGACGTTCTCAATCGATTGTACGATTGGTGACTCCGGGTTAATGGAATACTGGGTAATCCGATCGTTGCTTGCGGTGATGATGCCCCATTCGACAAATTTCTTGACCGCTTTTCCGGTCGTTACCCTATTTACACCCGCTTCATCTGAAAGCTCGGTAATATTGAATTGCATGTCGGAGAGGGGCAATAGGAATTCGAGAAGTCTCAACTCGCAGGTGTTCCCAAATATCCCTTCAAACGGACGTACCATAATTTTCTCCTGTTTTTGCTTTCGGTCCGGTCGTCCTACATAAGGTGTTGCTACATATGTAGTGTTTACTTGTATTATCACATGTGATAAAAAAAGTTTGCATTATATCTTAGCGATAGAGATCGCCTACGACATTCTTTCCATGCAGTTTTAAGGATGCAATGGCCTTTGGGATGCCCGAGATGTAGTATTTTATTTCTTTTTTCCTGATTTGTGCAATATACCCTTCATTCAATAATTTTTGCACTGCATCATCAAATGAAAGAAAATTGCGTGACGTGAACTTTTTCTGGTATTGCTTTTTAATTTTTTTCAGAGTGATATCCTGCTGCAGAATTGAAATTCCTGTTTGTATAGAGTCTATAAAGAATAAAAATGCATTCTTCGGTAAGACCGCACGACATAAGAACGAATTATATTTTTTGCATTCCTTTTACTTTAATGCATCACAATCATATAATCGATCTTATATCCCTGTAAGATCTGTTTTGCACCAGTAATAACAGCTCAATCCGGTGAAGGTCCATCTTTCAAGGAGGGAGTGTTGTATTACCCTCTCCTGAATTCACACTTCTGACACCGACTGCAGGGAGGCAGAGTGTCGGTATTTTGGTCGAGGTAGAGATCCTCTCCGCAGTTCAGGCAGACATATCTGCCTTTTCCTGGTTTTTCGCCACATTTGAGTGACATACAAAAAGAGATCTCGAGATTGAACGTAAATGCATCACCTGGCGGGGCGAAAATGAATGATAGTATTATCTCCCTTCCACAATCCTGATATCTTCTTCCGTCAGCCCGTACAGCTCATACACCAGCCGGTCGATCTCGGCATAGGTCGCCTCAATCTGCCGCTCGATCAGCTCCAGGGCGTGGCCGTCCGGTTCCCTGTGCAGTGGAAGCATCCTCTCCACGAGAATTACCATTCATCTTGGCGTGCGACATCGGCGTGGTGGGCCTATATTCGGTTCTTACCGTGTTGATGGAGATTAAACCGCCGCAATCTCGCCACAAAGGAGCTCTGCCTGTTCGAGAACCGTTTTCACGGCGCTCTCCTGCTTATCCGGCGGATACTTGTATTTCCTCAAAATCCGTTTGACCATTACCCGCATCTTTGCCCGAACGCTCTCCTTCACGGTCCAGTCTATCGTGACATTCTGTTTGACCGCCTCAACAAGCTCATGTGCGATGGCGCAGAGCACATCATCCCCGAGAATGGCGACCGCACTGTCATTCACTTCCAGGGCGTCGTAAAATGCGAGTTCTGACTCGGTGAGTCCGAGGGTTTCACCGCGTCGGTCTGCCTCCCGGAGCTCCTTTGCGAGCTTGACGAGTTCCTCGAGAATCTCCACAGTGTCGATCGCCCGGCTCTTGTATTTCCGGATTGTCTGATCGAGCATGTCGGCAAACGACCGCGACTGCACCAGTCGCTTCCGGGAGCGGGTCTGTATCTCATCGTTTAACAGCTTCCGCAGCACTTCAACGGCGAGATTTTTCTGGGGAAGGCCTCTCACCTCTGCAAGAAACTCCTCGGAGAGAATCGAGATGTCGGGCTTCTTCAGCCCGGCAGCCGAGAAGATGTCAATGACCTGATCCGTGACAATTGCATCCGACACGATCTGGCGAATCGCATGTTCCATTGCCCACTGCCGTTTTCCGTCCCCGCCGCCAGTGGCCTTGACCAGTCCCGCCCTCACGGCCTGGAAGAATGCCACATCATCCCTTATGGTGAGTGCATCAATGTGGGGAACCGCCAGGGCAAATGCCTTGGAAAGTTCGGTTTCGGTTTTAACGAACCGTTTGCTGCCGTCCTTTTTTGCAAGCACATGGTCCATCGCTGCCGGGAGGAGGGAGAGGCGCTGTGCAGGATCTTCCCATGAAGACCAGTCAAATCCATGGAACATCCCACAGCAGATCTCGTATTTCTCGAGCATGACCGCGACGGCCTCTTCCTGGTCGATTGCAGTCTTGCCCGTCCCCCCGCTCTCCGTGTAGGTGGCCAAGGCTTTTCGGAGTTCATCTCCCAGCCCGATGTAATCGACGACGAGCCCGCCCGGTTTGTCCTTGAATACCCGGTTGACACGGGCAATGGCCTGCATCAGGGTATGCCCGCGCATCGGCTTGTCGATATACATGGTATGCAGGCAGGGAACGTCGAAGCCGGTGAGCCACATATCCCTGACGATGGCAATCCTGAGCGGATCCTTCGGGTCCTTGAATCGCTTCGCCATCCCCTCCCGCCGTGGTTTGTTGCGGATGTGGGGCTGCCATTCGAGGGGGTCGGAGGCGGAGCCGGTCATAACGATCTTCATCGATCCATCGGTGTCGTCGTCCGAATGCCACTCGGGCCTGATCTTGACGATGGCGTTGTAGAGGTCGATACAGATGCGCCGGCTCATGCAGACGACCATCGCCTTGCCGTCCATGGCCGTGCAGCGGTTCTCGAAATGGTCCACCAGGTCCCTTGCGATGATATTGATCCGCTTCTCCGTCCCCACCACCGCTTCGAGGGCTGCCCATTTGGTCTTGAGCTGCTCTTTCCGCTCGATCTCCTCGCCTTCTGTCACGTCTTCGAATTCCGGATCGATGCGGGGGCGCTCCTTTTCGTCGAGGGTGATCTTGGCGAGGCGGCTCTCGTAGTAGATCGGGACGGTAGACTTGTCGGCGACGGCCTGCTGGATGTCGTAGATACTGATGTAGTCGCCGAAGACGTGGCGGGTGTTCTTGTCGGCCAGCTCGATGGGGGTCCCGGTGAAGCCTATGAAGGAGGCATTCGGGAGGGCATCGTGGATGTGCCGGGCGAACCCATCGATGAAATCATACTGACTGCGATGCGCCTCGTCGGCGATGACCACGATGTTTTTTCGGTCCGATAGTGCAGGGTACTGTTCGCCCTTCTTTTCGGGGAAGAATTTCTGGATGGTGGTGAAGACCACGCCTCCCGAGGCAACGGAGAGGAGGTACTGCAGGTGGCCCCGGTCTCGTGCCTGCACCGGCTTCTGCCTCAGCAGCTCGTGGCAGCGCGAGAAGGTGCCGTAGAGCTGGTCGTCGAGATCGTTGCGGTCGGTGATCACCACGATGGTCGGGTTCTCCATTACCGGGTGGAGGACGATCCTCCCCGCGAAAAATGCCATGGTGAGGCTCTTTCCCGAGCCCTGGGTGTGCCAGACCACGCCGCACCGCCCGTCCCCACGAGGGCCGGCAGCCTCGACGGTCTTTTCGACCGCCTGCCGCACCGCATGGAACTGGTGGTATCCTGCCATCTTCTTGGTCAGCGTTCCGGCACCGTCGTCCTCAAAGACGATGAAATGGCGGAGGAGATCCAGGAAACGCTGCGGGGCAAACACGCCCTTGATCAGCACCTCAAGCTGTGGCAGTGCCATTGAGGCGGGCTTTTCGCCATCGAGGGTCCGCCACGGCATGAACCACTCCCAGTCGGCGGTGAGGGTCCCGATCCGGGCGTCGAGGCCGTCGGAGACGATGAGCATCTCGTTGTAGGTGAAGAGCGAAGGGATCTGTTCCTTGTAGGTCTGGAGCTGGTTGAAGGCGGCGTTGACGGTAGCCTTCTCGTCAGCGGGGTTCTTCAGCTCTATGACCGTGAGCGGCAACCCGTTGAGAAACACCACCACATCGGGCCGGCGGTTGCTATGGTTCTCCACCACGGTAAACTGGTTCACCGCGAGGCATTCGTTGGCGTCCGGCTGCTCGAAATCGACGAGCCGGACCCTGTCGCCGGCAATCGTGCCGTCCTCCCTTTGGAACTCAACCTCCACGCCCTCCACCAGCATCCGGTGGAATGCGTGGTTGTTTCCGGTGAGCGACGGCGTCTCGGGGTGCAGGACTTTCCGGATGGCTTCCGCAATCGCCTCGTCGGGGATATGTGGGTTGAGCCTGAGAAGTGCGTCATGGAACCGGGATTTCAGGACAATATCTCCATAGCTGTCCCGTTCGCTCGCCGGTTCGCCGGGTGCAATATCGGGCCCGAAAAGGGTGGTGTAGCCAAGCTCCCGGAGCCAGGAGAGCGTGGTCTCCTCGACGATCGATTCAACGAGTTTGCCACTCATCTCCGGCTCCCCTGAACAATTCTCTGTGCATGCAACCCGCGCCCGCTATTAAATCGCTTCAAAACCTTCCCTGATAATCATTGCCATTTGGTTGCGCATCTGCTCGAGGAACTCGTCATGGTAAGAGCACCTCGAATTTGATGCTGAAGGTGGGAAGGGTTTATGGGAATATTCAGGGATTTTGGTTAACTGGACAAAAATGTTTCATTTTTTGTGCTCTGGGAACTCAAGAATTGGCTCTGGAAATTATTGAGCGGGTCACATTTGGCCCTGCATTGAGCGAGGGAGATCAATCGGCCGTAGCAGGTTCGCTCTCCGCTATCATCGCCTCTGGCACCCGGATCTCGCCGGAGATGAGTTTTGGGAGGAGGGTGTCGCGGAGGGCTGCGAGGGTGCGGGATTGTTGAATATTGCTTAATTTTTGATTATAAAGGAATTCCACATATTTTTGGAAGCTCTGTGCGATTTTAGGCTGTGGAATAAGAATTAAATGACTCTTCACAATTTTTTGGTTTATATTTTGCTGCGCTGCTCCGACTGATATATTCTGGAATTGTTCACGCGAGAAAAACAGATTATAATACAAAAACAAATATCCAAAGTCATTTCTGGCCATCAGAGCGCTACATGCTTGATTTGCCGTAGCTGGAATTTCTAATATACCCAATCTTCCGACTGTTGGTGAAGCATATAAGGCCATCAAAATAGTTTTTGGTTTCCAGAGTTTGCATGAGGAATTGGTCAGTCCAGATACGGTAATTTTCTCCTCTGAATCGATTATTGGGCCATCAATGAGTTCTCCAGTCTTCAACCAAGGAATGACACCATTCTCCCAATAATCTCTCTCCATTCTTTTTGGCGTCCCTCCATTTTCGATTGACTCGCATATTGACTCGACGGACAAATATCTCCATCCTTTCGGCACCTCCCGACCGTCCACCACCTCAAACTCATTGGGAAACAGCGCCGCCGTCTCATCGTCCATCCCTGCCGGCTGCCGCCCCTCGGCTTTCGCCCGCACCGGATCGAAGTCCACAAACCACGACTTGAAGATTGCCTGTGCCATCGCCTCGAGGGTCTCGTTCATGCGGCGGTTGCATTCGATCTTGTCGTCGAGAGTGCCGAGGATGTGGGCGATGGCGTGTTGTTCGGGGAGAGATGGAAGAATTACAGGAAGTCGGTAAAATGCTTCCCTGCTTGTGGATGGAATTGCAGAACCACTATCCATTGAGTTGATATCTTGTGTAATGAGTTCATAATAAGCCCATTTCATATCGAATTCAATTTTGGGCTCTAAATAGAATGCTGTATCAATAACAAAGAATGGTTTAGAGGAATAATGTATTCCACGATATGCCCCTTTTCGTCCGACAATTATACCCGAGTGATTGCATAAAGGAACAGAATGACTACCAATCAGTCCATTCGTTCCATATACAGGGACTTCTCCATCATTATCTCGGTAATTTCTAAGGCTCTTGCCATACTCAAGCGTTGCCAAATCACCCCAAGTTGTTTTAGTCCATTCGTTCATTCAAACGCCTCTGTTATCTCAGCAACAAGTGATCCTGCTACATCACCGATGACAATACCGGGCAAGGCACTCACAAAAAAATTGATCATTTTTGCAATATTATCGGCACTATCGTTGATGGACTGTGGAGAAAACGTAACAAACGATAGCATAGTGATTAGAAAAAAACAAGCAATAATATCTGAAGCAAATTTCTCAATATTTAGTCCAAATACCTTTTCAGTAAAGAAGCCAATGAGACAGAATATTATCGCCGAAATGAACATTGGAGTAAAATTAACTGCCATTATTCAATCCTTTGCCATTTATTATTCATCATACTCCTCGGAACTCCCTCCCGATAACAAAAGATAACCGATTCCAAGGACTGCCAATGCTCCCAGTAGTTGATTCTGGTTCTTCTTTTGAACACCTTCAACAATGAATTTATAAAGTCGGTTTACCTCTGAATACTTTCTTTCCTCATCATAGAGATTCAGATAATGAACGTCCGCCAACATGCCAGTTGGTTTTGTTCCATCCAGCAAAATCGGGATTATTATCTTATTTTGACCAAGAGCAACCCCAATTTCTTGCTGTACGTAAGTTGATCCGTTCGCATTCTCACTAAAGAAGAGAATGAATAGGGCAGCCTCTTTGATATGTTGGATGATCTTTCTGCTGATCATATCTCCCGGAAGGAGGCTTTGGTCAGCAAAAAATATCCCTACCCCATTAATTTCTGATATCAGATTGATTACAGGTTTGACCTGATCGATATCTTTTGTGCTATAGCTGGCAAAGATGGGGAAATGGGATCCCTTTTGTGTCATTTGATCCTTCTTAGTCAGATATTCCATATCCATGCCCCTTTAAATTCTCCCTTATATCTCCTTCCAGCCCTTCCGACTCCGAAAACTGCTCCGCCAGATCCGCCGTCAACTGCTCCATCTTCTCCTCGAACGGCTCCCCATCATCATCGGAGATTTCCGCACCCACGTACCAGCCATTGTTCAGGATATTATTGCAAATCTTTCTTCTATATTTATTGAAATCCAGCCAAATTCTATTGAATTGTTCTCTAAATATCGAAGTATTAACATGATAAATAGAGGGTGTTAAGACTGGAAAAAACCCTGATTTGAGTCTATTACATCCCTTGATCCCAAAAAGTCGGTTTTTTCTGAAGGGTAAAAATAACATGTTAAGACCTCTGTTAAGAACCCCTCAACCGATATTTTCTTTGTGAGTACTCACCCTCCGCATCCAAAAAACCATCCGGTCCTGACCACCGCTTCAGATGCCGGGAAGCTTCAACCTGCGCCGACTCTGAATCTCCGAGTCCAAGCAACTCGCGGCATTCCCTATTGGTGATGCTCCCGTGACTCCTAACAAACTCCCGAACCATCTCGGGATACCTCATGGTGTTGATACCCTTTGCAACAGTATATCCTGCTTTTCCGATAAGATCCCTCGCGACAGATTTTGTCAGATAAAACGTAGCCTCATGGGTATGCCCACGTCTTTCCAGTATACCACGTTTGGGATCGCTCATCTGATCGAGAACTCCCAGAGCCTGATCACGATCCATCTGAAGAAGTTCTGCTGCGTCTGAAGTCCGGATATAACGGTGCTGCTTGAGATAGGTCAATATCAGAAGGCCATCAAGACCGATATCCTTGCCATGGGAATGCCAGTCAGCAATGAGCCTGGCCATCGCATGATCGAAGGCTCCATCAAATATCCTGAGTGTGACGTGAGATTCATCGGCTTCATATCGAGGGATTCTTTTTCCGTATTCCAACATCGGAATGAAGATTTTCCGGCGACCGGTTCCTGCAGATTCAACCAGCCTCAGTTTGAGGAACGCATTGGCGAGCGTGCGGTTCCGTGCAACAGGTTCATGGCGAAGAATATTTTTAAGAGTGATTCCTCCGATAAACCCCCCTGGGCTGGTAACAGCTAGTTCATGGTTCGAGTGTCGGATTAAAACCTCACCTGGCTGAGAATAATCTCGGTGAGTTACCGCGTTCAGTACAACCTCGCGTACCACATCAATAGGGAATGCAGGAATGCGAAGCCTGAATAGACCTACAGGAATTTCCTCTTCGGGATTGACAGGGCTGGAAAAGATTCCTTCAAGTTTTTCCAGAATCTGGAGGAGGCTCATTCGCCAGAGATCATTTCTCGCAACTTTCGTTTCGGAAACCAGATGGACATAGTGCACCTGGGCCTGGGGAAATGTTTGTTCAATCACATCAGGTTTACCAAAAAGTAAAAGTCCTGTGTTGGTGACTGATCCATGGCGTACAGCTTCAAGACCATGAAGGAAGGCATCATCGGATAATTTTAACAAGTCTGATTCCGGGTTTCTGCTTCGAAGAAAGGATCGAGCTCGTGCAATTTCGAGAGGATCGAGATCTTCCAGCGTGATACCATGAGCAGTCTCTCCGCTCCAGTCAAGCGCTCCTGAAGACACACGCATGCTAGTGAACTCTGCGGGGTCTATGGGCATGCAATTCTTACCAATGCGGCGCTTGAATAGACCTTGAGATGTGCCGTATGGGGGTGAATTGCCTTTGGGAATTCTTACGATCAATAGGTGACCTGTTCCCTCCGGAACAACCAATTCTTCTACATCAACTTGGAGATGGGGACGAGTATTATCAAATATATTTCTCCGCCAGATATCGAGATTATACCCGCGAGCGCCATGAATTGCCTTTGAACGGCCAATGATTTTATCAGATACTCCAAATACAACCACACCCCCATCTCCATTGGCGAAGCACGCGGAATATTCCAATGCGATTTTCATTTCTTCTTTTGGATCATTCCAGGGTTTGAAATCAAGATTAGAAGTTTCAAGCTCGTCAGCAACTACAACATCGAGTTTTTCGAGCAAAGATAAAATCTCATCATTCGTCGGAATACTCATAGCCACTGCCTCGTTTTTCCTTTATATCTCATATCCCAGCGATTTGAGATTTTTTCGTATCTCGGATTCAAGTTTCTTCCCCTCCTCAAACTGCCCTTCCAACTCCTTCATCAGCTGCTCCATCTTCTCCTCGAACGGCTCCCCATTGTCCTCGGCAATCTCCGCCCCCACATACCGGCCCGGCGTGAGCACGTGGCCGTGCCCGGCAATCTCCTCGAGGGGGGCTGACTTGCAGAATCCAGGCACATCCTCATACTCTCCGGCGTCTGGGTCGTCCCGCCAGGCGTGGTAGGTGCCCGCGATCCTGGCGATATCCTCTTCGGAAAGCTCGCGGTGCACCCGGTCGATGAGCGTGCCCATCTTGCGGGCGTCGATGAAGAGCACCTGACCCCGGCGGTCGCGGAACCTGTTGTTCTTCTTGCCGCGGGCGAGGAACCAGAGACAGGCCGGGATCTGCGTCGAGTAGAAGAGCTGGCCCGGCAGCGCCACCATGCAGTCCACCAGGTCGGCCTCCACGATCGCCTTCCGGATCTCCCCCTCGCCGGACTGGTTCGAGGACATCGAACCGTTCGCGAGCACAAACCCGGCCATGCCGGTCGGGGCCAGGTGGTGTATGAAGTGCTGCACCCATGCGAAGTTGGCGTTACCTGCTGGCGGGATGCCGTAGCGCCAGCGGATATCCTCACGCAGCCGCTGGCCGCCCCAGTCTTTCATATTGAAGGGCGGGTTGGCGAGAATATAATCGGCCTTCAGATCGGGGTGGAGGTCGCGGTGGAAGCTGTCCGCGTGCTCGGGGCCGAAGTTCGCCTCGATGCCGCGGATGGCGAGGTTCATCTTGGCGAGCTTCCAGGTGGTCGCATTCGACTCCTGCCCGTAGATGCTGATGTCACCGATACGCCCCCCGTGAGCCTCGGCGAACTTCTCGCTCTGGACGAACATGCCTCCCGAACCGCAGCAGGGATCATACACCCTGCCGGTGTAGGGGCTGAGCATCTCTACAAGCACCTGCACCACGCACCGGGCGGTGTAGAACTGGCCCCCCTTCTTCCCCTCCGCACTGGCAAACTGCGAGAGGAAATACTCGTACACCCTGCCGAGAATATCCTTCGAACGGTTCTCTTTGTCCCCGAGAGCGATGGTGGCGATGAGATCGATCAGTTCCCCGAGCCGTTGTTTGTCGAGGGCCGGCCGTGCATAATCCTTCGGGAGCACTCCTTTGAGCGAGGGATTGTCCCGCTCGATTGCCACCATCGCATCGTCGATGATCTTCCCGATAGCAGGCTGCTTCGCATGGGATTGGAGATGCGACCAGCGGGCCTCTTTCGGCACCCAGAAGACATTTTCCGCCCGGTATTCATCGGGATCTTCCAGACACTCGTAGCGTGCCTCCGGCTCGGCAACGTACCACTGGCTCTCTGGGTTGCTCAGTTCCTCATTCAGAAAAGAGTACCGTTCATTGAACGCATCAGAGATATATTTGAGGAAGATCAGGCCGAGAACCACGTGCTTGTACTCCGCGGCATCCATATTCCCGCGGAGCTTATCGGCAGCGGCCCAGAGCGTTGCCTCGAAGCCGAGGTTGGCGCCGTTCTTTGCATTATTGGAATTATTTTTCGAATTGCCTTTTCGTCTCGCCACAGAACATCATCCGCGTTGTTAAGCTATTGAAACGATTACACATAAATGAAGAAGAATTGTTCACGAATCCAATAACCGCAAAAATCCAGTAAAATCCGAACATTGCGACCATATACACATTTTCGGTGAGAATCCCGTAGCTTACCCACAACAGGTTTCCCATCATCCATGCGGCAAACCCTGCGCGACGCATATTCGGGGATGTAGCCGAGACGAACAATGCCCCTGCCATCCCCAGTACCACCGCCGGGCCCTGCAGCGGATCGAAAACGAAGGGGAGGTCGATCATCAGCACACCCCATTCCCGCGTTCCACTCCCGCACCAGCCGGGCATAGCACGCTTCGCAGATGCAGGTCCGCAGATCCTTCGACTGATAGACCGCCTTGCCCTCGCCGCAGATCCGGCAGCGGCCCAGCTGCACCGTGGCCCGCGTGAACTCCCGGTGGTCGAGGATGCCGGGCAGGGGCAGCATCTTCCCTTCGCCCTGCCGATCCTTGCATGCCGTGCCGAAAGCGAATTGCGGCGCTTCGGCCGGACCGTGAAGAGATCTGGTTGTGCAGAAGGAGTTTTGAAAATCGGTTGCAGCATTCGGGGGTTCACTGCCACACCCAAGTGCACACGCACCCGGGGCCCGGATCTTACGGAGCTTCTTCTCCGGGATATCAGAGTACCCGTTCTCGATCATCCAGAGGTAGAATCGTTTGATGAGGATGATGTGATCGTTGACGGTGTTCTGCTTGAAGGGCCTGCCCCGCAGGTTGGTGGCGTTCTTGATCGCCGAGATCCCTTGGTAGATCTGGGCAATCCCGTTCTCCCGGTACGGCGGGAGAAAGCGCCGCCAGCTCACGAAAAAGTAGACGAGTTTGTTTTTACGTATGTCGCTGATGCCCTGTGATGCCTGGAGTTCGGTTATGAATTCGTAGAAGAGATCGACATCGTCCTGGGTGAGCCGGCCTTCTTTCAGGGCCCGTCTGACCGACCGTTCTGCGTAGACAGGTTTGGCGATGTGAAAGTCTCGATCGTTGATTGTTGGTGCGGCTAAGCTGTCCATGAAAGAGCGTCAGAAAAAGGAGTATATAAAAATTGAGGGGATGAATCGAACCTGATTCCCGGACGCCCCCAACAGGACTCGAACCTGTGACATTCTGGTTAACAGCCAGACACTCTACCAACTGAGTTATGGAGGCAAATTGCCTTCAAACATTGTTTTCGTGGGTTATTAAAGATTTTGCATCTTCTCGCTCTTCATCGCCTCCAGCTTGGCGATGAGGTTGTCGATGTTCTCGTCGAGGTGCACGAGCATCTCCTCAGCACGGGGCGTTGCCACCGCTCCTGCGGGCGATGCGCGGATGTAGCCCCCCTGTTCAAGGACGCGCAGGGAGTAGCGGACGCGGTGGTAGGGGATGTCGAGGAGATCGGCGAGCTTCATGATGCCGATGGGCTGGTGGGCCACGACCACGCGCACCACCTCGAGGTGCCGGCCGATCAGGTCGATCTCCTGCTGGAGTTTGTCAAGCATGTGCCGGTTCCTCCCTCGGCGTAATCACCCTCATCACCATCCTCACCATCTCCACCAACCTTCTCGTCCTCACCCTCTTCAATGGAAGTACCGCCCACGCCCTCTTCATCGAATGCACTGTCCTCACTGCTCTGGCTGACCTGACACTCCCCACCGAAACGCTCCTGTCCGGCATTTTGCCACCACCACAGTTCCTGATACCTCATCCGGTTTCTCTTTTCTCCTTGCTCTGCGCCCGGAGCCAGGCCTTGTCCCGCTGATATGACCTCCAGAAATATGCGGCGAGTGCGATCGCCACAAAGGCGAGCAACCCGGATACAAGAAGGTTCAGCTCCGGTCCGAGCAGGAAAAAGGCGAGGGCCGAAAACGCAGCGAGCAGTACGACGACATCGAGCAGAACGGTGAGTTTGATAAATTTGAGTTTGAATTCCTGCTTGGTTGCCTCGTCCATCACTCTTTCTTTATCCGCCTGATAAAAGTACTTGTGGTTGTATCCACAAACGGGTAAGATAATGGAGGCGCTGGACAGGGCGATCGGGCAGGCAGATGCCGCAGGGTATGTGATGTATGCATCCTCGCAGGACGCGGACATGCGCTATCTCACGCGCTTTCGGGTGGGCGATCCGGTGGTATTTTTCAAAAAACCGGGCAGGCCGGGCACAATCATCGTCCCTCAGATGGAATATGACCGGGCGGTTGCCGAATCGTCCTGCGCGGTGATGACCCGCGGTGATGCGGGGTTTTTCGAGTTCCTCGAGGAGGAGCCCGACCGCGGTGCAGCCCTCGCCCTGATGATCGCACGCCAGATGGGCGGCGATATGCTCGTACCGCCCAATTTCCCGCTCTCCCTCGCCAGAAGACTGGAGGAGCACGCCGCGGTCCGCATCGATGCCGGGACCATCGCCGATCTGCGGGCGGTGAAAACCTCGCAGGAACTCGCCGCCATCAGGAAGACCCAGCGGATCAACGAGGAGGCGCTTGCCCTCGCCCTCACCTGCATACGAAAGGCCCCGGTTCAAAACGGAGTGCTGATGTGGGAGGGAAAGCCGCTGACCTCCGATATTCTGCGGCGGAAACTGCACATCTTTTTCTTAGAGCGCGGGTATACTGCCGCCGACACCATCATTTCCTGCGGCGAGGAGACGGCGATGCCCCACCGCACAGGATCGGGTCCCCTCATGGCAAACCAGCCTATCGTCATCGACATCTTCCCCCGTCACGAGGAGAGCGGCTACTACGCGGACATGACCCGCACTGTGGTCAGGGGCGAAGCGGACCCTGCAATTGTTGATCTCTACGGTGCCGTGAGAGAGGCCCAGGAGCTGGGAAAGAGCCTGATTCGCCCCGGTGTTGCGGGAAAGGATGTTCACCAGGCCGTGGTCGACTACTTTGCCGACCGGGGCTATGCAACCGAAAATGAGGGATTCATCCACAGCCTCGGCCACGGGGTGGGGCTGGAGATCCACGAACAGCCGTCCCTCGGGCCGGCCGGCGAAGACCTTGCCGCGGGCCACGTGGTGACCGTGGAGCCGGGCCTCTACTATTCACACATCGGCGGTGTCCGCCTCGAGGACATGGGTGTCGTAACGCAACAGGGATTTGACTGTTTCACCAAGTATCCACAGGAGCTGGAGATATGAATGAGGATATTTTTGCACACTATATGAGCGCAGGTGTCATTGCCAACAAGATCCTGCGCCAGGCGGAGGGTATGATCAGGGAAGGCGTCCTGATCGCTGAGGTCGTGGAGGCGACCGAGAACACGATCATCGAGGAGGGTGCGGGCATCGCTTTCCCCCTCAATATTTCGCGCAACGAGGACGCCGCCCATGATACGGCGCGCTACGAGGATGACCGCACGTTTGCCGCCGGCGACCTTGTCAAGGTCGATCTCGGAGTGCACGTCGATGGGTATATCGCCGACACCGCCCTCACCGTCGACCTTGGCAAAAACGACCTCCTCGTGGAAGCATCAAAGGCGGCACTGAACCGGGCGATTTCCCTGGTCCGGCCCGGGGTGACGGTGGGCGAGATCGGGGCCGCTATCCAGGAGGAGATCCAGAGCAGGGGGTACCGCCCGGTGGCCAACCTGACTGGCCATGGCCTCGATCGGTTCATGCTCCACGGGAAACCCACCATCCCAAATATCGGCATCCAGGGAGGGCCGGAGATCGAGGAGGGAATGGTCTTTGCGATCGAGCCCTTCGCCACCACGGGGAGCGGGTACGTGAGCGAGAGCCCCCGGGTGGAGATCTTCCAGCAGACCGCGATGAAGCCGGTCCGCCTTCCTGCGGCCAAGAAAATCCTCAATGAGATCCGCGCCAACAACGGCCTACCGTTTGCAAAGCGGATGCTGCCCCAGAACAAGGTGGACCTCGCCCTGAGCACCCTGCGCCGCCAGGAGATTCTCCACGCCTATCCGGTCCTCCACGATATCCCGGGCTCGCTCGTCTCCCAGGCGGAGCACACCATGATCGTCACCGAGGACGGCTGCGTGGTCACCACCGCCTGATGGCCTCGTGGGATACCATTATCGATCTTCGAGAGAAATCCATCAGGTTAGCACTATGTCCGGCGCGGAGAGTACACCCGAAATACTTGATATCATGGAGATCCTCCTCACCGCCGAGGTGATCAACCAGTATCCGGTCCTGGAAAAGAACGATCTCAGCCCAAAGCTCAGGGAAGTCTTCTCGGTGAACGGCACCGATGAAGACCTCAACCGCCCTTTTTTTGTGAGCGAAAGCCTTATCTCCAAGTATTTTGGGATTGAGGGTGCATATGGGCTGGTAAAACAAAACCCCTTTGTGGGATTTGAAGAATTCGGAAAACGCCTCAATATCACCTCGCTCGAACCGGCAGTACGGTGGTTTTTGAAACGGGGAGGGGCCCCGAGAATCAGTACCAATCCTGCACTGGCCTACTATGTCGAGTCCGCCGGGCTGGCGGAGATCTCCTACCGGGAGGTGCGGGCCGCCAACCCCCGCTACGAGGATACCAGAGGGTATATCGAGGCAAAGCTCTCCTCCATCCTCGCCAAAGATGAGGAGATGCGGCCTGCCCGCGACCTCATCATCATCAGCGCACCCGAGGAGATCGAGTACTTTCGGGAAAACCTCGTCTATACCAGGCGGCAGGAGGAGATCCTGCAAAAGATCGACGTTGCCCTGAAAAACCGCGATTTTCTCAGGGACAAGCGGATCTACGAATTCGGCAAGCTCCTCTTCGTGGGCCCCCCCGGCACTGGGAAGACCTCGCTTGCCCTCTCCATGGCCCGCGAGCTGCACATGCCCATCCTCGAGGTCAGGCTGGCCATGGTCACCTCCCAGTACCTGGGCGAGACCTCCAAGAACATCGACCGCATCTTTGATCTGGCGCGCAGGCTTGCTCCCTGCATTCTCTTCATCGATGAGTTCGATTTCGTGGGGAAGAGCCGGGTCACCGACGACAATGCCGCCATGAAGCGGGCGGTGAACATGCTCCTCAAGAATATCGACAGCATCAGTTTCATCCGCAACGGGGTCCTCCTCATCGGGGCCACCAACCACCCACAGATCCTGGACGAAGCCGCCTGGAGGCGGTTTGACGAGGTGGTGGAGTTCCCGCTGCCGGACGAGGAGATGCGGCGGACCATCCTGGAAAAGATCACCGCCTCCCTCGACTGCACCTGCGATTTCGACAGCCTCGCCGCCCGCACCGAAGGATTCTCCGGTGCCGACCTGCGCATTATGGTCAAGGAGGCGCTCCTCACGGCGCTCATCAGGGGCCACACCCGCGTGGAGGCCGCAGATATCGAAAAGGGGATGGAAGTCATCAGGAACAGGGATACGATCCGGCATACGGCCTGGTGATCCCGGTGCGGCTCACCCTCCTCGGGACGGGCGACGCGATAGGCACTCCCAAGGTGGGCTGCACCTGCAACACCTGCACCCGTGCGCGAACCGACGGCAGGCAGCGGCTGCGCACCTCCCTCCTGATCGAGCACGAGAGAAGGCATCTTTTGATCGACACCTCCCCCGACCTGCGGATGCAGCTGCTCTGCGCAGGATCCCCGCACATCGACGCGGTGATCTGGACCCACGGCCATTACGACCATTTTGTGGGCTACAACGAGTTTTACCGGGTGCAGTCGATGCCCCCGGTGTACGCCGCCCCTCCCGTCCTCGCCTACTGCCGCCCGCACCTCCACTTCCTGCGCTACGAGGAGCACCCCGTCCCGGCCTGTGAGCCCTTTGATCTCTTCGGGCTGCAGATCACCCTCTTCGAGGTCACCCACCCCCCCATCTACGCCTGCGGGGTGGCCATGGAGCACGACGGTGCGAAGATCGTCCATACCGGAGACACCAACCCGCACATCCCCGCCGGGAGCCTCGCGGTCATGCAGGACCCCGATCTCCTGCTCGCCGATGCCATCGTGCCCGGGGACATCACCATCGGCAAACACATGAACTACAGCGATGCCTGCGCCCTTGCCGGGCGGCTGGGGGCAGCCGAGTTCCGGTGCGTGCACATGAGCCACCTCATCCCGTGGGACTGCCCGCACACCGGATTGGACGGCGAAGTATTCACGTTCTGACCCTCACCAATACCTTAATGCCTGTTCGACCACCACCAGATGATGCATATGGAAATCAAGATCATCGATCTGGAACCAAATAAGGCGAGATTGCTCTTTGTCGGGGAGGGCCACACGTTTATGAACGCCCTAACCGACGAACTGCTCCGCGATCCGGGAGTCGATGTCGCCCGGTACATGATGGAGTTCCATTTCTCCGACCCCGAGCTCATGGTCACCACGGTGGGCGACCGCGACCCCCTCGAGGCCATCATCGATGCGTCGCGCCGGCTCGCCGGCCACTGCGGTGAGCTCTTGGAGCAGATTGCCGACGTTGTGTCCCGGTAATCTCTTCCCCCGGAACACTCTTTTTTTTTCAACGGTTTGCACGAGTGCGGGCCGGTCTTTATCCTGATGCGATCAAAAAGAGAAGTATGGATGCCTGCGAAAAAGAGGGGGTTTTTCGAGGGATTGGTGCCAATCGGTGCGACCCGTGCCGTGCACCCTGAGGGTGCGTTATGCCCGCTCGGTGAATCCGATGGAGCCGGACACTCTGGTGATGCGCACTTTTACCTTCTGGCCGGGTTTGGTATTGGCCACATAGATTGTATATTTCCCGACCTTTGCCACCCCGTCACCGCGCTTGGAGAGGTGTTCGATATCCACGTCCAGCACCTGCCCCTCCTCGATCCGCGAGCCCACCGGTTCGGTGCGGGGCCTGCGCTTCCGGACAGGACGGTGCCCTCCGCAGGCATCGCAACGGAGCATGAGCACCCGCCCGTCCTTGACAAGCCGGGTGTCGGGTTTGCCGCACTCGGAGCAGATGACGTAGTCCTCGGTGTAGTTCTTGATGGCGTTCTCGATCACCGTCTGTTCGAACTTGCCGTTGAAGATGGCCCGGTTCCCGTCGATCTTTCCGGCCGTACCCAGCTCGCCGAGGAGGTACTTCATCAGGTGATCCTGCTCCCGGCGCAGGGTCGATGCGATCTCCGTGAAGTTCTCCAATACCGTGGTCTTCCCCTCGATGTACACCCTGGCCTCGGGAACGGAGAATCTCCCCTCATCGCCTGATGTCTCCGTAATCTGGCTGTACGCCTTGTTTAACAGTTGTTGATACGGGTCGGTCATGCTACTATATGGGGGGGCGTGGGTAATAAGACTGCATCACGAGGCCAAGTGGCGCTCCGGTGAGCAGCTATTATGTGGTTGCGCGCACACATTTCTGTACCATGGTATCTGCGCAGGATCGGGGATTTCTGGAAAAAACGTTGGGACGACCTCTTACCGCTCTTGAACTCGCCTGTTTCGAAAACCTCTGGAGCGAGCACTGCAGCTACCGCTCCACCCGCGCCCTCTTAAAGACGCTCCCCACCACCGGGGAGAACGTGATCCTCGGGCCGGGAGACGATGCGGCGATCGTCCGGTTCTCCGATACGTGCGCCCTCGCCATCGGCATGGAGAGCCACAACCACCCGAGCTACGTCGATCCCTACGACGGGGCGGCCACCGGGGTGGGCGGCATCGTCCGCGACGTGATCTCTATGGGGGCGAGGCCAATCGCCCTGATGGACCCCCTCTACTTCGGCCCCCCGGACCAGGAGAAGAACCGGTACCTCTTCGAGCACGTGGTCAGCGGCATCGGCGACTACGGCAACTGTATCGGGGTGCCGGTGGTGCGCGGTGAACTGGTCTTCGACGACAGCTACAGCGGCAACCCGCTGGTCAACGTCGTGTGCGTCGGCGTCGTGCACCCCGAGAAATTCCTCACCGCACGGGTCAAGCAGCCCGGCAACCGGTTCGTCCTCGTCGGGGCGTCGACAGGCCGCGACGGGCTGGGCGGTGCCTCCTTCGCCTCGCGGGACCTTGCCGAAGACGCGGAAGCGGAAGACCGCCCCAGCGTGCAGATCGGAGACCCCTTTGCGGAGAAACTGCTCATCGAGGCCATCCTGGAAATGGCGGCGACCGGAAGGGTGCACTCGTGCCGCGATCTCGGGGCGGCGGGGCTTGCCGGGGCGTCGAGCGAGATGGCTAGCACCTTCGGCGCACGTCTCGAGGCGGACCGCGTCCACCTCCGCGAACGGGGCATGAACGAGGTGGAGATCATGCTTGCCGAGTCGCAGGAACGCATGCTGCTCGAGGTGGCGCCCGGAGACGTCCCCCTCATCGGAGCCATCGCGGAGAAGTACGACCTTGCCTGGAGCGACATCGGCGAGGTCATCGAGGACCGGCGCTACGTCGTGACGTTCAACGGCAGCATGGTCTGCGATCTCCCCATCGACCTTCTGGTGGGTGGCGCGCCGGAAGAGCCGTGGCCTGAAGAGCCCTATCACCGCGAGACGGTGTTTACGGTGCCCGAAGGCAGCCTCAAGGACATCTGCCTTGCGGTGCTCTCCCACCCGAACGTGGCGGACAAGACCTGGGTCTCCCGGCAGTACGACCACCACGTGCAGATACGCACCCTCTCCACCGACCACGACGCCGCGGTGCTGCGGCTGGAAGAGGACGCCCTCGTCCTCTCCTGCGGATGCAATCCCCGCCATATCTATCTGAAACCCTATGAAGGAGTGGCCAATGCGGTGCTTGAGAACGCGAGCAACCTGGCCTGCCGGGGGGCCTATCCCCTCTGCATCGTCAACTGCCTTAACTTCGCCAGCCCTGTGCACCCGACCGTCTACTGGCAGCTCTCGCAGAGCGTGCGGGGGATGGGGGACATGGCCCGCACTCTCGACATCCCGGTGGTTGGTGGCAACGTCTCCCTCTACAACGAGAGCGACGAGTGGGACACCCAGATACACCCCACTCCCTCCATCGGTATGGCTGGCAAAGGGCCGCAACATCGGTATCGGCCCCCCGGCGAGGGGTGCATCCTCGCCCTCGTGGGATCAACCCGGCCCGAATTCGGGGGATCCGTGCTCGATGCGGTCACCGGGTGCGGCGGATCCGCCCCTGCCGTAGGGGATCCCGCTCCTCTCGGCCCCATACGGAACCTGATCCGGGCGGGTTCGGTTGAGGCGGCAACGGATCTCTCGCATGGGGGACTCATCGCCGCTCTCGCAAAGATAGTGCCTGCAGCGACCGTGCACCTCGCCGGCAACCCCTACGAGCAGCTCTTCTCGGAAACCTGCGGGCGGTTTCTGGTGGCATGCCGCGATCCTGCAGTGCTCAAAGGCCTGGCGTACGAGGTCATCGGCGAGGTGGGTGGCGGTCCGCTCTCCATCCGGTGCGGCAGCGAATCGTTCGTGATCGATGCGACGGAGATAGAAGAGGCCCGGGCCACCATCACACGGCTGATGAGCTACTGAGCGCAGGAAGTGCCCAGCAGGCTCACCAGTTCGTTTCGTTTCTCCTCGCTCTGGAGTTCCCGCTGGGCAAACACGACCCTGCCCCTCACCCGCACCCCTTTCTGTTCAAGGGCTGACCCCAGCAGCTCGAGCGTATTCCCCGCCACGGCCCCGCATGTTGCATAGATGGCAGCTTCCTTCCCTTCGCATCCCCGCAGTGCGTCGACGGTCGCATTGATGGCCGGGGTGGGGTGGCGCGCCCAGACGGGGGTGCCGACCACGATGGCGTCGAAGTCGGCAACATCGATCATCGCCGGGTCGATATCGTCCTTTTCTCCGCTCAATGCCCTTTTTCCCCCGACAAGATAGCGAGTGACGGCATTGTAATGGGTCAGGCCGACGATCTCGATGAGCATGCCATCACAGGTGTCGGCGAGGTATTCGGCTATCTCCCGCGTATGCCCGCTCACGCTGTGATAGATGATGGCAATAGTCATACGGTGGAGGGGGCCGTGCAATCTTAAAAAGATTTCATTTTCTTTTCGGCGTGTGCGGAATGAAAAATAAGGGGGGGAGCCTAGTCCTTCGGCAGCTCCCTGAACTGAGGCATCATATCCCTGACCTCTTTGCCTACCGTCTCGATGAGGTGCTCCTCGTCAGCTCTGGTCAGTGCGTTGAAATGCGGTCTTTTGACCATGTTTTCAAGCATCCATTCCTTTGCGAACTCCCCGCTCTGGATCTCCTCGAGGATCTCCTGCATGGCCAGGTAGGTTTCCGTGCCGATCACCCGCGGCCCGCGGGTCAGGTCGCCGTACTGGGCGGTGTTGGAGATGGAGTTGCGCATCTTGGTCAGTCCGCCCTCGTAGATGAGATCCACGATGAGCTTGAGTTCGTGGAGCACCTCGAGATAGGCCATCTCGGGGGCATAGCCCGCATCGACCAGCGTTTCGAACCCGGCCTTGACCAGCGAGGTCACCCCGCCGCAGAGGACCGCCTGTTCACCGAAGAGATCGGTCTCCGTCTCCTCACGGAAGGTAGTCTCCAGGACCACGGCGCGCGTGCCCCCGATACCCTTGGCATAGGCGAGTGCGACATCCTTGGCCTTGCCGGTGTAGTTCTGGTGCACGGCAATCAGATCCGGGACCCCCTTGCCCTCCTCGTACGTCCGCCGCACCATATGGCCCGGCCCTTTCGGCGCCACCATGATGACGTCGATGTTGGGCGGGGGGACAATCTGGCCGAAGTGGATGTTGAACCCGTGGGAGAACATCAGGCAGTTGTTTTCCACGAGATAGGGTTGAATCTCAGTTTCGTACACCTCCCGCTGGCTCTCGTCGGGCAAGAGGACCATCACCACATCAGCCTTCTTTACCGCGTCGGCCACGTAGTGGACATCAAACCCGTCTTCAGACGCACGCATCCAGCTGGTACCGGGGCGCAGGCCGATAATGACATTGAGACCGCTGTCGCGCAGGTTGAGCGCCTGCCCCCGGCCCTGTGAACCGTAGCCGATCACCGCAATCAACTTATCGTCCAAATTCGCCAGATCCGCATCCGAATCGTAGTATTTTTTGATCATGGTCTGTCACCCGAAATTATTCGTCAACTTCATAACTATTATATTGACTAATTTAAAACCTTCATTCAATCTTTTTACCCTCGAATAGTCGACGGTGAATTTGGTGTGATCTGAGGTTTCTCAATGGAATTACCTGATACGCAGGCTACCATGCCCGAAGTGCGCATCAACCTTACCCGCGTTGGTGTGAAGAATGTCCAAAAGCTCGTGGAAGTCGCACGTCCCGGAAAGCGGCCCATCATCCTGATCTCGAGGTTCAACGTCTTCGTGGATCTGCCAAGCAGCCTGAAGGGGGCGAACCTCTCCCGGAATTTCGAGGTTATCGATATGGTGCTCCAGCAGGCCATCGGAGGCGAGGTCAAGGGCATCGAGGAAGTGTGCAACGCCGTTGCCCGCAAACTTCTCGATTACCACGAGTATGCGGACAGAACAGAGGTGGACATGAAGAGCCTCTACATGCTGCGCAGAAAGACGCCGGTCTCGGAGACCGAGTGCCACGAGGTGGTCAAGGTCGTCGCCAGCGCCATTGCGCAGCGCAATGAAGTCAACCCGATCGTGAGAAAGAGCATCGGTGCCGAGGTGACGGGAATGACCGCCTGCCCCTGTGCGCAAAATATCATGAAGGAGCTCGCCGCAAGCAAGCTGCATGCACTTGACGTCGACCAGGAGAAGATCAGCGCGTTCCTCGACGAGATGCCCATGGCCACCCACAACCAGCGGGGCAAAGGCTACCTCTGCATCGAGACCGATGATGACGAGCGGGTGGAGCTCGAAACGATCATCGCCATCGTGAAGCACTCCATGAGCGCGCAGATCTACGAACTCCTCAAACGCGGAGACGAGAGCCATGTGGTATTTTCCGCCCACCGCAACGCCCGGTTTGTGGAGGACTGCGTCCGTGAGATGGCAAAGCGAGTGGTGAACGAATTCCCCGATCTGCCGGGCGATTCGCTGGTCACCATCAGGCAGACCAACGAAGAGAGCATCCACCAGCACGATGCGTACGCCGAGCGCAAGGCGACAATGGCTGAGCTGAGGGCGGAAATCGGCTCATATGCCTGAAAAAGTCTCTGAACAACTCTTTTTTTGCATTCATTTGCGGGCTGCGGCCCGCCTCACATAATTGGTAATACGATCGTCTGCGTTCGTATAATCGTGCCTTCTTCAATAGCAAAAGGGTTTTTAACCGAGTGACTGCCATTAAAATTTAACGTACTCGTGTTTACGGTACGTGTGTTGCAACACCACGCAACGTGTGTGAACACTCCTGTATAGCTGTTCGAACAGAAACTATGGTAAGGCGATAATAGTGTCGAAAGTAGTAGAGATATCCCCAACAACAAGGCATGAAGGCCACACCAAGCTGGTGCTGAAAGTCAATGACCAAGGCATCATTGAGCGCGGTGACTGGCTCAGCCTTACGCCTGTCAGGGGCATTGAAAAGCTCGCCATCGGAAAGTCAATGCACCAGGTTCCCAAGATTTCTTCCCGTGTTTGTGGAATCTGTCCGGTTGCGCACACCCTTGCGGGCATTGAAGCGATGGAGGCCTCCATCTGCTGTGAGATCCCCGAGGATGCATACCTGCTCCGCGTGATCCTGCAGTGTGCAAACAGACTGCACAGTCATGCCCTGCACAACATTCTCACGCTCCCCGACATGTACCTCCCCGGAACGGACACGCACATCAACCCGTTCACCCCCGAGGAACCGGTCAGGAGCGTCGCGAAGCGCATCCAGAAGCTTCGTGAGATCGCCCAGACGGTCGGTGAGGTCGTCGGCGGAGAGCCCATCCACCCGAGCAACCCCCGCGTGGGTGGTATGTACAAGAACATCACCCCCCGTGCCAAGGCAAAGATCTACGATCTGGCCAAGGAAGGCTCCATGCTCGCCCGCGAGCACATGGACTTCATGATCACCGTCCTGAAGGACTGGGAGAACCGTCCGGCCGCATCCGTGCCGAACGGCCCCGAGGTGGAGAAGACCGAGAAGTTCGGCTACCACGATCAGGGCTACATGGCCGTGGATCCCCTCTACGGCAACTCCAGCCTCGATGTTGACCAGCGCTGGTTCCCCGAACGCTGGACCGAGGTCCGCCCCTGGGACTGGTACATGGGTGAGACGGAGATTACCCTCGAGGACCCGAACTACTCGCTCGGTGGAACCACGCCCGCCGGTGCCAAGGCATGGCCCCAGATGGAGGCATGCACCGGTGTGCCGCTCTACGACGGAGTGCCCATCGAGGTCGGTCCCCGTGCGCGACTGTCCATCTTCCGGAACTACGACCACAAGGGTGCCATGGGCCTGCAGATCGCACGCCAGATGGAATACCCCGACTGTCTGTACTCCATGATTGAGGCAGTTGACGCACTGGACACCTCCGGCAGCGTCCTTGCGGACGAGATTCCCCAGGGAGACGGCTCGCTTGGCTGGTGCGCCAACGAGGCACCCCGCGGAACCGATGTCCACCTGGCAAAGGTCAAGGACGGCAAGGTTGCGTGGTACTCCCTGCTCGTGCCGACCACCTGGAACTTCCCCACGTGCAGCCGTGCGCTTGAGGGTGCACCCTGGCAGCTCGCCGAGGTCATCGTCCGTGCGTACGATCCATGTGTGTCCTGTGCAACCCACATGCTCGTAGTCGACGAATCAAAGAAGGTAGTGGCCCAGAAGCTTGTTCAGTGAGTGTCCCGGTATGTCCGACTGGTATGCAGAGAACATGATCATCGGGTGCGGGAACCCCCTGCAGACTGATGACGGGTTCGGCCCTGCGGTGATCGCCGATATGAAGAAGCTCACGCTCCCCGAGAATGTGAAGATGATCGATGCGGGTCTTGCAGGTCCGCACTACCTGTTCACCCTGATGGCGCAGTCGAACGCGCCGGTGAAAAAGATGGTGATCGTGGATATCCTCGACTTCGGAGGTGAGCCTGGACAAATAACCCGGATTACGCCGGATTTTCTCCCACCGGGAAGCTATACCGATCCACATTCGTGGGGTCTGAAGGAACCGCTTCAGGTCCTGAAACACCGCATGGACATCGTGATATTCGGATGCCAGCCGCAAAATACCGAGATTTCCCAAATCGCCAATGAATCTCAGGATTCGGAGTATTGGGTCACTGAACCGGTAAAAAAGGCCATTCCTAGAGCAGTACATTTCGTACTCGATGAAATAGGAGTGGATTATGGGACTACTGTCGGCCCTCAAGAAACTCATTACGGGAGAAGGGCAGGAGACAACGAAATCCCCACCGAAACCTGAGGAAAAACCGGTCGCGCAACCGGTTGCCGAAGTGGTGGAGAAACCTGCCGAAAAACCCGGTGATGTTAAAATCGAACAAAAGGTGGAAGTTAAAAAGGAGGAAAAGCCTGTGGCAGAAAAAATTACAGCGGGACACGTGCACCTGAGCGGATGTACCGGGTGTCTCGTGTCGCTTGCAGACAACTATGAAGGATTATTCAAGCTCCTCGATGACTACGTGGACTGGGTCTACGACCTGACCCTCGCCGACGTGCGCCATGTCCCGGAGATGGACGTGGCATTTGTGGAGGGTTCTGTATGTCTGAACCAGGATCTCGCAGTTGAGGAACTTCGGGAAACCAGGAAGAAATCGAAAGTCGTGGTCGCCCTCGGCGGTTGCGCATGTTATGGGAACATTACTCGTTTCGGCCGCGGCGGTCAGTGGAACCAGCCCGCACACGAAGCATACGTACCCATCGGCGACGTGATTGATGTCGATCTGTACATCCCCGGATGTGCACCGACGCCGCAGCAGATTCTGCATGTGGCGGTAATGGCCTACCTGCTGCTGAAAGGTAGTGATGAGCAGAAGGAGCTGGCAACCAGCTATCTCAAGCCGCTCATGGATCTTGCCAAGCGCGGTACCGAGGCGTGCGGATGCGACCTGATGTTTGACGTAATCAACCAGAGCCTCTGCATGGGATGCGGTCTCTGTGCGGCAAGCTGCCCCGTTCGGGCCATTGAAATGGTCTTCGGCAAGCCCCAGATCGACACCAGCCTGTGCATCAAATGCGGTGCATGCTATGCACAGTGCCCGCGCAGCTTCCTGAACCTTGATGTCATCAACGAATTTGAGGGCATCACCGAACTGGTTGCAGCTGCGATGGGAACGGGAGGTGAGTAACATGGTACTCGGCAATTACAAGCAGTGCGTTTCCGCACGTGCGACGGACAGATCGATCCTTGCACGCGCACAGGACGGCGGCATCGTCACCCAGCTCTTCGCGTTTGCGCTCGATGAAGGTATCATCGACGGTGCGATCGTTGCGGGACAGGGTGAACAGCCGTGGCAGCCCGAGCCGATCGTGGCGACGACGAAGCAGGAACTCCTGGCAGCCCAGGGTACCCGGTACAACATCTGCCCCAACATGGCGCTGCTCAAGGAGGCGACCCGCTCCTACGGCCTTGACAAGGTCGGAGTGGTGGGAACGCCGTGCCAGATGCAGGCGGTGCGCAAAGCCCAGCTCTACCCTGTCGGCATGCGGTATGTCGGCGACAAGATTGCCCTCGCCCTCGGAATTTTCTGTATGGAGAACTTCTCGTACCAGGGATTCGAGGCAATGACCGAGGACTTCTGCAACGTGAAGCTGGAGTCTGCGGTCAAGATGGACATCGGGAAGGGCAAGTATTCCGTGTACACCGAACGCGGTGACATGAAGCAGATGCCCCTCAAGCATACCCTGAAGTTCGTGCAGCCCGGCTGTCACGTCTGCCTCGACTACGTGGCAAACCTCGCCGACGTCTCCACCGGATCCGTCGGCAGCCCCGACGGATGGAGCACGGTCTTCGTCCGCACGAAGAACGGCGATAATATCTGGGCCAAGGCAATGGCCGCCGGATGTTTCGAGACCAAAGCCATCGAAGAGGTCAAACCCGGTCTTGAGCTGGTCACCAAGCTGGCAACCGACAAGATCACCAAGAACCAGAAGCACGTCGATGAGCGTGCAACCTTCGGTGTGAAGGCGGACGGGTCAGGCAAGGCGCTGCGCTCTTACCTCTAAATCTCTCTTTTTTTGCCCGGTATCCCGGCTTTTCGGCAGCAGATCGGATACTGTTGTAGTTCTCTTGATTGCGGGTAAATAATGGAAAATAGAGGCTATGTATCTGCATGGAATATGTGCACAAATAATCATTGCTTATTTATAAATACATGCAAATAAACAGTTGACTGATGCAGCTTGAGCAGGACCCCACGACGAGATTGCTCAATCTTCTCAGGTTCAAAGCCCGGGGGATGACCATCACGGAGATCTCCCGGGCAACAAAGATGAACCGGAACTCAGTAGCAAAGTATCTCCAGATGCTGCTGGTATCCGGCCAGGTTGCGGTGGAAAAGGTTGGGAACGCAAAAATATACTCGTTATCACGCCGGATTCCCCTGGCCACCGTGCTCAGCTATTCATCGGATCTCATGGTCATTCTCAACGCGGGGGGAAACATCATCCAGATCAATGACCGGTTTCTTCGTTTCATCGGCAGGACCCGCAATGATGTCCTCGGGGCATCCATGTACAACGGATTGATACCGATGTTTGCGGACGCGGATCTGCGTGCATCGGTGGAGCGCGGCATTGCCGGTGAAGAACAGTCGTTTGATGTGGAGTACGACGATGTGCGGTCCCGCAGGTATTTCCATGTCAGGTGCATCCCCACAGTGCTCGAAGAGGGGGACCGGGGTCTCGTCATCACCACGGAAGATATCACCGATAAGAAGAGGGCGGAACATTCCCTTATGAAGAGCGAGGAGCGGTTCCGCAGCCTCACCGGAAATGCCCCCTTTCCCATCTCAATTCTCGATGCATCGGGGAAATATGTATTCCTGAACAAGAAATTCGTGGAGACATTCGGCTACACGCTTCTGGATATTCCCTCGGGCAGGGCGTGGTTTTCCCGTGCGTATCCTGATCCCGGGATCCGCCGAAAGGCTCTTCGGGCGTGGAAAGAGGATCTCCTGCATTCTGGGGTGGGGGAGCCGAGGCCGCGTACGTTTCCGGTCACCTGCAAGAACGGATCGGTGATGGAAATTCTGTTTCGGGCCATCACCATAAGTGACGGGACGCAGTTCATCGTCTATGAGGACGTCTCCGAATCCCGGCGGAATGCCCGGGATGAGGTCTCCGCTGGATCGAAGGGGTGATGCATTGCCACCGGCAGTGACAGGCATGTTGTTGAACGGGATGGGGGGGTCAGAATACGAATGTAGGGCTAATGGCCGCCAGAAGTGCCACGCCCTTCAATCCCGCATATTACCGTAACCCCCGACTATCACACCGGTATGCCGGGAGGGCGCGAACCATGCCTGAACGCGAAGGAACCACAAGAGATCAGAACACAGGAACGTTCGAGGCAGAGCATCCCGTGCAGGATGTCGAAATCCTGATTGAGATGCTCATGCACGGAAACATCGACAGGAAAGCGAGGGCTTGCCAGGGCACTCAGGTCGATCGGAACAGCGGCAGCGCTGAAGCTGATCGCGTACGATCCAGGGATCCCGATCTTCAGGTCGCTGGAGGTTTGGTGATGGCTCCCGGTACCACAGACAAGCCGGCAGTAGATCCTCCGATTGGGTCCCCTATGCGAAGGCATCGGAAGCCAATATTCCCGCGGCATGGGCAGCGGTGGCCCTGCGCAAACCTGGCGACCCGGAGGGAGTGGGATCTTTCAGGCAAGAGTGTATGGAAAAAAGGAGAGGATTTTACCGGGCAGATCCTCGAAGCCTACTGGGGGACCTGAAGTCTCCCTACGTTCCTCTTCGTTATCCCCAGACGCTGACCGGATCGATGGTGGCGTCGATGAGCAGGTCAAATTCGATTTCATCAGACCATCCGGCTTTTTTAAACATCTCCATGAAACTCACGCCGACAATTTTTGCCTCGTAGCCGGATATGATGTCTTTGACCATTTCGGCAGATACCGGCATATTCGGCATCGAGAGGCCGCCCATGAGCACGACCACCTTCGGGTCCAGCGCCGGCGCCTCATCGGACACCTGCATCCCGACATCGGGCACCGGGCGTATGATCTTTGCCTTCGACTCGTCAATGAACGGGACGAACACCAGTTCGAAGGGAAGGTCCCGGACTGCGAATCCGAGAAGCTCGATAAACGGGGTGCAGGTTCCCGGGCAGCCGTAGAAGACCACCTGGTCGCCGTCGTTCAATCCTGATTCCATGAGGTACTTTTTGAAGGGCCTGAGCATACCGGGCACGCTGGTCAGTTGTTCCTTCAGCTCCATAGGGGAAAAGATGCTGTAACGAAGAATAAAGGTATTCATCAATAATATCCTCTGCCTGCCGGGACGCATTGCGCGCCGCACAAAAAGTATTCATACCCTGATGACCCGGAGTGACACGTACACAACCATGTGAGGTGATGATGTATGGCCTTCAAGATTGCAGGAATTGCCCTCCTGCTGATCCTGCTCGCAACCCCCGTGGCTGCGGAGATCACGCTCTCGCCGGAGGAGGGGATCGTGACCGGCGACGCACTCACCATTTCGGGCACCACGACCTTCTCTCCCGGAAACCGTGTGCACGTCGAGGTGCAGCCGCTCTCCTTCGCGCCCACCAACAAGACAGAACCGGTCGCGGTCACCGGGTATGCGGAGACCACCGAAATCGTGGAGGAACAGGGGGAGAACCGCTGGTCGGTTGTGGTGGACACTACGGCCCTCGCCCCTGGTGAATACCTCGTGACCGCGGAGGTGGTGGGCACTGATGCAACCGATACGGCGCAATTCACCCTCCTTCCCGGCCCGGTGGAAACGACGGAGCCTTCTGCCCCTCCCTCCCCTGAAGCAACACCATCACCGGCGGTGACCGCGACAGCGGCGCCGGAACCGACGGCGGCGCCCGGGGTGGGCAGGGATATGGCTGCATGCGTTGCGGGGCTCATTGTGGCATTGGCGATTGTGGCCCTGCGCCTGAAGAAATGATGGGATGGGATGCCGGTCAGCGGGTCAGGGATAGCCCTGCCACCGGTCCTGTTCGCCCCGCAGGTCCTCGAGGGCGTCCATCGCCACACCGGCATACATGAGCGAGGGGGCGCCTCCCATGAGCACGGCCATCCATGCGGCCTGCATGACCTCCTCATCGGTGGCGCCTGCGGCGAGCGCTTCCCTGACATGGTAGGCAATGCACCACGTGCAGTGAGAGGAGACGGCAAGTGCAACCGCAATGAGCTCCTTGACTTTTCTGTCCAGGGTCTCCCCCTTTCTAAGGGTGACGAGCAGGGTATGGAAGGCTGCCATTTTTTCCGGGTCCTGTTCGCCCATCGCCCTGATCAATTCCCGCATCTCAGCAAGTGTGTGTTTCGTCCCGTTCATCGGTCCCTGCGCTCCTGCATACCATGTGGTCCGGGCTGCCGAAATACCTGTGTTTCGTGCCCGCACCACCGATCGGTTAAGCCTCTTTTTGCCAGTCGGGGTTCTCCTCCAGAAACCTCTTTTCTTTCTCTTCGAGCTCCTCTTCGCTGAAGCGTGCGGGCATGCAGATGCAGTGGTGCTCCACGAACCGCCCGCACATAAAGTGTCCCTGCCGCTGGTCCGGCCCGCATGCCCCGTAGCTGCCGCGATCAAAATCGTGGAACACCAGTGCGCACCGCTCCTTATCGGCCTCGATTTTTGCTTCTTTCCATGATTGCGCCATATTTCCTCCTCGTTTCTCGTACCCCTCGGAAGTTCTTCCTATGCCGGGAGAAGATAAACCACTGCGGTCATGGCGATGGCGATGAGCACTGAGTACCCGATAATCTGCCATGCCCTTCTGCGGTCCGCTGTGCGAAGTTCCTCCTCCCAGATCTCCTCGGGCGATGATCCCGCTTCCTGGAAATTGAAGAGTGCGGAAAGCCCGAAGTAGGCACAGAAATGCAGGTACGCCTGCATGAACCCGAAGCTCGCGGCAAATGCGGGAACGAACACGATAAGGCGTGCCGTGCGGTCTGCATCGATGAGCAGCAGCAGGGCACCCAGCAGCACGTATGCCGCAAGGCCCGCCCACCCGAACCGCAATCTCCGACGTATTTCCGCCTCTCCGATGTTGCAGACGCCGGGGATGTAGCTACTGCCTTCGTCCGCCATTCCTGCTCACTGAAATGGTATGGGGCAATCACAACAATATGAGCATTTCCCCTCTCTGCCTGACGAACCATTTTTCAGGTACCGGGGATAAGGGGGGAGATATGCCTTCGAACGCTGCCGTGACCGAAAGTTACGTCTGCACCTCGTGCGGCTACAACATGGCAGGATATTATCCCCTGCACTGCCCTTTCTGCGGGGCCGACCGGGAACACTTTCTCACCGCCGAGGAGTGCTCCGCCCGCTACCGGGTCAGAAGCACACCGGTGGCGGATGGTGTGGAAATGCTGCAGTCCGTGCCCCGTCTCGGCATCGAACATGCCGCCTACCGCATTGATACGGGGGACCGGGTGTACTGGATAGACTGCCCCTCCTGCTTTGACTGCAGGCTCGATCCTGCGTCGGTGATCACCTTCACCCACCACCATTTCCTCGGCGCTTCCCACCTCTACCGCGTGGAGTTTCCTGCGGAGGTCTGGATCCGGAGAGAAGAGGTTGCAATGCCGCTTACCCGCGGGTTTTCCTTTGATCTGCCATTCGAAGAGGATTTCACCCGGGACGGGATCAGGGCGCATCACATCGGGGGGCACACCTCCGGGTTCGCGGTCTATGACTTCCGGGGTACCCTCTTTGTCTGCGATTATGTCCTGTTCAGAAACGAAGGGATGATCTTCAACCCCTACGGGCCCCGGGAAAACACCCTTGAGGGAGGAATACGACTCCACCGTCTTTTGGACGATTTATGCATCGAGACGGTGTGCGGAGTGGATTATACCATGGAATATCCGCAGTGGGAGGCGCTCTTTGACCGCCTGGCGGCTGGATGATGTCCGTAAGAGTGGAAAAAAATATGGATCAGATGGTGCCGGGCCGGTGGCATGTGTGTTGTGGCTGTTCCTCAATGGGTTGAGAGCGTGAACGCTTCGGCAGCAGAGACCGGGTGCAGGTAACAACATGCCTCTTCTGGACGGAACAGGGGCCGTGGATGAGGTTCTCGATGGGTACCTTCTTCCATGAGTGGTATGCCCGGGTCCCGAAAGGAAGCATTTAGGGGACGTTCCCCAGCGCGTCTCCCCGAATACATCCAATCCCCGGGTTTCCTTCGGGAATATCCAGCCCCGTCCGAGCAGGTGCCGACAGGATGATTGTGCATGACCGTATCGGAATACGGGAATTGCCTGTGCGGAGAACGTTCCCCCGAACGACCTTCTCCGCCGTTGCCCTGCTCCATTTCTGGAGCACTCCGACGTCTTGCCGATCGACTTACTCCACCACCTCCCGACAGTGAGTGTATTGGAAGATTCAAATATAAAAACTTTATTTTTATCGATTAACTTTATCGATTATCCATTAATGCAGGTGGTCGCCTGCCATCCCTGGTATGCAATATGGTAATGGCCGGACAGGGCTGCGTGTCCACTCCTGATCCGCCACAGCTGCACCCCCGGCCCGCAGAGGCGCATCGGGCGCGCCGCCCCCGGCATTCCTTCACCCAAAGAAGTAGCGGTTTACGCCGAACAGGTGCTCTTCCTCGGCGATAGTGTTCATTTTTCGCGCATGTGCCATAACCGGGATTTCAGGGCCATGCACAAACCGTTCTTTCATCTCCTCGAGTGCCTGGTTGACTGCTTCTTCGCGCGAACCGACATCATCGATGTTCATTTTCACGGTCAGGATCACTTCCCATCGTCCTGTCACACGCTCACCTCGGTATCTGCATGCAGGGTGCGTGTAGCGCCCCGAGGTGATAAAGGCAGCTCGCGCTCACAACAAAGAAGGGGACTGAACGCCCATATCCTGACATATGGCCAGGATGTATGGGGGGAAACGCCGGTATCTTCGCCGGATGGTGCGTTGGTATACGGTTCTCATCCTCCTTTCCACTGCGGCCATCGCGGTGATTGCGGGGCTGTGGGCCTGCACGGTCATGGTGCGCGCCCTCCCTCCCTATCTTGTGGCGGCTCCGGTGATGTTGGCGGTGGTGCCGGTGTACTTTTCCTGGCGGCGACGGGGCTACCGCTATGGTATCTGGGGAGAGGAGGCGGTCTCAAGCGCGCTTTCGGCGCTGGACAACCGTCACCGGGTGTTCAACGACCTGGTGCTCCCGGGTGCGCGGGGGGACATCGACCACGTGGTGGTAGGCCCCGGCGGCGTGTTTGTGCTTGAGACCAAGAATTATGCCGGCGAGATAACCTGCACCGGGAACAGGTGGGCGCGCTGCAGGAACGGGACGTGGGAGGTGTTGCAGCGCAGCCCCAGCAGGCAGGTGAGTGACAACGCCCGGCGTCTTGATGCATTTCTCGGGGGATGTGCCGTTGCCGTGAAGGCGGATCCCGTGGTCGTGCTCGCCAGCAGGAATGCCCGCATCAGGTGCGAGGATCCCGCGGTGCCCGTGGTCGAGAGAAGAACAATCGCCTCATATCTCGGGTCACGACATAGCCGGCTGTCAGGGAAGGAGATCCGAATTATCAGTGAATATATCCAGAATTCGGCCGGTCTCGAATGAGTGCGGCAGTGCCCATCATCTGCTTGACGCACCCGCTGAAATATTATTATAATAGGATCTTTATACTAAGCCTCTGCCACGTTCGAGGGATAAGAGCATGTGGTCGAGCAGGCGAGCATTGTTGGGTGCAACATTCATCCTCGGGATCCTCCTTCTGGGGGTATCGATCCTGATTCCCGGCATGGTGGGTGACTGGGGACTGTTTGCGGAGAATGAGACGACGGGGCCGGAGGGGATGCTGGCCTCGATCAGCGCCGGAGAGAGTTGTACGGCACATGTGGGGGAAGGAGTCCGGTTTGGCGGACGGTGTCTGGCGGACGCTGGGTCCGTAGACACTCTCTCGTATACATGGGATTTCGGAGACGGTACCATGGAACAGGGCAACCTCACCCCATATCATCGGTACGCACACGAAGGGATATACGAAGTGACCTTCACTGTCACCGATGCAAGTGGAAATGTCCGCAACGACACAGTCGATGTCACCGTGGAACCTGCGGTGGAGAGGGAGGATCCGGACAAAGACCCCGGAACCACCCCGTCTCCGACGGCATCGGCCGGCGCCACGCAGACCCCGACCCCCACTGCGACCGCAACCGCGACTCCCACACCGTCGCGAAGCTCCTCTTCATCATCCGGCGATGATGATGACGATGAGAACGAAACGCTCTGCGATTTCTTCGCCAGCGTGCGGGAAGGGCAGGCTCCCCTGAGCGTCCGGTTCAGTGACGCCTCCCCGGCGGTTGCCGAGAAGTGGTTCTGGGAGTTCGGTGACGGGGCCTCATCGCACGAACAGAACCCGACTCACGAGTATATGAGCCCGGGGTCCTATTCGGTCTACCTGACCATCGAGGATGAGGATGACGAGCAGTACCGGGAGATCAAGAACGGCTATATCGTTGTGACCGAGCCGCCCGCGCCTCCTGATGTGGAGTTTAGCGCCGATCGCACCTCAGGTGAGGCGCCGCTCGCTGTCTCGTTCACCGATCTCTCAGGCGGCGATCCCACCTCATGGTCGTGGGAGTTCGGGGACGGTGGGCGTTCCACCGACCAGAACCCGACCCATACGTACACCTCGCCGGGCACCTACACGGTCACCCTGACCGCCGGCAACGAGTTCGGGAGCACCACCGAAGCCAGGGAAGGATACGTCACCGTGGCGGAGCCTGCGCCGGCACTTGATGCCGACTTCTCCGCGGACGTCACGGAAGGCGAGGCGCCGCTCACCGTCTCGTTCACCGACCACTCTGTCGGCGATCCCACCTCGTGGTCGTGGGAGTTCGGGGACGGTGGGCGTTCCACCGACCAGAACCCGACCCATACGTACACCTCGCCGGGCACCTACACGGTCACCCTGACGGTCGGCGACGGCTCCGGCACCTCGGTGGAGACCAGGGCAGGCTACATCACCGTTGAGGAGGTGGAGGAGGAGCTTGACGCCGACTTTACCGCAGACGTCACCTCCGGGTACGCACCTCTCACCGTCAATTTCGAGGAGCGGTCTTTGGGTGACGTGGTGGGTTGGGCGTGGGAGTTCGGCGATGGCGGGACCGCCTTCCGGCCCAACCCGCGCCACCGTTACCGCGAGCCCGGCACCTACACGGTCATCCTGACCGTGCTGGGGCTAGATGGAGTAGATAAGGAAACGAAGACCGGTTTCATCACCGTGCTTCCCGACGAGACCCCGATACCTGAAGAGCCCACCATGGAGCCGACTGAAGAGCCCACCATGGAGCCGACTGAAGAGCCCACTCCGGAGCCGACCGAGGAACCGACCTTAGAGCCGACCGTTGAGCCTACCGAGGAACCGACCTTAGAGCCGACCGTTGAGCCTACCGAGGAACCGACCGAGGAGCCCACCGCAGAGCCGACCCCGGAGCCGGATGACGACGATGACCGCAGGCGCGATGATGACCGGTGGCGGTGATCATCCCCTCGTCGTTTTACATTCTTCGATCCGCTCGATAGAGCCGTCTTTCAAATAAATCACCCTGCAGAAATACTCGATGTGCCAGTCTTCGTGGGATACCATGACGATGGTCTGGTTGAGATCTTCGTTGAGCTTCTTGAAGAGCTCGAGGATATTCTTTGAGGTGACGCTGTCCAGGTTTGCACAGGGCTCGTCGGCGAAGAGAATCGAGGGCCGGTTGACGAGGGCGCGGGCGATGGCCACCCGCTGCTGCTCGCCCCCGGAGAGCTCATACTGCCGGTGCTCCATGCGCTCCCCCAGCCCCACCTCCCCGAGAATCTCCGCACTTGCCGCCATGTACTCGTCCCTCGGCATCCCCCTGACCATGGAGGGCAGGTAGACATTCTCTCGTGCGGTGAGTTCGGGTACCAGGGCATAGTCCTGGAAGACGTACCCCAGTTTGTTCAGCCGAAACAGGGTCCTTCTGCGTTCCGGGCATTGCAGGACATTGATCCCGTCGATGGCAAGATCGCCCGACGTCGGGTGGTCGAGGAGACCGAGGATGTGGAGGAGGGTGGATTTGCCGCTGCCGCTCGGCCCCATAATCCCCACGAACTCTCCCCCGCCGATCTCGAACGACACGCCCCGCAGAGCCCTGACCTCCACGTTGCCCAGCCGGTAGATCCTCACGAGACTGCGTGCGGTGATCATGTCCCCCCTCGTATGGCGTCGAGAATGTTCTCCCGGGCGGTCTTCCACGCCGGGATGTACCCCGCGACGATGGAAACCGCAAAGAGGGAGACGATGCTGCGGAGGATCAGTGCAGGTTCGATCTTCGGGACCACCGGGCCGCCGGGGAAGAGGAGCGGTGAATAGGAGAGGTATGCCGTGATCAGGGCGATGAAAACCAGCCCCAAAACGGTGCCGCAGGCGGCGATGAAGACCACCTGCATCACGTAGGAGTTGACGATGATCCGGTGGTCGATACCGATGGCCTTGAGAATCCCGATCTGCTTTCGCTTGTTGACCGTGTTGATGAAGACGACGATGAAGATGACCACGACGGTGATGATCAGGCTCACGATGATCGAGATCACGTTGATGATGTTGAAGCTCGTCACCGCGTCGCCGATAAACCCCTGGGCCTTCTCCCTGAAGGTCTTGATCTCCTCCTGGATGCCGAACCGCTGCAGGGTGCGCTTCATCTTGTCCTCGGCGCCCTGCTCATCGATCCGCACGAGGATGGTGGAGGCACTGTCTTCTATGCCGAGTACCGACGCCATCTCCCGGTTGGTGACGTAGGCGACGCTGTCCACGCCGATTGAGAGCGTCTCTACGATTCCCTTGACCCGGTACGTGCGCACCACCCCGTTGTTGTAGGTGACCTCGACCGTGTCCCCCACCCGCACTCCGCCGAGGGACTCCAGCTTGTCCTTGGTCTCGTCGGTCTCCCCGGCGAGCAGTATCCCCAGCAGGATCTGGTCCGTGTCCCCGTCGCTCAAAAATTCGCCTTCGATGACGTTCTCGTGTATTCTGGTGACGGTCACCTCGTCGGAGGGCGTAAACGAGACAACCTGCCGGTTCAGGGTCTTCGATTTCCAGGTGAAGGTCGCACCCGTCTCGTAGCGGGGTGACGTTCCCGTGACCCCCGGGATGCGATTGATTTTTCTCGTGAGACTTTCGACATTGTCGATGGCGCTCTCGTCGCCTTTCGGCTCGACGACCAGGTTGCCGTAGTTGAAATCGATGGACTGCCGGTCAAAGGTCTCCACGATCCCGGAGAGGATGGAGGGCTGGAAGACGAGGTTGACGAATACCAGCGCGGTGATGGCGATGGTCAGAAGCAAGGTGCCCTTGTTCCCCCGCTGGATGGTCCTGGCCGCCAGGAAGGCGGACACTTTGAGGTTCTGAAGATTCATTCGCTGCCCGTTCTTCTCCGCAACACCAAAAACAGCACCACTGCCGCGGCGAGCACGAGCACTATCGCAACGGCCGCAAGCCCGGGGCCCTCTGTGTCGGAGACCGCCATCATCAGCGATTGCTCGGCGGTGTGCATCCCCCAGTCATCGGTGTATTCGATGGTGAGGGTATATTCGTAGGTCCCTTCCTCACCTGCATTCAGCAAAAACACTGCCGGTGCATCATTATCCGGTTCGACTGTCCCGACAAATGCCTCTCTTGAGCCTGAAAACGGCAGGTCGACGGTCGCCCGGATCGATTTCGCGTCGTCGGTCCCCGTGTTTTCGATGCGAATGATGAGGTCGAACGCTTCCCCGGCACGCACATGGGGGGATCGGTCTCAAGCGCGGCAACGCTCATTTCGGCCCTGCCCTGGATCGGCACGCCGACCGTCTCCACCTGGCGCCGGGTGCTCCCGTCGTTGGTGACATACTCCAGCACCGCGGTGACCGTTTGAAGGCCGAGGGCCGCACCTGTATCAGTTTCAAAGGACGCATTCAGGGTGGCCTCATCTCCCGGCTCCAGGCGCGAGAGATAGGTGGTGCCCGGGCTGGTGAGAGCGATCGAGGATGCACTTGCATTGATGGCCACCGAGAGATCGTTTGCTCTCGAACCGCCCTCGTTCTGGAGGGTAAGGCCGATCGAGAAGGGATCACCCGGCTCAACGCTCTGCGGGATCTCTTTTTCAACCCGGATCGAGGGCTGCCGGGGGACGGTCACTTGCGTGTTCACGTTGACGGGAACCGGATACTTCACGCTTCCCGCGTCGGCGATGCGTATCCAGGCTTCAGGGAAATAGATCCCCTCACCGGAAGGGGCGCGGATGAGAAACGTAAACTGCATGGACTGGCCGGGGCCGATTTCGCCCACCCGGTGTAGCTGTCGCTCAACACCTCTATCCCTTCGCCTTTGAGCAGAATACTCTCGACAACTGAGTTGATGGCGGTGTTGGTCGTCACCGTCTGCGTGCCGCCGAAGGAAGAGGTGGCGACGGAATCGGTCCTCGTCGCACTCTGGGCGGTGTTTGAGAGCGTGATGGTGATCGTGCCGGTCTCCCCGGGGACGAGTACCGGAGGGGACACCTCATAGCCGGACACGATGACCGTGGGCTCGGAGGCCGCCGCCGGAGAGGCGATCGCTGCGAGCAGCACGAGCACCACAGGGATTACTGCGGACTTCCGGTACCACAGGCTTGGGCCGGGGCATTGGGTTTTCACGACGGCACCACCGCGCACGATCCTGCATCATGTGCAGTACAGTACAGGGGTTACTGACCGGACCTCTGATTTATAGGTTGCTGCGCCTCCCCCGGGCCCGCTCCATATCACGAGATTTTTGAAACCCCCGGAGAAACTGATGGTGAATGAAGGGCACCGAACACCTCTCCCTCAGCATCGCCACCGTGCTCGTGGTACTGGCGCCCTGGCTGCCCGATAATGCCGTGCAGATTGCCATGCTCTGCGCCGGCGTCGCCATCGGGGCGCTCCTGCCCGACACCGATGCAAAGGATGCAAAGATCCATCATATGAACGCCACCTCCCGTATCTTCGGGGCCGTGATGCGCCCCTTTATCATGCCCCTCATGCGGGTGGTCTACGGCGCATTGGGGTATCCCTTCAACCCCGCCCACCGCAAATCGCTCCATACGCTCTTCGGCGTGGGCGTGTATTCGGTGCTCCTCTCCCTGTGCATCTGGGTTGCGCTCTCGCTGCTCGGCCGGTGGGACCAGGTGGTGCTCCTGTTCATGGCGGGGCTGGTGGCAGGAGGGGTGTTGCATATCGTCGAGGACTGCTGCACCGCCTCAGGGTGCAGCCCGTGTGCCCCGTTCAGGGACACGAAAATTGCGGGGGGAATTTCCACGGGAAAACGGTCCGAACGCCGCCCGGTGCATTTTGCCGCCTTCCTCCTTGCCGCGGCAGCATTCGCCCTTGCAGCACGCACCCACTACGGCATGCAGCCCTGGGCCATCCTTGCCTATGCCGCGCCCGCCCCTCTCCTCTCGTGGGGGCTATTCTTCTATATCGCCCAATTCGGCATAAAAACGTGAAAAATGGGGGCATCATGGGTCATTTCATCTCGGCGCCCCAGATGGTATGCTCGTACCGCTGCGCCTTTTCGGAGCCGCGGGTGCAGAAAAACATGTTGTTTAAGCCCAGCTCCCCTCTGACAGGGCACTGCGGACAGAGGCATTCCTTCTCAAAGTTGATGCACATGAAGCTTTTTCCCATCATACAGAACAGGTTTTCGTTCGCGTTCTTTGCACACTCGGTGTGGGTGGGGCAGGTCGGGCAGATACACATCGATTTGAGGTTTTCCACCGCCGCCGCCCGCTCTTCATCGGACATCTTCTTCATCGCTTCCATTTTTTCCTTGAATTTTGTCATACGCATCCTCCATGCAGGTATGTGGGTGCGCATATAGCTGATGAAATATATAAGTCCCGCTGTCGCCGGAAACGGGCACTGTGCGGGGTGCCGGAAAAAAACGATATTGCCCGTCTGGGCAGGGAAAAATGAGGGTGGGTGGGAAAAGTTCAGGCCAGATAGTCGTCCGGCCTGGGGATCTGTTCTTTCAGGCCCTTCCGTTTGCGGATCTCCCGCACGACATCGTTGAGGGTGTTCTGCGGGACGGTTTCGAAACCGGCGAACTCGGTGCTCCACATGGCGCGCCCCTCGGTCGCCGAGCGCACGTCGCCTGCAAACCCGAAGAGTTCTGCAACCGGCGCCTTGCCGATGATGGTGACGGTGTCGCCTTCGGACTGCATGTCATAGACCTGCCCGCGGCGTCCCTGGATCTGGCCGGTGGCACTGCCCATGTGATCCTGCGGGACAGTGATCTGGATGTTCTGCATGGGCTCGAGGAGCGAGTCGTTTGCCAAGAGCATGCCTGCTTTGACCGCAGAACGGACGGCGGGGATGACCTGCGCAGGCCCGCGGTGGATGGCATCCTCGTGCAGCTTGACATCGACAAGACGGATCTTGACGTTCTGCACCAGTTCGTCTGCGAGCGGTCCGCCTGCAAGGGCCTCGCGCCAGCCCTCGAGCACCAGTTCCATGGTCTCGTTGAGGTACTGGATACCCTTGGTCATGTCGATGAATATGTTGGTAGCTTCGATGGCCTTGATGTTCTTGGCCTCATCTTTGTCCATGCCTGCCTCGACGAGGGCATCCCTGCGCTCGAGCTGGGGCATTCTCATCGAGACATCACCGTTCTTGATCAGCTCCACGATCCTCGGGTCCATGGGCTCAAGTTCGATGTAGAACCGGTTGTGGCGGTTGGGGGACTTCCCTTCCACCGGGCCCGCGGTGCCGGTGATGGTCTCGCGGTAGACCACGATCGGCGGCGAGGTGATGATCTCCACGCCCTTATCGCGCTTGATACGGCCGGTGATGATCTCAAGGTGCAGCTCGCCCATGCCGGAGATGAGGTGCTCACCGGTCTCCTCGTTGATGGTGACCGCCACGGTGGGGTCCTCCTTTGCTACCTGGCGGAGCACGGTGACCAGCTTGGGCAGGTCCTTCATGTTCTTTGCCTCGACGGCAACGGTCATGACCGGCTCGCTGTAGTGCTTGAGGGACTCGAACGGGGCCATCTCCATGAGGGTGGTGACCGTCGATCCGACGATGGCGTCCTTGAGGCCGGTGACCGCGGCAATGTTGCCTGCCGGCAGTTCCTCGACCTCGATGCGCTCTGCGCCCATGAAGATACCCACCTGGGTGAGGCGGTTGGACTTTTTGGCGGCGCCTATCACGTACACCTCTGTGCCGCGGCGCAGCCTGCCGGAGAAGAGACGGCCGGTGGCCACTTCGCCGGCATGAGGGTCGAAGGAGATGTCGGTGATCATGAGGCCGACCGGACCGTTCGGGTCGCAGTTCAGCATGGCCTTGCCTTCTTTCGTCTCCTTGTCCCCGTGCCAGATGATATTGATACGCCGCTTCTGCGCATCAGTGGGGTTGGGCAGGTGCCGGACCACCATATCGAGCACGACCGCGCTCAGCGGGCTGTTCTTGGCGAGGTACTTCATGTCCTCTGCTTTGCACCTTTCATAGACATCCTTGAACGAGATCCCGCTCTTCTTCATGAAGGGAACCGATACCGCCCAGTTGTAGAGGGCCGACCCGAATGCCACCGTTCCTTCGACCGCATCCAGTTTCCAGCCGGCCTTGTAGGCCTCCTCGTTCATGCCCTTGATGAGCTTGTTGACCTTGTCGATCACCTTGCCCAGGCGGATCTGCATCTCCATCTCGTCGACCTTCAGCTCATTGATGAGCCGGTCCACCTTGTTGATGAAGAGCACGGGGCGGACGCCCTCCTTGAGCGCCTGGCGGAGCACCGTCTCGGTCTGGGGCATGGTACCCTCCACGGCGTCCACGAGCACCACGGCACCGTCGACGGCGCGCATGGCGCGGGTCACGTCCCCGCCGAAGTCGACGTGGCCCGGGGTGTCGATCATGTTGATGAGGTACTCCTCTCCCCCGTATTCGTGCACCATCGAGACGTTGCTCGAATCGATGGTGATACCGCGGGCCTGCTCCTCCTCGTCGGAGTCCATGAAGAGCTGGCGCCCGGCGAGCTCCTCGCTGATCATGCCCGCCCCTGCGAGCAGGTTGTCCGACAGGGTCGTCTTTCCGTGATCAATGTGAGCGACGATGCCGATGTTGCGGATATGCTCCGGCTTGTCCATCAGCGTGGTTACTCGCTCAACCATCTTTTTCCGTCTTGTCATTGAAAACCACCTGAAAAAGAGTATGTTATTGCTTATCTTGCAGATTTGGCCACACGTTCGCGTTCTTCTTTCTTGCTCACCGAGAAGCAGCGGGTGTCCCCGTTTGCCGCAGAAATGAGTTCATCCGCAAGGCATGCGCTGACCGATCTCTTGGACTTGTGGGATGCGTTCCGCACCCCGCGGCTGATGAAGGTGAGGGCCGAATCGACCCTGCGCTGCGGTGCCGTGTCCACCGATTTCGGCACATTGATGCCACCGTATTTCAGGCGCACGGTCTCCTCGCGGGGGCCCGCATTGGAGATGGCATCCACGAGAACCTCGATCGGGTTCTTCTTGGTCTTTTTGTGGATGATCTCAAATGCGTCCTTCACCACGCGGATGGTAAGCTCCTTTTTGCCGGTATTGTGCTCCGTCTGCATCAGCTTGTTGATGAGGCGCTCGACGATGAGCATCTCGCTCTTGGCAAACTGGGTTCCTGCGAGCTTTCCGCAGGAGTGGGGCACGATCATGGACTGGAGGTTGACGTAGCGGACCAGCCCGGGGTCCTTGATCTGCACCTCGTTGATATCCCAGCGGTTGAAGAGCAGGTTCTGCGGCAGCGTTTCCTGCTGTTCTCCTGTGTCTACCGTCTGTTCTGCATCTGTCATCTACATCACCTGCGCGGTTTCTCCTTGCGTCCGAGTACCATTTCCGGGAGGGACACGTTGTTGACCGCTGTCACCTGGAAACGCACCCCGGGAATGTCTCCCTTTGAACGGCCCAGCCTGCCGCCGATGCCCTCGATGGTCACTTCATCGTGCTCGTCGATAAAATTGATTGCGCCGTCGCCCACGGCGAAGGCGGTGACCTGGCGGCCGTTTTTGATCAGCTGCACACGAACGCACTTGCGGATTGCGGAGTTCGGCTGCTTTGCTTCCACACCCACCTTCTCGAGCACAATCCCGCGTGCCTGCGGTGCGCCCTCGAGCGGATCCGACTTGATATCCAGGCCAAGCTGGCGCCGCGAGTAGTTCACGTCGCGCCATCTGCGTTTTTTTGCGTCACGCTTGCAGGCTCTGGCTGCAAATTTTCCTTTTCCCATTATATACCCTCAGATTTCTATTTCACAATGAGATGGGCTAACCTCTTTGAGGTAATAATTTTTGTTCGGGAATGATTTATATATTGTGGCCTTCCCTCCGCCACCCGAGCCCTGCGGGAGCGTCCGGGTGTGAGCGTCGCGGCGCCTGCGCTTGCGTTTGTCCCGGTCAAAATCATCGATTTTTGCTCGAATCCGGGCCGTGCACACTCATGTCTTATATGCCCGGCTGGCGAACTATGTACAATGATTTCCCGAATATATAAGGAAGCGTATTTTGAAGCCAGCCACCGTCTCCTCCACTATGCTGGCAAATGCTTCCGGCTCCACGGCCACCAGTGGCGGGTTGAGGTGTGGATGGAGGGCCAGGTGGACGAAACGACCCGTATTCTCATCGATTACAACTGTATCAAGGAAGTTATCCAGGCATACGATCACCAGGTGATTCTCAATGCCAACGACCCCATGGTCGAGTGCCTCTCCCGGTTCCAGGAGGTGATCGCCACGGACGGGGACCCCACAAGCGAGCTCCTCGCCGCGCTGATCGCACAGCAGATCAACGAAGCGTGCCGCAGGCAGAACCTTGACGCACGCGTGATCCGGATCAGGGTCTGGGAATCCACGAGCTGTTATGCAGAGTGCACCTATGAAGATCAGTGAACTGTTCAGGAGCATTCAGGGCGAAGGCCTCGATCAGGGGCGCACCTGCGTTTTTGTCCGTCTCGCCGGATGCAACCTCGACTGCGCCTGGTGCGATACCCGGTATGCGTGCGAAGGGGGCACCGAGATGACGGTGGACGAGGTGGCCGCGCAGATCGGCCGGCTCGGAGGCACCAGGGTATGCATCACCGGAGGAGAACCGCTGCTCCAGGCCGACGAGCTCCTCCTCCTGCTCGATCGGCTCAGGGCCGACCGTTACGAGGTGGAGATCGAGACCAACGGGACCATCGACATCCGTCCGTTCCAGGAGTATGCGTCCATATGTATGGATGTAAAATGCCCATCATCCGGTGAGACAAGCGATCTCGCGCTGCTTGCATACCTGACCCCCTGCGACTGCGTGAAGTTCGTGGTGGCCGGGCCCGCGGACCTGGAGTATGTAAGGGGCGTCATCGGCCGCGTCCCCGCCGGGCCCGAGATCCTCGTGACCCCTGTCGAGGGCAGCGACCTTGCCGCGATTGCCGCGTATATTCTCGCGCACGACCTGCCGGTGCGCCTTCAGGTGCAGCTGCACAAAATTATCGGGGTGAAATGATGAAGGCAGTCTGCCTGCTCTCGGGAGGGATGGATTCGTCCACCCTTGCGTACGTTGCAAAAGATATGGGCTACGATATCTACGCCCTCCATGCGACCTACGGCCAGCGCACCGAGAACCGGGAACGGGAATGCGCTCGGAAAATTGCGCAATTGCTCGGCGCACCTGAATTCCTCGAGATCAGCCTCGACTACTTCGCCCGCATCGGGGGCAGCAGCCTGGTGGACCGCAGCATGGAGATCGCTGACCACGAAGAGGGGGAGAAGGGCATCCCGTCGACCTACGTGCCGTTCCGCAACGCGAACCTGCTCTCCATCGCCACCTCGTTCGCCGAAAGCCGCGGTGCGGATGCCATTTTTATCGGCGTCCAGGCATCGGACTACGCGGGGTACCCGGACTGCCGCCCCGAGTTCATCGAGGCGTTCCAGCGTGTGATCGACCTTGGAACCGCTGACGACACCCATATACGGCTCATCACACCCTTCGTCCGCATGAACAAGGCCGATATCCTGCGCACAGGGCTCGCCCTGGGGGTGCCCTACGAGCATACCTGGTCCTGCTATCGCAGCGACGGCCCCGCCTGCGGCCGCTGCGATTCCTGCCACTACCGCCTGGAGGCGTTCCGGCAGGTGGGGGTCCGGGACCCGATCACGTACGCGGAGGCGGAGTAGTGGAGATCTACCGGGGAAAGAGGCTGCGCATCGAGACGTACGAGGTCACGTTTCCGGGAGGGAGGAAAAAGGAGCGGGTGGTGGTGCGGCCTGGCAGTGCGGTCGCCATCCTCCCCGTCGAGGAGGATTGCTGCCACCTCATCCGCCAGTACCGCCACGCAATCGACCGGTTCATCCTGGAGGCGCCGGCGGGAACGATGGATGAGGGCGAGACACCGGCGGAGACTGCCCACCGGGAGCTGATCGAGGAGACGGGGATGGCCGCAGAAACGCTGATCCCGAAAGGCTACATCTACACCACGCCGGGATTTACCGACGAGATCATCTACCTGTTCGAGGCGAAGGGGCTTTCATCCTCCGACGAATACGCCAAGGATGAGGACGAGGTGATCGAACCCCTGCGCGTGGAGCGGGATGCCCTGCGGGGGATGATCCGCGACGGGGCCATCGTCGACGCCAAGACCATCTGCCTCATCTACCGCTGTTTCGGGTGGTAGGATGCGCCGAACGAATGCCTTTCTTCTCGCCGCCCTGCTCATCGCCGTGCTCGGCGCAGGGTGCACCACATCCGGGGATTCGGCTGCTTACCGCGTGGCGGAGAACGGCACGCTTGCGATCGCCGCCCCCTCCCCCGACTTCTCAGAGACGGTGATCGATGCACAGGACGGCGTATCCCTCAGCCGTATTGTCTTTGAAAACCCGGGCGGGCGTGTGTATGCGATGCTCGCCGCGCCGGAAACGCCATGTGCGGCGATCGTGTATGCGCCGGGCGCAGGGGTGAAAACAGAGGCCCACCGTGAACGTGCGTTTGCGTATGCGGCGGAGGGCATCGCCTTCATGGTGGTGGAGATCCGCGGCAACGGTGGCGAAACCGCAGGCTATCCCGTGGGTCTCGAGAAGGATTACGAGGCGTTTGAAAAGGGCCGGTGGCCGCAGTACTACCTGATCGTCCAGGATTTAATGGTCGCACGCACCATGCTCGAGGATCGCTACGGCGTCCCCGTGTATGCCGCAGGGTCGAGCAACGGGGGACGGTATGCAGCGATCGCCGCTGCCATCGACGAGGATTTCACGGGCTACTTTGGGATTTCGACCTCCGGGTTCAACCGTGCGGGGGAGCAGTACACCGGCACGCTTCGCACATTTCTCCTCTCCATCGACCCCGACTGCGCCATCGGTACGATCTCCCCGCGCCCGGTGCGCATCTTCCACTCGCCCCTTGATGCGGTCATCTCCTACGACCGGGGGATGGCCCTCTTCAACCATGCACGCGAACCGAAAGATTTCATTGCCTTCAACGGGACGCATGGTATCTGTGGCGAGGTCGACGATAAGGTGGTTGCAGACGTCCTCACCTTTAATGCACCCTGCACGTGAATAATATATGATTCTTTACTGGAGCACGGAGAATGGCTGAAGTTACCGAACTGGATACCGCACGAAAACGGTATGAATTCAAAAAGACTCTCGAAAAGCTGGCGGAAAAGGAGGGGAGCGGGACCGAACTGATCACCATCTACATCCCGCCCGACAAGCAGATTTTCGATGTCACCGCACAGCTGCGCGACGAATTCGGCCAGTGCTCCAACATCAAAAGCAAACAGACACGGACCAACGTCCAGAGCGCCATCTCATCCATTCTCTCCCGCCTGAAATACTATAACCGGCCGCCGGAGCACGGCATGGCCGTCTTCTGCGGCACCATCAAACTCGGGGGGGACCGCACCACCCTCGACTGCACCATCATCGAGCCGCCAGAGCCCATCGGGCTCTACATGTACCGCTGCAGCTCCCACTTTGAGCTCGAACCCCTCATGGAGATGCTCGAGGAGAAGGTGGTTTACGGGCTGATCGTGATTGACCGCAGGGAAGCCTATATCGGATTCTTGCGCGGCAACCGTATCGAGCCCATGTCCGGGGTCACCTCCACCGTGCCGGGCAAGCAGCGCAAGGGCGGCCAGTCGGCAATGCGTTTCCAGCGCCTCCGCCTCATCGCCATCAACGAATTCTACAAGAAAGTCGGCGACCGGGCGAGCGAAATCTTCATGGCTGAGAAGGACTTTTTCGAGCGGTTCAAAGGGGTGCTGATCGGGGGGCCCACGCCGACCAAGGAGGAGTTCGCGGACGGCGATTTTCTCCACCACGAGCTGCAGAAACGCATCGTCGGTCTCTTCGACATCTCCTATACCAACGAGAGCGGGCTCGCCGAGCTGGTGGACGCGGCGCAGGACGCCCTGCGCGGCGTGGAGGTCATGAAGGAGAAGCAGGTGATGGACCGCTTCTTCAAGGAGCTCGTCAAGGACGACGGGCTTGCCGCCTACGGCGAGGAGAGCGTGCGCCACAACCTCGAGATAGGGGCAGTGGACATCCTGCTGCTCTCCTCGGTCCTTCGCAAGGCGAGAGTCAGGATCGAGTGCCAGAACTGCGACTATGCGGAGGAGCGAACGGTCCAGCTGGAGCCCGGAAAGAGCCTCCGAGACATGGAACTGGGCAACTGCGAGAAATGCAGCGCCCCCTTGTTCCTCGCCGACGAGACCGACATCATCGATGAGCTCACCGAGCTTGCGGATACGAGCAGCACCGGGGTGCGCATAATCTCCGATGATTTCGAGGAGGGCGCCATGCTCTACAATGCGTTTGGCGGTATTGCGGCAATACTCCGCTACAGGACGGGATACTGATGTTTCTTGCGACCTACCGTGCGATAGAGGATGCACTGCGGGCGAGCACCGGCGTTGAGGATGTGCAGCTCATCGATGGCGGCGAACATGCCGACCTCGCCTCCACTGTGGCGTTCAGGCTGGCAAAAGTGCGAAAAAAGGCCCCTGCGGCGATCGCACAGGATATCGCTTCGGAGATCGCCGGCACGCTGGATGACCTGGATGTGACGGTCGAGGTGATCGGCCCCTACATCAACTTCCTCTTCGGGCGCCGGTACGCCAGCCGTGCGGCGGAAGCGGCGCTCGTCGAAGGCTACGGACAGCTTCCCGCCCGGCAGGCGAGCGTCTGCATCGAGCACACCAGCGCAAATCCCAACGGCCCGTTGCACGTCGGGCATATCAGGAACTCGATCATCGGCGACACCCTGGCGCGGGCATTCCGCAAGGCCGGCCACCCGCTCGAGGTGCAGTACTACCTCAACGACATGGGGCGCCAGATCGCCATCGTCTCCTGGGGCTTCGATACCCTCGCCATCGAGCCCCGCGAGGGGGAGAAGGGTGACCACTATATCGCCCGCGTCTACGTCGCCGCCAACCGGGCGATCGGTGACGACCCCTCCATCACCGCAGAAATCGACCGGAGAATGGCTCTCATCGAGCAGGGAGACCCCGAAACCGTCCAGAAATTCAGGCACGTCGTCTCGATGTGCGTCGAGGGCATAAAAGCGACGCTGGGGCGGCTCAACGTGCATCATGACCGCTATATCTGGGAGAGCGACTTCGTCCGCAACGGGCAGATGGAAACCACCCTCGACCGGATCGCGAGCATGCCACAGTGCATCCACGATGAGGTGCTCTCCCTCGATCTCGCCGAGTGCGGGTTTGAAAAGCGGTACGTGCTCCGGAGAAGTGACGGGACCTCGGTCTACGCGGCCCGCGATCTCGCCTACCACATCTGGAAGGGCAGCAACTTCGACGATATCATCGACGTGCTCGGCGCCGACCACAAGCTGATCGGTGCCCAGCTGGCTGCCACGCTCGGGCTGCTCGGGGAAAACGTACCCGAAATTGTCTATTTTGAATTCGTATCCCTTCCCGAAGGCTCCATGAGCACGAGAAGGGGCACCTTCGTCTCCGCCGACGAGCTGATCGACGAGGTCACCGAACGGGCGCTGGAGGAGGTCTCCGTCCGCCGCCCCGAGCTCGATCTGGATGACCGGCTCGCCATCGCCCGTTCGGTGGCGGTGGGCGCCATCAGATACGACATCGTCCGCGTCTCGCCCGACAAAAGCACCGTCTTTGACTGGAAGGAGGCGCTGAACTTCGAGCGTCAGAGCGCCCCCTACATCCAGTACGCCCACGCCCGCGCCTGCAGCATTCTCGCCAAGGCGGGGGAATTCGAGGAAACATGCGACCTTGCGACCGACAACGAGATCGCCCTCGCCAAGCATATCGCCCTCTTCCCCCCGCTGGTTGCAAAGGTGGTGGAGGAGCGAAAACCGCATATGCTCGCAACATACGCTCGCGAGCTGGCAGACCTCTTCAACCAGTTCTACCGGTACGAGCCGGTACTGAAGAGCGAGGGTGCGGTGCGGGACTCACGGCTCACCCTCGTCGGGGCGGCACAGAACACCCTCAGGGAGACCCTGGAAACACTCGGTATCGATGCACTCAGAAGCATGTAAGGCCCTGAAAAAACAGGGCTACCAGTTTTTCAACGACCGCTCCTCCGCAGCGCTCAAGCCCTGCATGTGGAACAAGCGGACGCTGCGGGGCGGGGAGATGTGCTACAAGCACACCTTCTACGGCATCGAGAGCCACCGCTGCGTCCAGATGACGCCCACGCTCCGCTGCAACCAGCGGTGCCTCTTCTGCTGGCGTTCGATGGAGCACGAGGTCTGTGAAGAGGAGGAGATCGGCCCTGCGGAGATCGTGGAGAGGGTCCCGGCGCTCCAGAAAAAGGCCCTCTCAGGGTTCAAGGTCTCGCAATACGTCACGCAGGAGCGGTTTGCAGAGGCGCTTGATCCCAATATTGTGGCCATATCCCTCTCCGGAGAGCCGACCTGCTACTCCCGCCTCCCCGAGCTGATCGACCTGTTCAACGATCAGGAGTACACCACGTTCCTGGTCAGCAACGGCACGAGGCCCTGGGTCCTCGAACGGTGCCGGCCATACCAGCTCTACGTCTCCCTGGATGCGCCCGACAAAGAGACGTATATGCGGATCTGCCGGCCGAAGGGCGATTATTGGGAATTCCTTCAGGAGAGCCTCTCCTTGCTCGGGCCCCGCCGGTCGGTGATACGCGTGACCGTGGTGCAGGGGGAAAACGACGTCTGCCCGGAGGGCTATGCCCGGATGATCCAGGACTCGGGGGCGGACTTCGTGGAGGTGAAGGGATACATGTATCTTGGATACAGTCGAAAAAGGCTTTCACGGGAGAACATGCCGGAACACGAGCATGTGCGGGCGTTTGCAGAGGCGATTGCAAAACACTGCGATTATCGTCTCCTCGATGAACGCCCCATCTCACGCGTGGTCTGTCTGGAGCGTATGCAATGAGGTTCGATGCCGAAGCATTCAGGAAATTGTCACGGGAAGATTTTGAAAAAGCGTGGTATAAGGGCCCTGAGGTCCTGACACCCCCCGGTGTCGGGGGCACCTACCCGCGCAGGCGCTACCGCCGGGCGAGCCCCCACCCGATCAGCGAGACCATCATGCGCCTGCGGCAGGTGTACCTGTCGATGCGATTCGATGAGGCGTATAACCCCCTGATGATCGAGGAGAAGGATGTCTACCGCCAGTTCGGGCCGGAAGCGAGCGCGGTCCTCGACCGGGTGTTCTACCTGGGCGGCCTTCCCCGGCCCAACGTGGGGATTGCACAGGCAGAGCTCGACCAGATCGGTGCCATCACCGGGCATGCACTCAGCGCAAGCCACACGAACAGGATGCGGGAGACGCTCCACGCCTACAAGAAATCGGCCATCGACGGCGACGAGCTGACCCACGAGATCGCATCAGTGCTCGAGGTCGACGATGCTGTCGCGCTGCGCATCCTCGATGAGGTCTTTCCCGAATTCAAGGAGCTGGCTCCGGAATCTTCACGGACGACCCTGCGTAGCCACATGACGAGCGGCTGGTTTATCACGCTCGGGGCGCTCTGGGAGCATGCCCCCCTCCCGCTCCGGCTCTTTTCGGTGGACCGATGCTTCCGGCGCGAGCAGGAGGAGAGCGCCACCCGCCTCATGACCTACCACTCAGCCTCCTGCGTGGTGGCCGGTGAGGATGTCACCAACGAGGAGGGAAAGGCGGTGAGCGAAGCGCTGCTCTCCGCGTTCGGGTTCACCGATTTCAAATTCCTCCCTGACGAAAAACGCTCCAAGTACTACATGCCGGACACACAGACCGAGGTCTACGCCCGCCACCCGGTGCACGACTGGGTGGAGGTGGCGACCTTCGGGATGTATAGCCCTTCGGCGCTGGGCGAGTACGGCATCGAGGTGCCGGTGATGAACCTGGGCCTCGGGGTGGAGCGGCTGGCCATGCTCGCCTATCAGGCCGACGATGTGCGCCGCCTCACTTTCCCGCAGTTCTTCCCCCAGACCCTCACCGATCGCGCCATCGCCGCATCGGTAGGTTTGCGCGAGGAGCCGGCCACTGTTGCGGGAAGGCTGCTCGCCCTTGCCATCCGCGAGGGCGCCGCGGCGCATGCCGCCGAGCCAGGCCCCTGCTCTTTTGCGGTGTGGGAGGGGACCCTCGGGCGCGCCGCCTTCCGGGTGTTCGTGGAAGAGCCTGAATCGAATACCAAACTGCTCGGTCCGGCCTGTTTCAATGAAATTTTCGTGCATCACGGCTCGGTGCTCGGCGTACCGGACACTGAGAAGTGGGCGGAGGTGCGCGACCTCGGCGTCTCCACCGGCATCACCTATCTCGACGCCGCGGCCGGCCTTGCCGCCGCACGCATTGAGGAGGCTGCACGCTGCGGAAGCGAAGCAACGGTCCAGGTGAAGATGGTGAAACTGCCCGGTGATATCAACGTGAAAATCGGGGAGTCCACCATGCGCTATATCACGGACAACAACAAAAAGGTGGACGTGCGGGGCCCCGTCTTCATGACCGTCCGTTCTGAGTTGGCCTGAACCAAAGGGGCCAGAACCCCCACCGCCGCGCGGCTCCCCCGGGAACCGTGCGGCGGGACCGTTTTTCATGCACAGCAGTCATGATCTATTTCATGCAATCCAATGATTATCCTATAGGATAATCCCTGAAACATACTTTTTTAAATCGCCTTCTACCACCAAAAGCTACGTCGGGGTGATCGTTATCGAACAGGGATTCCATAGAATATTTGATATTTTTAGAAACGGGGCCACTGCCTTCCCTGTAAAGGATGCCCTCGCCGGGATCGAGGTGAAACGAGCCCTCGATTACGTGCTGTGGGACGGCCTTGCCACGCAGGTCATGGTCACCCTCACCGCAGGGATTTTTCTGGTGGCGTTTGCGCTCGAGCTGGGAGCATCCTATACAGTTATCGGGTTGCTCGCCGCCATTCCCCCGCTCGCGGAACTCTTCCAGATCCCGGCGATCTACATCGTCGAGAGGGTGAGAAACCGGCGCTTTCTCGTCGTCCTCAACTCGTTCCTTGCGAGGTGCTTCTGGATCCCCATTGCTGCCATCCCCTTCGTCTGTCCGCCCGATCTCGCCATCCCCGTGCTGATCGCCTCGATGTGCGTGTACGCAACCTTCTCAGCGATCTCCCATTGCGGCTGGAACTCCTGGATGCGGGACCTCATACCGCAGGATCGGCTTGGTGACTTCTTTTCCCGGAGGATGAAGTTCTCCACCATCTTCGCCATCCTGCTCAGCCTCTGTGCGGCCGCCTTTATCGATGCATGGGAACTTCGTATGCCGGGAGCCCTGGCATCCGGCTACTCGGCGGTGTTCATGGCGGGGTTCGCCGCCGGGCTTGTGGGGGTATACTACCTTTCAAAGACACCCGAGCCGAAGATGCTCCCCTCCGAAGGCCACCATTTTATGAACCTCCTCGCTGCGCCCATTAAGGATATCAATTTCAAGAATCTGCTGATATTTCTCGGGTCGTGGAACTTTGCCGTCAACCTGGCCGCGCCCTTCTTCACCGTGTACATGCTCACCCTTCTTGGCCTTGATATCACCTGGGTGATCGCGTTCTCGGTGCTCAGTCAGGTGGTGAGTGCAGGGTTCTACCGCATATGGGGGCGTGCTGCCGACAGGTTTTCCAATAAGTCGGTACTGAAGGTGAGCGGACCGCTCTTCATGCTCTGCATCCTCGCATGGACCTTCACCACCCTTCCCGACGTCCACGCCCTCACCATCCCGCTGCTCATCGGCATTCACATCCTGATCGGCATCTCCACTGCCGGTGTCACCCTCGCCAGCGGGAATATCAGCCTCAAACTTGCCCCGCAGGGCAAAGCCACCTCCTACCTTGCGAGCTCCACGGTGGTCAACTCGCTCGCCGCGGGTATCGCCCCCGTCATGGGCGGGATGTGCGCCGATTTCTTCGCTGCCCGGGAGCTCTCCCTGACGCTCACCTGGAAGGATCCGGTCTCGATCGTGGCGTTCGAAACGCTGGATTTCCAGCACTGGGACTTTTTCTTTTTCTTTGCCTTCCTCATCGGTCTGTACTCGCTCTATCGTCTCTCCAGGGTCAATGAAACCGGGTGCGTCAAGGAGCACATCCTCCTGCAGGAAATGGCAGTGGAGATGAAGAGAGAGATGCGCAATCTCTCCACCGTCGGGGGCCTGCGGATGCTGGTGCGCTTCCCCATCGCACGACTGCGGGAGAAGTGAGAGGGTTTATTTCCCTTCCCCGGCACCGAAAAAGGAGTCGATCCAGGAGACGATGGCGTCGCGCACCTGCCGGAAGGCCCCGAAGACCTCTCCTTCGCCGCCTTCGACCGCTGCCGGATCGGGAAACGCGGCGTGGAAGGTCTCGCGTGCCCACGGGAACATGGGGCACGTCCCTCCTTCGGCGTCACAGACAGTCACCGCCACGTCCATCGCCTGCCCCATAAACTCCGCGAGCCCTTTTGACCGCTACGCCGAAATGTCGATCCCGAGTTCTTCCATTACTGCAATCGCTGCAGGATGGATTTCTGTAGGTTTATTTCCCGCACTGAACGCATCAAAGCGGTCCCCATAGCGGGCGCGCAGGTAGCCCTCCGCCATCTGGGATCGTGCAGCGTTGTGGGTGCAGATAAAAAGAATCGTCTTTTTTCGCTCGTTCATGGGATCATGCTCCCGACGGAGTGGTAAATCCACGGCGTTTGCCATTTATAGGTGATCATGGCATTTGCCTTATGGCTTCGGCCAGCAGGTTTATCCCCCGTCGTGCCCTCCCCCTCTGGAGGTGAGGGCATGCGGGTGCAATTTACCTCCACAGTACTGTTCGTCGCTGATATCGAGGGCGCGCGATCGCTGTACCGGGATGTACTGCAGCAGGAAATCGTTGCGGAAGGGTCCGCGAATGTGGCATTCTCCTCCGGCCTCGTCCTCCGGCAGGATGCATACGGGCGGCATTCACCGGAACAGGTGCAGAACCGGGGGTTTTCGCCACCCTCCATTGAGCTCTATTTTGAAACGGACGATATTGACCAAATTGCCGACCAGATCTTCGAGGCCGAACTCGAAGTCCTGCACCCGGTGGCGGAGAACCCCTGGGGCCAGCGGATCCTGCGGTTCTTCGACCCCGATGCCCACCTGATCGAGGTGGGCGAGCAGGTCGAGTGTGTGGTGCGCCGGGAAGCTGCGTTCGGGATCCCCGCGGAACTGATCGCCCAGAAGACGCATCTTCCCGTGGCACGCATCCTTGGCATCCTCTCCGGCGACACTTTATCTGCATGAGGGCAGCAGAACCATCATATGGGTCCTGTCACCATCACTTCCCAGATAAGATCCAGGCGGTGAGCGGGTCGATGAGGAGTGCTGCAGGATACGGAGGGTGCGATCCGACGCGGTTTTCAGCCCGGGATATCGACCGTTTCAGGAGCGGTACCCATACCAGCCTGTGCGATCATTTCGGATCCCACACCTGCCTCCATCGTGGGGAACAGGGCACATATTTTGCCGTATGGGCTCCTGCCGCCTCCAGGGTCTCGGTGATCGGCGAGTTCAACGGCTGGGACGCGGGCACGCACCCTCTGCAGCTCCGCAGCGACAATTCGGGGATCTGGGAGGGTTTTATCCCGGGTGTGGGCCGGGGAGACCGGTACAAGTACCACATCGCCTCCACGCGGAACGGTTACGCCTCCGACAGAGGGGATCCGTTTGCATGGTACTGGGAGGTCCCCCCGGATACGGCATCGGTCGTGTGGGATCTTGCCTACCGGTGGAGTGACGGAACATGGATGCGCGCGCGGGAACAGTGCCACGCCCCCGACGCCCCCCTCGCCATCTACGAGGTCCACCTCGGCTCGTGGCGGAGGATCCACGAAGAGGGCAACCGCCCCCTCTCCTACCGCGAGATGGCGGCACCTCTGGCGGAATACGTCACCGATGCAGGGTTCACCCACGTTGAGTTTCTCCCGGTGATGGAGCACCCGTTTTACGGCTCATGGGGCTACCAGACGTGCGGGTATTTCGCCCCCACGAGCAGGTACGGCACGCCCCAGGATTTCATGCACCTCGTTGACTCTCTCCACCGGTGCGGCATCGGGGTCATCCTCGACTGGGTCCCCTCGCACTTTCCGGACAACAGCCACGGCCTGGTCTTTTTTGACGGAACCCACCTTTACGAGCACCCCGATCGCCGCCGGGGCTTCAATCCGGAGTGGAACAGTTATATCTTCAACTACGGCAGAACGGAGGTCAGGCAGTTTTTGATCAACAGCGCGCTGTTCTGGCTCGATCGCTATCATGCCGACGGGCTGCGGGTCGATGCCGTGGCATCGATGCTCTATCTGGACTACGCGCGCAATGACGGAGCGTGGCTTCCCAACCCTCACGGGGGACGGGAGCACCTCGAAGCGGTGGGATTCCTGCGCACCCTCAACCGGCACATCGCCGATCGCTGCCCCGGAGCACTGCGCATCGCCGAAGAGTCCACCGACTGGCCCCTGGTCACCGGCAGCCCGTACTGCGGCGGTCTGGGGTTCGATCTGAAGTGGAATATGGGCTGGATGCACGACACCCTCTGGTACCTTGCGCACGATCCGATCTTTCGCAAACACGTCCACCACCACCTCACCTTCAGCAGGGTGTATGCCTTCAAAGAACAGTTTCTGCTCCCCCTCTCCCACGACGAGGTGGTCTATGGAAAGCGGTCGCTCCTCAACAAGATGCCCGGCGATGCATGGCAGCAACGCGCCAACCTCCGACTCCTGCTGGGCTACCAGTACACCCATCCCGGCAAAAAGCTGCTCTTTATGGGTGGCGAATTCGGGCAGTGGCGGGAATGGTACCACGAGGCGAGCCTCGACTGGCATCTCCTGGATACCCCTGCACATCGCGGAATCTGGGAGTGGGTTGCAGCGCTGAACCGGCTCTATCGGCATGAACCTGCCCTGCACGAGTGCGATTTCGAACCGCGAGGCTTCGACTGGATTGACTGCGCCGATGCAGAACAGAGCACCATTGCCTTTCTGCGGCGCGGGAGATCGAACCCCGATCCGCTGATGGTGGTCTGCAATTTTACCCCGGTGCCGAGATACGGCTACCGGATCGGGGTTCCCCTGCCCGGATGGTGGAGTGAGGCGCTCAACAGCGATGAAGTGCGATTCGGGGGCAGCGGTGTGGTCAACTGTGGGGTGCGCAAGACCGAAACGGTTGCCTGCCACGGGCAGGACCACTCCCTTGCCCTGACCCTCCCCCCGCTGGCGGTCCTGGTGCTGAAATGGGCGGGGCAGGGAAGATGATACGGAGGATGAGAGGACATGACAGAAGGGTTTGACGCGGGCGATCCCGGCGCAGGAGCGCGGTTTATCTGCATCCACGGCCATTTCTACCAGCCTCCCCGAGAAAATCCGTGGCTTGAGGCGGTGGAAGTGCAGGACGACGCGTATCCCTACCATGACTGGAACGAGCGGGTCTGCGCCGAGGCCTATGCACCGAACGATTCGGCGCGTATTCTCGATGCCCGGGGGAGAATCGTCGATATCATCAGCAACTATACCCGTATGAGCTTTGATTTCGGGCCAACACTGCTCTCGTGGATGGAGGAGCATGCCCATGAGGTCTACGCGGCAGTCCTGCGTGCCGACCGGGAAAGCAAAAGAAGGTTCTCCGGCCACGGCAGTGCGATCGCCCAGTGCTACAACCATCTCATCATGCCCCTCGCCACCGAACCCGACCGCCGCATGCAGGTGGTCTGGGGGTACCGTGATTTCATGCACCGGTTCGGCCGAAGGCCTGAGGGAATGTGGCTCCCCGAAACTGCGGTGGACCTGGCAACCCTCGATTTCATGGCCGAACAGGGGATCCGGTTTACCATTCTCGCCCCGCACCAGGCGGCGAGGGTGCGCCCCATGGGTGACGATGCATGGCGCGAGGTGGAGCAGGGGGACATCGACACCTCGATGCCCTATCGCTGTGTGCTCCCCTCCGGACGCACCATCGATCTCTTCTTCTTCAACCGCCGCATTGCCGACGCCATCGCCTTCGGCGACCTGCTGAAGAGCGGCAGAAGGCTGGCAGAGCGGCTGGAGGGGAGCCTTTCCGCCAGCACCGGACCGGCGCCGCTGCTGCACGTCGCCACCGACGGGGAGACCTTCGGCCACCACCACCGTTTCGGTGAAATGGCTCTCGCCTACTGCCTCCGGTATATCGAGGACCATGGCATAGGCACCATCACCATTTACGGCGAGTATCTCGACCGTCACCCGCCCGTCTGCGAGGTGGAGGTGCGGGAGGAGACGTCATGGAGCTGCAGCCATGGCGTTGAACGATGGCGGTCCGACTGCGGCTGCCAGACGGGAGGCCATCCCCACTACCAGCAGGCGTGGCGGGCGCCGCTCAGAACGGCGATCGACGGGCTGCGGGCAAAGGGCGAATCCTGCCTCGAGGGGGCGCTGCCCCGCTACGTGAAAAATCCCGCGGCGGCACAGGAGGACTACATCGGCGTGCTGCTCGACCGCACCCCGGTGAGCATCGACCGGTTTTTTGCCTCCCACGCACACCACCCCCTCCCCCCGGAGGAGCAGACGGCGCTGCTCGGGCTGATGGAGCTGTACCGGCATGCGATGCTCATGGCGACGAGCTGCGGCTGGTTCTTCCACGACATCGCCGGCATCGAGACCGTGCAGGTGCTCAAACACGCGGGCAGGGTGATGCAGCTGCTCCGCGAGGCGGGGGCGGAGGATCCCGAACCGGCGTTCCTCGCCACCCTCGCGCAGGCGGAGAGCAATTTTCGTGAGTACGGCAACGGTGCGGAAGTCTACGACCGCTTCGTGCGCCCGGTGATCGTGGATCTGCCCTGCGCCGCCCTCCATGTTGCGGTGCGCCGCCTCTTTCCCTCCCTCCCCGAAAACGGCGCATGGTACCATTTCCGGGTCGTTCACGAAGCCTTTGAGCGGAGTTCTTCAGAGGCGGGAACGCTTGCCACGGGCAGCATCAGCCTCCGTTCCGGCCTCACGCGTGCCGAAGAGACGTTCATTGTTGCCGCATTTCTCGGTGCAGATCATCGGATCGCTGCCGGTGCCGCCCCCTCCGGTGACGGGATCCCCGCGGAGCTGTCGGAGGCGCTGCCGGGGGGCGATACCGAAACGCTCGTGCACCTGATCGGGGAGTTGTTCCCTTCCCACGCCTCCCGCTGGAGAGATCTTCGCCGGGACGAACGCCAGCGCCTCTTCCAGCTCCTCCTCGATCCCTCCCTGCAGGCGTTCCATTGCGCAAACGAGGAGGTCGTCGACCACCGTACCTTGCTGCTGCAGGAGATCGTGGGGGGTCGGGTGCGGCTCTCCCCTTTGCATGAAGCCTGGCTTGCCACGGTCATGGGTGACCGGCTGGTGCAGATGCTCCTCGCCGATCGGGTGGATTTTGCCCACCTCTCCGCAATCACAGCACAGTTGCGGCGCATCCCGGATAAGGTGGATTGCGCCCCACTCAACGGGGCGGTTTCCACGGCGCTCTCCCGGATGTGCGCGGCCCTTGCCCGCAATCCGGAGGAACGGACACTGATGGACGATATTCTCATGCTCTTCGCCGCGCTTGGTGGGCTCCGCCTCTCTCCTGATCTCCGGGAAAGCCAGAACATCATCTTTGCACTCGCCAACGCGCACCTCGCACACAAGCGAGAGAGGGCGTCGCGGGGGGATGCGGAGGCGAAGGCCTGGGTGGACGGAATGCTGCGTATCGCCGATCGTCTGGGGCTCCGCGTCGGGTAGGAGAGAGTTTATCAACGGTGTGGATCCTCTGCATGGATCAGGAAGGAATCCAATGGCATTGAGAGGTAGCGGCATTTTGCTGCACATCACATCCCTGCCCTCAGGGTTCGGCATCGGCGATCTGGGGCCGGGAGCACATCGCTTTGTAGACTGGCTGGCCCATGCCGGGCAGCGGTACTGGCAGATCCTGCCTATTACCCCGGTCAACCCTGGGGGTTCCTGGTCACCGTACCACGCCACCTCGGCCTTCGCCTGCAATACCCTTCTCATCAGCCCCGATCGCCTGCACGAGGACGGGCTTCTGGAACGCCATGAAATCGAAAGCTGCCCCGCGTTTCCCGAGGACCGGGTGGATTTTCCTGCGGTCCTGGACTGCAAGCGCCGGCTCCTCGACATTGCATGCCGGCGGTACCTCGAAAACGAGGTGCTTTCCCGGGAATACGAGCGCTATGCCGCCGCCAATGCAGGCTGGCTCGATGAGTATGCCCTATTTTCTGCCCTCAAATCCCATTTTGGGGGGAAGAGCTGGGTGCACTGGCCCCATGACCTGCGCAACCGCACCCCAGACGCCTGTGCGGAGATGGCGAACCGGCTGAAAGACGAGATCGCCCGGGAGCGATGTTCCCAGTTCATCTTCATGCGCCAGTGGGACGGACTCAGGCGTTATTGCCGCAGCCGGGGGGTGCAGGTCATCGGCGACCTGCCGGTCTACGTCGACCATGACAGCATCGACGTGTGGACCCACCAGGAGCTCTTCAACCTGGACGTGGACGGGCGCCCTCTCACTGTTGCCGGGGTGCCGCCCGATTACTTTAGCGAGACCGGACAGCTCTGGGGAAATCCGGTCTACCGGTGGGATGCGCTCCGTGATTCGGGGTTTTCGTGGTGGGTCGACCGTGTGGCCCGCAATCTTGAGCTCTTCGATCTGGTGCGCATCGATCATTTCAGGGGGTTTGTCGCCTACTGGGAGGTGGAGGCGGGGGAATCGACGGCCGTCTGCGGCAGGTGGGTTACCGCCCCGGCGCGTGCATTGCTCCGGTCCCTGCAGAGGCATTTTCCTTGCCTCCCGATCATCGCCGAGGATCTGGGCTACATCACTCCTGATGTGCGCGAGGTCATGCGCGAGTTCCGGCTTCCCGGGATGAGAGTGCTGCAGTTTGCCTTTGGTGACAATCTCCCTGAAAGCCCCCACATCCCCCACAATGTGGATCGAAACTGCGTCTTCTACACCGGCACCCACGACAACAACACCTCCCGCGGCTGGTACGAAGGGGATGCAGGCCCCGGCGAAAAGAACCGGCTCTCCCGGTATCTCGGCCGGGAAGTGAAGCCGGAGGATGTTCACGTGGAGATGGTCCGCCTGGCCCTGATGTCGGTTGCTGACCAGGTGGTCATCCCCCTGCAGGATGTGATCGGCCTTGGCGCGGAAGGGCGCATGAACCTTCCTGGCACCGTCTCGGGCAACTGGGTATGGCGGGTGCTCCCCTCGCAGCTAAACCGCGATGCGGCGCACCGCCTCGCCGAACTCTGCGCCCTCTACGGCAGATCCTGACGGCGAGGCGTTCCGCCCGTATGGGGCGCATGCGTTCGGGTGGTTCACATGGGGGTCTTTCCAAGACGGAGATCGTTGATCATGTCGGAGAATTCTTCCAGCGTGAAGGCCTTGAGCGTGCTGATGCTGACGAATCCCTGCACCGTGAGGCCGAGGATGAAGTCCATGGCATAGCGGTCCGTGGGCGCATCTCCGATGGCAACAAAATCAAATTCGCCCATGACAGGAAAGATCAGCAGCTCGCACCCGGTGCAGGTCTCGAAATTATGGATCGCCCCCTCGATCCACTTGATGGTGTCTTTTAATTCGTTCTTTCCTTTATCCGTCAGTTTCATCAGAAAAATGTACTTGAACATCCCTCCCTCCTCGATGCGCCCTTTTGGCGCAGGATCTATTTGAAGTATTCGGGGGCCGGTACCGTATCCACCTCTGCGGGGATGGTCATGATGCCTGTTCTGATGCGTGCATATCCCGATCACCGTATGGTATAGTTCAGGATGTCGAGGTAGTCCATGATCAGGCGGGTGATCAGGAAGCGTTCCCGGACCGTCTGCCTGCCCCGCCGCCCCAGTTCCTCGCCGAGCGCGGGGTCATCGAGCACCTCGATGATGCGGTCGACGAACCCGTCTTCGTCGTGGGGATCGACCAGAAATCCGCTCTCTCCATTGGTAATCTGGGTTGGAATGCCCCCCACGTTGGAGGCGACGACCGGCCGCCCCTTCCAGAGCGCCTCCGTCACCGTGAGCCCGAACCCCTCGCGCAGGGACTTCTGGATGATGACGTCGGAACTCCGCTGCAGGGTATTGACCAGGATGTTGTTTTCGCTGGTGATCAGGATGATGTCCCCCGTCTCCTCGCCATGAGGCATCCCGGCCACGACGCACTCGGTCTCCTCCCTCTCCTCGCTCTCGATTTCCGTGAACGGGCCGCAGATAAACGCCGACGCTCCGCACTCCCGCTCGACCTCATCAAAGATCCGCAACCCCTCGGGATCGTCTGCCGCCATGCTCCCGCAGAGCACCAGCCGGCAGTCGACTTCCTCCTTGACCTTCCGGTACACCCGGATCACCCCGCTCGGGTCTTTCCACTTGTCAAACCTCGAGATCTGCGTGATAAGGGGTTTGTCGGTGGGGATGCCGAATTTTTCGAGGTTTCTGTCGACGAGATCCTGGGGGAGCTCCTTGTTCTTGGCCGAGAGGGGATCGATTGCCGGGAGCACCACGCGCTGCTCCACGGGGAGATCTTCACGGAGATATGCCTCGTTGGAGACGATCATCATGTCATACCTGAGGATGAACCCCTTCAGGTAGTCCCACACGCGGTTGTTGGGGTTGGTAAGGTCCACGTGGCAGCGCCAGATCCAGGGCTGCTTCTTTTGTTTGTATTTGATTAGCGGGAGCGGCTGGGGATCATGCACGATCACGCAGTCGTGGTCGATATGCGTGTAGGTGGAAAAATCCATGCTTGCCTCTTCGTAGAGCTGCTGCTTCATCGGGGTGAAGTGGATGGATTCTCCCTGCAGCGAATTGTGAAATTTCTTGGTGATGCTGAAGAAATCAGGATTGCCATGGAAGATCCTCCATCCCATGTCGATACCGACGTCGTTCATGAGGGGAATGACCGATGAGACCATTTCGGCCACCCCGCCGCCCTGGTAGGTGGAATTGATGGCCATGACGTGCTTGCCGTGAAGCCCTTTTGCATTCCGGTGGATAGAGTGGAGCTCCTGGTCGCTGATGATCCCACGGTAATCGTCAAGGCTGTTCAGGATCGTCTCCTCCTGCCGGAATACCGCATTGCATGGAAAGCCGGAATGCCGCGGTCACTGTCTCTTAAACGATACACCCATAAGAATGTGTCGGAGGCATCTATGTTGCGGGCAGAATCTTCCTCTGCTCGCTGTATGTGGCGCATTCGGACAGCAGGTGCCGTACCTGATCCAGGGATACCATACTGAACCGCGCCTTTGATGCTTCGAGTCCGACTTTTATGGAATACGCACTCGCCGGGAGCGCCTCGAAGAGATATTCGTCGGTCCAGTCGTCTCCCAGGGCCAGAATGAAGTCCCAGTCCGCACGCGAGATCCAGTGGTGTGCGGCGCGTCCCTTGTTGATGCTGGCGTTTTTAACTTCGATGACCTTGTTTCCTTCGAGAATATCGATACCCCGGTTGGCGGTGAAATCGATCAGGGTGGCCTTGAGCTCAATTGCCCGCGTGGCACCGAGGTCGGGGTCCGCCTTGCGGTAATGCCAGACCAGTGAGTAGTGCTTGATCTCGACAAAGGTGCCCGGTGTGCGCTCCACGAACCTCTCGAGTATGGGGAGGACCTCCTCCTTCCAGTCGTCATTGAGTGCCTCGATTACCTCCCAGGAACCGCCCCGCTCGCGTATCCAGATCCCGTGTTCGGCGATGAGCCCCACATCGAACCCGCCGAACCACCGTTCCAGCGTCTCTTTGTCCCTCCCGCTGATAATCACCACCTCGTTTTCCGGAATCGCAGTCAGATTTCTCATAATTGTTGTTAATTCGCTATCAGGGGCTGCTTTTTCGGGTCTGGCCGCGAAGGGCACCAGCGTCCCGTCGTAGTCGAGCAGGATCAGCCTTCTATCGCTTGATTGGTACTCCCTGATGAGGCGGAAGCGCAGATTCCGGGAAAGAATGCGTGCTTCCAGGTCGTTCTGGCGTTTCCTGACTGTCGTGAGGCGCTGGAGGAAATCTTCCGCCCATCGCCGGACATGATAGCGCTGGAGCCGGTGCTGCATCTCCCGGTTGCGTTCGATCTGCTCCTGTTCCGGCATGGCGAGTGCGGTCTCGATGGCCTGTACGATCCCGTCCTCGTCAAAGGGATTGATGATTACCGCCTCACCCAGCTCCATCGATGCGCCCGCCATTTCACTCAGGATGAGGACACCGCGCCCGTCTTCTTTTGTAGCAAGGAATTCCTTGGCCATCAGGTTCATGCCGTCCCGCAGCGGTGTCACCACGGCGATGTCGGCGGCATGGTAGAGGGCGACGAGGTTTGAAAACGGGAGCACGTCATAGAAATACTGAATCGGGGTCCAGTTCATGGTCCCGTATTTGCCCACAATGTTGCCGATCAGCTCGTCGACCTCTTTTTTCAGTGACTGGTACTGGGTAACGGTGGTCCGTGAGGGGACGGCGACCACGATCATCGCCACCCTGCCCAGCCAATCCGGGTTCTTTTCTAAAAATGCGTCGAACGCCTTGAGTCTCTGGGGGATGCCCTTGGTATAGTCGAGCCTGTCGAACGAGAGCAGGATTTTCTGGTCAGCGTATTTTGTCCGTATCTGGCGGATCTCCTGCCGGACCTCGGGGTCATGCACCGATTCGGCAAACCGGGCATAGTCGATGCCCATCGGAAAGGTATCGGCCCTGACAATCCGGGTCCCTGCCTTGATCTCGCCGTAGGTATTCTCGTACCCGACCAGGCGGCGGACACTGTTGAGGAAATGGCGGACATAATCATAGGTGTGAAATCCGACCAGATCCGCTCCCAGCAGCCCGCGCAGAATCTCCTCCCGCCAGGGGAGTATGCGGAACAGTTCGTTGGAGGGAAACGGGATATGCAGGAAAAAGCCGATGGTCGCATCCGGAATCTGCTCCCTGATCATCGCGGGAAGGAGCATCAGGTGGTAGTCATGGACCCAGATGGTATCGCCCTCCCGATACTGCGCAACGACCGCATCGCAGAATCTCCTGTTCACCGCACGGTAGGCTTCCCAGGAACGCGTGTCCCAGGAGCACAGTGATCGGAAGTAGTGGAACAGGGGCCAGATGGTCGAATTGCAGAATCGCCCGTAGTATTGCTCGATCTCTTCTTCGGGCAGGTGGACCGGGCAGCACGCGATGTCCTCCAGGGATGCGTCGATCGCTTTCTTCTGTTCTTCGTCGAGCTGTTCGGAGGGGATGCCCGGCCACCCGATCCAGGCGCAGTCGTAGGCACTGTAAAATGAACCCAGGCCGGTCGATAACCCCCCGACACTTGGCTGAATGGAAAAATTTCCGTCATCCTGGATTAGATTCACTGGAAGACGGTTGGATGTGATAAGCATTCGGTGCATTGGCGGCAACTCAAAAACCGGAAATTTCCGGCGATTATATTGATTTAGGTCGCCATATTATTAATCCATTTGCAATTATATTGATAAATACATATCATCTGCATTCACAGGAAGACCTGCAGGGTGGAAGCATGCCGCAGACCCGGGCCAAGATATCTGAAATTTTTATTCTATGAAGGTGAAACAATGCGATGTGCGCACCCCATGGGATCTGGCAGGACTGTTGAGGGACATGCAGTGTGAACGTGCATCCCGGCAGGGGCGATCCGCGTCCCCACACGACTGCTCACCTGTTCGTGCCGGCGGCAAACAATCCCTGATATTCATGGGAACTATCTGGACCCTTGCAGTATTTGCAGGTCTGTCGTGCTTTGTTGTATCCGGTGCGGCGGCATCAGAAAGCCTGTCCGGACCGGTATGCGCCTGGTACTTCACCGGCGTGGGTTGCAGCCATTGCGCGGAGATCGATCCGCTGGTGCTGGGCGACTGGCTGGAGACGTATCCGACCCTCGCCGTTATCGAGTATGAAATCTATGAAGAGGGAGGAAATTCCCTGGTCTATGACCACTTTGTCGAGCAGTATGACCTCGAATATGGGATGCCACTCTTCTTCCTCTCCCCCGATCATATGCTGAGGGGCGATCGGAAGATCCGCGAGGAGGGATTCCGCATGCTCGACGGTACGCTCTCCGGAAGTGATGACGATGCAGATATCGTGGACCTCGACACCTGTCCGGTTACCCAGCTCGATGGTTTTCCGAAGATATGGTACAGGGATCGCATCCTCATCCGCTGGGGGGCGGGAGGGGATGACCCCCTCCTCCGGCGGCTGCTCATTGCCGACAATATCGGTGCCGCCCTCGAGGGAGAAGCATTTTCTCCCTGTGAGCCCCGTGCCGTGCGGCGGTCAGGAAGCGAGGTTACCTTTGACCATGCAGTGCGATTGAAAGGGTGGACGTTCCAGTGGAGGGGGGCTGGTCTGGACGACCCCGGCACACCTGCCCTGTTCGCGCCGTCCGGCGATCCCCCCAGGGATAGTTCAACTGCGTCGACTCCGGTAACTCTGGCGAAAATTGTCGCCCTTGCCATGGTTGATGCCGTCAACCCCTGCGCACTTGCCGTGCTGACGCTCGTGCTGCTGAGTATCATGACGAGCGGCGCAGGAGCTCAACAAAGGGTGATCTGGGCGGGGATCGCATTTTCAGCCGCGGTGTTTGTCATGTACCTCGTCTACGGTCTCATCATCATGAGCCTGTTTTCGCTTGCCGGGAGTGTGGCCGGGGTGCGGCATGAGGCAGGCCTCGTCCTCGGGGCATTCGCCATCCTCCTCGGGCTCGCACAGGTGTATGATGCGAAGGCTGCAGGCAGCGGGGGATCGGTCACCGGGATGCCTGAACGCTTCCGGTCCCGGGTCCGCCTGCTCGTCTCCACCATTTCATCGACGCCGGGGGCGTTTCTCATCGGGGCGTTTGTCACCGTCTTTCTCCTCCCCTGCACGATCGGGCCATATATCATCGCCGGCAGCGTGCTCTCCCCCATGGGCCTTCTCACCGCCGTTCCCTACCTGATCCTCTACAATGCGGTGTTTATCCTCCCCATGATAGCAATCACGTTTGCGATAGGTTTGGGGCTGGGAAGGCTGGATGCGCTCACGGAATGGCGAACACGAAACATCAGGACCATCCACGCCTTCTCCGGCGTCATTATGCTTCTCTTCGGGTTCGGGCTCATGACCGGTGTGCTCTGACGGAGGGATGGACGTCCGACTACCGGATTATGCTCTCCAGATCACGGCATATAGCCGGCAGCATGCGGTCCCTGTTCTCCCTGTTCATGACCCGTAGCAGGACATCCCCCCGCTCCTTTATGGCCTCGATCTCCGCCGGGCCCTTCAGGGCGATGGTGGCGAACAGCGGTTTCTCTGCATCGAGGAGATCGCCGACGAGCGTGCGAAACCGCGGGGAATACCATTCCATCTTTCCGATTTCATCGATGATGATGAATTCGTAATCCGGGGCATCCAGATGGAGCTTTGCGAGAAATGCCTCGAATGCCCCCTCATCGACCCCGTACTTCCCTACCCTGCGGGGACCCCCGATGCGTGTGTGGGCGAGGACCGCCCGTGTTCCGTCAAAGCCCTGAAGCGCGAATCCCACCCGCTTTCCCTCTTCCCTGATCTCTTCGGTATAGAACCCACCAAACGATCGCCCTGCAAACACTTCCGCAACGCGCGTGATGAGGGTCGTTTTTCCCGAGCCCGGGGTTCCGGTGACGAGCAGGTTTGTGGTGGTGGTCATCATCCTTCGCATGCGGGTGCGGTGCATGACCACATATCCTTTTGGTGTGGGCGGAGGCCTTCCCTTCAGCTGTCGGCGGGGAACCTTGCGACGATCGCCTCCAGCAGCACTTCTGTCGCCTGTTTGTCCAGAGGCTGGTTATCGTTGCCGCATTTCGGTGAATAGATGCATCCGGGACACCCGTCGTCGCAGGGGCACTCCCGCACCACATCGAGGGCGGAGGCGGCGATCGCCTCGAAGAGTGCAAACCCCTTCTCCGCAAGCCCGATCCCCCCCTCCACCCCATCGTAGATGAGGATAGTGGGGTGTTCGGTGGAGGGAAACCACGCCGTCGAAAATCCCCCGATGTCCCGGCGGTCGCAGAGCACGTGGTGGGGCATGATGCCGATGAGGGCGTGTTCGGCGCCGTGAAGCCCTCCGGCGAGGTGCAGGTGTTCGCCGGCCAGAAGCTCACATATCGCTTTGGGGATGGTGCACCAGAGCGCCCTTGTGGCAAACCTGAGCGGTGGGAGATCGAGCGGATTGGTTGCGATTACCCGGTCGTAGCGCATGATGCGGTACGAGGTCGTATGCTCCACCACCTCAACGTCCCCGAAACCGAGCCCGATATCCCCGAAGATCCTGCGGGACCGTTCGGCGATGATCCTCGCCTCGATCGTGGTTTGGGGTTCGGTGGAGAGATCGGTCTCCTCCTTTCTCAGGTGTATGCGGCGGGCTTCGGGATCAAGGTCTTCGACCAGGTACGTCTCTCCCTGGTGCAGGAACACCGCGCCCGGGTGCGCCTCCCGGAATGCCTGCGACCGGTCCATGGTCTCGAGGGCTTTTCCGTTGCACATGACGCGGTAGGTCTCCCCGGTTCCGGACCCGATACCTACCGCTTCGGTGGCCCTGCCCCTTCCTGCATAGATCCATCGCTCCCGGCTCATTTTGAGAAGATGGCGTTCTTCCAGCGCGCCGGCGATCGCTGCCGACCCGCTCCCGAAATAGCGGGTACAGTCGGCGGCGGAAAGCGGAGCCTCGGCGGCGGCGCAGAGCAGGTGACCGGCGACGATATAGGGGTTTGCGAGGTCGATGATCGCATGCTCGCACGGGCGCCCGAACAGCGTGCCCGGGTGGCGCATGAAATACTGGTCGAGCGGGTTGTGGAAAGCCACCAGTGCTGCCAGCGATGCATCCGCCCCCCTGCCGGCGCGTCCCGCCTGCTGCCAGGTGGCCATGACCGATCCCGGGTACCCGGCGATGACCACCGCATCGAGCGAGCCGACATCGATTCCCACTTCAAGAGCGTTCGTCGACACAAGGCCCCGTATATGCCCATTTTTCAGGTTCGCCTCGAGTTCTCGCCTCGTCTCCGGGAGGTAGCCCGCGCGGTAGGCGGCGACTGCTGCCCCGTGGCATCCCGCTGCCCTGAGCGCTTCTCTGGTGTTGAGGGCAAGCAGTTCCGCATGTCTTCTTGAGGTGGTGAAGCAGAGTGCCTGCAGATCGTGCCTGATGCACCCGGCGAGAAGATCGCAGGTCTCCCGGTGGGTGGATCCCTCTGCCGGACCCTCGGAATACGGGTTGTAGAGGAGGACGTGCTTTGCTCCCCGCGGCGATCCGTCGTCTGCGATCACGGTCACCGGCATCCCGCACAGGCGATGGGCGAACTCGCCGGGATTTGCAACGGTGGCCGTGGAGAGTACACACTGCGGCGCCCTCCCGTGGAGGTGGGCGATGCGCAGCAATCTGCGCAGAAGACACGCCATGTGGGACCCGAGAACACCCCGGTACCGGTGCGCCTCGTCGATGACCACGAACTGAAGCTGGGAAAAGAACCTCCTCCATTTGTCGTGCCAGGGGAGTATCTGGTGGAGCTCGTGGGGGTTGGAGAGCACGATCCTCGAGTGTTCCCGTATCCCGGGCCGTCGTGAGGGAGGCGTGTCGCCGTCGTAGACCGCACACCGGGTATCGATGCCGGTATACTGTTCGATCTCCCGGATCCCCTTCAGCTGATCGTAGGTCAGCGCCTTGGTCGGGTAGAGATAGAGCGCGGTCCCTTCGGTGTGCTGTGCGAGTCGTTCGAATACGGGAAGGTTGAAGGCGAGGCTCTTTCCCGAAGCGGTGGCGGTGGTCATGATGACGGTTCTGCCCTCACGGATCGCATCGATGGCGGCGCACTGGTGGGAGTACAGGCGTATCCTGCGACGGGCGAGATAGGCTTCAAGCGGTTCGGGGAGGGGCGTGGAGAGGGTGCCGAAGACCGCCTCTCTTGCGGGGAGCACCTCGATGTGCGCGATGCGCCGACGCGTTTTTGGGTGCTGCTCAAGTGCATGCAGGAGATCGCAGATTGCCATACCATTCCTCGTGAAGGCGCTGGAAGAGGCGGGCGAGGGTGACCACGTCCTGCCGGTTGTGTTCGACGATGGGGATGAGGGGGCCCGGGTTGCCGGTCTCGAGGTAGGATGCATAGAATTCCGGGACCATAGCGGATGGTACGTCATCTGTTCGCCGTTTCCCGCTCATCATCTGCTCGAGTGTCTGGAGCCTGCAGTCCGGCAGCTCGTGTTTCCACCGCCGCCGTGCAAAATGGAGCAGATCGTAGTGGGGGATGCCGGCGAGCCCTTCATGGCCGTAGTAGGCCCTGCGGTCGTTGAAATACGGGAGGTCGAAGGATCGGCCGTTGAAGGTTACGAGTGCAGTGGCGTCCTGCCGGAAATGGGCGCATGTCTCGATGATGGCCGCTTCCTCCTCGCCGATATCGCGCAGCAGGTACTGGCAGACCTCGATCATGTCGCCCGCAATCCTTCCCGCGCCGAACAGGATGATCGGCCTCGAGAAGAGCCCCAGCGTCTCGATATCGAAAAAGAGTAAATCCTCGATGGCATGGAGACTTGAGATCCCGAAGATGCGTGGGTGCGAGGCCGGATACCGGTGGGTGAGCATACGCATCATCTCGCCGGGGTCCGACCGGTTCAGCACCGAGAGGGCACCCCGTGCGCCGGCACGAAACCGATGATGGCTGCAGAGGTCATGGAGGGTCCGGTAGCCCCTCCTTCTCAAGCTGGTTTCGGTTTTCGGCCCGATCCCGCAAACAAGGGTGAGGTCGGCGAACAGCAGGTCGCGTACCGGGTGCGGGTCCGGGATCTGCAGGTTCATCGGTTCGCTGGACGTGATCCGGTAGCAGCTGCCGAAGGGGGTTTCGATCTCGGCACCGCAGAACACCTCCTCCAGTGATCGGCCCGCATGGTGCTCGGAGAGGGTCTGTTTCAGCCGCACCGCGCGTGCGTGCTCCGAATTGAAAAGGTAGGAATCCGCAGAACCGGTTGCGAAGATGTTTCCGTCCCTGATGACCTGGTATTCCTGCTGGCTGTCGACACGCTGCCGCCAGCAGTCGGCGACGGCGGTAAATGCGGGCCCGGTTCCCATGGATGCTCATCCGAGTTCTGCCGCGGGATACACATACATCGTGGGCGTGGGGTGCGAAAGTGATCTCCCTGGTTCAGGGGGCCCCAAGACGCAAAAATATCGGTAAAGCCATATCTTGCAAAAAAAAGACCTGGTATACAAAGAGAACCGTGAAATGGAACCACACATCCGCGTTGCGGTATGCATCCTTTTCCTTGCGTGTTCACTTGGGGCAGGATGCCTCGAGGCCGTACTCGGGCCCGGCGTGCCAGCCGAGTACCCGCATATCATTCCTGCGGAGCAGGTCGCATCAGTGCAGCCTGCAACCTTTTCGTATCCCTTCATGAAAGACGCGGTCTCCTTTTCCGTCCCCCTCGACCCAGCCGTCTGTGAGGGCGCCCGAAACGCCGATAAAAATGCCCATCTCTACGAGGACCTGGAGGATGAGGTGTGGCTTGCCGGGTATTACCGGGCGTTTGTGTTCGATGCACATCTCGATGCCTTCTTCGCCGATCTCGGCGATGCCTTTGCGTCTGTCCGGGCCGCCCGGTCCCTGGACGATGACGAATACCTCGAACTCATGGCAGTGTTCGTGCAATCCCTTCCCTACGAGAGCAGCGAGGTCGCGGGAGATCCCAAATTCCCCATCGAAACGGTCGCAGACGGAAGGGGCGACTGTGATGACAAAAGCATTCTCCTTGCAGGACTGCTCGCCCGGGAAGGCTACGACGTTGCGCTGCTGTTTTTTGAGCCGGAGAAGCACATGGCGGTCGGTGTGAGGGCTGACCGGTGCTCGTACAGCGCAACAGGCTACGCCTTCATCGAGACCACCAATGTCAGTTTCGTGGGGGTTGTCCCTTCCGAGATGGACAACGGGGTGGTGCTCAGCTCGGATCCGATCGTGATCAGGGTTGGGGAGGGGACGAAAGGCTACGGGAAGTGTGACCAGACTGCATATATCGATGCTGCACTGGACAACGCCCGGGATGCAATCGAATCCATGACGCCGGAGATCGAGCGCGCCAACCGGCAGCTGGAGGCATCCTACGAGGCCCTCGAGCAGCTGAGAACGAGAATGGAGACGCTTGCGGCGTCAGGAAGGATGGGGGAGTACAACCGCCTTGTCCCGAGCTTCAACCGGCAGGTGCAGGAGTATAACGCGCAACTCGATGAGTTTGCTGAGCGCCAGGACGAATACAACCGGTACATTGAGGTGTACAACCACATTCTCACCCACCCGCATGATCGGGAGGGGACATACGCGTGGGTGAAGGAACATACCTGACCGCGGCCTCGATCCTGGAACGGAACCGGCATCCCACCCCTGTTCCTGTGAGCCCGGTGCACGGCTCAGGCACCGGGTCAGTTTCCGTGCACGGGCGCATTCCTGCCGGCCGGCGGCAGCGAGCGGCAGCATTCCTTCGACATCTGGTTGTTTCTGATAATCTGGGGGTGACGGGAAGCCCGTTCTGCAAGATGGGTGAATGTCTCGAACATACAGTGAAACGAAGGAACCCGGGTATAAAGCCCTGCCCCGTGCGCAGGATGAAAGTAATCATCGGGTGCGGATCGCCCGGGCGCCGCCCCCTTAACGAACCATTATTATCCGACATTGCAAAATGAGTCATGGATTTTTAGGAATGGATGTTGGGGCAGCACTCCCGCGGCCCTGATTCATTTCAAACAAAATGTGAGCTGGTCTGATGTTACGAATTGAGGATCTTCACGTGGAGATCGGGGACAGAGAGGTGCTCCGCGATATCAATCTCCATATCGGGGAAGGTGAGACCCATGTGCTCATGGGCCCGAACGGCTCCGGGAAAACCACCCTTATCCGGACGATCATGGGATTTGCCGATTACCATGTCACCCAGGGAGCCATTGTGTACAGGGGCAGGGACATCACGAACCTTCCCATTCATGAACGGGCGCGCTATGGGATAGGGCTCATGTTCCAGCGCCCCCCGACGATCGCCGGACTCAAACTGGGAAAGATGCTCGTCGCCACGTCCGGGAACAGGCCTGAAGAGGTTGCCGAGTACGCTGCAGCCATGAACATGGCGGAATTTCTCGAACGTGACATCAACGCGGGATTTTCAGGAGGCGAGATCAAGCGCAGCGAGGTGCTCCAGCTCATGATCCAGCAGCCGGATTTTGTGATGCTGGACGAACCCGAAAGCGGGGTGGACCTGGAGAACATCTCCCTCATCGGGTCTGCCATCGCAAAACTCCTTGAAAAAGACCGCCACATTGTCAGCCGCCATAAAAGCGGCCTTATCATCACTCACACAGGCTACATCCTCGATTATATCGAGGCAGATGCCGGGCATATGATGTGTGACGGGGAGATCCGGTGCCACGGGAACGCACGGGAGATGCTCCAGTTGATCAAGACAAAGGGCTACCGGGAGTGCATTGAATGCAAAAAGATATAGAGGAACTGGAATCCCTGTCCGTCGAGGATAGAAAGCGCCTTGCGATCACCGGTCTCGAACTCGATTCCCTCAACCGGTGCGGCAGCTTCTTCCAGATCGACCAGGAAATCGTCCATATGTCATGCGAGTACGAGGGTATCGAAGTCCTCACCCTCGAAGGGGCGCTGGCGAAGCACGAATGGATGGAGCAGTACTACTGGAAGCTCGTGCAAAAGGACAGGGATGAATATACGCGCTTTGTCGCGGACCAGGAGCATCCCAAGGGATACGTGGTCATCGCAAAGAAGGGGAGCAAAAATATCCTGCCACTGCAGACCTGCCTGTTTCTCGCCCACGAATCGATCCAGCATGTCCATAACATCATCATCGCCGAAGAAGGCGCCGAGCTCCACCTGATCACGGGGTGTGCGAGCAGCGCGAGCACGGAACACGGTGCCCACTACGGGGTCACTGAATTTTATGTGGGGAAGAATGCCCGGATCAGCACCACCATGATCCACACGTGGGGAGAGAACATCGAGGTCTATCCTCGCAGTGCGGCGAAGATCGAGGAGAACGGCACATTCCTCTCCAATTATGTCGCCATGAGTCCGGTGAAGAACGTGCAGATGTATCCCGTTGCCGAGCTGGTGGGAGAACATGCGGTTGCCAGGTTCAACAGCGTGGTCGTTGCCATGCCGGGATCCTGCCTCGATCTGGGGTCGCGGGCAATCCTCTCGGCGAACAACACCAGTGCAGAGCTGATCTCACGCGCCATCACCCGGGGCGGGACGGTGATCGCACGCGCCCACATCCTGGGCGAGGTGGAGGACACCAGAGGCCACATCGAGTGCAAGGGCCTGATCCTCGAGGACGGGATCATCCACGCCGTCCCGGAGATCGAGGGGTGGGTGACCGGCACCGAGCTCTCCCATGAAGCCGCGGTGGGCAAGATCGCCCACGAGGAGATCGAATACCTGATGTCGCGCGGGCTGGACGAAGATGAAGCCACGGCAACGATCATCCGCGGGTTTCTGGACGTGAAGATCGAAGGTCTTCCCGAAATGCTCCAGAAGCAGATCGACGCCGCGATTGATGCCGCAGAATCCGGGTTTTGATGCGCAATGGATGAGGAACAGTACCTCCGGGCCCGCCAGAGGATGGTGGAACGCCAGATCGAGGCGCGAGGCATCACCGATCCGCGTATCCTGAGGGCAATGAAGGAGATCCCCCGCCATCTCTTTGTGCCGGATACCTACCGTTCCGCTGCGTATGATGACGGTCCTCTCCCCATCGGGCATGGGCAGACCATCTCCCAGCCCTTTATCGTCGCCCTGATGACCGATATGCTCGAGATCGGGCCTGATGATCGGGTACTCGAGATCGGGGCGGGGAGCGGGTACCAGGCGGCAATTCTCGGACGGCTTGCCAGGGAAGTGATCAGCATCGAACGCCTTCCCGATATCGCCGCGCTCGCGCGCCGGAACCTGGAGAGGGTTGGTGTGTCGAACGTCACGGTCGTGGAGGCAAACGGGACGCTCGGGTACGCGGAAGGTGCGCCCTACCAGGGAATCATCGTCACCGCGGCAGCGCCCGAAGTGCCGGAACCGCTCATTGACCAGCTTGCTGAGGGGGGACGGTTCGTCATCCCGGTAGGAAGCAGAGCGATGCAGCTACTGGAAAAATTGGTGAAAAAAGACGGACAGATCATCAGGACCTCCCACGGAGGGGTGATGTTCGTACCTCTGATCGGTGATCAGGGATGGGAGGAGTGACACCGCGCCGTCTCCGGATCCGTCAGTGTTCGTCGATACCGCTCGCCGCTGCAGAGGCAAAGGGATATTTATCACCCGGGTGAAATATTTTTTAGCGGACTTTTCGCTGGAGGGACCACGATTATTCATGTATTAATGGTTGATGACGAGGAGGTGCTGCTCGTCGTCGCCAAAGTATTTCTGGAACGTTCAGGTGATATGAAAGTAGACACCGTCCAGTCGGCCGCCGAAGCGATGAGAAAACTTGACCATGTCTCGTACGACGTCATCGTTGCCGATTACGAGATGCCCAAGATGGACGGGATCACCTTCCTCAAAGCGGTGCGCGCCAGGTATCCCAGCATCCCATTCGGAATTTTCACCGGGAAGGGCCGCGAATGGGTGGTGATCGAAGCGCTGAACAGCGGTGCTGATTTCTACCTGAAAAAAGGCGGCGATCCCAAGGCCGAATTTGCGGAGTTGATGCACAAGATCCGGCGCGCTGTGGAACGGAAAAACACCCTCGAACAGCTGAAGGGTATCCAGGAACGGATGGAATTTGCCGAAACTATCGTGGAAACGTTGCAGATTCCCCTGTTCGTGGTCGACGAGGCCATGCAGCTGGTCATGGCAAACCGCGCATTTTACCAGGCGCTTGAGATCACTGCCGAAGAAGCCAAAGGAGAGGTGGTTTTCGATATCGGCGACGGTGTGTGGAATATACCGGAACTGAGGGAACTGCTTGAGGCGATACTGGTCGAGGAGGCCGAGTGCAAGGCGGTGGATATCACCTCAACCGTTGATGGCGTGAACCGGAGGATGCGCCTGCACGGCTGGGAGCTCGAGCAGGATCCCGGGAAAGACCGCTGCGTGCTGGTCGCCATCCAGGAAATTCCCGTCCCTTCATCCTGAAACTGGTCTTTTAAGGGTATGCTCCCCACCATTTACCCGGGTGTACATGCCGGGTGATTGTTTTATGCCGCTTCAGGGAGACCGCGCATGGGGATTGTGGAAAGAAATGAACTATATCGATATTACCCGCGACCTCTGGGAACACACGCCTGTCTATCCTGGCGACAGGTCGGTTTCCATAGAAAGCATCGACCACGGGAGCTATATCACGACCGCGCTTTCGCTCGGTACCCATACCGGGACGCATATCGATGCGCCCGCCCACTACATCCCGCAAGGCCGGACCGTGGATGCACTCGAGCTCTCCTCGCTCATCGGGAATGCATGGGTGGTGGACCTCTCAGGCGAAGGAACGGTCTTCCTGCCCCGCCATTTTGCCTCCCTCCCTGAGGGAACGGAGAGGGTACTCGTGAAAACCTCATTTTCGGGACACCAGACCTTTTCTGCCGAATATCCCCATCTCTCGATGGAAGCGGCGGAGTATCTGGCATCACGCGGGATTTCGGTGATCGGTATCGATACGCCTTCGATCGAGGCATTTACGGGTGATGGATCCCTCCACCGCCTTCTCCTCGGATGCGATACCGTCATCATTGAAATGCTTGATCTCTCGGCCGTACAGGGGGGAGAGTATTATATGATCGCGCTTCCACTTCGCCTCAGGGGGCTTGACGGGGCCCCGGCACGAGTGGTGCTTCGCGCAGGGAGTGATGAGAGATGACGGTGTGGGAAGAGGCCCGGGACGTGTTTCAACAATCCGTATGCGACACCGGATGCGAGCACGGGACTGTGCTCCTGCAACGCTGCACCGACGCCCCGACCTGCCAGTATCAGCGGGGAGCCTGCATTGAGGCGGTCTATGGCGGAAAAAACGCACAGCTTGTTTCAAATTTCCCGATTTCTGCCGCGACGAGGGTTTCGTTTCTGTTCGGGGCGGAGTTCAACAGCCCGGAAAAGAGAACAGCAGCGGCCGCCATCATGAATGTGGTGATGAATTTTCTCTGCCTTGCGAGGATAGCACGGTCATGCATTCCGGCATCGTTCGGCCCCTGCCGGTCGTACCTTGAGGATGAACTCAGGGGGATGCGGGTCTTTTGTTCGGGGTTTCGCCACGAGTCGGTTGATGCGCTCGACCTCGAAATGGCCGAAGATCCCGAACACGCCGATGTCATTCTGATATCCGGGAACGGGGTATTCTCCGGGCAGGGTATCGATATCCTCGAGCGATCCCGCACAACCTGCCGGATCATCATGGTCGGGCCGGAGACGGCTGCGGCCGCATCGCTGCTCGAGATGGAGCACTGGTGTCCTTTTGGACGCCAGTGATAAGGAAGTCGCGCCACCTCCTCCCTCCCGGGCAGGCTCCTGGTATCCAGAGAATACGGGTGTGTAGAGAGATGCAGGGGTCTTGCAGGGATCATTTATTTCTGCCTGCTGAGACATGTTCATCTATGCTCTTCGGCTCATCCGGGATACGTGCACTGTACGATCGGTCGCTTGTGGATCTTGCGCTTGCGGTCGGATCAGCAGTCGGCATGCAGGCCGGACAGGTCGTCATGGGGAGAGATACCCGCACGACGGGCCCGCTCCTCGCGCATGCCTTTTCTGCGGGCGTCCTTTCCTCCGGGGGGGATGTGGTCTACGGTGATATTGCGCCCACGCCCACGGTCGCCTTCGCGACCCGCAATGCGGGGGCCGGCTGCATAATCACCGCGTCTCATAATCCCGAACCCTATAACGGGATGAAACTCGTCAATCCCGACGGATCCGCATTTACCAGAGAGCAGCAGGGAGTTATTGAACGAGAGGTCGGAGAGAAGCACTGGCGAGACTGGGAATGCCAGGGGCGCTTCGATTGTTCGGACCTTGTCTCACCGCATCGCGAATCAATTCTTCGCTCCGTCGCCCCCGACGGAGATCTGTCGGTGGTTCTCGACTGCGGCAACGGTGCGGGAAGCACAATCACCCCCGGGCTGCTCGGGACGGCGGGAATCAGGGTTTTCTGCCTGAATTGTAATGTCAACGGGACATTTGCCCGCCCCTCCGAACCGCTGGAATCCAACCTCGGATACGTCGGCGACATGATCCGGACATGCAACGCCGGGGCGGGCATCGTCCATGACGGCGATGCCGATCGGATGATGGCGTTCGACGGGCGGGGGCGGTTTATCAGCGGCGACCACCTGCTCATGCTTTTCGCACGCTATCTGGGAGCAAAACGCGTGGTAACCACGGTCGATGCTTCGATGGCTATCGATGAGATTGCCGAGGTGCAGCGCACGCCGGTGGGAGACAGCTACGTCTCCGAACGCCTTCTGTCCTGGGGTGATTTCGGCGGCGAACCTTCGGGGAGCTGGATTTTCCCGGACCACACGTTGTGCCCGGACGGCATATATGCCGCAGCACTCTTCGCCCGGATCGCATCGGAATGGGATGTGGCCGAGGAGGTTGATGCAATGCCCAGGTACCCGATCATCCGTGCATCCTTCCCGGTGACGGATCCGCACACCCTCCTCCGCCGCCTGGGGGCGGATGTCCCGACGGACGGGATCCGCATCGAGGAGGAGGAGGGCTGGTGCCTCATCAGGGCGAGCGGTACCGAGCCCAAGGTCCGTATCACCGCAGAGGGGAAAACGAAGGATATCGCAGAAAAAATGGCGGAAATAGGCAAGAAAATGCTGAAACAAGTGCAGTAATCCTGTGAGGCAGAACGACGATGCAGTGTGTGATACTTGCAGCAGGCGAGGGCAAGCGTATGCGGCCGCTGACCGCATCGAGGCCCAAGGTGATGCTTCCCGTGGCAAACAGACCGATGATCGAGTATCTCATCATCGCGGCACGGGAATGCGGGATAACGGATTTTGTTCTCGTGGTGGGATATGGCGAAAAGGAGATCAGGACATACTTCGGCGACGGTTCTTCCCAGGGGGTGTCCATCCACTATGTCACCCAGCGCCAGCAGCTCGGCACAGCGGACGCCGTACGAGCAGCCGAGCCCCTCATCAGAGAGCGGTTCCTGCTCATGAACGGGGACATGATCCTGAAAGGCGGGGATATCGAAGCGATCTGTGCAAGAGGTGCACCCTGCATGGGGATCTTTCCGAGCACCCGCCCCGAGCAGTTCGGGGTGGTCACGGTGGACGGGGACAGGGTAACGGGACTCGTGGAAAAATCCTCGAAACCGCCGAGCAACCTCATCAATGCGGGAGTGTACCTCTTCGACGAGGACATATTCGCTGTTCTCTCCGAACTGACGCTCTCTGAACGCGGCGAATATGAGCTCACCGACGCCCTCTTCAAGTATATCGAGGATGGCAGGCTGATTGCGCACCGGCTTGCGTTCTGGCTTGATATCGGCGCCCCGTGGAATCTCCTCGATGCAAACGAGGCGATGATGAAGGACCTTTCCTACGCGGTTCTGGGCGAGATTGAAGAGGGCGTGTTCATTTCCGGCCCGATCTCGCTGGGGAGGGGGAGCGTCATCAAATCGGGCACCTACATCGAGGGGCCCTGCACGATCGGCGAAGACTGCCGGATCGGGCCGCATGCGTACCTTCGGGGGTCGACGGCCATCGGGGACGGCTGCCACATCGGCCATTCCACGGAGATCAAAAATTCCGTCATCCTCCCCGGGACAAAGATCCCCCATTTTAATTATATCGGGGATTCCGTCATCGGAAGCGGCTGCAATTTCGGAGCAGGGACAAAAATCGCCAATCTCAGGCACGACCACAATATTATTAAAGTCGGTGGATATAATTCAGGGAGAAAAAAATTCGGTGCAGTAATTGGCGACAATGTTCAGTTTGGCATCAATTGCTCTGTCAACGTGGGCTGTGTGGTGGGGAGTGGGGTGAAGGTGGCCCCGCACCAGCATGTCAACGGAACCATCGCGGATAACACGACAATCCAGTAGGGAATGACCATGCAGGCAGTAATTCTGGCAGGGGGTGAGGGATCGCGTCTTCGGCCGCTCACCCTGAGCAGGCCGAAGGCGATGATTCCGGTGGCAAACCGGCCGATCATCGATTATGTGATCCGTGCACTGGCAGCAAACGGCATACGCGACATCACCGTCGTCGTCGGGTACCGCAAGGAACACGTCATCCGCTACCTCAACCGGTGCGACATTCCGATACGCGTCGTCGTGCAGGAGAAGCAGCTCGGCCCGGCCCACGCTCTCAGGTGCGCGGAGGCGGAGATATCAGGCAATTTCATCCTGCTCCCCGGAGACAATTACATCGATGCAGCATCGATCAGCAAAATAAAAAACGAGCCCTCATCCCTGTTGATCAAGGAGCATCCCTATCCATCAAATTTCGGGGTCGTTTCGCTTCGAAACGGGTTTGTGGAGGAAATCGTCGAAAAACCGTCCGAATCACCTCGTTTCACGGTCAGCACCGGCATCTATCATCTTGATAGGAATGTGTTCGACTATCTGGACGGGAGAGAGATCCCCGATGCGATAGGGGCGATGATTGGGGCCGGGTATCGGTTTCGGGCGGTTCCCGCGGACCAGTGGCACGATGCAGTCTATCCATGGGACCTCCTCGGCATCAATTCGAGGATCCTGAAATCGGTTCCTCCACGGAAGAGCGGGACAATCAACGGGATGTCGAAGATCCAGGGCATCGTCAGGATTGGAGAGGGAACGGAGATCGGACCGAACTCGACGATTCTCGGCCCGGTAATCATCGGTGAGAGCTGCGATATCGGCCCCAATACCTGTATTATGCCCAACACCAGCATCGGATCGCGGGTACGGATCGAACCGTTCACCTACCTTGAAAATTCGATTCTTATGGACGATGTGCGAATCGGCTCCCATTCACGGTGCGTTGATGCGGTGGTGGGAGAGGGGGCGAGACTTGCCAATCAAACCACTATCCGAACGGGCAATTACCGCTTCGAAGTGGATGGAAAATTGTTTGGAGGGAAATTCGGGGCGATTCTTGGTGATAGAGTGACATCCGCGCCCTTTACTGTACTGCACCATTGCCTTGTGGGGAACTATGTATCCATCGAGGAAGGAAGAACGATCTCAGGCAATATACCGGATCATGTTGTGGTGAAGTAGCGTGTGCGGGATTGTCGGGTACATCGGGATCAGGGAAGCGGCTCCCATCATTGTCGAAGGGCTGAAACGCCTTGAGTACCGCGGGTACGATTCGTTCGGCATCGCCACCCTGAACAGCACGCTGGTCACGATGAAGAAGTGCGGCCGGATCTCCGAGAACGAGCATTGTGCGGTCGATCTTGAAGGCAAGGTCGGGATCGGCCATACCCGCTGGGCGACACATGGAAAGCCCGATGATCTCAATGCGCACCCGCACACCGATTGTACGGGGAGCATTGCGGTGGTGCACAACGGAATCATCGAGAATTACGCGGAGCTCAGACGGGAATTGCGAGAACGGGGGCATGCATTTTCCTCGGAAACCGATACTGAAGTCATCGCCCACCTGATCGAGGAGCACTACGCGGGGGATCTGTTCGATGCGGTCAGGGAAGCGATCACGCATCTTGAGGGATCGTACGCCATCCTTGCCATGGCGCAGGACGACCCCCGGATCGTTGCCGCCCGCAACGCGAGCCCACTCGTAATCGGGATCGGCGACGGCGAACTGCTGGCCGCCTCCGATGTAACGCCCCTTCTCGACCATACCCGGAAGGTCGTCTTTCTCGAGGACGGGGACATTGCGACCATCTCCCCTGAGCAGATCATCATCTGGAACGGGAACGGTCCTGTCGAACGATCGGTGAGCATGATCGAGTGGGACGTGGAGAGTGCGAAAAAGGGCGGTTTTGAGCATTTCATGATCAAGGAGATCTTTGAGCAGCCGGACGTCTTCTTCCATACCGCGTCATCGCTCAAAGATGGTGCGGTCATCGATGCCATGCGGGAGTGCGGGAGCATGATCCTGGTCTCCTGCGGCACCTCGTACCATGCGGCGTTGATCTTTCGCTATCTTGCGGAGAAGTACTGTTCCATCCCCGTGAGGGTTGAACTCGCCTCCGAGTTCAAGTACTACACACCGCCCCTCCTGGGAATGGTTATCGGCGTCACCCAGTCTGGGGAGACTGCGGACACCATCGCCGCCCTCAAAAAGGCCCGCCAGTTCAATTGCACGACACTGGGGATCACCAACGTCCTGGACAGTTCGGTCACTCGCATCGCCGATCATACGATTTACACGCGTGCGGGCCCCGAGATCAGCGTTGCCGCAACAAAATCGTTCATTGCCCAGCTGGCGGTGTTCCTGCAGATCATCAATCTCCTGCAGGACAACCAGTGCGAAGAGGTGATGGCAATGGTCCACCGCCAGATCGAGGACAGCCTCCTCATCGACCTTCAGGGAGCGGTCGATGCGTGCGGCCAGGCCGATCATGTATTTTTCGTCGGCCGTGGCCCCTATTACCCGGTCGCCCTCGAGGGCGCACTGAAGATGAAGGAGATCTCCTACATCCACGCGGAAGGGTATGCTGCCGGGGAGCTGAAACACGGCCCCTTCGCACTGCTCTCCGAAAAGACCCCGGTGATCGCCCTCTGCCTTCCCGGCGAGAGCTACGGGGTGATGCTCTCGAATATCAAGGAGATGAAAGCGAGGGGCGCACCGATAATCGGCATTGGCATCGAAGGCGACCGGGAGCTCGAGGAGATCGTCGATATCATGGTCGGGTTGCCGAAATGCCACCTCTTTGGCGGGATCCTGATGAGTTCGGTGGTGCTGCAGCTGCTCGCGTATCACACGGCGAGAATGCTGGGGCGGGATATCGACAAACCGAGGAACCTAGCCAAGAGTGTGACGGTGGAATGAGGATTCTTTTTATCAGCATACTCCCCATCTGTACCGGGGACCGGGAATTTCTGGTATAATCGCCGTCAGATACGCTGATATCCGCGTCAATTGAGGCAGCAACATGGTATCCGGGTACGCAGTCATGATCGCCGGTGTCGTTTTCGTAGGGATTGCGCTCATCCCGTATGCCGTGTACCTTGCAGGCATCATGTTCGGACAAAAATCCCAGAAACCTGTGAGCGTTGGGCATTTACCCCCGATCAGCATTATCATGGCTGCATATAACGAGGAGCAGGTGATCGGGGAACGCCTGCACAACATTCTCGACTCGTCATATCCCCGGGATCGCTACGAGATAATCGTAGTCGATGATTATTCGACCGATGCCACCGCCGCAATCGCAAAGGAGGTACTCTCGTGTTCTGGTGTGCAGTATACGATCCTTGCAAACGAGGCACGCTCAGGAACCAACCGTTCGTACAACCGCGCCATGCGATCGGCTGCCCATGACATCGTCGTCACCACCGATGCCAACAAATTTTTCGAGAAGGACGCGCTCTTGCTCGTAGTATCCCGCCTGGTCTCAAATGCCGGGATCGGCGCCGTCTGCGGCGATCAGAGGCCCCTGCGCGGAGGGGCGGAAAACCGGGTGCAGGGGATGGAAGCAGAATACCGGAATGTCTACGGCAGGATGTGCGACTGGGAAAGTGCGATCGACTCGACGTACAATTTCAACGGCCCGCTCGTGGCATTCAAACGATCCGTCATTCCATGCATCGAGGAGCGTTGTGGGGCCGATGATGCGAACACCGCATTCGCCGCGATCCGGAAGGGATACCGTGCCGTGTATGAACCGGCTGCCGTCGTGTACGAACGCGTCCCGGAAACATTGCAATTCCAGTATCGCCAGAAAATCCGGAGGGCAACCCGGCTTATCGAGTCAACACTGGCAAACCTTGACCTGCTCCGTGAAAAGCGTCCATTTTCACGCTATTTCTATCCCCTTCGGATATTTATGTATCTCATTACGCCGGGGATGTTTTTTTCCGGAGCAGTGCTCCTCTTTCTGGGCCTTTTTTTGGAACATCCGATCTTCGGGGTGCTGGCGTTTGCGCTGGCTGCCACCTGTCCGGTGCTGTTTAATGAAAACCTCTTTTCGGCATTTTCTCTCAACCAGGCCTACCTCCTGTGTGGGCTGCTGCATATCGGCAGAGATATGCGGGTATGGGAGAGCACCTCCATCCTGAGAACATAGCTCCGTTTCCTCTAAATCATTCATTTTTCCGGATTTTGTATATGAATTAAACAATTTATATGGTTGCAGTGCCATGTAATCATGGGAGAACCGATGCGCGTACTACACGATCCAAAATTGCGAACGATTTTTATTGCAGCGTTAATTCTGGTCTTTTCCGGTATTGCTCTCTGGGCCCGCCTTCTTCCCCAGGTCGATATCGTTCTGGAGAACGGGGTCAATTTACTCGGCAATGATCCCTGGTACACGCTCAGGCAGCTCGAAGCGAGCCTCGTCAATTTCCCGGCGTATCCCTGGTACGACCCGATGACCGAATACCCGTCGGGAAACACCGTCCACTGGGGGCCGCTGTTCACCACCATCATCGGGGCCCTCTGCCTTCTCTCCGGTGCGGCGGCGAGAGCAGATATCATGTATGTCGCCTCCTGGGTGCCGCCCCTGATGGGAATGGCGATGGTTCCAGTTATGTATTTCATCGGGAATAAGGTCGCGGACTGGAAGACCGGGCTTCTCGCTGCCGCATTTGTCGCAGTGGTTTCGGGGCAGTTTTTCTATCGCTCGCTCTTCGGGTTTGTCGACCACCATATCGCAGAGACGCTTTTTTCCACGCTGTTTGCCTTTGCCTATATCATCGCCATCACCTATACGCGCCACAATCCCCTGGACACAAAAACCCCTGAAACTCTTACCAAACCGGTTATTCTCTCATTGATTGCCGGGATCGCCTATCTCCTTGGGCTGTACGTGATGCCGACGATGATCCTGTTTGCCCTGATCGTTGCGGCCTTCACCGTGATCCAGGTTACCGTGGATTTCTACCGTTCACGCTCCAGCGCGGATCTCCTGCTCATCAACGCAGTCGTGTTCTCCGTGGCGATCGTCGGCCTGCTGGTATTCGGGCTCAAGCACCCGGGCCTCTCCCTTTCACGCTACTCCATGGGGCATATCTATGCCTACCTTGCGGTGATCGCGGGTACAGGGGTGCTCTATGCGGTTTCGCGCGTGCTGAAGGATAAACCAAAATATTTCTACCCGCTTGCCCTTTTGGGCGGTGCCTTTGCCGGATCCCTGGTGCTCTACCTGGTATCAGGAGCACTTTTCGATGTGCTCATCGGCAATTTTTATTCCTTCTTCGGAGAACGGGCGACCACGCTCACCATCCAGGAAGCGCGCCCCTGGGATTTCGACTCGGCCTGGATGACGTTTCACTACGGCCTCCTCCTCATGCTTGGGGGGATGGCGGTGCTCGTGTACCGCAACTGGCGGGAAGAGCATCCGCACCAGGTCTTCGTGCTCATTTGGTCAGTAATCATCCTCTTTTCGACCATACGCCACGTACGCTACGAATATTACCTGGCAGCCAATATCGCCCTGCTGGGTGCAATATTTGTCGGGTTTGCCCTCGATGCGGGCTCACCGGCGCTGGCAGGACTGCTCTCCCGCCAGAAGCAGGAGACTGTTGCGGAGGAAAAGAAAAGAAAAAAAGGAAAATCAAAGAGCAAATCCGAGCAACCGAAGAATGTCCACACCCCCAAATCCTCCCCCGCCCCTGCAATCCTCCTTGCTGCAGGCATTCTCCTCTCCCTCCTCTTTGTGAGCTCGTCCCTGTATGCGGACCTGGAGCTCGGCAGCAGCATCGGGGGAGGGATGGAAGGCGACTGGATGGAGGCCCTCGAGTGGCTGGGGGACAACACGCCTGATCCCGGGGTGGATTACTATGCCATCTATGACCGGGAAACCTTTGAGTATCCTGCACAGTCCTACGGTGTCATGTCCTGGTGGGACTACGGCCACTGGATCACCTTCGTGGCGCAGCGCATCCCGAATGCCAATCCCTTCCAGCACGGCGTTGCCGGCCCGAACGGGGCTGCGGCATTCTTTATCCAGCAGTCGGAAGAGGATTCATCCGCCATCCTCGATACCCTGAACACCCGCTACGTGATCACCGATATCCAGATGGACACCGGGAAATTCTGGGCAATGGCCACCTGGTATGATGAGGAAAAGGGAGCATCAGCCTACGAGTTCAGGGTTGCAAACCAGATGGGACAGACCGTATCCCTCTACACAAACGAATATTTCCAGACGATGATCGCACGGCTGCACAATTTCGACGGTTCGATGGTCGAGGCGGGCGCCGGAATGCCGCAGGCGCTCGGCGAGTACAGGGGCCTACAGGTGAGCCAGCTGCCGGTGGTGCCGGTGGAGGATGTAGCCGCGTTGCAGCACTACCGCCTGATCCACGAATCGCCGACCAACGTCTTCAACACCGACCAGATCGACCTGAAGTACGTCAAGGTCTTCGAGTACGTGCCGGGTGCGGCCATCAACGGAGAGGGGATCATCGAGGTCGATCTGATGAGCAACACGGGACGTGAATTCGTCTACCGGCAGGAGAGCATTGATGGCCGGTTCATCGTCCCCTACTCCACGCAGGACAATCCGTATGATGTGCGGGCGACGGGCCCCTATCGCATCGCGGCAACCGGCGAGACGATCGAGGTGCCTGAAGACGCGGTGGCGAACGGATTGGCTGTCAATTGAGTGCCATGGCCTGTTCTGTCATTACTGGTGACGTATTCGCGACCCATGACCTGCCGTCGCATGCGGAGTGCGGCGAACGCCTGCGGCTGGCGCTCAGCGGGGTACCGGAGGGATTGAAGGTCCTCAAGCCGGTCAGGGCAACGATCGAGGATCTGGAGAGGGTGCACCACCGACAGCACGTGCGCCTCCTGCGGGAGCTCTCCCGGGGCGTCCGCTATATCGATCCCAACACCTATGTCACCCCCGCGTCGTTTGATGTCGCGCTCTACGCGGCGGGATCCGCAATACTCGCCCTCGAACGCGCCCTTGACGGCGAACGGTGTTTTGCCATGGTCCGCCCGCCGGGCCACCATGCAGAACCTGACCGTGCGATGGGGTTCTGCCTCTTCAATAACGTGGGAGTCGCAGTAGCCCGGATCCTTGCACAGAAGACCGTCGACCGTGTCGCTATCATCGACTGGGACCTTCACCATGGAAACGGCACCCAGAAGATCTTCTACCGCGACAACCGGGTACTGTTCTGTTCGATCCACGAGTGCGGGGCATTTCCGCGAACGGGCTGGATCGATGAGGTGGGGAGCGGAAAGGGAAAGGGGTATACCCTGAACGCCCCCCTGCGGGCGGGGGCGGGGATCGACGACTACACCCTGATCTTCGAGGAGATTTTCTCCCCCGCAATCGAGCGCTTTGCCCCGGACATCATCGTCATCTCCGCGGGCCAGGACTCCCTGTCGGACGATCTGCGGGGAAACATGGACCTCAAGCCCCAGGATTACGGGGTTCTCACCAGCATCGTCCGGGAGATCACCGGAGGGCCGCTCGCGCTCGTCCTCGAGGGTGGCTACGGCCCATCCCACGGAAAAGCCATTGGCCACATCTTCGAAGCGCTCCAAAACCGATCCTATGAGCATAGCTGCGAGTATGCCCGCCCGAGCAGCCACCATCTGGCCGGCACACTCAAAAAACTCCTCCTCTGATTGCGGGAGATAGCCGCTACGCCGTCCTGCGGCGGTTGCGCTTACTGTCCATGTAGGACACCTCGAAGCCCGGGATGATGACCCTGACGACCGGCACCACCGTCCGGGTGAGATCGCAGACCAGCACCCGTTCGCAGTGGGGTTCGATCTCTTTCAGGCATATGGTGATGTCGTTATCGATATACCTGGTGCTCAGGTCCGGTACCTCGGTGATGTCGATCTCCTCGGCGTCCGCAAACCACATCTTATTCAGGCGTTTCAAACGTTCGTATCCTGCTTTTTCCAGGAACCGCTCCCTGACCGGATCGTTTCGCCCTCCCTGGAGGTAGCTCCCCCTGCTCTGTGCCACCTCCGTGAGGGCACGGAGCGCTGCGATCTCCGGGCTCGTGTGGGTTCCCGAGCCTATAACCAGCATCGCCGGATCCCTGGTCGCCGTGTCATCTGCAGCCGCTGCAACGGTGGGAAGGCGTGTTTTCCCGTTCAGAATCCAGAGGTGGATATCGATCCCGTGGTCCTCGAACATCTCCATCATCTGCCGTGCCGGGCCGTCGTTCTCCAGGAGCAGCCTGCGGCCAAGAGAACCATCCCGCTCGGCCAGTGAGAGTGCGTCCCGCTCGACCACCTCGAGTACGCCGTGCAGGATCGCCTCCTCAATCACATTGCCGCTCGCCAGGCCATTGGTGTCGCTGCGGAACAGCGGCTGAAACATGCCCAGTGTGTCGTAGGGATGAAAGACCGCGTTGCTCGGGACATGGATCGGTTCCTCGTTCAGGAGATCCCACGACGGTGTCCAGTGCAGTTTCTCGCCGACCTCCACCTGGCGCGGCAGGATCAGGTCATGGGGATCGAGTGCCCGTTTGATGCCCAGCTCCTCATAACTGGCATGTTCCATATGGTCACGCCGATACTCCGCACTGAACCGCTCCACCGCCTCCATCATCGCCGATATCTCCGCCAGAATGGGTTCTTTTCCTTTTCCCGCGTGAAATGCGGTCGCCCCATGGGCAGCCCGTGGGCGGATGGCGCAGAACACGGGCAGGCCCAGCCGGTCGAGATGGGTGACATCGATGACTTCACGCACCCCGATCTGCTCCATGAGGGGTTTCACCGATGCATAGGTCTCCTCAGGGCCCTGGACGCGGTGCGTGCCGTCGAAAAAACGCTTTTTGATGTGGCGTAAGGCGATCGGATCCATTTGCATGATCTTGGCCTCACAGGCGTTTCAATATTTCCTCCCATGCCGGATTCCGGACGGCCAGGTATCGCGCCGCCCCGTGTGGCGGCATTGGTGCAGAGAAAAGGGGTGGGCAGGCAGATTGGACCGGACCCGCCTCTGCAGGCGCAGACTCACTCGCCGATGGGTATCGTCGTCAGTTTCACCGACTCGACGCCTTTCTGGGACATCAACCGTTCCGCAATACTCTTGAGTTCTTTGCCGTCTCCCCTGAGGAGAATGACTTCCAGGCATTTTTCGTGGGTGACATGTGAGTGCAGAGAGGCCTGGATAGTATCCATATATTCGTGCTGCACTTCGGTGAGCGCCTGGAGGAGGCCACGTTGCTCATGGTCATATACCATGGTGATCACTCCCTGCCGCTCTCCCCTTACGTCCGACATCCACTGATAGTAGGTGATGTAGTTCCTGATCGCATCGCGAATCCCCTCAGATCGCGAGGAGTAGCCGCGGTATTTGAGAATTTCATCAAATTTGTCCAGCAAATTCTTGGGAAGGGAAATTCCGATCCTTGAAAGATCTGTTTCTGTTGTCATGAGATCACCGCACACACCATCGGAGGAATTTGTCTACTAATTCAATATAATGTTATAAATCTTACTTAAAATATATGCTTTTACTCACAATTTTTCGCATAGTTTTTCATAAACGATGGATGATAGCCATCCCGTCTGTTTACTGGAAAACAGGGTTAAACGTCCTGTTCCACCGCGCATGTATAAGTAGTGCGATCATATAATGATAAGGAGGTTTGGTCAACAGTGCGAGATATGGATATACCCAGCGTCAATATCGGATTGGTCGGGCATGTCGATCACGGAAAAACAACTCTCGTGAGCGGTCTTACGGGAGTCTGGACCGATCGGCACAGTGAGGAAGTAAAGAGGGGGATCTCGATCAGGCTCGGCTACGCCGACGCGACGTTCTACCGTTGTCCGAATTGTGAAGGATCTGATGCGTACTCCACCTCCCCCACATGCCCGCATTGCACCACCCGGGGAGAGCCCTTCAGAACGGTGTCGTTTGTCGACGCACCGGGGCATGAGACGCTCATGGCGACCATGCTCAGCGGGTCGGCGATCATGGACGGTGCAATGCTCGTCATCGCCGCAAACGAGCCCTGCCCCCAGCCCCAGACCAAAGAGCACCTGATGGCACTGGAACTCGTGGGCATCGAAAAGATCGTGATCGTCCAGAATAAGATCGATGTTGTCTCACAGGCGGACGCAATAGACCACTACCATCAGATCAAGAAATTCGTCAAGGGAACCATTGCAGAAAATGCTCCTATTATCCCGGTTTCCGCACAGAAAGGCATCAATATCGGGGCACTCATCATGGGCCTTGACGAATACATTCCCGAACCTGAACATGACCCTGACGCCCCCCCTCATATGCTGGTCGCACGTTCGTTCGACATCAATAAGCCCGGGATCAGCTGGCGTGAGGTGATGGGCGGCGTGATAGGCGGCTCGCTGACGCAGGGGATACTGAGGGAGGGAGACGATATTGAAATTCGTCCCGGCAGGCAGACCCAGGTGGAAAACAGAGTAATATGGGAGCCGATAACGACGAAGATCACCTCCATCAATACCGGTGCGAAGAGGGTAGGTGAAGCGACACCCGGCGGCCTGATCGCACTGGGGACCAAACTTGACCCTGCCCTTACCAAGAGCGATGCGCTCGCCGGCCAGGTTGCGGGGCATGTCGATAGGCTTCCCCCGGTCTGGGATCGGCTGTCGTTTAAAGTCACCCTGATGGAGCGGGTGGTGGGCTCCGACGACGAGCTCAATATCGAGCCTCTCCGCCACAAGGAACCGCTGATGCTCTCGGTGGGCACGGCGGTCACGGTGGGTGTGGTGGTCAATGCCAAAAAGGATGTGGTCGATGTCGTGCTCAAACGGCCTGTCTGTGCGGCGGTCGGTACCAGGATTGCCATCAGCCGCCAGGTGGGCGGGCGATGGCGCCTGATCGGCATGGGAACCCTGATGTGACGTCCGTCCTGCTGGACGCGAACGCGTTGATGATGCCCGGGCAGTTCGGGATCGATCTCTTCGGGCAGATCGGTGAGCTCGTGGGGGCGTTCGAGCCCCTGGTCCTCGAAGAGGTACGGGGAGAGCTGTACGGCCTGTCCAGAGGCCGCGGGGGCCATGCGGCCGCTGCCCGCCTCGGGCTGTCGCTTGCGGCGAAGTGTACGGTCGTTCCCGCATCGCCTGAAGGCGGCCCTGTGGATGCGAAAATTGCCCGCTACGCCGAAGCGCACCGGTGCATGGTGGCCACCAACGACCGGGAGCTCAGGAACCATCTCCTCAGCCGTGGAATAGATGTAATATTCATAAGAAAGCAGAAAAAATTAGAACTGATTCGGAGTTAGGGAAGGTATGTATTATCGGGTAACACTCGAGGACAAGGTGAGGGTTCCGCCCCACAGGCTTGGCGAAGACCTCCGTAAGGTCATTCTCAACGTGCTTCAGGAACAGCTGGAAGGCAGCATTGACAAGGAGATCGGCATTTTCATCGCCGTGACAAAGGTGGTGAATGTTGGGGAGGGCGACCTGATTCCCGGCGACGGTGCAGTCTATTATGACGTGACATTCGACGCGCTGGTGCTCCGGCTCGCCCTCCAGGAGATCATTGAGGGCGAGGTGGTGGAGACCACCAGTTTTGGCGCGTTTGTCAGCCTCGGCCCCATCGATGCGATGTTGCATGTGAGCCAGATCTCCGACGATTTCATCAACTACGACGAGAAGAACGGACGCCTCGTATGCCAGGAATCCAAACGGCAGATCGGGGTTGGCGACAGAGTGCGTGCACGGGTCGTGGCCCTCAGCCTCAACGAGCGTGAGCCCAGGGAGAGCAAGATCGGGCTGACCATGCGGCAGGCAGGACTTGGCACGGAACCGTGGCTCAAGGAAGATTTCGAGAAGGAGCAGGCAGAACATGGTAGTGCGTAAAAAGCAGCCGAAGGTCTGCCGCCAGTGCCACCGGGTTGTCGACGGGGAGGCCTGCGTGATCTGCGGCAGCAATAATCTTTCCGAAGACTGGGCAGGATACCTGATCATCATCGACCCGGAACGATCGGATATTGCCAAAAAAATGAATATCGACCTCCCCGGCCGGTATGCATTAAAGGTTCGCTGATGTACCTGCTTCCTGACAGGCACAGGGACGCATTGCGGGAACCGTTCGGGATGGTTTTCCCTGATATCAGCGATGCCTCCGGAATGCTCGAAGGAAGGCATGTCTATTCGGTGGGAGACGTGGTCACCCACAATCTCCTGCGGCGCGGCATCTCGCCGGATGTCGCCATCATCGACGGGTACACGCAGCGTGTACGCTGCAACAGAACCCCTATTCTCCTCGCACCCCGTCTTGTGGTCGAGAACCCGGCAGGCACGATCACCGGTGCGCTCATCGAGGCTATCCGCTATGCGGTGGCCCACCCTCCGGTGCTGATCTTTGTCGAAGGCGAGGAGGACCTCGCCGTGATCCCGCTGGTGATGGAGGCGCCGCTCGATTCCGCGGTCGTCTACGGCCAGCCGGGCGAGGGCGTGGTGATCCGGGTTGTCGATGCGGCGGCAAAAGAACAGGCGCACAAGTATTTTGCGCTCTTTGAGATGGCGGGGGATCAGGACTGCGGTCCTGAGTGATCGCCAATTTTTAAATACGTCGCTCGACAATATTTTAGGGATATCGATGGAATTTGAATTTATCAGGGATGAGAGAAATGAGCTCCTTGCAAGGAGAGAACTTGGTTTTGTCCTCACCTTTGAGGGGCCGACCCCGTCACGGCAGGAGATCTTGGGTAAACTCTGTGCCCTGAAGAATATTAACGAGCAGGTTATCGTGCTCGACTCCTTGAAGACCACCTTTGGAAAACAGGAGATCCTCGGCACTGCACGGGTATACGACGACGCGGAGACCCTGAATAAGACCGAGCGCGAGTACCTGATGAAGCGCGGCCAGGCCAAAGCACAGGAAGAAGAGGCGTGAAGATATGGCAGTAAAACGCAGCAGCTATTACACGGTTGAGGGTGATTCCGTCACCATGAAGAAGCGCCACTGCCCGCGCTGCGGGCCGGGCGTCCTCCTTGCGGAACACAAGGACCGCCTCGCGTGTGGAAAATGCGGATATACCGAATTTAAGAAATAATACCGATGCCTGATCAGGGGCACGTAGTGCTGGGCATTGAGGGCACGGCGTGGAACCTCAGTGCCGCTCTTTTTGGTGACCGGCTCCTCTCTCTGTATTCTTCGCCATATTCTCCCCCGCATGGGGGAATCCACCCGCGGGAGGCAGCCCAGCACCACGCTTCAGTGATGAAGGAGGTGATCGGTCGGGTACTGGAGAGCGGACCGCGTCCCACTGCCGTCGCCTTCTCGCAGGGACCGGGGCTCGGCCCGTGTCTGCGCACGGCCGCCACTGCGGCAAGAACACTCGCGCTGGCGCTGGGCGTACCGTTGGTGGGGGTGAACCACTGTGTCGCGCACGTGGAGATCGGGCGCTGGGCGACCGGCTGCGATGACCCCATCGTGCTCTACGCCAGCGGTGCGAACACGCAGGTCCTGGGCTATCTCCATAAACGCTACCGCATTTTTGGTGAAACGCTCGACATCGGCCTCGGCAACGCCCTCGACAAGTACGCCCGGAGCAAGGGGCTCGCCCACCCGGGCGGCCCCGCCATCGAGGCGTTTGCCCGGGAGGGGACGCCGGTCGACCTGCCCTATACGGTCAAGGGCATGGATCTCGCGTTTTCCGGCCTGGTGAGCGCGGCAAAGGAGAGTCCTGAGCCGATCGAGGACGTCTGTGCCGGCCTGCAGGAGACGGCGTTTGCGATGTGTGTGGAGGTCACCGAGCGGGCGCTCGCCCACGCGGGCAAGAATCAGGTGATGCTCGTGGGAGGGGTCGGCGCCAATGCCCGGCTGCAGGAGATGCTCGGGCTGATGTGCCGGGAGCGGGGGGCCTCCTTTTTCGTGCCCGAAAAGAAATATCTCGGCGATAATGGCGCCATGATCGCCTATACGGGGAAACTCATGCTGGAAGCCGACCAGATCCTCTCGCTCGAGGCCTCTCATGTCAACCCCGGCTACCGCTCCGATGAGGTGGAGGTGGCATGGCGGCGTGATACGGGCGAATTCGCCTACCACCGCGCCGATGTGATGGAGAATGGCAGCGCCCGCGGTGCGGAGGCGGTGGTCAGCCGGTCGGGCCCCGATGTCGCCAAGCGGCGCCTCGGCAAGGGGTACCGTGTTCCGTCGCTCGATCATAGGCTGATCACCGAACGCACCCGGGCAGAGGCCCGGATCATCGGCATGGCCCGTCGCGCGGGCGTTCCCACCCCGGTTATCAGGGACATAACCCGGGACACGATCACCATGGAATGCATCGAGGGCAGTCTGCTCAAACATGCGCTCGGCGAGCGCACCGTGCGCGAAGCAGGAAGCATGGTGGGACGGCTTCATGGTGCCGGCATTGTGCACGGGGACCTGACCACGAGCAACATTATCGTCCGCAATTCACAGTGCGTGCTGATCGATTTCGGGCTGGCGCAGGTGACGCCGGAGATCGAGGCGCGGGGCGTGGATGTCCATGTCTTTTTCCAGACTCTGAAGAGCACGTCCGCCGAGGCGCCTGCGCTGAAAGCGGCATTCATTGAGGGGTACGAAGCCTCGTTTGGGTCGGCGGCTGAGGTCATCGAGCGGGAGCGGGAGATCGAACGGAGGGGAAGATACCTGTGATAATCGTGGTGGTGACCAGCAATCCGAACAAAGCCCGGGAAGTGGCGGCGTTTTTCAATGGTGTCTGCGAGGTCGAGCACGTTCCGCTGGAGTGCCCCGAATTCCGGCACGATGATGTGGGGGAGATCGCCCGGGAGAAGGCGCGGTTTGCCTTCGAGCACCTGCGGGTTCCCCTGATCGCGGATGATACGGGGTTTTCCATCGCCGCGCTCGGGGGATTTCCCGGGCCTTATGCGGCCTACGTACTGGACACGATCGGGATCGATGGGATCCTGCGGCTGATGGAAGGGAAAGAGGATAGAAACGCGTATTTTGAAACCGCGATTGCGCTTGCGGATGAGGAGGGCATCCGCGTGTTCAGGGGAAGAATCGACGGCCGGATCGTCGATCCGCGGGGAGTCGGTGGGTTTGGCTACGACCCTATCTTCGAGGTGGAAGGCCGGACGCTGGCAGAACTCCCGCTCGAGGAGAAGGCACGCATCTCCCACCGGGGCCGTGCGCTCGCTGCATTGAAGGCGTGGCTGTCGGGGGAGCAGTGCTGAGCCGCGCACCTATGGTATCCAAACTCTTAAGAGCGTGCGGTTCCTTCTTATAAGAGCAGAAATGAGGGGTAAGTGAACTATGGCAAGATTTCCCGAAGCAGAGGCACGGTTGCTCAATGTAAAGATCTGCATGAAATGCAACGCACGCAATGCGCCCCGTGCGACCCGCTGCAGAAAATGCGGATACGAGAACCTCAGACAGAAATCAAAAGAGCGGAAAGGATAATCGAACTCTCTTTTTTTCAGCGCCGTTACGCACTGTAAAAGGTCACCTTTTTTCCTTTCTCGCTGTATTCACCGAGATAGGTCTCGATATTGCGCTTGTAGCCGATGCGCTGTTCCACCCCGAGATCGGCGAGTTGCCGCCGGACGCGCATGACGTCCTCTTCGTCCTCCCAATTTTCCGTATACACGTAGATCACTTTCCGCGTGTCCCGAGAATCAGGGTTCGGTTTTGCGGTGCTGACTTTTGCGGAGATCCCCAGCCTTCCCCTGCAGGTAGCGTCCCGGATATTCTGCCACATCGCGTCCACCTCTTCTTCGTCGAGGAAGATAAGCCATTTTCCGCCCTTCTCATCGTCGACTTCCTCGGGCATGAACGCGGGGGCGTCTTGGATAATCCAGTACATCTGTGTGGTGCGGGTGGGAATGACGCCTTCTCCCTGGCGCAATTGTGCGTAGATGTCTTCGGCACGCGTGAAGCGCTGAAGAAGCGCCTCGGCGAGCTGCGGGTATTCCTCCTGAAATAATGCGAATATCTCCATGAATTCCTGCAGAAAATCGATATCTTCTTCCACCAGCTTGAACAGGTAGTGGCCGCGCGACTGCAGTTCTTTGTTCAGCATAATTTCGAAAAGGCCGTATGCCACATCTCCGAGTGCATGCTCTTCGGCGTTTTCCATACTATCAGGTTAAAAAACGCGACAAAAAAATATTTTGATTCTTATAGTTGGGTGCCGGGGCGCAACGGGCGCCTTTTTCGCGGTCACTGCCGCCTGCGAAATCCCGCATCAGTGCAGGCTTTTACGGATCAGTTCGGCCGCGCGTTCACCGGAAAGGAACATACCCCCGAAAATCGGTCCCATCCGGTGTTCGCCTGCGACGGCGTTGGCCGCCATGCCGGTGACGACAAGCCCCGGGAAAATCTCCCTCGTATGACCGATGATCATGGCCTCAGCGCGGTCCGCCCACATCGGGCCCTCGCCGGACACCGCCACCTCGCCTCCCTTGCATGCAACCATGCGCGCCACCATCGCATCATGGCCTGTGGCATCCACGGCATAGCGGCAGGCGATGGTGAGGGGGTCCACGTGGAGCCCCGCCATCTCCACCGGCGTCCAGTTGATGACCAGCCCGCTCACCCGCCGGTCGTCCTTGATGACGACATCCTCGACGGTGGTGAGATTGAAGAATTCCGCGCCCGCGTCGCATGCGGCGGCGGACAGTTTCGCCACGGCCTCGACGGACTTTGCCACGTAGTATCCCTCCTCAAAAGCGGTGTAGGCAATGGAGAAGTGATCGAGCAGCCTTCGCGCCTCCTCCTGCACGACGATGCGGGGAAACATCATTCCGCCTCCCCACATCCCGCCGCCAATCGAGAGCTTCTTCTCGATTACCCCCACTTTCACGCCGTTTTCGGCAAGGAGAGCAGCACAGACAAGACCGGAGGGCCCCGCGCCCACCACTGCCGCATCGATATCCACGTAGTCGAGCATGACCCTGCTCTGCTCGGAGAGAATGGCCCGGGTTATCGTCACCTCATCGAGTTTCATCTTCGTCACGCAAGTTACATGGACGTAGAAACTAATAGTGTTTTATCTTGCGTTCGAGTATCGGAGAGGCTTTTCGACGTGCCCTGACGCTGTTTTCCGGGAACAGAGAGGGAGGAGAAAGCCTCGCGGGTGGTGCGCAGTTGCGGTTGCTATGCCTGCAGGCGAATATATTTACCCCGAGAATCGGATATTAAGGTAGAATGAAATGGAAGCGTGACTTCGGGCTTACCCTGCGATCGCTGCTCACAGGGTTTTTGCTCCTCATTGTATACCTGATATTTCTCTCCGCGCTGTTCGTGCTCTTTCCGGGGCTCAGTATCCAGGGGTATGTGCTGATCATTGCGCTGTTTGCGTTCATCCAGTACTACTTCTCCGATAAAATGGTGCTCTGGAGCACAGGTGCACGCATCGTCGGGGAGGACGAATATCCCGAGCTCCATGCCATGGTGGCGCGCCTGAGTGCGGAAGCCGATCTTCCCAAACCGAGAGTGGCGGTCATGCCCTCGCCCGTGCCGAATGCGTTTGCCACCGGCAGGAGCCCGAAGGCGGCGGTGGTGGCGGTGACCGATTCCATCATGCGTCTTTTGGACCGGGACGAGCTCGAGGCGGTGCTGGCCCACGAGCTGAGCCATGTGAAAAACCGCGATGTGCTCACCATGACTATCGCCAGTTTTCTCAGCATGCTGGCGTTTCTGGTCATGCGCTATGCCATCTTCTTCTCGTTCGGCAACAGGCGGGAGAGCGGCGGGATCCTCCTCGCGTGGATTGTCTCGATCATCGTGTGGATCGTGAGCACGCTGCTCATCAGGACGCTCTCACGCTACCGGGAATTTGCCGCCGATCGCGGTTCGGCCTACATCACCAGCAACCCGCGGGCCCTGATCAGTGCGCTCTACAAGATCAGCGGGCGGATGGACCGCGTGCCTGCGGAGAAGAAGAAGGAGGTGGAGGGTGCAAACGCCTTCTTCATCATCCCCGCCCTGTCAGGGGAGAGCTTGATGGAACTCTTCTCCACCCATCCCCCACTGGAAAAGCGTGTCGAGGCCCTCGAAGCACTGGAATCCGAACTCCGCGGCTATTGAGGGAGGGGCTCTTCCTCCTCCCCATGGATATGTTAATATTTCGTTACGCACAAGTATGTAGGCAATACGGTGCATCGATGGTCTAGTGGCATGACTTTGGCCTTCCAAGCCAATAGCCCGGGTTCAATTCCCGGTCGATGCATTGTACCAATGGCGGGCTCGTGGTCTAGCTGGTTATGACATCGCCTTCACACGGCGGGGATCCTGAGTTCGAATCTCAGCGAGCCCACTCTCTTTTGGCGAAAGAACGATTATCGAGGGAGAAATCCCTGATCTGAATCCTGTTTACTACCCCTTTTTTTCCTCATGGAAACCCCGGAGAAGATCGCGGCCCGCCTTGCCCGCGGGAACGAATGGGTGGTATGCGACCTGGGCGTGAAAAAGAAGCGGAAATGCCCCCTCTACGGAAATTATCAAGCTCACATAATCCCTAAAGACGAGAAGCAAGCAGATATCAGTATTCCTAAGAAGGGAGAAGTGATAACCGAATCATCAGATATGCAGAGTAATTCGATTATTACCACTCCATTCTCTCAAGATACCAATAGAGAAGTTACACCTCATTGTAAAGATAAACCAGCTGCAACAGGAGAAGAGCATATCCGAGGAAATCTTACGTATCTCGGATGGTCTCTATTCTTGATCGGCATCTTGTCTGTAGGCTGGTATCTCTGGAAGAACATGGTAATAAGAAGAAATACCACTCCTATTCCTATCCCCTACAAACGATGTACGGATATGAGAGGATGTATCGGTGATGCTCTAATTCATTCATTTCCAGAGATTACGATCAGTGCTCCAATAGCGTTTTATATACTTCAATGCAGTAAGCCAGAGCATGGTAGTCCCTCCCAGTCGGTGCAATACGGTCGATCCATAATGCATTCAGAAAGGATATGCCGCAAATCGACGCCGCAGCCCTGGATCTGGCTCGAGGAAATTCAAGTGCTTCAATCGTCCTCGAACGGTTACCGTTTTTTAGTGAAGTGCTCGATTGGCATGCCAAAAGAGAGGAGGCCGGGGTCTTTCCTGCACTTGAGAAGGTCGCACCCGATGTCGCTTGGGCTTATGAACGGGATCACCGCGGTCTGGATGAAGCGTATGATAACCTAAACCGATCGTATATCGATATGGATCTCCTGCAGACCGCCCGCGCCAGCGCCGCTCTCCATTTCCACCTCAAAATCCATCTGTTGAAAGAAGATGCCCATCTCTACCGTATTTTCGCGGAGCGAATCCCTTTAACAGAACAGAAGAAGGCGCTGGAGATCATGGCAGGCAGCGTCCCGCAGGAACGATTCCTTGAACTGGTGGAGTGGTGGATTTCCATGGTTGGGCAGGAGGATCGAGAGAATATTATCCGGATCTGGCAGATGGTGCTGCCTCCTCCCGCCTTTGCCGAAGCACGGGAAGTCATTCAAAAAGTCACTGGCAGCGATTGGATTGAACTTACGCGGCGGATACCGGGTCTATGACCTGAGCCAGGTCAAAACATTTTGTTATTTGGCTAATATCCGATAAGATAAGTTTATGTAGGTCTTGAGAAAGCCAAAGTCGGCATTCTCCAGGTTAGCGAGAAGAGCGATGATGGCGAGGCGAGCCGGCTCGTGGAGGGTAGGGTCTATGGTAGTGATGGCCCAGACTATCTCATGCTCCGCATAGCCGTCACCAATCCGGATTATGTTGGATGGATACCCGCAGCAATCTGCTCATTGACAATGTGGTGGTTCGGGTCAGAGATCGCAATATTCATAATGCAACAGTCAATTCTAATCACGGAGTGCCATTTCATGGATGAATTCATGCGGGCCGCCATCGAAGAAGCCAGACAGGGACTGACCGAGGGCGGAATCCCCATCGGCGCGGTACTGGTAATTGATGGGAACATTGTCGGGCGGGGACACAACCGCAGGGTGCAGAAGGGAAGCGCCATTCTGCACGCCGAGATGGACTGCCTGGAGAATGCGGGTCGGCTCAGGGCCAGTGATTATCGCCGGGCGGTGCTCTATTCAACGCTCTCCCCGTGTGACATGTGCAGCGGAGCGATCCTGCTCTATAAAATTCCGCGGCTGGTGATCGGTGAGCACCAGACCTTCCAGGGGCCGGAGGAGTATCTCCGCTCGCGGGGCGTGGAACTGGTCATTCTGGACGATGAGGAGTGCCTGCGCATGATGTCCGATTTCATTGCCGCCAATCACGAGTTGTGGGATGAGGACATCGGGGAAGAGTAGACAGATCAGATCTTGTTCAGGTGGATGGGAGGAGGTCGCAAAGCTGACACCCCAGGGCGGGAAAAAGAATGATCAATTCGGGTTTACGGTCGCGATGCTCGGAGACACCATTGCAGTGGGTGCCCGGAGAGCGGATCCTGACAATATGAAGGACGCGGGTGCGGCCTACGTCTATACTCTGGACGGAAATACCGTTGACCTGGCAGCCAGGCTTACCGCAAACGACGCGAGCGAAGGCGATGAGTTCGGCCAGTCGATCGCCATTGCCGGCAATGCCATTGCGGTGGGTGCCTGGAAGGATGATATCGGTGCCGATGAAGATCAGGGCTCCGTCTATCTCTTCCGTCGGATAGGCAACCGGTGGTTCGAGACCGGCACGATAACCGCATCCGACGGAATGAAAGGTGACGAATTCGGGTATTCCCTGTCAGCCTTCGGGAATCGCATGGTGACGGGGGCCCACTTCGCCGATTTCACTTATACAAATGCAGGAGTGGCATACGTGCTTCCGCTGAAGCTCTAAGCGCGGGAACGGCGAAGAGGGTGCTGCGGTGGAGGCATCTCCCCGCTCCACGTTTTTAGATTCTATTGTGCAGTTTCCACCCTGTTTCTCCGTTCTGCAGCCAATCTCTCCGGACATTCTGCGATGCCCCCGTTGTTGTTCGCGCCCGGTTATGCGCTGATCTGCAGGCTCCTCCAGCACTGATGCAGGAATGATCCCTGCTGCACATCTGCCTCGACGGGAGAGCGGCGGTAAGGTTGCCCTGGTGCAGGGGAACCGCACCGCGAAACATACCAAAAAAGGTGCTTTGGGGTATCGGCTCAGAGGAACCGGAACGCTATCGGGCAGTTCACGATGATACCGATCGAGCCATAAGGCGCCCCGCCGGGCCCGGTGATCCACCCATCCTGAACAAATCCCAGAATCTGGAACTCTTCGGTTAAACGGGACCGGTACCCGTTCTCAATGGACTCATTTGTCCATTCGCCCAGATTCATGTCCCACAGCGGACTGTAATCGAGGGCAACGGATGGGATCCCCCCGAACACATTCAATGGCGAACGACCGTCAATCAGCGCGCTGTTCAGGCCCTGTCGCTGTGGATTGTCCGCACCGGTTGGTCCGTTGATGAATACGAAGATCCTCTCCACGCCACTGAAGGCACTGTCATCTCCCCCGACGGGAATGGCGCCCAGTGCCGGTGCATAGGTCCCACCTTCGAGGGCGGCTGCAAGGGGATCACTGGCGTCGGTGCTCAGGTAGAGTACAGGTTTGGCAAAGCTGAATCCCTCCGTGAGCGCGATGGTGACCGTATTGTTCTCGGTCGGATCAATGCTCACCACTTTGTCGTGCACGATTGTGTAATCGGGAGTTCCATTGGGGAACGTGAGGTCCTCGCGTTCGACATCGAAGGCAATCATAGGTGCATTATAGATTGCACCGCCGGCATTTTCAATGCGGACCAGAGGGCTGTACTCATCGTCTCCCACCGATCCGGGCGTGGCGTTCGCGGGCGGGAAGACGTTCGGCGCATCCGCGGGCACCACCTCCCGCTCAGGCTGGAAATCTACCGTCCCATTCGAAAATGTCAGCGTTGCATTCTCTTCCAGCATTGCGGTTCTCACTCCCCCACCAACGTCCGTATACGTCAGCTTTGGTGCCCAATTCAGACCCAACGCATCTGCATTCCCTTTATCGTCCGTATCCGTGAGTATATACCACACCGTCCTGCCGTCTTCCATCTGACCTTCGTACAGCGGCATGGTGATTGTTCCAGCCTCCAGGTCGATCTGTCCGGCTCGCAACAACTGGTTGGGACCAATCAGTTGGGGATCGAAGGTCGATGGGGCAGGGCCGAAGTAGGTTAACGGTACATCTGCTCCGATGGATGCAGGAGCAGGGGCCACACTGTCTGATTCCGTCGCATTCCCCGCTGGCTCCTGAGCCGACGCCGCAGCGCCGAAGAAAAGAATAACGACGGTAAGTAACACCAGACCATGATAGAATTTCATAGTCAATCCTCCCCGACAGCAGCCCATAATTTCCTGAAGGTACCCCCATAATAGAATTCGTGAGCCGCTATCAGAACCTCCTACGTGCACTCATCATATGTATCCTTTTCGGCAATGCGTGGTATGAAATGCACGCGTTTCCCCGGTGGGACCCGCTCACCTTTTCTTCCTGCATCGTTTTATATCATCGCAGAATATCTGGGTGTCATGGAAGGGAGAGAAATGGTGCATCCGATGCCCACAATACGCGAACTGTATCCGGCTCCTGCAGAGATAAAAAAACTCCGTGTGTTTCTCGGCGACTGGCATGGAGAGGGGGTGCTCAACACCGGGGGAAGCTCGATGAATGTTGCCGGAGCGTGGCATTTCAGCACGGCTGCGGGGGGATGGGGCCTGAGGGTATCAACACAGTCGGTCATCGAAGGAATGGGTGAGACTACGCCCTCGACAGCCCGTTCGGCTTCGATAGCGATACCGGCACGGCTTCGAGGCAGATATTCTGGTTTTTCTCTCCTGTACGGGTCGCCCAGCGCTCTCCATATATCGCAGGATGCCCTCCGTAGTGAGGGATAATCGCATCTTCTGCAGTGGAACGCCGGATACCGGAAAAGTATACGTTCAGGGAGACGAAACCCAGTGGTATGAAAAATGCCTTCCACGTGATGCTCATCCCGACACTGGGCTGCCCTTCAAATTGCGGTTATTGCTGGAGTTCGGAGGAAGGTTCTCCCATTATGCCCATTGAAACCATCAATGAGGTGGTGGAATGGCTCAAAGAGTTCCAGAATGATCGGGTCACCTTCACCTTCCACGGGGGGGAGCCGCTCCTTGCCGGCGCAGACTTTTACCGGCAGGCGTTGCCGCTCCTCTCCGAGGGCCTGAGCCACCTTACGCCGGAATTCGCCCTGCAGACGAACCTCTGGAGGATGACCCCGGAACTTGCAGAAATTCTGGCGGAGTATAATGTTCCTATCGGTTCCAGCATCGACGGGCCCAAAGAGCTCAACGACTACCAGAGGGGAAACGGGTACTTTGAAAAATGCATGCGAGGCTATGAAATTGCCCGTGCACATGGCCTGAATGTGCGATTTATCTGTACATTTACGTCCCATTCGGTGGAGTACAAGGAGGACATCTTCAATTTTTTCCTCCAGCACGGATTCGACCTCAAATTACATCCTGCACTGCCATCCCTGCGTGACAGAAACCCGGAAAAATGGGCACTTGCTCCGGAGAAGTATGGAGAACTGCTGGTGTACCTCCTCGATCAGTCCCTGGAGCATCTGGGAGAGATCGAGGTTATGAATATCAACGACCTGTGCAGGGGTGTCTTCACCCGCAGGGGCAACGTCTGCACCTTCGTGGACTGCATGGGAAGTACCTTTGCGGTGGGCCCCGACGGGAGCATCTATCCCTGCTATCGGTTTGTGGGCATGCCGGAGTACGTGATGGGCAACGTCCATGACCGTCCCGATCTTGAGGATCTTGCCCGTTCCGATGCATGGAACCTCATGCACCGGTTCAAGGAGTACGTCGACCAGGCATGCAGCGGATGTGCCCATATCAACTACTGCCGGGGTGGATGCCCCTACAATGCCATCGCACCCACCGGAGGTGAAATACACGGCGTCGATCCCCATTGTGTTGCGTACAGGAGGATATTCGACGAGATCACGGAACGGCTCAACAAGGAGCTGTACGAATCCCCCGGTATGCGTCCGGGCGGGTCCCGTGCAAGGCGCAGAAGGGGTGCAAGGCCGGGCATCATGGAACTGATGCACCGGATCGTGTTGAGCTAGTGGTTCGATGGGGGTGATCCTTTACGCCCTGTACGCAGGGAGAGAGGCGCAATACGGGCCTTTGGCCCTGTACCCTCCTGGAGGTTGATGCACGCCCCTCTTTTATTTTCCAACAACTATAAAAATCTTCAATGACATGCTATCCCTTCACAGCGAGTTGCGCCGATGCAAGGGGGGTTCATTCGGCAGCCGGCTGAACGTACATATCGCACCGATGTGGTCCTGGTTCTGTGGGTATATGGTGGGTCTCTTCAGCCATGATCCTGCAGGTACCGTGGCGTTACCGTGTAGCTCTTGTGGCCTCTCCCTCATTGCGTGCAGGGCAGACCGAATTAGCGGATGTCCTCCGCCATCCGTCCTGGCACACCACACGACGCAGCGAGCTGGAACCAGGATGTGAAGCGAGATGAAACGAATGGTATATGTGCAGCTGTGCGTGATCGCCCTGGTATCGCTGGCAGTGCTGTCCGGTGCCGTCGCCGCCCAGGAACCTGAAGGAGCGACGGTTGCCGAATGCATTGCCGCCGAAGGGAATCTGACCACGCTGGTATCGCTTCTTGAACGCACCGGATTGAATGAGACGCTCTCCAACGAGACGCAAAATGTTACAGTGTTTGCACCCACCGACGATGCATTTGCGCAGTTGCCGCCTGATCTGACCGAGCTATTGGTAAACAGCACCGAATCCGAGATCCTTCTCCCCGAGGTGCTGCTCTACCATGTGATCGAGGGCTCCTACAACGCTTCTGATCTCGAAGAGATCGGGGTGATAGAATCGGTGCAGGGGGAAAATCTGGTATTCAACCGCACGGACAACCTGACGGTGAACGGAGTGAACGTTACCACCGCCGATATCCAGTGCAGCAACGGAGTGCTGCACGTGATCAGCGGGGTGCTGCTGCCGTCGTTTATCCCCCAGGCCCCGGGTGAGAATGTCACCATGACCAATGTTCAGACGACGAACGGGAGTTCCCTGTGATCGATCCCCTGCCGGAACCGCCGGAGTACCCCATTCTCCGGCATCCGTTCAACTTCCCGTTTTTCAAGGATACACCATGCCGCTCATGAGGCGACCGTTGTAGGCCCTTCTGGGTTGCCTGAGGGGCATATTGTGTGCATGGGAGCACTGCGTGAAGATACCCGGACAGCTGGTCAAATTTCGTGTTTGCCTGCGGTGAGAGGTTTTTGCTGGATTTCTGCACCAGAATGATGCACACTGCTTGAATTTTATTGTGCGATAATTATAAAAATCAGGCGCGATATGGAAGTACGTTGAAACGATTGCGCCCATTCCCAGCATGTAATCCATATGACTTATGATCACATCTCATGCCCCCACTGCCTGCAAAGCATCAGTATATCGAGCGCCTCTACATAGTCCAGCAATCGCTTCACCGACGTGGGCAATCCGGCAGCCGTAACCGGCAGACGCCGTGTCGTTCCCGGCACCGGCTGCCTCACGCATGTAACATGCGAAACGGGATGCACCCCCGCATCCGAACGAAAGGAAGTGTTATGCGATGAAAACCATGCAATCAAGACGTTATCTGGTGGTATTTTTCGTTGTTCTGGCAGTGATCATTACCGGTGCTGCTGCAACGGATGTCGACCAGAACGTCACGGATGATGCCGCTGTCAATGATTCCGCGGAAATCGGAACCATTGTGGAAACGGCGGAATCTGCCGGGCAGTTCACCACACTGCTGGCAGCGCTTGATGCCGCAGGACTGGCCGAGGAACTGGGAAGTGGCGGACCCTATACGGTCTTCGCACCGACAGATGGCGCATTTGCCGCCATTCCTGCAGAAACGCTCGACGCCCTTCTTGCCGATCCGGAAGGCGACCTGACCACGATCCTCAACTACCACATCGTGGAGGGCGAGTACCTTTCAGGCGACCTGGCGGGCCTCGAATCGATCGATACCCTTTCCGGCGTTCCGCTCACCATCACGGTCGAGGGCGATACGGTGATGGTGGACGGGGCACAGGTGATCGCGGCTGATACCATGGCGAGCAATGGCGTGATCCATGTGATCGACGTGGTGATGATCCCGGAGGGCGTGGAACTGCCGGTCGCCGAAGAGGCCACCGGGGAACCTGCAGAGAACATGACCGAAGAGGCCACCGAGGAACCTGTTGAGAACGTGACCGAGGAGGCCACCGAGGAGCCTGTTGAGGAGATGACCGAAGAGCCGGTTGTCGTACCACCCTTAGAAGAGGAGGAGCCCAATGTGGTGGACTGTGCGGCAGCCGACGGGAACCTCACCACCCTGGTGACCCTGCTCGAACTGACCGGCCTGAACGAGACACTCTCCGACCCCGCGCTCAATGTCACCGTGTTCGCGCCGACCGATGAGGCGTTTGCAATGCTTCCCGGGTCTGCGGTCGAGTTCCTCGTGAACAACACAGCGGCACAGGGCCTTCTTGAGGAGGTGCTCCTCTACCATGTGGTGAACGGCACCTACACGGCCGCAGACCTCGCAGAGGTCAGCAACCTGACCACCCTGGAGAACGAAACCCTGGCCATCAATGTCACCGACGGCAACGTGACCGTGAACCAGGCAAATGTCACCACTGCGGACATCCAGTGCAGCAACGGAATCATTCACGTCATTGATGGCGTGCTCACGCCCTCATTCGTCCCCAATATGACGATCACGGAGACCGCCGCTGCTACGGGCAACCTTACCACGTTGTCCAGTGCCCTGAACCTGACCGGGTTGAACGCCACGCTCAACGAGCCGGGCCCGTTCACCGTATTCGCGCCGACCGATGAGGCATTCGCAGCGCTCCCGGAGGGGGTGCTGGATATCAACGACACTCCTGCGCTGGAAGACGTCCTGCGCTACCACGTGGTGCCGGGATGGTATCTTGCTGCCAATTTCGAGAACATCACCACCCTGCAGACGGTGCAGGGAGCGAACCTGACCCTCAATTACACCGCCGGCAATCTCACGGTAAATGGGGCAAATGTCACCATCGCTGATGTCCATGCCGTAAACGGCGAGATCCACGTCATTGATGCGGTGCTGCTTCCCCCTGAAAACGAGACGGCAGGGAATGCCTCGGAGATGGCCTCCTGATCTCCCCCTTTTTCAATGATTCGTGAATGCCCCTGCTGCGTTGCATGGGGTACACTGCGGCGTCCGGTGCAGGAGGGGTGCCGAATTCTGGGGGCACGTCGGGGGGAGCTTCCGCCGAAAGGCACAGAAAAGTGGGGGCACCTCTGCGGAGTTTAAGGAGGATTTTTCAGAAGAATATACGTTCTGCTGATATCTCCCCTCACACGATCGAATTCGGCAGTAGCCTATGGGGTGAGAGGGATATTTATAGGTTTCTTTTAATATTCTTTTAAAAATATATTGCCCGGTGCGCATCCTTGCCGATGGAGGGCTGGATTCACCGCAACCTTTGCAGGATTTTTGTGGTGAGCGGCGCATTCGCTCTTTTTAGTCCCTCTTCGAGGTACTCGATCCACGCGCGCGTCTGTTCCATGCTGGCCTTTGCCGCCGCTTCGTACATATCGAGCCGCCGCTCATAGTAGGTCATCCACTGCTCGATGATCTCGACCTGCCGGGCATGGGCGGCCTGCACCTCATCCAGGTGCGTGCGGATACCGGCAATCTCATCGCCGAGACGTTCATCGGCGTGGTTCATTTCTTCGAGCCGCCTGTGGATGGCCTTGATCTGCTGTTCCTGAAGTGCGATCGTATCTCGCAGCGCACGGAGATGGTCGCCCGGGAGAGGTGAGGGTGCCGGTGCGGGGGCAGGGGGGGGAGGCGTCTGTGCGGCTCCCTGTTGCAGGGAGGACGTCCTTCGCGTAACGGGGTGTGCGCCGGCGCGGGATCGCTGCGAGCCTCCCCGTTGCAGTGTGCGGGCAATATCCTCTGGACTGCTCCCCTCCGAGGCGAGTGCGTCAATTTTCCGGATAAGGTGTACTGCTGGTTCCCCATACAGTTTCACTCTTCCCACCGCGCGTGAAGGGAGGAGATCGCCGAATTCCTGTACATATATGCGGATGGTCTGCTCGGAGATCCCCGTCTCCTCAGCGATGTCCCTGATTCTCAGGCGCCTCTCTTTCATGCAGATATTCCTCCAGAATCCTGAAAGCAGTGCGTTTGGGCGGCCAAAGTCACAGCCCTCCGACGGCTTCCCTGCTCTGTGCAATGATCCAGATGTGTCAGAATGTAGTTAAATAGGCAGGTTTTTGGCCGCAGGTGACAGCCCGGGGCCCGGCCAACGGCGACCTGGCAGGGCTCCTGGCCCGTTACATGGTATAGCGCTGCGCCCTTCAATAGCCCCTGATGCGACCGTCTGGTTTGAGATAATCGTGCCGGGAGAGGTGTTCCGGAGAGGGTCGCTCGGGGGGCCTTCGATATGCATCCCCTGATGCCGGAAGCTATGTGCGTGTAATTCCCTGCAGGGAAATGATTGGGTTTTTGACGTTTCCGCCCGATTGTTTTTTGCAGGGGGATGAATGGTGGAGAAGGTCAGGGTACGACGGCGGCGGGTGAAGCGTGTCGCGCTGCGGGTGCTTGCCGACGGCACCGTGCTGGTCACCGCCCCGCCCGGAATGGACATCGGTCCTGTGCTCTCCCGGCATGGCGCATGGATCGCGCAGCAGCGGTCCCGCCTTGACGACCTCTATGCGGGGCACGAGGGGGAGGCGGATTGCATGCTCTTCGGGGGCCGCGCATGCCCTCTTGTGGCCGGGGATCGCTGCGCGTACCACGAAGTATCGCAGCAGATGGAGTATACCACCATCGCGGCCCTGAACCATGCCCTCAGGGACTGGCTGAGAACCGACCTCGCCGCACGCCTCGAGCACCACGCCCCCCGTCTTGGCGTCGCGTACGGCCGCGTGAGCATCCGCATGCAGCGGACGAGGTGGGGGAGCTGCTCCGCGCGGGGAAACCTGAACTTCAACCTGCGCATGATGGCCCTTCCCGGCGACCTGAGGGATTACGTGGTTCTCCATGAGCTCGCACACCTGATGATTCCAAACCATTCGGGTAATTTCTGGCAATTCCTCAAGACATTCGTTCCCGATGCACGCCGTGCCGAGGAAGAGCTGAAGCGCTACTGGGTGCGCATTGAGCGCAACGCCATATGGGCCGGATTACGCGATCTCTGATCGAGGGCGCGGGCCCGGGCACCCCTGATGGGTTACAGGTGGACTTAATAGCGGTTGCATGGTGAGGGTACTGGGAGGTCGAGCGTGAGAGGACTGCACTTTTTCCAGAGCGGACAAACCCGTGCCGCGCTCCCTGTCGCGATCCCCTTTCTCCTGGTGCTGTGCTACCTCGTCCTGCTCTTTCTCTCCCTCGCCCCGCAGGATTTTCTCGCCATGATCACCCTGATCATCGCCTACCTGGTGCCTCCTGCCGGCAAGGAGACGGTCATACCCCTCGGTATTGCTGTGGGGCTGCCGTGGTGGCTGGTCGCGTTCACCATGGCCTTCTTCGATTTCGCCGGCGGACTCTTCATGGCGTGGAACTTCACGCTTGCCCTTCAAATTCCCATGCTGGGTGGGTGGATCGAGCGGATGATGCGGGGAGGGCGGGAGTATTTCGATGCACGGCCCTGGCTCGAGCGCCTTTATTTCGTCGGACTTTTGCTCTTCGTGATGGTGCCGTTCGAGGGATCGGGCGGGATCAGCGCCTCCATCATCGGCCGGTTGATGGGGATGCGGAAATACGAGGTGCTGGCCTTCGTCACCACCGGCGCATTCGTCAGCTGCTTTGCCATCGCCCTCGGTGCCGATTACGCGCTCGGCCTGCTGATGCGTTCCCCTATCGGCGTCACGTCAATAGTCATGCTGGTCTTCATCGCGGCAGGGATCGCGCTTGTAGCCCACTACGCCTTCAGGAGAGCCTCAAAAAAATAACAATCCGGGAACGTTCAGTCGTACTTTCCCTTGACGCCTTCCCATCCCGTATACCCGCAGTAAATGCAGCATTCGCCGCCGCAGTGACGGCACTTTTTTGCCGGTTGCGCCACCAGCACCGTGCCCTTCCCGTCGCAGTACCTGCAGCCGAGCCCGCCGCAGTGGCAGCACACCTCTTCCCCGTAAACCGTTTCTTCCTCGGTCATGAATGAATCCTCACCTTTTCACGTTGTACTGCATTCGTCAAGTAACATTCTTTCCCGCAAGGGAAAAACAGAAAGATGGTTCAAAGATGCATTCGGGGTTTATTCTTGCGGTTTACCCTCAATACAGCGTTTTTTGATGATGGTCTCCATGATGGTGCGGGAGCTGCAGTACCCGTCCCCCTGGTAGGCGCCGATCCTGATGACTTCAGACCTGATTCCGCGTTCCCGAAGCATGGATTTGAGTTTCTCCAGATCGAAATGCTGGTTGAAGCCGATGGTGATCACGTCCGGCCTGATTGCTTCGATGGGAACGAACATGTCGTGCTCGTCGCCGAGGCGGGCGTAGTCGACCACTTTCAGCGCCTGCACCATCCTGAGCCGCTGTGATTCGGGGATGACCGGGGCCGGCTTGTGCTTCACGTTTGCGTCGCGAGCGACGATGACATGGAGTTCGTCACCGAGCGTCCGCGAGGCCTCCAGGTAGTAGACATGCCCGGGGTGAAGAATATCGAAGGTCCCCGTGGCCACCACCCGCCTCATGCGATCACCTCCATGGCCCAGGGTGTGCCGTCCGCAGTGAAACATTTCCATGAGCGCCGGTCGTAGGGGGAGCCGATGATCAGGTGGTACCGGCCGATAGAGGGGAAAAACCGCAGGTCGGCGGATGAGGGGGAGAGCACGCCGTTCGGGTGGCTGTGCGCACTTCCTGCCACGTGGGTGTCGAGGGGCAGCATGAACGGCGAGAAGCTGGCGCTCTCCAGGCGGCTGATCGTGCCCGGCACCAGCTCGAGATCGCTCACCACGCCCTCCTCCTCCTTGAGGATCGCCAGAAATTCGCAAGGGTGCTGGGATTTGCCCAGTGCAAGAAGCATTTCCAGCAATTCCTCCCTGATGCCCCGTATTTGCATGGTCTGCCAAGATATGTTGCCTTTGAGACCTACATAACAGTTTCACCGGCACCAGAGATCCTGTGGTGCCTTCAGAATACCCCGTCCTGGTCGTAACTTCTGCCGAAGCGCAACGCCAGCTCGGCCTTGTAGAGCTCTTTTCCCAGGTATGCCGCATGGTCGAGCAGCGAGAGGCGCCCCTGGCAACAAAGCGTGTAAAACACGTCTTCCCAGTGGGCGCCCCGTATGGCCAGGCCATCGTGCACCGCCACGATCACGCCGCCCTCGATCCCGATGCGTACATTGCCTTTCGGATCGTAGTCGATCTCGCCGGGCATGGGCTCTGCGTCGATGATTGCGTCGTAATCGAGGGGAGGGACTCTTCGCCTGCGTTTCTCCTTGACGACCAGCAGGTCCAGCCCCAGGTCCTTCGGGTAGGGGCGGTCCCCCATCAGGGCCATCATCTCCACCGCACGCCGCATCTCTCCGACGGACCCCCGCGTCTTGTCGCTGTGCTCGCTGGTAAAGATCACCGCCGCACCGCACTCGTGGGCCATGCCTGCGAGCAGGGCATTCACGCCGGGTGAGTCGGCATCGATGAGTTCGGTCACGTTGCCGGCGCCAAAGAAGATTGGACCTTCGATCCCGGAAAACCCGCCCAGTGATGTTACCAGCCCCGATCCCACCGGCTGGAGAAGCGGGTCGGCAAGGATGTGCCGGATGCCGACCGCCCGTGCAGCTGCGATGTTCTGTCCGAGCGACCTCTCACGGGGGACGATCACCGCTGCCGCCTCCGCTGCGGCCACCGCAACGCCTACGAGCGGGAGGTTGCCTTCATGGAGGGAAAGCACCAGATCCGCCCTCTCCAGCCCCGCGAGGATGAGTTCGGGGTCCTGCGTATCGAGGGCCAGAGGCCCCTCCACCGTTGAGAGCACGCGCATGCAGCGTTGCACGTCCTGCACCGTGGCGTCGAACCCGAACCCCAGATCGACGATGTCCGCGCCCAGCGCAAAATACCGCTCCACCTCGTCCTGAAGGTTTTCCTGCCGGTGCGCGTCCATGATCTCGGCCAGCACCTTGATCCTCGACGAACCTCCGATCTTCACTCCCCGGATCCGGTAGGCGAACGTTGCCCCATCTTCCTGCCGCCGCAACCGTTCGGCCGCCTCCCGCCTGCGCTGGAGGGCGAGAAATTCGTCGGCGGGTACGGTGCGGGAGAACTCCACGGTCGAAAGGAGGCGCAGCATCTGGGGGAGATCGGCCGCATGCCGGGGCCCACGGTACACGGGCACACCGGTCTCCTGTTCCACCTCTCCGAAGTCGGCGGTGCACATCCCGGAGGTGATGGCGAGGTCGTAGTGCCCGCCCCTGATCAGGGGTGCAAGGTGTGCGGGAGAGAGAAACGAGGCGATCTCCCCGGTGACCACCACGTCCGCGTCGTACCCCCCGGCGGCCCGCTGCACGATCGCAACCGTCTTTTCCCCCGTGGGAAGGAGAATCCGCATACGCTCCCATTAATATCGGAGAGGTGAAAAATGCTTATGATTGAATGCTGAGGTGTGATCTGCACGTCCATACCCGGTTCTCCCGCGATGGAGAGAGCAGTGTGGAAGACGTGCTCCTGATGGCCAAAAAAGCGGGGCTCGATGCCATCGCCATCACCGATCATGATACCGTGGACGGGGTGCGGTATGCGCAGGACCTCGAGACCGATATCATCGTCCTGCCCGGCATCGAAATCTCCACCCGGGAGGGCCACCTCATCGCCCTCGGGGTGAGCGAGGTGATCCCGGCGGATCTTGATTTTTCCGAGACGGTGGCGCTGGCGCGTGAGCGCGGGGCGGTACTGGTCCTCCCCCACCCCTATCACAAGTGGCGCCACGGCGCGGGGCTGCGGGTGCCGTCCGCGATCGATGAGGTGGATGCCGTCGAGACCTTCAACAGCCGGTACATCACCGGGTCGGCGAACCGGAAGGCTGCCCGTGAAGCGTTAAAACAAGGCAAACCGAGCGTGGGAGGGAGCGATGCCCATCATGCCCGCTATGTGGGATTTGGACTCACCTTCGTCGATGCGGACCGCGACCCCGCCTCCATCCTGCAGGCGATCAGGGAGGGGAAAACCAAGGCGGGCGGACGGATGACACCGCTGCGCACCTATACCACGCAGAGCCTGAAGGGAACGGTGCGCAAGATCAGGAAACGAGTGAAAGAATGAGGCTCGCATTCCGGGTGGCGTATGTCGGGGACCATTTTTTCGGGTCGCAGATGCAGCTTGGCGTCCGGACGGTGGAAGGTGAATTCATCGCTGCGTGCAGGCGATTGGGCCTGTTCGAGGACTGGCGATCCGCCGGGTTTTCGTGTTCGGGACGGACCGACCGGGGAGTATCTGCACGCGGGCAGGTATGTGCGTTCTGCACCGATCATCCGGAGCGGGCCATCGACGTGATCAACCTGCAGCTGCCGCCCGACTGCTGGTGTTCAGGATGGGCCGAAGTCCCCGATACTTTCCACCCCCGCTACGATGCCCACAGGCGCACCTACCGTTACTATATGCGGGACGGATCCCTCGACACCCGCGCGCGTGATGAGGCTGCAGCCGCGTTTGTCGGCGCCCATGACTTCTCCCGTTTTGCCCGTGTAAAGGACAAAAATCCCATCCGCACGATCCTCTCCGCACGGTGTTTTCGTGAAGGGGCGTTTTTCGTCTTCGAGGTGACGGGTGAGAGTTTTCTCTGGAACATGGTGCGGTGCATGGCATGGGCGCTTATGGCGGTCGGGAGAGGGGAGATGACGGCAGCCGATATCGCCTCCATGCTCGATCACCCGCGAGGCGACCGCATGCCTGCCGCACCCCCCGAAGGCCTGGTACTCTGGGACGTCGACTGCGGCATCACCTTCAAAGATATCGCCCTCGACGAAAGAACAAAAGCGTACTGGGAGGACCGGTTGCGCGGGTGGATGCTCCGGGAAAAAATTGTGGGTGAATTATGCGGGCTGGGCCTCGATCTCTGAGGGCAGCAGCCGGTTGATGAGGAACTGTGGGACATCGTTCGATCGTTTGACGGTGAGATAGAATTGTGCCTTGTTCCCATTCATTCCCAGGTATTTCATGAAGATCTGGAAGTTGGTGGCGAGAACGGGCCGGCCGAACACGTTGATGATCGCCCGGCGTTCGGAGATCAGTTTCTCCTCTCCCACCACGATTTTGTTGCGCTGGCCATTCACATCGATGATCATCTCGTTTTCGTAGGTGAGCGCCATCATCGGAGTGTTGGCCACCGTCACCCGCTCCCCATCGGGGAAGAGTACCACGTACGTGGTGGTGTAGGGATATGCAACGCCTTCCCGCGGATCGGTTACCGTGACACTCAGGGTGATCAATCCCGCGGCAAGGATGGCGACGAGGATGAGCACGACTGCGAGGATGACTTTGCCCCTTCCTCCTTTTTTGGGCTTGGGAGGGTCCTCTTTGCCCACGATCTTGTCCATGGTGATGGCGTGGCGGACCCACTCAAAATCGGGCTCCTCTTCTGCGGCAGGGGCGCGCCAGGCTGCCTGCCCTGGCTCGATCTTCTCTTCGGTCCATCCTTTCGCAACCGCCTCATGCAGCGGGTCTTCTGCCGGCTCGATGATCTCGTCCTGTTCTTCCGGCGGTTCCGGCTGCAGCTCCGGTTCCTGTGCGGGGGCTGCGGGAGTTTCAGTCTCTTCATTATCCTTTTTTTCCGGAATGTCCCGCTTTTCCGGGGTATTGTCGTCACTGGGCATGGCGGTTCCTCATACAGAAAACAACGATATATTCATATTTAATCATATTGCAGTGATAATCACTGCCGATAATCTTTATACATTCCTCGTTGATAGCAGATTCCCAAACTCTCATTATCATTAATTGACAAATATTGTGTACGAGGTTTCCAATGGCCGATATCCCAAAAGAGGAGTTTATTTTCAAAACAACATCAGCATGTGCGGGATGCAGTTCCTCCCTGTGTCTGCGGCATATCCTGAAGGCCGCAGGTCCTGACAGCGTCCTGGTGGTCCCTGCATGCTGTACGAGTGTCATTCAGGGGATCTATCCGAATACGGCCTTCAACATCCCTGTGTACAATGTTGCCTTTGCTGCGGCTGCTGCCGTGGCCTCGGGGATGAGCACGGCGTTTCGCGCAGCTGGCAGGAAGACGAATGTCATCTGCTACGCGGGAGACGGCGGGACGGTCGATATCGGTATCCAGGCGCTTTCCGGGGCACTCGAGCGTGGCACCGATTTTCTCTACATCTGCTACGACAACGAGGCATACAGCAATACCGGCATGCAGCGTTCGGGCGGAACGCCGCTCGGTGCGGTGACCACCACCACCCCCGGGGGGAAATCTGAGGGCAAAAAGGATCTCGACCTGATCGTCGAGGCGCACAACCCTCCCTATATGGCGACGGCGTGCAGCGCGTACCCGCTCGACCTTTACAAAAAGGTGAAGAAAGCCCTCTCCATCGAAGGGCCGAAATTCATCCATATCCTTGCCCCCTGTCCCCCCGGATGGAGATTCCCCGCCGACAAGACCGTGGAGATGGGTAAACTCGCGGTCAGGACAGGGATGTGGATCCTCTACGAGCGGGAGCACGGGGAACTTACCATCAGCGGCGCTTCGAAGAACGCGATGAGAAAGCCGCTCCCCATCGAGGAATATATCGGAAAACAGGGGCGCTTCAAAAACATTGACCAGCGCTCGATCGCCATTCTGGAGCAGCAGGTGGCGCACAACATTGCACGGATAACACGGGAGGCAGAGGGTATATGCTGACCATTGCAACAGGAAACAAGGCGGTTGCCGACGCGGTGAAAGATGCACGGCCGGAGGTCGTTGCCGCCTACCCCATCACACCCCAGACCGAGATCGTGGAACAGATTGCAAATTACGTGGCGAGCGGTGAGCTCGGTTCGCGGTACATCCCGGTGGAGAGCGAGCACTCTGCCATGGCGGCCTGTATCGGCGCGAGCGCCACCGGGGTTCGGGCGTTCACGGCCACGAGTTCGCACGGGCTGGTGTACATGTGCGAGATGCTCCACTGGGCGGTCGGTGCGAGGCTTCCCATTGTCATGGCCAACGCCAACCGTGCCCTCGGCCCCGGCTGGAACATCTGGGCGGAGCACACCGATTCGCTCTCCATGCGGGATACGGGATGGCTCCAGGTGTACGTCGGATCGGTCCAGGAAGCGTATGACGCAACCCTGATGGCATTTCGCATCGCCGAGCACACAAACGTGCTCCTGCCGGTCATGGTGAACCTCGACGGGTTCGCCCTCACCCACATCACCCAGCCGCTGGAGACGGTCGACCCCGGAGATTTCATCCCGCCGATGGAACTCCCGCATGCCATCGATATCACGAACCCCGTTGGTTACGGCACGCTCACCCCGCCGGGCGAGTACTACAAGTTCCGGTGGGACATCGAGCGCTCGATGCGGAGTGCGGCGGGAGTCATCGAGGAGACCCAGGCCGAGTTCGGCAAGCGCTTCGGGCGCCGGTACGGCGCAACAGAGGAGTACCGCTGCGAGGATGCCGAGGTGATCGTGGTGGCCATGGGAACGCTCGGCAAAGAGATGGAGATCGCCGTGGACACCTTGCGCAGCGAGGGAATGAAGGTCGGCTCCATGCGCATACGCTGGTTCAGGCCCTTCCCTGACCTCGACCTCGAGGGACGGGAGGTCGTGGTCATCGATCGCGATTACTCCTTCGGGTTCGGCGGCATCGTGGCCCATGCCATCTCATCGAAGTACGATGTGTCGATCTACAGCGTGATCGCCGGCCTTGGCGGCCAGGAAGTGACCTATGACGATATTGCCGGGTTCGTGCGGGACCGCAGACCTGGGGAAGAATTCTGGTTCGGGGTGGATGCCTGATGTACGAAATACGCCTCCATTCGAGGGGAGGACAGGGCGGGGTGACCGCCGCAAAAATGCTCGCCCTGGCTGCGATCCGGGAGGGCAAATTCGCCACGGCGTGCCCGTTCTACGGGGCGGAACGCCGGGGTGCCCCAGTAGTCTCCTACATCCGGATCGACGACGCCCCCATCAAGGTGTACAGCCAGATACGGCAGCCCGACCTCGTGATCGTCCTTGACATGTCGGTCATGGAGACCGTGGACGTCCTGCAGGGGATCAGGGAGGACGGCAGGGTGCTCATCAACAGCCCGCACCCGGTGGACATGCAGGGCCATCCGACCTATCATGTGGACCTTACCGGCATCGCCCTCTCCCTGAACCTGGTGATCGCGGGGAGCCCCATCCTGAACACCCCCCTCATGGGTGCGCTCGCAAAGATGGGGTTCGTCTCCTTCGATTCGGTGAAAGATGCCATTGAAGAGACATTCTCTGACGAGCGCAATGTGGCGGCTGCAAAATTAGCATACGAGGGGCTGGGACAATGAGTGAGCGACTGGCAATCAGCAAACCGGGGAAGGCGGCATGCGGCAAGACCGGAACATGGCGCACGTTCCGTCCCGTGGTCGATACGGAGCAGTGCAATGCATGCGGCCTGTGTGCCATGTACTGCCCGGACGGCTGCATCGACGAAGAGATGAATATCGATCTCGAGTTCTGCAAGGGCTGCGGCATCTGCGCCAACGAATGCCCCAAAAAAGCGATCGAGATGGTCAGGGAAGAGGACTGATCCTCTTCCCCGTACCGGAACACACGATCAACCGGTTTCTTCTTCCCCTTCTATCGGGCACTGCCCGATATACTCGAGGTCGAATTTGTAGAAATGGGTATACCCGCAGTTGCGGCAGCGGGTGGTGAACTGGTTGCAGCCGACGATAAGGTCATGCGGCCCTTCCACACCGCAGTTTTTGCACGGCGCGACTGGCTCCAGTTCCCAGACATCGTAACAGCCGATGGGGGTGGAAACCCCCTTATCAGTCTGTTCCTCAATTCTCGGCACGAAGATGCGGGTTGCGCCGCAGTTTGAACAGACCACCTGAGCCTGCGAGGAGACCGCCTTGATCACCTGATCTGCCTCGATGCCGCAATGGTAGCATTTCACGCGGTGTTTGGTGAAAATAAACCGCTCTCCCATACTGGTCTTTTCGTTGCTCTCCCCATAAAGGATGTGGTAGCTTTGCTGCCCGGACCCCTCAGAGGTCCGGCGCCTTCTTCAACAGCACGCGGAAGGCCGCCCCTTCCTCCTGCCTGCCCGGAACGCGGTCGTCCGCCCAGATCACCCCGCCGTAGCGATCGGCCAGCATCCTGACGATGTACAGCCCGAGGCCCTGGCCGCGACGGCTCTCGTCCTGCACATAACGATCGAATATGCGTGTTTTCATGGCGGGTGCGATGCCGGGCCCGTGATCTTCCACCGAGACCCGCACGTGATCGAGCCCCTCCTCCTCGACACGGATGGCGATGCGGGGCTGTTCCCCGGCATATTTCCTGCTGTTGTCGATGAGGTTGAAGAAGATGCGGGAGAGGAGTTCGTCGGCGCAGACACGGGCGTCGGTGCCTTCGTAGTCGATATGCAGGTCGGGGAAGCTGCGGATCTGGCGCCTGATCACCTGATCGAGGTCGACCGGCACAAGAACGGGCTCGTGCTCCTGGATAGCCCGCATGGTGGCCACGTTGTCGAGGATGGTGCTGCCGGTGCGCACCGCCGCCATCAATTTGTTCGCATATTCTGCGGTGGTGCCTTCTGCCTCCTCGCCCAGCAGCTGCGAATAGCCGAGAGCGATGGTGTTGGCGTTCTTGATGTCGTGGGTCATGATGTCAAGGTAGAGGTTGGCCTGCCTGTTCGAGGCATCGAGTTCCGCGGTGCGCGCCGCCACCTCATCCTCGAGGTTTTCATTGTACTGCCTGACCTTCTCCTCCGAGCACCGCAGCTTCTCTATGGTGGCATGCAGGGATCCAACCATGGTATTGATGGCATTTTCGAGCCGCACCAGCTCCCGCACCCCGGTGATGCGGATGGCATGGTCCAGGTTGCCCGACGCGATCTGATCGACATCATTCACGATCCCGGCGATAGGCCGGGTCATATAGCGGGCGATGCCGTACGCCATCCCGCAGCAGAGGAGGATGGCGAGGAGGGCGACCAGGATGTGGTTGTACATCACTGCAGCGATTTTCTCGTCGATGGCCGCCGTATTGTAGGTCAGTTCCACCGTCAGGCTCATATCCGAGGGATAGTCGGGATCCCTGAGATCGACGAAGAGGTAGCGGGTGACGGTTTTGTTGGCCGCATCCACGACCTCGTAGTCGTCGCGGGACGGAAAGATGGTGCCGGTGATAAGGTCCCGCGTCGCACCGTCGGTCTGTTCGCGGTGCTCGATTTTGTCTCCCAGCAGGTCGTATATCTCGATGGCCTCAAGGTACGGGTTGATTGACTTGAGATCCTCGTACTCCTCCGTGTACTTCAGCGCCGTGCGGTCATCGATGAACTCGTCGGAGACCATCCCCAGTTCGAGCACGTAACGGTGGTCAGGTGTGGGCATATACCCATATTTATGCAGTTCTCCCGTGCGCACGTCCTTGACCACGCGGTCCGCGCAAAACTCGTCCGCCTCCCTGATCGCATTGAGGTTTTCATAAAATTCAGGCCACTGTGCAAAATCCAGTCCCAGGTCCGGCTCGTAGGTGGTGTACTCGATAACCCCCGCCTCATTGATGATGTAGAGGTCCATGCCTCCCCCGCACTCCTCCTTAAGGGCTGCAAGATCGATGCTGGCGGGGTCGCCTCCCGAGGCGTTATAGCACTCTAAAAAGCGCACAAATGCCGCTTTCATCCGTGCATTGAGGGTGGAGTCGTAGAGCTTGAGGCCGGCATCGACGGTACAGATTGCCTCGGTGATGGTCAGCTCGGTGATAGTCTGGAGCTGCTCTGATTCTTCGGTCACTTCCTGGTTGATGGCCACATAATCGACGTATGATATGAACCCGATAACCGGCACGATGATCACGATGATGGCGATCATCAGGTAATGGGCAAACGAGAGGTACTGCTGGGGCGCTCGTGTGGGTTTCATGTGGCTATCACTGGAAGGGGGTGGTCAATGGCCGCGCTAATAATTAGAGATAATTAAATATTCATAACAGTTATTAAAATTGCTTTGATTTTGTCGAAGGGCTCGAACACCCTGAGTGAGATGATATTTTCGATTATTTTGAAATTCAGCAAAAAAGAGTGGTTATGTGATGTTGGTGGCTTACATCATGCCGGGCATGCCGCCCATGCCACCCATGCCGCCCATGGCAGCCATCTCTTCGGGTGAAGGGCCTTCGCCGCCGCCCATCTTGGAGGCGGCGATGACGTCGTCGATGCGGAGGATCATCACGGCTGCTTCTGCCGCACTTGCCACTGCCTGGGTCTTCACGCGCAGGGGCTCGATGATGCCCTCGTCGAGCATGTTCTCGGTCTTGCCGTCGAAGACGTTGAGTCCTGCCATCTTGTCGCCTTTCTCGTGTGCAGCGCGGAGCTCGACGAGCATATCGATGGGGTCGAGTCCTGCGTTCTCGGCGAGTGTTCTCGGGATGATTTCCATGGCCTGTGCGAAGGCTTCGATGGCGAGCTGTGCACGGCCGCCGACGCTTGCGGCATAGTCGCTGAGCCGCAGGGAGACCTCGATTTCGGGTGCGCCGCCGCCGACCACGAACTTGTGGTCCTCGACCGCAACGGAGACCACGCGGAGCGCATCCTCAAGCGCACGGTCGAGCTCGTCGACCACGTGCTCGGTGCCGCCGCGGATCATGAGGGTGACCGCCTTCGGATTCTTGCACTCGGTCACGAAGATCATCTCTTCGCCGGAGACCTTCTTCTCCTCCACACGGCCTGCAAAGCCGAGTTCGCTGACATCGATGGCGTCGATGCTGCTCACCACGGTTGCGCCGGTGGCGCGGGAGAGTTTCTCCATGTCGGACTTCTTGATGCGGCGGACGGCGATGATCCCCGCCTTTGCGAGGTAGTGCTGGGCGATGTCGTCGATTCCCTTCTGGCAGAAGAGGACGTTTGCGTCGCTTGCGACGATCTTGTTCACGATGGCCCGGATCATGCGCTCTTCTTCGTCAAGGAACATCTGGAGCTGGTCGGGGCTGGTGATGCTGATCTCCGCGTCGACTTCGGTCTTCTTGAACTCGACCGGGGCGTTGAGCAGCAGAATCTTTGCATCCTTCACCACTTTGGGCATGCCCGGGTGGACGCGCTCCTTGTCGATCACCACGCCTTCGATGATATCGGAGTCCTCGATGGACCCGCCGACCTTCTTCTCCACCTTCGCGTAGTCGGTGTTGACCGTGCCGTCCTCGTCGGCGATCATGGTCACCGCTTTGACGACGAGATCGCAGAGCTTCTCCTTTGCTGCCTCTGCGCCTTTGCCGGTCATGGCGGTGTCGGCGATCTTCTTGAGCATATCGATGTCGTCGGCCCTGACGTCGATGGCGATATCTCTCAGGATCTCCTGCGCTTTGTCTGCAGCCATGCGGTAACCGTGTGCGATGACCGTGGGGTGCACGTCCTGCTCGAGCAGGTTCTCCGCCTTCTTGAGAAGTTCGCCGGCCAACACGACCGCGGTGGTGGTGCCGTCGCCGACCTCGTCGTCCTGGGTCTTCGCGACCTCGACCATCATCTTTGCGGCGGGGTGCTCGATGTCCATCTCTTTTAAGATGGTGACGCCGTCGTTGGTGATGACCACATCGCCGATGGTGTCGACGAGCATCTTGTCCATGCCCTTGGGGCCGAGCGTTGTCCGAACAGCGCTTGCTACCGCCTTTGCGGCGGCGATATTGGCACCCTGCGCATCGCGACCGCGCGTGCGCTGGCTGCCTTCCTTAAGAATAAAAATTGGTTGTCCTCCAAGATTTGCTGCCATAGTATATCACCAATGTTGCGAGGAAAATGTAGGATTGTGGTTCTATATAAAGATTATTACTCATGGTCCTGATAAGTTGTCGGTTGATCGATAAATTATCCCGTTATTGATAACTGGCGGTTGGAAGGGCGCTATAAATTATTATTAATATTTACCAAAGCTCACTTTGAATAAATTCTTAGGATCTAATATCCATCGTATTATATTATGGGCTGGGAGACACTTTGTGAAGGGATTTGGGTTTGCCCAAATTGCGGTAAAAAAGTCAGTATTCGCTTTAGAATGGATGATTGGAATAGAAGTGAATATATTTACAGCGAGGAGGGCGGGTTAAGTTATGATAGCAATACAGATCCTTCTCCGGCAAGATGTAGAGAATGTGGAATTGAGATGATTAAGAAAGAAATAAGGTGATTTTTAAATTTTTATTTTACCGCCAACTCTATCATCCTCATCCATCTGTTCCCCGTAAGATCAATCGGTATGTTCGTCATCTGAGCGGGCGTTAGTCCCCCAATCCCCTGATGCGGTCTGACGTAGTTATAGTAGACCTGCATTCCCGCGCAGAACTCACTCGCACTCACTGGATCGGGAAGTGACCGCATAACCTTGGTGCGCTCCCTGAATGTCCCGTTCAGCCGTTCCAAAATGTTATTGTTCGGCTTAGTCTCGAAGTCTTTCAGTCGGATATGCGGGTTTAGAATACGTTCATTCAGTCCGTAAAATTCGTCCTTGATCGCCATTGGGTACGCGAGAAGGCCGTCGGTCACGATTGTATCGGGAGCCTTGTTTGCCGCGTCCTTTGCCTTCTTCAATGGTTTCCGCGCGTCTTCCCTGAACTGTGAGTCTGTCACTTCACATGCGAGAAGGTACCGAGTTTTTGCCTCCATAATGTTCCAAATCCATTCGTAATACTTCTTCTCGCCGTTCTTCTTGAGGAAGACTGTCATCTCATCGGAGTGCCAGATATTGCCGACATCGGCTTTGTATTTCTCTGAGTATTTTGCAAGGAGTTTCAGATACTTCTTGATCCAGCTCATGATAGTCGGCTGAGTTACACTGACGTTTTCGAATTGCTTCAAATGATCCGCGATTTTCCTCTGTGATACTCCCTTGAAATAAAGATCAAGAGTGAGGGTAATTGTCTTGGGGCTGTTCTTCATCTGACAGTATCCTTTATCGATTACAAACTTGTAATTACAGCCCCGGCAAGAGTATCGCTGAACCATTCCAAACCGGGTTTTTCTAATCCCCCATTTTACAATGTTCTCACCATTGCAGATCGGGCAGGTAATTTTCGGCTCTATCTCCTCAATATGGGCTTGAGTGCTATGTCCTTCTATGTCTCCCTTTAACTTCAGAGAGAACTCCACTGCGTGAATGTGTTTGCAGATTACCTTCCTTGTTGTGTGGTCAGGACAGGTGCAGGTCCAGTTTGACTGTCCTCTCATTTTTGCATGGCGGTCCTTGTATGATCAGATTACTGTATAGTAATCATCCTTTGATTGGGACTTGACGCGCCATTCATTTTTTCCGGTCTGAATGACAGTATCGGGCTGCGAGAGGATCGCCAGCCCCCTTAACTCTCTTGGATTGTTGATTTGCCGAATCATTGCATTTCACCATGTACCTAATATGTAGCTACATTGTATTAAAACTTTCTATTTTGTAGCTACAAAAAAGTTAATATGGATATACAACAGATACAATGTAGTGATAAGATGGGCCAAGAAATGAGAATTGAAATTTCCGCATACCAGATTATTGAGAAAACAGTAAAGCAATCTGGTAATTCCGGTCGAGTGTATGTGCCGGTTGAATGGATAGGTAAAAAAGTTAAGGTTGCATTATTGGAGCCGATAGACGAGTGAGGTATTTTATACTAAGGAAACATTTAAAGTTAAAGCATTCACAATGAATAATTGGCGGGGGCGGCGGGGATTGAACCCACGATATCCCGGGGAGGATAAACTGATTATAAGTCAGTCGCCATTACCATCTTGGCGACGCCCCCATACCTTAAAAATTATGATTCTGAGTTTTCTTCTTCATTCGCTTCAGGTGCGAGATTATCCTCGCGTTGGATATTATTGAGTTTTGCTTGAGTGTCAAGACTTTTCTTTAAATTGCTCAACATATCATAGATCAGATCCAAGGAGATTTTGTCTGTAATGGTTACCCCAGAATCTCCGATCTGAAATTGAATTGGCCGAAATCCTCCGGCTGGTTGTGTCGCGGTCGGTGTTGTAGGCATTGGATTAACCCCTATCACGCGCGCCCCCGTATTTGAGGGCGAATCCGGAATATCTGGTTTTTCCGGTTCTTTTGACGCGTTGACAGGTAATAGATATCTTGCATCCTCTATATATGCTTTCCTCACTGATTCTGCCTTCGTTTGCGATTCGGGGCGCTCAATGCCCGTAATTTCAACTAACTCTACCCAAAACGTATCTGGTTCAGGATCTAAACCGCATTTTTTGTAAATTTCAACCCACAGCGGTACATTTTTTACAGCTTTGTCTAAAGCTTCGGCCCTCTCTGCTGAGCTTGAGCCAAATGTAGCGTTAACACCAATATTTGTAACGCTGAACCTTCCTTGAACCCCAGAAAGCAATCCAAATGATTTCATATCGGCAATTTTTTGGCTTAATCCTCCACTTGATGCCTTCTGGCCAAACACTTGAGCAATATGCTCTCTTGTAATATCCTTACGACCGAATTTCTCATAGATAGTTTTTGTCTCATCCAGTAACGACTTAAGTCGATACATTGGAAATGAATATCTTCCAATTTTCATCTGTATTTTTAACCTCCGTATACACTGTACAGTGTCGCTTATATTTATAGTTTTAGGTTTACAGATAGTCCTGTATTTGTGGATCAGTGGATGGTAAAATATACAGGATAATAAAGTCGCGCCATGCACCACACCACAAAAAAATGAAAAAGTCACTACAACGCACAAGAACCAAAAGGTGCGTGATCAACCGCAACTTATCACCAACCGAGAGCACGGTTGATCAACCGTTAACTAATCAGAACCTTACTCATCAATCAGCTGAATGAGTTCGGTTCCGTCTTCGAGAGAGTGTAAGGTATCCTCTCCGATAACCAGTGTTTTTCCCACTCTCTTTTGCTTGTGGTAGTTTTTAATGACGCACATTGCGCGCGTGCTGGTGATCTCCGAAATATTGCCGATGAGAGCGGCGCGCCTGACGATCTTCTGCGCCGGGCCGTACCCCGTAAGAATGGTCTCCTCCCGGTACATGGCGAGTGCCTGGAAGGGGGCCCGCTGCATGGTGTGGAGTTCGATGCCCATGCGTGCGAGATCGCTGAGGCACTGCTCGGGTTCCAGGGGTATCCGTTCAGAAGGCGGTTTTTCATACCGGAAGGGATCGAGTGCCTCCACGACGGCGGTATCGAAGATTTCCTCCAGTTTAATGGCGATATCAAGCGTGGTGCCCATCCCGCTCTCGTACTTTGAGATGGTCCGTCTGGACACGCCGAGCAGGTGCGCGAGATCGCCGAGTGACATCTGGTGGCGTTCCCGCAGCCGCCTGACCAGCTCGCCGTCGATGTTGACGTAGAGCCCGCCTGGCGATGCATAGACCAGTGGGGGAACCTTCTCCACAAGGCAGTCATAGAGCGTCGCGATGTTCATCGCATTGATGCCGTTTCGCAGGTACACCGCGCCCCGCTCAATTTCCGCATCTCTGGTCCTCTCGCCGATGATCAGGGGGGTGCCCCTGAGATGCCAGGTGATCAGGGAGAGATCCGAGGCGACGTCCTCGCTGACGCTGTCGATGTGGGATACGACCTTGATGATCAGGATGAGATCGCCGCGTTTTGAGACCAGGTCAAAACTGCGCGGCCGTATGTCGCATCGGTCCGAAACCTCGAAGTCGGCCATGATCAGGACGCTGATCACCATCTGGAGCAGTCGTTCCTGCGACATTTCCTTAAGAATCGATATAGAATGAGGACCTAATAATGGTTGGGATAATGCGCATCGGCATTGATGACACTGATTCGCCGGAGGGCATGTGCACCACCTATCTCGGTGCGGTGCTGGCTCGAAGGCTCCGGCAGGAAGGATACAGCGTGAGCGAAGCCCTCCTCGTGCGCCTGAACCCCAACGTGCCCTATAAAACGCGGGGGAATGCTGCCATCTGTCTCGAGGTGGAGGGCGATGCGGGCCAGGCGTTTGCGCTGGCCTGTGCTTGCGTGGAGGAGCTTGCTGATTTTTCCGCCGCACAGACGAATCCCGGGGTGGTGGTGGCCGAACGTCCCCTCCCCCCGGGATTCTACCACCGGGCGGTCACCGCGTTCTGCACTACCGGTGAGGCGATCGCGTTTCTCGACGCCCACGGTGCGTGCTACCGCGGCTACAAGAACGGCCGCGGGCTCATCGGGGCGGCGGCCGCGGTCGGTGCGGTGTTCTCCGATGCGACCTATGAACTGCTCGCCTACCGTCGGCATGAGGAGCAGGGCGGGCGGATCGTGGGCCGGGAGAGCGTGTTTTCGGCCGAGGACGCGACCTATCCCCATACCTGGGATTCCGTGGACCGCGAGAATGATGTGGTCGTCTGCGTCCCCCACACTCCGGACCCGGTGCTGTTCGGGATCAGGGGTGAGAGCCCGGCGTGGGTACGCACCGCCCGCACCCACATTCAATCCCAGGAACCGGTGATCGAACAGGTGTACCGGACCAACCAGGGAACCGATGCGCACCTCGTGGCAGGGAAGATCGGGGCGATGGAGGAGGGGCGGTCCTACCTCGCATCAGGGACGGTTGCCTCCCTCCCCCGGACCGGCCGGGGAGGCCACGTGGCATTCGATCTCGCCGACGGAGAGCACACAGTCCGCTGCATGGCATACGAGCCCACCAAGGGGTTCCGCGACGTGGTCCGGCAGCTGGTGCCCCGGGACGTGCTTTTGGTTGCGGGAAGCTACCGGAAGGGGAGCGTGAACCTCGAAAAGATGCGAGTGTGCGAGGTGCATCCCATAAGTACGCGCCGTCCGCCGGTATGCGGGGCATGCGGAAGAAGGATGACCAGTGCAGGGGCAGGAAAAGGCTACAAATGCAGGGAATGCGGGGCCAGGTCGTTTCAGCCCGAGGTCTCCCGCGCACCCCGCACCCTTTCTCCCGGCTGGTATGAAGTTCCCCCGTCCGCCCGCCGGCACCTGGCAAAACCCCTCGTCAGGTTCACCCCCGCCGAGCTGGCCGGTCTGCAGGGCCGATACCTTATCGCTGATTGCGGCGAAACGGGTAGAGAGGATACGGGGTACTATACATCATGAGTGTCGAATTCGGGAACCCGGTGGAGCAGGTTTGTATCCGCCCCCGCATGACGGTGGGCGAGCTGGTGGAGGAGTTTGGAAAATCGGGCGCATATAATGCGGGTTCACTGTGGAATGCCGCCGGATGCTACGAGGCGATGCTCAGGGATACGGACGCGACCAGATTTTTCGGGCTCGCAGGTGCGATGGTCCCGGGGGGCATGGGGGGCATCGTGGCCGACCTGATCGAGCGGGGGCATATCGATGTCCTCGTCTCCACGGGGGCAAACATCACCCACGACATCATCGAGGCCATCGGGTGCCGCCACTACCACGGCAGTGCGGAGTGTGATGATGTGGAACTGCGCCACGACGAGATCAACCGCATCTACGACGTATTTCTCCCCAATGAGGCTTTTGTGGATTTCGAGGAGTTCATGCAGGATGCGCTGGGGGCGCTCCTCCCGGGGAGTGTCGTCTCGATCGCCGACCTCCTCGCCCATCTCGGCGGACGGCTCGATCGGGGCATCCTCGCTGCGGCGGTGCGACACGGAGTGCCCGTCTACTGCCCTGCAATCCAGGACTCCATGATCGGGCTGCAGTACTGGCTCTTTGACCAGTCGGGCGATGTGTGCGTGAACGCCTTTGCGGATATGCACGATCTCATGGACCGGTGCTTTTCTGCGTCACGTGCGGGCGCCCTGTTCGTGGGCGGAGGCGTGCCTAAAAACTACATCTTCCAGAGCATGCTCATGACCCCGAAAGGATTTGACTACGCGGTCCAGCTCACCGGGGACCGCCCCGACCTCGGCGGCCTTTCCGGAGCGACGCTCGACGAGGCAAAGTCCTGGGGCAAAGTGGATGAAGAGGGACAGGCGGTCACCGTGTACGGCGATGCGTCCATCACCCTGCCCCTGCTCGTTGCCGCCGTACTGGAGAGGCTGGAATCATGACCGAACTGATCCTCGCACTGGATGTGACGGAGCGCCGGCGGGCGATTGATATTGCCCGCGCCGTTGCGCCCCATATCGACCGCATCAAAATAGGCTACCCTCTTGTGCTCGCAGCCGGGTTGTCCGTCGCCGCAGACCTGCGCAGTCTCGATCTTCCCCTCATCGCCGACTTCAAGGTGGCCGATATCCCCAACACCAACCGCCTTATCGCCGAAGAGGTCTTTTCCGCCGGTTTCTCCGCGCTGATCGCGCACGGATTCGTCGGCACCGATTCGCTTGCGGCCTGCGTGGACGTCGCCCATGCGAACAGCGGGGAGTGCTACGTGGTGGCCGAGATGAGCCACCCGGGTGCGACGGAATTCTTCCACGGAGGGGTTGCCGAGCGGATCGCCGCCCTCGCCGCAGCGTGCGGTGCGGACGGGATCATCGCCCCCGCAACCCGTCCCGAGCGGATCTCCGCCCTGCGCACCCTCATCGGCGAGAAAAAGATCTACTCCCCGGGCGTGGGCACGCAGGGAGGGGACGCCGCCGTGGTGGCCGAGCTCGTGGATGGAATGATCGTGGGCCGCTCCATCTACCAGGCCGCCGATCCGGCCGCAGCAGCTGCCGGCTATGCCGAACTCCGCCGATGATGAGTGTACCGTTTCCGAGCGCCTTTGTGTGCGATGACGAACCCTATGAGTCGACTGAGGCGGATCCCGCATGCCGGGATGTAAAACCTTAAATAACTCCATCTTGAGGTAATAGCATGAACTGGACTCCTGAACAACTTGCGATTGCCGGGAAGTATAAAAAGCTCGAGGATATTCCGGTCGAGGAGCGGCGGTACAAGTGCCACACCTGCCACCATATCGTCGATGAAGGTCCCTGTCCCTGCTGCGGCGAGACCCATCTCGAGATCATGTGCCCCCTCGATCACTGCCATTGTGCGCACCACATCGTCGAGCGTATCGAGTACTGCCCCCTCTGCGGCCAGGCGGTCTGCCCCGAGTGCGGGACGCACGACGTGAGCCAGGTGTCTCGCGTCACCGGGTATCTTGCGGACGTTGCCGGCTGGAACTCTGGAAAACAACAGGAATTAAAAGACAGAGTGCGATATTCTGTTGCATGAGATATTTCATCCGTGAGTCCACCCTTTTTATCCGCGGACACATGAAGGCCGCAAGCACCGGAATTCACGGCGGCATTCGTCCTGTTTCGACCATTTTCAATCAAACCGTCCCCAAGCATTTTGATCACCGGGACCCCATCCGGCATCTCACCGAGGTAGCCGACCGCTATGGGTTTTCCCATGAGTTTTTCGGCCTGCTCACGGCGGTGAACATGGCGTCCCTGTGCATCTTCCACTACGACTACCTCACCACTTTTGTCACGGCGGGGGTGAGCAACCCGAACCCCGAAGGGCCCAATACCATCAATATCATCGTCCACTCCCGGCAGGGGCTCAGCGAAGGGGCAATGCTCGAGACGATCATCACCGCCACCGAGGCGAAGGCGAAGGCCCTTCACGAGATGGGCTATGAGTTCACCGGCACCACTACCGATGCCGTGGTGGTAGCCCATGAGGGTGAGGAAAAGACGCACGAGTATGCGGGCACGCTCACCGAGGTGGGCAGGAGAGTATACGAGAGCGTCAGGGTCGGGGTGCAGGAGGCGCTCAGGCGGCACCTCGGCGAGATACCCCGTTCTGCGCCCTCGCTATTCATCTATAGCCGCTACGGCGGCGAGCGCTGGGTGGAGTGGAGCCCGCATAACTGCCCGTACTACCCCTGCCATTTTGAAGGGCAGCGATGCGATTTCTGTTACTGCCCGTTTTATCCCTGCGAAGATGAGGAGCTGGGTGCATGGGTGGAGAGTTCATCGGGGGGGATGGTGTGGAGCTGCCAGCACTGCAACCTCGTCCACCTGCCGCGCATCGCGGAGTACCTGAAGACGTATCCTGAAGCAAGTCTGGAAGAGCTGAAAACGCTTGAAAAAAAGACCGGGTGATTTATTTTTCAATACCCAGCGTATCGACGAGTTCATCAAGCGGGATGCCGTGTGCTTGGGCGGCCTCCCTCAGCGTTTCCCCCCTCGCCAGCGCGCATCCCAGGCATCCCATGCCGAACCGGAACAGGATATCCGCTGCTTCGGGCTTCTCCCTGAGGATCTGATGAATCGTACTGTCTGCCGTAAGGGTCATGGTATCATACTATGCGCAATCTCTCCTTAAAAATATAAGCCAATCTCTACGCCCACGACCCCTGCACGGGTATCGTTACTTTCGCCCTCCGCTCAAGAAGCATTAATAATCCACGCGATGACGATACTTGTTTGGAGATGTTATATGGAAACTATTCCTGAAGTCGTTGAAAGAATCTCCCAGAAAATTGAAGCGAAAGGGGTGACCGTTGACCGTGAAAAGGTGCGGTCAAAGCTTACCCTTCTGGTTGAAGAATTCGGCATCCAGATCGAGGAGGCCGAGCGCACGGTGACCAACGAGCTGCTGCGGGAGCACAATCTCTTCACCCCCGCGAGTTCGGGACAGGAAGAACGCGCCATCAGCGATGTCAAACCTGGAGACTGGGTGACGGTCGAGGGAAAGATCGTCTCGCTCGCGGAACCGCCCTCCAGTGCGATCGCCCAGAGCGGGATCATTGCCGACTCCTCCGGTGCAGTGCAATTTGTCGTCTGGGCCAAGGCGAAGGCGCCGACGCTCAAGGAGCGCACCTGGTACCGGCTTGAGGCTGCGGTCGTCGACGAGTACCGGGGAGCACCGAACCTGAAGGTCCATTCGGGCACCAAAGTGACCGAGCTTCCCGAGGACCGTCCCCTGATGCCGAGCGTCGTGCCCATCGCCAGCCTGAAACCGGGCGTGGGAAGCATCCGTGCGAAATTCATCGAAGAGTGGGAGCCGAGGCACGACCGGATGCTGCAGACCGGGCTGCTCGGTGACGAATCAGGAAGAATTAAATTTGTGCTCTGGAAAGACGGCGAGCGGGAAAAACTGGAACCAAACCGGGTGTATACCTTTTATTATGCCACCGTTGATGAATTCAACGGCCGGCTTAGCTTGAACCTCGGAACGGCGATGTACATCCCCGAGGAGGGAGATATCCGCGTATCGACGGGAGGCGAGACAATCCAGGGTGCATTCGTGCACATGGGGCCCGGGTCGGGGCTGATTAAGCGGTGCCCGGTCGAGGGCTGCAACCGGGTACTCTCCCGGCAGAACTACTGTCCTGTGCATGAAATCCAGTCCTCATTCCGGTACGACCTGCGGATCAAGGGCGTGATCGATGACGGGAAAAAGGCCCGCAATGTGCTCATGCTGTGTGAGACGGTGACGCAGCTTGCCGGGATGACCCTCGAGCAGGCGATTGAGATCGCGGAAAACAACCCGCTCGGTCTCGACGATGTCCTCATCCAGTTGCAGCATCACGTGATGGGAAGATATCTCCGGTGCGCAGGCAGCGATATCGACGGCACCTTCCTTGTCAAAGAATGCGGACGGGTGCAGTGCGACGCGTCGCTCCACGCGTCCCTCATCAATCGTGCGGCGGCATCCCAGGGGGGTGATGCAGCATGAGCAACGGAAGCAGCGGGAAGTTCTCGGGCTTTGAACGCGAACCCGCCGTACGCGTCTTTGCCTCCGAGCTGCGCGAGAGCCGCATCCAGTTCAAGGAGAGCGAAGACGAAAAAAGCCCGAGTTATGTGCTCCTTCCCACCGGCGAGCGGTGCAACCGGATATTCCTCTGCGGGCAGATGACCCAGAAGGAAAAGAAGGGGGAACAGAACAAGTTCTACACCATCCGCGTCCAGGACCCCACCGGCACCTTCTTCATCAATGCGGGGAGCTACCAGCCCGATGCGATGCAGCAGATCGCACGCATCGAACCGCCGGTCTACGTTGCAGTGCTGGGCAAGCCCGGTATCCGCACCACCGCGGACAGTTCGGTATTTGTCAGCGTGCGAGCCGAATCGGTCACCGAGATCGATCTCGAGACCTACCGGTGCTGGGTGCTTGACTGTGCGCAGCAGACCCTCGACCGGCTCGATTCGTTTGGCCAGACCGATGACTCGAGAAAAGCAAAGGAATTCTACAACACCAATACCGCGATTTACCGCCAGATCATCCAGGATGCGCTGACACAGATTGAGATACAATAAAAGAAGGAGTTATCCTTTTTTTCAGGCACACCTTCTCTACACCAACACGTAAGTAAAAAATATACAAATCTATCGTTGCACTATTCTTATTTATCTTTGTTTCCTTTCCACTCTCCTTTGAGCTCGGGGTAATCGGCGAGAATCTTGCTCACCGTGCTACGTGATACATTGAACATGCGGCAGATCTGGCTGATGCTCTTGCCGGCTTTGCGCACCGTGATCAGCGCCTCTTTCTGCCCCTCGTCCAGTGCCCTGGGCCGGCCGATCCTGTTGTCACCTGATGTCCGGGTATCGGTTTTCGCGGTCGGTGGTTTTTTCATGGAATTCCTGTAGAGTTCCATGTAGATGATGAAGTCCTGGATCGCCTGTGTCCTCCGTTCCGGGTCATCGTGAAAGCCGATGAAATCGCACTCAGCACAGTAGGGGCACAGCCCTTCATCGGACAACCGCTTGAACTCACGGAGGCCGTGGTCCATGTTTTTGGAGAACTCAAGGAAGTTGTAGAAAATGATGTTGGATATACTATTTTCCTTACAATGTGCCAGCATGTCCTGGTACGCTTCTCTTTTGTCGGGAGGTTTTGAACTGGTCCGGTAATCGTGAAATATCTGGTCGATGGAAAATTTATATTTGCAAAAATTTTCGATTGCTTCCTTTTGCTCCTGATAATCACTCTTTTTCTTAGTATTGAGATAGACAACAGAATCCTTTTTCATTGGATGATTGTTCTAAAAGGATATATATAAAATTTTTTACAAATCCCCCTTGCCAGGAATGCATACCATATTACCCCGGGTCAAAAAAAAGTGCATACGCGGCCCGCGGCCGCCCGGGTCAGTGTTCCTTCCGCGAGTCCCAGTGGCCGAGGACCTCGTTTCCTTCGATGAACACGAGGTTGTGCTCGTTCGCGTAGGCAATCGCGTCCGCTTTGGAGAGCGCTTTTCCGCTCTCGTCATCGAGCATCTCGCAGATGGTTATCGTGGGGGTGATGCCCGCCATCTCCGCCAGGGCGATGGAGAGTTCGGTCTGCCCTTTCCGCTGGTCGAGGAGGCTGTCCGCCGCACGCAGCAGGGGTACATGGCCGGGCGACCTGAACTCACCGCCGAAGTTGTATCCGCCGCCGTTGAGGGCCAATTTCACCTGGTCGGCAATAGCGGTGATGGTGAGGGCCCGGTCGTTGTCGGTGATCCCGGTGAATGTGTTGCGGTGGTTGACCCAGAGCGAGAACGATGATCGGTTTTTCCGGTCGTAGGGAATATCTCCCGTTTTTTCACCGAACGAGGTGCCGTTCAGCAGGTCGGACGCGAAGGGCAGGCCGAGGCGCTGCGCCGCCTCGGGGTGCACCGCAGTGCAGATCAGCCCGCCTGCGTCCTTTCGCATCTGCATGATGTGGCGCGGGGTCACCGCATCAGACCGGATTGCGAGATCTGTTTCTCCTTCTCTCTCATCAAAGTCATAGAGCAGAATGAATTCTCCTCGTTTCAGTGCCTGGACGGCTTTGTCAATCATAGGCTATCTCCACCACAACAATCGATCCTGTTTCCAGATTCAGGATCGTTCTTAATTCCACCGGCGAGATGATCTCGATAATATCCTCGGGGTAGTGGGATCTTCCGGGCATCACGATCGCTCCGGGCTGGCCCCCCACCGTGCAGGGAAGGCAGCGTGCACCGCCGAATGTCCGGTTATCGGCAACAAACCCCTCGATCTCGATCCAGTCGAGGGCATCGATCTTGGTGCGTATCGGGATAGATGCCGGGGCGAGCTGCAGGTTCAGCGTGCCCGGATAGGGTTCGAACCCGAGATTCTCCACGAACTGGTCGTGATAGCCCGGGTTGCTCACATAGTAGCGCCCCTCGCCCAGCCCGTCGATCACTGCCCCTTCGAGGACAAATGTTCCCCGTTTTGGCTCGAATATCCGCCGGTAATCGGCATATTCGCGCCGGAGGAGCTCTTCTCCCTGCCGGGTGACGACGATGTACTGGCCGTCCGGCCGCATGGCCCGGGTGATGATCTGCTGGTTTTCCAACGATATCAGTCTTCTCGAAGCTGTTTGAGGGCTGGTATCCAGTTTTTTTGCGAGCGCCTGGGACGAGACCCAGACCTTCTCATTACACCCGCCCATCAGTGCGATCAGCTTGAGACACTGCAGGTCATCGGCAACCACCATGTATATCACAATTGGGATGGATACTATAAATGGGTTTGCCGTACCCGTGGTCGGTGAATTTCGTGAAATGTCGAAGTACGTTTCGCTAATTATTTAACATCTCTTGGCATACATTGAAGGCATGAAATCCGGGCTGCGGAATCAGCTTGCCGAAAAAATGGCAGGTGAAATCACGCTTTCGGATTCCCCGGGCCAGGCACTGAAAAAGTGGCGGATGAATTTCAGCATCCCTCAGGGAGTCCTGGCAGAGCGTCTTTCGGTTTCGCCGTCCGTCATCAGCGACTACGAGAGTGGCAGGCGGAAAAGTCCTGGAACTGCAGTCGTCGGAAAAATTGTCGACGCCATTCTTTCCATTGACGAAGGGAACGGTGGCAAGTACATCAAGAGATATGCAACATTCCTCTACAGCGAGTTCGAAGAGGATGTCATTTACGACATCCATGATTATGCGACAGCGATACCGCTCTCTGAATTGTCGGATGCCATCGACTGTGCACTGTTGTGCGGTTCTGTCGACCAGATGATCTATGGGTATACGGTGATCAACAGCCTCAACGCTATCACCCAGCTTTCGTCCAATGAATTCAACCGGATTTATGGGTGGAGCACGGAAAGGGCCCTGATTTTCACCAATGTGTCCAGCGGAAAATCGCCCATGGTGGCAATCCGCGTGACGCCGTTCAAACCCCGCTGCGTCATCCTGCAGGGAATACCGAGAGAGGACGTTCACCCTCTCGTCCCCCGGCTCGCTGAACGCGACCGTATCACCCTGCTGTGCACATTGATGGACGTAAACTTGATTGTGGATGTATTGAGGAACAAACCATGGTAGGCATAGTAACATACGGTGTATACATCCCCCGGTACCGCATAAGGATCGATGAGATCGCGCGTGTCTGGGGTGCGAATGCGGACGATATCTCCGGCGGACTCGGAGTCCGGGAAAAATCGGTCCCCGATATAGATGAAGATACGGTGACCATTGCCGTCGAAGCGGCGAGGAACGCCCTTGCCAGGCGCCCGGTGGACCTCGAAGCCCTCGGGGCCATTTACGTGGGCAGCGAATCACACCCCTATGCGGTCAAACCGACCGCCTGTACGGTCGGCGAAGCGATCGGCGCAACGCCGCACATGACCGCCGCTGACTACGAGTTCGCCTGCAAAGCCGGCACAGCCGGCGTCCAGACCTGCATGGGCCTGGTGAAGAGCGGCATGATGCGCTACGGCATGGCCATCGGTGCGGATGTCGCCCAGGGCGCCCCCGGCGACGCCCTCGAATATACCGCGGCGGCGGGCGGTGCGGCATTTGTCCTGGGCAACGATGAGCCCATCGCCGAGATCCACCATACCTGCTCATACACCACCGACACCCCCGATTTCTGGCGCCGCGAGGGGCAGGCATTTCCCCGCCATGGCGGCAGGTTCACCGGCGAGCCGGGATACTTCAAACATGTGCAGGGTGCCGCCCTCCAGATGCTCGAGGATATGGGAACGAAGCCCTCCGACTACACCTACGCGGTCTTCCACCAGCCGAATGCCAAGTTCCCCCAGCGCGTGGCGGGAATACTCGGCTTTTCCATAGACCAGATCAAACCCGGTCTGGTCGTCCCCCGTCTCGGTAATACCTACAGCGGGTCATCCCTGGTCGGCCTTGCTGCGACACTCGATATCGCACAGCCCGGCGACCGCATCTTTGTCACCTCGTTCGGGTCGGGTGCGGGAAGCGACGCCTTCGATATCGAGGTGACCGATGCCATCCAGTCCGGGACGTTCGCCCGCGAGGCCGCGCCGTCCGTGGAGCAGCTGCTTGCCAAACCAATCTATGTGGATTACGCAAAGTACGCCAGGCACAAGGGAAAAATTGTGATGCAATAATGAGAAAAGTGGCAGTTATCGGAGTAGGATGTACCCCATTCGGTGAAAAATGGGAGACGTCCTTTCGCAACCTCTTTGTGGAAGCCGGCGCCCTTGCGCTCGAGGATGCAGGGCTCTCCGGAGAACAGATCGACGAGATGTTCGTGGGGAACATGAGTGCCGGGCGCTTTGTCGAGCAGGAGCACGTCGGCGCACTGATCGCCGACTACGCGGGCCTCGCCACCAACCACATCCCCTCGACGAGGGTTGAGGCGGCGTGCGCCTCCGGCGGTCTCGCCTTCCGCCAGGCGGTCACCGCGGTGGCGAGCGGCATGGCCGACATCGTGGTCGCCGCGGGTGTGGAGAAGATGACCGACGTGGGGACCGGGGTGAGCGTCGATGCGCTCGCCGGCGCCGCGGACCGCGAGTGGGAAGGGTTCGTCGGGGCGACATTCCCCGGGCTGTATGCGATGATCGCCACCGACTACATGCACCGCTACGGTCTCACCCGGGAGCAGCTCGCAGAGGTGGCGGTCAAGAACCACCGCAACGGGGCAAAGAATCCCAATGCGCAGTTTCGAAAGGAGATCACCCTCGATACGGTGCTCACCTCCTCGCTGGTCGCAGATCCTCTGCGCCTCTTCGACTGCTCCCCCATCACCGATGGAGCGGCGGCCGTTATCGTGGCGCCGCTGGAGCGGGCGCGTGAGTTTACCGATACCCCCATCCGGGTACTCGGCTGCGGGCAGGCGACCGACACCATCTCCCTGCACGACCGGCGGGATATATGCACCCTTGACGCCACCATGGTGGCCGGAGAGCGTGCGTTCCGGGCGGCAGGCGTGGAGCGCGACCAGATCGACATGATCGAGGTCCATGACTGCTTCACCATCGCCGAACTCTGCGCCATCGAGGATCTCGGGTTCTGCCCCAAGGGCCAGGCGGGCATCCTCACCGAAGAGGGTGCAACGGCGCTGGACGGCGACCTGCCGGTCAACCCGAGCGGCGGCCTGAAGGCCTGCGGCCACCCCGTGGGCGCCACGGGCATCAAGCAGATCTACGAGATCGTCACCCAGCTGCGCGGCGAGGCAGCCGGCCGGCAGGTCGACGGGGAGATCGGCATGACGCACAATGTGGGCGGGACGGGTGGCACCGTCGTCTGCCATATCCTGGGGGTGAACTGAAGATGTCAGTCGCACGATTCTGGAGAAAACAGCCGCAGCGCTACAACCTCGAAGGAACGCGCTGCGAGAGCTGCGGGCGGATGTTCTTCCCTCCCCGCACCTTCTGCCCGGACTGCCGGCGTGACGGGAAGATCGTGGAGCACCGGTTCAACGGCACCGGCAAGGTCGTCACCCACACCGTTATCCGGACGGCGAGCGAGCAGTTTGACGCCCTGACCCCGTACGTGCTTGCGATCGTCCAGCTGGACGAGGGGCCCCGCCTGACCGGCCAGGTGATCTGTGCACCGGATGAGGTCTACATCGGGATGCCGGTGAAAAAGGCTTTCCGGAGGATCGGGGCGGAAAGCGAGAGCGGCCCGCTCTACTACGGCACCAAATTCGTGCCGGTCGAATAACCCTTCTCTTTTTGCAATTTTTTTACTTCGATGTCGTAGACCGCATGGTGCTGCGACGGCGAGTAGGAGCGCACCACGCGCTCATGGACCGCCCCTTCGGTGTACGCCTCGATCCGGGGGGTAAATTCGCCCTCTTCTGACTGCAGGGCATAGAAATGGATCCAGCCGCCGTCCCTGCAGAGGTCGAATGCGGTCTCGAGGAACCGTGCCGACATGAGGGGAAGGTTCATGATCACGCGGTCCCACTGCAGCATGCATACCCTTCCAATCCGGCCCGCATCGGCGAGCACGGGCACGACATTGTCCACATGGTTCAGGCGCAGGTTCTCCACCATGAGGTGCACCGCTCCGGGGTTGATGTCGGAGGCGAAGACGACGTCGGCTTTCCGTGCGAGGGTGATGGCAAACGGCCCCACCCCCGCGAAGAGATCGAAGACGCGCTCTCCTTTATCCATCAGATTGAGCACCCGCTGGCGCTCGTTCGCGAGGCGCGGGGAGAAGTAGGCGACGGCGAGATCGATCTCAAAGCGCAGCCCGTACTCGACATAACGCGTTCTGGTGGTATCCTTTCCCGCCAGCAGCGCAAACGTTCGCGTCCGAAACTCCCCTTCCACCGCGCTCTCGGGATAGAGTACAGTGTGCAGGGAAGGGCGCGCCGCCAGGAGCTTCTCGGCGCCCGCCACATCCCGCTCCTGGAGCAGCGCAATGCCCCCCATGAGTTCGTGGCGGGGAAGGGCCTCCGGCTGCGGCCGCTCCTCGAATGCCGCCCTCTCCGTATGTTCGCTCTGCTCCGTCACGGGAACGAGCAGGAATTCGCCGTCACGCCTGGGCCTGAGCGTGCGGTCGAGGAGATCCGCCTCCATGAGGGCCCGCCGCACCCCTTCCGCCTCCGATAGGTGTACCCTGATGCACCATTGTTCCCGTCTGATCCCGACCACCAGCCATCTTTATTGGAAAGCACCAAAATGTATGCATGGATGATTATCTCGACAGGCTAAAAAAAGGGACGCTCAAACTCTACGCCCTTGAGACAAGCCTGCCGCCCGAAGAAGCGGTTGCCGTGCGACGGGCGTTCATTGAAGAGGAGACGGGAACGCCGCTTCCCGGACTCGGTTCCTTTTCCATCGATATCGAGCGCGTGGTGAAGCGCAACTGCGAGAACATGATCGGGGCGGTGCAGGTCCCGGTGGGGGTCGCCGGCCCCCTCGCCATCCGCGGGGAGTATGCGGACGGTGCGTACTGGCTTCCCCTGGCCACCACGGAAGGAGCCCTCATCGCATCGGTGAACAGGGGCTGCCGGGCGGTGACCGCGGCGGGGGGTGCCGAGGTCCGCATCTTTCGCGACGGCATGACGCGGGCGCCGGTATTCTCCACGCGGTCCGCCGCCCATGCACGCGAGACCATCCGCTGGGTGGAGGCGAACACCGAAGCTCTGCGGATGGCGGCCGAAGCGACGACATCGCACGGCAAACTGCTGGATATCGTAACGTTTGTTGCCGGCACCAGCGTGTTCGTGCGCATCGAATTCGACACCAAGGACGCCATGGGCATGAACATGGTCACCATCGCCAGCGAGAAGGTCGCCGAACAGATCGAGGCGGCGACGGGCGCGCACCTGGTGGCGCTCTCCGGCAACCTCTGCACCGACAAGAAGCCAGCAGCGGTGAACTCGATTATGGGCCGGGGCAAGACCGTGGTAGCCGGGGTGTTTCTCGGCGATGACCTGATTGGCGAGGTGTTCAAGACCACCGCCGCCACCCTTGCCGAGGTCAATTACCGCAAGAATATGGTGGGTTCCGCACGGGCCGGATCCCTCGGGTTCAACGCCCATGCCGCCAACATCATCGCCGCCATGTTCATCGCCTGCGGGCAGGACCCCGCCCACGTGGTCGAGGGGAGCAGCACCATGACCACGGTCGACCCCGTCGAGGGAGGCTGCTACGTGGCGGTGACCCTCCCCGCCCTGCAGGTGGGCACCGTGGGCGGCGGCACGGGGATCGACACCCAGCGGGAGTGCCTCTCCCTGCTCGGGGTGGCCGGGGGCGGCGATCCGCCGGGCACCCATGCACGGGCATTTGCAGAGATCGTTGCCGCAGGTGTCCTCGCAGGCGAACTCTCCCTGCTGGGGGCCCTTGCCGCCGGCCACCTCGCGCGGGCGCACAAGTCGTTGGGACGGGGATAGCCTCCTTTTTTCTCAATAGATGAACCACTTCATCATCACGATGGCGTCCTCGCCATTCGCGTAGTAGTCGGCAAGGACGAACACCTGCTCGTACCCGATCTGCTCATAGAACCGGCGGGCGCGCTCGTTTGACATCCTGACCTCGAGCTGGATGCCCGACGCCCCGAGCAGCAGGCACTCCAGCTCCAACCGCTGGACGAGCATCCGTCCTATCCCGCGGGATCGGAAGGAGGGGCCGACGGCAAGGTTCAGGATATGGCCGTAGATCTCCTCGCCGGTATCCTCCATCCCGGCGGCAACGAACCCGGCAATATGGGATTCGTTTTCCGCCACGAAGAACGTCCTCGGGTAGAATCGGAGGCTCTCGGCCAGCGTCCCCTCCTCCCAGGGGTCGGGAAACGATGCCCGCTCAATGGATGTGATCTCTTCGAGATCATCGGGGCGGGCCCTCCTGATATGAACGTGGTGTGCAGTCATCGCTTCGCCCGGGATACTCCTATTATGGTTCTCGCCTTACATTAGTACGCCATTTTGAAAGAAGTTACGGCAGGATACCCATGGTTCGAATACATAGTTTTTCAGCATTACGGCCCCGCGAGGATGAAGCAGCCCTGATCGCCTCGGTCCCCTACGACGTGGTGACCACCGGGGAGGCGCAGGAGCTCATCGAGCAGAATCCACGGAGCTTCTTGCGGGTGATCCGTTCCGATGCGGAGCTGACCGGTACCGCACCGGACGACGACCTGATCTATGCCCGGGCGAAGGAGAACCTGGATGCCATGATCAAAAGCGGCCAGTTCCTGCGAGACAATGCCCCCTCCCTCTACGTCTATCGGGTCAAGGAGGGCGGCAATATCTATACCGGCCTTGTGGCATGCCTGGAGACGGAGGACTACGCGGAGAACCGCATCAAGCGCCATGAGCATACCCGCTACGACAAGGAGGAGGACCGCACCCGGCATATCGATACCACCAACGCCAACACGGGGCTCGTCGTCCTGCTCTACCGGGATACCGGGGCGATCTTCGCCGCTACCGCAGTGCTCATCCAGCACCGGGAGCCGGATACGACCGTAAAGACGGCGAAGGGCGAAGTCCACGAGATCTTCCGGATCGTCGACCCTGACGCCCTCGCCGCCCTCGAGGGAATGTTTTCCGGGGTGGACAGCCTCTATATCGCCGACGGCCACCACCGTGCGAAGTCGGCGGTCAATGTGGCCGAACGCCGCCGGGAGGCAGGCACCCTCACCCCCGAAGCAGAACGGTTTATCGGCGTGCTCTTTGCCGAAAAAAGGGTGAAGATTCACGGCTACAGCCGCCTTGTCCGCGATATCGGATCGTATACGCCCGAAGCGTTCCTCGAAGGATTGTCCTCGACGTTCACGGTCACTCCCTACGGCGAGATCGATGACACGGTCTTCTGCATCCCGCCGCTCCAGGAATTCGACGCCCCGGCCCATGTCATCCATATGTACCTGCAGGGGCGCTGGTACGAGCTCAGCTGCCCCGTCCGCAATGCCGAGGATCCCATCGGCTCCCTCGGCGTGTCGATCCTGCAGCGCGAGGTGCTCGAAGGAATGCTTGGCATCAAAGACCCTCGAAGCGATCCCCGCCTCCAGTACCTGGGCGGCAACCGCCCGCTCGCCGACCTCGAGGAGCGGGTGGATGCTGGCGAATACATCCTTGCCTTCTCCATCCAGCCGGTGCACATCGAAACAGTGCTGGCGATTGCAGATGAGGGCGGCGTGATGCCCCCGAAGTCCACCTGGTTCGAGCCAAAGCTCCTCAGCGGGCTTGTGCTCCATACCCTGGACTGAATATCCTTTTTTTTGGCTTTCCCCGTGGAGACGCGGAAAGGAAGTCTTTTCAACCATTTTTTGCAGAGTAGTTGATCAATGATCAGCATCGCCCTGCCCAAGGGAAGCCTCGAAGCACAGACGCTCCAGCTCTTCAAGGAAGCGGATCTCGAAGTGAAAAGGACGGATCGCGACTACAACCCCGTTATCAGGGATGCCCGGATCGGGAAGGTGAAGATCCTCCGTCCCCAGGAGATTCCCTCTTTTGTCCAGAAGGGCTACTTTGATCTCGGGATCGCCGGTATCGACTGGGTGGAGGAATCGGGAGCGACCGATGTGGTGGAGATCGCGAACCTCTCTTACAGCAAAACGGGCGAGGGAAACGTCCGCATCGTGGTTGCCGTGCACAACAGCGAGGATATCGATGAGGTGCACCGGATCCGCCCCGGCAGCCGGGTGACCACAGAGTATCCCCGGATCACGCAGCGGTTTTTCGAGGAACTCGGGATCGACGTGCAGCTCTTTCCTTCTTACGGGGCCTCGGAGGCGAAGGTGCCGGATCTGATGGACGTGGTCGTTGACCTCACCGAGACCGGCAGCACCCTGCGGAAAAACGGGCTCAAGATCATCGGCCAGATCATGGAATCCCACACCGCGGTCCTCGCCAACAGGGAGAGCTGGGAGGACCCCGGCAAGCGAAAGGCGATGGAGGAGATCCGCACCCTCCTTATGGGGGTGATCGATGCCCGCCACCAGGTGCTCCTCTCTCTCAATGTCCCTTCCGGACAGCTGGAAGCGGTGATTGACCGACTCCCTGCCATGAAGAAGCCGACGGTGAGCAGGCTGCACGGGATCGAGTATTTCAGCGTGCAGACGGTGGTCACCAAGGGAGAGGTCAACGCCCTCATTCCGCAGTTGCAGGAGGCGGGTGCGGAGGACATCCTGGAAATTCCCATTACCAAGATTGTGCGCTAAGGAGGGGGGCTAGGCCTTCCCCCGCGCCCCGGCAAAATATGCCTGAATCGTGGGAATGGCGCCCCATCACCCCGGGTACAGCGCCATTTGCCAACGTTTATATGGTTACACCTTACATGTAAGAATTGATCAAGGATACGCAACATGGATTATCGCAGTTTCCTGGTACTTATAATCATTACGCTCTGCTTTATCTGTGGCTGCATAACGGCCCCGGCGGCCGAGAGTACACTGGAGGGGGTGGGCATCACCGATATTACCCTTCCGGCGGAGGCAGACCGGGTGAGCCTTGCGTATGCCCTGGATGATCTTGTCATTGCCGATTCGGAGGGCATCCTGCGCACGGAGAATATGACCATTCACCAGATCAACGGTGACGGCATGGATCTTACCGGGAACGCGTCCACCTGGATCCTCGGCGTTACCATGCAGGGCAACGAGTCCGTGCTCCTCGTCTATAACTCGTTCACCTGGAAGTCGCTGTCCTGGCCGGGGGATTTCACCACTTCCGCCATCGATCCTGAGGCCATGCTCAGTCCGAACGATCTCTTCGCAACGCAGGGCGATACCATACAGGAAATGCTCCCGATCTCCAACCGCACGGAGATTAGTCTCGAGCTGAGTGACGGGGTATACAGGGTCTACGCCAAAAATGGGAACCGATTGAGTGATCTTGCCTTCAATGCAGATTCAGGGGAGTTGATAGTATCAGAGTGATGAATGACCGGGGAATGCTTTCCGTGGATTTTCTGGCCGGGTTTACCATCTTTCTTCTCGCCCTCATCATGGTGATCAACATGGTCCCGGGCATCATGATCGGCCTGGAAAGCCAGAATATCGATTATGATGCGGTCGCCTACCGCACGGCGGTCATCCTCGTGGAAGACCCGGGCTGGCCCTCCAACCCGCCCTGGGAGCTCGAGGACGAGTACCACAAGGACGAGATCGCCCGCCTGGGCCTTGCGGTCTCCGACAATACCCCCAACGTGCTCTCCCGCTCGAAAATTGAACGATTTTTCCCCAATTCAACTGGTTCTAAGTTTTTCACTGATGAGGAGTACGGGCAGAAGGTGATCTTTGCCGACCTGCCCTACGCCCCCTATGCCTATAATATCGCGCTGAAAATTCAGGGCGATCCAGATGATTATGAGTTGGGCAGTGACGTTCCCGAACGGAGCTACGGCTACATCCGCCGCCTGGTGAAAGTGAAGGAGCCGCATTCGGCTTCAGTCAATTGTAATAACTCCATCTATCACGAGAACGATACTGCTTTGAATGATACGGAAATAACCAATACCTACTTCACCATTGTCCTGAACTACACCGAGCTGTATGACAAATCAATCGGCGATGAATATCGCATGGACATGAGAACAGAGCCGATGGAGGTCACTATCCACAATTTCGACAGCAACTTGAACTCCACTGACGTGAGTGAAGTGTTTCTCGATAAAATACGCTTTTACAAAGAAGGTGTTTCGGGTGAGATCCCCTTCGGCTATGATGAATTTGATAATGAAACCTACGAATACAAAGTGGGAGGCATACCGAGAACACTGGATCATAATTCCTCAATTCTCAATACGAGTGAGATATACCTGAAACTCAACCCGCCTCTCCCCTTTGCGTATGAGACGGACACAGTGTTGATGGTGAATATGAGTCTCAGGTATTACTACAAACCGAACCTGAACAAAACGATGGATTACCTGGATGGATGCGTGGGAGGGACCAAGGATGGGACCATTTATTATAATTATGCTGATCCTACCGGCGTGATGAACCTGCCTTCTCTCACGGACGGTGTTCTGGAGGTAGCCATATGGTAAACGACCAGGCACAGATGTACACCCTCGAGGGATTCGCCGCCGGTGTGCTCATGCTCATTACCGCTTACCTTGTGTTGGGTACCACCACGGTGTACACGCCCGGAGATGTGCATATTGCGGACATGCAGCTCGAGCAGCTGGGCAGCGATGCACTTGCCATGATGGATACGCCAAACACAGAGCCGGATATTTACGGGAATGAGGAGAGCGCTCTGAAAACATTCATTGAAGATGACAAGGGTGATGATTTCAGGGATTTCTTTTTAAACAATATTACAAGAAAGACCGGTTCCACTTCAACCGTTGTCAACGATATTCAGTTTAATGCGTCGGTGTATTATCGGAAACTCACTCCTGCGGCAAACGAAAGTGAAATCGGGAGTTATCATTTCTCGAGCTCGACCGATGATACACGAAGCAGTCTGGTGAGCAGAGAACCTGCCGTGCGGGTTACGAGATTCGTAACGATAGATGGAAGTCCTTTGAATCATCCCGAGCCCGAGGTTGACTCTCGCACGCAGGTGGTCCTTCTGGAGGTGCTGCTATGGAGAGGCTGAACGACGAGGGACAGTGGATCGTGCTGATGGGCTTTATGGTCTGCGTAGGCATCTTCTTTTTAGCCATCGTCATCACCCAGTCGACGGTGGTGGGGCAGACCACTTCGGAAGCGGTGCTTGAATTTCCCAAGACCGAGATCCAGGATCTAAGGTCTGAATTGATTTCCCTTGGCAAACGGTGGGACACAAAGTGTGATCCTCCTTCCGAGGAAATTTCAAACAAAGATGAAATACGTGACGATATTGTGAAGTTAGCTCTTTACAGGAAAAATGCCGTCGTTTATTTTGATATCAATGAAAATTCCGGGATAGGTGATGCATTTAACGATTATACCCGGATCATTCTCCATTACAACAACGGGGTGACCGAATATGATGAGACGTTCCTGCTATCGCGACCGAACTAATGCCGAAGAGGGGCTTTCCAGCCTGCTTGAGTACCTCTCCGTCTCCGGCGTACTGGTGGTGCTCCTGGTCATCATCATGTTCGCGGTCAACGCCGCTTTCATCCAGGGCCCCTCGGACACCCTCAAGTATCACCAATTCACCGACATCGGCAACGGGGTCAGCGTCCGCATCGTGGACCTCTACGTCATTGCCCCCGGAAACGGGACGATCACCACGAAATTCGACCTCCCCAACGATGTGGCGAACCAGGACTACTGGGTGCAGCTCGAACCGGGCAAAACGGGCGCGGCACAGCGGATCATGGTGACCGATTACAACCTCCGCAGCACGATAGCGCTGGGAGGTATCGGGGCGACCCGCCCGGTGATCGGAGAGACAAGCGGAAAAGGACTGAACATGATCTCCTATAACTCGAGTGGATATTCATGAGCAAACACGGGAATTTTCGAATGGATGAATGCGCAGTTTCCGAATCGATCGGGTTTATCATCATCTTCTCCATCGTGATCGCCGGCATCGGCCTTGTCTCCCTGTACGGGTACCCGATGCTGCTCCAGCACCAGATCGGGGCGGACGAACGCACCATGGAACAGACGATGATCACGCTCCAGAACGACATGAAACTGCTCAGCTACAGCAACGTGCCCTACAAGGATACGGCGCTGCGGGTCTCCGGCGGAGCGCTGGCAGTCTTCTACAACAAGGCGGAAACGAGCCAGGATTTTGATTTCTACTGGTACAACAAGACCTCACCGCTAGCGGACAAATGGGTGAAAATGAACTGTTCTGACTTCTACCCTGGCGAACTGCGCTATATCTCCGACCAGGGAACGGCGGTGATCTCCTTTGAAAACGGTGCGGTGGTGAAACGGCAGCAGGACGCCCCGGGTTCGGTCATGCTCGCGGAACCGCGGTGGTTCTACGACGACGACACGCAGACGCTCGTCATATTTCTCATGGCGCTCGATGCCGACCGGGCTCTCTCTCTCAACGGCATAGGCAACCTCCAGATGAGCAGGCTGGAAAAGCCGAACGTATATGCGGAGGACTTCTCCACCACCCAACCTGGGGGGAGCACCTATGTCGCCGTCGTCTATCATGCGGATTCCACAAACGACTACACAACGGCATGGACGAATTACTTCACCGGTTCATCGATAAAGCCGGGAGGCCTCGTGGATAAGCACGGTAAGGACTACACGGTTGCGAACGTTTCGCAGGTAATCATCAAGCAGTACGATATCACCATCGACAATATCTGAAATCTTTTTTTAAAAAATATCGTGGAGGAACGGGTTCCCGGTCCCCAAAATTATATCACACCGCGGCGCACCGAGCCGGGATGAGTGAACGGCCCCTTCAGAGATATCCGTTTCTCCGCAGCCACTCCACCTGTGGCCCGGTGTAACGGTAGATGATGTCGCATTTTTCGTCCTGGAAACTCCAGGGCACGACGATGAGCACGTCACCCTCGCGAATCCAGACACGCTTCTTGATCTTGCCCTTGATCCTCCCGACACGCGTGACGCCGTCGAAGCACTTGACCCGGATGTGGTTTGCGCCCAGCATCAGGTCGGCCATAGCGAACATCTCAGTGTTCCTTTTGTTCGGGAGGCGCACTCGTATGATCGCCGGCTCTTCCCCCCCGCCCGGTTTATGTTTCCGCGTATTGTTGGCCAGGTGTCTCACTCCATGAAAGATAACTGATTTTCTTTTACTATGCACTGCTACAATAAAAAAGATGCCCCTTAAAAAGAGGTGCTGTTCCCTGCAAACCCTTCTCCGGGAAAGGTGGGTCTTTCATTCCGCCGCGCAGGGGCCGTCCCGAACCCTGCGATCGCCCTCATCCAGTCCCGGATCGTTTCGGCCCGGTGGGGATCGCGGCGACGATCGTTTCCATCGGCTCCCCTTCAAGCCTGCCCTTCCTGCCCCTGACCTCCGAGGTATGCACCCTGCAATCGCTGGCGGTGAGGACGTAGCTGATCTTGTGCATATCGAGTCCTCCCTCGACGAAATCGAGGAGATCGATGGGGATGTGGGGAGTGTCGGCAGGGAGCCTGGAGGTCATGGGAAGGACGCGGAGCGTTTCCTCCCCCTCCTGCTCGATCACTACCACCGGCCGGACCTTTGCCTCTCCTCTTCCGTCGATACGGACGTTCGCCTGTATCACGTCGCCTTTGCGATAGGCAGCCATTCCGGGTGATAATCGGGCACGAAAACCGATAAATGGATTGGTTTTTCCCCCCAGTCCGTTTAGTCGGAATGCGCGGGTTCACCCCGTATCGCCCGCAGCCTGGAGAGGTACAGCCGCGCCCACCCGTAGGCTGCGATGCCGCCGATGATATCGCCGAGTACGATGCCCCACCAGACGCCCTCGGCGCCCCACCCGAACACCAATGCGAGGAGGTAGGCGAATACGGCGATGAAGATAAACGACCGCAGCACGTTGAGGAACAGCGAGGTGAATCCCTTGCCCGTTCCCTGGAAGATTGAGCTGGAGATCGCGCCGGGAGGCACGAAGGGATAAAAGAAGCACATTGTCCTGAGGAAGGCTACCAGGGGGGCGGCAAGGTGGGCGCTCTCCGGCGAATAGGTGAACAGTGCAGCAATGAAGGGGGCGAGCATCCAGGTGATGGCACTCGTGGCGATCCCGATCCCCACGCCAAGGGTGGTCGCATAGCCGTGCACCATCTCCATGCGCTCAAAGTGGCGGGCTCCGTACGCCGCACCCGCCACAGAGACCACCGCCGTGCCGAGGCCGATGATGGGGATGATGGCGAACATCACCATCCGCCACCCGGTGGTGTACACGGCGACCGCGTCCGTCCCGGCGACGCCGACCAGAATGACGTTGAGGATGATGGTGACCGAGGCCATGAGTAAAAATTCCAGGCTCGCCGGAAACCCCACCGTCAGGATATCGGCCACGGCATCCCGGTCGTAGGCGAACTCCGCAGGAGAGAGCGAGACGTAGGTGTCGCGCTTGATAAAAAACCAGTAGAGCAGCAGTGCCGATACCGCGGCGATGGATATGACGGTCGCCCATGCGGCCCCGGCGATGCCGAGCCCGGCCTGGTAGATGAGGAGGGGATCGAGGATCATATTGAGCACCGACGAAAGCCCCATGGCATACATGGTCCGCCGGGTATCGCCCTCGCCCCTGAGAATGGCGTAGGCGATATTGCTGAAGATGACGAAGACAGCGCCGCCGAAGACGATTGCACCATACTCCGCGGCGAGCCCTGCCACCTCGCCTGCCCCGAGAGTCACGAAGATCGGTTCTGCTAGGATGACCAGCGGGACGGTGAGCACCGCGGAGATGAGCACCGAGAGAAGGACCGCATGGAGGGCCACGTTGTCTGCGCCTGCCCGGTTTCCGGCCCCGATGCGCCTTGCCACAGCCGAAGTCACGCCCGCCCCGAGCCCCACGCCCAGCCCGATGAGCACCATGAAGACCGGACCTGCGAACCCCACGGCGGCGAGTGCGTCCGATCCGAGGCCGGCGACCCACGCGGCGTCGACGATCTGGTAGACGGAAAGCAGGATCATGGCGACGATCATGGGCCATGCAAGTTCGATGATGGCCTTCTTCGGGTCGCCGGTGAGGATATGGACGCCTCTGGTTGTGTTCTCCGGAGTGCTGGTGGGTTCTGTGGTCATGGAATGAGTGCCTGCGGTGCGATGCAAAATGTGCCCTGATCTATTGGCAAGCGAGCAGAAAAAGGGTTATGGCGGCCGGAACCCCGGCAGAATCATTCAGGAATGCGTGAACAGACGGTTCATCCTGCCATTCGCAAGGGCGCTGAACCCGAGCCCTCCGGCGCAGTCGAACAGCCCGAACAGGAGAAGACGGGTGGCGGTCAGCTGGCCGGTTATGCATTCCCAGATGGCGCCGGGGTCCTGGATCGTCCCGGCGGTGCCCAGCGGTCCGCATTGTGCTGAAATTACCAGAAGAAGGACCTGGGTGATGATTGCCCCCATGACGAAATGGTAGGCGAATGCGGTGGTGTCCCCACTCATACTCATATATTTTTATTTCCGGCTACATCAACATTTGCCGGAATTGTTCATGACATTTCATATGCTCCGGTGGAAAATGGGGCATATACTCCATTTTTATCGGTATTTGCCTTCGTTGCGGCATGTATGGTATGTTCATACGGTGATGGCTGATTAATCCCGCAGGCCGCGCACCCCTGAAGGGCACCCGATAGGGGTGGAGACAAACGGGGCAATGATACCCCAATTCTCTCAGGAAGGTATGGAATGGCTCCTTTGCGGCACGTGGCCTGCTGATCGGGGATTTTTATAACAATAGCAATATTTTAATATCTTTTTGGCTATCCTATGTCGTAGCGTCCCTGAGGGGGTGAAGCGTTTGACGAAAGAGAAAGTACGGGTTAAGCATCTTGGAGTGTGGTCGGTAGCACTGTTCTTTGCAGTCCTGAGTGCGCTGTATGGGCTCGTCGCCGGGATTCTCGGGGTTATTGCGGTCGTTCCGGCATTTGACCTTGGAATTATCGCCGCAATCGGCGCAGGCATCGGCGGCATTATCCTTGCGATGATCGTCTGGGCCATCGGGGGGTTCGTCGGCGGTGCCATTGCAGCCATCGTCTACAATCTCGTGTTTGCTGTCCAGGGTGGCATCGAAGTCGACCTCGATGTGGAGAGCATCGGAGGCAGACCCTGAACTCACCACTTTTCCGCATCCGGTCGGCATCGTCCCCGTGGTACATCTCTTTTTTCTCACAGCGCCGCGCACGAACGCAGGTTTTCGGGTATCCCAACTCCTAATACCCATGCTATCCCATCCTCTCGTGAAGACGTGAGACGATGAAGACGATCGGGCTTATCGGAGGGATGAGCTGGGAGTCATCCCTGGTATACTACCGCATCATCAATGAGGAGGTGAGCCGCAGGTTGGGAGGCCTCCATTCGGCGCCATGCATCCTCTACTCCTTTGATTTTGCAAAAATTGCAGAGCTGATGCACGCGGGGGAGTGGGATACGCTCGCTGATCTGCTCAGGAGCGCCGCCCGCACGCTTGAAAGGGGCGGTGCGGGGTGCCTGGTCATCTGCACCAACACCATGCACGCCCTCGCAGATCGCATCGCAGATGCCTCCTCCGTCCCCCTCATCCACATCGCCGATGCTACCGGAGGGCGGATCGCCGCAGACGGGCATGCAACCGTCGGTCTGCTGGGCACGCGGTACACCATGGAGGGTTCGTTTTACCGGCGAAGGCTGGAGGAGCGATTCGGGCTTGAGGTGATCGTGCCTGGTGCCGGCGACCGGGAGATCGTCGACAGGATCATCTTCGATGAGCTCTGCCGCGGCCTGATCGACGCTTCCTCCCGTGCGGCGATGGCTGCGATCATCGGCAGGCTCGCCGATCAGGGCGCGGAAGCGGTGATTCTTGGCTGCACTGAGATCCCGCTGCTCATCGGGGCGGAGGACGTCTCCCTCCCGGTCTATGACACGACGCGGATCCACGCTCTCGCCGCGGTGGACTATGCACTGGAGGACCGCTGATGGCAGGTGCGGGAGGCGACGTGCCGGTGCCGGCGGGCTGGACGGGAGAGAACCTCGCGTTCCGGTACATCGAAGAGGGTGATCTCCCCGACATCTGCCGGATGCTTGCAAAGGATTCCGTCTGCGAATGGCTCTTTTTCGGGCCCAACCCGGTTGAGGTGACGAAAAGCTACTTCGCCCCGCTCGTGGAGAGTATCGGGGAGGCACTCGCCCACGGATCACTGCCCGAAAATCCGGTGTTTACCCTCAGGACAAAGGCTAGCGGGAGGTTCGTCGGCCAGTGCGCCCTGCTGGGTATCGATTTCAGCCCGGGCGCCTACCTCATCGGCTACCAGATCGACGAGCCGCACTGGAACCGGGGCTACGGCACCGAAGCGTGCGCGTTTCTCGTGTATTACGCCTTCCTTGTGGCAGGAGCGTACCGCCTGAACGGGGATTGTGCCGCCGGCCATGCCGGATCGAGGCGGGTGATGGAGAAATGCGGCTTTGTTGCCGAAGGCTGCCAGCGGAAGTACTGGCACGCACGGGGCGGCTTCCACGACCGCCTGCTGTTCGGGCTGCTTGCTGAGGGCCTCGATACCGTCCGTCTTGATGCGCTCGCATCTTCATTTGCCGCAATTTCAGGCTGACGGCCCCTCGGCATCATTTCATCCGGAGAACATCCCATAAGATATGGATAGCCAATGTCCCGTGATGCCCGTGTTTCCATCGCATCCGCCCTTGCCGCCGCGGTGTGCTTCGGAGCCGGGGCTCCGCTCTCCAAACTGCTGGTGCAGGGCGTTGCGCCGCTGACCCTCAGCGGACTGCTCTTTCTCGGCGCAGGTATGGGCATGAGCGGCTATTTTGCGCTCACCGCATGGCGGAGCAACGGGCGAAAGAGCGTCGAAGCACCGCTGGTGCGGGAAGACTACCCTCTGCTTGCGCTCTCTCTCGTCCTCGGGTCGATCCTGCCCACGGTCGTCCTGATGATGAGCCTCGCGTGCACCCCCGCAATCACCGCCTCGCTGCTCCTGAGTTTTGAAGCGGTGGTCACCACGTTTGTTGCGTCCGCCATGTACAGGGAGCCGGTGGGACGGCGTGTCTGGGCGGCTCTCGCCCTCATCACCCTCGCCTGTATGGCGCTCACCTACAGCCCCGGCTCGGCGCTCGGGTTTTCCCTCGGGGCTCTCGGCGTGCTGCTCACCTGCGTCTTCTGGGGGATCGAAGTCAACATCAACCGCACGCTCGCCGGCAGGGATCCTGTGCGCATCGTGGTCATCAAGGGATGGGCGGCAGGGGTGATCATGATGGGGGTTGCCGTGCTGCTGGGAGAATCGCTCCCCGCGCATCACACGGTCATCGCAGCGATGGTGGTGGGATTTCTCTCCTTCGGCGGACTGGTGGTCATCTGCTACCTCAAAGCGCTGCGCGGCCTCGGGGCGGCGAGGGCCGGGGCGATATTCGGGATCAATCCACTATTCGGCGTTATTATCTCATTCCTGGTCTTTCGGGAGATCCCGGGTGCGGCCGTGATCCTCGCGCTTCCCCTGATGGCGGGAGGGCTCTTCCTGATGCTCTCCGAGCGGCACTGCCATGTGCACCACCATCCCGCAGAGGTGCACGAACACCGCCACCACCACGATGATCTGCACCACGACCATGGGCATACTTCCGGTGACCCGCCGCTCGACCGCCGGGGAGGCCACTCCCACCTCCACGCCCACGAGGCAACCGTCCACGAGCACCACCACCACCCCGACATCCACCACCGCCACCGGCACGGCTGAGCCGCGGGACCGATGCCCCACCCGACAGCGATATCGGTGATCCCGCCCACGTGAATGGAGAGAAACGCGTAATCGACGTCATTGCGGTTGCATGACATGCACCGCACTGCAACAGGAGAAATGCGATATGAGCCTGGTGATTGCCTTTGTGGGGAGGAATGGCGCCGTGATGGCCGGCGACAGGAGATCGGTCTTTTTTCTCGGGGACGATGCGAGCGTTGAACGCCTGGAGCGGGAGCTCTATTCGGGCCGTATCGTCGCCGACGAGGAGCTGCATCGTCGTGCGGAAGCGCTTGGCGTCCGGTTGTTTGTCTACGATGACCGGTGCAAGGTGACGATACGCGACAGAGTGCTGGTCGGAGAAGTGACCTCGAGCGAGGGAGGCAGGGTGCGCAAACGTCGGCTCTATGCCTCCGCCGGGAGGTATGCCATCGTGGAGTTCGAGGGCGGGGAGGGCACCGTTACCCAGCAGGGCGAGGGGAGTGCGTTTGTGGTATTCGGCAGTGAAATAGCCAAAAAAATCACCAATGCGGTCATCAAGGAGCACTGGAAGAACGGTGGGCTCGCGCAGGCGGCCGGGATCATCGAGCGTGCCATGGAGAAGGCAGGCAGGGAGACGGCATCGGTGAGCATTGAGTTTGAACTGCTGCAGACGGCGGAGCGGGCGGATATCGACGGGTTGATCCGCGGGGACCTGGGCTGACCGTTGCACCACGCGCGAACGCATATATATACGCCGCACTCTATTCGCTCCGTCCATGGTGGATAACATGAGAGGTGTGGTGCTGATGATGGCAGTGGCCTGTATGGTGGTGGCTTCCGCCGCAGGTGCGTATGCTATCGAGAACGAAATGCCGGCGGCAGTGGGTGCGCTCGATCAGAGCGAACCGGCGCTGTACGGCGATTTGCTGGTCTACCAGGAGCTGGACAACGAGACCTTCGATATCATGCTCCTGGACAGGTCGACGGGGGAGGTGCGCCGGGTCACCGATGATGCGGCGGATCGCATGTATCCCTCCCTCTACGCAGACCGCCTGGTGTGGGAGGACTACCGAAACGGGAATGCGGATATTTATCTCTACAACCTGACCACTGGAGAAGAGGCGCAGATCACCAGCGGTGCTGGCGAGGAACGCGATCCCGCCATCTGGGGCGACCGGATCGTGTGGGCGGAGAACCGCACAGGAAATTACGACCTTTTCACGTACGACCTCGCAACAGGGGAAACTGTACGGATCACGGACCATCCGGCCGACCAGATGGAGCCTGCACTCTGGCACGATGTGATAGTCTTCGCCGACAACCGTTACGATGACTGGGACATCTTCCTCTACGATGTGTCCACCGGCGAGGAGCGGGAGGTCTGCATCATCCCCGGGACGCAGGGGTCGCCTGCCATCTCCGGTGACCGTCTCGTCTGGGAGGTGGTCGACAACGCGACGGTCTCGCTTGCCTCCTGCAACCGTTCCACCAGTGAGGTGATGCCCATCCCCGTCGGGGGCACGGACCCGCAGGCACCCGCGCTCTTTGAAGACACGCTTGCCTGGCATGACGGGCGGGAGGGATCCTGGGACGTCTATCTCGGAGAGCTGGTGGAGGGCAACGCCTCAGGATCCGATCGTGGGTGACGGCCAGCGTGCCTCCTCTCTCCGGTGCGCAGGTCCCCCAGCCACCGTGCGTACGGGGGAGGGCACCCTGACCGTGAGAGTCGTAATCCTTCATTCCTCGTCCCATGAGCGGGAGAGCACCACACGTACGGGATCACGGAGCACCAGCCCGCACCGGGGGCACAGGTAGGTGCTGTGGCAGGCGGTACATGAGCAGCACGATGCCGGTACCGAAAACTCGGTTCCGCAATCGGGGCAGCGGCGCAATAATGCCATGAATATTCCTTGGGGCGTTTGAAGGCAAAGATGTTGAGGAGGTACGGTGGTTCCGCTCACCGCAGTGAATCCGTCGCGTCCAATCTCCCTTCGCCATCCCATTTGTGGCCGGGAAATGCCATGCGAAGTTGTTTTCCCACAAAGGGCCGATCGATGGTGTCTGCCGTCCGCTGTGCAACACGTAAGGGAGACGCCGTGGAACGTCGCTCGCCGATCTCGGTGATCGTGAATTCGGTCACCATGAATCAGCGTGAAGGTCGTGTGCCGGTGTGGTAGGCGTGCGAGGGTATATATGCCGGCGCGGTGAACTGGGGGACAGGAGGCGCATGACGCAGGGGATGGTTGAGGAGAACAAAGAGGAATCCGCATCTGTGTGGAACTGGGAGGAGGAGTTTTCCGGTCTGCCCGATGATCCGGTGCCGGCGCTGATCGAGGCCCTCGATGCCGATGATATCGCCAGACGCTGGAAGGCCGCCTGGGCGCTCGGCCATGTGGGGGATGCCCGTGCCGTCGAGCCGCTGATCGGGTGCCTGAATTTTTCCCGCGGGTTCGTGGTGGGAGAGGGCGAGTTCACACTGAATATGGTGGGTGCATGGGCTCTGGGCAGGATCGGGGACTCACGGGCGGTCGGGCCGCTGGTACAGGCGCTCGACAACGAGTGCACCGATTTTGCCTGGATTGCCGCCTGGGCACTGGGAGAGATCGGCGATCCCCGGGCCATCGGCCCGCTCGTAAAAGCGCTGACACGGGACGACTTCGAGTGCATGTGGTCGCCAGGGGCGAAGATGACTGAAGGCCGGGAGCAGGAAACCGAGAGCGCCCTCCTCGACTACATCGCCAGGACGACGTATCAGGAGGGCGCGTCACCTATCGAGCGGGCGCTGCAAACGCTGGGGGTTGACGTGAGGAAGAGTGAGATTGTGAGGTGAAGGGAATTTCATCCCCTCTCCGGGCAGTACCGCCTCTTCAAACACTGAATGGTGCCGGGAAAACCATAACAGCAAATAGGCATATATATAATATTGAAAGAATATACTATTTTTTGGGCCTCAATGTCCATCAGTAAAGAAGACATGTACCCCCATGTCCGAAAAAAACTGCAGCAGTGGTACCCGGAACAACGAGGCTGGAAAATCTATGCACGAAATGAGGTGCATGGCATTCAGCCTGACTTCCTGATAGAAAAGACAACCGGTGGCAGAATTGAACGCAGTTTCTGTGCCGTCGAGGTGGCGAAAATGATCACTGAGGACCATATGAAGCGTATTCATCATTATATGGATCTCCTCTCCGGCCAGAACGTGGCAATTCTCGAACACATTCTCGCGGTGCCTGCCGGAACGAACACGTCATCTGTGCCAGAAGGCATCTCGGTGATGCGTATACGGCAAGTCCACGAGGATTGACCTAACGATCCTGATCCCCCCGGGTTCCATGCAGCGTTCCCTCCGGGGATGCTGTTCTTAGAACGTTCTATGATTCATCTCCATTGTGTGCGTCCGGTTCACCCGCGGGTGCGTCAGGGTGCCGGCAGCAAAAGACAGAAGGGGACCTGCGAATCCAGATGCCAATGTGTCTGGCACTCATTTTATCTGGTCAAAGACGACATCCTACCTGAAAAGGACGGCGGCCTATGAATGACAGACGATGGGAGATCTCCTTTGCCATTGCTCTTGTTGCGGCATCAGCCATCCTGTATTTCGTCCATTTCCTGATCTTCGAGGATCTTCACCATATCGGCATCTACCTTATGGGGGATATCGCCTTTGTGCCGGTCGAGGTTCTCCTGGTCACCCTCGTGATCCACCGGCTCCTTGAACAGCGGGACCGCCGGCAGAAGCTCGAGAAGCTGAATATGGTGATCGGGACCTTTTTCAGCGCCGTAGGCACCCACCTGCTCGCGCTCTTTTCAGACCACGATCCCGATCTCCCCACCATCAAGGAGTATATGGTCGTCACCGGCGACTGGACTGAGGAGGAATTCTCCCGTGTTCGGGCCCATCTTGCCGGCCATCCGACGCACGTAGCCGTCGAGGAGCTGGATCTCCCTGCGCTCAGGGATTTTCTCTCCCGCAAAGAAGATTTCCTGCTCAGGCTGCTCGAAAATCCGGTGCTTTTGGAGCATGAGTCATTCACCGAACTCCTCCGCGCCACCTTCCACATGACCGAGGAACTGATGCGGCGAAAAGACCTGACCGCGGTCTCGGAGACCGATCGTGCCCACATCGGGGGTGATATCGAGCGGGTCTACGGACACCTGATCCGCCAGTGGCTGGGATACATGCATTACCTCAAGGGCGCCTACCCCTACCTCTTCTCGCTGGCCATGCGGACCAACCCGTTCGATGAAGAGGCAGTGGTGGAGGTGCGGTGAGCAGGGCGGGCGGCGCACCCGCACCACCGCCCCGGGAGGAGAATTGCAGGGGATGCGGGGGCTTCAGATGCTCATCTTCCGGAAGAGCCATGCCCCCGCAACCGTCATGAGGCCGCAAAATGCCGTCAGCACGATGAAACTCACCACCGGATTGATCTGCGACGCTCCGGTGAGCCCGTAGCGGATCCCCTCCACCCCGTAGGTGAGGGGGTCGAGCAGGGTCAGGGGCTGCACCCACGCGGGCAGGCTACTGATGGGAAAGAGCGACCCGGAGAGCCCGAAGATGGGGAAGATGACGAAGTTCATGATCAGCTGGAAGCCGTGCAGATCCTCCATCCTCGAGGCGATGGCAATGCCGAAGGCGGTGAAAGCGATGCCAATCAGCACCATGAAGAGGAAGGCGATGACGAACCCGGCCGCGCTGGAGAGGGAGAGCCCGACGAACAGGGAGAGGACCAGGATGATCAGCCCCTGGATGAACGCCGTGCTCGCCCCCCCGAAGGTCTGGCCGAGCATGATCTCCAGCCGGGAGACGGGAGCGACCAGCGTCTCTTTGAGGAACCCGAACTGTTTGTCCCAGATGATCTGGATCCCCGAGAAGACCGAGGTGAAGAGCACGCTCATGGCCACGATGCCGGGGATGATGAACTCGAAGTAGCCCTGCCCGGTATCGGGGATCTGCACCACCGAATTCAGCCCGAAGCCTAAGACCAGCATGAAGAAGAGGGGCATGCCGAGGCTGCCCACGATCCTGCTCTTCGACCGCAGGTAGCGCTTGATGTTGCGCAGCCAGATGGTATAGATGATGTCCACGCCTACCGCCTCCTCCGCTGGTGGAACATCCGCATTGTCTCCATTCCCGAGGCCGTCTCCTCCCGGATGGACCGGCCGGTGAAGTGCAGGAATACATCTTCGAGCGTCGGATTGTGGACGGAGAGAGAAGTGATGGCGATGTCGTGCCGGTGAAGATCGGTCACGATTTCCGGGATGTGGTGCTCGGCGTCCTGCATGGAGAGGACGACCGAGCCGTCCCGGCGCTCGATGTTCGCGACCCACGGGGCGTTGAGGACATCGGCGGCCGCATCGGGGTCGGGTGATTCGACAATAACCACGTCACCGCCGATCTGGTTTTTGAGCGCCTGCGAGGTGTCCATAGCGATGATGGTGCCGTGGTCGATGATCGCCACCCGGTCGCAGAGGCGGTCGGCCTCGTCCATATAGTGGGTGGTGAGGATGATGGTGATGCCCTTCTCCCTGTTCAGCCGCTCGATGTACTCCCAGAGGTGGTTTCTGGTCTGCGGATCGAGGCCGAGCGTGGGCTCGTCCAGGAAGAGCACTTTTGGCTCGTGGAGCAGCCCCCGGGCGATCTCCAGGCGACGCCGCATTCCCCCGGAGTAGGTCTTCACCAGGTCGTGCTGGCGGTCTTCAAGCCCCACGAGGGCGAGCAGTTCGCCGATCTTCTCCTTCCGCTGCTCGCCGGGGATGCGGTAGAGGCGGCCATGGAAGTCCATGTTCTCGTAGGCGGTCAGTTCTTCGTCCAGGCTCTGGTCCTGGAAGACGATGCCGATGGATTTGCGCACCCCGTCCTCCTGGTCGAGGATGTCGCATCCGTTGACTGTCGCCTTCCCTGCGGTGGGCCTGAGCATGGTGGAGAGCATGGAGATGGTGGTGGTCTTGCCCGCCCCGTTGGGGCCGAGCAGGCCGAAGATCTCGCCTTCTTCGATTGCGAAGGAGATGCTGTCCACGGCGACGAAATCATCGAATTTCTTTGTCAGGTTCTCTGCAGATATTGCGGGCATAGGCAGTATTCCTTGAGTATTGTGTGGACTGTGGATGGTCGAGTGCGGCGAGGAATCCGCAGTGGCGTTCCGGGCGGGAAGTGCGCACCGGTATGCCCTCCATGATCTCAATCCTCCGGCGGTTCCTCCGGCGCCTGTTCGAACATCTGCAGCATTTTCATAGCGATCTGGCGAAACTTGTCCGCTTTGACGATGGCGATGCCGTGATTTTCGTCACCGAGGACCATCAGCGTGTCGCCCGGTTTGATATCGAAGAGTTCTCTGGCGTCTTTGGGGATGACGATCTGGCCGCGTTCGCCGACCTTGACGGTGCCGAAGATGTGCTTTTTCTCGTCATGGGGGTGGTGGTTATGGAACATACGTGGGTTACCTCATTCATGTAATGGTTTGTTCGACTGCAATGCGCGATTTCCGTTATTACGACGATACAGCCGGGCACTTTTCAGGGGAGTTTCCCTGTTCGGGCTGGCAGCGCAGGAACTCAGGCTTCTCCTCCTCGATCACCCAACATGTCGATCGCTGGATGAGGCTGCGTGTCCTCTCCCGCGGCTGGTGCCCGTCGTCGATGATCAGGGTGGCATCCGGCTTTGCAATCCGTCGGAGTTCTGTCAGGAACGCATGGGGATCTTCGACCATATGGAACATGTCGAGGGCATAGACGAGATCGGCCGTCTCGGCCCCAAGGCCGGATTCGTAGCCCCTCGCAAGGAGGGGGATGACATTCCCGAGTTCCTCCCTGCTGATGCGCTTTGAGACCGAGGCGATGGCGAGCTCGTGGATGTCCACCGCATAGACCGTGCCGGCATCACCGACGAGCTCCGATGCCCTCTTGAGGTAGCTCCCCGGGCCGCAACCGTAGTCCACGACGGTCATCCCTTCGTGAATCCCCATGCTGTTGAGGATCAGGTCGGGAGGCCTGATGCGGTCACGGAGCCAGAACATTGCCGACATCATCCAGAAACAGATACCGGGCATACGTTCACCTGCCCTGGTCGTGCGTGCGGTCCTCTGGTGCTGGTCAGAGAACATGATCGGTCACCAGTTTCATATTAATCAAACAATTCATATTTGTGTGTTTAGTATGAAAAAGGTATTGGTCGCAATCCGGTGGACTCTCACGCTCCCTGACGGAGCCAATCCCGAAAAAAGGATGATGTTTTTGAATATTCAGGCGTGGGCGGCTGCCCTCTCTCTCGCCTCCGCCGGCTCAACCTGCGGGACTTCGAGCAGGTAGCGCCAGATGATGGCCCCCAGAATGGCCCCGAGGATCGGGGCAGCCCAGAAGAGCCAGAGCTGGGAGAGTGCCTCACCTCCCGCAAACACCGCCGGGCCGAGGCTCCGCGCGGGGTTGACCGAGGTGCCGTCCACCGGGATCGTGGCGATGTGGATCATCCCCAGCGTCAGCCCGATGGCAAGACCGGCAAACCCTTTTTGCGCCTCCCTGCCAGTAGCGGCCAGTATCACAAAGACGAACAGGGCGGTCATCACCACTTCGGAGATGAAGGCCGCCTGCATCGAAAACCCGGCCGGTGACGCGGCACCGAATCCGTTCTGGCCCAGCCCGTCCGCCGCAAGCGAGTAGGCTGGGTTGCCGGTGGCAATGGCGAGGATCACCCCGGCGGCGAGGATCGCCCCGATGCACTGGACGATGATGTAGGCGAGGGCGTCTCTGCCCCCTATCCGTCCCGAGACGAGCATTCCCACGCTGACCGCCGGATTTATATGGCTGCCCGAAATCGCCCCGATGGCGTAGACCATCGCCAGCTGCACCAGGCCGAAGGCCAGCGCGATCCCCAGATCTCCCATCGCATCCCCGGCGAGCACAGCACTCCCGACCCCGATCAGCACCAGGGCGAACGTCCCGATCAGCTCGGTGAGGTACGCTCTCATCGCGTTTTGCACCATTTTTTCTCCACTCCTGAAAATTCCAGAAACATCCGGAATATTTCGAGATTGAATGGTGGTACGCTCATACTGCAACAGATGGCTGGTGGCTTTATGGGTGCATGACGCCGGGCAGTGCTTGTGGCCAATACCCGGATGAATCTGAACGAGGAAGGTAGCTGACCTTATTTAAACGTACCCTCCTGATCACGATATGCCCTGTCGTTCCGGCTCCGTGATTGCTGGTGCACCTGAAGGTGCGCTGCTGTGGTGGTTGTGCCTGTGTCAGGCCTTTGGGATGGTGTTCTCCTGGTTCTGGGTGGCCATGCTCTTCTGGATCCTGTCGCAGAGGTCCGGATCGTTTCGCAGCACCTCGATCAGCACCCTGATCTGCCGGACGGTCTCCGGGTGGAGCTCGTGCTCCATAAAGCACGCATCATTGTCCGCGATCTCTTCGGGAACCCTGATCCTGAGCAAAAACTCCTTCAGGGTGTCGTGGCGGAACTTGATGGCCTCGGCGATCTCGCGGCCCGCCGGTTTGAGGATCACGCCCTCGTACCGCCGGTACTCGATGAGCCCCATCCTGTCAAGTTTGCGAAACATCTCGACGACGCTCGAGGGGGACAGGTCGAGTTCGCATGCCACGTCCTTGGTGCGGGCATATCCCTTTTGCAGCGTGATGTTGAGGATGGCCTCGAGGTAGTCTTCCGCAGTTCTGCTGAGTTCGTTCACTGCATATCCGTTGTGCATGGTCCATCAAAAGTGGTTCGCATCGCCTGCCTGACCGGTTTCCTCATCAGCCTTCGTCAACCCCCTCCCGGCGTAGAGGAAGCAGGCGATCGCCAGCGTGAACGGCAGCAGGACTACCGCCGGCGGGTAGGGCGGTGCGAAGGCCCCGATGAACCCGGCGGCCGAGTTGAAGAACTGCGGCTCGTCCCCCGCGGGAATGCTCTCGCAGATGAGGGCGAGGATGTCGGTCACCGCAACGATCCAGACCATGACGGTCCCGAGGAGCACTTTTCCATAACTCGAAACGGTGTGCATGTTCCGTGCTCCGCTGAGCATCATGACGCCGCCGAAGGCCACGACCAGGCTGCCCCACACCCAGCGGAAGAAATCGGTGCCGCCGATGGCCAGGATCCCGATTTCGATGCCGTCGTACAGCCCGGCCCATACCAGGATGTTCGCCGCGCCGCATGCCATCGCCACCACCCCCAGGGCCGTGGCGAAGATCTCCGCTCCCCTGCCGCACGTCTTCATTCAGGCCACCCCCAGGAGGATGCCGACGGCATGGATCAGGCCGCCGTAGATTATCACCACCACCGCCAGCACCCCCATCGCCGCCAGCAGCTGCCGGGGCCCCTCCCGCACCATCATGGCGAAGGTCGCCACGCAGGGGAAGTAGATGGAGATGAGCACCACGGCGGTGATCATCTGGTAAGGGGTCATGGGAATGGTGGAGAGCTGGGCCACGGCGAGGTCTTTTCGCAGGAATGCGGCGAGAAGCGGGCCCACCGTCTCTTTGGGCACCCCGAACCAGGTGACGAAGAGCGGCGCTGCGAGGTCGGCGAGCCACCCGATGAACCCGGTCAGGTAGAGGACGTTGACGATGAGAATGCCGAGCATCACGAAGGGTACGGCATTGGTGAGAAAGCCCCTTGTCTTGTTCCAGAGTTTTTTCGCCACGTTCGTTCGCTGCGGCCAGCGGTAGGGCGGGACGTCGATCAAAATCTCCGGGTTGCTCCCCGGGATCACCCTGCTCAACGCGAACCCGAAGACCACGAACCCGATCAGCAGGTAGAGGAGCACCCATCCCACCGTATCGGGGACCGCCTGCAGCATGATGCCCAGCTGTGCACCGCAGGGGATGAAGAGGGCGAGCAATGTCATCATGATAAACCGCTGCTTTTTGGTCTCCAGGGTGCGGGTGGCCGTCACCGCGGGCACGTTGCAGCCCAGCCCCAGAATCGCCGGGACGATCGCATAGCCGTGCAGCCCGATCTTGTGCAGCAGGGTATCCATCAGCACCGCGAGGCGGGGGAGGTAGCCGGAGTCCTCGAGCAACGTCATCATCAGGTAGAAGACAAGGATCGCCGGCAGCACCACGCCGAAGGAGACGAACAGCCCGGAGGTCAGCATGCCGAAGGCCTCGAAGCAGGTCTCTGCCGCCGGATCGCCCACAAAGAGAAAGTAGTGCACGCTCCCCGGGTCAGGCCAGACCGCCTGCATCCAGGGGAGCCAGTAGCCGTCAAAAATCCTGACCATGAACCCGTCGGTGACGAGGGCGCCGGCAAAGGATCCGAAGACGCTCCAGAAGGCGTAGAGCACCGCCAGTGCGGTGGGAATGCCGGTGAGCGGTTTGACGGTGAGCTCGCCGAGCACCCCGCCGAGGGTCGGGCGGCAGGCGCCGGCGCTGACTGTCCGGCGGGCGATGCAGTCGACGAGCTCCCAGCGCCGGGATGGGGAAATACTCATTCGGGCACCCCTCCGGCGGTTCCGGCAATGCTGAGGGGCCTTTCTCCCGCCGGGCATTTCACCTCACCGAACGCCCGCGCCTCGATGGCGGCGATATCGGGCGGCTGCGCCCGGTGCACCGCCTCCACCAGGTCGAGCATTCCCTCGCCGAGGACGGCCGATGTCGGCACCACGGGGACGCCGAGGATCTCCTGCAGGGTTGCCACATCCACGGAAACCTCCCGCTCACGGGCAGCGTCGATCATGTTGAGGGCGACGAACAGCGGATTGCCGTGTTCCATCACCTCCAGCGCCAGGTAGAGTCCCCGCTCGACCCTTGTTGCATCGAGGACCACCATGACCACCGCATCGGGGTGGCCGCCAAGGATGCGGACTGCAACCTCCTCGGCGGCGTCCCGTGCTTCCAGCGAGTAGGCGCCGGGAACGTCGATGATCTCGTACTCAAGCCTTTCTTTACGCAAAAATCCCCTCGTAACGTCGACGGTGGTTCCCGGGTAGTTGGACACGACGGCGTTTGCCCCGGTGAGCCGGTTGAAGAGGGCGCTTTTCCCGACGTTGGGGTTGCCCATCATCAGGATGGTATACCGGTGGTGGTGTGCTGCCACGATTGCTTCCTCCCTAGGGTCGGTCGACCTCGACGATCACGCATCGTGCTGTCTCCAGCCCCATCGCCACCTCCATGTCGTCCACCGCCACGACCACTGGCCCCTTGATGGGCTGGCGGGTGATCATGGTCAGGTGCTTGCCTGCCCGGACACCCAGGCAGTTGAGCTCGTGACGGGAGGCGAGAATGTCCCGGACAGTGCCGGATTCGCTAAATTCAAGTTCAGATAATCGTTTTTGCATGCTCATACCCTTGTGATACGGATCTTCTGGGCCATTCCGCGGCCGATGACAATGGTGTCGTAGTCGATTTTGAGGACCACCGGGCCGAATGCGCCGGAGATCCTGGTAACCACCCGCCCTTCGGCGAGTCCACGCAGCGCCAGCTGCTGGCGAAGGCCCTGGCCGCCCTCGATGGCAATGATCCGGGCGGCCTCTCCCGAAGACAACTCTGTGAGGTACATGTTCGTGTTCTGTACAATTGATTTGCAATTCGGTGCTAATGAACCAGCCCCGAATCTTTCTCGGTTGTATTGGATTCGTCCAAAAATATTTCGGAAAAGTGGGAAAAACCGAAAGACGGGCGCCGACGGTCATCGCCCGGCAGAGGGGGCAGGCAGGGGTGCGCCGCTCACTCCCGCCCGAGCAGTTTCCGGGTGACGGATACCAGCCATTTCCGGTTCAGGGCGAGGTGCACCAGTGCAAAGACCCCGAATATCACGCCGCTTGCGTCGTGGATCTGGGTGATCTGGACTGAAGGCAGGTCGATCGAAGCCCGATGGAAGAACTGGACCAATCCGGGGAGCTTGAGGATCCCGGTTGCGAAGCAGAGGAAAAACGAGATGCCCAGCCCCACGTCGACGAGGTACTTCTTCAGGATCACGCGGGGTACCGGTGCCATACCCTGTGTGTTGGGGGAGAGCGTGATAATTGTTGCTATTTCAGGCCTGAATATCCCCTTTTCGCCCTCAATCCACCGGTGCTGCGTGTCTCACTTCGTACTCTCGTCAATTACAGGCAATTAACTGCGTGGCAAAGTAAATAAAGAATTGCAGTATATACTCCGCCGGTGAACCGCATGGAAATTAGCGCACGAAACGTGTTCAAGGGAACCATCAAATCGATCACCTACGGCCAGATCCTCGCCGAGCTCGTCATCGAACTACCTGGTGGGGCGCAAATCACCTCGCTCATTACGAAGACCTCGGCCGAGCGGATGAAGCTTGCCGAGGGCAAGGAGGTCTCGACGGTCATCAAGGCGTCGAACGTGATGGTGGCGCTGGAGTAGAACGGCTCGTTGTTCAAAACGCGCCTCTGGCCATACCAGTCGGAGCAGTTTCATCCTTTTCCCCTGTTTTCGGGCGAAAACTGTCTGGAGATCTCGTCCGGGCGATTGCTTCATCATGGGATACACCGTATCCCTACACACCTGAATGCACGACTGGCGGCATGGCCGGTGAGGTTGAGGGAACCGTGGACGCATCGTACTTCTACACCCAATTTTCCGCCTACAACATGGACTGGCTGTACCTGAACATCATTTTGTGGATCTTGCTTGTGATCGGAACGGCGGCGGTGCTCGCTCGTTCGCGGGACGAACGGTCGCAGACCCTTGCCAGGGGGGTTCTGGCGCTGGTTTTCCTCTGGAATGGTGTGGTGTTCTTCTTTGGGTACATGACGCAATCCGCAATATTCGGCGGGATTCCCATGATCGTGGCGGGAGCACTCTTTGCCGCGGACATTGTGCGGAAAAAGATCCGCATCACCCTGCCCGCATCTGGATGGCTGCGCACCGCCACCCTCGGGTGGGTGGTCTGGGCACTGGGGCTGTACACCATCGCCGGATGGCTCGTCGGGCACCCCTTTCCCGGAGGGCCGCTTCCCACCGCGCCCTGCCCTACCACCATACTCGCCATCGCCCTCCTCTCGACCTCGATGGCCACGCTGAAGACCGACCGCCTGTTCTTCACGCTGCTCTTCACCATGCTCCTGTGGTGGGCGTTCTTCGCCGGGATCTTCGCCCCGGTGCTCTACGGGTTCTATGTCGACCTCACGCTGTTTGCCGCAGGAATCTACGGGCTCATGATGCTCGGTGCGCACTGGCGGAAACCCGGTCCTGCGACGTGAAGAAGGTGTACGGGTTGGAAGGAGCATACGAGCGGCCATCCGGTTTCCTGAATATAAATCGCCACCTTTTTGCCCAGAAACTCTCTCATCATCATTGACACGCATGGCATTCCCTCTCAATATTCAGCAATTTTCCGGCTCTCTGGACACCGAATGCCAGGCGATCAACGAGTATCTCCAAACAAAGAGCATTCTCTGGCTTTTCCCCATCGTGATGTTGCTCTTCGGCATCCCTTTCCTCTTGTTCCTCTTTCACTACGCCATCATCACCGAGGTTATCCCCGCCTCATTCTCGCTTGGGTACTTCTACCTCAATATCGACCAGCCCAGTTTTTCGAGCCTCTTCTTTTCAAACTACGTCCACAATGTCTTTGATTCCGGACACATCACCAACAACATGCAGGGGCATCTGGTAGTCTTTTTCCTGCTGGTCTTCCTCTACCTCATCTACCTCCCCGCGAAGGGCTACGACTGCCCTGAGGAGAACTTCTACCTCACCGCGGTCATTTTCCTCGCCCTTGTCCCCTTCGCGGTCTCGGGGGTCTCGATTCTCTTCGGCCGGTTTCTCGGCATCGGGTGGGCGCAGGGATTCTCAGGGATCAACTGGGCGTTTACCGGCTACCTGGTCTACGTGATCGTGCGCTATTCAATCGAAGCGGGCGGCAGAAACGCCGCCGGAAAGGAACACCGGACGCTGGATAACGCGGGTGGGGCAGCAGCCCGAAACGGTGCCTTCCCCCTCTTCTTCTTCACCATCGCCTTCATCCTCCTTGTGTGCGTCTTCGCCATCCTGCTGGACTTCGGGCGTGCGCAGATCAACGTCTTCGGCCACCTTATCGGGTTTGCGATGGGGATCCTGGTGCCGTCGCTGGTGGATTCGTCGAGACTGGTAAGGAGGAGCAACGTCCAAGGGCAGATGGTGGTGCTGGGGGTTCTTTTGCTGGTGATCGGGGTGCCGGCGGTGGGGTGGATAATATTGTAAAATTGATTATTTTATCGGACTTGCGTTTGCAGTGTCAATGTCATCCCATCGAATCGTAAGATTATCTTTGACAAGAATTCGATCTTTGTCTCGAATATCTTCCAATCGGAGGAAAATATGCACGTCTGGTTTTACTACTCCAATATCGGAATAATCGTATGTCCAGTATGTGGTCATTGAAGGTGAATCTCTATTGAGGATCAGTTCAGGTCCGCTTTTTATGTATAGATATTCATCAGGATCGCCGTTGATGAAATATCCGTAATTTGTTGCCCAATGTTGCTTCAAATACAAAATATCAAGAGATGTATAGTTTTCTGGTAGACCAGATAGACCAAGTTTTATTCCCATTTGTGATGAATTAAGTGGACAATATGGTTCATTATCGGCATTGATAGAAACGTACCCAAAAAGAGTATTTTCGTCGGTATTTTGAAAATGATAAAGATTTGGGATTGGTATTGAGAAAAAATATATTACAAACCCTAGTACTATTATTCCAATTAAATAGAATATATACTTGGCATTTTTTTGGGGGAATGATTTGCTGATAAGAAATACATATACGATTGTAATAAAAATGAAATAAAAAATTGTAAAAATGCATAAATAAATTATCATTATCGTAGGATCTTCCTGAGTAAAGAACAAAGTTGAAATAACTATTAAAAAGCAGAACATTGAGGTTCCAAAAGTCAATAAAAAAATTGATTTTTCAGGATTTTTTAATGAATTTAGATTATCTTTGAAATTATTGTGTGAAAATAATTTGCTGATAATTATTGTGGAAACGAACAAAACAAACATTAGTCCTGCGATGAGTGTTAAATGAAATAAAATAAAATATAGCCAGCCTACTGGATTCGATAGAAATGTTAATTTCCAGTCTTCTCCAATAATTTTCTCAAGCAAATTGGGTAATAACGCTAAAAAAGTCCCAAAAACACCAATTACCACAAATAACTGAAAATTGTCTTTTAAAAATTTGTATATAGAAAAATCTTGATCATCATTATAATTAATTCTCCAACATCTTTCTGACATTTTGATGGCTTCATCGATATGTAATAAAAATATTGATTTGAATAAAAATATTTGGAAATTATTTCGATTCTTCAAAAAATTGTGAATTTCACCACTCACATATTCAACCTCCTGATTACATTCGCCACAAACTTGACCTCGGTGGCGGAGCTATACTTCACGATTTTTTAATCACCATTGGTGGCAAAATCTCAGATTTGAGTCGCATCCCGCCGGGATAGCCTTCTGTTCTCATATGTTATGATTGATGACTTCAACCGCAACCCGTCGAACCGGCAGGTTCAATGCCTGCACCCACCGGTTTATTCCCTGAATCATGCCCATTTTGTGATTATATCATCGCTCATGCAGACACGTGATCAGGCGAGGTGGGTTCGTCCCGGCGCCAAATCCACACGCACAGGTGATTACGATGAAAGGTATCGCAAAAATTCTCAGCACAGCGCTTCTGGTCTGCATGGTCGGACTGATTGCAGTTCCGGCGAGTGCGGATCCCGTTGTGGCCGACACAGGCGACATGACTCCGAACCGCGAGGCCATCCCGTCGTGGGTCCTTTTCGGCGGTGACCCCTAGGTCGAGTCCGGCAGCTAGGGGGAGTTCCTCAATGGCGACGAGACAACTGTCACGCCGGATTTCCGCTGGCAGGATATCATTGATGATATTGTGCATCCCTATCGCGGCCTGTTTGAGAACCAGTATGAGTAGTACTCCTGGATCGGCAATGGAATAGTCCCCTCTTTTTTCTTGGATTCCGCCGCTTTGCGCCATCCTGCCAATGATACCGCCGGCAATCCAGCCTATGAGAAGGATGATGATCGCGGCGACGATGTCGTTAAGGATCGGAGAGGTGCATGGCCGGGGGAGAGACCCTCGCCATGTCACCGCTGAGGGCGTATGCGCGGGGCCGCGTAAACCCGGGGTTGCATGCACTGCACCACCCAATAGTATAAAAAAGTGAGAATAATTTTTTATATCGCTCTATCCCATGCATACGAATGCACTCACACGATTGGAGAAGAATCGCAGTTTGCCTGCATGTATCGCTCATCGCGCTTGGTATCGTGATGGTGGCGCTGGAGTTCCTGGCTGTCGAAGCACCGGTGCACGAACTGTCATTCCTGCTGTAACGCCTTACCTGGTGACGGTATTTTGAAGCACATTGGTTGTCCCGACGGTGCACGATGTACAAAAGATGGACGTGACCGCGGAGCGATCCCCGGGAACCCGGTGATGGGGAAAAGCTCACCACGCCGGGCCCGGGGTCGCGTTGCCGCGCGTGCACGGGGCAGTGTCGTCAGGACAATGTGTTTTTATTCGTGCCCAAAAACGGTGCAATGCGGCGCCAAATCCAGAGAATGGCTCGAGAATTCCACTAGTGAAAAGCACAGAATTATAGGGATTGTATACATTGGTGCAACAATTATAATGCTGACTCTATCAAAAATGTACGGGGAATAATCCCTCTCCGGAGGATACAATGATTCGTGTTCTGATAGTAGATGACGAACCATCGATCTTGGATGTATCTAAAATTTTTCTCGAAAAGACTGGTGAGTTCGAGGTCGATACGGTTGAATCAGCCGTAGAAGCGCTGGAAACATTAGCATCGGCGCAGTATGATGCCGTCGTTTCCGACTACAAAATCCCCGGGATGGATGGGATCGAGTTTCTCAAGGGGGTTCGCGCCCTCGATCCCACCTTCCCCTTCATTCTTTTCACCGGGAAGGGGCGGGAAGAGGTGGTTATTGAGGCCCTGGACAACGGTATTGACTACTATATCCGGAAGGGCACGGATACCGAAGCACAATTTGCCGATCTTTCGTATAAGATCAGGCTTGCAGTGGAGCAGCGGAGGGCGCAGAAGGAAATTATCGAACAGCATAACCAGCTCTCAATTATCAACGAGATCATCCGCGTGGCGAATTCATCCCTCATTCTTGATGAAATGCTGGAGATGATCCTGAAAATCACCCTCAATCTGCTGGATTGTGATATGGGGTGGATCTACCTGAAATCCCCTGACGGGCGAACGGCAACGATGAAGGCCAATTATGGCGTCCCGGCATCATTCATCGAAGAAAAATCCTCGATATTCATTCGTGACTGGCCGTACAACCTCGTATTCTGTGCATGCCAGCCCCGGTATGTAGAAAACCTGCCGGAATGCCCCCCCGGGATGCTCGATACCCGTATCCTTGAAGAGGTCGATGCGTTGTCTTTCGCCGGGATTCCCCTCGTTTCGGATTCAATCGTGGTGGGAGCGCTCTACATCGGACAGAGGACAGGGCATCATTTCTCGGAGAGGGAGAAAACAATCCTGGAATCGATCGGCAGGGAGATCGGCGGTACGATTCTCAGGGGAATGCTGCAGGAAAAGCTCGAGGAGGCCTATCTGGAGGAGCAATGCTATTTCGATCTTCTTGGGCAGGACATGAAATCCCTGGAGCACTCCATGATGGAGCACACCAGAATCGTCACCGAACTGCTGCATGGCGCCGCGGGGTGCTATGCGGAAAAACTGAATGAAGATATCCGTGAAGTGGTCGAGATCACGAATGATATCTCCACCATCCGCAGATTGACCGATTCACCGGATGAATTTGATGAAGTCGAACTGGACGGCATATTCGGATCAATGAGGGAGCGATTTCCCTACGCCACCATCTCGGTCCAAAATACGGGCCTGACCGTGCTTGCAGACGATCTCCTTGCGGAACTGTTTGCCCATATTATCAGGAACAGGACACTGTCCAGAAAGAAAGATGTGCACATCAGCATCGACGTAGGAGAAGACAAGGATGGGATGCTCCGGGTTTCGGTGGAAGACTCAGGCCCGGGCATTCCCGATGAAGATAAACCGGAGCTGTTCGCACACCCCCGTGCTCTCTCGCATGAAGACGCAAAAAGGAATCTTGGCCTGATAATCGCCCGCATGCTTGTTGAGCGCTACTGCGGCAGAATATGGGCGGAGGATCGTATACCCGGCCGGCCTGATGAAGGTCTCGCCATACGGTTCACCCTTGCTCCGGTTATGGAGGAATGACATGTTCCTGCATGACAATGCCACCATTCATCCAGCCTCCTGCGGATCTCAAATTCCTTCCCCCTCTTCGCGACGGTCATCGTCGCCGTGAAAGGGGCGAAGGTCGAGACCAGGGTGTCTGGACACTTCCACACGCGTTTCCAGGCCGCCTCGTCACCGGGATTTTCATACCCGGAACACTGCCGGCGTCCTCTGACACATCACAGTGTGCAAAAAAAAGAGATTATTCTTTTTTCACTTCGCTCATCAGGGAGTCCATGATCTCAGGCGCCCGGTCCTTGAGGCCGAGCCCCACGATGATGGCGATAGCCGCGCCGATACCGATGCCGATACCCCAGGCGAGGGGGGTGATGAAGATATAGATGATGGTCAGGTCGAGGAGGAGCTGGGTCAGGGCGAGCATGACCACGACGAAGTAGAAGAAGACCCGCAGGAGCATGGTGATGGGCCTGATGTACTCGACCTTCTGGGTCTCGCCCCAGCCGATCATGAAGTCGGCGAAGTAGTCGATGAGGATGAATCCCGCGATGAGGATGATCAGGAATGCGGCGATATTGGGCAGGTATGCCACGATGGAGGAGATGAGCACGGTCAGGAATTCCAGGTGCAGGACGTTTGCCGCAGCGAGAATGGCGATCAGGTAGATAAACCACCTGACGATCAGGTCAAAGAACACCACCACGTTCGTTCCCGATTGTTCGATAGCCTTTCCGACCGAGGTCTTGCGCAGTGCGTCGTCGACACCGATCCTGTCCAGGAATCTTGCCACGATCCCGCCAATGATACGGCCGGCAATCCAGCCGATGAGCAGGATGATGATCGCGGCGATGATGTTTGGGAGGTAAAGGATGACCGACGAGAACATCTGCATGATGGCATCGCCAATGCTGGTTACGGATTGGGTAACCGTGGATACGGATTGTTCAACTGCCATAGAGCATCGGTATAACATATATTATAAAATATAAATAATTTAGTATACTAATGAGTGGGTGAATCCGGGGGAGTACGCGGTGGTTACGCTGCACGCCACTGGCCGTCGGGGACCTCGATCTCGAACCGGGCGCCCTTCCCCTCCTCGCCGGTCTCGCGGATCGATATCCCGGTGATGTCGAGAATGGCGCGTGCCAAAAACAGGCCGTATCCTGTATTTTTACCAAAACCCCTCTCGAAGATTGTCTCTTTCTCGGATGCGGGGATGCCGTCTCCGTCGTCTTCCACGGTGATCCTGCACTGCCCGTCTTCCGTGGTTGACAGTACCCGTATTACGCTGACCTGACTGCCGTGGCGGACGGCATTGTCCAGCAGGTTGAAAAAGACCCGCTCCACCATGGGATCGGCGTAGATTTCAAGCGATCCGGTTTGGTTCTCAAGGGATATGCCATTGGCGAGCGTGGTTTCGGCCGCCCGCTCGATCACCGCCGCAACCTGCTGCCACTCCGGCCGGTTCACCCCCATGTTCTCGTAGTCACGGGTGAAAGAGATCTGCCGGTTGATGGTGTCGAGGGCCTCCTGCACATACTCGAAGTACTCCTGCGCGGCCGGGTTCCCCTCGAGCTCTTCCGCGAGCAGGAGCATCATCGCCGAGATCCCGGTCGTCTGGTTGATGAGATCGTGGCGGGTGATGCTGGAGAGCAGGTTCAGTTTGGTGTTCGCCTCAAAGAGCGCCTCTTCCGCCCGTGTGCGATCCCGATCGATCTCGTAGGTGTGCAGGGCGAACCCGATGTCCGAGGCAACCTCCTCGAACAGCGCCTGTTCCTCCTCGTCGTCTGCCATCTCGGGGGGGATGGAGAGGGAGAGCAGACCGTACACCCGGTCTTCCCATTCGAGCCGTCTGGTCATCGCAGCCCTGCCGCGAGAGCGGGAGGCAACCGGGCAGTCCCGGCAGGAGGACGCAGGGTTCTTCGTGACGATGACGCCCGGATTCTCAAGCGCCCTGCGCCCGCACCGCGTCAATTCGCCCCGGGAGAGACGTTCGGCCATGGGCAGGAACCCGCCACCCAGGCCCGCTTCCACAGCCCTGGTGAAGGTGCCTGCTTCGTCGAAAAGGGCGATCCAGGCACTGTAAAAGCCTCGCGTCTCGATGAGCGTGTCGCACACCTTTTTGAGCAGGGTTTCCTCATCCCTGACCTGGGTGATGAGCTGGTTGACATTGCGGATAGCGAGAAGGACGCGGTTGATATGCTCCATCCGCTTCTCTGCCTCTTTTTTCCCGGTGATGTCGCGAATGATCCCCGAGAAGCCCACATAATCGCCGTCTTCATCGAGGAGGGGCAGGATGGTGGCGGCGATATCGATGAGACTCCCGTCCTTTCTCGCCCGCACCGTCTCCAGCTGGAGGACGCGCCTATCATTCCTCATCCGCGCGACGTTCTTCCTGGATTCCTTCTTTCTACCCGGCGGTGCCAGCGTGGAGATGTGCGACCCGATGATCTCCGCGGCCGCATACCCGGTCATCCGCTCCGCACCCGCATTCCAGCCGAGAATAATGCCGTCGGGCGATGCGTTGAAGATGGCATTCTCGGAGGATTCGGCAATGGCGGTCAGCCGGAGACGCTCCATCTCGGCCCGCTTCTCTGCGGTCACGTCGCGGAAGACGAGCACCACCCCGATGACCGCATCCCCGGCGTCGTGGATGGGTGCGGCGCTGTCGGCAATGATCCGCTCTTCGCCGTTGCGGCTGATGAGGGCGGTGTGGTTGGCGAGGCCGACGATATGCCCGCTCTCCAGCACCTTCTGCACCGGGTTGGTGCAGACCCTGCGGGTTTTTTCGTTGATGATGTGGAACACATCGGTGAGCGGGTGTCCTGCCGCCTCCCTGCTCTTCCAGCCGCAGAGTTCCTCGGCAACGGGGTTGAGAAAGACCACCAGACCTTCGGTATCGGTGACGATAACGCCGTCGCCGATCGATCGCAGAGTTACGCGGAGGCGCTCTTTTTCCTCTGCGAGCGCCCGTACCGCGGCTGCCCGCTCCTGTTCCAGGCCGATGCCATGCAGGGCAATGCCGATGTCTGCAGCAACCTCCTCGAACAGGTTTAGCTCCTCCTCATCATCGATCAGCGCGCGGGGCATCGAGAGGGAGATCAGGCCGTAGACAGTATCCCCGTGCTCGATGCGGATGGTCATTGCTCCCCGTCCTTCATACATCGGCACCAGCGGGCAATCGGTGCAGGAGGATGCGGGATCTCTGGTGATGATGCTCAACGGTGAATCAAGCGCTTTTCTGGCGCATCCGGCAATCCGACCGCCGCAGAACTGGTCGTTGAGGGCATGCAGCCGCTCTTCGAGCCCGGATCCGGCACGCACCGCAAGGCGCCCTGTATCATCGCAGAGTGCGATCCACGCATGGTGATACCCCCCGCTTTCGGTGAGCGAATCGCAGATCCTCTGGAGCAGCCGCGGCGTATCGGTTTCTTCCACGATAATCTGGTTCATGTTGCGTATGGAGAGGAGCACGCGGTTGAGGTGCTCGATCCTCTGCTCATACTGTTTCCTCTCCGTGATATCCCGTGAAATGCCGGAAAAACCAAGGAACTCCCCTTCGGCATCGACGAGTGGGGACACGGCCAGGGTTATATGGATTTTCTTTCCGCCCTTCCGGTAGCGGTATGTTTCGTATTGCTCGACGGGGTTTCCTTCCTTCACTTGCGCCATCAGTTCGGTGGACTCATGGCCAAGATCGGGAGGCGCCACCACCGAGACGTGCCGGCCGACGACCTCTTCAGCGGTATAGCCGTAAATTTGCTCCGCCCCCCTGTTCCAGGTGGCAATGATGCCCTCGGGCGTGACGGTATAGATCGCATCGACGGAGGATCCGGCGACAGCCGCCAGCCGGAGGTGTGTGCGTTCCGCCTCCTTCTCCGCCGTCACATCGCGGAAGACGAGCACCACCCCGATGACCGCATCCCCGGCATCGCGGATGGGTGCGGCGCTGTCGGCGATCGCCCTTCTGGTGCCATCGCGGCTGATGAGGGCAGTGTGGTTGGCGAGGCCGACGATATGCCCGTTCTCCAGCACCTTCTGCACCGGGTTGGTGCACACCGCCCCGGTCTTTTCGTTGATGATGTGGAACACGTCGGTGAGCGGGTGCCCTGCCGCCGCTTTGCTCTTCCAGCCGCAGAGCTCCTCGGCCACGCGGTTGAGCGAGACCACCACTCCTTCGGTATCGGTAACGATAACGCCGTCGCCGATCGATCGCAGGGTCACCCGGAGGCGCTCTTTTTCCCCTTCGAGCGCCCGGTTGAGGTCCCGGAGCTGCCTGGCGCTCTGCGCCTTCTCTGCGGCATGACGGATCTTGTGAGACAGATCGGCGAACTGGGCCTCGATATCCCCTCCCTTCTGGACGTAGAAGTCTGCACCGCTGTTGAGCGCCTCAATTGCCACCTCCTCCCTCCCCCGTCCCGTGAACAGGATGAACGGGAGATCAGGCAGCGTTTCCCGGATTGCCTTCAAAAGGTCGATGCCGTTCATTCCCGGCATCTCGAAGTCACTGACCACGGCATCGTAGGATGCCGCCTGTATTCGGTCGAGCGCTTCAGGTCCCGAGGTGCACGTTTCACACCGGAAACCCGAGTATTTTTCGAGGAAGCCCTTCGCCGCCCTGAGCAGGATAGGCTCGTCATCCACAAGGAGTATGGTATACATCACGATTCACGCACCAGAACGCCTGAAATACTAAGCAATTCTGGAAAGGAGGGAATAAAAGTGTTTTTAATTCAGTATTATTTTATATTTGATTAGTATTATTCTCAAAAGGAGTTAATTCTCAATTAATGTAATTATAATGCTCTATTTTGGTGAAAGCTTGCGTCCCTGCAGCCGATCCTAATCCGCCTGCATAGGAGGGTCCACTGCCTGGATGGAGTGCACACCTGTCGAGGAGATCCTCCGTGAACAGTATGCCCTCATCACCGGCATGGTGATGCATCTCGAGGTGAACGATTTCAGTGGGCAAGATAGACTTCGCCGCGGCCCGTCCGCGCTGCATGGTAGGCGGCAGCAACGGCATCCGTCCCCCCCCATCCGCTCGATCCCGGGCGTCAGCGCATTTAAGGAGATGCTCAAAAAATCACAGATGTGGGGCGCAGCCCGTTCGGCTACGGATCCCCGCATCTCCCGCCGATCCCTAGTGCTGCGTCCTGTCGACGATCCCCTTCCCCTCGACCTCGCGGTAGCGTCCTGCACACATGAAACAGAGGCCCTGATGCTCTCCTTTGGCCACCACCTTCGTGGCCATGATCACTTCGCCGCAGCCGGGACAGACGACGCTCTCCGTGATCGGGGCTCTTGCAGGCAGGTCAGGGCGGACCGTTTCAGCGATCAGGAGATCCTCGTAGGGCATCTCAAGAAGGGCGAACGCGGCTTCACGCGCTTTTTCCCTGAACGCCGTCCGTTCCTCCGCACTCCCCGCCCTCTTCACGATCACCGTTTCCATGAGGGAAGAGAACTCGGGAACGACATGATCGATGCGGGAGCGGAATTCCGGCCTGGCGCGGATGCGTATTCCCGTTTCTGTCCCGCGGATGGCAAAGGTCACCGCCGTCCGCCCCAGATCACGATACACCAGTGCATTGTTGCCCAGAGTGCAGCCCGATACCGCCTGTATCCCATCCACAAAGCAGGAATTGATCTCGACGACGGCCATGAGGTTCTCGTTGATGCCTTCGGCCCGCACGGCCTCCTCCCCCATCTGCCGGAGCCCGTAGAGTGCGGCCATGACGCCGAGGGCGCTCCCCGGGCAGTAGTGGCCGTGGATCTCTCCGGTCTTGACGAGGCATCGAACCCTGTCGTCGTCCAGTATCGCCTGGAAAAACTCATGCCGGGGTTTTTCCTTCAGCTGTGCGATTCGTGCGCTATCGTCGGCTGCTGCAGCCGTTCCTGTGCTGTTTGGTTCCATGGTTTCATCTCTCTCCTTGATTTCTGTGACATCTATGATGGTTCCCCGCATGTGTTCTGGTAGTCAGGCAGGGGTTCATCCCCGGGTGCCCTCCTCCACTTCCCGCTGGATCCGCTGCATCCATGCGGGGATGCGCACACCTTCCCGGGGAAAAAAGTCCGCAACGTAGGGTTTGATATCGATGACAGGGCTCCCGTCGACGGCGTCCATGCCCGCAACCTCCAGCACGTTCCCGCGCCGACTGCGCAGGGAACCGACGGTGAGGAGCACCGGGTTTGGCCGGGCAGGGCTGCAGGTGGAGTAGATCCCGACCAGGGGGTAGTCCTTCCTGCCCATGGGATGCACCTTGCTGAGCCTGCGTCCCTGGTCCGGCACCTGGTGGGCCCAGTAGAGCACGGTTACGTGGGAATACTCCTCGATGCCGTCGAGAATGTCGGCCAGCCCCTCATCGATGATAATCTCGGAAATCTCCTCCCGTTTTTCGCGAATCTCTGCCATCGCAGTGGTCATTTCTCCGCGCATGGCAAGCCCGTCGTCACCTGCAACCAGGAAGGGTTCCGCAATCGTGTTGCGAATCACGCCCACAGGGCGCAGGACTATCTCGCGTGAATGTGGCTGGATCTCTGGTGTGTGCATGGTCGTACTCCTTTATGATGAACGCAGATGGGGGAGTATAGGATTCATACAAAAATCAATTTTTGTATTACTTCCCGTTGCGGGCGCCTCACCCCGCTTCGGCTGGTCGGGGATCGAAGGCCGTGCGATGGGAGGGTTCGGGGAAACGATCACGACGCATCATCCGGGGGAGAGGCGAGATATTCGGGACACAGTACGTTTCAGACCGCATATCCGGGCACCCGGACCGAATGAGAATCCGGTGCCCCTCTCTTCGAGCGTTTCAGCTGATGTCTGAACGGCCGGTGAGGAACGCAAAAATTATTCGCCGATCCGCCATTTTTCCTCAGGGATATGGATTTCAAACCGCGCCCCCTCCTCTTCCCCGCCGGTCTCCTGGATGGTGATTCCGGTGATGGCAAGAATCTCCCTGACCAGGAACAACCCTTTTCCGGTATTTTTCCCCACACCCTGCTTGAAAATCTCTTCCTTCTGGCCGGCAGGAATACCCGGCCCGTCATCCTCCACGGAAACGATCGCATCGCTTCCCTTCGTGCGGAAGGTGACCTGAATCGCGGACACCGCATCAGCGTGCCGCACGGCATTGTCGAAGAGATTGAAAAAGACCTTCTCCAGCAGGGGATCGGCGTAGATCTCAAGGTTGCCAGCATCGACATGAATGGCGATCTGCTGCATATCGAACGCTCCCGCCGCCTGCAGGGCGGTATATCCCACCCTCTGCCACCGGGGTTCTTTTACCCCTATATTCTCATAGATGCTCGCGAATTCGACAATATCCTGGATATTGTAGATGGCAGCTCTGATCTGGGAGTGGGCGCGATCGCGCTCCCCGGGCCCGAACGAGGGATCGTTGAGCATTTCGTAGTAGAGAAGGGCCGCAGTCACCTGGTTGAGGATGTCATGGCGGGTGATGCTGGAGAGCAGGCCGAGTTTCCTGTTCGCATCACGGAGTGCCTCCTCTGACCGCACCCGTTCGGTCACGTCATGGACGGTGGCGAGCAGCACCGCCTGACCGTGGAGCATGATCCGCTTGAGCAGGATCTCGGTGTAGATGAGGTTCCCGTCCCGGTGCCGGTGCTGCCATGCGGAAAACAGCGATTCTCCCGAGAGCGCGGCCTCTATCATTTCCCGTGCAGCATCGGCAGAATCTCTCCCGTCGGGCTGTTTTTCTGGGGAAAATTCTTCCGGCCTCCGCCCAATGATCTCCTCTTTTGGGTGGCCGAACAGACGGCTGAGCTGTTCGTTGCAGTCGATGATCGTATCGCTGAGAAGAAAGATGGCGTCGTTCGAACTCTCGAAGAGGGTACGGTACGTTGCTTCGCTCTCGTGCAGGTCGTCCTCGGTGAATTTTCGCCGAAGAGCGACCGTCGCCTGGTGGAGAAATGCCTCGACGAGGTCCCGGTTTTCCAATTCACAGCCTTCTGGAAGCATGATGAGTGCACAGCCGAAGAGATGATCCTGCCAGGAAATCCCTGTCCCGAAGATCCTGACGATTGCGCATTCTTTCTCGACGCGCTCGCATTCATCTTCAGGATACTGCCCGAAGGTGACACCGTTCAACCCATCAGGTATCTCCACCAGCGTGCCCATTTTCATAATCTCTGCTGCCTCATGAGGCAGGGAGAAGGAGAGGCCAATCAGATCACATCCAAGGTCCCTGGTGAAGATTTCATGTTGTGTGTCGGAAAGGCAGCGTGCCCGCACCGTCACCATTGCGTGCGAGCTATCCACCTCGGAGATGAACGTGATGGCACCGGGCACGATCTCGGCGAGGCGATCGCAGATATACTGGTAGAGATCAAGGTCGGCGGGAAAATCTACGAAGTCCGTGGCCGTCCCGGAGAGGAACTCCAGGTTCCTGATGTTCTCCTCCTGCCGCTCCTCTGCCTGCTTGCGGTCGGTGATATCGATGATGCTTCCCCGGATGCCGGTGATGTGGTGGTCGCAAATGATAGGCCGGATGAAGATGAGGGCCGGAAAGACTGTGCCGTCCTTCCGGCAGGCCAGGTACTCAACGGGTTCGGGAATGCCCCCCTGCAGGGCATTCTCCAGGTAGAGATGGGCCTGATCCCGCCACTCCGGGGCAACCGTCTCCTCCATCTTTAGCCCCTGACGGAGATCTTCGGGGGTAAACAGGTAGATCTCGAGCGCAGTCCGGTTGGCATAGGTCACCTGCAATGCGCTGTCGATCTCGAAGATCGGGTGGGGCAGGGAATCGGTCAGCTCACGGAACCTCTGCTCGCTCCTGCGCAGTGAATCAAGTTCTTGCTGCCGCCCCGTGATATCGGTAAGGGCGAATACGGCCAGATCATTGGGCAGAACCCCCGCGGAGATGAGAAGATCCTGGTGGGTGCCGTCGGCCTGCACGGTGCGCAATTCGTAGTCACGGATAGTGCCGCGGACCTCAAGCAGCGCAAAGAACTCCTCACAGTCGCTGCCTTCCTGCCAGAGTTCATCAATGCGATGACAGGACGTGTCCTGTTTCAGGAAAAGGGGGCACTGGGGGTTTGCCTCCACAATGGTACGGGTTCTCAGGTTCACCAGGCAGATGCCGATCCCGCTGTTGGCAAATATGTTGCGGTATTTCAGCTCGTTCATCTTCAGCTCGCCGGAGATGTATGATGCCGCCACTGCGATGCTTACGTAGGCATAGAACTGCATGGTGGCCGGGATGAGCTCGAGCATTGCCGGGTACAGCACGGTGTAGGAGATGATGATATAACAAAACCCGATCAGGGTGGAGAGCAGAATGCCGCGCTGGGGATACTCATAGGCGACAAAGAGAACAGGGAAGTAAAGCAGGTGGGCGAGTACGAAACTTGCCCCTCCGGAGAGGATATAGATGGTGACTTCGGCGAACAGGATGGTGAAGAAAATGATCACGAGGATAAGGTGATCGAGTACTGTGTGCCGATTAATCGAACCGAAAGCTGATGCGACACCCATTCGTACTGGTTACTGTGTCGGAGCAGGATAATTAGGTTATGATTCGAGTTTTGCGCCATTTCAGCGAATATATGACAAAACATGGGTTTGAATGGCGTACTTCGATGAGAGCTATCTTTTTATTTCGCCTGCCGGCACCACCGTTCCCTCCAGATCAAGCATACGAGGCAATACCCCTTATGCCGTGATACTTCGATAATTTTCGAAGTTTACCATAGATATTTTTGCTCGAATTCCGATTGTTCACTGGTGACAGCATGAATACTTGGACCATATTCTTCGTGGCCGCGATCTTCGCCGCGGTCATCACTACCGCCTGTGTGCAGACGGAGCAGCCGGGAGTCATCCAGCCCCTCGCCGTGGAGGCGGTGAACCTCTCCGGGGCAAACACCACCGTGCCGGGCTTTGCACAGTACTATGCAAGCCCGGCGCTCGCAATCGACGCCCGGGTGCCGGCCTACGATCTCCCGCTGGCGCCGGGTGATATCGCCAACTATGGCGATGTGGCCTCGAAGGTCCCCCTCGATGCAGATGCCGAATCCCTGCTTGCAGAGCACGGGTTCGTGGTGATCGCCAATCCCTTCAACTCGCAGGAGGAGGACATTACCAGGCCCTACGAGATCCTGAAGGAGCGCCAGCTGCCTATCTTTATCACGAGCGACTCGCTCCTCCACCTCTACCATATCCAGTTTGACGAAACCCTCCGCCGGATCGAGGAGCGGGAGTTTTACGACGCCATATGGCAGGTGAGCGACCATCTTCTCCAGCAGTCGCTTGCTGTTCACGCCAGTGCCGAGGGGGAGGCGAAGGAAGCAGCCCGGCGAAACGCCGCATTTTTTACCGTGGGGTTGAGTCTGCTCGCCCCCCAGCCCGACCAGATCATTCCGGAGGAGGAAGCATGGCGTTACGAGGAGACGCATTTTTCCCGTGAGGAGGCGGACCGCTACCGCGTCAGCGTCCCCGCGGCGGTGCGCGACGAAGTGGAGGCCGAACTTGCCCTGATCGAGGCCCATGGGGGATTTGCGACCTCCCCGCTCTTTTACTACGATGAGGACTACTCCCAGTACGTCCCCCGCGGCCACTACACCCGCTCCGAGAAGCTCAAGAACTACTTCAAGGCGATGATGTGGTACGGCAGGATGAGCTTCCTCCTGAAAGGGGGCACTCCCGATGCCCTCGTCTCCGCCGAGGATGCCAGGATCCAGACCACCGGTGCGGCGCAGATCACCGCGGCGATCGCCGCAGACCCGGCAACACAGGCGCTCTGGGACAGGATGTATACCGTGACGGCCTTCTATGTGGGCTTCTCCGACGACCTTGGTTGCTACGAGTACCTCGAGGCCATGCGCGAGGTGTTCGGCGGGACGTTCGATCCGGCAGCGGTGAGCGAGGATGAGGTGGCGGCGCTCAAAGCGGAACTTGCCGCTTACCGATCACCGCAGATCTACGGCGGCACGGGCAACTGCCAGATCCCGCCCCCCTACTCGCCGGAGCAGGCGGACCGGTGCCTGGAGAGCACCAAAGGCTTCCGGCTGATGGGCCAGCGGTTCATCCCCGACTCCTACCTGTTCTCCCGCCTGGTAGGGCCGTACACCGGTACCTATACGGGCACCCGGCAGCCCTTCACTCTGGTGGGATCGATACGGGGATTTCCGATGGGCCTCGACGTGATGGCGCTGCTGGGATCGGATCGTGCCAAGGCGATCCTCGACGAGACGGGTAACGACGAGTACTCCCTCTATGCTGCCCGGTATGCAGAACTGGAGTCGGAGTTTGGAAACTTCACGGTTGCGGACTGGAACAGGAACCTCTACTGGAGCTGGCTCTACTCTCTCAAACCGCTCCTTGCCGACTACGGGCCCGGGTATCCCACCTTCATGCAGGGCGAGGCATGGCAGGACAAGCAGCTGAATTGCGCCCTCGCCTCGTGGACGGAGCTGCGCCACGACACCCTCCTCTACGCCAAACAGAGCTATACCATGGAGGCTACCGCCATGCCGCCCGAAGAACAACCGGTGGTGGGCTATGTCGAGCCGGTCCCAGAGTTCTATCACCGCCTGCTTGCCCTCACCCGGATGACCAACGCCGGGCTGGAGGAGATGGAGGTGCTGGACAGCGCATCAAAGGCGAGGCTTGACCGGCTTGAAGCGGTCCTTGAGCGCCTGGAGGACATCTCAATCCGAGAACTCGAACACGAGGAGCTCTCCGAAGACGACTACGCATTCATCAGGGATTTCGGCGATGCGCTCGAGGGGGTCATCGAGGATGTGGACGATCAGGCGAAGAAGACCACGATCGTCGCTGACGTCCACACCGACGCCAACAGCAGGATGGTGCTGGAAGAGGGTGTGGGCTACGTGGACATGATCGTGGTCGCCTACCGGCTGCCGGACGGGCGGATCCTCTGCGGCGTCGGGCCGGTGATGACCTATCACGAATGTACGCAGCCAATGGCAGAACGCCTGACCGATGAGCAATGGCGCGCAATGATCGAGGCGAGTCCTCCCGCACGGCCCGGGTGGACGGCGTCGTTTGCGGCGTGACCGGCGCCGAATGAAGGCGGCCTCTCCTTTTTTATACTAAAAAAATCCTCTCGATCCAGCTGGAGGCCGAAACGGGGGGAAAGTATCGTTCATCTGCCCCATACTCGCCCCTGATGCAGTGAAGAATCTCGCCGAGGTCATCACAGAAAAGGTCCATATCGTCGGATTTGTGGAGCAGGATTTTCTTTCCCTTGAAGGAGAACCCGTCTGTGATATCCCTGCGGTTCTGCCTGCTGCAGAAGATCACCGGCACGTCTCGGTTCGCCTCCTTGATCCTGTCAAGAAACGGCAACTGTTGCATGGCCGGCCTGGCGTGATCGACCACGATGACATCGAATGTCTGGCATTTCAGCTGCGACAATGCGGCGGGTGTCGACGGGGCGGTGGTGACATGGATCCCGCAGTCCTGTTCGAGACGGGCTTTCGCATACGCCAGAAGAAAGGCATCATCACCAACGATCAGCACGCGAGTCATCACCGGCACCCCCGATCAACGAAAGAGGCAGTTATATGCTGGGAAAGGATTATTCCTGTCGATATAAATGCTTTCCTATATATCTCTCAGAATTTTGGCTTATTGCCTAAAATAAGGGATATAAGATTGCCCTTTGCAGGGGTTCCCCCGCAGACCGGTGCCAGCGACACCTGCTTATTCGGATGAGGTGCCGGTACGCCATCTCCCTTCCGGGATATGGATCTCGAACCGTGCCCCCTCTCCTTCCTCGCCGGTCTCCTGGATGGTCATCTCGGTGATCTCGAGGATCTCTCTCACCAGAAACAGGCCGTACCCTGTGTTTGCCCCCACGCCTTTTTCGAAGATATGCTGCTTCATATCTCCGGGAATGCCCACCCCGTCGTCATCAACGATCAGGAGGGCGTGCCCGTCCGCCTCACGAACCGCAACACTGATTCTCGATACGCACTGCCCGTGGCTGACCGCATTCTCGAGGAGGTTGAAAAATACCTTTTCCAGCATGGGATCGGCAAAGATCTCCAGCGAGCCCGCAGCCACATCCAGGTGAATACCGTTCATGACGGCGCCAGCCGCCGCCCGCTCCATCACCGACACCACATGCTGCCATTCGGGGTCTTTCTCTCCCATATTCTGGTAATCGCCGGTGAAGGTGATCTGGCGGCGGATGGTATCGGTGATAGCTTTCATCCGCCTGCAGAAATCTCGTGTGCAGGGGCTTTCAAGCCCATCCTCCTCGAGAAGGATGAGATATGCCTTCAATGCACTCACCTGGTTGAGGATGTCATGTCTGGTGACGCTGGAGAGCAGGTTGAGGACATGATTTGCCGATTTTAAGGCTTCGTTGCTCTTTTTCAATCCCTCCCTCGCCTGGATGCGGGCGATGGCGCTCCCGATCTCTGCGGTCATGGCCTCCAGTGCTTTGCGGGACTCTTCCGGGATCTCGTCCTGCGTATGGGAGGCGATGTTGATGCACCCGATGGGCCTTCCTTCGAAGAGGACGGGGAGAACCGCCACAGCACGGATCCCCTCCTCTTCAAGCAGCTGCCGGTGGTAGTCGTCGAGATCGGCCAATCCTGAATACCGCGGCCCCCCCTCAAGAACTTCCCGAATTCTCCCGGGGGATCTCTTTTTTTCGGCCTCTTTTTTAACGAATCCATCGGATAATCCCACCGCATGGGCGAGCCTCAACTCACGGGACTCTTCGTCATAGAGGAACAGTCCCCCGCAGTCCATGCCCGAGACATCCATCGCAAATGAGATGCACAGGGAAAATGCTTTCTCAGGCGACGACGCCCCGGCGAGGCCGAAGGCGAGATCCCTTCCCGCGATGATCTGCGACTCCAGATTCTTGTTCGTGGTGATATCCTGCAGGGTGCCCAGTCTCCGGATCGGGGTTCCCTGTGCATCCCACTCGATCGTCCTGCCCCGTGTGGTAAACCATTTCCACGTGCCGTCCCCGCTTTTGAGCCTGAATGTTGCCTCTGCGAATTCTGCTATGCCGGAGAGATTTCCAGCGAGCGCTGCCTGCACACCGGCGAGATCCGCAGGGTGCACCCATGCCTGCGGGTCTTTATCGGCAGTCTTCAGCTCTTCGGGGGCGTAGCCGAGAATCCCAGCGATATTGTCAGTATTTATTACCCTCGCGGATCTGAGATCCTTTTCCCAGACACAGATTCCGGCCCCTTCGATGGCGGTTTTCAAGCGCTGTTCGCTCTCACGCAGCGTTTGTTCCATCGCCTTGCACTCGTTGATGTCCTGGTGCACCCCCACCACGCGCAGGGGAGTTCCGTCGTTATCCCGCTGGACCACCCTGCCGCAGGCATAGATCCATTTCCACGCCCCGTCCCTGTAGCGCATGCGGAACTCGGCCTTTGCAATGGGCGTATTCCCCTCGAAATGGTCGCGGATGGCGCGTACCGTTGCCGGGAGGTCGTCCGGGTGCACCATGTGGGCAAACGTGCCGTCGCGCAGCTCAAGTTCCTCCGGTGCATAGCCAAGCATTGCGGCATAGGCGTCACTGTAGCGCATCACTTTCTTCGCGGGGTACCAGTCCCAGACGGCAAGGTTCGCTGCTTCTATTGCGAGATCCAGCTGTTCTTTGCTCTGCATGCGCTCGCCTTCAACGGCTTTCAACGCGGTGACCTCGAGGCCGGTTCTCACTGCACCGATGATAGTGCCTTTTGCATCACGCACCGGGGTACCCCGCATGATCCATTCCCCGCCTCCGGGCGTGTGGGTGAGCGCTACATGCGGCTCGCCGGTGTGAATCGCGTTCAGTACCGGGCAGTTTTCGCACGGCTGCGTTCGTTTCTGCCAGACCTCGTAGCAATACCTCCCGGCGATCTCTTCCCCCAGCCTGCCTGTGGAATAGTGCGCGGCCCGGTTTGCCCAGATGATCCTGCACTCTGCGTCCTGGAAGACCACGTTTTCTGTCACGTTGTCCAGGATGATGCGTTTGAGAGATTCCGACTCCAAAAGCGCCTCATTCGAGCGCCGTCGCTCGAAGGCGTGGCGGATCTTGTGGGCGAGTTCGGCGAACTGGGCTTCCGGATCCACCCCTTTCTGCAGGTAAAAATCGGCGCCGTTGTTGAGCGCTTCAATGACCACTTCCTCCCTGCTGCGCCCGGTGAAGAGGATGAAGGGAATGTACTCGGGCCGTGCACGTACCGCTTTGAGGAATGCGATCCCGTCCATGCCGGGCATCTGGTAGTCGGATACGATGATGTCAAAGGGTGATGCCTCGAGTTTGTGCAGCGCTTCAGGTGCGGATGCGCACACATCGCAGGCATACCCGTTGCGATCCTCGAGATAGAGTTTGGTGACCATGGCCATGGCCGGCTCATCATCGACGACCAGTACGCGGATGGGATCCATAGATCAGTGCAACCATCATTGTGAGCTCATAAAAACACTGTGATCTTGTTTTAAGGAATTTGGGCGCAATTTAGGGCATAAATGCGACGCATTTACCCCCTGTACCCTGGGCATTCGAAGGGATAGGGATACCGGGGCGTGCGCAGGGATGTCGCGCATCCGCGCAACGTCGGGGGTGGCCGTCTCGTGCTGCAGGGTCGCGTTACGATCTTCACCATAAGCAGGACCAGCATGCACCCAGCGGCGGGATGAGCACCAGCCGGATCAACCTGCCCGGACACGAGGCGCCTCTTCGCACCATGCTGGAGGAGATCGGCGTTCCCTCGTTCGACCTTATCTACGGGGACGAGGGGTTCTGGATCGTGATCTCCAAGACGACGGGCAGGGCGCTCCCATGAAATGCCCCATCTTCGAAATAGGGTGCGACATCGCCGAGGGAAGAAGCGGCCGGTGCAGGATGGACCGGTATCAGGAAACACTGCTGCAAACCCTCCGATGACTTCTTTTTGCCATCCTTTCCGGCCGTCTCAGTCGAACCGGAGCTGCAGGCCGACGCCGACCTCGTGCAGGGGGGCGACCTCTGCCAGTGCACAGGTGGCCCGGAATCCGGTGCAGTGGCAGGCGTGGACCGCCGCAGGCTGCAGCCTCTCGAAGGAGCGGCATGTGGCCCGGATCTGCTCCTCCGGCGCGACCAGGAGGTGGAAGCCCCCGATGACGTCGGCCACGCGCCTCTCCCCGGTAACCTCGCGCGCCTGCTCGATGGTGTTGCAGATCCCCGAATGGGCGCACCCGGCGATGACCACCAGCCCTTTCTCCGTCAGGCACGCGATCCCCGTATCGTCGGTGACCATATCAGGCACCCAGCACCCGTCCCGCAGGACCTTTCCTACCGCCTGCATCCCCTCGAACTCATGCCTTCGTGCGATCTCCCCGAGGAACACGATACGGTCGGTGATCCAGACCGGGTCCGGACTCAGCCGGACCTCGCCGATGGAGGCAAGGGTGTCACGGGCGATGAAACACCCGATATCCCTCCCCTCATCGTCCCGTTTTGGGGCAAACAGGCCGGGATGGGCCAGAAACGCGGGCGATGCCACCTCCCTGCCCTCGATCGAGGCCTCGATGGTGCGCTTGACCAGCGGCTCCAGCCCGCCGGTATGGTCGCTATGGCCATGGGAGAGCACGATCCAGTCCGCTTCGAGGGGCTCAACCCCCATTCTGTGGGCATTATCGAGGAAGAGGTCGGAATACCCGGTATCGAAGAGGATGCTCGCATCCCCGTCCCTGAGGAAGAGGGAAAGTGCGGGTTCGCCCCGGAAATAGCGGTCGATGAGGGTGGCGTTGTCAACCAGGACAAAGAGCTCCATGCAATTCGCACAGGGGATGGGCGGGAGAGCAGAAAAATGTGGTGTTTGGGGGATTCCTCACCGAAGGCATGTACCCTGCGGTTCATCCTGCGGTCGCCGCTTCCGCCCCCTCCATCCGTTGTTTCGCATACAAAAACACCAGCAGCGCCAGCGCCTGCATTCCCACCACAAAGGCGAGAATGAGCGATATCGAGACGCCGTAGGCCCAGCCGAGCACCACGCTTCCTGCAAACCATGCCGCCCCGTACACCGTATTGAAGATCCCGTAGGCGCGCCCGCGTTTGGAGAGGTGGGTATAGTCGGCCACCGCGGCCCGGAGAATGGTCTCCTGGATCCCCATCACCGCGCCCCAGAGCACCGCTCCGATGAGGGCGGGTCCGAAGGAAGAGCCGAAGGCGAAGAAGGGGATGGCCATGCTGATCACCGGGGCGGCGGCGAGGGTGGCAAGGCCGAAGCGGTCGTAGGCCCGCCCTGCAGCGAGCGCCACCACCGCATCCACGCCCATGGCCACGGCGTAGAGGAGGGGGATCTGGGCCTCCGGCACCACCCCGGTGGCGGTATAGTGGAAGGCGATGAGGGGAAAGGCCACGAAACCGGCCATGGTGAGGGCGGTGAACACGCCGTAGGGGACGAGGGCCTCTGCGGGCGGGATTTGCCGGGGAGCTTTGATGGCCGCCTCGAGCTCAGGGGGAGCAGGGACCCTGCGTCGGGTGACGACAAGGGCCGCCATCATCAGCACGAAGGGAATGAGGAGCAGGGCGAACCCCACCCGGTAGTCGCCCCGGAGGAAAAAGGCGGCAGAGAAGATGAGCGGTCCGATGACAGCCCCGATCTGGTCGAGGCATTCATGGATGCCGAATCCCCAGCCCCTCCCCACGCGGGCGGTCACGTTTGAGAGGATGGCGTCCTTCGCCGGTGCCCGGATGCCCTTGCCCATCCGTTCGGTGATAAAGAGGAGGGCCGCGATCTCCCAGGAACCGGCGAAGGCGAGCAGGGGGACGGCGATCAGCATCCCGTAGCCGAGAAAGGTGAGCGCCCAGTAGCGGTGGGTCGTGTCGGCCACGTACCCGGATACCAGTCGGAGGGCATAGCCGAGAAACTCCCCCAGCCCTGCCACGATCCCCACCACCAGCGCCGTTCCCCCCAGAAGGTAGAGGTAGGGGCCGGTAATGCTCCTCGCCCCCTCGTAGATGACATCGCCGAATAGGCTCACCACCCCGAAGAGGACGATGACGGCGTAGGCGGCTCTCCGGTCAAACGGGATTGTGGCGTCTGGCATGGAACACGGGAAGGTTGTCGGGCGGGGATTAATAGAACCATTGGTTTTGCTGCGTGGGTTCTCCGGCATGGTATTCGACCGTTCCTGTTGCAGCCCTCGCCTTCGTCTCTCCGCTGCGAAATGTATTTGGGGCATTCCCCCCATGGATTTGCTATCCGAAACGGTATGCGGTGCTGCATGATGAGTCCGAAACCTCTCTACGGCGTACTCGCGGTCCTGTGCCTGGGATGCGTGATAGCATGAGCCGTGCACCACAGATCCTCGCCGATATCCTGAACAAGGCGCTCGAGCTGGGTGCGAGCGTGGCGGGTTACGTTCCCGCAGAAGCCCTCAGGGACTGCCCTTCCGCACGGGCGGCAGGGCCGCAGGGATTTTCGACCTTCTCCGGCACCATCGTCGTGCTCGGGCTGTACCATGATCCGCAAAAGCCGGAGATGGACTTGTGGGAGGAGGGGCGGAGCACCCCGGGCAATCGCATGCTCCAGCGGATCAACCGCGAGCTTGTGGCCTGGTTGGGGGAAATACACGGCATCGAAGCCCGGGACATCCCCTACCAGGTGGACGAGGGCGGGATCTACCTCAAGGATGCCGCGGTGCTTGCCGGTCTCGGCTGCATCGGGAGGAACAACCTGGTGATCACCCCCGAGTTCGGGCCGTGTCTCCGGTTCAGGGCGCTGTGGGTTGACATGGACTCGGAAGCACCCATCCGCCCCGCCATCGAATCCCCCTGCGAGACCTGCGATCACCCCTGCGAGACGCAGTGCCCCCAGCACGCGCTGGAAGGGGGAAGGTATTCACGAACCCGCTGCATGTCCCGTATGGAGGCGGAAAAAAGCGGCAAGAAAGGTACTGTCAGCCATTGCCGGGTCTGCGAACTGGCCTGTCCTGCATACCGAAGGCTCTGAGCCGGTCATCGTGAACCCCCGTCTCACCATTCTCAATCCGGCACAGACCCGTCCCCCTGCGTTCTTCTCTGCCGGATTCGGTACTTGTACAGTTCATGGCTTGCAAAAAGCAGAATGGGGAACGGGACCAGCAGCAGGAGATATATCGACGGCACATGGGCGGTATTGAAGATGAATTGTACGGCTCCCACGTTGAGGAGGGTATAGATCCAGATGAGCTCGAGCACGATCGCCAGGATCAATAATTTGTTTTTCAGCAATCCCCTGCTGAACGCAGAGAATTCCCACGACCGCAGGGTCCATGCATTGAAGAGCTGGCAGCTGATCGCCCCGAGGAGCGTCATGGTCATCGCCTGGCGATGAAATTCGGTATTGGTGATGGAGAGGTCGCCGTATTGCCACCCGTTCAGGAAGAGAAACCCGAGGAAAGCGAACATCGCTGCGGTCCCTTCAATTGCGCCAAGAAAGGCGTATCCTCGTTTAAACACTTCCCTGTCCAGAATGCGCTCGTGTTTTCCCACCGGAGGCCGCCGCATGATATCCTCCTCCGGCGCCTCGCTCCCGAGGGCGAGTCCGGGCACCATGTCGGAACCGAGATCGATGGTCAGGATCTGGATGACGGAGAGGGGGAGCGGGATGCGAAGGAAGAAAAACAGAATGTAGGGGACGATTTCCGGAACGTTGGAGGAGAGGATATAGGTGACGAATTTCTTGATGTTGAAGTAGACCGTCCGTCCCTCCTCGATTGCCGCGACGATGGAGGCGAAGTTGTCGTCAAGGAGGATCATATCCGCCGCCTCCTTTGCCACCTCCGTTCCCTTGATCCCCATCGATATCCCGATATCGGACTTCCGGAGGGCAGGGGCGTCATTCACCCCGTCACCGGTCATGGCCACCACCTCCCCGATGTTCTGGAGGAGCATGGCGATCCGCAGCTTATGCTCAGACCTCATCCTCGCGAAGAGCACATTTTGTGCGGTGAGAAGTTCCTGCAGGTCTTCATCGGGCATCTTCCGCGTATCGTCACCGGTGAGCACGACATCCACATCAAGCCCGATCTTTTGTGCAATCGCCTCCGCGGTGAGGGGATTGTCTCCGGTGAGCATGAGCACACGGATGCCCGCCCTGTGACATTTTTTCACCGCATCGTAGACCTCTTCCCTCGGGAGGTCCATGATGGCAATGAGGCCCAGCATGGTCAGGCCGCGTTCCTCCTGCTCCGATCCGTAGGCGACGGCGAGGACGCGATAGGCTTCCCGCTCGAACACTTCGGCCCGGGCAACGAACTCTTCCTTCTCCTTCTCGCGGAAGGGCCTTGCCTCCCCGTCTTCGTTGATATAGAAGTCCGAGAGCGGAACCAGAACTTCAACCGCACCTTTGGAAAAAATGAAGGATTTTCCATCCTTTTTGTATAAGGTGGACATCATTTTGCGTTCACTGGAAAACGGGATCTCCCTGCATTTGGTGTAGCCGCTCGTATCGATATCCGCTTTCCTTGCTGCCGCAACGATGGAGAGTTCTGTCGGATCGCCAAATACCTGATATTCCTGAATGGCGGCCCGGCAGTTTAGCATGCCTGCGGTGAGAAAAAACCGCAACCTCTCCATAGATGCCGGTGTTTCATTTTGAATGGTGAATTCTCCGCTCTGGTAGTATCCCTCGCCGGAAACCGAGATCTCCTCTCCGCTCGAGAGATAGATTTCCTTGAGAGTCATCTCATTGCGGGTGATTGTTCCCGTCTTGTCGGTGCAGATGACCGTGGCGCTGCCGAGGGTCTGGACCGAGTCCAGGTTTTTTATCAGGGCGTTTCTTCGCGCCATATTGCGACTTGCGAGAGAAAGTGAAAGGGTAATGGTAGGGAGCATCCCCTCAGGCACGTTGGCAACGATCAGCGAAAGCGCAAATATTGCCGCGACGAGAAACCCCTCGCCCGATAGATAACCGAGAATGAAAAAGACCACGCCCATCAGGAGTGCGGCAAAGGTGAGGATGCGGGTGATGCGGATGATCTCTATCTGCATGGGAGTGCGCCTCTTTTCCACCTCTCTGGTGAGCGAAGCGATCTTCCCGAACTCCGTCTCTGTTCCTGTGGCATACACGACCGCCAGGCCGTTGCCCGAGGTGACCGTGGTCCCCGCGAAAATGACATTCCGTGCATCGAGGATGGATTCGCTCATATCCCGCTCATCAATGCGCCTGGCCGGCCGTGCCTCGCCGGTGAGAGTTGCATTATTCACGTAGAGTGAATTTGCCTCAAGAATCACCGCATCCGCGGCAATCCTGTCCCCTTCCTCGATGATGAGCACATCGCCCGGTACAATAATCCTGGCATTCACCTCCCGTGTCTCACCATCCCGCCGCACTTTAACAAGGGTGGGGATCAGCTTGAGGAGAGCCTCCACTGTTTTGTCCGCTTTGTACTCCTGCCAGAACGCGAAGGTCGCGTTGATGATGACAGCCCCGAGGATGGCGTAGCCGAGGATATCAAACCCTTCGCCTGGAGCGTAGTAATCGGCAATAAACGAGAGGACTGCGGCTACTTCGAGGAGGATCGCGAAAAACTGGGTGTACTGCAGAACATATTCTTTGAGATAGTTTTTCTTCTTCCGTTTCTCGATTTCGTTCAGGCCAACCTCAAACAGTCGTCGTTCGACCTCCTGCTCCTCGAGTCCGGATTCAGAGGTGTTGAGACGTGAAAGAATGTCCTCTTTCTGGAGTGAATACAGATTCATGCGATCCCGGGCACTTAAGAGCTTTACACCAGCTATGTGATAATTAAAGGTATCGGAGTGCCGATGGGGCACGGGATGAGGTTTCCCCCGCTCCCGGCGACCGGGGGTGCCGGGCGATCAACCTGCCGATACCCGACCACTCCGGGGGAAGTTTTAATGTGCCTCTTCCCTATCTTCAGTGCCGAGAGCTATGGTGTCGAAAATTCTCGCCGCATTTGATGGTTCGGAACCCTCGGAACGTGCCCTGAGGACTGCGCTCGAGATAGGAAAAGCACTGAATGCAGAGATTCATGCGATATACGTCTTTAAACCCGGGGATTTCCCCGGAATCCCCTCTGGAGTCTCGCGCCTGGGCGTCAGGGAAGATCCCGCACTGGAGACGTTTGCCCGCACCATCAAAGAAGATAGTGCAAAGATGGAGAAACGGATCGCCGATATTGCCGCGGAGTTTTCCATGCCGGTGCGCACGCATCAAAAGATCGGAGATCCGCGGGAAGAGATTTTACGGTTTGCAGGGATCATCGATGCCGATCTCATCGTCATGGGCTCACGCGGCAGAGGGGGGATCGCGCTGTTGCTGCTCGGGAGCGTGAGCTCCTATGCAGTGCAGCACAGCAAGGTCGCAACCCTGGTGGTTCCCTGAATAGTGCAAAAAAGAGTGCCCATACATCAGGGAATGGTGAACGGGTGGCTCCCTTCGTTCGTGCGCATCGGACGTCCGGCCGGGTGGGGGAGGGGTGATCCGGAACAGGCCGGTGCTGCCGGCGGGACACGCCGGCGACCATGCCCGGGCGGGACCGGCTGCCATGGGCCGGGAGTATGGATGATTTACCGAAAAAGAGATAATTTGCCGTATCACGTAACGGCATTCTTATAGAACCAGTTTCGGTAGATAATCGGGGTAAAGACGGTCGTAAGCAAGCTCATCATCACGATGGTGGCGAAAATGTCCTGTCCGATGAGGTTCATGTTGAGGCCGAGGAGTGCGACAATCATTGCCACTTCACCCCGGGGCGACATGCCGAATCCGAGAATCATTGAATCCCTCCAGTTCATTCCCATGATTTTTGCAGGAAGGCCGCATCCAATGACTTTCGTGATGATGGCGATTGCGGTCAGAACTATGAGAAAGACTACCGTTTGCTCCGAAATCGCATGGATATCGACAAGGATTCCCAATGAGATGAAGAAAATCGATGCAAAGATGATGTACAGTGACTCCGCACTTTCGTAGATGCTCCTGCTGTGAACCAGTTTCACGCTGCCCAGAGACACCCCGGCAACAAATGCCCCGATGATACCGGAAATCCCCAAGAATTCCGCAATCACCGCGTAGAGGAACGCTACCATCATTGCGAAAATAAAAGGTACTTCGGGATATTGCACGGTAATCGCGGTCTTATCAACTTTTTCGAGGAGGGGTGCAATGAACCGTATCCCGATCGCCCCGGCAATGACAAGGAATCCGATCTCCTTGATGAGGACCAGTCCCACGCTGAGGACACTGAGACTGCCGGCCACCACATCGGTCGTGATCGAGAGTGCCATCAGGCTGAGCACGTCGTCAATCACTGCGGTGGCGATGATCGCAGTGGCAACCTCACTCTGCAGCACTCCGATTTCCTTGAGGACGTTCGCGGTGATCGCAATACTCGTTGCGGTGAGGGCGGTCCCCACAAAAATTGAACTTGACGCATCAAATCCGAAAAAAAGGGCGGTAAAATAGCCCCCTATCCAGGGAATGATGATGCCGATAAGCCCGATGATTGCATATTTATAATTCAGGAGATCCTCGATTTTGAACTCAAATCCTATGACGAAAAGGAGTATTACGGCTCCCAAGCCCGCGAGCGTCTGGACGAAGTCGGTGTAGGTGATCCATCCGAGTATGCTCGGGCCGATAATGAGGCCGACGAGAATTTCCCCGACAACCGCGGACTGGTTGATCCGGGTGGCAAGGAGGTACCCGGCGAGCGCAATGAAGAGGAGGAGAGCCATCTGGAACTCGATTGATGACAGAATCTCGCTGTTCATGACTATACACCTTAGATCCAGGATCTATTTAAGAATCAGGAATACCCCTGCACCGAAGGGTGGGATCCCCGGTATGCTGGTGAGCGGGGGCCATGCTCTCAGGCAGATTCGCGCCACCATGCGCGTATGCTCCCGCACGCTCCGGGAGACGAGCAGACGCGGTTTTCGGGTGTGCGGAGGACGAATTCGGGGCATTTCAGGCCGACGGGTACGGCGACAATCCAGCCCGCGGATCGCCGGCGATGCACGTGCATGCACCGATTGCGCAGGCCGGAACACCCGCCCCCCGGATGCTAGCGGCACAGGGTTTCCACACCGCGAGCGCACAGGGCATGCTGCCGGATGGCCCCTCTCGGCGCCGAAAAAAAACGAGACTATGCGGTGGCGTCCGTGTGCACCCGGGAACAGGGATCACACCCTGAGGAGTTGTGCGTTCACGGCCACGATCACCGTGGAGAGGGACATCAGGAACGCACCCACCGCAGGCGTGAGCAAGATTCCTGCCCCGTAGAGGACCCCCGCGGCGAGCGGGATTGCCACCGCGTTGTACCCGGTCGCCCAGAGCAGGTTCTGCACCATCTTTTTGTAGGTCGCCCTCCCCAGCCCGATCACCGAGGCCACGTCGTTCGGGTTGTTTTTCACCAGGATGATGTCGGCCGCCTCCAGGGCCACATCGGTTCCGGCCCCGATGGCGATGCCCACATCCGCCTGGGCCAGTGCCGGGGCATCGTTCACCCCGTCGCCCACCATGGCCACCACAAAACCCCGCGACTGGATCTCCTTGATCTTCTCCGCCTTCTCCTGGGGGAGCACCTCGGCGAAGACTTCGTCCAGCCCGAGCTCCTCCGAGACCCACGCTGCCACCTCCTGCTTGTCGCCGGTGAGCATCATGCAGCGGATCCCGCTCTCCTTCAGGGTGTCGATCGCCTGGCGTGATTCCTCACGGATCACATCGGCGAGGGCGATGGCTCCGCAGACCTCCCTGTCGATGAGCACATAGACAACCGTCTTGCCCTGCGACGAGAGGAGGGAAACCCGGTCATCCCCGGCATCCAGCCCCTGCTCCCGGAGGTACCCTGGACTCACCACGAGGACCTCCGCACCATCGATCGTCCCCCGCACTCCTTTGCCGGGGATCGACTCGAACCCATCGACCGCGAGATGGTCGGATGCCGCCTCCGCGATTGCCTTCGCGATCGGGTGCTCCGAGAACTGCTCCAGCGATCCGGCATACCTGAGCAGCCGCTCCTCGTCGCACTCGCCGGCCAGCTTCACCGTGTCGGTCACCCCGAACTGCCCTTCGGTGAGCGTCCCGGTCTTGTCAAAGACCACCGCCTGGAGGTTCCTGGCGTTCTCAAACGAGGTGCGGTTGCGGATCAAAAACCCCTGCTGTGCGGCAAGTGTGGTCGAAACCGTGACGACGAGCGGGATGGCAAGGCCGAGTGCGTGCGGGCAGGTGATGACCATCACCGTCACGCTGCGCTCCAGTGCGAAGACAAACTCGCTCCCCACCGCCGCATACCATACGATCAGGGTGATCAGCCCCGCACTGAGGGCGATGATGGTGAGCCAGAATGCGGCCCGGTCCGCCAGGTTCTGCGTCTGTGACTTCGCCGCCTGCGCCTCGTCCACGAGCTCGATTACCTGCGAGATAAACGATTCCTCCCCCGTCTTTTGCACTTCCACGGTGATCGATCCTTCCCCGTTCAACGATCCGCCGATCAGCTCGTCCTCCGGCTCCTTGGCAACGGGGCGTGACTCACCGGTGACCATCGACTCGTTCACCGAGGAGGCGCCTTCCACGACCTGGCCGTCTGCGGGGACCCGTTCGCCGGGCTTGACGACCACGCGGTCGCCGCTTTCGATCTCCTCCAGCGGGACGTCGGCAAGATCGCCGTCCGGCATCACCTTGTGGGCGATGGAGGGCATCAGCTGCGCCAGCTCCTCCAGCGCTTTCGAGGTCCCCATAACCGACCGCATCTCCATCCAGTGCCCGAGCAGCATCACGTCGATCAGGGTGGCGAGCTCCCAGTAGAAGATCTTGCCCGAGATCCCGAACAGGCCAAAGACCACGATGGTCGAGTACGCGTAGGCGTTGATGATGGCAACACCGATCAGGGTCATCATTCCCGGCCGGCGTGCCTTCAGTTCGTCATAGAGGCCCCGGTAAAACGGATAGCCGCCATAGAAGAACACGATCGAGGACAGGAGGAAGAGCAGGACGAGATCGCCGGGGAACCTGAGGGAAATCCCTGCCCACTCCTGGATCTGCGGAGAGAGGATCAGGATGGGTATGGTCAGGGCAAGGGATACGAAAAAACGCCGCTTGAAGTCCTCGATCATCATCTCGTGGTGGGATGCGTGCTTCTGGACCCCGTGCTGTGCTGCATGTTCGTCCATATCAGCGCCCCTCCTCCCGCCTGTGTGATCCCTGCGTCTTTCCTGCAGTCTCGCGGCTATCCCTTACCGACCTGTTGCCGATTCTGATACCCTGACCGAGCCGTTCTCCTTGACTCAAGTAATCGGAGATCGGCCCCATATTATGCGTTATTTTGCCGAATTTCAGGCAGATGGCAGGATATGTAGCGACGGCCCCTGACACGAACACCACGAGCAGGAGGTAGAGTCCGGGCATTTTCCGCATAGAATAATTGTTTTTCATACAAACCACTCCTCGCGTGCGGCTCAGGAACCCACGCTCTACTACAGGGCTCACCTTGGCGATGGTGAATTATGCGCTACTGGTAATATGCATTTCCCCGTTCAGATGCAGTGGAGCAGGATTACCTGATTTTGATGCCATCGCAGCCCTTGCAGCAGTGCGTCGCTGATCCAGAATATCGCTTGCGTTCTGACTAATCACGCTCCTGTACAACCCAATATGGCTGTCAGTGAGGGATTTATCCAGATTGGCAAGTGCCATAATAACCATTTTATATTTTTGCCAGCAACTGCAGGGAAAATGGGGGTATCATGAGGCAAATTGTGTGTTTTCTGCTGTGTCTGGCGTTCTGCGTATCGGCGAACGCCCTGATGGTCGTGAATGTAAGCCGGATCACCAATGATGAATATGCGCAGATAGATCCATCGCTGTATGCGGAATTGCTGGTATATACCGAGGTTCAAAATGAGACGTCCCGCATAATGCTCATGGATCTCTCAAGCGGCGCAGTTCAGCAGATCACCAACGGTTCGGCTGACTGCGGGTGCCCATCAATATACCGGGATCGCATTGTGTGGGGGGATAATCGCAGCGGGAATTGGGATATCTATCTCTATAACCTGACTTCCGGGGAAGAGATGCCGATTGCAACCGCAGAAGTCGATGAAAGCAATCCCGGACTGTGGGAGGACTGCATCGTCTGGTCCGCTGATCTGTACGGCAATTCTGATGTGTTCCTCCACAATCTCAGCACGGGAGAGACGATGCGCGTAACGGACAATCTCGAAGCCCAGTATAATCCGGATATATGGGAAGACCGGATCGTGTTCACTGATTTGCGAAACGAGGAGGGTGACCATCAGGTCTATATGTACAATATGACCACGGGGGAAGAGGCAGAGATCACCGGTATCGGCGAGGGACCGGCTTCCGCTGATATCTATGAGGACAGGGTCGTCTGGGACTGGATCGGGATCAATGCAACTGATGAAGATATTTTCTGTACCGATCTCTCTACCGGCGAGGAGTCCGAACTGGTTGCGTTTGAGGAGGGCCAGAGGGATCCGGCCATATGGGAAAACCGCGTTGCATGGAGTGATTCTAGGGAAGAGAATCCTACAATTTACATCGGAGAACTTGTTGCCGACAATCTCACCCAATCACCGATCGAACCCACGCCAGCTGAAGGGACCATTGTCGATCTGATCGACGATAGTTACGTGGACGTGGTGGCAACCGGATCCACAATTCAGGATGTTCACCTTGAGATCACCAATCTCATGGATCATCCGGTAACCGTCCATATACCTCTGGGGACGGTCTTTTTGTCCGGCGGCGCCTCCGTCCAGGATATGGTCGGCACGAACCCGGCAAGCATCTATCTGGATGCACATGAGACCGAATCCATTACGCTTGATACCGCATGCCTCAATCTCCGAAGAGAGGTCCCTGATTCCAGCAACCAATTCACTGTTCAGGCTTCTGGCGAGGATGAACTCGAACAACTGCTACAGCTCCTCGAGCATGAGGATGTCCCTTATGACGTCCGGCAGGCGGCAATCTGGATAGTCACGGATGATGCGGATTATGATGATCTCGGTATGCTTGTTACCTCATTCTCCACACGAGCGATTCATGAGGAGGAGGCTGCAAGAGCGATGCAGCTTGTCGATCAGGCTGGAATTCCCATTGAGAGCAGAGCAATCTGGCAGGATCGCAGCATGATTCTTGAGGGATTGTCCGAAGAAGAGGACGCAGCGCTGATCGAGTGGCTAAACCGTTGAGAAAATGGATGATTTCCGGTATCGATTCCGGAACATCGTTTCTTTTTTGTTTCGTTGCCCGGGAATGTTCTCCGCCAGCCGTTCACTCCCCCACCAGGTACATGCCGCATTTGGGGCATCTCAGGCTCCGGCAGGGCATTGCGGCGGTTTTCTGTACGGTATACCCGCACTGGGGGCAGACACACCGCATCGGCGGAAATCCGCGCCGCCTTCTTCCTTCTCCATAACGAATGCCACGCATAGTGTTCACCGCCAGAGTATTCCCCCTCTCCGGCATAAGTGTTTGTGCGGGAGTCTTGTGGGCCTGCAAGTGATTGATTGGGGCTGGATCCGGCATCCTTCTGACCGCAGAGGGCAGCAGGACCGGTTCCCGTCGCACCACGAGCTGCAGACGCGTGGCCACCGCCGGTTCATCCAACACGCCGCCACCGGAATGCACCAACCCATAAATATCTTGAGGTTGCCTCTTGGCACGGAGAGTGCCCCCATGGAGTTTTCCACGCTGGTCTCGTTCTTTGAACGCCTTGAGGAGACTGCGTCCCAGATTGAGATGACGGAGATCCTCGCAGAACTCTTCGGGAAGGCTTCGGAGGATGACATCGCTATTGTCTGTTACTTCGTGCTCGGAGATATTGCCCCCGGATACGCCGAAGTGGACCTGGGGCTCGGCGACAAGACGGTGATCTCCGCCCTCGCGCTTGCCTCGGGGCGCGATGAGGAGGAGGTGTCCCGGTGGGTGCGGGACAAGGGGACGCTGAGCGCCCTGGCCGCGGATCTCGAGATCCCGTGGAAAGAGGAGTACCGCGACTATATCGCCGTGGAGAAAGGGCTGCGTGTGGAGGACGTCCACGATGGCCTCATGCAGATCGCGACCGCGTCCGGATCGGGATCCATGAAGAAAAAGAAGACCATCCTTGCCGCCATGCTGGCAGCGGCAGATGAGAAGGAACGCTCCTACATCACGCGGCTGGCCACCGGAACCATGCGGCTCGGCGCGGGGGATCGGACGCTCCTCGACGGCATGTCGCATGCGGTATCCGGTTCAAAGGAACTGAGGCCCGTGCTCGAACATGCCTACTACACCTGTTCGGATATCGGCCATGTGGCGAAAATCCTCAAACAAAGCGGTCTTTCCGGCGTAAAACGGATCCGGGTATCCCTCAACAGGCCCATTCATCCCATGCTCACCCAGCGTGTGGGGGCACTGGAGGAGATCATGGAGAAGATCTCCTCGGCGCGGATCGCGGTAGAGGAGAAGTACGACGGCGAGCGGATCGAGGCGCACAAGGACGGCGACGAGGTCCGCCTCTTCTCCCGGCGCCTCTCCGATATCACCGATCAGTTCCCCGATGTGGTTGAAGGGGTGAGATCGGGCATTGCTGCACAAACCGCCATCCTCGACGGCGAGGTGGTGGCCTACGATGCCGGGGAAGGAACCTACCAGCCGTTCCAGCAACTGATGCACCGGCGGAGAAAGTACCACGTGGAGAAGTATGTGGCCGAAGTCCCGGTGCGGTATGTGGTATTCGACCTTCTCTATCTGGAAGGGGATTCGAGGATGAGTGCTCCCTACCCTGAGCGGCGGGCACAACTCAAGGAGATCCTGACACCCTCCGAGTTCCTCACCCTCTCAGGCATGAAGGTCTGCACCTCGGTTGAGGAGATCCATGACGCGTTCTCGTCAAACCTGAAGAGGGGGCTGGAGGGCGTGATCTGCAAATCCTGTGCGAGCGATTCGGTCTATGAACCGGGAAACCGGTCCTGGCAGTGGATCAAGTGGAAGAAGGAGTACGAGACCGAACTCACCGACACCCTCGACCTCGTGATCATCGGCGCCACGGCCGGGAAGGGAAAGCGGAGCGGTATGTACGGCTCGGTGCTCTGTGCCGCCTACAACGAGGAGGAGGACGTATTCCAGACAGTGTGCGGTGTGGGCACGGGGTTTTCAGATGAAGAGCTGGAAGCGCTCCCGGAGAAGCTGGAGGCAACGAGACGCGCAACAAAGCCCTCTCGGTGCCAGGTGCGGAAGTGTACTGAGCCGGACTTCTGGTTCTCGCCGGAGTACGTCATCGAGGTGCTCGGATCGGAGATCACGCAGAGCCCCGCCCATACCTGCAACTGGAATGAAGAGGAAAAGCGAGGATTCGCCCTCCGGTTCCCTCGTTTCATCCGCTGGAGGCCGGGAAAAAACCCCGAACAGGCCACCAGCGCGGAGGAGATCGCCCAGATGTACAGCCAGCAGGGGAGCGGATAGATGGGATGGCTGAAAAGAAGGTGTCCAACGCGGAAATTGCTGCTATCCTGCACGAGATCGCCGATCTCCTCGAGCTCAAGGGGGTGGAATACAAACCGCGTGCCTACCACAGCGCGGCCCAGACGATCGAGTCTCTCGGCGAGGAGATCACCGACATTGCCGAGCGGGGCGAACTCGAGGAGATCTCCGGGGTGGGGGAGAGCATCGCGGAAAAGATACGGACGGTGATCGAAAAGGGAACCCTTCCTTATCTTGACAGGCTTCGCGAGGATATGCCCGAGGGCGTGGGCGAACTGATGGAGCTCGAGGGGATCGGCCCTAAAAAAGCGCTCTTCCTGCATCGGGAACTGGGGATTTCCGGCATCGAAGACCTCGAGGCCGCCGCGAAGAAGAAGATGGTGCGGGAACTGGAGGGGTTTGGGGAAACGTCGGAGAACAATATCCTGGACGCCATTCAGGTCTGGAAAGAGCGCCACGCCCGTTTTCTGCTCGGGTACATCCTCCATGATGCGGAAGAGATCGAACGCAAACTGAAAGAGCATGAGGCGGTCAAGAGGGCCTGTCTTGCCGGTTCCATTCGCCGGCGCAGGGAGACGGTGGGGGATGTGGACATCCTCGTCTCCACCGATGATCCGGCTGCGGTCTCGAACTTTTTCTGCTCAATGCCCGAGGTAAGAAGGGTGGTGATGGAGGGGCCGAAACGGAGCACCATTGTAGTAGCGCAGAATCTCCACGTGGACCTGCGCGTAATAGAAGAAAACCAGTTCGGCGCGGCCCTCCAGTACTTCACCGGCTCAAAAGCACACAACATCCAGCTGCGTAAACGCGCCCTTGACCATGACTGGAAACTGAGCGAGTACGGGCTGGTGGCGCGGGACGGAGGCGACATCGTTGCCCGTGAACGGGAGGAGGATATCTACGAGGCGCTCGGTCTCGCCTACATCCCCCCCGAACTGCGGGAAAACCGCAGGGAGATCGAGGCGGCCGAGGAAGAAACTCTCCCTGATCTCATAGAATACGGGGATCTCTCGGGCGACCTGCACGCCCATACCAAATGGAGCGACGGGGCTTATTCTGTACGGGAGATGGCAGAGGCTGCACGAGATCGCGGGTGCGAGTACATCATCATCAGTGATCATTCGGAGGGGCTCGCCATCGCCCATGGCCTCTCCGTTGACGAGATAAAAAAACAGGGAAAGGAGATCGAGAAGGTGAACCGTGAGCTCGAGGACATCACGGTGCTCCACGGAATCGAGGCGAATATCGACCTGGAAGGCAAGATCGACGTGAAAAAATCCATCCTTGGCGATCTCGACTTTGTGGTGGGGAGCGTCCACTCGGGGTTCAAACAGACGGAGAAGGAGATGACCGAACGGGTGGTCACCGCCATCCATCACGACCACCTGGACATGATCGGGCACCCCACCGGCCGCCTCATCCAGAAGCGGGAACCCTATGCCCTTGATCTGGACACGGTCTTCGAAGAGGCGGCGTCCGCAGGCGTCCTGCTGGAGATCAACGCGTTTCCCACCCGGCTCGACCTCTCCGATGTCCACTGCCGCAGGGCGCATGACGCGGGGGTCATGCTCGGGATCAGCACCGATGCCCACGACACCGACCACCTCCGGTTCCTGGACCTCGGGGTGGCGGTGGCCCGGCGGGGGTGGCTGGAGGCCGGCGACGTGATCAACACCCGGCCGCTCGACGGGCTGCGGTCGTGGCTGGAGAAATGAGGGCCATTGTGCACCGTCGTTATCCTCGATCCCTAGAGCCGCTCGATGCTTCGATACCCGCAATAGGCCCGGAAGAGGGTTGCCATGATCCGCCTGCTAGAGCCTTTTATACCACACGTTCATGCTCTCGAATGAACCGCAGATGTTGGTGTTGTTGCGCAGGGTTCCCCCGAACTCGTAGCCTACACGGGCAAAGGTGATATTGATGGGGTACATGGCCGCCCGGGCGATGGTGTAGGCCGTGCGCATGCCCTCCGTCTGCATATCGCCTTCCATCGTGGCAAGGAGGGCAGAACACAGCCCCATGCCCCGGTACGACGGATGCGTGGCAAAATCGGTCATTTCCACGCTCTGCGAGTCGCGGTCCGTCTCCGCCGACGAAGCGGCGATGATTCGGCCCTCCCGGACGGCGCAGTAGTAGTAGATATGCGACTGCATCGTCTCCCTGATGTAGCCGGGATCATGGATGGGAAATGGGTAGGTCTCAAAGACCGATCCGTACAGGGCCGCGAGGGCCGGGGCGTCTTCGGTGCCCGCGGGCCGGATGGTAAATCCCGGCGGGAGAGGGCATGACCGGCACGCGTCAGTGTGGGCGAGAGCTGCTGCGAGGACGTCCTCGATGATGTCCGCATCAGCGGGTTCGCGCCGTCCGGGGTCGAGATATTTGGCAAAAAAATACCCGTCTTCCCGCCCATTGAGGAAGCCGGGCATGATCGCTTCCACCGTATACCCCCTCTCCGCAAACACCTCCCTCGCCGATGCCGGCACTTTCGCGAAGATCTTGGAATAGCCGTGCTCCTTTGCCAGCGCCTCCGCCTTCTCGAGGGTGAACTGCACAATCCCCGGCCCCAGTTTCATCAGGTACACCCGGTCGTTCAGCGGCCCGTGCTGGATGACCGTCCCCTCTTTGGCGATGATTGTGTCAGTTGTCATTCCTTCGATCTATCCGGTCGGTATCCTGGGGCACCAGCGTGATCGTCTCGTCGTAATCGGAGAGGAGTTTCTCTATGCCCACCGCTTTTGATTCGTCGGCGTCGTCCAGTTTGAGCTGCAGCGAACATTCGTCGCAGTTGCGGTCGCAATAGACCGCCTGGTAGCAGTCGGGCTCCCGGTAGGTGGAGATCACGCCCTCATAGTTCCTGAGCACCACCTTGTTCGTGGACCACGAGATGAGGTAGTTGGGCATGATGGGGATTTTGCCTGCGCCTCCCGGTGCGTCGATGACGTAGGTGGGAACCGCAAACCCGCTGGTATGCCCGATAAGGCTCTCAATGATCTCGATCCCCTTGCCCACCGGCGTCCTGAAATGGGCGAGGCCTTCTGAGAGGTCGCACTGGTACATGTAGTACGGCCGCACCCGGTTCTGGACCAGTTTATGTACCAGTCTCTTCATGATCCGGGGGCAGTCATTCACTCCTGCGAGGAGGACCGTCTGGTTGCCGAGGGGGATGCCGGCGTCGGCCAGCCGTGCCAGCGCCTGCCTTGAAGAGGTGGTGATCTCCCGGGGGTGGTTGAAATGAGTGTTGATCCAGACGGGGTGGTGGCGGGCGAGCATTGCTGCCAGTTCATCGGTGATGCGGTAGGGGAGGACGACCGGGGTTCTGGTCCCGATGCGTATCACCTCCACGTGCGCAATGGCTTTCAGCTCGGTGAGGATCCAGTCGAGGCGGTCGTCGGGGAGCATGAGCGGGTCGCCTCCCGAGAGGAGCACGTCACGGATCTGGGGGTGATCCGCGATGTACGCGATACCCTCCCGTATCTCCCGGTCGTCGGGAACCGAGTCGACATCGCCTACCTTTCGCTTTCTGGTGCAGTGCCGGCAGTACATGGCACAGACATTACTCACGAGGAAGAGCACCCGGTCCGGGTAACGGTGCGTGATACAGGCTGCGGGGCTGTCCGTATCCTCGGCGAGGGGGTCCTCCATGTCATAGCTCTCCACAATGAGCTCCTCTTCAGAGGGGAAGGCCTGCATGAAGACCGGGTCATTTTCATTGTCGTCGGCCTGGATCAATGAGAGATAGTAAGGGGTGATGCGGAGAGGAAACCGCTCCACCGTCTCTTGCAGCCGTTTCCTTTTCTCCTCGGGAAATTCGATCCCCAGCAATTTCTCGACCGCACTGATATCCTGGATGGTATGGCGGATGTGCCACCGCCAGTCTTTCCAGTTGGAGATCTCTGATCCGTGTTCAATTTTTTCTGCAATCTGCTGCTGCGTGGCTGAATAAATGGGCATCAAGAACAATCCTTTGCAGGTACAGTACCGAGTTCACGCTATATATGTGTTCGTAAAAAACGAACAATTCGGGCTTAATTCGCAAAAATACCTTTAATTTGGTTTATTTAATCTGTACTGCGTGGAATACCCGTATGGCATGCAAAATTCGAACTGATTGTAAAATCTTGCCCGATTCGGTCATGAATGTGGATTTTACGCCATGAGGCTGGTGCATAATGTTCTGGACGCGGGAGTATCATCCCCCCGCTCCCCTGGCAAAAGGATCAGCCGGAACAGCCCTGTGGAGCCGGTGCGGTGAGATCGCCAGAGGGTCGGCCTGGTGAAGGTCCCTGCGGAGCATCGATTGAATACGGGTGATGAGAATATAAGATACATTTTTCACGATATTCGGTGTAGTGCGCATCGGGGTTGCATATGGCAGAGCAGCAATTTTGGAGTTCACGGACAACGTTTATTCTCGCCGTGGTGGGGTCCGCCGTCGGCCTCGGCAATCTCTGGCGGTTCCCCTACATTGCCTATGCAAATGGCGGTGGTGCATTTCTTATTCCCTACCTGATTGCGCTCCTCACTGCCGGCATCCCGCTCCTGATCCTGGAGATGGGGGTCGGCTACAAAACCCGTGCCGGTGCTCCCCTCGCGTTCAGAAAGCTCCTGGGCGGGAGATATGATATCGCCGGATGGATCGCGGCGCTTATCGCGTTCCTCATCGTCACCTACTATGCGGTGATCATCGCATGGAGCGTCGATTACGCGTTCTTCTCGCTCGATCTCGCTTGGGGATCGGACCCCGGCGCATTCTTCTACGGCTCGTTCCTCGGCCTTTCCGAGGGGGTTTCCACGTTCGGCACCATCAATACGCTCATTTTCGCCGGGGCGGTCGTCGCCTGGCTCTGGATCTATTTCTCCATCTTCAAGGGCGTGCGTTCCGTCGAGAAGATGGTCTGGATTACCGTGGTGTTGCCGTGGCTGCTCATCATCGTCTTCGTCATCCGCGGGGTCACCCTGCCAGGGGCAATGGACGGCATCGCCTACTACCTCACCCCTGATTTCGGCGCCCTGCTGAACATCGACGTGTGGATCGCTGCGTATGGCCAGATCTTTTACTCGCTCTCGCTGGGCATGGCCATCATCATCGCCTATTCACGGTTCCTCGGGGAGGAGCAGGATGTGGTGAAGAACGGGATCATCATTGCCTTCGCCAACAGTTTCACCTCCATCTTCGCCGGGCTCGCCGTCTTCTCCACGCTCGGGTACCTGGCGCATGTCAACGGGGTCGCGGTCACCGAGGTGGTGAGGAGCGGCATCGAGCTGGTCTTTGTCACCTATCCGGCCGCCATCAGCGCCCTGCCGGTGGCACCGGAGTTCTTCGGAGTGCTCTTCTTCATCATGCTGGTCACGCTCGGCATCGACTCGGCGTTTTCGCTGGTGGAGGCGACGAGCGCCGCGATCCAGGATTACCTGCACAAACCTGAATGGCTGATCAACGGGGTGATCTGCGTCGCGGCGTTCGTGGTCGGAACCTTCTATATGACCAGTGCAGGCCTCTACTGGCTGGATATCGTCGATCACTACGTCATGTACTTCCTGCTCATCCTCGTCGGCCTGTCCGAGACGGTATTCATCGGCTATGTCTACGGTCCGCCGAAGCTGCGGGCGTTTGTCAACCAGTTCTCGGACTGGCGGATCGGCAGGTGGTGGGACTACTGCATCAAGCTCATCGTGCCCGGCTTTCTCGCCATCGCCCTCCTCATCAATGTGGTCGACGGCATCACCAGCCCCTACGGCGGCTACCCCCACTTTGCGAACCTCGTCGGGTGGGGCATCGTGATCACCATCCCCGTCCTCGCCGTCATCATCTCTTTTTTGGTGAAGGAACCCCCTGCCGGCGACGAAGATGTGGTATCGGAGTAGTCTCTCTTTTTTCGGACCTGATGCCCTCCTGTTCCTGCATTAAGCCGGTCATCTGGTAAAGCAGTACGCCCTCCACCCGCCCTTCGCCAGCTCCGGAACAAGGCAGGCCTCTGCCACGTACCTGAGCCCGGCTCGGGCAAAACAGTCCAGAATGTCCTCTCTGGAATGGCGGTAGACGACCCGCTCGATGCGCTCGCCGTCCACCTCCGGATAGTGGATGGAATGCTCTTCTCCTACCTGCATAATCGCGAGAAAGATGCCGCCCTCCCGGAGCACTGCGGCAACCCTCGCTACGGCTTCCTGCAGCCGGGAAGGGAGGAGATGGATGAGCGATCCGGCTGCGAAGATGCCGTCAAACGTGCCGATGGACTCGTCGATGGCGAAAAAGTCCCTCTCCAGAAACATGCATTCGGGCGTTTTTTCCCTGGCAATGGCAATCGACCGTGCACTGAAGTCGATGCCGGTCACTACCGCGCCGAGGGCGTGCAACCGTTTTGCCTCATGGCCGGTCCCGCAGCCCAGATCGAGCACTGCCGGGCGTTCGGGGAGCATGCCCAGAACCTCCCTGATCGTGCAGAGCAGCAGGTCTTTTTCGTACCACACCTCGGCAGTCTCCTCGGCCATGCCGTCATAGAAACGCTGTATCTCGCGGTTCTCCATCTCGCATTCTTCCTTGCCCTTCAATATATCTTCATGTTGTCTTCAACTGATTTCTTTGCAGGTACTGTTCGATCGAACAGGATCCGCGGTCTTTTCTCCGGCACCCGATCCGCCGCGGTATCCTCCCTCTTCGGGAGATGAGATGATCCGCTCCCGGATCATCGTAGCTATGGAGTTCATCGACCGTAGCTTCGGGCATGTTCCCGCTCCTCCCGGGCCGGAAGGACGGTGGCGATGCCGAACGCCACCGGCAGAACAAGGTAGATGGCCATCATGGCGGCCAGCGCCAGAAGGATGATCCGCCGGAGCATACGCCGGCCGTCGGAGAGGACAACAGGCATAATTCGCCCCCTTCCCCGGATTAACGGCTCCTTTCCTGCATGACCTGTTGCAGGACATTTATTCCGTTCAATGCCGAGGGAAATCCTGCAATAACGGTTATCAGCAGCATGATCTCCTTGATCTCGGGGGCGTTCAGGCCTATGTTCATGCCCGCGTTGATATGAAATTTCAACTGAGGTTCTGCCGTTCCCAGGGCCGAAAGCGCAGCAATTGTTACAATCTCTCGGTATTTCGGGCCGAGATTATCGCGGGAGAAGATATCCGCATACCCGTATTCAATCACAAACCGCACCAGATCGGGGCAGAAGTCATTGTACGTCTCTTCGAGGTTCTGTACCTGCGTGCTGTCGATCATCGAGAGTACCCGGGCTCCGGTGGCATACCGGTCCGACGATACCAACGGCGTCGGATCTTCTCCGACCAGATCCACGATACCTCGTTTCTTCCGCTCCGCGATCACCTCCCTGAAGGCGTTTATTGCATTGATGGACGACGGAAAGCCGGAATACGCTGAAATCTGGATCAGGATCTCCTTGACCTCGTTGATCGAGCACCCGACGTTGAGGGCACCGTTGAGGTGAACCCGGAGCTGGGAACGGGTGTTTCCCATCGCGCTCAGGGCGGCAACAATAGCTATCTCCCTTGATTTCCGGTCAAGGATGTCACGTGATTGAATCTCTCCGTATTCATATTCGATGATATATTTCGCCAGATCCGGGCAGATCTCCCGCACCCTCCCAATTACCCCTTCTTCGGCTTTCCCGACGGTCTCCGTGAGTGTCTCCCACCCGATCCGGTAGCGTGTCGATGGCTCCATTGTCATCACTCTATTGCGTAACCTTGGACAGTCCTCCTATAAAGCGTCGCACGGATGATGGGCGGTGCGGAGTAATCTCTCTTTTTCCTCGTTGATTTCAGCGGCAGATTGCGGGAGGATATCATTCGTTCCTGGATGGTGGGATGTCTCCGCTTTTCGCTCACCTCCGTGGCGCAAGAGGAGGCACCGGGATCATGCACCCTTCGCGGGAAGCATCGCACCTCACCGTCCTTGGGGATGGTGGTCTATTATGCGGGAATGGGAAGAGATGCCGCTGGAGAGAGCAGGGAGGGGACAAGCATTATATCTGTGGACGTATCTGAACAATGCATCCATTGCTTCTGTGTCGGATTCGGAACGCCCGAATGGGTGGGACGTGAAGAACCGTGAAGGGATGGCTGACAGTCCTTCTCATTGTGGCGCTGGCTGCCGCCGCATACGCCCATGTGCCGCTCTCGGGCGGGGGGAATGATCACCTTGACCATGCGCTCGCGGTGGAAGACCCGACGAAATCGTGGGTCGTCTACGACCGCCTCGATGCCGGTGGGACGGCGAAGTATTACCGGTTCGAGATGGAAGAGGGCGAAGAGCTCCGGCTCAGCGTCTTCACCCCGGAACAATCCACCTCCTCTCCCGGCATGGTGGTGATGGGCCCCGGCATCGCACCTTCCGGAACAGTGCCGCCCTTCGTCGAGGTGCCGGAAGGTGTGGGAGCGGCGGTGATCCCGGGACAGGTGCCGGAAATGGCCGAGTTCGAGCCCTTCACCCCCGCGGCCATCTACCCCGGGGTCGCATACTCCGTGGAAGTCCCTGCCGCCGGGACCTACCATGTTGCGGTCTTCGAGCCGGATACGGGAGGTGCATTCGGGCTCGTCGTCGGATTTCGTGAGGATTTTTCCCCGACAGAGTTTCTGCGAGTGCCCCTTGATGTGATCGGTATCCATCGATGGGAAGGCCAGCTACTCGCCTTCATCCTCGCCCCGATGGTCCTCACCCTCATCGTGGGATCCGGGCTGCTTGCGCTCGGACTGCGGAGGAACGAGATCTCCCTTGGCGGTCTCTTCGGCTGGCTTGCCATCAGTGCGGGTCTCCTCTACCTGGGGAGCGGTCTGATGCTGCTCCTCCAGACTGCGGTCGCCCTCGAAAAGACTGGTCCCGATCCCGCTGCCGTGCTTCCTCTCATCTATGTGCTTATTGCGGTCATCCTGGGAACGTTCGCCATCAGGACAGGGCTTCACCGGAACGGGCACGCCTCTCGGAAGGGTGGCGTTCTCATGATCGTCATCAGTCTCCTCGGCCTTTTTGCATGGTCCGGGCTTCTCCTCGGCCCGGTGCTGGCGCTCGCTGCAGGGGTGCTGGGAATCCTGCGAAGCGAGGATGCTTCATCTTGATACCGCGGTGGGGTGCTGGTGCCTGCATCTCCTGCATGCCGGATGATCCAGGGGGTGGTATGGACGCACGACGCCGGAACCGTGGTGGCGTCCTGGACCGGTTATTTTCTTCCCGTCGCCTTGAAAAACGTGTAGCAGAACACCCCGTCCGGCCCGCAGGTGCGGTAGAGGTTGCCTATCCCCCGTTCCCAGTCCTTCCTGCTCATCATGCCCCGGCTTATCACATTATTCCCGATGCCCTCGACCATGGCGGTGAAGGTCTGTTTCGTGAAGCCCTCAACGAGTTCGGGCCGGGACGCATCCACGTACACCATCCGCGGGGAGACATGGACATCACGGAACCCTGCACCGGTGACGATGGGGTAGAGTTCCCTTCCGATCAGGGCATTGCCGCCCATCTCCCGCTGGAGGTCGACCAGGCACCCGATGGCCCGGCGGGCACACCCGCTGTCCGGGTGGAAGAACGCCGAGCCGTGATCACCCTCGATCACCGTGATCGTACCGCCTCCTCTGAGCAGCGGTCGGAAGCCTTCAAGCGCACGGTGGGGCTCTGTAAGGTGTTCAAGGACGAAGCAGACAAAGATGTGGTCAAAGCTCTCCGGACCGTATCGCAGGTTGTACAAATCGCCGGTCTCGAACGTGACGTTCGTGATGCCCTCTTTTGCCACGCGTTGTTTTGCCTGATCCAGCGAGGTTTCGGATATATCCACCGACGTTATCTGCGCGTCCGGGCTGTTCCGTGCCAGGATGACGGTCTGGGCGCCGGTGCCGCAGCCTGCTTCGAGTACCCGCGATCCCGCCGGGTACCGGGTGTCGTGGTGGAGGATCCCGGTCAGAGTCTCCGCCTGGTCGCTGAGCCGATCCGATTCACGTTTCGAATACCCGTGGACATACTCCCTCCGGCTCACTGTTTCCCTCCCCGCATGCCTGAAAGATCTATACAGTGAGCCCGGTATTATAAGCAGTGATGGTGAGAGGGTGGTGCGGGGTCAGGTTCTCCCCCCATACCGGGGATATCACCACTACTTCCAGGGATGCTCACACCAGGAGTCGAGGACATCCCGCAGGGCGTGAAGAGAGAGATCCGGGGGCGCTACCGCCGCCTGCGGCTCGCCGTGCTGGATATTCCCCTCACCGCTCGACCTGCTCCACTTCGTCTCCCCTATCGCTGCCGAGATCCAGAGCATGGAAGTCACCCTCGGGAGGGAGATTGAGGAAGAAATTCGGGGTGGTGTCGATCTGTACCACCGCGTGGTCGATCGAGCAGTCGAGGAGGTGGCCTCCTTTTGTGCGGTCATCCGAGATCATGTGGAAATGGTACCCGGGAACATTGATACCCTCCACGAACGCCGGTGACCAGAACCCGACAATCGTGCCCTGCATATCGGTATATTCGAAGACAGACTGGTTTTTTACCGCCTCAACGAGAGGCGGGTAGGGCTTTTCCTGTGCCGGCACGCTCCTGGCGGTCACCGAGGAGAATGAACCGTCGATACGGATCGCATAGAAGAGGTTTTGCGAGGGGAACGTGCTGTTGAGCTGTGCTTCGAGTTCGGTGAGGTTCAGCGGCCCGGTGATCTCGCTGGTGATATCGGGTGAAAACCATGTCACCACCACGAAGGGCGTCGTCATGGTGTCGGTCACGACGGCGACCGACCCGTCATCCTTCACCTGGTACACGGTTCCATCCACCACAATCATCTCTCCGTCGAGTGCATCGAGGGTGCCCAGCCCGAGGTCGCCGTGCTCCTTTACCTCCGCAACGGTACTGCTCCCCTCGTACACGCCCGCGAGAAGCGCGTCGATCGTGGAAACCTGGAACACCGTCTCCGTGTCGCCCGGCACCGGTGCCGTGGTGACGAGCGCTATGCCGAGGAGGGCGGCGATCAATATGAACCCTGCAATCGCGAATGTACTCCTGTTCATGGTATCAGGAGATCATACCCTGGTGAAATAAACGTGATCATCGGATTTGTGCGGGACTGTTGCCGCTGTCCCTGTGTGACCGGGTGCGGGATTACCGGATCCGCCAACGGGTGCTTTGAGATGCCGAACGCAATGGCAAGGCTCGTGCGAACGCGGGCTGAAGGGAGATGCCTACCCTGCGGCCGCACCCGTAACCGGCACGAGCGGGGTTCCGGAATTGAAGATCAGCACCCATCGGGTGATCCGCCGACGGCAGACGGGAAGCCGCGGTGAACGTGGGCAAGCAGGAGCAAGGAAGCTCGCCCGCCGGACAAAACAGGAGATATCATATGGTGCGGCGTAGCCCTTCTATTCTACAAGACAACGGTTTGCATTACCGCGGACGGGAGTGGAGCACATGGCACATCATGAGAGAATTGGATACGGAATTGCGATTTCCGGAGGAGTCGGACTGGGGTTACTTCTGGGGAGCGAATATCCTGGAATATATGCGACGTTTTTGGGAGCTGCACTTACCGCCATTGCCATTGTCGGCATTGCCATATTCTCCCGGGGAGATCAAAGCAGTGATTGATTCTCCGGCCAAATCCGTTCAAAGGCGAATTCTCCTGATTGGATATTCCCCGGTGAGGGAACCACCGTTATCAGGGTTCGAAGTGCATTGAATGGGTGTCCCGAAATAGGTGACTATAATACCATCCACTCTCTGATACCTGAGTGATTATGGGGAATCTATTGAAAATTCTCAGGAAAGTACTCATCGCGATGGTGATTCTGGTGGTACTGCTATTCGTATCCATCGCAGTTTTCATAGGATTTCTGGGTCAATCCGCAGCTGAGAATTCCGAGTCGGTATATATCTACGAATTGAAGCTTTCCACGACAGGGCCCCTTGAAAATGCAGTCCTCCTGATTCCTGTTCCTTCCTATTACAATCCGGATTCAGGAACAAATGAGACGGTCCTCAATATGTCCCTTGTCGGTTTCACTCATTTCGACAGCGACAATATATCTGCAAGGATTGAGAAGGTCAACGGTGTTCCCATGCTGAATATCTCGGCCGACCGGATCGATCCCCTCTATAAAAACCGTATCGAACCGATCGCGATTATGCCGGGAGAAAACGAGTCGAATCTGCCCCAACCGACCCACATCTACTCCGACAGATATTCGGAAGAGACGCCGGTGCTCGTCGAAATGGAGCTTCATATGTATAACAACGATCCCGGCCACGAGATCGCTACCCGAATGCCGATAGGAAATGAGCCCCTGTTCATGCCCTACCGGATTGTGAGCAATTTCAGCAGTTCCGACGGATTCATGGGGGAAGGCTACTATGTAAGCCCCGGGTCCTCAGGATTTGTCGTGGAGGTGCCGTTTATCCTCTCATACGATGCCGATGACGAGAACGTCCTCACCATATCATCCGAATTCCAGGGGATCAACCAGTGGTGGGTCCTGGGCTGGCGGTCGAACTCGTACCGGGAGAGAGTGCGTCATGAGTTTATCGGTGAATGCAGCGACACCTATCCGGTGAAGGGCGTTCTCATCACCGGCGAGGGTGTGTACTGACGCGGTGGCAGGTTTTCGGTTTGCGGCCTGGTGTCTGGGATGCAGGGCACGCCTGCCCACGGTGCGATGGAAATTTTAGTTTTCGGTTCTGAATGAGCTGCACCATTGAACCATCTGTCATCCTCCCCTTCCAGCACCTCCATATACCCCGCGCCTGATTATCAGTAGAGCAACCATGGGTGCGCACACATCCCGCTTCGACCTGCCCGTCGGCTACCATCGCTTCCACGAGAACCAGATGTTCAACTTCCAGCTGAACCGCTGGCACTCGCTGGGATTCGCCCGCTTCGAGGACATGGAACGGGCCGGCCGGAGCATCCGTGACTTTTCTGACTGGAAAACAGAAATGCTGCGGCTTGCCGAGGAGGCCGAGTCGGAAGGGCGGCTCAGGAACGCCGCGATCTACTATCGCGGCGCGGCATTCTACATGATGACGGACGATCCCGACAGGGACCGCTGCTAATACCGGTTCATCGATCTCTTCTATGCCCTGTTTCGGGACGACGGCATCGAGCGGCACCGGGTGCCCTACCGGGGCTCGTCGCTCTACGCCCTCACCGTGCCGGCGGATGCCGATGCGGCGAAAGGCACCGTCCTGATGCACGGGGGGGTTCGACTCCTGGGTGGAGGAGTTCTATGCCATGATGCGGGTGTTTGCCGATCACGGTTACGAGGTGATCGCCTTCGAGGGGCCGGGGCAGGGGGGACGCGGAAGGACTTCCATCTTTTCTGGGACCAGGAATGGGAGAAGCCCACCGGGGCGGTGCTCGATTACTTTGCCCGCGACGATGCCACGCTCTACGGCATCTCCATGGGCGGCTATCTCTGCCTGCGGGCCGCGGCCTTCGAGCCGAGGATTAAGCGGGTGGTCTTCTCGGGCGGGGCGGTGGATTACGGGGAGATCCCCCGAAGGTTGCGCAGTGGCTGATGAAGGTGTTTCTGCACTTTGAGAATTTTTCAACCAAGCAGATGGAAAAACAGATGAAAAAGGACCTCTACCAGCGCTGGTTGATTGAAAACTCCATGTACATCACAGGCATTGAACGACCCCTCGATGCGATGACGACGATGCTGGAGATGACCAGAGGCAACATGCACCCCGAGAGGATCACCCCGGACGTGCTCGTCCTCTCCTCGCAGGAGGACCACTTCATCCCCATCAAAATGCACGAAAAAACCATGCAGGCGCTCAGTCATGCCCGCTCGGTGACCGGGAGGATATTCGCCCGGGAGGAGCAGGCGCAGAACCACTGCCAGATCGGGAACGTGGGGCTGGCGTGCGAGGTGGTGCTGGGGTGGCTCCGGGGCATAGGAGTGGCTTAGGGTTCGAGGAGGGCTCCCCGTGTGTACCTTTGCCGGAATCCCTCAGGCAATGCTGCGCTGCTTCGGTTCGAAGAAGACACCTCTGAATTTTACCCATTTGAAGATCTCCATGCCGACCACCACCATGGAGGCAAGGGTCAGGAGGGCGACCCAGGTTGCAATGCCCACCGGGCCGATTCCGAGCAGGCTCTGCATGACCGGGGTCATCATGGCGGCGATATGGACCCCCTGGGCCACCAGGATCCCGACGATCAGGTAGTAGTTGTTCTTCAGGGGTACCCGGAAGAGGGAACGGTACTCGGACCGGCAGTTCAGGGCATGGAAGTTTTCAAGGAGCACCATCAGGAGCACGAGAATACTCCGAGCGGTGAACTCGTCCGTGCCTGAGGATACGAGCCAGAAATAGGCTCCAAAGGCAATACACCCCATTAGGAACCCTGAGGTGAGCGTTTCCTGGATCATCAGGGGGTTGAAGATCCCTTCTTCCGGTGTGCGTGGCCGGCGTTGCATGGCCCCGGGTTCCCCTGCCTCGAAGGCCAGGGTGACATCCTGGATTCCGTTGGTGACCAGGTTGAGCCACAGGAGCTGCACGGCAAGCAGGGGGAGTGGAAATCCGATGACCAGGGCGAGGATGAACAGCACGATTTCGGCAAATCCAGTGGAGATGAGCAGGTAGGTCACCTTCCGGATATTTTCATAGGCATACCGCCCCTCCTCGATGCCGGCCACGATGGACGAGAAATCGTCGTCGGTGATGATCATCGAAGCGGTGTCCTTGGCCACGTCGGTCCCCGATCCCATTGCCACGCCGATATTTGCCCGCCGCAGTGCCGGGGCATCATTCACCCCGTCCCCTGTTACCGCCACGAAATGGCCCTTGCGGACCAGGGTATCGACGATTTCGAGCTTCTGAACCGGGCTTACGCGGGCAAAGATGCGCCTCGAAAGGACCTGATCGAAATCTTCCGGGAGGTCCGGGAATCCGATGGCCTCGAGCTCCGGACCGGTCACCACCTGCGATTCATCTGCAGCAAGGCCAAGTTGCCTCCCGATGGCAAGGGCCGTGCCGGGGTGGTCCCCGGTGATCATGGCAACCTCCACGCCCGCGTTCCTGCATCTGGCGATGGCGTCCGGGACACTCGATCGTATCGGATCGATGAATCCTGCCAGGCCCAGCAGGATCAGCGGAGGCCGGACGTCTGCCAGGCCCAGAGGGCCGGTCGGGACGGCATCGATCGCCCCTCCTGCTATCACAAGCACCCGGTATCCCTGGCCGGTGAGCTCTCTGAGCTGAGCCTCCACACGAGAGTGGTCCAATGGCACGGGCCCGTCCTCCGTTTCCATGAATTGGCAGAAGGGGAGGAGCGTCTCCATGGCCCCCTTTACCGCAACCTGATTCTTTCCCCCCTGATCCTGGTAATAGACCGCAGCATACCTCAGCGCGGGCTCGAACGGGACGCTTCCGGTGATCCGAATATCGCTTTTCACCGGATCGGGATCGATTCCCATCTTTATGGCCAGCGACAGCAGGGCCACATCCATGGCGTCCCCATAGTGCACCCATCCCCTGTCTTCCCGGTAGAGGCTTCCCTCATTGCAGATCACCGCGGTGTACCCGAGCGTTTTCAGGTGACGAAGGGGGGCAGGGCCGGGCGCCGTACCATCGGATCCCCTCACCTCGCCGTCGCCGTCATACCCTGCACCTGTGACATCGTAGGACGAACCGTCCGGCAGAATGATCTTCTTGACGGTCTGCTGGTTTACCGTGAGCGTCCCGGTTTTATCCGTGGCGATCATGGTGCAACTGCCCAGGCTTTCTACAGCAGCGAGGCGTCGGACGATGACATTCCGTTTCGCCATGCGCGAGGAACCGATGGAAAGGGCGACCGTGATGGCCACCGGCAGTCCCTCGGGGATGGCCGAGACGGCGAGGGCAACCGCAAGGAAGAATACCTCCGCGTATGGCATTCCCCGGGCGAGGGAGACGGCGGCCATCAGGATGCTTGCCCCGATGACGATGAATCCGATGTTGCGTGAAAAGCGTTCCATCCTGATCAGGAGCGGTGGTTTGGAGGCCTCGGTCGTCGCCACCGCTCTGGCAATGAGTCCCACTTCCGTCTTCAGTCCCGTTGCGGTCACCACCCCCACGCCCCGCCCCGTCATGACCGTGCTTCCTGCGAAGGCCATGTTCGTGCGGTCCCCGACCGGTGCGTCTTCTCTGACCAGCCCCAGACTTTTTTCTACGGCAACCGATTCACCGGTGAGCAGGGATTCATCGATCGCGAGGTGGGCGTCATGGATCAGGCGGAGATCTGCCGGGACACGGGTGCCGGATTCAAGGAGGACGATATCTCCGGGTACGATGCCTGCAGCATCGGCGGTAAGGTCCTTTCCGCCCCGCCTCAGGTGAGCCGTAGTGGTGAGCAGGCGCTGGAGCCGGCTTGCACTCTGCTCGGCTCTCCATTCCTGGACCAGCCCGATCACGGCATTCAGGAGCACCACTGCCATGATGAAGATCCCGTCCTTGACATCCTGCAGGGCAAACGAGATGATTGCGGCGACGAGGAGGATATAGATGAGGGGGCTTTTGAACTGGTGGAGTAAAATGATCAGGATACCCGGCGGTTCCCGTACAGGAAGGGTGTTCTGGCCGTACTGGCCAAGCCTGCGGCCGGCTTCTTCGTCACCGAGACCGGAGGGACCTGAGTCGAGCTTCCGGTAGACCTCCTCAATGGGCAGTGCATGCCAGGATATTCCCGGATTGGGGTTTTCTTCGCTCTTCATCGGTCTTCCTTTCAGATCGCCGTTCCGAATTCCGGGGACCCTTTTTACCACTGTTCCTGTGGGACGGGAAGAGGGTGGGGTTCAGGATTTCCTCCTCTCCGTGGCCATCCTGCTTTGTTACGCTGATTCAAGCCACCCGGGATGCATCGCCGTGGAGTCGTGGTGCTGCGTGGTCTTGTAGCGCTCGAACGTACCGCCCTGTGCCTTCTCGGCGGTGCGGGCCAAAATGGAGGCCACTTCGTCGTCGCGTAGCGGCCGAAACGTTGTCGCCGCTTCGATTGCCTGTGCAAGGTCGGCCCGCGACGCCATCCCCGTCACCACCACATCGGTGGGAAGATTCATCGCGTAGTGGAGCGCTTCGATGGCCGTTACCGTGTTCGTCTCAAACAGCCTGCCGGCGCACAACGGCTTCATCCCGATGACGCCGATGTTCCGCTCAACCAGAACCGGCAACACCTCGTGCTCGAAGCTGCGGTAGTGCGCATCCAGGACATTGAGGGGCATCTGTACGGTGTCCCACTCGAAGTCCTGTGCGAGCATCCTGCGGTGAACGTCCGGGTCTTTGTGGCCGGTAAATCCGATAAAGCGGACTTTGCCCTCGTCACGCGCCTCAACCATCGCTTCAATCGCGCCTCCGGGAGCAAACGCACGGTTGACATCCTCGAACCTGATCACCTCGTGCAGCTGCCAGAGGTCGATGTAGTCGGCCTGCAGGCGCTGCAGGCTCTGGTCGAGCTGTGCGCTCGCCGCCTCTTTCGTGCGCCCGTCGACCTTGGTCATGACGAATGCCCGCTCCCGGTAGCCGTCTTTCAACGCCTCCCCCAGGCGGCGCTCGCTCTCGCCGTTGTGGTAGTCCCAGCTGTTGTCCATGAAGGTGATGCCGGCATCGATGGCTTCACGCACCATCGCTACGGCATCGGCGGGGTTGTCCGGCAACCCGAGATGAAACCCGCCCACCCCGACAATCGATACCTTTTCCCCTGTCCTGCCGAGTTCCCGGTACGGTATGTCATGGTTCATCATACACCCTCATTGTGAATCCGATCGAGGGTACTTTGGCCGACATCAAGGCACTTAAACCCCCCGGTTGGGCGGGCGCTCAGTCAACATGAACCCGGTTTCCGGCAGGATAGTTGCCCGGGAGAGATCCCCGTTCACGTCCCGAGTTTCGTTCGGAGGTCCTTAAAATCGCCCTCATCGGCATCCAGTTCAACGAGCATCGGGCCGGCGCAGCGTTTCACGCACGGGAGCAGTATCTTCTGTTCCCTGATATTGAAGCCCAGGAGCATCGGCTGATTCAGGGAAATTGCAACGTTCCTGAACTCAAAATCCGGGGAAACCTCGTAGTACTCCGAGCAGTGTTCCTTCACGTACTCATCGATCGCCTGCTCGGTGGTATCTCTGAGAAGAATGATTGGGCCGAGGTTGTTGATGCACCGGGAAGGAGGAGACATCGGATGGGTGTTTGTGCGTTCGATCACAAAAAGGTGCGTACCCGGTGCGAGGATTGAGGAGGATATCCGGGCTCTCCCGATGGACGCGGTGAGCGGGCGTGAACACGATTAGTGTCTGTGCGAAATACTCGGGCCCTCCCCCTCATGGATACTACCGGCGCACACGGTATCCGGATGCGGTGAGAATCCTGATCACTTTGTCATCCCATTCGGTGTCGCTCAGCCCGTTCAAGGTCGGTTTCACCCGCTCCCAGAGCCGGCTGAGGGCGGCATTGTCCGGGAGGAACGTTCTCTGATACATCACACGTCCGGCCCGCTTTCCCTCTGAATCAAGGATGAGGAGGCGCCAGCAGCAGTACTCACGGCAGATGTCGGGGCGTGTCAGGTGGACCGTGCACCATGCCTTCCCGGTCTCCGTGTCAAATCTCAGGAAACGGCATGCGTCCGGCAGTCCCTCGAGGCTGCTTTTGTCTTCGAAGAGGGCGATCTTGTCCGGGTCGACCCGCACTGTATCCACATCCCCCGTGTAGTGGTTGTGGACGACGAAGGTATAGTCGCCACACTCTTCGATGATCCTGTGGACGTCCTGCATGTGGCAGCAGCAGTTGCCGCACTGACAGCATTTACAGGCGATGCTGACCCCCTCCCTGACCATGGGGCGGTTCGTGGATTGGCATACTCACTATCCGGTAGTGCTCATCGCAATAATAAGATACCTGCCTGAGATCTGTTCGCAGAAATGGTCCGGGGGTGGATTGCAGGAGGGAAAACCAGGTTTGCGATCCCCCGGCTTCCCGGACAGCAACAGGTTTCTGCGCGCCCGCATCGTTCCCGGATAAAAAACCAGTTATCTGCCGTCCGATATCCCGGTATCTTCTTTTCATACAATCCGGGCCCCGATCTCTCATCTGAACAATCCTGAACAGTCTTTTCCGCACCTGAACAACCTCGGCCGATCCGGTTGCATGTGAACGGTCGCCGGGCTTATACCACCCGGATTCCACCACTCTTTCAGCGTTAAGGCGCTGAAACAAGGAGGAAGAAATCATGAGAAAACGAATCGGATGGATGGCCTGTCTCTGCATGCTCGCCCTTCTCTGTATGGCAGGGGCGGCGGCAGCACAGGAGGAGAACGGGACCGAGATAGTCGATGATGTGCAGCCGTATAATGGACCCATCGGCCCGGGCAACCCGCTGTACGGCCTCAAGATTGCGTTTGAGGATCTCGACCTCACCTTCACGGCGAACGAGACCGAGTACATCAACAAGCAGCTCAAACACAGCCGGCTACGGCTCTCCGAGGTGCGCAAAGAGCTGCAGCAGAACAATACGGAGGCTGCAGAACGCGCCCTTGCCCTCTACATGCACTCGACAAACGCCACCCGGCTGCGGCTGACAGCTTCGAATGAAACCGGCCTTCTGCATGCACAGGAGATGGTACTGAAGCACCAGCTCGTCCTTGAAAACCTTCTTGCAACGCACCCCAACAGCACCGGCCTTGCGCGGGCGTACAATAACAGCATTGCTCTTGAGCAGAAGTTCCAGGAGAAGACGCAGGTACGCTTTGAACGCCTCGCGGAGAAGAACCAGGCAACATTCATGAAGGCGGTCAGGCTTGAAATCAAGCAGCAGGAGAGAACCGAAAATAAGGGGAACCAGACCCTCCAGATTCAGGAAACCAAAAACGTCCCGGTAAAAGCGGGCGCAGACAACGCCAACAAAACCGGGCAGACACCGGCTGCGGGGACCAAAGGGATCCAGGGGACGGTAAAGAGTGGGAAAAACGGAAATACCACATAAGCTGGCCAATGGGAAGAAAATCTGCGGCAATTCTGCCCCTGAGACAATTTCCTAAATTTTTTCACCTTCCACAGGTACAAAATTCCTTATATCCGACGGAGGCGAACGATTGAGACGTGTGCTGCGGCAGGCAATACTGGTGCTTCTCGTTCTCTTGCTGCCCGCAGCCCTGACCGGCATGGCAGCCGCGGCAGAGATCCCGGACTACTCGATCGCATACACGGTCACGGTTGCGGATGACGGGTCGGCGCTCTGGCACGTCGAGTATCGCACGCTTCTTCTCACTGTTGCGGATGTGGCGGATTTTGAGATTTATGCCGCCGACCTTTCGGAGGTGTACCTACCTGAGTTCCGGGGGCTGATGGAGCGGTCGGCTGCACAGGCCGCAGCGGCGACCGGGCGGCACATGGAGATTGGAGGTGTCACCGGCAATGCGGTCATCCAGGAATCGCCGACAGGGAGGTACGGAGTTGTGGTATATACGGCTCTCTGGGATGGGTTTGCCAGGCCTGCGAGCACAATCGCCATCGGCGATGCGTTCACCGGCGGGATGTACCTTGAGAGAGACAACACGCTGGTCATCCGAATCCCTGAGGAGTATACGATCGCTCAGGTCGTACCCGCACCTGACACCACACGCGACGGTCTGGTCTGGTCCGGTCCGCGAACGTTTGGTGCCGGCGAGCCGCGGGTGGTGCTCGAACCGCAGGCGTTTCCGCTGTCTTTTGCCGCAGCCGGCCTCGCGCTGCTGATCGTCATCGTCATTGCCAGTTCTGTGTTCTTCCGCAGGCACAGAAATGCCCCCATTAAATCTCCGGATCCATCTCCTCCCACCGGGGCCGAGCTCATGAGCCTCGATGACCGGATCGTGCACCTGCTCAGGTCCCAGGGCGGTGAACTCTTCCAGTCTGATATCGTGAGGATGACCAGCCTTCCCAGATCCACGGTGAGCACCGCGCTCAATGACATTCATGCACGCGGCATGATCGTTAAGATAAAGAAAGGACGGGAGAACCTGATCCGTCTCTCAACAGATGTACCGCAGGATACGGAGCACTGATCCGCATGCCCATCGATCCGGCGATTCTCTTTCCCTGAGAAAAGAATCGTGGGGAAAGCTCAGCTCTCCCTTTCCACGACAAACGAAATTTTTACAATGGACCGATATTCCACAATTCTGTCGCCTTCAACCTTCGCGGTACATTCCTTCAGGTAGACTCCTTTGATGTTGTTGACGGTTTTCGCTGCTTCCTTCACGGCATTGGCTGCTGCATCATCCCACCCTTTCGGGGAACTGCCGATCAACTCGATGACTTTTGCCACGGTGGGGTCATCCACTCCTGTCATTTCCATTCCTCCATCATCCCCTTACGTCACACCTCCCACATGAAGGTTTCGCAGAACGTACATCCCGAGGATATGGAATGAAATGTTGGTCGTGCGGGAGGATGGAGGATGGCGAAGATGAGGCCGAAGGCGGCAATCTTCCTCCTGTTTTGAGGTGAAGTCAGAGAAGAATTCCCGATGAAGTAAAAGCTCCGAGATTCATCGTCCGCCCGGCACGCTCTCACCCATCTCCGACGGGAAGTGGCGCTGAGATTTGTCGCCGCATTCCAGGAGCTTGCAGAAGAAGACAATCCACGGCTCCATGTCGAACGGCCTTGAGGTTCGGGAGATCCGTCGTTTTTTCCCTTCGCATCGGGCAGTACCGGGCAGTAAGGTCAATTTTAGACTATGTGATGGTCATCCATGTGATTGATGTCGGGGAAGAGGGGGGGATCTGCCTTCCCGAAGCGTCTTCAACAGGATCGGAGGATGGAGATGGTGGCATATTCTCCATCTGCGGCCTTGCGCATGGGCTGGAGCTGCCGTTTTGCCATATGAAGGGTCGCAAAATGGAAATCCTCTACAGGGTAGAGATCGTATGAAAATCGGGAAACATTTCGCTGTTCTCCTCCTGCCGACATGTGATGGTAGATTTCAATTATAATTCCCGATAATCAGCATACCATCGTTATTCTGGTCTTTGGGTGGTGACACGCTCATCTGGCCAATCGCCTGACCGGGGGGAGCGGCCATTGATCGTGGGTGTGGTCCGGCCTCACCATCACTCGGCCCAAATCTGACCCTTCACGTCCGGCCGGAGACATCAACGTGACCGCTTTGGCGTACAATTTCAATATTGCAGATAAACTGGTCCGGGGAACTCCTGCGGGTAAAGGACATATCAATTACTTCATGGAGTTTGCTATTGAGAAGCACATTCCCGGGAGGATTCTGCCGACGTTCCCGCCGCGGCCGGTGAACTTCATCTCTTCGACGTCTTTTCTGTTGGAGACAATCATTTGCATGAACGTTGATTTCGTGGTGAGCCTGACCGATGTGACCCGCTCCTCGTACCATTTGTATGCTTCAGCTCCCGGAAGCGTTATCTCCTGATCGCCCTCTACTCCCCCAGAAGACTTCTGAAAATGGTGAGGATTATTGAATAAAAAGTCAGGATTGATGCATTTCGATTAACATTCTTTGAACCGGGTTGCACATGGTGGGCAATATCGATTCATTTGCAGAAAGTATAGGTGCAAATAAGGTTGTTTTCGCCCTTTCCATGGCAAGAATGGGCGATGCAATTGGAAATAGTATACTCTTCATTGTTATCCCCCTCTATGTGGCATCACTCCCTGCTCCATTCCTCCCTTTTTCAGAACCTGTCCGGACCGGTGTACTGATTGGGCTTTATGGTATTATTTCAGCGCTTCTCCAGCCACTTGGGGGTTCCCTGAGCGACCGGGTCTGTAAACGGAAGATCTTTATTCAGGCAGGATTACTCATCATGGGTGCAAGCACATTCGCCTTTGTATTTGCGAATCATTTTACCGACCTTTTGATTCTCCGTTCCCTGCAGGGTATTGGTGTGGCGCTTACGATTCCTGCGTCCCTGGCCATTATGACCGTTGCAACCCGGAAAGAGACGCGTGGAGGCTCTATGGGGGTCTATACCGCTTCAAGGATGGTTGGTTTTGCCATTGGTCCCCCGATCGGGGGATTCCTCTATGATGCCTACGGTTTTGATCCGGCATTCTATGCAGGGACAGGATTCATTATTCTGGCCATCATCCTGGTCCAGGCATGGATAAAGGACGTGGAATGTGAAATACCGCCGGAAGGGAGAGGTCTCAGTAGTTTCTTGAACATGTCAGTGCTTAAGGGAGGGATCATTGGCCTTGCCTTTGCAACATTTGTAATGGCCAGTGCCTTCTCCATGCTCACCACCCTTGAACCCCAGATTAATCAGCGCCTCAATCAGTCGGCGTTTACGTTCAGTATTGCCTTCAGCTCTCTGATGGTATCCCGGCTGATTCTCCAGATTCCTCTAGGCAGGCTCTCTGATCGGGTGGGAAGAAAACCTCTGATAAGTGCCGGACTGATGGTTATCGCCCCCGCAACGGCTCTTATAGGATACACGATGACCTCCCTGCAACTGATCGGGCTTCGTATTATCCAAGGAATTGCTTCTGCCGGAATCGCGGCGCCGGTATTTGCCCTGGCCGCCGATCTCGCGAAAAAGGGAAGTGAGGGTCAACAGCTCGCGATCGTGACCATGGGGTTTGGATTGGGGATCGCTCTCGGCCCGCTCATTGCAGGCATTTTAATCGCTCCGTTCTTTCCCCTGCCCTTTATCATCGGGGGCATTATGGCATTGGCAGGGGCGTTTATCGTCTTCCGATATGTACCGGAAACCATTGACCGAAGAGATTTATTGTAACATTGCGGCCATCTTCAGCGTCTGCACGGCGCTTCCCGATGAACCAAAGATCAGGCTATCGAGATGATCGAGTTCTTACCTGAATAGGTATTGATTAGATCTCCGGGTTCTCCACCCATCGCGAAAGACTGCCCATCCGCTTGAACGCCTCCAGCATGGGGAGCCCGATACCCGAACGACGGGCATTGCAAAAAAACCTCCATCGATCCTGCAGCCTCGGCCCACCCTTTCCTTCAGGTGAGAGAAGATAATCGAGTGTTTCCCGCTCTTTTTTCATCCAGGCGAACCGGGCCAGCACCGATCTGGTATACTCCTCTGGGTTCGGCCAGGAATCTGCTAACATTTTTGCACATTCCAGAGAATACACAATACCTTCTCCCGTGAATGGCGATACGGTCCCGATCGATTCACCCACGCCAATGATCAACTGGGTTGTGTCATCATTCCGCTTCTTTCTGAAATAAAAGGGCGTCGAATAGTACGGGGAAGCGACCCGGACGGAGCCGTGACAGCCGCATTGCCTGGTGAATGAATACCGCCCGGACAAATCCCGGTAAAACCGTTCTAACAGGTTATTGGGCTGGATAAGGCCGATACCGCCAATGCCTATATGATAGTGATTGTTACCGACAGGAAAGATCCACAGGTACCCGAGTCCAGGTATCTGGTTCCCGTACACCCCCGCTCCAAGGCGCTCGCTCCCGTTGGATTCCACGGCTACCCTGTGCTGCAGCGTCGGCAGCGTCAGATCAGACCTGCAGGGAGGAAGGAGCGCTCGGACGATCCCGGTCGCATCCACCACGATATCATAGTCCTCTGCCTTCTCCGGCCCCAGGTTCTGCCGCTTCAATCTGGCAGCTCTTGTGAAATCCTGGAGAAGCCGGGGTTTATCTACGGTGCATAGGGGCGTCCTGGCCACAAGGCCATCAAAATTCATGGAGGACATGGGTTCGATGAGGTAGTCGTTCAGGTCAAGGCCGACATCATTGAGGTACGTTTTGATTCCTGTCGACACACCCCACCCGCACGAGCGACAGTTACAGGAGGTGGCATGATCCCTCCCATCATATACATCCGCCGAGATTCCTCTCTGTTCGAGAAGCCCCGCCAGGTACCCCCCGGCGATCCCGGCACCTGCAATTGCAACCTTCATACAATCTTCCCCATCAGTAAAATGCCGGTAATCGCCACTGCATGTACCATCGCTGCTCCTACCTGCTGCAACATGAGTTTGTTGGCTTTCAACTCGAAATCAGGAAAGATGGAGTATAACGCACGGGTGCAGAGCTGATCAATTCCTGCCCCGAACACTGTATTGATCCCCGCGATAAAGGCCGTGGTAAGGACAAGAATATACGCGAGTTCCATACTTCCAAGAATGAACATAAGAGGGTAGAGCATCAGGACAGCCACGAGCAGAGTCACGATCCCATATATCGTCGAGTGCGGGAGCTCTGGATGCAGTACAGAAGAGGTGTGTTTCCCCCCCAACCGGTCGGAATTTATGTCACGGCGCATCATCGATACCGCGAAACAGGTCACCGTCAGACCATGCAATAGCGACAGGATGAGGGCCAGGAGAGACAATATACCGGTCGCAGCATACACGATTGTCACCGTCACGCCAACTACCAGCCAGGGAAAAATGTACCATTCGGTAAATGGCTGGTAACCCAGCGCGATGCGGGGATGATTATAGCCATAATCGAAAAAAAAGCCAATGATAAACAGGAATGGAATTAAAATCCGCTGCATCGTGAGGTACGTGGCAAGGACCACCACCAGGATCGTGATAATCGCGGACATCTTCCTGTAATCGCCAACAGTAGCCCACCCATATACGAGGGGCCGGTCACGCTTCGTTTCCTTGCTCTTCTCATGCCGGTCGACCTCTAAATCCATGATGTCATTCCAGATGTGGGCATCGATGTGGACGAGAAGCGCTGCGACAACCGCGATAACGAATAAGCGCCAGTCCGCGCCCAAAAACCCGACTTCCCAGAGTGTCACTGCAAACCCGATGAGAATTGCACACCCGGTAAAAGGAATGAGCCCCTCGATCCGCAGGATGCGCCAGAAGGTACGAGGGTCGAAGCCATCGCCTGCGGTAGGAGAATTCGTCACTTTGTTATCATGAAAATGAAAATATGGCTTCATTCATCTACAGGGATCGTATCATGAAATGGTAATCATCGCACACATTTCTCTCACAAAGAAATGTCCTCACTCTCGTAATTTGACGAGGATTCACTCCTCCCTCACTGTTCACCTCGTAAATCTTCAGTGGTCTGGATGGCATTAATATTTTCGCTGTCGAGAATATCGATACTATCAGGATCCTGCTGAAACAACCAGCGCCGTGATCGAACCCGGCAGCCTGGTATGAATACGAGAGGCTCTTCCCTCAATGCACTCCATATCCCCCGAAGAAAGCGAGCGGTCCGCATCAGCCGGACGGTGATATATCAGACCCTCAACAGCTATGCCATCCATATGCCGGTAAACTGAAATTCAAATCCCATAACCGAAGATTTCTCTCGATTTTATTATACTCTCCATCTCGAAGATCTACCCAGGAACCGTCAGAGCTTTGTGATCGACGACAACCACGCCCGAGAACCTTCCGGTCTTGTGCGGCTCTCAAAGACAGCGGACTGGATCTTATTGATTCTCCACCCCTCAGAAAAGGCAGCCTGTATCTCCTTTTTGGTGATCCGACGGGGGCCGTACCCCCCCGGCTCAAGCTCGCTGAAAGCAAGCATGAAATAGGTCCCTCCCGGTTTCAGGACCTCAGATAAGTTCCGGACAAAACGTAAGCGCTCCGGGTCAGATAGGGTATGAAACAGGCCGGAATCGATAACAGTGTCGAAAGTCCTGCCGATCTCGTGCAGGTTGAAAGTATCCTTTACCAGGAATGTTGCAGCAAGGCCTCGTTCTTCCGCATTCTTCCGGGCGATCTCGATCGCCGCCGGTGCCGAATCCACCCCCCAGACATCGTGACCGCGGCTCGACAGGAAAAGGGCATTTTCCCCGGTCCCGCACCCCAAATCCAGCACGTCGCCGGAGATCTTCCCCGCTTCCTCGAGGTGCACGATCTCCCGCTGCGGCTTCCCGATATCCCACGGTGGGGTACCACGGTAAGCCTCCTCAAAAAAATCCATACTTTATGGTTGATTCCCTGCCCAGGATGAAGACTTTTTTGTTACCTCAAACTCTCTCGAATAATTCCATTAGAAAAGGAAGAAGGTACTCCCACTATCGATGAATTGTTCCACGGGAACCGTATCCGGATCTATGACACCCATATCCGTTAAAACGTGAGCCAGGGTTTCAAGCCCGTATCCATTCGCAGGCTTCGGCGAGCCGCTCCTTTTTGAAAAACCGGAGTTCGGTCCGGGTCAGGGTGGTGAAGGTCTTGAACAGCAGGGTCATCCATTCATCCCAACTCTCGTCGATGACCGTCGCCATCTTTTCGACTGTCGAGAACTTTAACCCGAGAAGGAAGTCCTCCCAGGCCCCTCCGACCGTCCAGCCCTCGAACCCCTCCATGACCCATACTACCCTGATCTTCGGGTATTCCTTCATGGCTTTCTCCATCTCTGGAACAAGGAGGTCGCGATAATCGGCTTCACTCAGCTTCCCGCCGAGCCGAAATCCGAGAATGTTTCCGGAACTTTCTGGCAGTTTCTCGATCATTGCCTCATCCCAGGACAGGAATCAGGACCATACCTGATAAACATTGTCCTCGCAGGATCCGCACCGCCTGCACGGTCCCGGCCATGCCGTTTACCTCCACGTACTCGCCCTTATCGATGGGACGGAGGAAGGCGATCCACACGCCGGCGGAACCAATGCCGGCAGTACTGCACTACGCCCGCTTACACCGATCTCCTCGCCCGGTACCGCTTGATCGGGCAGTGCTGCTGCAACCCGCATGTGCCGCAGTCGCGGAAATCGGCGGGGCATCCGGCACGTTTTGCAATGCTCCGGGCGAGTACGCCTCCCCCTTCCCTCATGGGTGATGAACGCTCTCGCGGGCGCTCACCAGCAACTCCCGGGTAGCCGTGCACCCTGACGTTCACGAGACCGGCCGCCCGTGCCTCCCGCACCGCCTCCTCCATCATGTACTGGATGGCACGAGGGTGGTGCTCGAGGATGAAGTTCGGCCGGAATGCAAGGAGGTTGAAGGGGATCGCCTCGTTGATATCTGCAATGAACGCTGCTACCGGCGCAACTTCATCCACCGTGATGCCCGGGATGACGAGGAACCGGAACTCCCAGAGTAACTCCCGAGCATTCCGTGCGATAACGGCTGCGTTTCTCAGCACCGGAGCGACGGGAGCGCCGGTCAACGCCCGGTGGACGTCGTCGTGGTACGCCTTGATGTCGTAGGTTATCGAGGTAGAAATCGCGAGCACCCGTGCAAGGGATTCCTCGGTCATGAACCCATTGGTATCGTAATTGACCATCACCCTGCGGTCCCGTTTCCGGGCCTCCCTCACCACCTCTTCCACGTAGGGCAGCGAGGGATCGGGTGATCCCCCGCTGAAGAATATCCGGTCGGCACCGATCAGCCGCCCCCTCAGCGACCGGATGGCGGCCAGGGCTTCTTCTGCCATGCTACCGGGATCAACGAACCCCCTGACGGGCTCATGGGTATCGGGATAGTGGGCGATCTCCCAGTTCTGGCAATTGAGGCACCGGAAGTTGCAGCCGGCAAGGAAGATCGTATAGCTCGCCGGCGGTGCCGGATGCAGCATCGCGGCGGCGACCTCGGATATGCCGATCCCGCAGACCCCCCGCTCCCCGGCCAGCCGGTCGACACCGCACCGCCACTCGCAGAGGGTGCAGTGCTCCAGTTCCCGCAGGTAGTCCGGCATCATCACCCCCATATTCTCACGGGAGCCGATATGTGTTCTCTCCAGGTATCTGGCCTGCCTGGGGCCCCGGCGTGATCCACTTTACTGTCTTCTCGTTGCTTCCGGAAAGGCATTGCTCCCCATACGCTTCGCACTTCTTGACTGGCACCAGGCATGTATAGAGAGGATTTTCTCATTGTGTTCAAATCCCAAAAATTCACAAATTTCTTAAAATAACTCTATTAAACTCTAATTCAAAACATAATAACAAATTTAACGTATTATTGGGAAAGAAACTCCAGCCGGCATCCTGAGAAGCCGGAACTCACTCATTTTTGTGCTCTGCCAGAAACGCGGTTGAAAAAGTGTAAGTTACTGTTTATAGTGAGATGAGCGGGCGACAGTCTATTAATCATTTTCAGGGTAACAGGAATCAATAAATTATAGCCATCTTCTCACCTGCCGCCGGTACTCGATGTATTCCTCGCCGAACATCTGCTCCATTCTCTTTTCTTCGATGGGAATGAAAAGGAATTCTGCCAGGAGGAAGACAATACCAGGAACTATAAACACGATCAATGATCCGAGAAGAACCGCGAAACCGATAAGCCAGATCAGAATACCGAGATACATCGGATTACGGCTGAACCGGAATGGCCCTGAGGTGACCAGTACCGATCCGCCTCCCTCGAGCTGGAACCCTGTTCCTGCCTTTCGAAACACCCGTGCTGCCCATACCATGAGCCCCAGACCAAGCAGCATGACTAAGCCTCCCATATAGGAATAAGGAGGGGGGATCACGGTTTGTATCGGAATCAGGAAGTGGAGGAGGAGAGGTAAGACGATCAGTATCGCTATCTCCACAATTCCTGAACTTCTGCGATGACCCTTTTTCTTTTCTTCCACCTTTTCTGTACTGTCCCGAGACATAACGAACCCATTCTATATGATTTGGCGTGTGATCTTGTAGTATCAACGGGATTATTGAAATGCAGGTGGGGTAAACTCCCCCTTCTTCGCGCCGTGTTCAAGGGCTCCTGTAAAATCCCCGTATCAGGAACCAGACGCCTAGGAGTATCAGGAATCCGGCGATAGCATACGGCCATAGCGCAGCCGGCGCCCAGACGATGCCGATCCCGATGACGATCATAAAGACTCCGAGAAGAAGCATTGCCACGTTCATGCCGCCCTGTTGTGGTCTCGCAGCCTCCTCTGGAGGTTTCCGCAAAGCGTCGGCGAGTCCTGTGGCGACAAATCCGAACCCGAGCCCGATCAGCACGCCGGAACCCGTATAACTTGTAAGAATTCCCACGCCAAGGCCGATGAGGAGGCCGGCCGGTATGAACCCATAACGTCCATGTCGTTTCCTGTGTTCCATCCGTTCCTCTTCTGCCATGGTACCTGGATGACACCTCTGCCTTATAAATAAGGCAGCTCATTTCCCGGCTGCAAACCCCCCCATACGTGGTCGCTGGTATTATCCCGGGGGACGTTGCAGGGAGTAATTACTATGGAACCGATGCGGGACGACCTCAAAGCGGAGATCGAAAAACTCAGCCGGCTGGCGGGAGAGCGGAATGCCGGAATCACGCTCGTCTCTCCGGCTGACATTGTGGTGTCGCAATGGGTCCGGTTTAAATGCCGGTTCGGCTGCAAGGGGTATGGAAAACACTTGAGCTGCCCTCCGTACGCGCCGACCGTCGAGGAGACCCGGAGGATGATCTCCGAGTATACCACGGGAATCCTCCTCAGGTTCGACGGGATTCCCGGCCACCCGGATCTCACCCCCGAGGAGATCCCGCTTGACTTTCATCCGTTCTTTCGTGACCTGATCCTCTGGGTGAACGGGACGGTGCACTTTCTCGAAAAAACCGCATTCTACGACGGGTTCTATAAGGCCTTCGGGTTCGGTGCGTACCCTTGCATCTACTGTGAACATCAGCATTGCGTCGCAGAGGAACAGGAGGGGCCCGTGGATGAGAGTATTAGGCGAATGTGCAGGCATCTTGATTTGGTTCGTCCCTCCATGGAGGCGGCCGGCATGGACGTGTTTGCGACGGCCCGCAATTGCGGCTGGGAACTCTCCACGATTCCCTGCAAGGACATGGAATACGGAAAGATTGTGCACGGCAACATCACCTCCATCGGGCTGGTCCTGCTGGAGTAGAGTGGTGAGGGTGCGGGTGGAGCGTTGATGGTGGCACATCATCCAAACATTGAATGCATATGCAGCTGCAGTCGTATGTATGCAATCGACATCGATCCGGATCCGGAAAACGACCCGCAATCATCTTGAGCGGCTCAAACAATATCCCCGAGAATCATTCGACGATGTCATTTCCCGGCTTATCGAGGCGAGCGTCGATGACGAACCCCTTAGTGAGGAGACGCTCGAGGCCATCGAGCAGTCACTGAAGGAATACCGGGAGGGTATCTACTATTCCCATGAAGAGATCCTCGCAGACTTGGGTATGGCCGAGGAGCCGGAGAACGCGGGAACATCCAGACAATCAGGGAAATCAGAGAAGGATTCCCGATGAAGTACCAGCTCCGGTATTCATCGTCTGCCCGGCACGCCCTCAACCATCTTCCGAGGGAAGTAGCGCTGAAATTTGTCGCCGCATTCCAGGACATCGCAGAAGAAGACGATGATCCGCGACGCCGTGTGAAACGGCTCCGGGGCCCGGGAAATCCGCCGTTTTTCTCCCTTCGCATCGGGCAGTACCGGGCGATAATGTCGATTCTGGACGATGTGATGGTTATCCATGTGATTGAGGTCGGGCAGAGGGGGAGTGTGTACCGGAACGTGTGAATGTTCGGCACCCCGCCTGCGTGAAGCAGACGGCACAATCCCCGTCCCTCTAGTTCTTAAAACTGTGAATCGGTGCCGGAATTCTTCCGCCGCGGTTGATGAAGTCCTCGCAGCCGAAGGTATTGACCTGCTGGACCGGTGCATGGCCCAAAAGGCCGCCGAACTCCACCGTATCCCCGACATCCTTCCCGATGACCGGGATCAGGCGGACGGCGGTCGTCTTCTGGTTGATCATCCCGATGGCCGCCTCGTCGGCAATGATGCCGGCGATCGTGGCGGCGGATGTGGTGCCGGGGACGGCAATCATATCGAGGCCGACCGAGCAGACGCAGGTCATCGCCTCCAGTTTTTCTATCGTCAGGGCGCCGCGGTTTACCGCATCGATCATCCCCTGGTCCTCGCTCACCGGGATGAAAGCACCGCTCAAGCCCCCCACGAAGGAGCTGGCCATCACGCCGCCTTTCTTGACCTGGTCATTCAGGAGGGCGAGCGCCGCCGTCGTCCCCGGGGCACCCACCGACTCGAGGCCCATCTCCTCAAGGATCTCGGCGACGCTGTCGCCCACGGCGGGCGTCGGCGCGAGCGAGAGGTCCACGATCCCGAACGGCACGCCCAGCCGCCGGGAGGCTTCCTGCGCCACCAGCTGCCCGGCACGGGTCACCTTGAATGCCGTCTTCTTCACCGTTTCACAGAGCACCTCGAAGTTCTCGCCCCGCACCTCCTCGAGAGCACGCTTGATCACGCCCGGGCCGGAAACGCCCACATGAATCACCGCATCGGCCTCGGTGACGCCATGATATGCGCCGGCCATAAACGGATTGTCGTCGGGAGCGTTGCAGAAGACCACCAGTTTTGCACACCCCGCCGAGTTCTCGTCCGCGGTCGCCTCCGCCGTGGCCTTCACGATCTCCCCCATCTTTCTTACGGCGTCCATGTTGATGCCGGTTTTAGTCGAGCCGACATTGACCGAACTGCAGACCCGTTCGGTCGAAGCGAGCGCCATGGGAATGGACGAAATGAGGTGCTCGTCGGCAGGCGTCATCCCCTTGGAGACCAGCGCCGAGTACCCCCCCAGAAAGTTCACCCCCGTCGCTTTTGCGGCCTCGTCGAGGGTTTTGGCGATGGTGACAAAGTCCTCCGGGCAGGTGCAGGCCCCTCCCCCCACGAGGGCGATGGGGGTGACGGATATGCGCTGGTTGACGATGGGAATGCCGTATTCGAGCTCAATCTCCCTCCCTACGGCGACGAGATTCCGTGCCGTACGGGTGATCTTCTCGTAGATGTTCTGGTTGAGGGTGTCCAGATCGGCATCGCAGCAGTCCAAGAGGCTGATGCCCATCGTGATCGTGCGGACATCGAGTTTCTCCTGCTCGATCATCTGGTTGGTCTCGTTGACCTCAAACATAGTGATCATCGGAAATCCCCCTCCCCTCAAATGCGGTGCATTTTCGTGAAAATCTCTTCGTGCTGGCACAGGATCCTGACCCCGATCTCGTCGCCGAGCTCCTCCAGCTCCCGCACCATCTCCCCGAAGGGTTTAGACAACCTGCTGGTATCGGCGATCATCATCATGGTAAAATAGGACTGCACGATGGTCTGGGAAATATCCTCGATATTCACCTGGTTGTCCGCCAGGTAGGTGCACACCTTTGCGATAATGCCGATGGTGTCCTTCCCGACGACGGTTATGATGGTTTTGTTTGTGGGCGGTGTCATCTGTGTCGTACATTTGGATTCTTTGGGGATTAAGTTCCTCGCGTGGGGCAATTGTATCGCTGAGATGAGCTGGTATCCGGCACCTCCGCCGTTCTGAAAAATCTGATGCAGGGATTCTGCGTCAACGGAAACCCGTGAGGCGGCAGTGCCCTTCGGTTCAACACCCCATCTTCTCAATATCTTCTCCCGAAAACGGGCCACCATGCCCGGTATAGACCTTCCCCGGCCGCCGTGCCCGGATGATGCCGATGCTTCGTTTCACCTCATCAGGGTCGTCTGCCCAGAAGGGCAGGCAGGGCTTTTCCGAGGGGATGGACGGGAAGATCAGATCGCCCACAAGCGCTTCGCCGTTTGCGAGAAATATCGAGACCGAACCGGGGGTATGCCCCGGCGTCGGCACCACTGTGCCGTCGACCCCGAACGGACGGAGGTCGAGTGAGTCCCCGATGACGATGTCAGGTTCGAGTGGCGGGTACAGGGCCTTCTTTCCCCCAAAGAACGGCCCCAGGAGCCTGCCGGTGAGACAGGTCGCCCGCAACGTTCCCTGGTTGCCGTGGCGAAGCTGCTCCACATCATCCCGGTGGACCGCGACCTTTGATCCCGTTCTCTCCCGGAGCCGCCGTGCCGACCCGGCATGGTCCCCGTGCCCGTGGGTAAGAAGGATCAGCTGGATATCCTCCGGGGCAATACCCAGCCCCTTCGCCGCTTCGAGGATGGCCGTCTCGTTCCCCGGGGCACCCGTATCAACAAGGATCGTGCCCTCCTGCCGGACGATATAGGCGTTTGCTATGCCCAATCTGACCGGGTGCACCTCGATTGCCGTCATCGCCTGCTCCTGTAAGGGAGAGATGCCTCCCGCCACCATAAACATAATGGTACACCGGCATGCCAACGGCTGCTTCGTGCACATTATAATCATGGAGACCGGGCTGTTCCTCTCCCTTGGATCCGGCATCAAGGAAAGGATCTTCTCCCACAATCAACCATCCCGGCGGGTACTGGGGTTTTCTTCCGGCGAAGGAGAAGGAAACCGCATGCCCAGATGGGTGATAATTGAGGAAATTGCCTGACATTCCTCCTGCCCTGGCCCTCCGCCGCAGCACCCGGACCGGTTCGCCAGGCTCATCATCTCCCGCAATCCGACCCCTGAGTTCATTCCGCACCTTTCTACGCCTTGTATCGAATAATCGCGTTTTTCCGTGAATTGCCATATCGAAGTTCATGTGCGGAAGAACTGTGCACAATGAACGGACGCCACAGAACCTCCGGGCCCGAAAGCATTTTTTTGAACCCTATCGTGCACTGAGCATATCCTTTCGAATCTGCCGCCGGAGATACCACTCCACGATTTGCCCGAGGAAATGGTAGAGGGGATTGACCGGCACGTCCACATAATAGCGCCTTCCCTTCTCCAGCCATCCCTGGTCGGCCCAGTAGTGGTGATCGGCGGGAGCACGTTCCCCCAGCTCAGCTGAAGGGGCCCGTCCGACGTGGAAGAAGATCACATCCATCAACCCGGGCCTCGATCTCGTTCCCCGCTGGAGAGCTTCCAGAAAGGCCGCTGCAGCCTTCTGGAGCCTTCGTTCGTTCTCCTGTTCCCGGTGGGCAGGAAGAGGCTCCATGGTGGCAGAGGACAGGATCCCCACCCGGGCGGCCACATCGAACCCCCAGATCCGGGCCACCAGGTCGAGGTAGTTCAGCACCTCCTTGATCCCTACGGCCCCGGCGGTGGTGAGGATCAAGGCCTTCTGCCGGAAGAAACGGGGGCGGTGAAAGAGATAGGAATGGCGGTCGATAAATACTTTCATCAGCCCCGAGACCTGCAATCCATAGACCGGCGTGGCAAAGATCACCCCATCCGCGTCCAGCATCTTCTGTTCCAGATTGGACGCATCGTCCTTGATGGGGCAGAATTCTTCCCCCCTGGCAAAACAGGTATAGCAGCCCCGGCACTGTTCAAGATCGACATCCCTGAGCATGACGTATTCCCATTCCACCGTAAGCGTCTGCTGCAGGATCTCCCGGATCCTTTCCGCTGCATGAAACGTATTTCCCTTCCGGGGACTGCCCATGATGACCAGGATCTTCATACGGATTCGAATTCGCCGTGACACATTAACCTATGGCATGAACGCACACCCGCGGTGATTTCTCACACCACACACAACCTTCTCCCTTCCCTCTCCCTCCATTCACACGTATCTCACACCAGAAACCGGCCAATATTAGCATGAGCTCCGTCTTAACAACAAACACCCGGGCCTTCTGCGTGACGCAGGCCCAGGTGTATCCAGATACGCTGGACCTGATGCAGACGATCCTGGCTCTGCCGTATCCAGGGCGAACGGTTGGGTGCAGATTGAAAGACATTCTCTGAAATCAGGTATGCCTGCAGACCGGTTATGGTCGAAGTAACCCATCATGCTGCCCAAAAGCTATTTCAATCCCGTGGGGAGACAAGGGGATCGATTCATCGATAAAAAAATTGCGGGTAGAGATGAAAAAGGGGTTTTTCATGGAGAAACCATTGTATCAAATCGGTTTCTGGGCAGCGTTTGTGGCATTTGTTGCAGTAGTGGGATTCGATATTGCGCAAATTCTGCAGATTATTGGTATGCTTTGGTATCCATGGGATGAGATTCTCATCTATGGATTTTCCCTTTTCATCGCAACGCCATTTATGCTCTCGTTGCTTGCCCTTCACTACATCACACCGGAAGAGAAGCGGTTTTGGAGCCATGCGGCGGTTCTCTTTGCCGTCATGTACGCCATATTTGTCAGTTTCAATTACGTCGTGCAATTGACGGCGGTAATTCCTTTTACCGACCCCGAACCAGTCCTTATACAAACCCCTCACTCGCTTTTCTGGACTGCGGATGCACTGGGCTACATCGCACTGGGATTTGCCACATTATTTGCCGTACCCATATTCGCGAACCAGGGGCTACAGAAATGGGCCCGGTGGTTCTTCCTGGCCAATGCTCTGGTCACGCCTCTGATTGCCTTCGTATATTTTTACCCGGATTTTTCCACGACATTGCTGCTTCTGGGTTCGCCGTGGATCGTGACCACCACAGGCTCGATATTCTTATTGGCCCTCTTTTTTTGGAGCAGATCAAAATTATGAAGCAAGATTTTTGAAAATTAAGTATCACCCATATCAGTGCACAGAAATGCGGGTTTATATCGAAAAATTCTGTCATGCGTGTGGAGGATAAACCCTCAAACAAGAGAAGCTACAAAAAGCCGATCTGCTTCTTATGCCATAAATAAAAATTATACAAATAGCCCATTCACTCATTTTAATTTTTTTTGCACTGGAAATAGACAGGCCACTTTAAGGGGATCTATCGTATTTGGGGTCAAGACATGCATTACAGTTGGTGCATTTTAGCCCGTGCGGGACGCTCTTTTTTCATAGCGATTGACAAGATCAGGTTCAGAAATAAAGGGTCTTGCCATTCCAAAATATCCGATGTCTGAGGTATTCAGCACCAGTTCCATTTCGGCAAAGTCACGATTGCCACCGGTCACGATGACGGCGACAGGGTTTTCTTTGGCGATTATCGCTGCCTCCTCTTTGAAATAAATTTCTTTCTTGTTCGATAGCATCATCCAGTTTCCACTTATCTCGATCGCATTGATACCCAGCTCCGCCAGTTCCCTGCATACATAGCGGCAATCATCAAAGGTCAATCCGCCTTCAAAACCATCGGTACAGTTCACCTTCACCCATACCTGGAATTCCTCGCCAACAGCTTTTCTGATTGCAGAGTAGGTTTCAAGGAGCATCCTTGCCCTGTTTTCGATAGACCCACCATACATATCGCTTCGCCGGTTGTAATACGGCGTAATAAACTGGCTCAGCAGGAATCCGTGAGCTGCATGGATCTCAACTCCATCGAATCCTGCTTCTTTCGCCCTCAACGCTGCCTCTGCAAACTTTGTTTGCACCGATTTTATCTCTCCGATATTCATCTCTTTTGGGATAATGCGGGTAGTGAGGTTTGCTACCGCGCTTGGTCCCCATATAATTCGTTCGCTAATTTTCCCCCTCACGGAAGAACCAACATACACAAGTTGAAGGATGATATTGGTACCATGAGAATGAACGATATCTGTTAATTTTTGATATTCCTCAATAAATTGGTCGTCGTATATTGCTGGTATCGGAAACGATTTTTCCGCTTCATCTACCAGGGTAAATCCCGTTATAATTGTCCCTACCCCCCCTTTGGCAACCGTTTCATACTTCCGCAAAATTTTTTCGCTCAGATGCCCGCTATCTGTAGAATCGCCGATGGCTGAACGGATAAATCGGTTTTTCAGCGTCAGCTGACCTATTTTGGTTTTATCCAATAATGTTTTCAATGTCTCCACCCCTTTCAAATGAGCTCAAAATGTTAAATTTTTCTCTTCTCTACCATTCGTGATGCTCAGGTAGACTCATTTGATGTTTTTAACGGTTTTCACAGATTCCTTCATGGCAATGACTGCTGCATCCTCCCCCCCATTTCGGGGAACTACCGATCAACTCGATGACTTTTACCATGGTGGGCTCATCTCCTGCTTGGCAGGAGTTGGGCGGTCGGCATGCCTACATGGACGCAGATAGTATCTTTGTGCCACCCGAACCGGCCCCGGAAATTATCGAGTATTTTCAACCGCTGAATCCGTATTCCCTCGATATCCCGCTCCTGAAAGAGGAGAAGAAAGATGCATGGTTTTTCGGGTTCTCCTCGAAGCGGTATGTGCTCTACGATGATAAGGGAGAAATCAGGTTGAGGGATTACAAGCTCCACGGCCTCGGCCACCTGACCGACCCCTTCCCCAATGTACTTTACTATAATGTACTGTACAATCTCTTGTACATGGGAAGATACGCAACTATCACGCCCTGTCCCTCCTCCTCCGTGTTCGCGAACATCACCGGTGTCATCGCCTCGGTCACGCTCCTTGTGCCGGCATGGCGCTTTGTGCAGAAGGGCAAGGTGCGGTGGGACGCATTGGACCCGGCAGGGTTTTGATCATGGACGCCGTCACCCATGCCCTTGTCGCATCCTCCCTCTTCCTCGCCACCGGGCACCCGGAGCTCGTCCCTTTCGCGGCCCTCGGTTCGGTCGCGATAGATATCGATATCCTCCTCATGCGGTTCCCGGAGCGGAACCCGAAGTACTATGTCTTTACCCACGGGGGGTTCACCCACAGCATCTGCGGATCGCTCCTCATCGGGTGCATCGCCTTTGCGGCGGTCGCGGCGGTTACCCTCGCGGGGCCAGGAGCCTGGCTTTTCGGAACCGGGCTCGGGATCCAGGGACTCATTGCCCTCCTTGCGGGATCCCTCACCCATATCTCCTGCGACTTCCTCGCCTACCCCGGCATTCCGATCCTCTATCCCTTCACCGAACGGAAGTACACCGCAGGGATCTTCGCTGGTCCGAGCCTTTTCCTGCTTGTAGTCAGCTGGACGTTCATCGGCACGCTCCTCCTCTCCCTCACCACCCTCGCCGAATACCGGGTATGGGCCGCGATCTTCCTCGGCTATGTTGGAATTAAGGCCCTCCTCACACTTTACGTAGCGTGGACAACTGACGGCGCCACCATCCCCACCTCGAATCCTCTCAAATGGTTTGTGATCCGGGAGGAGAATGGATCGTACGCGATTCAGACCCGGCACCTCCTCAAAGGGCTCACCGAGCCCAAGATCTTTCCGAAGTTCCGGAACGTAGATCCGGAAGAAATCGAACAGTACCGGAATCTCCCAGAGGTGAGGAGGCACAGCTACAATTCGTATATTACGACTGTGGAGAAGAATGGTGAGACCATCACCTTCTGTGACCCGTTCCGGTCTGAGGGCTATACGCCGTACCCCTTCAATCACGTGACAGTGGACGTGATCTCGGGAAGGGAGGTGCCGGCGAAACCGGAAGGGATGGATGGTCCACTTAAAATCTAGAATTTCTGATGAGAACAACTCTTAAATTTACGATCAGTTGTCATAGCATTAATCAACTGGAAAGATTTTGCTATTTCCAGGCGAGGATGATTTTATCGTAAATATGCTGCGTTCAGGTATTAATTCTCGGTCGCCGGGCGGTTCCCTGGCGCCAGACCTGGCAGAGCCTCTCTCCCGTGAACGTGCTCACCGGTCGGCCTCCGCTCGCTTCACAACAAATACTTTTGAATCTACATATTCTTTTGTCGAGATAGATGTGGAGGATTTCTCCTCAGGATATCCGAAACGCTTCCGGGACGATCCGGTGTGATGCCTGGAAGAGAAGGAGATAAAAAAGGCGGGAAAAATGATCATCGCGGAATTTAGCATAATCCCTATTGGGACAAAAACCACTGCGGTCGGCAACTACGTAAAAGCTGCTCTAGTGGAATTGGAAAAACAAGGCAGTATCAGGGCGAAACCAGAAGCCATGGGGACGGTAATCGAGGCTGAAAATCTGGGGGATATATTGAAAGCAGTTGAAAAAGCGCATAATTCTCTTTTCGACTTAGGCGTACAGAGGGTCGTTACGGAGATAAAGATCGATGATAGAAGGGATAAGGAAGCCACTATCGAGTCGAAGACGAATGCATTGAAATGAACCCCCCTCCCTCCCTGAGCGTTTGTATCCTCGTCGCTTTGTGGCGAGATAAGGAGGCTTGTTTAAAAAAGAAAAAAGGCCCGTGATATGAGCGATGCGAAACGGATGAGCAGCGGACGACAAACATCATTTTCCTTCGCATCTCTTGGCCGTCGCGACCGCCCACTCCCCCGGCCTCTCTTCATATTCAGCGGGTGACAGACCTCCTGTTCGGGGCGGCGGAATGACCCTACCGATGCTCCTGCGGGAGCAATTTACATTCCTGGCTATCCACCATGAGCCTGTTTGCTCCTCTCCGGTTGTCGAGTTATCTATTTATGCAGGAACAACATCCGGGACTGCAAAGGGAGGACGGGCCGCATCGGAAGGTTCGATTGGATATCGGTATGACCGGGACCGCAGATGATCCAGCACGGTCGCGCGAATTGGAAGAACCGAAGATAGTGCATATCATTTTCATTGCACTCATCTCCATCGCATTTACTGCCGGATATATCGTTTTCTACGAGGTGCTGATCAACGCCGTCTGGTTCGACAACGACTACGCGGGGGCCAACCGCTGGCTGATCCCGGCAGGGGTGATGGTCTTTTCGCTGCTGGTCGGTCTCTGCCGGAAATACCTGCACGCCCCTACCATGATCGACGGCGGATTCGTCGAATCGATGAAGGGCACCGGAAAGAAGGTCGATTACCGGACCTTCCCCGCTGCACTGCTCTCTTCCCTTCTATCGCTTCTCTCCGGGGCGAGTGTCGGCCCGGAAGGGGCGATCTCGATCCTTGTCAGCGACATTACATGCTTTATTCAGGAGAAGTTCAGGATCGCACGCGAATCTGCGGATGAAACGCTTGGATTTAACGTCGCCGCCCTCGCGTCGGCATACAACGGCATCATCGGCAGCGTGCTGTTCACCGGGGTTTTTGCGACAGAGTTCCAGGTGGGCGGGAAGCGGGGCGCGCTGAAGTTCCTGACCTGGAACCTGCTCGCAGGCTCCATCGGCTATCTCTTTTTCCTGCTTCTCGGCCTCCCCCCATTCGCCCACAGCATCCTCTTTCCGCCGATCGGCGAGCTGCATTTAGGATATGTCCTGTATGCGATCGTTTTTGGCATAATCGGGGCGCTGCTTGCTGTTTTTACCGGTCTCTCCATGCAGGCGACCGGGAGGCTTGTGGACAGGGTGTTCAAGGACCAGATAATCCTGCCCATCCTTGCTGCAGGCGGTGTCATTGCACTCGTCGGCTACTTCGTCCCGGACCTGCTCTTCTCGGGCCAGGACCAGATCCACACGATCATCGCCGATCCGGTCGCGTTCGGGGCGGCGATGCTCCTCGGCATGGCGATCGCAAAGATCCTCCTGCTCGCGCTTTCATTCCGGAGCGGGTTTATCGGCGGTCCTGTCTTTCCCCTCCTCTTCTCTTCCACCATGATCGGGCTTGCCACCAACCTGGTCTTCCCCGCAGTGCCGGTCGCGATCTGCGTCCTGTGCATCGAGGCGGCAGCCTTCGCGCTCGCACTGGGAGCACCCCTGACCGCCATTCTTCTGGTTGTGGTCATCGGTACGGCCGACCCGACGATGAGCGTGCTCCTCGCTCTCTCTGCCGTCACGGCGATGATTCTGGGGGAGGGAATCAAACGGAGGAGGGATGTTCAAAGCACTCAATGAGATGCATCGATTCTGATGTACCGATAACCCCAAAACCGGGATGCATGGGAGAGGAAGTGCGGTAAAGAGTCTGGATGGTGTCCGGGTCCCGGCCACCCTGAGAGGGGGGAGGCTCGTTCAGTTTGATCCTGTTTCTGCGAAATCAGTTGCCTTAAAATGATAAAAGACGTTTAATGAATTTGAGAAGCTACACACATGAACAAACTACTGTTTATTGTTGGGTTGTGTATCGCATTATCGGCGGCTGCCCTCCTGTTTTTTGGTATCATTGAGTCCGGAGTCGCCGCATTGATCGGTATCTTGGGTATCGGGCTGATTGGAGCTGCCGGAGCCATATCGGCCAGTAGAAGCTGAGGAGCCCCCTCACCATGAATCATGATGAAATTGCAGGAATATGCTCGCGACTCGGATCACTGAAAACTCGCGGCGAGCTCGGGCAGGCGATTGCAGGGATCGTGCTCTCGTACTCCCCGGGCGATCTTGAGCGGATGCGCTGGAATTTCTCCGGTGCAATCAAGGACATCAACCCCGAACTGCGGAAAAAACTTGAAGAGACGATCACGGCGCACCTGCACGGGACGTACCAGGCGCTCCGGCTTATGAACCAGCAGAGGAATTTTGCCCGCATGCGTGAACCTCTTGCGAAGGATGCGGGTGCATACTGGAAGATGGTGGCAGTCCAGTGTTCTCCGGACGATGCGGAAAAGGTCAGGTTGAGGTTCCTGAAATTCCTTCTCTCCGGGTTCTGCATGTTCGTGCAGGAACTCCCCGGCCACCCGGTCGGCATGCCGTTTCCCGGCGGGGACAGGGTCGCGATCATCGACGGGATCTATTACTGCCCTGTCAGGGAGAAGGCAAACGATGTCGATTCCGCCCTCTGCCCCTTCTGCCCGGCCCTCCAGACCCCGGAGATGGGCTATTTGAAACCGCCGGTGAAGGGGAGTCGGCATCGCAAGCAGGAATTCCTCCGCCAGACCTTCGACAGGCATCATTATAACGGGTGAAGGGGGGTGACTCGGGATTTGGGGTTGGGTTCAGCAAGAGGATAACTTACAAGGGCAGAACCGGCTTAAGTTCCTCGCCCGCACCTCTTTATGTGCGGGGGATCGGCGCCCTAAAACCTTTCATTTTCCTCCATACGCGTGAACCCGCACGGGAGCGACTCCATGAAAGAAATCCATCAGGAAGTTCTCGACCACATGCCTGATCCCACCGCCAAGATCGTCTGGGAGCGATGGATTGCAGAAGGGAAAGCCAGGCTGATTACGAACGAAAGCGAGGGAAAGAAATGCAGACCGATGGCACGATAGAGGGAAGATCCCCTCTACGTTCATTTGGTGAAATCTGGGAAAAATATTCATGAGATGCGACTGAGCATATATCCCTTGAAGGGTCTGGTAAAGGCCTCGTCCACTCCGATGCTCATGCCGTCACCGCCGCTCTCCGATCGTTGTCCCTCGCCGGTGTCGCACGACATAGTTTGTGCGACATATATTGTATTTAATGTCGCACAAATCCCTTTGTGTGTCACATGTGTCGCACAACTGCTCTTCAGGATCCGGTTTGTATCTCTTCTGCTCCACACAAGGCGCTTTGTGTACGTCAGATGGGGATTTTGATACACACAAACGGGTTTGCCGGTACGAGAATATTCACAACCGGTCCTCCTCGGTGATGGCGATCAGGCGGGGAAAGACGTACGTCGTGGGACGTCGCCCGCCGCCCTCAGCAAGGACGGCAATGACATCACACTCACGCAACTGCTGAAGGATCCGCTCTGCTGCTCTCCTTGGCATCCCCGACAGGTCGTAAAACTCGGACGAACTGAATATAGGTGTCCGGAAGATCGCATCGATCGCGGCGATGGCATACTGCGACCGCGTGATCTCCGGCACCGTCTGTTTCATCTCGTCGTACAGGGCAAGAATCGCCTTCGCCTTCTGGCCGTTCTCTTCCGCCTGCGCCTCGATGGAACGGAGGAAGAACGCGATCCAGCCGTTCCAGTCCCGGGCCTGCGAGACCGCGAGCAGGCGCTCGTAGTACTCAGGCCGGTGCCGCTCCAGGTAGGCGCTGATGTAGAACATCGGGCTTCCAATCAGCCCCTTCTCGAACAGGATCAGGGGGACGAGCATTCGCCCGATACGCCCGTTTCCATCGCAGAACGGGTGGATGAGTTCGAATTGCGCCTTCAGGACGGAGAGCTGGACGAGGACGTCCTTCTCCTCGCCCTGCAGGTACGCCGCCCATTCCTCGAGGGCCCCGGGAACCTGCTCCGGCGCCGGGGGGACGAAGATCGCGTGCTCGATATTCGTATCCCGCCCGATGAAGTTCTGGATCTCCCTGATGCACCCCGGCTCCCGGTCCATCCCCCTGCTGTCTGTCAGCAGGATCCGGTGCAGGTCGCAGATCAGCGCAACATCCAGCTGGCGGGTCTTGAGAGCATCCACCGCAGCGTGCAGGGCTTTTCGGTAGTTGATGATCTCCTGAATGTCTTCACGGGCCGCATCGCTGATCCGTTCCTTCGGGTTCGCCTCGAACCGCAGGACGTCCTCGAGCGACGCCTGCGTCCCCTCTATCCGCGACGACAGCACCGCCTCCTGTGTCAGGAGCGGGGAGAGCAGGATCTCGGGGTTCGGGATCGCCTGCAGGATCCCGTCGTACCGGGCGAGAGCGCGGTTCGCCGCCGCAATCTGCGTGATATGGCGTTCCCACTCGATCCCGGCCGGGGGTAAGGATTCCGGTGCGTAGGGCGCCACCGTCATCCCATCATCTCCTTCACCATCGCGAGGATCTCCGCTTCGAGCGCTTAAAATCACCGCGGAGGACATCGTCTGCAACATTCCAAATAAAACTGGTGATGTGCTGGAAATTATCCATATTATTATCAGATAATGAGAAAGACTAAAAATTATTGGTTTTTCTCATCACCTTCATCATCCGTTCCTGCAATCGAGTATCGCCACCGGCGATTGATGGAGGACTGACCAATATTAATAAATGAGAAAATTGTGCTTCAGTAAAATTCGAGATGCGAGGGGAGGGATTCGAACCCGCGAACCCCTGTGAGAGTGGATCTTGAGCCTAATACATTCACATGGCGCAAGACCCCATTAAAAACGGCCAGATTGAGGTGTTTTCATGAGCTACCTGGTACTCGATCGGATGGCCAGGCTCGATCCGATCAATCGCAAGCACCTCGAAGGATACATCCGTCACCTAGAACTCGAGCAGCTCAAGTACACCACCATCCGCACCAAGCTCTGGCGGATCTACGCCTTCTTCCGGGATACCAACTTTCCCGATGCTGCAGTCGTTACCCGGGAGGAAGTTGAGGACTACTTCATCCAGCGGAGAAAAGAAGTCAGCCCTTTCACGCTCCAGGGCGACATTCTCGAACTCAAGCTATTCTTCCGTTGGCTTGTTCCCGAGAAGGTAAAGGAGCTGTTCAAGAATATCAAGATTAAAAAGGCCCGCCGGCATCTTCCTGTCGATCAGCTCATCACCCGGGAAGACATCTCCCGCATGGTCGAGGCCTGCGATAAGATCCGGGACCGGGCGCTGATCATGCTTATGTGGGACTCAGGTGCTCGCATCTCTGAGATCCTCGGCCTAAACATCGGGCATGTACAGTTCGATCGTTACGGGGCGGTAATCATCGTGAGCGGAAAGACAGGGATGCGACGGCTGCGGTTGATCAGCTCGGTTCCCGATCTCCAGGCTTGGGTGAACATGCACCCCCAGCGGCACGACGCCAACACTCCCCTGTTTGTCACCAGCAGAAAATTCGGTGAACAACCCCGCCGCCTCAGCGATCGGACCGTGCAGAACCGGCTCAAGTTCCTCGCCCGCAAGCTCGGCATCACCAAACCCATCCACCCCCACGCCATCCGCCACGCCAGGCTCACCGACCTGGTCCGGAGCAATGGCGGGAAGCAAGGCCTTTCAGAGATGGAGCTGCGGCTGGTGGCCGGAGGGAAAAGAACTCCAACATGCCCGAGGTGTACGTGCATCTCTCCGGTGCCGATGTGGAGCGGAAGTTGCTCGAGAACGCAGGGCTCATCGACGATGAGGATAACCAAAAAGAAAATGTTCTCGAGCCGGTCAGGTGCCCCAGGTGTAAGAGCATGAACCCTCACTATGCAATGTATTGTGTCAGGTGCTCGATGGCCCTGAACGAGGAGGCGGCTCGGAATGCGGATGAGTCGGTGGAAACGGCCAAAGAGAGCCCAGAATATCTGAAGCTATTAAATAAACTGAAAGAAGATTTACAGCAATGAGTAATTTTTTGGGGGCTGAAAAGAAGGAGGCCTATCAAAAATTGGTGAGACAAAGAAAACAATGTCGACTTTGTGAGGGTTTAACAAATCCTTCAATCTTTCCGGAGCACGATTCTGATGAAATCGGCCCTTGGTCTTTGTGGCAGGGCAGTTTAAACGCAAAAGTCCTTCTTGTGGGACAAGATTGGGGCGGTGTAAAATATTTCAAACAGAGAAATGGTGTAGATAAAGAGACAAATCCAACTAACCGGAATCTTGTGACACTGTTTCAGTCGATAGGAATCTCTATTGGTGGGGCCGAGAGTTCGATAAAAAACGATGATGTATTTTTCACCAATGTTATTCTCTGCCTCAAAGAAGGTGGTCTCTCTGCTCCAGTTGAGCGAGAACATGCTCTCTCATGCGGGGAACATTTTCTTAAGCAACTTGTGGATATCATAAATCCAATAGTCATCATTGCACTGGGAATAGAGGCCTATGAATCCATCTGTGCTTGTTATGGGATAGAGTCAATGGCGTTGGAAGATGCTGTAATGCTCGATAGAGGGATTCCATTGCGATCTGGATGCCGTCTATTTCCAGTCTACCACTGTGGACATTGGGGATGGAATAAAAACCGAAAAGGTCCTATGCAAATTAAAGATTGGAAGAAAATTAAGGAATATTTGGTTTCAACCAATCGCAAATTACTCAGATAAATTCAAAAAGTTTTTCCAAAAATTTATCTTTTTTTGAATTAGATTCCAAAAACAAGGAGATAATATGCCCATTCCCGATTATCAGGCGATGATGCTCCCGGTGATGAAGTTCGTCATTGATGGAAGCGAGCATACCACGAAAGAGGTGCGTGAGAAAACTGCAGAGATGTTACAGCTCTCCGCTGATGAACTGGCCGAACGGCTTCCGAGCGGTGTCCAAACAACCTTTGAGAACCGAGTTGGATGGGCGATGACATATCTGAAGAAATCTGGTTTGCTCACGAGTCCTAAACGCGGTATTATCCAGATCACTGAACGGGGTAGAGATGTCCTTCGCGAGAATCCCAAGATCATTGACAACAGTGTTCTCGAACAGTTCAAAGAATATCGGGATTTCAAATCACTTCGTCATGATAAAACCGTAACCCGAGATGGAAATGGAAAAGCCCAACCTGAATTGACGCCGGAGGAGATCCTTGAAAACAGCTACCAGGATCTCCGCAACCAACTTGCGAATGAAATTTTGGAGCGGGTCATGCAGTGCCCGCCAGAATTCTTCGAGAACCTTGTGGTGGACTTACTCGTCGGAATGGGTTACGGCGGGTCCCGGAGTGACGCTGGGCAGGCGGTCGGCAGAAGCGGGGATGATGGTATTGATGGGATCATCAAAGAAGATCGATTGGGCCTCGACGTGGTAAATATCCAGGCAAAGCGATGGCAAAACACCGTAGGCAGGCCGGAGATACAGGCATTTGTGGGAAGTCTTGCAGGGAACCGGGCGAAGAAGGGCGTCTTCATCACCACCTCCAAGTTCTCCAACGATGCTAAAGATTACGTCCGAAGAATCGAGCAGAAAGTGGTGCTCATCGACGGCGAGCAACTCGCACAGCTGATGATTGATTATGATATTGGCGTGTCGAAAGAAGCGCAATATGTTATTAAAAAGATTGATTTTGACTATTTTGAAGGCGGATGATTATTTCAACGTCATCAAAATAGACAACAGCAAATATTTGTGAAGATATTTTGTTAATATGGCCGCTAATCAAAATATTCGATTACATCAAATTTTTCAGGAATTGAAAGATAAAAACCTAATTGAAAAGGAGAGAAGATTGGTGCAGACTAGATTCACTCTTCAAATGCAGGGGGTTTCTTTCCTTAAAAAAATCAGATATAACAAATCATTTTATGAAAATTATTTGACTAAACTCGATGACGATATTTTGAGATTCATACTCCTTCATGAAGAAGGACATATTAAAAATGGTTCATCAGTCCCATATTACATAATTGCCATTGTGAGCATCCTTTTTCTATTATTATTTTGGTATCCTTTCAATTATGGGTTATTTAATTCATTAATATTTATTTTGATATTTTTTCCTTTATCGTATAGATTTTTGTATATTTCTCTTCGGAAGGAAGAATTCAAAGCAGATGAATTTGCGGCGATATCCATGAAAAATGGTTACAATATTTTCGATTCCACTGAATTATTGCGGAATATGTTTCAAAAAGTTGATGAAATCACTACTCAAAATAATCAAAAGAGTCCGTTTTCAATGTTATTGCTCATATTCATCATTTTAATCGGTTTTTTCCCTGATTACCACCCGGCACCTTGCGAGCGCATCGCTAATGTTAAAAAAATGGTATTGGTTTCGAATAACACCGATTAAACCCCTTTTCCCTTTCACATCGCGCACTTTTTCTTTAAATCCCCTCTCTCCCACCTCTCCATGTGCGGGGGATCGGCGCCCAAAACCCTTTCATTTTCCTCCATACGCGTGAACCCGCACAGGAGCGACTCCATGAAAGAAATCCATCAGGAAGTACTCGACCACATGCCTGACCCCATCGCCAAGATTGTCTGGGAGCGGTGGATTGCTGAGGGTAAAGCCAGGTTAATCACGAACGACAGCGAGGGAAAGAAATGCAGAGCGACGGCACGATAGAGGGCAGCCCACGGAATGAAACGTGCGCCAACAGCGATTCAAGCGGGACTGCCAACAGCTCTTCTCTTTCAGAGGGGATAAGTCCAGCGTCCGACACAGTGACCCACAATCTCGATCCGGTGCCGCTCTACCTCATCCCGCAGGCCATCTCCGAGGAGATCCATCGGCACGGCGATGCGATCGCAGAGGTGCACGTCTCCAGAACCCGGTGCCACAACTACCGCATCACCGTGAAAACATCGCCCGGGAGGGATGCCCGTGCAGCCTGAAGCCGGCACCATCGCCCTCGGCGAGCGGGACACGATCGTCATCACCGTGGAGAGCGAGCAGTACTATCTCACCGATGAGGATGTGCGCACACTCCTCTTCTACGGCAAGGCGGCTCCGGTGTGCCAGGCGCACCGCATCACCCGGGAGAACGGCACCGAAGCGGTGACCGTCTCCATCGAGGGATATGCGGCGATCAACACGGCCGGCAAGGGAGTGAAGATCTTCACCCGGGTGGGCTACTACATTCTCCCGCTGGTCAGCTTCCAGCGGGTGGCCCGGGGCGAGGCGGTCTCCGCACCTCTCTTTCCCCTTATCCCCGAGTATCCCGGAGGGTCGGGATGAGCGAAGAGATCCGGGCCGCCCTCTCCCACCTCTTTCCCCCGGGCAACGTCGTGGAAGTCCGGTCGTTGGCCGACTACCACACCCACTCCGGCTACTTTGACGACCACGATAAACTCGCGGAGAAGGCGACGCAGCTCGACACCATCTCCGGGGTGCAGGGCGTCTACGTCACCCTCAACGAGGTGAACCCGGCCCTGCTCTCCCGGCGGGCCAACCGCATCAAGATGAAGCTGGGCCGCAAAGACGCCACCACCAGCGACGCCGATATCATCCGCCGCCGGTGGCTACCCATAGACCTCGACCCGGTCCCGGCCGAGCGGTGTCTCCGCCACCGAGGAGGAGCACCAGGCGGCCATCGACCGGGCCGACCGGATCGATGCCTGGCTCTCGGAGCAGGGCTTCCCCGATCCGATCAAAGCCGACTTGGGCAATGGCGCCCACTTGCTCTACCGGGTGGACCTGCCCAACGACGACGAGGCCACGGCGCTCGTCAAGAGATGTCTGGAGACGCTCGACGCCCTCTTCTCCACCGGCGAGGTGACGGTGGACACGGCGAACTTCAACGCCGCCCGCATCTGGAAGCTCTATGGCACCACCTCGCGCAAAGGTGACAGCACCCCCGAGCGGCCCCACCGTAAATCACGGGTGCTCGCCATGTCCGAAGAGATCACGACCGTTCCCGCCGATCGCCTCCGCCACCTTGCCTCGCTCATCCCGAGGGACGACCCGGCTCCGGCGAAGAAGCAGAATGGGGCGGGCATCGACCTATGCGCCTGGCTGCGCGAGCATGGCATCGGTGTGCGGTCCGAAAGGCCCTGGCAGGGCGGCACCCTCTTCGTCCTCGAGGACTGCCCCTTCTCATCAGCCCACCGGGACGGGGCCTTCGCCATCCAGTTCCCGAGCGGCGCCTTCTTCGCCGGGTGCCACCACCAGAGCTGCGGCGGCGGTCAGCAGCGGTGGCCGGAGCTGCGTGACCGCTACCAGCCCCGGGAGAAGCGATCGCAGAGCACGGCGACCCGGCGGGAACCCCCGCCCCCTCCTCCTGAACCGGCACGGGAACACACCACTGAGCACCGGGCGCATGCCCTCGAGATCCTGCAGCACGGCAGACCCCTCGCCTTCCTGCTCGACACCTTCAACCGGGAGCACGTGGGCGACCGGGTGGTGGCCGAGTGCCTGGCGATGTCGGTCGCCTCCCAGTCTGTGGCGAACACCAACGGCCTGCACGTCTCCATCTCCGGCAACTCCGGCAAGGGCAAGACCCACGCCTGCAACACCATGCTGCGGCTCATCCCCCCGGAGTACAAGCTCAAGGGCACGGTCTCCAACAAGGCCCTCTACTACCACGACCAGCTCCGGCCCGGCACTGTGCTGCTCTTCGATGATGTGTCGCTGTCGGAAGACCTGCAGGAGGTCCTGAAGTCGGCCACCGCCAACTTCCGGGAGCCGATCGAGCACCGCACCCTCACCACCGACAGGCAGCTGCGGGTCTGCTGCATTCCCGAACGCTGCGTCTGGTGGCTGGCGAAGGTGGACAACGTGGGAGACGACCAGGTGATGAACCGCATGCTCACCATCTGGATCGACGACTCCACCGAGCAGGACCGGGCGGTGCTCGAGCACCTCAAACGCCGGGAGGCGGAGGACCCCGATGCGGCGGGCGACGATGGCGACGTACACGTCTGCCGGGCGATCTGGGAGATCCTCAAGGAGGAGCCGGTCCGGGTGACCATCCCCTTCGCACATCGCATCAGTTTCTCGAGCACGGCGAACCGGCGCAACCCGGCCATCCTCTTCGACCTGATCAAGTGCCATGCAGCCATCCACCGGCTGCAACGGAGCCGGAAGACGCTCCACACCGGCGAGCGTTGCATCGAGGCCACGGTGGCAGACTTCGACGCGGCGGTGCGGCTCTACTCGGCGCTGGACGGGGCCACCGGCGGGCAGGAGACCAAGCTCACCAAGAACGAGGCGGCAGCCCTGGAGACCATTGCGGCGATGGGCATCGAAGTGTTCACCATAAAGATGCTCCAGAAGGCGACCGGGCTCACCTACTACCAGACATACCGCATCCTCCACGGCTACTCGAGCAGGGGGACGAACTACGCGGGCCTGCTGGAGAAGTGCCCGGCGATCAGTTTCGTGGATGCGACGGTGGCGGAGGAGGGCTGCGGCTGGACCATCCGGCGGCGGGAGCACCACTTCTCGTTCGATGTAGAAGGCTACCGGGAGTGGATCGGCGGGGCAGGGATCTGGCTGGAGAAGGATGATGACGATTCGGACGGCCCGGGCGGATCTTGCAGCGACTTGCCGCGCAATTGCAGCGATGGATGCAGCGGAAACAACGGGCAGGACGGCGTGGAATTATGCGGGAATAGTACTGTACTTGAAACATGTACTGTACATAAGAATAGTATACAGCAATCCGGGGAGACACACGGGATGCAGGCCCCGGGTGCGGGTGCGTGTGGGTGTGCCCGTGAATCCCCGCATGCTGCAACCGAATTTGAAAACCCGCTCTGTGCGACTGATTCTCCCCTCGAGACGCCCGATGCGCCGCAATTCGCTTTCAGCACGATGTGCAAGGATCGGCAGGCCGGCGGGAAAATGCTGCCCCTACCGGGCCTCCTCGATCACCGGGAGTTCACCCGGGCCACGGTGCAGCTGGGCCGCTGCCGGATCTGCGGCGAGGGTAGGGCGGTGTACCAGTCGAAGGATCTGCAGACCTGCATCTGCGAGGCGTGCTATGCCCGGCTGGTGCGGGAGTGGAACGCGGGAAAGGGGGTGTGCTGATGATCACCCTCCCCTTCGTTTTCGATCCGCTGCAGGGCCCGGCGGTGGTGCTGGGGATGGCGGGAGCAGTGCTGGTGGCGGCACAGTCTGAAGGCATCAGAAGGATCGGATTCGGGTGCTGGATTCTTGGGAACATCCTCTGGGTTATTACGGGATTTGTGCACCAAAATGTGTATTTGACGGTGATGTTCGGGTTTTACTGGCTTACAGCGGTTTGGGGCTGGAAAAATAATAGAGATCAGTTACCTTCGTAACTTTGCAGGATTAGAGGTTTGGCCTTTTCAAGATCTTCATCGTTCCTGATTACAATTTCGAGATCGCCTGTGCCGTAGTGGCCGATATTTCTGACGTCTCGGAGGAAACCCTGTTCCGAGGTTACTGTGTCCGGATTTACTTTGATCCAGACAACAATCTCGTTTTTTTGGTTACCGATTGTAACGCATGCAAAATTCTTGATATGCTTAAATGCAACATAATATTTTAGCACTTTTGTCTGCACATCGTCACCGAAAGCCTCGATATATGCCCTCAGTGCTTCATAACGATCCCGTAAATCCTCATCGGATTGTTCCAAGTAATCCGAGAAAGTTTTGTATATGATTTGCTTTTTCACCCCACCGTGGGTAGGCTTACCGTCATCATTTCCTGCACCGTTTTGCACCGAGGTTGCGTTTACCAGCTCAAGAAGAAGGAGATCCGGTTCGAATTGGCGATATCGCATCAGTTCAATATTGCGATTGATCTGTTGAACGGCGTGGAGATCATACTTGGTATAGTCGCCGGCTATGCAGAGAAGGCGGGGATTGCTCCAGTCAATTTTTTCTCCCCAGTCTTTTCCTAATGTTTTCAGCACTTTTAATTCGAATTCGCCTTTGTGGTCGAGCAACCAGTCCAGGTAATAGAGTCCCTGGTTGATGACATTTTCATTGATAGCCCGTTTATATTCGATGATGACCGGAAACCCGTTCTCATCAATCCCCAATGTGTCGATACGGCCGCCATGTGTCTTCCCGGTTGAATACTCGCTGCCGAGGAACATAATGCCAAGAAGTGGCTCCAGGTTCCGTTCGATATAGGTCTGGAGGGATTTTTCGAGGGCCGCCGCCTGTCCTTTCAGTTCAGCTGCATTGCCGTTTTTCATGCTGAATATGCGGATATCTGCCATCGATTCAATCCTTCGGTGTATGCGCTGCTTTCATGATGAACTGGTAGTCTTCTTCCGGGATGATCCGCATCGCCTGGCCCCGGATGTGGCCGGACCACTGCTTTTTGTTGGTGATAAACTTCAGTTTCGGGATCAGGGCCTTGAAATTGACTGGTTCATCGAATATCTCTATGGGCTTGACTTTGATCCGCAGGGGAAAGATCTCGTTGCCCAACTTCGGCGGCGAGGTGAAGATCTCCGTGGCGTCCTCGTACATCTCCGAGATGACCTCGAACGATCCGGTGATGGCCGGAGGGAGCATCTCTTTGTCCACAATCTTCTGCCCCACATAGATGAGCACCGTATCGCCAGGCTTGACCTTGCTGATCTGGTTAATGGCGCGTCTGGGAACGCCCCAGACATTTTTATTGAGAACCACCTCTGAATTTTCCCGGTTCGAGATGGCGAGCCAGCGAGTCATTGAACTAACAATATCTTCGGGAATGATAAAGTGTATCGGATCGGGACGCATGAATATTCGAATACAATTTGGACACATTTTTCTATTTGCGCCACATTAAAAATGATATAACGAATCGCATCACTTGCACCGCAAGGTGTCAAATGTTATCATCGATGCAGTTCGAATTGAATCGAAGATGTGGTGGTGTTCAACATCCCCGCCCTGCATTCTTTAGAGGCATATTGGCCTTAATTCCCGTGAATAGCACAGGATGGAACCATAACACAGGCAGACAAACTATGGCAATTAAGAAATCCGAACTCTACCGGTCATTGTGGAGCAGCTGCGATGAACTTCGCGGCGGCATGGATGCCTCACAATACAAGGATTATGTCCTCACGCTGCTGTTCATGAAGTACGTCTCCGACAAGTACGCCGGGAGAGCCGATGCTATCATTGAGGTGCCTGAAGGCGGCAGTTTTGCCGATATGGTCCAGCTGAAAGGCAACAAGGATATCGGCGAGAAGATGAACAAAATCATCGGCAGGCTCGCCGAGGCCAACGGCCTGAAAGGGGTTATCGATCAGGCGGATTTCAACGATGAGGATAAGCTTGGGCGCGGGAAGGAGATGCAGGACCGCCTTTCCAGGCTCGTATCTATCTTTGATAGTCTGGACTTTCGCGCCAATCGTGCCGAAGGGGACGACCTCCTGGGTGACGCCTACGAATACCTGATGCGCCACTTCGCGACGGAATCCGGCAAGAGCAAAGGCCAGTTTTATACTCCGGCCGAGGTTTCCCGGGTCATCGCCAAAGTGGTCGGTGTCGGTCCCAATACACGCCTGGACCAGACCATCTACGACCCGACCTGTGGTTCAGGTTCCCTCCTGCTCAAGGCGGCTGACGAGGCCCCGCGAGGGATCACGATCTACGGCCAGGAGATGGACAACGCCACATGGGCTCTAGCGCGGATGAACATGATCCTGCACGGCCACCCCGCTGCGGAGTTATGGCGCGGCAATACCCTGGCCGCCCCCTATTTCAAGAATCGTGATGACAGCCTGAAAACATTCGATTTCGCCGTTGCCAATCCGCCGTTCTCCTCCAAGGCATGGACGAGCGGCCTTGACCCTGCGAACGACATCTACGGGCGGTTTGAGTTTGGCATCCCTCCCGCAAAGAACGGTGATTATGCCTTTCTCCTCCACCTGATCCGATCGCTCAAGAGCACCGGAAAGGGTGCGATCATCCTCCCGCACGGGGTGCTCTTCCGTGGGAATAAAGAGGCGGACATCCGGCGAAATCTCATCAAACACGGCATGATCAAGGGGATCATCGGGTTGCCGCCGAACCTCTTCTACGGGACGGGTATCCCGGCCTGCATCATCGTCATCGACAAAGAGAACGCCCATGCCCGCACCGGCATCTTCATGATCGATGCCTCAAAGGGCTTTGAGAAGGACGGGAACAAGAACCGGCTCCGCTCCCAGGATATTCACAAGATCGTGGACGTGTTCAACAGGCAGATAGAACTGCCGCGATACTCCCGCATGGTGCCGGTCGCGGAGATCGCGAGCCCGGCGAACGACTACAACCTGAACATTCCGCGCTACATTGATTCCAGCGAGCCGGAAGATCTCCACGACCTCGACGCCCATCTCAATGGCGGCATCCCTGAGCGGGATGTCGATGCCCTGCAGCCCTACTGGGACGTGTTCCCCTCGCTGCGGGGCGAGTTGTTCCAATCGAACGGCCGTCCCGGTTATCTTGAGCCGAAGGTTGAGAACCAGCAGGTCAAGGCTACCATCCTCGCCCACGCGGAGTTTTCGGCCTATGCCGACCGGGTGGTCGCAGTATTCGACCGGTGGCAGGAGGCCCACAGGGATCGTCTCTTAGGATTTGACCGTGGAGATAGGCCGAAAGAGGTGATCCATACCCTGTCTGAAGACCTGCTTGCCCGGTTCACCGATCTGCCGTTGCTCAACCCCTACGATGTGTACCAGCGCCTGATGGACTACTGGGCGGACGTGATGCACGATGACCTCGATCTCATCGCTGCCGACGGGTGGATCGAGGCGGCAAAGCCCCGCGGGATCATCGAGGACAAAGAGCGCAAGATCAAGGAGAGCCCTGACCTGACCATCGGCCGGAAGAAATACAAGATGGACCTTGTCCCGCCGGACCTGATCGTCGCCCGGTTCTTTGCCGGGGAACGTTCCGCCATCGAGGAGCTGGAGGCCCTGCAGGAGAACGCCGCCCGCGAGCTCGAGGAGTTTGTCGAGGAGCAGTCCGGGGAGGAAGGCCTGCTCGAGGACGCGACGAACGAGAAGGGCAAGGTCACCAAAGCGGCGGTGAAGGCCCGGCTCAGGGAGATCGGCAACGACCCGGAATTTGCCGATGAACGCGAGGCCCTGACGCGGTGCATGGAGCTCCTTGAGGCGGAGGCCGGCGCCGGGAAAGCCGTGAAGGATGCCAGAAGTGCGCTGGACGAGAGGGTGCTCGCCCGGTACGCCACCCTCACCGAAGACGAGGCCAAGGCGCTGGTGGTGGAGGACAAGTGGTGTGCCTCGATACGGGCCGGGATCGACGGCGAGGTGCAGCGCCTCACCCTGCGGCTCGCGGCCCGGGTGAAGGAGCTGGACGAGCGGTATGTCCGGCCCCTGCCGGAGCTGGAGCAGGAGGTGGCGGTGTTCAGCGCGAAGGTCGAGGAGCACCTGAAGCGGATGGGGCTGGAATGGGGATGAGGTGGGATGTCGACGAAATTGGGGACACAGGGATGGATGTCATAGAAATAACACCAGGAGAAGATCAACCAACCTTTGATTCTTTGTTGTTCATTGCGTTGGAAGACCTGGACAGTTCCATAATCCTGTATTATAGGGAGCACTTTCCGCAGTCAGTCTTTTATCTCCAGCAGGCAGTGGAAAAGGCAGTCAAGTCCCTGGGGCTTCTTTTTGAAATAGTATCCGAGGATGATTTACACAGAAAGATCGGCCATAATCCCTTAAGAGTCTATAAAAGACCGTTCACTAAGATCTCAGACGATCTACCCACCCTGAATAGAGAAATGGACACAGTTCCTGAATTCAAGGAGATGCTCCAGTCATCAGGGATAGATTTCGATGAACTTGCATCATCCATTAAAAAGCAGCTGCATCAGATCGACGAATATCTCTGTACTGTCGTAAATTACAATCCCCCAATAGAGGCTCTTGAGAGGCACCTTTCTGCGATTGAGTCTTTCAACAGAGGGATTAAAAAAGCAGAGGGAAAGATTCGTAAAGAGGGAATCAGCGATGAGAATTTTAAAGGAGTAAAGGAAGAATTTCAAACCCAGCTTGAATCATTATTTAATTCAATACCCATTCCATCCCAACAAAAAGCTGCGATGCGAACGGAATTGGATTCGTTCTTCACCACGTTTCTCCCGAACAAGGAATCCTTTGAATATTTGATGTATGTATTGCTCAAAATAGTTCGAATAGTACAAAACCTCTTCTACCTCTCGATAATCACCTCACCCCATGTAGCGAAATCACGATACCCTGAAGGAAATTTCAATCCGCTTCAATTTTATTCACCAGGTTCCCCGCTGATTGACAAATTGCCTGAATTACAGGATATTACACGGCACACCCTCGAAGAGATGGATGTATTGTACGATCTGATCTTCGACCCGCCCAATGATGCACCTCGCGTTTCAAACGATGCACGATTGATTCTAAGTCCTGGAGATGAGTTGAATGAGTGAGGAGGCGGTGAAGCCGGGATATAAGAAGACGGAAGTGGGGGTGATCCCGGAGGATTGGAAATTTATGAGATTTGAGGATGTAATGACTGGTTTTTTTAGCGGTCAAACACCATCAAGACTAAAACCTGAATACTATAAAGGAGAGATCCCGTGGATAACAAGCACTGAACTTAATTATAATATAATCACTGACACAAATGAAAAAATTACTGAAAGTGCAGTAAAAAGTAAAAATCTTAAAAAATTGCCCAAGGGGACATTCTTATTTGCAATCACTGGTTTAGAAGCTGAAGGAACAAGGGGAAAATGTGCACTCACTGGAATTGAAGCAACAACAAATCAGTCATGCATGGTCTTATTCCCAAATCAGGAATTGATTACACTATATATTTTTTATTACTATGAAAAATTTGGAGATTGGTATGCAATTAATTATTGTCAGGGCACAAAACAACAGAGCTATACTGGTAAAACAGCAAAGAAACTTCCTATCGCTTATCCTCCATCAATAACCGAACAACGCGCCATCGCCGCCGCCCTCTCCGATGCGGACGGGCTCATCGGGGCGCTGGAGACATTGATTGCAAAGAAGCGCGCCATCAAACAGGCCGCCATGCAGCAGCTCCTGACCGGGAGGACGAGGCCGCCGGGGTTTGCGGGGGAGTGGGAGACGAAGCGACTCGAGACAGTTGTTGAATGCCTCGATAATCTCCGCATTCCTCTCAACGAGAAACAGCGTGCTGCTATGCCCGGCCCTTATCCCTATTGTGGAGCTAATGGCATACTGGATTATGTAAACGAGTTTGTTGTCGATGATGATGTGATTCTGATTGCTGAAGATGGCGGATACTTTGATGAATATGCCCATCGCCCAATTGCTTATCGCATGTCGGGGAAAATCTGGGTCAACAATCACGCTCACATCTTAAAAGCACGAACTGATTTCAGTCAGGGATTTCTGTTCTATTCATTGGTTCACAAGAATATTATGCCATACTTGGCAAGTGGCACACGTGCGAAGCTCAATAAATCAGAGATGAATAAGATTGAAGTATATCTCCCGCTTGATAGAGGGGAGCAGGAGAGCATCGCCACCGTTCTCTCTGACATGGACGCCGAGATCGCCGCCCTCGAACAACGCCTCGAAAAAGCACAGCAGATCAAACAGGGCATGATGCAGCAGCTCCTCACCGGGAAGGTGCGGCTAGTCGGGTCCGAACATGAGGGAGATGCAGTCCTTTGTTGAATACTCTTGCCAAGTATCTTCTCGTTTTGACATCACTTTCACCCTTACTTGGCGCTGTCGCAGTCAATCAGTTTTCGAATGGTGAGCCATGGACTAGCTGGATTGTTTGGTTGGTTGTAGCAATCCTGCTGGTATTCATTTGCGTGTTGTTGCTTCGCTACACTGCAAAGAATGCCCAAAAGCAATTATTTAAAATCACTGAGTTTGAGAGCAAGGATACGGAACTGCTCGCCTTTTTGTTGGCCTATCTTCTCCCATTTGTTTCCGCTGAGAACATGACCTTCACCGATGAATGGATGACGGGAGCGTATATTTTTGCGATTATTTTTCTTGTTATCGCTCATGCAGGAGCCTTTCACTTCAATCCGGTAATGGGATTACTTGGCTATCATTTCTACGCGGTAAAAAATCGGGAAGGTGTAGCTTACCTGTTAATTAGCAAAGAAGAACTCCGAAGGCCTGGAGAGGAAATTCAAACGGTTCAAATAGCCAACAATATAAATCTACATATTGGAGATACAAATGCTTAGGAATTTCCAGCTTGCGGCAATTACGAAACAGAGAGATCAGATGCGACTCTTTAGAATTCCATTGCACCAGAGATTACAAAATACGCTAGCTGAAAGCTGGGAAAATCAGTATAACACATTTGTGAATAATATCCACGAAATCCAATTCAATGCCGGTTATCATCCAGAAAGTCATGAGCGGTTTTCTCTGTCAGACTTTGAACTCCCGGATTGGCTTCGGAATGAATATAGTCAAACTATCCAAAATCTCGAGGCAATTAGTACTAATGAGGGTTTTGTCGATTCCATTACAGGTATTGCCGGCTTTGCTCGAAACGAGCTGGATGAAGAGTTAATCCTGTTCCAGAACTTCAGCCGATCACATGTAATCCGACCAGGTCGTTTTCTATTTCTCCAGAACAACACCTATGAGACCACAAACCGTCCGGTTCTTACGATTGAAGGGAAACTGAGCGCACTTTATGATATCGAGGAAAGAAAACTGCTTTTCCGTAACTTTAGAACGGTTAATACCTTTCTGCCGCTTGCCGATCTCTATGAAGAGGCATCGGAGCAGGAGATTCGGGAGGTTTTAAATCATCGTCTTTTAGCGTCAGAAAATCCCGATGAACTTGCAGTAGGTGCAAATCAATGGTTCCGCAAACGATTCGCAATGCTGCGAGATTCTGGGATTCTCGATCAATATTCAACCAGAGAAATTATGGTTCGATCTCAAGGATATGATATTAATATCCAGCTCAATGGCGACAGGATCGTGTTTCCGGCAGAGAAAGGCGCTGCCAAACGCTTGCTCCAGTTCCTGAATGAGGAGCTATTCCGTGGAGCCATAACTGAAACACTGTATGAAACGAATTCAAAGAAGGAAGCTAATCAATGAACAACATAGTGCAAAGAAAGTGGCTCTCCATCAATCTCTCTGATACGAATATATTATGATTGCTAATTTTAAACTTAAGCGTGACAAGGTGGAACAAATCATTGAGAGTGCAATGAAGCAGCTGCTCACAGGTCGCACCCGACTATCATTTATCGATAGGAATGAGCAATGAGTTTCGAACGTTATCCCAAGGACCTTATTATCACAGACGACGATTTCGCCAATTGCGGCTGGAAAGATGTATTGGCCAGCACAGAGCGAGAGGGCTATTTCTCCATGTGGCATGCCTTTTCTTGCGCTGCAAAACAAGCAATGGAGGATGGTCGGCAGTCTTATGGGAAGGTGCTTTGGTTGCTGGCCGATGCATGCTCTATGATGCTGTCGCCAAAAAGCATCAATGAACCTTTCAAGCCCGCCTTTATAATGGGTGGGAAACGTTCAACAATCCCTGATGATTTTAACGGGACCGAAATAAATTTTTTTTCACTGATCGTCGATAAAATCGACGACATATGGCTGAAGGCACGTCTCGCAGAACTGGTCTGGCTCAAACAACGACCACGCGATTTCAAGTTCGCACTCATGGCAATCGATGGTTATCGATCGATTCCATTGGATACAGATACTTGGGTAAGTGATGGTCGAGAGTGTTGGGAGCGTGCTATAGGTTTGGCTCGCATGCTCAATGCTGGTTCTGGAAATCGTTTGAAGGAAATAGAAACAGCGATTATCAGGGCATTCGACTCGGCCACGTGTCAGGATGGCTTCCTCGGACTCTGGTTATCAGACCTCTTGTATGTCAACGGATTTGGTGGAGACAAACAATCGATCATCGCGCAAAACCTTGAGTCTCTGGGACGGGAGTTCGATGAAAAGGGTAAACTCCACCATGCTCGTGAATTCTTTGGGGCTTCAGCAAAATGGTTCAAGAAAGCAGGAAATAACGCAAAATCAGCTGAATTGACGGCTGCTGTTGCGGAGGGCTGGGTCCGGGAGGCCGAGGCCAGAATTGCATCTGATAAACCTAGTCATATGGTTGCGGCGACTTTCTATGAGGAGGCCATCCAGACCTACCGCACCATTCCCCGTTCCGAACGATCAAATCACCAGATTGACGAGCGAATCGAAGAGCTTCGACTCCGTCTCAATGAATCAGGAGAGAAGGCGGTAGATGAGATGAAGGTGATCAGCATACCGGGTGTGAACATCACTGATATCATTGAGGACGCCAGGAATTCAGTGCGTGGCAAGAGCACTGAAGATGCCCTGATGTCGTTCGTCAATGGTTATCCCGGTTTTAATGCAAAAGAATTCCGCCAGAACGTAATCGAGAAGATCCGCAAATATCCAATACAGACGCTATTCTCAGGGGTCACCATGGGTCGCGACGGCCGGGTTATTGCCAAGCGCCTAGGCATGAGCCTCAGTGATCTACCCTCTGATGATGACGATATCGTGATCCATGCTGAGATGATCAAGGACTACGAAATCATGGTTGGAATGACTGTCCAGGGTCGCATCTTGCCTGCGCTTGAGATCTTACAATTGGAGCACCGCTTACGCGAAGCTGATTTCATTCAACTTGCCAGTCAGTCGCCGATCATACCAATGGGCCGAGAACGCCTGTTTGGTATGGCCTTGTTTGCTGGTTACGACTATGACTTCGTGACTGCACTCCATCTTCTTGTGCCACAGATCGAGCATATGGTACGGTTCCATTTGAAGTCATCAGGTGTCAAGACCACAACTCTGGATAGTAAAGGCATTGAAAATGAGAATGGCCTGAGCACATTGATGGATCTGCCTGAAAGTGAAATTATATTTGGAGAAGATCTATCGTTCGAAATAAAAGCGCTGTTCTGTGATGCCTTCGGGCCGAACCTCCGTAACGAGCTCGCACACGGTCTCCTCGATGACAAGGCCTGTCAAACGATTTATTCGATCTATGCCTGGTGGCTTGGGCTTAAACTTGTGTTTGTCACATTCTGGAATGCCGCACAAAAAACCTCCCAGAACAATGAGGAGGCAGCGGCGTGAAGCCGATCCGCATCTTCATCAGCAGCGTGCAGCCCGAGTTCGCAGCGGAGCGGGCGGCACTCCGCGAGTACCTGCGGGGCGATGCCCTGATGCGCCGGTTCTTCGAGGTCTTCCTCTTCGAGGACGTGCCTGCCGCCGACCGCCGTCCCGACAACCTCTACCTGGACGAGGTCCGCCGGTGCGACCTGTACGTCGGCCTGTTCGGATACGAGTACGGCTCCGAAAACGCCGAGGGCATCTCCCCCACCGAGCAGGAATTCGACCTCGCCACCGCGGAAGGCAAGTACCGGCTCATCTACGTCAAGGGGACGGACGACGAAGCGCGTCACCCCGGGATGCGGTCCCTCGTTGCCCGGGCCCAGGCGGGCCTCATCCGGAAACGGTTCACCACCGCCGCAGAGCTCGTTGCCGGACTCTACGTTGCACTCGTCGATTACCTCGTCGAGAAGCAGCTCGTCAGGTCGAGCCCGTTCGATGCAGCCCCCTGCATGAAAGCAACACTCGGCGACCTCGATTTGGAGCGGATGCGGTGGTTCGTCCGCACCTCCAGAGCGATCCGGCAGTTCCCGCTCGATGAGAACGCGGATGCCACGGAACTGCTCGAACACCTGAACCTGCTCGACGGCGGGAACCTGACGAACGCCGCGGTCCTGCTCTTCGGGAAACAGCCGCAGCGGTACCTTCTCTCCTCTGAGATCAAATGCGCCCACTTCCACGGCACCAGCGTGGCAAAACCCATCCCCTCCTACCAGGTCTACAAAGGCACCGTCTTTGCGCTGGTGGACCAGGCGATCGACTTCGTCCTCAGCAAGATCGCTCTCTCGGTCGGCACCCGCGAAGCCGGTTCCCAGGCCCCGGTGACCTACGAGATCCCCCGGGAGGTGGTGGCAGAGGCGATTGTCAACGCCGTCGCCCACAGGGATTACACGAGCAACGGGAGCATTCAGGTCATGCTCTTCTCTGACCGCCTGGAGGTCTGGAACCCCGGGGCCCTGCCCCCGTCGCTGACCCTAGAGAAGCTCCGTTCTGCACACGGATCGGTCCCGGGCAACCCGCTCCTTGCAGAACCGATGTACCTGACCCGGTACATCGAGCGGATGGGGACCGGGACGGGCGACATGATCCGGCGGTGCCGCGAGGCCGGCCTGCCCGAGCCGGAATTTGCCATTACCGACGGTTTCCAGACCATCGTTCGCCGGGTCCGGGCTCGCGAACCCGGGGAAGAACCTTCGGAGAAAACTTCGGAGAAAACTTCGGAGAAAACTTCGGAGAAAATCCTTGCCATGATACGGAAGCAGCCGAAAATCACCATACAGGAGATGGCCGATGCACTGGGGAAAAGTACCCGGGCTGTCGAGATGCAATTAGCAAAACTGAAAGAGACAGGAAAGCTTCGACGCATTGGCCCGGCAAAGGGAGGCCACTGGAAGGTCCTGGAGGATGCAGATGAGTAGCATCGGAGACCGGGAGATCACAACGCAACAGCGGGTCATCGCGTTCTTCCGCGATGTCCTTGGCTACCGTTACCTTGGCGACTGGAAGGACCGCGAGGAAAACCGCAACATTGAAGAGGAAATCCTCACCGACTGGCTCAGGCGCCGGGGCCATAGCGAGAAGGTCATCGGCAGGGTGTTCTTTGCACTCGAAAAAGCCAGAGCAGTGAGCGGCAGCAACACCCTCTACGATGCCAACCGGGATATCTACGGGCTGATCCGCTACGGCGTCAAAGTCCGGCCGGATGTGGGAGAGCACCACCTGACCGTCCGGCTGATCGACTGGGACAACCCCGGCAACAATGATTTTGCCATCGCCGAAGAGGTCACCGTCGCCGGCGAACACACCAAGCGGCCGGATATCGTCCTCTACGTGAACGGCATCGCCATGGGTGTGCTGGAGCTGAAGCGGTCGATCGTATCCGTCACCGAAGGGATCCGCCAGAACCTCGACAACCAGAAGAAAACGTTCATCCGGCCGTTCTTCGCCACGGTGCAGCTCGTGATGGCGTGCAACGAAACCGAGGGCCTGCGGTATGGCGTGATCGAGACGCCGGAGAAGTACTACCTCCGGTGGAGGGAAGCCGAATCCCTCCCGGAAGCAGGAGAGAATCCGCTCCTGCGCGAACTGGGCCATCTCTGCGGGAAAGACCGCCTGCTTGAGATCATCCACGACTTCATGGTCTTTGATGCCGGGATCAAGAAGACCTGCCGGCACAATCAGTACTTCGGGGTCAATGCAGCGCAGGAACGGGTGAAACGTCGGGAAGGAGGGATCATTTGGCACATGCAGGGCAGCGGCAAGAGCCTGATCATGGTCTGGCTGGCCAAATGGATCCGCGAGCATATCACCGACGGCCGTGTCCTGCTCATCACCGACCGCACCGAACTCGACGAACAGATCGAGAAGGTTTTCAAGGGGGTTTCGGAGGATATCTACCGGACCAGGAGTGGAGCAGACCTGGTACGGGTCCTGAATACCAACGAAGATTGGCTGGTCTGCTCGCTCATCCATAAATTTGGGAGTGGTGAAGATCTCAGCGAGAAGGAGATCGATGACTACGTCACCGAGATCAAAAACAATCTGCCGCGAGACTTCTCCCCCAGGGGTGAGATCTTCACCTTCGTCGATGAGTGCCACCGCACCCAGTCAGGCAAACTGCACCAGGCGATGAAGGCGCTCCTCCCCGGCACGATGTTGATCGGGTTTACCGGCACTCCGCTCCTGAAGAAGGACAAGCAGAAAAGCATCGAGGTCTTTGGCCCGTACATCCACACCTACAAATACGATGAGGCAGTGCGTGACGGCGTTGTGCTGGACCTGCAGTACGAAGCGCGCGACATCGACCAGAGCATCACCTCGCAGGAACGGATCGACCAGTGGTTTGAGATCAAGACTCGCGGGCTGACCAATCTGGCCCGGGCACAGCTCAAACAGCGCTGGGGAACGATGCAGAAGGTCCTCAGCGCTCAGGACCGGCTGGAGAAGATCGTTGCGGATATCCTGCTGGACATGGAGACACGCGACCGCCTCAGGAGCGGTCATGGCAATGCGATGCTTGTCTCAGGGAGTATCTACTCTGCCTGCCGGTTCTTTGAGATGTTTCAGAGGACCGACCTTGCAGGTAAATGCGCCATCATCACCTCGTATGCACCGTCACCGGCTGACATCAAAGGGGAGGAGACCGGCGAGGGACTCACCGAAAAACTGCGGCAGTATGATATCTACCGGAGGATGCTAGCCGATTATTTCGATGAGCCGGAAGACAAGGCGATGTATAAGGTTGAGCAGTTCGAGCAGGAGGTAAAGAAACGTTTCATCAAAGAACCCGGGCAGATGAAGCTCCTGATCGTCGTGGACAAACTTCTGACAGGCTTTGATGCCCCACCTGCGACCTACCTCTATATCGACAAGCAGATGCGCGATCACGGCCTCTTCCAAGCAATCTGCAGGGTGAACCGGCTCGATGGTGAGGACAAGGAGTATGGCTACATCATTGACTACAAGGACCTCTTCAATTCGCTGGAGAAGTCGATCAAGGACTATACCGGTGAAGCCTTTGGCGGATATGACAAGGAAGATGTCTCCGGACTGCTCAAAGACCGATTGGAAAAGGGGCATGAACGACTGGAAGAGATGCGGGAAGCGGTCAAGGCACTCTGTGACCCGGTCGAACCGCCCCGGGATACCGCAGCCTATCTGCGCTACTTCTGTGCTGCTGACACCTCGGATCCGACGGCATTGATGGATAACGAACCCAAACGCATAGCGCTCTACAAACACGTAGGAGCATTTCTCCGGGCCTATGCCAATCTTGCCAACGAGATGCGAGATTCGGGATATTCCGAAGCGGAGGCGGAGAAGATTAAATCCGAAGTCACGCATTACGAAAATGTTCGTGAGGCGGTCAAGCTGGCCAGCGGCGATTATATTGATATGAAAATGTATGAGCCAGCCATGCGACACCTGCTGGATACTTACATCCGGGCTGAGGAGAGCGTAAAAATATCGGCATTCGATGACTTTTCACTGATCCAGCTCATCGTTGATCGGGGTGTTGATGCGGTGGACCAACTTCCGGAGAATATACGGAAAGATCCAGAAGCGGTGACAGAAACTATCGAAAATAATGTCCGCAAGTTGATCACCGACGAATCACCAATTAATCCAAAATACTATGAGAAGATGTCAGAACTGCTAAATGCACTCATCAAGGAACGCAGAGCAAAAGCCCTCGGATATCAGGAATACCTGAGAAAAATCGTTGAACTAACCCGGCGGATCAAAAACCAGGCCGGAGACACACGCTATCCGCATACGCTGGACAGTCCCGCAAAACGTGCCCTGTACGATAATCTCGGTGAAGATGAGGCGATAGTGCAGGCCGTCCACGAGGCAGTGGTCTCAAACAAGCAGGATGACTGGATGCACAATCCCATTAAGACCAGAATGGTACGGTTTGCGATCAAGGATGTGCTTGGGGACGAGCAAGAAACCGACAAAATTCTTGAACTGGTGAAAAATCAGCAGGAGTACAATTGATGCACCAGATTCTCGTGCGCGGGCTCAAGGTCGATGTGGTTCGCAAGAATATCAAGAATCTCCATCTGGGCGTCTATCCTCCGGAAGGCCGCGTTCGGGTGGCAGCACCCCTCCGGGTTGATGATGAAGCCATCCGATTGGCGGTAATAGCAAAATTGACGTGGATTAAACGGCAACAAAATCAGTTCCAGGCCCAGGAGCGTCAGAGCGAGAGGGAATACATCTACCGCGAGAGCCACTATTTTTTTGGCCACCCCTATTTGCTCAATGTCATTGAACAGAATGGCCCTTCTCGAGTGGAAATAAAAAATAAAACCAGACTTGATCTGTATGTTCCTGCTGGGAGCGATGCATCAAAGCGTGAGCAGGTGATTCTTAATTGGTATCGTCGGGAACTTAAAGCTGTAATCCCCCAATTGATCCAAAAATGGGAGGAAATTCTTGGAGTAAAGGTAAACGACTGGGGCGTCAAGAAGATGAAGACCAAATGGGGCAGCTGCAATAGAGAAGCCGGACGAATATGGTTGAATCTGGAACTCGCAAAGAAACCGGTTCAATGCCTCGAATACGTCGTTGTTCACGAAATGGTACATCTGCTGGAGCGGAATCACACCGACCGGTTCAGGGAGTTAATGGACCAGTTCATGCCACAGTGGCGGCAGCATCGGGATATATTAAACCAGGCTCCATTGAGTCACGAGAACTGGAGTTACTGAAACTTCCAGAGTATCGGGCTTTAAAATAAAGAGGAATTGATGATCTTCACCCACACAGTTCCGTCACCTTCTCCGCATCATACCGCAGCACAATCTCCCGCGTCCTTCCCCGCTGTTTCGCCGCATGCAGGTTGATCAGCCGCATCTCGTCGAGTTTCTTCACCCGCTCGAAGAAGGCCGTGTAGCTCAACTTCTTTTGGCCCCTCGCCGCCTCGTAGAGCTCGCCTGACTGCAGAACGGCCCCGTCCTGGCTCTGCTCGGCGATGCACCGCAGCAGAGCCCGCTCCTCCTCCGACAGCGCTCGCACCGTTGCGGCGAGGGGCAGGTTTTTCGCCACCTCGAAGGCCGCACACACATCCTTCCGGGTGATCTCCTGCCGTGCATCGTGCTCCGCAAAGAGCGCCGACCGCCGCAGCAGGTCAAGGCCCACCCGGAGATCCCCGGACCGCATCGTCTGTTCCACGATGAAATCCAAAATCTCCACCGAGAGCACCCCGGGGTAGAATCCCACTTTCGCTCGCTCCCGCAGGATGGCCCGGATCTCGTCTTCATCGTAGGGCGGGAAGTGGATCTCCTCTGGGTGGAACACCGACTGCACCGGGGCGTCCAGCACCCTGGCGAGGTCCACGTCCAGATTGCTCATGATGACGAACACCCCCACCCTCGTGCCCGGATACTCCTCGTGCATCCGGAGCAGGGTGTAGAGCACCTTGTCGAGCATCTTGTTCTGGATCATGTAGTTTGCATCGTCCAGGCACACCAGCAATGCAGCGTCTTTCTCGTCCAGTTTCTGCCCGATCGTGTTGGCCACCCGGGTGCGGGCAATTCCCGTCAGCGGCGGCAGGTGGCCGACGATCTTCTTGTAGATCTTGGAGAAGACCGCAAAGTGCGTCTTGTCATGCTGGCAGTTGATGTACACCGGGATCAACCGCCGGGTCGTCTCCTCGATCTCGGCGAAGATCCGATGCACGCTGGTGGTCTTGCCTGTCCCGGGCGTACCCCTGAGCACCGCGTTGAGGGGCCGGCTTCCCCGGAGCCCCGGCCTGACCGCAAAGGCGAGGGCATCGAGCTGGGTGTCCCGGAAGGCGAACTGTCCTGGCACATGGTTGAAATCAAAGACCCCTTCGTCCCGAAAGAGGGTCTGGTCCGACATCAGCAACCGCTTCTTCATGCAAGCTACTCGGGGAGTGGTGGGGATAAAGGTGGAGCGGACGTGCGATCTGAAAGTATTATTTTGTAGTCGTGTCTTTGAGGCCCCGGGTAAATTTCTCTAAACGTGAGGATTTGTGGTTCGGAGGACACTGGAATTAAGGTATGTCATCAGGAAAATTCGAAAATTCGATTTATATACCTTCCAATCAATCCTTAAAAGTGATGATTTGAGAAGAAATGGCTTATCAAATCCACCTGTAATGGGAGGGACCATTACTAACTCGACAGTTTCAAATTCGATAATAGATTTCCAATAATAATCGCAAAATCCGGGAGGAAAATACAGTGCAAACCACAATCGACCCAAAAAAGGCAGAGATTGAATTATTTTTTCTCAAGCGAATTAAGGACTATCGAAGTGAATACGATAAATTAACTGACCAAGAGCGAAGATTTGTTGCAGAACCTGCCCTATATCGAGAACCGTGTCAAATTGAAGTCTTTTGGATAAATGAACCTGTAGAATTTCAATTAATAATCATTCTGCATGAAGCCACAAGAGACGATCGGGAAATCATTATCAATGGGCCCTTTAAAGGCTCAGAATTTATTAATGCTGTGTTTGAAATCGCCGAAGAGGTGCGTTGGAAGAAGATCACACCATACGAAGTCAATCAATTTGACTTGATGGACGTCGATGTTCAAGATCAGGAAAGAAAGTATTCTGATTTTCTCATACATTCACTACAAGATTTAATTTTCAATGCTAGGAATTCTCCATTTGTTGATTTTAAGCCCGGAGTAATTTCAGGTGCGCCATTTAGAGAGAGCGATTGGTACAGCGTGATAAAAGGCAATGTTGTGGACTTGAAAAAAGATGAATTGTGGATGATTGATTCGATTTGGAATGCCAAAAAATACGCTGCAATGGAGAGTAACAATGAGGAGGAAAGACCCCGCCAAGAATTTATTCAACAATCAATTAAAACAGAAAATACTCGGCAAATAGCATTTGGGGCGTATTTCTATCCACATGCTCGGATTGGCGATGAAGTGGAACTTAGCTTTAAAGATAAACTTGTCCGAGCCATTGGGTCGCCTATGATTCTCCCCCAGGCCGAATTTTCCTTCACACTGAATGGAAAGAGTGGGTTTTATGATACATATGGGCACATTGGAATACAAACTGAAAAGAAAAATCAGGCGTTAAAGGCGCTGAATACCATTTTTGGGATATCGAATTTGATGGGATTTCCTGCATTTTCTGTGAAGGAATCAGAATTAATTGAGTTGAGTGTCGGCCCTGATGGGTTTAATCTTGGGGTAACATCATGGAATTCTGAAAATAAACGCTCAAAGCCATTTTCACCACCTACGAGAAGAAAGATTAAAATTCCCACAAACTCGATGGTCGAGATAATTAACTGCGCCGAAATTGCTCTGAATAATCATGTTCTAAATGAAGCGGTTCTGTTCTTCCTTGAAAGCTTAACACATCAAAATAATGAGGAATATTCACAATCATTCCTTTATAGTTGGTTAATCATCGAAAATCATGTATCTGAAGCGTTTGATGAATTACTTGATAATAAGGGGGTTAGTGAGAAAAGAAAAAAGAAATTTAATAGTCACGATAAATGGACGATAGAGTCAAAAATTGAAATTCTAAACTTAGAAGGGAAAATTAGCGATAATGATTATCAATTTTTAATTCATTACAATAAAATTCGTAATAATTTTGCACATCGAGGGAGTAGCGTCAACGATAAGGATTCGAAGACAGTGCTCGATTTTGCACAAACGATTATTCAAGACATTTTTGAGGAGGACAAAAAACCTTAGTAAGATTGTTTTTCACTTATAGGGTGTCTCTATCCCAAGAAAAACCTTGTAATAACCGCCACCACACCGCCCATAATTCCCCCAGCGCCGGCACTAATTTGCCGTGCCTTCTGCTCCTCACCGACTTTGGTCTGCTTCCAGCCTTCCAGCCCCCGCAGTCGGCCCTCGAAATCGTTGTGCCGCTCCTCCATCCGCTCGAGGGTGCGAACGATCCACTTGACGTCCCGGCTGGTCTCGTAGATCATCTCGCGGGTGGACTTCTCTTCTCCCATTCGCGCAACCACTCCTGTAATCGTTGGAGCACGCAGAAGGGATAATTCTGACTGTATCCGATACAGTCACGCTGAAATACGAAAACGCACCAGATTAGGAATGTCTACCCTATTACCCGGGGAAACGGTAGGCGGGAGACGAAGAATGGCTGATTTCATACAGACCAGCAACACCAAGACCGCCGTGCGTGAGCTCGCGGTCCCCATTGCGGACGTGGCCACCTTTGCGGCCGTCGTCCAGGAAGTGCTCGACACTAACCCCTTCGGGTGTGTCGGCTACGTGCAGGGCGGCGTGAACTACGACGGCGTGGAGAAGAACAGGGAGAACTACACGGCCAAGGTCAACTATGAAGACCTCGATGCCAAGACGGTCGGGTCCATCTCGGCCAAGGCACCGGGGGCGGCGGCCATGGAGACCGTTGCCGCTGACATTCTGGCCGACACGGCCCTCGCAACGGCCATGGGCGGCGACCCGGTCAGGGACTACGATCACGAGAACTATTCCTGCCAGCTCAAGTTCCACGACGCATCCGGGGAGATCTACTACGTCACCTTCGGGCGTGACAATGTGCGGATCACCTCCTACGAGGACGATGCCATCCGCACCGCGGTGGAGACCTGGGCGGACACCGTCCCGGCTCTGGCCTGAGGGGGCAATCCCCCTCCACTTTTAAGGTGAGCGGATGAACAACGAGATCCTCATCGTCGGGATCTTCGTGGGAGCCGGCCTTATGGGATACGTGGTGGTCCCAGGCCTGCTCGTCATGTGGGATATGGTGCTGGACCATATCACCCGGTCTGAGGAAGAGTAGGGGGATGACTCCCTCTTTTTCGGGCTGAAAGGGGACTATTTTGGGCTTTTTTTTGGGATTTTAAGTTGGGGTTGATGTGGAAAGCCTACTGAGATAATGAAATAATCGGCATTTGAGCTTAATTTCTTGGAATAACCCCTATGATAGAGTTTATCATAATGGCGATTTAAAGCCATTCCCTCTATCATAGGACCTTTACCCTTATGTTAAATGAGATAGTCCATCTGAGTGGATCTATGTTGGTTGAAATATCGGCAGTATAGGCTTATTTTCGGTAAATATAAGATTATCTGTATCTGGTCGAAAGGGTGATAGCTTGTGGAATATTCTTCAAGTAACGGGAGCAGGAAATCTCCCGAAACAGGTAGGATTCTTAAAAATATTTATGAAAGGAATTTCAAAGCTTATTTGTCAATCCAAAAAAAATTAGGATGATTGGATCTTTGCGACAAAAAATTTAAAATAAAAAAGTATTTTATTTTTCTCAATAATTTTTACCCATGGCAACCAAAGTGCATAGGGTTTTTGTGAGTTATCATCACTATAATGACCAAATATATCGAGATAAATTTGAAAATTTATTAAAAAATACAGGAATTGCAGTCGTAAGGTCGGTTCAGCTTGGTGATATTGATCCAAATCTAAATACTGACACTATAAGACGAAGAATCAGAGAGGATTATCTCGCGGAATCCACTGTCACGGTTGTATTAGTCGGTTCTGAAACATGGAAACGAAAACATGTTGATTGGGAAATTGGATCTAGCGTACGTCATACTGATCCCAATCCTCGTTCGGGTTTATTAGGCATTCTTTTACCCACATACCCCCTTTATAAAGAAAAGAAGTATAATCCACATACGATACCTCCAAGGTTGTATGATAACCTTGAGTGCGGGTATGCAGAGCTTGGTCTTTGGAATGAAAATCCGCAAATAATCCAAAACTGGATTCATGCCGCTTTTGATCGAAGATTTAAGGTAAATCCAGATAATCAACGCATATCTTTTGCTAAAAATCGATCAGGCGATCGTTGGATTGATTGATTAGGTGATGAGGAGAATGCAACTGTTAAATGTGTCATCGACAAGTCAATTTATAGACGTACAAATTAGTTGGAACGTCATAATCGGCACATTAACTTTATTACTGTTTTTTCTTTTATTTTTACAGTTAAGGAGTAAATACCCCCTATTCCCACGCGGAGTTGAATTAAAGAGCCTTTCACTTAATATTGCAGGATCGAGCATCCATTATGACATTAAAAGGAATTATCAAAATTTAGAGATTGCACATAGAATTTACGTTGAGTTGATAACAAGAAAGGCAGCTATTCCATTCGATGATGAATTTGATATAATTCATGAGGTTTATGAATCATGGTATGCTCTTTTCAAGGCTATCAGAAATGAAATAAAGGGATTGTCAGGAGAAACATTATACTCGCAAAAGGATTCTGAGACCATTGTAAAAATGGCTTCTGATATTTTGAATCAAGGATTGAGGCCTCATTTGACGAAATATCAAGGTAAGTATAGGAAATGGTATGAGGAACAAATTGTAGATAGCAAAGGACAATCCCCTCAAGAAATTCAGAAAAAATATCGAGAATATTCGGAGATGGTCGAAGATATAAAAAGAGTAAATGGATATCTAATTCAGTATAAAGAACAATTAGAATCATTTATTTTCTATTCAAAAAATAATCATTGAATTTTATTCTTTCCAACCAACTATTCTATCTTTTTTACACTTTCTCTAAAGTAATTCAATGTGTTTAGTGATATGCATACGAATGAATCCTTTACTTTCCTTATTATTGAAATAAAATCACAATATTCCCTTTTTTTGTCCTACCTTCTTGAATTACATTAGTATATACAAATGGATAATTGCGGATTCAGCTCTATCATCTCCCGCCCCCAACCAGCCGTGCGACTCCGCTCCTCTCGTCGCTCCACTGCACGGCACTGCAAACACCACCATGCACAGGCATTTTCCGTCAAACGGGTAAGCATGTCGCCCCTGCGGGGTGCGTCCCTCCGGGCCGCATCCTGCCTCCGGCAGGACGCCAGGCCTACTCCGTTTGCCGTCATATCGTCTGCCTCGTCGGTGCCCGGTGTACGGCATCGGCGGAGTTGATCGAAAATGTCGGGAACGACAGTAAAAGAAGGGGCGGACCGGCCTGGCAACCTTGCCGCCCTCAAAGCTCGTATTGAGCAAGAGATTGTTTGGGACGACCTCACGTATGACTGTTTCGCCTGCGTGATGGATGTGAACACGCCGGTCTTCCGGCCCGCTTCGTACTACCTGCGGAGGGCCTGAGGATGGCCGCCTGCGACACCGAACCTGCACGGCCGCTGTGCTTCTCGGATGCAATAACGCTCCGGGACCTCGACCGCATCGCACGCCTCGAGGAAGAGGCGATCGACCTTGAGCGCCGTGCCCGGGCACTGCAGGGCAGAGCCGCAAGCTTCCGGAGCCTCGCCGAGGGCATCCGGGCGCACTATGGCCACCTCATCAACCGGGAGGGCCTCGAGGCCTGCGCCCGGCGGGCGGAGGAGGGCGACGTCATCGCCTGGAAGGGCGGGGTGATCCTCTGATGACCCCCTCCCCTTTCAAGGACCCGGCCCGGAGGAGGGCACCGCCGCGGTGCACCGATCCCGAGGAAGAGCGGGAACGGCGCCGGCGCTGGCTCGAACGAGAGCACGCCTGGAGGTACTACCGATGAGCAAGGTGTACGAGATGGTCCGGGAGCGGATCCTCTCCTCCCTTTCCTCCGGCACGGTGCCCTGGCGCCAGACCTGGCAGAGCCTCTCGCCCGTGAACGTGCTCACCGGCCGGCCCTACCGGGGCATCTGCTGCACTTCCCGGGGATGTGCAGCAGCCTCACTCTCTTCGAGAGTGGGGCTAACCGCCTCCTGCTCGCCGGGCACACCCACTGGGGCACCTTCCGCCAGATCAAGGACCTGGGCGGCTACGTCCGCAAGGGCGAGAAGGCCTCCGGGATGGTGGTCTACTGGTCGTTCGAGGAGACACGCAAACTGGTCAATGACTTGGGCGAGGAGGTCCTCATCACCGCCCGGCGGGACCGCCCGCTGGTCCGCTACTACCCGGTCTTCAACCTCTCCCAGTGCGAGGGGATTGATGTGGAAGTGGTGGGCGAGGTAGAACCGATCGCCTCTTGCGAGGAAGTCATCGCCCGCAACCATCCCATGGTCCGGCCGGGCGAGCCTGCCTACCTCCCTGCTGCGGACGTAATCACCATGCCCGGCATGGACCGCTTCCAGTCGCCGGAGGCTTACTACGCGGCGTTCTTCCACGAGATGACCCACTGGACCGGGCACGCCTCCCGCCTCAACCGCCCGGGGATCACCGGGCCGATCCGGTTCGGCAGCGAGCCGTACAGCCGGGAAGAACTGACCGCCGAGATGGGGGCCGCCTTCCTCGCCGCCATGATCGGGATCGATCTCCCGGTGCTGGACAACGCGGCGGCCTACATCGCCGGGTGGCTGAAGCACATCGAGAACGGCTCGGCAGCCGATGTGGTCCGGGCGGCTGGGGATGCACAACGGGCGGCGGACCTCCTGCTCGGGGCGGGGGGATGACTCCTGCCCTGTTTTTTGCGATCGGTCGGGCTTGCTCACTCGCTCCGGCAGGCCTCCGCTCGCGTCGCAACACCTCCCTAGTTTTTACGCGGTTGATGGTCATCGCAAACGCCCTCACACTTCGCATCTCCGCTTCGCTCCGGTGCTCTGCGTGACGGCTCCTCGTGCCCGCCGCCTTCGCAGACTGCTGGCGCAGACAGCTCGGCGGCTGTGTATTGGTGCGGTGCGAACGCCGCTAGGAATATCAGGTCTGCCGCCTTTCGGCGGCACCGCTCCCTCCGCTCGCTGACCAGATAATCCGGGCGGCTGGGTTGTATCATAAAAATTAAAACAAATGGGGTTGTTAAAAAGGGATGCGCTTGAATTTCCGCTGGATTCAATTTATTAAGACAATAGGGCGCTTATTTTTCTAATAAAGTTTTAATGAATAACTTGGATATTTTATCATTTTTTGTCTAAAAATATCGTCATATATAATTTTTTAGTGTTGTTAACTTTTCTTTATTTTGATAAATGGCGTTGATTCTGCATCCTTTGTAAATTTTCTCTCTAAAGAATCTCCAGTTTTCACTTTGCCAAATTTCATCCAAAGAGTGTTCGAGTACTGATCCTATTGGATGTATTTTCAATTGCATCGCTAAGATACATGGATACACAATTCCATCATGGTCGATAACAAGACCATATGTTCCTGCTTGACAGGATGTTGCACCATAATCAGTATTGAAACAAGGGATATTTTCGCTATTTGGTCCTAATTGATGGAGATTATCACTTTTAAGATTTAGTATTTTTGTTTTAGGGTATATTTTTGAGCACATCTCCATACAGGATAAGAGATGTCTTTTATCTGAATCATCAGTATACCACTCTTTAGCATATTTTCCTCTACCTATCGGTTTTAATTCTTGAAATATAAGTTGTTTTGCGCCATAATGGTTGGCGATTTTTACAATTTCTTCAAGTTGATTGATATTTCTCTTATGGACAACGCAGCATAAATTAAAAGAAACGCTGTGAATATTTAATAATTTAAGTGCATTTAACAACATATTGAATGAACCTTCCGTGCGTCGAAATTGATCATGGATAGAAGCGTTTGCACCGTCTATGGATAATGTAGGGAAAATATTTTTTTCTTTCATGAAAATTACATCATTTTCCGTAAAATTTGTTCCATTTGTAAGAATTGCTTTCATAAACCTTCGATTTCCGAAATAATTGAAAAAATCATGAAAATTTTTAACAACAAATGGTTCTCCGCCTGTAACTATTACTCTAAAAACACGCATTCTCTCTAATTCATCAAGAATCTTTTTCCAAGTAGCAACTGAAATAATCTCCTCCCCCTGAAGAGATTTTGATGAAACATTACAATGAACACAGGAAAGATTACACCTTTTTGTTAATACAAGATGCACATCTGTTGGGGAACTAAGCATTGCGACATTAATTTTATTTTTTGAATCCTTTTGAATCCAATTTGGTGTTGTGGAAAATATTGGCAATTTTTTTTCGCAAGGAGAGATGATGGGTTCAATTAGTCTTTTTGTAATCAACTCTTCAGCAGAAAAATTACTGGCCGTATTTTTTAAATAGTACTTTATACATTGGAAACAAAGCGACTTTTCTGTGAGATAATCAAGAAGATTTATAACTGGAATATCTAATTCATGAACAATATTACGTTCATAATCATATGCAATGTATGAATCAAAATACTGTGGTTCATTTCTGGTGATAATTCTATCAGATTTTCTATAGCTTGCGCCAAAATGTTTCATTTTTTAGCAACAGGCTACAAGCCCATCGCCAGCAACAGGCAGTTGCTTTCTGAATGCACTTTTTCCAGCATATATAGCCTCTGGAACTGTGCCTCCTTCGGAATCTAGGCTTGCTTCAATTATATTGTGTAAATCAGATAATGCCGACAACGCATTTGACTTACCTATACCTTCAGGCAAATCGGCAACCATTTTAGTAAGTTCACTAATCTTATTCTCAATCTCCTTTTTCGGCACCATACCAAATATTATTGCAGTAATATTATAAATATATTTTTATTTATAAAGTTGCGCCTCTACCTTTTAAAATTTGCAATAAACTTCTCTCATGATATAGAATGGTAAATTTATCGAGATATATCGTCCTATCGAAAAATGCGAGGGGAGGGATTTGAACCCGCGAACTCCTACGAGATCGGATCTTGAGTCCGACGCCGTTGACCAGCTTGGCTACCCTCGCACGTGTTGGGTATAATAATACGCTTCTTATGATATTAGATTTTCACGAGTCTAGCGCCAACAAGTATAAGTAAATCTTGAGTCCACCGCCTTTGACCAACTTGGCTACCCTCGCTCGCCTGATATATAGGACATCATTTCTTTATTAGGTTGCTGTCCCCGGCAGGGGTGGTTGAGGGGAACCGATCGACCTTCGAGGCCTTCGGGGATGTTTTCACCCCTTGTACTCTTCGAACGGCTTTAGCAGCGCGCCTTTTTCGTCTCTCCCGTTCCACGGAGATCAGGATAGTTGCCGGGAACATTTTCCGGGGATAGGTTCCGGGAACGGGATCGGGTTTGTGCCCGGAACGTTTCGATCGGGGGACATTACGATGAGCGATACAAACGACACAAACGACAAAAACGAAACGGTAAAACTGGGAATCATCATCTGCGACCGCTACCGGACGTGTGCGGGGGGCAAGTGCCTGCGGTCATTGCGCAACCGGGAGGGTGCGTTTGATCGGTACAAAGGAAAAGAGGTGGAGCTGGTCGGGTTTGCCACCTGCAACGGGTGCCCGGGGGGGAACGTCGAGTACGTGCCGGCGGAGATGAAGAAGAACGGTGCGGAGGTCATCCACCTCGCCACCGGCATGGTCGTCGGCTATCCCCCCTGCCCCCGCATCCGCTCCTTCGAGCGGTTTATCCGGGAGAAATACGGCATGGAGGTGGTGGTCGGCACCCACCCCATCCCGGAGAACTACCACACCACCCACAAGGCCCTCGGCACCTGGGATGGGGACGTCTGGGAAGAATTGATCGCGCCGACGCTCACCGACGAGAAGACCCGGCTCGCCTACGATTGAGCTGCGGCCCGGCAGGAGAGCGTTGCCGTAAACCGCACCAATCCTATTTTTCGGCCGGGAGCAGACCGGAATAAAAAAATCGTTTTTTGGGCCCGCTGCAGGCCGGGATAAAAAAATCGTTTTTTTGGGATGTTCCGGCTCACATGAAGTCGGCGAGGCCCAGCTGTTTTTCGTTGTCCTTGCCGAAGGTGGACTCGATGGCCATTTCCAGCACCTCGATCCGCTGCCGGGTGTACTCCCGGACGGCGAAGTCCTCGCACATCTTGCGGGACATCTCCAAGTACTTCTTCACCGAGCCCTCGTGGACCGTCTGGATGACGTTGCCCCCGCAGCGGGTGCACTTACCGGTCATGGGCATCCGCCGGTACTTGGCGTTGCACCGGGTGCAGCGGAGCTTCTGCCGGGAGAAGGCGTTGAGGTTGCCCATCAGGTCGCGGATAAAGTGGGTGTTGAGCACCCGCTCAGCCACATCGTCCTCGTCCACCGCCCGGATGATGCGGGCTAAATTGAGCTCGGCATCCAGCTTCTCGATCATGGTGGCCAGCAGGGTGTAGGTGGACTCGGCCGGGCCGGCGGAGATGTCGCTCGTGTCGTGGGTGAACATGATCCCCTCGTACTGTGCGGGGGTGCCCAGCCGCAGCTCCACGTGGTCGATGACCTTCTCCAGCTCCTTGGGGTGGGCGTACTCAAGGCCCTTGAGGTAGAGGTCGAGGGGGTAGGCGGCGCAGGCGTCGACGTTGTGGCTCTCCTTGTCGATCTCGGAAGGGTCGATCCGCTCGGTGAGCACCAGCGGCGCGTCCATCGACCCGCCCCTTGTTTCCGGCAGAAAGGCTCTGGAGAAATTGATCAGCCCGTCTAAAAGAAGCATGACGCAGTCTTCGTCGCCGTCGCACTGGCCCGTGAAGATGCCGTTTGCCACCAGGGAGTGGTCGTCGGCCACCGTCAGGCAGTAGACGAACTCCTCGGTGGCCGGCACGATCTCGGCCTGAGTGATGGTGTCGGTGATCATCACTCCGCCCTCGAAGAGGGGGACGCAGTCGTTGATTTTGACCTCCATGGCCTTGATCTTGCGCAAGTAGGTGAGGTCGCAGAGGATCATGGCGTGCTCCGGGGTGACGGTGAGGCTGCGGCCCCGCCTTGTCTCGAAGTGGATGAGGGCTTTCGGCGCCCGGTGCACCGAGACCGAGGTGATGCGCTTGATATGGATGTTGCCATGCGTATCGATGCTGTGCACCGAGCAGGGCTTTGCAGGGTCGGAGTAATAGGTGCCCACTCGGTCGAGCCCGGGGCGGTTGACGTCGAAATTCTCCAGCACGAACTCGCGGATGGATCGCCTCTTCCAGACCGTACCGTCAAAGACCGGGATCTCGGTGTCGCCGTGGAAGCAGTTGCGCCGTTTCGCGGCGTGGAAGAAGGGGTGGGCGTACCCCACGTTGGCCTCCGAGAAGCCTATCAGGCGTGCCAGCACCCCGGCGCTCGTGTGGGGGGCGAGCCCCATTAGCAGGTGGCCCACCATATCGTCGCGGGTCTTCACCCCGTAGTAGGGCTCGAGCCCGTAGAGCTTTGCCAGCATGTCGTCGATGAACCCCGCCACCTGGACGAGGTGGTCGCCGCAGCCCCGGGAGACCAGGATGTCCTGTGCTTTGAGCTCCAGCACCTGCTCTGAATCGGTGAGGGGCACCCCATGGATATCGCGGGCATACCCCAGCTCCCGCAGCTTCTCCGGGCTCACCCCGATCTCCCGGGGGCGGATGTGGGTGAGGGGAAGATCGATCATGTCGTAGCGAATGGTGCCGTCCTTGAAGACATAGAGGTTGCGGGCGGCCCGCAGGACGGCCTTCTCCATCGCCTCCACCGTCCGCTCTCTCGACATCAGCCCCTTGACTCCCTTGACCAGCTTGAACTCCGACTCCCGCATCCCCAGATGCTGGAGCGCCCGTGCGTACTCCTGCTTGATATCGAGGGGGATCACCTGGGCGCAGACCGATCCCGCCCCGCAGCCCGGGCACTCCTCGCCCTTCGTCTCCCGGCCGCAGCGGGGGCAGTTGAAGACCGGAACCGTGTGGGCGCCGCACTCGTCGCAGGCGTTCTTGAAGGTGACGGCCCCGCAGGCGGTGCACCGCCGTTTGCCCACCTCGACCGTGATCACCCCGGTCCTGCCGTTGCCCCCCGCGCTGTGGTGGCTTGCCTCCTGGACCGAGCGCCGGGAACCGCCGGCATCGCCCACCGGGAAGAGCCCGTGGGGCGGAGGGCGCATCTCCCGGGGCTTGGACTTTCCGGGGCGGCCCATGCGCCCCCCGATGCGGGTGCCGGCCTTCGAGCGCAAGCGGAAGCCAGCCAGGTGGGCGACCATGGCCATCGCCTCCTCAGACGGCGCGTCCTTCCACTGCGCACGGCGCTCAAGGCGGAAATTGAGCCCCAGGCAGGCGAGGAGCACCATGGGCTCAGCGATAACAACCGTTTCGTCGTGCACCCGGTGGGGAACAAGCAGTTCCTCGAGGATCGCCTTGGCCTCCGCATCGAGGGGCAGGAGCAGGCGGCCTTCCTCAAGTCGCCCCTTCGCGGCGACGAAGTCGGCGAGGGAGCGGACCTGCGCCGGGGTGCAGTCGTCCCAGAAGTAGGTGTAGCGAGGGTGGAGGTAGGCGCCGGCGAGGGCCATCTCGATGGCTTCCCTCTCGTTTTCCGGCGTCCGCTCACCTCCTTCCAGCAGCCACCACTCCTCGCAGTAGGCGCCGGGCATCAGGGGGTGGTTGTTCTCCGCGAACTCGCCGTAGCTGACCAGCATCTCCCCCACGTCCAGGATGGCCTCCACCTGCCCCATGAGCCGCACCGCCTCGTCCTTGTCGTCGATACGGCGGATCTCGCCGCCAACGAGGCGGACCGTTGGCCCCTCGATGGTGTCCACGGGCACGATCCCGGCGGCCTTGCCGGGCCGCTCGACCTTCATCTGGGTGCCGGTGGCCAGAAAATCCCCGAGGATGTGCATGGTGGAGGGATTCAGACCCGCCGCCGCAAATCCGGTGTTGCGCGACCGGCCGTAGCGGAGACGGAACCCCCCCTTTCGCATGGGGTAGGAGAAGACCGGCCGCCCGCCGATCAGGTCGCGGATGTACTTGTCCTTGGGCTTGAGGGCCGACGTTTCGTCGTCATCGTCGCCCCCCTTGGCGGCGGCCCCGCTGATGAGCGCATCAAGCCAGTCCCAGCCCTCCATCTTCATCTTGCGGACGTTCTTCTGGACCTTGGGGGCCTTCAGGGCCAGCCCCTCGGCGACCACCAGCGCCATCCCGCCCCGCACCACATTGGTCTCGACCCTTTCTAAGTTGCGGTAGCCGGAGACCTCCACCGATTCGGTGGGCTCGCCGTCGATGCAGACCGGGCAGTTCTCGATGATCAGCCGCAGTTCGGTCTCCGAGGGGAGATACTGCAGGCTCATGATGTTGTTGTACTGGCGGATCTCCTCGATGTAGCGCTCAACCTCTTCGGGGCGGGGGATAAAGCGGTTCAGCCCCAGCCCCCGGCGGACGTAATCGCCGACCAGCACCGAGAGCGCCTGTGCGGTACCTCCGGCGCTGCGGATGGGCCCCGCGTAGTAGACCTTGAGGTACTCGGTGCCGTCGTCGTTCTTGCCGACCCCCACCTTGGCGATACCCTCGGTGGGGGCCGCCACCACCCCCTCGGTGAGCAGCGCCATCGAGGTGCGGATGGCGTGGTCGAGGATCTCCTCCCGCGTGGTCTCGCCGAATTCCTTTGCCACGAAAGCGTCGCCGATCTTGAGTGCCGCCTCCTCGCGGCTCATCTCCAGTTCGAGCTCCCGCAGGCGTGCGGCCACCCCCTTGTAGCCTAAAAGCGCCTCCACGCGGTCGGCGAGGTCGCTTGCCACCGGGATCTCGACCTCCATGCGGGGGTCAAGGCCGCGGGCGCGGGCCTGTGCGGCGACCTCGATCGCCTTCGTGAGCCCCTCGTGGAGTGACGAAAAATAGTGCTCCATCTCTGGCGAGACCTGCATGGAGTACTTGTGGGCGATCGCCCCATTTATGCCTTGGCGATCGGGGTGTCGCGGCAGAAGACCGCGACTGATTCGCAAACAAGATGCCCCATGAGTGCCAACCTCTGGGACATGGTGGACGAACACGTCCACATCCGGGGAGAGGAGACCGCAAATGTTTAATGTCCGCACCTACTGTATCGGCAAGGCGCATGAAGAGGTCATCAAGACCATTCTCAAATATGGCCGCTATCTGCTTACCGAAGACGGGGAAAAGACCCTCGAGATGCCTGAGCCGCTCAACATCCATGTCGGCGACCCGTTTGCCGACTACATGATCAGCCCGCACAACATGTTCGGCGCAGGCGCCATGCAGCAGTATGTCCGCGACCTGCTGGAGGGCACGGACTCGGAGTTCGTCTACACCTACCACGACCGTCTCTTCGACTACCCCCGCACGGACGGGGACGCGGTGTACGGGGAGGGTGACGGGCAGGGGTACGACCAGGTCGCCTATATCATCGAAAAACTCACCACCGAGCCCGCATCACGCCGGGCCATGGCGATTACCTGGTTCCCCAGAAAAGACATGGCATCGGCCAACCCCCCCTGCCTGCAACGGATGCAGTGCTTCGTGCGGGATGAAAAACTCAATATGCACGTCGAGTTCAGGAGCAACGATATGCTTTCGGCACTGGGGGCCAACATGTTCGCCCTTGCCCACCTGCAGAAGACGATCGCCGATGCGGTCGGCGCAGGCGTAGGCTGGTACTCGCACACCTCGGTCTCGGCGCACCTCTACTACGAGCGGGACTACGAGGAGCTGATGCGCTACGTCCACGGCCTTGATCTTCTCGGCTGGATGGAAGGTTTCGAGTCCGCGGAGCTCCTGAAAAAAGTGAAGAAATAGGCGGTTATTCTTCTTTCTCTTTGTTTTTTCTGAAGTATTCCTGCAGGGCTTCGGGTCCCAGCTCCCCCATCTTCGAGAGGGTGAGTGCCGCGCAGGTGTGGAGAAACCCGCTTGAGCGGTCCATGGTCTCCAGCAGGGGGTCCACGGCGGGCTGGCCGATCCTGCAGAGGGCGAGTGCGGCAAAGCCCCGCACATCCTCACGCTCGTGCCCCAAAAGATCGATCAGCGGCCGGATGGCAGGTTCGCCGAGGCTGCCCAGCGCCGCAGCCATGTAGCGGCGGGCTTCGTCGTCGTTGCTCACCACGATCGCTTCCGTGAGCGGCTCGATGGACGGGGTCCCGATTTTGACCAGCGCTCCTGCAATATACCAGCGTACGTCGTTGTCCTCCTCCCGCTCCAATTCCTCGATGATGGCGGGCACGGCCTCTTCTCCCAGGTCCGCCAGTTGTTTCACGATCGCACGCCGCGTATCAAGCGTGCCCTTGCGCAGGCCGGCAACCAGCCCGGCCACAGTTTCTTCCATATTCATTGGCACAATCCCCCTGAACGTACCCGCCACACAGGCCCGTCGGTCTCGAAAGGTTGGCGAATATCAGGTATCACTGTTTCGCCTCCTCTGCAGCAAGCAACTGCAGGGCGTCCCTGCCCGCATCGCCCAACCGGGAGAGTGCTGCCCTGACCCCCTCCCGCACCGTTGCATCACCGTCCTGATATGCTTTGAAAAGCGGCCCGATGGCCGGCCCCCCGATGCGGGCGAGCGAATTCGCCGCCCTGCTGCGGACGTAGGCGTCTTCATCGGAGAGCGCTTCGATGAGCGCCTCGATCGCCTCTTCGTTTCCGATCTCCCCGAGAGCGATGGCCGCACGCCAGCGGATATCGTCGTCCTCGTCACGGACGGCTTTTGCGAGCACGCCGGTGGCCGGAGATCCGATCCTGCCCAGCGCATCCGCTGCCTCCCAGCGCACCCCGCTGTTCTCATCCTTGAGTGCACGGGAAAGGGGCTCGATGGCGGCGGGGTCTCCCAGTTCGCCAAGCGCCATCGCCGACCGGTAGCGCACCTCCACGTCGCGATGCGAAAGCGCGGAGATCAGCCCCCGGACGTTCCCCCCCCGCTTGAGGTTCATGACCGTGGTCCCGGCGATGGTCTGGGGAGCGATCTCGCCCATCTGGTCGGCATGGGCGTCGGATGAGCTGCGCGACCATGACGAGCGTTCTGCAAGGTAGGTGAGCAGGGAGAGGTTGCGCCGCTCGATCACCTCGAAGATGTACCCGCTCACGTAGGCGACCACCACGAACATGCCCGCCCGAAACAGGGTCAGCTCGTCGATCGTCCCTGTGTTCACCCACTCGATGACCAGGTGGAGCCCTGCCAGGTAGATCCCGAAAAAGACCGTGTTTCGCTGGAAGAGAATGGCAAGGGGGACGAGGAAGAGGTAAAAGAAGTGTGTATAACCCCTGGATATGCCGAGGAAGAGGTGCACGTAGAGCTCGATCAGCGTCCCGGCGATCAGCACCACGGCGAGCAAGGAGGTCCGGAATGTTTTCGACCAGATGAGGTCGGAGACAGAAATGGCCATTGCGATAGTCAATGATTGTTTCCAGTGGTTATTTATAGGTATGGGGAGGAAATCGGCGCCCGTTTCCTCCTTCAATCTTGCAGGTGCTCGACCGCCCTGTGCACGACCTCGCTCAGTGCCGGGTGGATGTGCATGGTGTCCAGCTCCTGCCACATGCCCCGGCGGGCGATCACGTTGACCACCTCCTGGATGAGTTCCGGCGCTTCCGGGCCCACGATATGGCAGCCCAGCACCTGGTCCGTTGCGGCGTCGACGATCAATGTGGCCATGCCGGTATCCTCGGCCATGGCGATGCCCTTTGCCACGTCCTCGTACGCGGCCCGTGCCACCCTGATCTCGTGGGACCGGCGGGCCTCCTCCTCTCCCAGCCCCACCGCTGCCACGGGCGGGGAACAGAACACGGCGTGGGGGACCGCACGGTAGTCCATGGCCTTCTTTTCGGGGTGAGTGGCGTTGTGCCAGGCCAGGCGGGCCTCGAAGTTCGCGGCGTGGCGGAACATTGCCTTCCCGTTGGCGTCGCCGACCGTATAGACCCCTTCCGCCGAGGTCTCCAGGTAGGCGTTGGTCACCACAAAACCCCGGTCGTCGGTCTCGATCCGGGCGCGTGCGACGTCAAGGGTGTCGGCATTCGACCGCCTCCCCGTGGCGATCATGATGCGTTCCGCCCGAAACTCCCGCTCCTCCCTGCTCGACCGCTCCCGGCCGTGGACGAGCACGCCGCCGTCCGCCGCTTCCACCGAGGTCACCTCGACCCCGGTGCGGATCCGGATGCGGCCGGAGAGGGCGTCGGTGAGACGTTCGGTGAGCCATGGCTCCTCGTTGGGGAGGATGCGGGCATTGCGCTGGAGGATTGTCGTCGCCGTGCCGAGGCTCGAGAAAAAGTGGGCGTAGCCCACCGCGACGTAGCCGCCACCGACGATGATGATGCTCTCCGGCAGCGTTGAGAGCTCGAGGACCGATTCGTTGGTCAGGTAGTCGACTGCCTCGATTCCCTTGACGGGCGGGATGGCGGTCCGCGTCCCGGTGGCGATGAAGACCTTTTCGCCCGTGAGGGTTGCATCCCCCGCCTGCAGCGTTCGCTCCCCGACGAAACGGGCTTCGGTTTCGTAGAAGTCGAGGTTTTCTGTGTTCGTCACCCATTCCCGGGTGACCGCATTGCGTCGCGCCCGGTCCCGGCGCATACGCGAAAATATGCCGGCGATATCGATGCCGGTGATCTCCGCACGGATGCCGACCTTCTCCGCCTCCTGTATGCGGGTGGCCACATCGGCAGGATAAAAGATCATTTTGGAGGGGATGCACCCTGTGTTTGGGCAGGTGCCTCCAATCGGTCCCCTGTCGATGAGCGCGACCGAATGGCCTGTATGGGCGGCCTTTCCGGCGATATAGGACCCCGCCCCCGATCCGATCACCACGACATCGTAGTCCTGTTCCTGTCCCATCATCTCACCTCCCTCACCACTACTCCAGCATGCCCAGCATGGTGTTGATGAACGCGGGCAGGTCTGTCGGCCCCCTCGACGAGACCAGGTTGTCGTCGACCACCACCTCGGCATCGACGTACCGTGCCCCCGCATTTTTGAGGTCCTGGATGATCGAGGTGTACCCCGTAACCTTACGCCCCTCCAGCACGCGTGCGGTGATGAGCAGCTGCGGGCCGTGGCAGATCACGAAGACCGGCTTGCCGCTCATCACGAATGCACGGACAAACTCGACGGCATTGTCGTAGACCCGCAGTTTGTCGGGTGAATAGCCTCCGGGGATGAGCAGCCCGTCGAACTCGTCCACGGTCACCGAATCCACCGCCCTGTCGATCTTGACGGGTGAGTTGTCGGTCTTACCCCAGACCATCTCCCCCTCCCTGATCCCCACCGTGATCACCTGGTGCCCGGCCTTCTTGAGCGCCTCCGCCGGCTCGACAAACTCGCTGTCTTCAAAGAGATTGGTGACGATTGCGGCGATTTTTTTCATGCTTCCTACCTCCGGTTTCTTCGGCGGGGGACGGGTTCCCAATCCGCCTTGCCGTTGCCCCCTTTGTGGCGGGTGCAGGGATAAAAAGTTACCTGCATTCGGGAGTGTTTTCGCCGCATGGAGGCGCATCCCCCGCTCTGCCCCCGTCCACCAGCCGCTCGGTGACCGCGCCGACGACGATGGAGAAGAGGATCATGTAGGCGGTGAGCACCGCGGTAAAGGCGATGCCGAAATAGAAGATCATCAGGGGCAGGAGGGGCACCTTGACCGCCCTGTTGTAGAGAAAGACGGCGGCGAGCGCGGTCCTCATCCCCCGCGCGCGGAGGTCGGCGAGAAAGGGGTACCACACGTAGATGGGCCCCGAGGAGATGATCCCGCCGGCGATCGCCACGAGCCATCCGACCGCGCCCGATTCCCGCCCCAGGTACTTCATCACCGCTTTCGGCCGGATCAAAAGATCGGTGAGAAACAGGAGGAGGAGTACGAGCACCAGTACGGGGGCGATGCGCAGCAGGATGTCGGCGAAGATCTCCAGCGCCCTGATCGCGACAGAGGGATCGAGGAGGGCGGTGACCGCGTAACACGCGATAATGAAGGCAAAGAACGCATACCTCGATCGGGAATTCTTCTTCTCCTTCTTCATGCCGCCATCCCGGTTCATGGCGCCACCCCGAGCGAGGTCAGCGTGAGTTCGACGAGCAGCGCTATTGCGATGGAGAAGACAAAGGAGACCAGGTTCCTGGCGACGGCAAAGCGTTTCCCGAGGATCTCCATCTCCGCGGGGAGGGAGATGAGCCCCACCGTCACCCATGAGAGGATGAATGCGGTCACCGCAGTGAGGCTGACATGGACGGCGATGAGCTCGCCGCCGATGATGTAGCTGGTGATGGGGTTCCCGGCGGCGATGCTGCCGAACATTGCCCCGAGCAGGGGATCGATGAGGACATTGCCGGTAAAGAGCCCGGCATACGTTGCCGGGGGGATGGCGGCGTTCACCAGACTGATCAGCAGCAGCACGCCGATAAGGATGGGGAGCATCTGGGAGAATGAATTGAGGGTTTTGCGGGCGCTCTGCAGGGGGTCCATGGTCGCGCGGTTCGTCCTGTGGACTCTTGAGGCTTTGCGTTCTGTCAACAGGCCGCATGAAGGATCAGGACACAAAAATCGGGTCTGCACCTTTTTATACCGGCGGGTTCGATCCTCACCCTGCATGTCCAGCCTGCAGCAGACGGCGGCACCGGGTCCGGAGCAACCCGCAATGGGGCTTGCATGGCACACTTTGGGCCCGGAGGAGGCGCTCGCCGCCCTTGATGCGGGGGAAGGGGGTCTTTCGGCTGGTGAGGCTGAGGAACGGCGCCAGCGCTACGGGAAAAACGTGCTGGAAGAAGAGCCGGGGGAGACCCCTCTTGCGGTCTTCCTGCGGCAGTTCAAGAGCGTGCTCATTTTCATCCTGGTCGTGGCTGCGGCCATCTCCTTTCTCATCGGTGATGTGGAGAGCACCGTCGCCATCATGCTGATCGTGCTCCTGAACGCGGTGCTGGGCTTTTCACAGGAATGGCAGGCGGAAAAGGCCGTCGAGGCCCTCCGGCAAATGCTCGGGCTGCGGACGGTGGTGCTCAGGGATGGGCGGATTGCGGAGATCGATGCGGCAGACCTCGTTCCCGGCGATATCGTGCTGCTGGAGATGGGCGACCGGGTCCCGGCAGATATGGCCGTGCTGGAGGCGACGTCCCTGCAGTTGGACGAGGCCGCGCTCACCGGCGAGTCGGTGCCGGTCACCAAACACCCGGACATCTATCCTGAAGACACCCCGCTCATGGAACGCAAAAATCTGGCCTATATGGGGACCACGGTGGTCAACGGCCGTGGCAGGGGGGTCGTGGTCGCCACCGGTATGCAGACGGAGTTCGGAAGGATCGCCGGGCTCTCGCAGCGCATCACCGGCGAGGAAACCCTCCTTGCTCGCCAGATGGACCGCCTGGGCAGAAATCTCGCCGAAATCTCCATCGCCATCGCCGCCCTGGTGGTGCTGCTGGGCATCTTCTCCGGGCTTGATGCGGTGGCGATGTTTCTGGTCGGCGTCTCGCTCGCCGTTGCCATCATCCCGGAGGGGCTGCCTGCGGTGGTCACCCTGACGCTCGCCATGGGCATCAAGACCATGCTGGGCAAAAACTGCCTCATCCGTCACTTAAGCGCCTCGGAGACCCTCGGGTCGGTCTCGGTGATCTGCACCGACAAGACCGGGACCCTCACCAAAAATGAGATGACGGTAACCGAGGTAGCCACGGTGAAGGGGCGCTATACGGTCACCGGGACGGGGTACGACCCGGAGGGTGCATTCCTGCAAGGAGGTGAGCCCATCGACGCCGCGGCTGACCCCGACCTCCACGCCCTGCTCCTCGCCGGGTACAGGTGCAACCACGCCATCCTCGCCGACGGAGGCGAAGAGGGCTGGCACATCGTGGGGACGCCCACCGAGGGGGCGCTGGTGGTCGCCGCGGTGAAGGCGGGCATCCTGGAGGCGGAAACCGCCAACTCCCCTCCCCGGGGTGAGTTTTCCTTTAACTCCTCCCGCAAAAGGATGACCATGATCTATGCGGCCAAAGGCGGCGAGGTCGCCTACGTCAAGGGAGCGCCGGAGATCATCCTGGAACGCTCCACCCGCATCCTCCGGGACGGCGAGGAGATTCTCCTCGCTCCCGACATGCGGGAGGAGATCCGGCACTATTTCGAGCAGTTCGCCGGCGAAGGGCTCCGGGTGCTCGCCATGGCAAGGCGCACGCTGCCCGCCGGAATCCTCCGGGAGGCCGATGCGGTGGAGAAGGATCTCGCATTCGTGGGCATTGCCGGTATCCTCGATCCTCCCCGTTCCGAGGCGAAGGATGCGCTGCGGCTCTGCTGTACGGCCGGCATCGATGTGATCATGCTCACCGGCGATGCGCCACGCACCGCAGAGGCGGTGGCCCGGGCGCTGGAAATGCGGGGCAGCGGGGTGCTGACGGGGGGCGATCTCGACCGGATGAACGATGAGGAGGTATTCGCCGCCCTGAAAACGACGAAAGTTCTCTCCCGGGTGACCGCGGAGCACAAGCTGCGGGTGATCGATATCCTGGAAGGCGAAGGCCATATCGTGGCCATGACCGGGGACGGGGTCAATGACGCCCCGGCGCTCAAAAAGGCGGGCATCGGCATCGCCATGGGTATCAAGGGAACCGACGTGGCCAAGGAGTCCAGCGACATGATCCTCGTCGACGACAACTTCTCCAGCATCGTCGCCGGTGTCGAGGAAGGGCGCCGGGAGTACGACAACATCGTCAAGTTCACCCGCTACCTTCTCTCCTCCAACATCAGCGAGATCGTGGCCATCACCGGCGGCCTGCTCATGAACCTCCCCCTGATCCTGCTTCCCGTACAGATCCTCTGGGTCAACCTGATCACCGACAGCATCTCAGCCCTCGCCCTCGGGACAGAACCCGCAGAGGGTGACGTCATGTACCGCAAGCCCCGGGATCCCGAAAGCCAGATCCTGAACCGCGAGGTGGGGGCCTCCCTGCTCATCATCGGGATGTGGCTGGGGGTGCTGGTGATCCTGGTGTTCATGGGCCGATACGAGGAGAACCTGGACCAGGCGCGGACGCTGGCCTTCACAGGGCTCGTGGTCTTCGAGACCATCAATGTACTCAACTTCCGCTCGCTCCACGCTCCGCTGCCCGCCGTGGGCCTTCTCTCCAATCCCTGGCTGCTTGTCGCTCTGGCCATCACCATCCTCGTGCAGATCGCCGCTATATACACTCCCTTCTTGCAGTCGCTGCTGGGAACCGCACCGCTGTCGCTGGAAGACTGGATCCTGCTGGTGCTGGTGGGCGTTCCTATCCTCCTTGCAGGGGAAGCCTACAAGATCCTCACCTTCAGGGAGTCTGCAAAAAAGAGGATATGCAAAATAGAGAAGTAATGCAGGATTACGAGGTCGCTTCGGCGACACACTCCTCGAGCGTCCCGATGCGGGCCACCGCCCCGCACATATTGGGGACGTAACTAAGCGCCTTGCCGGAGTCGACCATGATGCTGGTAAAACGCTCCATAGCCGGGGAGACCACCATGCAGGTGTCCTCGTAGACCCGGGCGCCGCTCTTCTCGATGGCATCGACCGTCTCCCGGTTGCTCTGGACGACCCCCCGGGCGGCAAAGATGAAGAAGGGTTTGGTGGTGGTTTTCCCCCGCAAGAGGTCGGCGATGCGGGAGAGCTCTGCCGGCGAACAGTGGGGGCAGCCCACCGCCACGGCATCGACCTCGATTGACGAAAAGAGATCCTCGACCTCTTTTGCCTCGATGGTGATGGTCTCCATGCCGCCCGGATCAAAGGAGAAGATCCGAGACTCCGGGGTGATTTTGTCCACGTGGAAGAGGGCCACCGCACCGCTCGCCGCCATGGCCGCACCGAGGCTCTTTAACTGGTCCTTGTTCGGGCGGATGCCGGAGAAGAAGGGGGTACGGTTGCCCACCTCTTTGCCCGCGAGGTAGCCGATGGCCCCGAAATGGTCCATCCGCCGGTGCTGCATGGCATCGCACCCCTCCACCACGACAGAGACCTGAGGTTTGCGGTTTTCGACCACGTGCAGGCCGTAGAAGGGGGTCTTGCCGATGATCGCGGCGGCGAGGGCACTCGGGCCCCCTTCCCGGTTGGTCCTCGCCCCGATCACCGAATTGGCGTAGACCACAGCCGATGATTCCGACCACGCGAGGTGGTCGCCGAATTCGGTGATGGTGAGGTAGTAGGGAGTGCAGGTGCATTCGAGCCTGATCCCGAGGCGGCGGTAGGCGGCCAGCACCTCCTCCTGGCGTTCGGCAAACTCAGGATCGATGCCCATCTCAAACCACCGCTCCCTGTCCATGCCGATGGGGTTGAGGACCGAGGGAACGGCCACCCGTGCATCCAGGCTCCGCAGCCATTCCAGGCCCCATTTCCCGATGGTCTTGTAGGAAGCCCCGCTGACCTGTGCACTCGTGATCGGAACCAGCCTCGCCGCCCCGAAGACCTTGCCCAGCGCCACCAGTATCTCCATCATCTTCTGGCGGGTTTCGCCGTATTCTCCGTTGAGTATTGTTTCGTCGTCGGCATCGAGGTACATCAATCCCACTCCGCTCGTATGTACTTCTCTTCTTCGCCAAGGACCATAGTGGCATCGATCCCGATTTTGACGTTCGTGCCGTCCGGACTCCGGCATGGGTCGAGCGACGAGCCCCGCACGCCGGCAATCACCATCAGGTCGCGGTCGCCCCGCACCCGGGTGGCGATGGCGTACTCCACGTCCTCCATGGAGAAGATATCGATGTCCTCGTCCACCACCACCACATGCTTGAGGGAGGTGTGGGCGGCAAACGCCGCCATGATGGCATTTTTGGCATCGCCCTGCGTCCGTTTTTTGATCTGGACGATCCCGTGGAGATAGCCGCAGCCCCCGGTGGTGAGCACCACGTTGCGCACCCCGGTCACCCCGGCGACCGCACGGTAGATGGCGGGCTCATACGGCATGCCCATCAGGATCTTGTGCTCGCTGCCGCCGGGAAGGATGCCGTGGAAGATGGGATCGGTGTGAGCGTACATCCCGGTCAGCTCGATGACCGGCTGGGTGCGGACCGGGTCGTAGGTGCCGGTGATGTCCACGAACGGCCCTTCGTCGGCGGTCTCCGGCCCGATATAGCCCTCGAGGATGATCTCGGCATCGGGGACCTGCACCCCGTTTTTGCACCGGTGCACCACGAGGGAGCCCCCGAGAAGCTCGGCGGCATAAGCAAGCTCTTTTCCCTGGGGGACGCGGGTGCAGGAGGCGAAGGTGACCGCGGGGTGGGTGCCGATGGCGATGGCCACGGGGAGGCGGTCGCCTGCCTCGAGCGCCTGGCGGTGCAGGGTGTCGGTGTGCCTCCCCTCCACGAGGCGGGCCGCGAGGCGGTGGTCGTCGAGCACCAGCATACGGTGGATGGAGGCGTTCTGCACGCCGCCGTACTCGGAAAAGACGATCCCCGAGGTGAGGTAGCGCCCCGCATCGAGGGGGTAGTGCTTCATCACCGGCAGGGAGAAGAGGTTGGGGTGGTGTGTATTCAGCCTCGATTGCTCCCGCACCTTCCCGTCATAGCGGGCGCCGGCGAGGGATTTGACGATCTCCCGCTCGTCGATGCCCAAAGCCACTGAAAGGGCGGTCCTGGTCGCCGTCACGTTCATGACCCCGCGCGTATTTCCGTCCAGTTTGTGGAAAAACAGCAGTTTATCGGTGTTCGCTGCCATTTTCGGGGCTTCAAAGGCGGAGGAGACCTCGTCCTCGATATCGACGACCTCCCCCGCTTCCCGCATCGCTTCAATAAATTCCCGCATCATAGCCACTCCATCGTGTGCTCAGGTGGTGCTGTACGCCGAGATGGTCGAGCGCCCGGGCGACGACCATGTCCACCAGGTCGTCGATGGTCTCCGGCCGGGTATAGAACGCCGGGCAGGTAACCATCACCGTGGCGCCTGCCTCGTCGGCGGCAAGCATGTTTTTTAAGTGGATCCGTGAGAGGGGCATCTCCCGCAGCATGAGAATGCAGGGCCGCTTCTCCTTGAGAGAGACGTCCGCCGCACGGGTGATCAGGGTGCTCGCATATCCCGCGGCGATGGAGGAAAGCGTCTTCATGCTGCAGGGGACGATCACCATCCCGTCGGCCCGAAACGACCCGCTGGCCACATCGGCGAACATATTGTCGTTCTCGGTATACACCGCATCGAACCCTGCGAGGTCGACGCCCTCATAGTGGGCGATCCTTGTTGCCATCCCCGAGATGATGACGTGCACCTCTGCCTGTTCGCAGAGCACCTCAAGCAGCCGCCGGGCGTAGATGATGCCGCTCGCCCCGGTGACGCCCACGATATACTTCTTCTTCATACTCCCTCTCCTGTGATGTTCATAGATTGAGCCTGTCCTGTTTTGTCGGTTTTTTGATATGCAGCACCTCGGTTGCCGCCTCCTCCACGGGATGCCGGTGCTCAGGTGGAGTGTAGATGCCCATCCGCCATTGCTGTTTTCTCGTCTCGTTGAGGGTATTGACCAGCGGTGATATTTCGTCGAGGTCGACGAGATCGTGGCGGTTTTTCACCTGCACCCCCATTGACATGGGTGAGGGGAAGGGGGGGATGTCCACCAGTACCTGCCACGGCTCAATCCCCGCCTCTGCAGCGATCTCCGCGGCAATGCCCCTCCCCTCCACGATCCCGACGACCTTCATCAGGGACGGGACGTGGGCGAGGTCCTTTCCCACGTAGAGAGCCCGTTTGTAGAGGCGGCGGGCATAGATCCGCTCCGTCACCTCGCGTGCGATTTCGCTCGGGGATGCGAGCAGTTCGGAAAGAAACGTCGCATCGTCCATGCGCATCATCCGTCCACACTCATCGAGCCCGATGTGGGAGAGGTGCTCATAGGCGGCAAACTGGATCATGCTCTCCGAGATCCTGCTCACATGATGGAAATAGACCGCCGGACGCATCAGCGTCCGGGCGATGAGCAGTGATTCCGCAGCATTGATCCCGCTCTCCGTGACCACGAGGCCGTGGTCGGTGAGGCTGGTGCTGCGCATCAGCCGGTGGGCGTCCACGGTCCCGTAGGGCACCCCGGTGTAGTGGGCGTCCCGCAGGAGGTAATCCATGCGGTCCACATCGAGATCGCCGTGGATGATGCCGGCGAGAGGATGGCTGCCCTCGATCACGGCGCACACCTCGCGGGGGTCCATTCCCAGCGCCTCCAGCGACCCGGCGATGGCACCGCCTCTGATCAGCTCCTCCACCTGGTGGTGGCGCCGCCCGCAGAACTCCTCCATCAGCCGTTCGGTGGCATGGGAATAGGGGCCGTGACCGATGTCGTGGAGCAGTCCTGCTACGGCGATAAGCCGCTCCTGCTCCGGATCGAGGCCGAGCAGACGGCAGAAGATCTGGGCGAGGTGCATGGTTCCCAGCGAATGCTCAAAGCGGGTGTGGTTTGCGCCGGGGTAGACCTGGTGCGAGAACCCCAGCTGCCGGATGTACCGGAGCCGCTGGATGAGGCGCGAGTCGAGGAGGGCCAGAGCGTCGGCGCTCACCTCGACGTAACCGTGCACCGGGTCTTTGATGATTTTCATGCCGATTTCAGTTAAGAATCAACAAATATTTCCTGATAAAAGTATGTGTCATGAAGATCACGTTTCTCTCGGGGGGGACCGGCACGCCCAAGCTGATCGCCGGGGCACGCCGGCACCTCGCCGACCGCGACCTCGCCGTGGTGGTGAACACTGCCGAGGACATGTGGGTCTCCGGCGGGCACCTCTCGCCCGACATCGACACCGTCATGTATCTCTTCGCCGGTCTCCTGAACACCGACACCTGGTGGGGGATACGGGGCGATTCTTTCGTCACCCACGAGTACCTGGCCTCCCTCGGGGAGGCGGAGGTGATTGCTCTCGGTGACCGCGACCGTGCGGTCAACCTCGCCCGGGCGGCTATGCTTCGCCGGGGGCTCTCCCTCACCGCAGCAACAGCCCTGCTCTGCGAACGGATGGGCATCGAGGCGGCGGTGCTCCCCATGACCGATACGGAGGTGACGTCCTGTATCGACACGGCCGAAGGACTGCTCCACTTCCAGGAGTACTGGGTAGGAAGGCGGGGAGAGGTCGAGATCCGCAAGGTGGTGCGCCGCTTCGACGAGCCGCCGGTGGCCACCCCGGAGGTGATCGGGGCGATCGAGGGATGCGACGCGGTGGTCATCGGCCCGAGCAACCCCATCACCAGCATCGGCCCCATCCTCGAGTGCGAGGGCATCCGCGAACAGCTTCGCGAGCAGTTTGTCGTCGCCGTCAGCCCGTTTATCGGCGATGCACCGGTGAGCGGCCCGGCTGCGGCGCTGATGGAGGCGTGCGGGCACGCCCCCACCTCGCGGGGCACGCTCGCCCTCTATAAGGATTTTGTCGACCTCTTCGTGCAGGATATCCGCGATACCGACCGCATCGAGGAGGCGGCGGCACTGGATACGCTCATGGTGGATGAGGAGAAGAGTGCGGCGCTCGCCAGAGCCCTCATCGATCGGATATCGTGAAGGATCTGACAAGAAGGCATATATTTACCAAAATCACCTGCATGAATATGGCTTCGAACTATGCCGCATTCAGCGTGCTGGATGCGACCATCAACCGGACGAAATCACTGCTCTGGCCTTTCAACCTCGGGGTATGGCTGCGTCTCGCGGTGATATCCTTCTTTATCGGGGGCACAGGCGGGGGGTTCAACGTCCCGAGCGGGGGTCCTTCGTACAACGTTCCGGGGGGCGAGATTCCCGGATTGGGCGAAGCCCTCCTGAGCAACCTGGGCATCATCCTGCTCATCATCGCCCTATTTTTCGTCTTCCTGGTCGTGATATGGCTGATCGGGGCGATCTTCCAGTTCGTCTTCGTCGACTGCCTCCGCACCGGCGAGGTCTCTCTCGGGCGCTACTTCAGGCCCCGCACGGGCAAGGGGATCCGCCTCTTTTTGTTCCAGCTGGGATTGGGATTGATCATCTTTCTCATCGTCGCTGTCCCGGTGGCGCTGCTCATCATCACCGCCGGAGGCTTTGAATCCAGGATCGCGTCGCTTGCGGTCGTACCCTTTTTGCTGATCTTCATTGCGGGCATTTTCCTGCTGGCGCTCCTCGTCGGCCTCATCATGCTCTTCACCATCGACTTTGTGGTGCCCATCATGATCCGGGACGACTGTGGCGTGATCGACGGGTGGCGGTCCTGCTGGCGGGTTATCCGGTCTGAGTGGAAACAGGCGCTCGTCTATGCTGTGGTGAAATTTCTGCTCGGGATCGCCGTGGCAATCCTCATGCTCGTCGCCGTCGTCATCGCCGCCCTCGCCCTCGCCATCCCATTCATCATCATCGGCATCCTCGTCGCCGCGGCAGGGGGATCGGTGCCGGTGTATATCGCACTCCTCGTGCTCTTCTTTGTGATCATGCTGCCGGTCGCCCTCCTCATCTCGGTGCCCTTCGTCACCTTCCTGCGCTACTACTCGCTGGAGGTGCTGGCCGCGATCGCCCCCGAATATGCGCTGCTTCCCGGTGTGAGCCCGGCAGAATAACTCCAATATCTTTTTCCTTTCCGCAAGCCTCTAAAGGAACCTCGTTCCACTAGTGCTGATGATCACCTTCCTGGCGGGGGGGAGCGAGACCTGCAAACTTATCCGGGGCATGCGCTCCTTTGCACATGATGCGGACCTTGCGGTCATTGCCGGTACCGGCGATGGTATGTGGGTGAGCGGCAATTACGCCCTGCCAACCCTTGATAGCGTGCTGTTTCTCTTTTCCGGCCTGCTCAATACGCAGGCCTGGTCGGGTATCAGAGGGGATTCGTATACCACTGCCCGCTTCCTGCACACCATGGGGAGAAACGAGCCCATCGTGGTCGGCGACAGGGAACGCAGCGTTCAGATCGCCCGAAGCGACCTCCTCGCCGGGGGCATGTCGCTCACCGCCGCCACCGAGATCATTGCCGGGCACTTCGGCATTGTGTCCCCCATTCTTCCCATGTCCGATGATGAGGTGCATGTAGCCGTTGAGTGCGATGGGGAATGGCTGCACCTGCTCGCATACGAGCGCATGCAGCCTCCGGAATCGGCGATACAGCGGGTCGTCCCCGTATTTCAACGCCGCCCCTCAGCGGGCAGCAAGGTGATCGCCTGTCTCGAAGAATCCGAGGCGGTCATCATCGGGCCGGAAAACCCACTCACGCGAATTCTGCCATTTCTGTGCTGTGAGGGGATGAGGGAGGCACTCGAAGATCGGTTTGTCATTGCCATCTCCCCGTTCTCCCCGCGGGCGCCGCGGCGTGACGAGATCGGGGCGATGCTGCGCACCGAGGGGCTTGCCCCCGACTCCTCCGGCGTACACAGGCTCTACCAGAACATCGTCGATGTCTTTGTCCAGGACGCAGCCGAACCCGTCGAGGTCGAGGGAGCAATGCGGCTCAACTGTGGCCTCACCTCGAAGGGAAAAGCAGAATCGCTCGCCTGGGACCTCATGGCCGTGATCCGGCAGCACGCTGGCGCATGATGCAGGACCCGCATGGCCTGAAGTCTGCGCACCCCGGCATTGTGCAATGGCGGTGATGCGGGGTGCGGTCCCGTTTCATGATTCCACAACACAGAATAATCCGAAGAACCCATAGTTGAGCAGGATTTTTTATGGCTCTACCAATCAGCAATGTCACACCGGAAACAGAATACGCAGAGATCCACGGGTGGGTGCACGAAATACGCGACCTTGGCGGCCTCTCCTTCTTTTTAATCAGGGATCGCACCGGCATCATCCAGGTGACCATCGTCAAGAAAAAAGCGCCTGAAGCCGTTATCGAGGCGGCAAAAGCGGTGTCCCGCGAATCGGTGGTTCGGGTCGCCGGCACGGTCAAGGGGATCGAGAAAGCCCCCGGCGGCCGCGAGCTCGTCCCGGACACCTTCGAGATCATCGCCCTCGCCGCCACCCCGCTGCCCCTCGATGTCTCGGAAAAGGTGCCTGCGGAGCTGGACACCCGCCTCGACGGCCGGTATCTCGATGCCAGGCGCCCCCGGGTCACCGCAGTCTTTCAGGTGCGCAGCTGCGCGCTGAGGGTCATCAACGATCTGCTTTATGCCGAGGGGTTCGTCAACATCCAGACCCCGAAGGTGGTGGTGGCGGCGACGGAGGGTGGTACCGAACTCTTCCCCATCGCCTACTTTGAAAAGGAGGCATTCCTTAACCAGAGCCCCCAGCTCTACAAACAGATGATGATGGCGGCAGGCTTTGAGAAGGTCTTCGAGATCGGCCCCATCTTCCGCGCCGAGGAGCACAACACCACCCGGCACCTCAACGAGGCGACCTCCATCGATGTCGAGGTCTCTTTTGCCGACCACCACGACGTGATGGACCTCCTCGAGCGCATCGTCGTCGAGGTGTACCGCCGGGTGGCCGACACCTGCCCCTATCCGCTCGAGCAGCTGGGCATCGATCTCGAAGTGCCGAAGACGCCCTTCCCCCGCCTCACCTACGGGGAGGCCATCGACATCGCCTCCTCGTTGATCGAGGAGGATCTGGCCTACGGCGACGATATGGGCACCGCCGCCGAGCGTGCGCTGGGCGAGGAGATGGGCGAACACTACTTCATCACGGACTGGCCCACGGAGATTAAACCCTACTACGCCATGCCCTACGAACACGAGCCTGAGATCTGCAAGGCCTTCGACCTCATGCACCCCCGGATGGAGCTCTCCAGCGGTGCCCAGCGCGTCCACGACCACGACCTCCTGGTCCGCCAGATCGAGAGCAAGGGCCTCTCTCCGGAGAGCTTTGAATTCTATCTCGAGCCGTTCCGCTACGGCATGCCGCCCCACGCGGGATGGGGGATGGGCGCCGAGCGTCTGGTCATGACCATGCTCAATCTCCCCAACATCCGTGAGGCGGTGCTCTTCCCGCGCGACCGGCACCGGTTGACCCCATGACGCTGATCCGCAAACTGCTGCCGACTACCGTGGTGGGCAGCTACCCGGTCGTCCGGGGCAAAGGGCTTCGCACCCTCCTCGACCCCCTCCAGCAGGCGGTGGAGACGGCAGTCTCCGACCAGCTTGAGGCGGGCATTGATATCATCTCGGACGGCCAGGTGCGCGGCGATATGATCGGCATGATCGCCGGCGCCCTCCCCGGCATCAAGCACCGCGACGTAACCGGCATCGTGCGGGCGCCGCAAAAGCCCATCACCCTCGCAGACACCCGCTATGCCCTGAAACGGCACCCCAAAGTCAAGGGAATTCTTACGGGCCCCTCGACCCTCGCCCACGGACTCAGGATCGCCACCCCCTCCTACCGCAATAAGGCTGAGCTGGCGCTCGATATCGCCCAGGCGCTCGCGACCGAGGCCAGGGCATTGGAGGATGCGGGCGTGACCATCATCCAGATCGACGAGCCCATTCTCTCCACCGGGGCGGCCGATCTGCACGCGGCCCAGCAGGCGGTGCAGACCATCACCTCCGTGCTGCGGGTGCCCACCTGCCTGCACGTCTGCGGCGACCTCTCTGCGGTGATCGACGACCTCCTGCGGATAAGGGTGAACATCCTCGATTTCGAGTTCGCCAACAACCCTGCAAACCGCGATCTCATCAGCAGCAAAGACCTCGGGGGGAGGATGCTCGGCTACGGCGTGGTCGATTCCTCCGATCCGGCGGTGGAGAGTGTCGATGTCGTCGAGAAACGAATCCGGCAGGCGGTCGAATCCTTTGATCCGGCGACGCTGCTCATCGATCCCGACTGCGGCCTGCGCATGCTCACGCGTGAAGCAGCGTTTGCAAAACTGAGCAACATGGCAACTGCAGCCACACGGGTGCGAAACGAGCTGTAGGCCGGCGTGTGCGGGCGCCCCGGGGTTGTGAAAAGAGGGGGATTATTCCTTGCGTGAGAAGGCGATCTCGATGGTGGACCGTAACGCCTCGTCGGTGAAGGGCTTGAGGATGAATCCATCCGGTTCTGTTGCTTTCGCCCTCTCAATGGTATCTCTGTCCGAGTAGGAGGTCAGAAAGACACAGGGGATGTCGAGGCATGAGCTGATCTCGCTGGCGGCATCGATGCCGTCGATCTCACCCCGCAGGCTGATATCCATCAGCACCAGATCCGGCTTTTGTTCCGCGGCTCCTGTAATGGCGTCTTCGCCGGTATCGAATATGCCGGAGACCGCATAGCCGATTTTTTTCAGCCTGCTTTCGATGAGCGAGGCGATGATGACATCATCCTCGACCACCATAATGCGTTTTGTTGTCATGCACTATCCTCATCCACTCATTCATGGCGTTTGAATGTGATCGTATAAGTAACTCCTGCATTGCTTTTGACGTCCAGCGTGCCTCTCAACTGCTTGATAGCGAGCATGTTGACGAGATGGAGGCCGAGGGGCGTGGACTGATCCAGGGTAAAGCCCTCGGGAAGCCCCACGCCGTCGTCGTAATCGGTGATGCATACTGCAATTTCCCCCTCCCTGTTGTCGGGAAAGGCGTACTTGAGTGAATTGTTGACCAGTTCGCTGATGATCATGCCGCAGGGAATGGCCGTGTCGATGTCCATTTTCCTGGCCGATACTTCGGTGCGGAACGTGATCTGGGCGGCTCTGGGCCCGAAGATGCTGGAGATATTGGCGAGCAGGTTTTCGATATATTCGGTGAAGTCGATCTGCAGGAAGTCCGTGCTCTGGTAGAGATTTTCGTGGATGAGCGCCATGCTGATGATCCGGTTCCGGCACTCCCTCAGCACCTGCGATGTCGATTCGTCCTCCAGGCAGTCCGCCTGCAGGGAGAGGATGGCCGAGATCACCTGCATGTTGTTCTTCACCCGGTGGTGCACCTCCTTGATCAGCATCACCTTCTCTTCGAGTGATTTGCGTATCAGCTCCTCCTGTGCTTTCTGGTCGCTGATATCGGTGGCGATGCCCCGTATGCCCAGGGGCACGTTTTTGGAGAGGTTGGGTGAGGCGTGGACAAGCACAGGGACAGCGGTGCCCTCTGCATTGAAGATCGAAAATTCACGGGGCCTGCTCCTCACCATCCCGTCCCGGAGGCTGTTGAAGAAGTCCTCAAGATCGGGTTTTTCCTCCTTCCTGAAGACATCCGAGAGGTGGACTGCCCTGGCAAGGTCATCCTGGGTAAGCCCGAGTACCCGCAGGCCGATGCGGTTGAGGAACAGGATCGTGCCGGTGTAATCGGTCTCGAACACGATCTGGGGGAGTGAGTCGGCCAGTTCACGAAACCGCGTTTCGCTCACCCTGAGCGCCGCTTCGATGTCCTTTCGTTCGGTGATGTCCACGCAGGAGCAGAGAATGGAGGTGGCTCTCTCTCCCTCGCCGAGGATGCGGGTCATGGACAGCTGCACGTCAAACAGTGTCCCGTTCGACCTGCGTACGGTCAGCTCGCCGATCCACCACCCGTTGTTCTCGAGGGTGTGCGTGATCTCCTCGATGCGGGGTTGGCCTGTATTGAAAAACGACCAGATCGTACGGCCGAGGAGTTCTTCATCATATGGATATCCCCACATCGAGAGGACAGAATCGTTGATGTAGGAGATCTCGTTTGAGAGCGTAGTAAGGAATGTGCCGTTGATGGAGGAATCGAGGGCGTTTTTCATAATACGCAGGCTATCCTCCACACGTTTCCGCTCGGTGATGTCCATGACAGAGGCGATGGTGCCCCCGGTTGCGGGGATGAACGCGGTGGTGACATAGGCCTGTCGCACTGTCCCGTTTTTATGGATATACGCGAATTCGTAGGGATTCGGCGTCGTATCCGGGTTCTTCCTGCGTTCCGTGTTGAGTTCCCTGATGTGCACTCTGTCCGAGGGGATGAGGAACTCATCGATCTTCGTACCTACCAGCTCATCGTGGGTATAGCCACTGAGCCTCTCGACTTCCGAGTTGACGTGGGTGATCCGCAGGTCCGAATCCAGCATGAACATGGCCGTCCCCGTCGACTCAAATATGGTCTGGTAGAGATTTTCGGAGTCAAACCGGGCGCGTTCTGCCCGTTTCCTCTCTTCAGTCTCTTTCATGAGCTGATGTTCATGGGCCAGGTACCCTTCCAGGGAGACGGCGAATTTGGCGATCACCGCACTCAGCTGGTTGAGCTCATGGTCGGGCAGGGGGGCGGTGCGCCTGGCGGAAGCGATCTCGAGGAACCCGATGTTGCCGAGGGGAAAGAGGGCGACGACGCCGGTGCCGATCCTCCGCGCGGCGGAGGTCTCGGAGAACAACGGGTCTTCGGACGAGCACGAGAGGGGCTTTTTGCAGGCGAGGCGGGAAAACAGGGGATGTTCAGGCGAAATGATCTGGACCTCTGCCATCAATTCCGGGTTGGCGTAGACACACGATGCATGGGTGCCCGGTTTTCCCGTGATGGCCAGGTTTGTAATCCAGACCGCTGCATAGGTGAAGTTCTTTTTCGAGAGCAGTTTTTTGATGAACTGGTCGCAATTCTCGATCAGATCCAGCGAGCTGCCCACCGAGAGGGAGAGCTCGTAGAGCAGAGAGAGGTCGTGCAGCACTGTGTTCTTGCCCGCCTGCTCACTCATAGAGCCTTCCCACCACGACCGTCTTGTTGAAAAATTCAAGGAACACGTCGCCCTCGCCGGCGATCTCCCCGAGGCTCAACACCCCGAAGGGTTCCGCGGTCTCGTTTGTCGCCGCGACCGTGCTCCAAATGGTGGCGAGTTCCTCTTCGAAGATCTCTTCAAGGTAGAGCATCCGGGAGATGCAGTCCACGACCATGGTGCCCCGCGCTGTTGCGTCAGGGGGGATTGCGCAGTCCCGTGCGGCGCATGCTGCCGCAGCGATGAGGTTGTCGTGATCCCCTCTCAGGATACTGAGGACCGAGTGTTCGGGGATTTCTCCCACGCAGATGATATCAGCCCCCCGGGCCTTGATGGGATCGCGCACGATGTACTCGTTGGCTTCGGTGCATATCCCGAACTGGTACCGCTTTGCCAGGGAAAAGAAGTCATCCTCCGAGATCGTCTCTCCACAGTCGGCCTCGATTGCCCTGGCATAGACCTCGAATGCCGGCCGCCAGTTGAGCTCGCGGACCACGGTGCCGGAGGTATTCGTGGCGATGAACGGGCCGTCGAAATCGATCCACCCGTGCCGCACCCCGATCCTGCTCATGAGAGGAATAAAACAGATCACTGCGGCGTCGCAAAACACCCCCTCGCGGGTGAAGATGCAGGGCTCCTGCGAAAGGCTGAGCGACCCCGCCCCCCGCCGAGATAATTGACGGCGCTGCCGAGCTTTTTGAAAACTTCTGAGAGAAAGTGGGAGATGTGCGTGGTGAGCCCGTCGACAAACAGGAGGGCCGTGGCTTTTGTGGGAGGGCTGCGGGTGAGAAACGCGGGGAACGCAGGGAGCGGTATCTCGGGTCGCTCCAGCCCTCTGATCAGGATGGGAGGGGCGAGCATGGGCAGGGAAAGGACAAGTGCACCCGCTGACGAGACATCGGCCCCGTGGATAATCCCCGGGAAAAATCCCCCGAAAAATTCGATATCCCGTTCATTCAGGGCATCGACCAGCTGCCCGAGATCGGGCCGGTCCGCTTCCCCGAGGAAAATAGCCACTGTGTCGTGTTCGCCGAGCGGGAGTGCATCGACGGCGGCGGTGATTGCTTCGATTGTGGCTTCACTGATGTAGATACCCCTGCCCTCCTGGAGAACGGCGGGCAACGTCTGTCCCCCGGTATACCGCTCCTGATTACTTCAAGGTGTGGTATCTGGGTACATATGTGTATTTTCTTGTCACTGCGGTGCTCATTCGGGAGGTGAACGGTATATTCAGCCGGATAAAGGCCCGGAAAGGCTGTATGCGCCCCGTGGCAAAAAAAAATGGGCCGGGTCTCAGACGACGCGTGCGGTCGTGGAGAGTTCCAGGCCGAAATCCATGATATTATAGGGGTAAATCCGGGAAGGGACGTCTGCAAAGAGCATTTTGTTGATGACGAGCTTGCGTTCGATGGTGTTGCCGTGGAACTCTTCGAGAAGCGTGATGAAGACGTCTGCGGCGCGCATCACCCTAATTTCGTCCATGCGGGTGTGCAGGCCGTCGTACACGAGGAACAGGGCGTTGCCCCCCGCGGCCTTCACGGCGCTGATCCCGTCGTTCAGCAGCCGCAGGGCGACATCGATCCCTTCCTCGAGGATGATGCTGGAGAGCGAATCGACCACGATCCGGTCGCCTTTCATCGCCTCGATGAGGTCCTCGGGTTTGGTGCTCAGCACGTCGATCATCCCCTCCTCCACAAACGAATCGATCATGAAGTACCTGCTCTCCCGTTCGTCCGCCTGCCAGAACTGTTTGGCCATCCGGTCGGACCCGGTGAGCGGGCTCCCGTAGATCACGATGGACGTTCCCTCAGGAAACCCTCCCCCCAGCTGGAAATCGAGGCCTGCGATACCTGTGGAGCGACGCGGCCTCTCTTCGACGTCTCCCGCCGTGTTATCCTGTGGCATTTCAATAATCTATCTTCAGAACAGAAATAAAAAAGTATCCACGTGCATTTGGCGCAAATGCCTCACAGTTCTGAAAAATCCAGGTTTCTCCCCGATGCCTCATGGTTCGCGGAACCGGTCACGCAGTTCCCTTCGAAGCAGTTTCCAGCCGTGGACACGTGGCAGCTCGTCGAGGATCACCACCTTCCTTGGGACTTTGTAGCCTGCGAGGCGTGCTTTGCCGAACTCCATGAGTTCTTCGGGGGAGATGGTCAGGCCGTCTTGTGGCACGACTGCGGCGACGGGAATCTCGCCGCGGTGGAGATCGGGGATGCCGAAGACGGCGACATCCCGTATCCCCTGGTGTTCGATGAGCACCTTCTCCACTTCGGTGGGATAGATCTTCCACCCGGACATGACGATCATGTCCTTCTTGCGGTCGGTGATGGCCAGCATGCCGCCTTCATCAATATACCCGATATCGCCGGTGAGGAACCATCCGTCGGGCAAAAATACGTCCCGCGTCGCATCCGGCATCTGCCAGTAGCCCTTCGCTACGGCCGGTCCCCGCAGGGCAATCTCGCCCACCACGCCTGCGGCAAGGTCGGTTGCGGGATCGTTGACATCGACGATCTTGACCTCGGAATAGCCCACCGGCGCACCAACGCTCCTGAATTCATCGGCGGTCGCATAGTCCTCGGGGCGGATGGCTGTACCGGTGCCGACTACGATGGTCTCGGAAAGCCCGTATGCATTGACGATGGGGGTGTTGAACCGTGCGTGGAACGCCTTCCAGACGTGCGGATGGAGCGGCCCGCCGCCGCTTATCATCAGGCGGGCGCTGGCGAACTTTTCTTCCGTTCCGGGAGGAGTTTCGAGGAGGGAATGGATCACCGGCGGCATGCCCGCCACCACGGTCGCCTTCATCGATCCGACGAGATCGAGGTAGCGATCAAGGTCGAAACGCTCCATGATCACCCATGTCCCTCCGGCCTTCAGAACAGCGATCCCCCAGCTCACGCCCACGTGGGCCATGGGGTAGATGCCGAGATAGATATCATCCCGGTGCAGCTCCAGCACGTCCCGCTCCGCATCCATCGCCGCCATCCAGTTGCCATGGGTGAGCATCGCCCCTTTCGGCTTCCCGGTCGTTCCGGAGGTGTACTGGAGCTGGCAGAGGTCGTTGCAGTCGCAGTGGACGGGAGGAAATACCGTGCCTTCCTCCCCGAGATCGCCCCAGGATACGGTGCCTTCGGCGTCGGCATCCACCAGGATGATCGAAGTGAGCGTGGCCGCATGTGCGCAGGCCTCTCTGGCGACATCCCAGCCCTGCTTCGAGGTAATGAGCGCTTTCGCCCCAGCGTCATCGATATGGTAGCGCACCTCGCCTTCGCGGAGCACGATATTGAGCGGCACGGCGACGGCTCCTGCGCGCCAGACGGCACCATAGCTGATCAGGTACTCCGGCGAGCTGTCCAGGTAAATGCACACCCGGTCCCCCTTTACGATGCCCAGAGCGGCAAGGCCGGCGGCCACGCGCTCCGTCTCGGCGAGCAGCTCCCGGTAGGTGCAGGTCCGGCCCGACGTTGGGTGAACGAGTGCGGGTTTATCCTTGTTGCGGGCATTGATATCCAGAAATGCGGTGAAATTTGTCATAGCGGGCTCCGGCGCAAAAGGTGGGCACACCAGTACTCTGACGCATATGTCTGCGCATTGCGGCATAAAGGTTCGGAAAAGCGCCCAAAAAAGGGTTACTGGTATTCGGGAGGCTGGATCTCGGCAGGAAGTCCTCCCTTGAAATGCATCTGAATGCGGCGGTAGTGCTCGCGCAGGCGTTCGTTCATCATGGGGTGCACCTTGTCGAGGGCCTTTTCGAAGTGCTGCTGCTGGTCAACCTGGTTTGACCCGTCCCGCATCGCATACATCGATGCCTCGCGGCAGAGCAGCTCGAGGTCTGAGCCCACGTACCCCTCGGTCCTCTCGGCGAGGAAGTTGAGCAATGCATCCCTTGGAGGATCGATGAAATGCAGCGTCCCGGAACGCATATGTGCGAGAATAATTTTTCTGCGCTCGGGCAAGCTCAGCGGTTCACCGTGATTTCTGCTCAGATCTGCGAGCTGGGCCTTTATATCGTCAATGGTGACGATCATCCGGTCGCTCATGGCGTCGAGAAAATCCTCCAGCCTGTTCTCGTCCAGCCCTTCGGTAATCCTGACCAGCTCGTCGGTGCTGGATCCTTTCAGGGGAATCGAGCGGGTATGAATGTCGAGGATCCGTTTGCGGCTCTCCCTGTCCGGCTCTTCGATATAGATGAGGCGGTCGAACCTTCCCGCCCGGAGAAGTGCCGGATCAATGAGTTCTGGACGGTTCGTCGCCCCCATCACCACGACGCCCCGCATGTCCTCGAGGCCGTCCATCTCGGTGAGGATCTGGTTGACCACGCTCTCGATCACGTGGGAATCGCCCCCACCGCCCCGTGTCGGTGCGAGTGCATCCATTTCGTCGAAGAAGATGATCGAAGGGGCGACCTGGCGTGCTTTGCGAAAGATCTCCCTGACCGCCCGCTCGCTCTCCCCCACCCACTTGGAGAGGAGCTGGGGGCCCCGGACGGCGATGAAGTTGGCTCCGCTCTCGTTTGCCACGGCCTTGGCAATGAGGGTCTTGCCTGTGCCCGGCGGGCCGTAGAGGAGCACGCCGCGCGGGGGCTCGATGCCCAACCGTTCGAACCGGCTGCGGCGGGTGAGCGGGTACTCCACCGCTTCCCGCACCTCCTCTTTTTCGTTTTCGAGCCCACCGACATCATTCCAGGAGATGTGGGAGACCTCGAGAAACACCTCCCGCATGGCGCTGGGCTGCATCTCCCGCAGGGCATCGCGGAAATCGTTGATGGCAACCTCCATCGACTCGAGCACCTCGGGGGCGATCTCATCCACCTCGAGATCGATTTCGGGCATGTACCTCCTGAGCGCTTTCATGGCCGCTTCCCGGGCAAGCGCGGCGAGATCGGCCCCCACGAACCCGGTCGTCCGCGAGGAGAATTCCTCGAGGAACCGCTCCCGCGTCCGCATCACCTCGTCTTCAAGGACCTTGAGCTCCTCCTGCATGTCCTCCCTGCCCGCTTCATCGAGTTCGGATTCTTTTTCGAGCATTTCTCTGCGTTTTTCGAGAATCTTGCTCTCCCCCTCCAGCGGCATGCCGCGGGTGTGAATGCGGAGCACTTCCAGGCGGTCCTCCTCGTTGGGAACGCCGATCTCGATCTCCCGGTCGAACCGTCCAGGACGACGGAGGGCTGGATCGATGGCATCGAGGCGGTTGGTTGCCCCTATCACCACCACTTCGCCGCGTTCCTCGAGCCCGTCCATCATGGTGAGCAGCTGGGCGACCACGCGGCGCTCCACCTCGCCGGTCACCTCCTCGCGCTTCGGGGCGATGGAGTCCAGTTCGTCGATAAAGACGATGGAGGGGGCGTTATTCTGCGCTTCCTCAAAGATCTCGCGGAGGCGCTGTTCGCTCTCCCCGTAGTACTTGGAGATGACTTCGGGGCCGGCGATGGGGATAAAATTCGCCCCGCTCTCGTTTGCCACCGCTTTGGCGATGAGGGTCTTGCCCGTGCCCGGGGGCCCGTAGAGGAGCACGCCCTTAGGAGGATCGATGCCCAGCTTGCGGAAGAGCTCGGGGTGGCGCATGGGAAGCTCGATGGTCTCCCGCACCCGCTGGAGCTCCCCCTTCAATCCGCCGATATCCTCGTAGGAGATGTACTTCAGTCCCTCGAATCCTGCCGCCGGTTTGTCGGAAAACTCTATTTGGGTATTTTTCGTGATGATGACCGCGTTCTCCGGCTCCATGACCACCGCCTTGAAAGAGATGATCTGCGGCTGCATGAAGGGCATTCCAGCCTGAACCGGAACGGTATCGTTTTTGGCCATCGGGAAATCGATGAAGTGGTTGATGGCCTGGTTGAAATTGATGGGCGGCTGGCGGGGGAGGTCCTCGGGCGGTGCGAAGACCACCTTCTCCGCCTCGATCTCTTCGGTGACCTTGCTGATCTCGACGCGGTCCCCGATACTCACCTCGGCGTTGGCGCGGGTGAAGCTGTCGATACGAATCTTCCCCTGGTTCCAGTCGTTCACCATCATCCGCCACACCTTGGCGACGGTCCGGCGTTTTCCTTCGATATAGATGAGATCGCCGGGGGAAAGCCGCAGCTGCAGCATGGTGTCCGGATCGAGGCGGGCTTTCCCACCGCCCTGATCCTCGGGATACGCACTATCCACCTTGAGGAACATGTCGAATCACTCTAAAACCATATATGGCATAGTTTATAAGTACTGTTACGAATGCTGGTGCTCTTCTTCGATCCGTTCAACGGCGCTGCAGGCGACATGGTGACCGCCGCGCTGCTTGCGCTCGGTGCCGACCGTGATGCGGTCACCCGCGCGATGCGGTCGGTGGTGGGCGAGCCCGCCATCTCAGAGGTCGACCGCTGTGGCATCCGGGCGCTCCGCATCGAGACCGGTGCGGGCAGTGCGCACCGAACGCTCGAGGAGGTGATGGAGCGGGTTGCGTCCTCCGATGCCCCTGAGCCCGCCATCCGTATGGCGGGGCGGGTGTTTGAGCGTATTCACCGGGCCGAAACGTCGATCCACGGTGTTCACGCCCATTTTCACGAGGTGGGTGCGGACGATGCCATCGCCGATGTGATCGGCGCCTGCACGGCCTTTTATGCCCTCGCCCCCGGCGCCGTGGTGGTGCGCCCTGTCGGCCTCGGGGAAGGGATGGCGCAAGGCTCCCACGGCACCTTCCCCCTCCCCGCACCGGCGACACTCGCCATCCTGCGTGAAGCAGGCCTTGGCGTCACCTTCACCGGGGAGCAGCGGGAGCTCTGCACCCCTACGGGAGCGGCGCTCCTGGCTGAATTCGCCGCCTCCTGTCCTGGGGTTCCTCTCGACCATGCACGGATCCTCGGCGTCGGCTACGGCGCCGGGAGCAGGAACCCGGATCATACCCCCAATGTCCTGCGTGCCGCCCTGCTCGAGGCCGGCGATACGGGGAGGAAGGGTGACCGCGTCGATATCCTGGAGACCAATGTCGACGATGTGACCGGCGAGGTGCTCGGGTATGCGATCGGCCGGCTGATGGAGGAGGGGGCGCGGGACGCCTCGGCCATCCCGCTGATCATGAAAAAGGGCCGTGCGGGCCATCTGGTGCGCGTGATCTGCGCTCCCGCTGATACCGACCGCCTCGCCGCCATGCTTTCCCGGGAACTCGGCACCCTGGGTATCCGGTGTCTCCCCTCCGTCCATCGCTTCATCGCCGGGCGGACCGTGGAGGAGGTAGCAATCGATATCAGAGGGACGAGGTATTCGCTCCGGGTGAAAGTGGGCTGGGACGGCTCCTTCCCCTCGTCGCTGAAGGTTGAATTCGAGGACGCACGGTCCTGTGCCGAAGCAGAGGGCATCCCTCTCCGCGAGGTGATGCGGCTGGCCGAGGAGGCCGGCTGGCGCATGATACGGGACCGGGGGGTGGATCGGTAGATGGAATCGTCGCGTGTATCCACCGGGTCGCCTGAACTCGACGACCTGCTGGGAGGGGGGCTGGAGCGGAGAACCATCACCCAGATCTACGGCGAGCCGGGATGCGGCAAGAGCACCCTGTGTCTCCTTGCCGCCGTGGCGGTGCTGGATGAGGGGTCGCCGGTGGTGTACATCGACAGCGAGGGCTTCTCCGTCGACCGGTTCCGGCAGATTGCAGGCGATGCAGCGGATTCCCTTGCCGAGCAGCTCTTCCTCTTCGAGCCGAGCACCTTCGACCAGCAGGCGATGATGATCGGGGAGTGCGAAGCTCTCGTGCGGACGCGGCGGGCGGGACTGATCGTACTCGATTCGGCCACGGCCCTCTACCGCAGCGAAATGCTGCCGGGAGGGGAGGTGCAGCGCCGTCTCGGCCACCAGATGGTCAGGCTGCTGGGCTACGCCAAACGGTACGACATCCCCGTGCTCGTCACCAACCAGGTCTACACAGACATCGATCGCGGGGTGATAAAGGGGCTCGGGGGCACCACGTTCCGGCATATCTCCAAGGCCATCGTGCGGGTCGAAAAACGGAACAGATCGCGGCGTGCCGTGCTGGAAAAACACCGTTCCATGCCGGAAGACGCTGCATTCGAATTTGCGATTGTAAAAGAGGGAATTAAAAGGTTATAACGCCGGTGTACACGGTCACAGCCGGCCCTTCCATCCGCGTGGTTTCACCAAGGTAGATGGTGAGCGGGCCGCCGCAGGTGCACACTTCGACCGTCGTTCCGACTGGCGCCTTGCTGTTCGTCCCCGGATAGCCGAGAT